>VFQU01000012.1_pt1 | contig 536908 bp, 494 predicted proteins | sample 3512311 | NCBI WGS metagenome assembly VFQU01 (sample SAMN10412377, study PRJNA504923) | tailings metagenome | isolation source: Relicate 3 Philex TSF3 active mining site | place: Philippines: Tuba, Benguet | collected 2017-08-29 | reverse complement strand
CCGTTACAAATGGGGCCAATGAAATCAACTACTTGGAGTGTGTTTCTTGAGAGGCACCTTTTAGCTCAAGATAGCGATGCAAGATGTCGCGAGTGAGCTTGAGCATTTTAAAGCGCTGGCCTGAATTTGTGCTCTTAGCCTCGCTCCAGTTTCCGTGCCTAATTGGATCTGCAAAGTCTTTCACGATTGTTTGAATCGACGCTCGGTCAGTATTCAGCGCGGCGTGCATTGCACTCCAGCCGTCTGAACCAGGCTTAGGAGCAAATGATGCTTGTATTGCTTCGATGGCCCGGTAGCAATAGAGGGCGCAGTCTGGAACATCTACCAAAGCCCGACTGTAGTCTCGCAGGGCGAGACGAAAAAACACGTCAGAGCCGGATAGCGTCAGGGCGTGCTGAAAGATTGGCTGAGACGGAGTGAACTCTAAGTTGGCCGGCCGGACACCAAAGACCAAGGGCTCTGCGCCTTCGCGCAAGACTTGGACTATCTCGATGGCGTAGCCGGTGCCGAGCGAGAAGCCAAGCGAGCTAACGACCATTTGTGCCAGATGCTCAGCGGTGTTTCTAGCGAGCACTGTGTCGTCTTCCGCGGCAATGTCTAGGACTACTGTTACCTGTGACGCGTCACAGTGAAGCGTGGCTTTCTGATCCGAGCCCAGCCCAAGCTCAATCTTGCTGAAGCTAACCGCGGTCCGTTCCGGGTGAACTCGACCAGTGGCTATGTATTTCACAAGGTGCCTAACGTTTGAGGTAACAGGCCGCCGCAGCGCGAAGCGCGGAGGGCACCTGCAAGCCCAGCTTGCAGGCGGTCCGGTTGACCGAGAGGTTCGGCGTCATTGCTCAAAGGGTTGCACGATGCCACCGTTCCAGGAGCCTAGTGCGATGAAGGAGAGATCCGGCGCGAATGCCATAGCAGACGGGTACTGAAGCTCGAAGGATTTGCTCTGAGTTAAGTTCATGGAAAGATGAACAACAATCTCTGAGTCTCCAACCCGACCAATCAGAGTGCCGCATGGAGACCAGCAAAGGCTCTTGCATCTGTCTATTGGGTGCTCTAACAAGCACTTACCTGAAATATCTAGGCGTCGCAGAGATGTTTGCTGACTTGCGCGGCAGTACCCTGCAACGGCAAGCGACGATCCATCAGGTGAAATTACGGCCGCATATGCGATGTCGAGTGCGAGATCGATAATGCTTGGCCGTGATAACGGCCACCGCCATATTGAGACATACGGCGGGGCAGGCACGTCTTCAGCGGCTTTGGTCTTTGGCTGATGGAGAAATGCCCATGTTTGCCCGTTTTTCGAGCAAGACAATTCAGTGATCATTTCTCCAGGGTATGTGAACTCTTGATCGACTCGGCCGGTGCGGATATCACGAACTTTAAGTATTCCGTTCCACGAAGCATCAACAAGTAGGTTGCCGTCGGTGGAGAACGCGACATTCGAGCCTTCGCCATCGGCATCGTTGGCGAAGTCGACCTCAGTGGTTCCGGTCATGGGGTTGAGCAGAACAATCCTTCCAGACGTACTTTTTACCGCCAGCGAAGTGCCAGCGCTGTTGAAGCAAGCGTGAGATGGATGCGAAAGCGGATGGCAAGAGATCAGTCGCCGCATAGCGAGCGTGTCACCCGTAACCACATTTCTACCAATTGCGGCGATTCGGTCTCCGCGCGGGGACAGCGAAAGCTCGTACGAGGTTGGAAGCTTCAGCGTGCGTGTGCGCTTCATCGGTGAAATGACGCCGAACGTGATGTAGGCCGCACCGCGACCGGATAGATGTAGCTATTTCCGGCTACCCATGGGCAGAAATGGATACCGGTGGATTCCACCGGTATCCGGTTTTGCAGCAGATCCTTCTTCCGACGATCTGAGCCGCCAGGCCCAGGCGACGGGCATCGCGGCGCGCGACCCGCCAGCGTCGGGGTCGGGCATCCCAGCGCGCACCGATGCCCTGCCGTGCCGCCCGGTGCGCGCGGTCCCTGAAGTCCCGGCGCAGGGCCGCCGTCTCGTCGAACTCGGCGGCGCAGCGGATCCACAGCCACCACCAGCTCCACGGTACATACACGCTGCAGCCCGTCGGGCGTGACGTGGTGGCGTACGCAGACCCGGCGCGAACCATGGGTCGCTGCCAGCCGCTTGATGACGCGGCTTGGCTGCCAGTCGATGGCGCTGGATGACGATGGCATGAGGATCTCCCGGAGCGGGCGCTGATCGGACGGGCGCCTCTTGGTGTTCTCTGGTCGCTGTTCGCTGGAAACAGGCAGCCCCCACTGTGCCAGCCTCGCGGCGCGCCCGCCGCTGCCTGGATACCGGGGCTATCCCGTAGCGAGTCCGGGTTCGGGGGCCCCATTCGCCTCAATGAGCGCCATAGCCATGCCCGACCCCGGCCTTGGCCCCCGCGCGAGACAATCCGCCCCATGGTTGCTCAACGCACGCTCAAGTCCATCACCCGCGCCGTCGGCGTGGGCATCCACAGCGGCCGCAAGGTCGAGCTGGTGCTGCGGCCGGCGGCACCCAACACGGGGATCGTGTTCCGCCGCGTCGACCTGGCGCAGCCGGTCGACATCAAGGTCGACCCGCAGTCGGTCTGCGACACCCGCATGGCCACCACCATCAGCCCGGGCGGCGACCCGGGCGCGCCCAAGGTGCAGACCATCGAGCATTTGCTCTCCGCCTGCGCCGGCCTGGGCCTGGACAACCTCTATGTGGACATCAATGCCGACGAGGTGCCCATCCTCGACGGCAGCGCAGCCAGCTTCGTGTTCCTGCTGCAGTCGGCCGGCATCGAGCTGCAGCCTGCGCCCAAGCGCTTCCTCAAGGTCAAGAAGACGGTCGAGCTGCGGCGCGGCGAGGGCCGCAGCCTGATGTGGGCGCGGCTGGAGCCCCACCATGGCTACACGCTGAGCTTCGAGATCGAGTTCGACAACCCGGCGGTGGCGGCGACCGGCCAGCGCTATGTCTTCGACATGGGCAGCGGCCAGTACAAGAAGGAGATCGCCCGCGCGCGCACCTTCGGCATGACCGCCGACATCGAGCTGATGCGCTCGCGCGGGCTCACGCTCGGCGGCAACATGGACAACGCCATCGTCGTCGACGACTACCGGGTGCTGAACAGCGACGGCCTGCGCTACGACGACGAATTCGTCAAGCACAAGATCCTCGACGCGATCGGCGACATGCAGGTCGCCGGCCACCCGCTGCTCGCCGCCTACACCAGCTTCAAGGGCGGCCATGCGCTGAACAACCTGCTGCTGCGCGAACTCTTGAAGGACGAATCCGCCTACGAGATCGTCACCTTCGAGCGCGACGAGGAGGCGCCGCGCGGCTTTGCCGAGCTGGCCCCGGCATGGTGACGAGGCCGACCCGATGATGGCCGGCTTTCGCATCGTCTTCGGCCTGCTGCTGCTGGTCTGCATCGCGCTCTTCATCACCGGCGTGGTCAAGCGCGACAAGCGCTGGACACGGCTGGGCGTGATCCTGCTGAAGTGGACCGTGTTTGCGGCGCTGGGCTTTTTCGCGGTGCTCTTCGTGCAGCGGATGGCGGGGCTGTAGTCAGGGCTCGCCGCTGCAGCGGCGCAACAGCGACTCGCCCCAGTCCCAGGGGCCGGTCAGCGTCAGGGTGATCAAAACCCAGCCGCCGTCCTCGACCTGCTCGGTCAGCAAGGCGTCCCACAGCCCGCCGTCCTCCTCGGGGCCGCGCGGGCCTGGGGCCTCGTGCTCGGCCGCGGCCAACAGGCCTTCAGCCTCGATCAAGGCCGCCTCGCGCTCGGCGGCCCCGCGCACGCTGGCCATCGCCTCCCAGCTGCCGCGGCCGGCGCCGTCGTCGCTGGCGGCGAACTCGAGGTAGCGCATCAGGCCGGGGTCGCCTGCGGGCGGCGGCGGTAGAAGGTGATGGGCTCGCTCTTCAAGGCCTTGAGCACGTTCTTGCGCAGGCTGCCGACCACATGCATCTCGCAGGGTTTGCAGTCGAAGCGCAGGGTCAGCTTGTCGTCGCCGTGCTGCAGCACCAGGGGCTCGGCGCGGATCGTGCCTTGCACCCCCGTCACGCCCTTGGCCTGCTTGGGGCAAAGGCTCAAGGAGTAGCGCACGCAGTGCTTGGTGATCATCAACGACACCTCGCCGAGTTCCTCGCGGCTCTCGTAGGCCGCATCGATCAGCTTCACGCCATGGCGGGCGTAGAAGGCGGCCGCCTGGTGGTTGTAAACATTGGCCAGGTAGCTCAGCGTGTCCTCGGGGTAGGCCGCCGGCGGGTCGACCGGCAGTGCCCGCGGCAGCGGCGCGAAGGCCGCCGCGCGCGCCGCTTCCAAGGCGGCGATGCCGTCGCGGCGCAGCTGCTTGAGCTGGGCGGTGGGCAGGAACCAGGGCTGCTGCAGCGCCAGGCGCACACGGCGCGCCTCGAACATCGTGCCGCCGAGCTGGGCCAGGCCCTCCTTCAGCAGCGCCTCCTGCCGCGCCGGGTCGCGCGCCGGCTCGTGGGCGTGGGCCAGGCTGACGGCGGCGCGCGCGCCGGTCTCGTCCTTCAGGCTGAGCTCGAAGCCATCCAGGGTTTGCGCCAGCGTCAGGTCGACGCGCACACGGCGCTCGGCCGAGGGTTTGGCCAGCAGGCGTTCCCAGGCCATGTCGCGGTTGCGGTTGATCGCGGTGCCGGGGAACAAGTCCTTCAGGTCGGCGAAGGCCTGGCCCTTGGACAGATTGGGTTCGATGCGCCAGCGGCCGCCGCCCAGCGGCGTGGCGACATTCACCGGCACGCCCTGCAACTCGCCCTGGCGGTCCCACCAGGTCAGCGCGTCGCCGTTGTTCACCGTGGCCGTGGTCTCGATGTCGAAGTCCGCGACGCCGACGCGGCGAATCTCGCCCAGCGGCATGCCGGCATGCTTGGGCGTGTCGAAGGCGCCGATATCTTCTTTCCGCCCATTGACGAAGTAATCGGTGCCGCCGCGGTTGTAGCCCTGCTCCGGCTCGGGCGTGAAGCTGAAGCGGCAGTGCCCGTCGCTGCTCGCCGCGAACTCGGGGCGCCGCTCGAACAGCTGGTCGAGCAGGGTCCGGTAATGCGCGGTGACGTTCTTCACCGTCGCCATGTCCTTGTAGCGGCCCTCGATCTTGAAGCTGCGGATGCCCGCGTCGGCGAGCAGCTCCAGGTTCGCGCTCTGGTCGTTGTCCTTCAGGCTCAGCACATGCTTGTCGTGGGCGATGACCCGGCCCTGCGCGTCGCTCACCGTGTAGGGCAGCCGGCATTCCTGGCTGCAGTTGCCGCGGTTGGCGCTGCGCCCGGTGTGCGCGTGGCTGATGAAGCATTGCCCGCTGTAGGCGACGCAGAGCGCGCCGTGCACGAAGAACTCCAGCTGGGCCTGCTGCACCTCGGCCTTGATGGCGCGGATCTGGACTAGGTCCAGCTCGCGGGCCAGCACCATCTGGCTGAAGCCGACGTCCTGCAGGAAGCGCGCCTTGGCGGGCGTGCGGATGTCGGTCTGCGTGCTGGCGTGCAGCTGGAGGGGCGGCAGGTCCAGCATCAAGAGGCCCATGTCCTGCACGATCAGCGCGTCGACGCCGGCCTCGTGCAGCTGCCAGGCCAGGCGGCGCGCGCCCTCCAGCTCGTCGTCGCGCAGGATGGTGTTCAGCGTGACGAAGATGCGCGCCTGGTAGCGGTGGGCATGGCGCACCAGGCGTTCGATCTCGGCGACCGGGTTGGCCGCCTTGTCGCGCGCGCCAAAGCCGGGGCCGCCGATGTAGACGGCGTCGGCGCCATGGTTGATCGCCTCGATGCCGATGTCGGCGTCGCGGGCGGGGGCGAGGAGTTCGAGGCGGTGGCGCGGCTTCATGATCGCCGCGATTGTCTTCGCCCGGCTGCCGCGCGTCAGTGGGTGGCGGCAGCCAGCGCCAGCGGTGGTTCCTGCAGCATGGCCTGCAAGGCGGGCGCCGGCAGCGCGCGTGCAAACAGCCAGCCCTGCAACTCGTCGCAGCCCTCGCGGGTCAAGAAGGCGCGCTGCGCCGCCGTCTCCACGCCTTCGGCCACCAGGCTGAGTCCCAGGGTCTTGGCCAGGGCGATGACCGCCCGCGTCAGCTTGACGTCCTGGGCGTCGTCAGGGACGCCACGCACAAAGCTGCGGTCGATCTTCACGCGTCGGGCCGGCAGGCGCCGCAGTTGGCTGATGGACGAGTAGCCGGTGCCGAAATCATCGAGCACGATGGGGGTGCCGAGTTCGCCAAGCTGATCCAGGGTCGCGCGGGTGATCTCGTCGTCGCGCATGGCCGCGCTCTCGGTGATCTCCAGCTCCAGCTGGGTCGCACTGAGGCGCCAGCGATGCAGGCGTTCGGCGATGCGACCGCAGAAGCCCGGGTGTCGCAGTTGCAGCACCGAGACATTGACCGCCATGCGCAGCCACAGACCCTGGTCCAGCCAGGCGCGCAGCTGGGCGCAGGCGGTGTCCAGCACCCAGTCGCCCAGGGCTTGGATCAGGCCCTGGCGCTCGGCAACGGCAACCAGTTGGGCCGGCGCGACCTCGCCCAACTCATCGTCGCACCAGCGCAGCAAGGCTTCGACACCGACGACGCGTGCGCTTCGCGCGCACAGCTGGGGTTGGTAATGCAGTTGCAAGCCACCGTGCTCCAGCGCTCGGCGCAGGCCTTGATGCAAGCGGGTCTGCCGCTCCACGTCGGCGGCCATGGTGGCGTCAAAGACCCGCCAACAGGCACGCCCCGCCTCCTTGGCGCGGTACATCGCGATATCGGCGTGGCGCAGCAATGTCTTGGCATCGCTACCGTCGTTCGGCGCGATGGCGATGCCGATGCTCGCGCTGGGATGCATCTCCAAGCCCTCGTTTCGCCATGGCAGTGCAATCGCCTGGAGCAGCTTGTCGGCCACGGCCAGTGCCGGCTGCAGCGGGGCGGTGTCGGTGAGCAGCAGCGCGAACTCGTCGCCACCCAGCCGGGCCAGCACGTCTCCGGCCCGCAGGGTGCGCTGCATGCGCCGGGCCAGCTCGCACAGCAGTTGGTCGCCCATCTGGTGACCGTGGCCGTCGTTGACCTCCTTGAAGTCGTCGAGGTCGACGAGCAGCAGTGCCGACCCCTGCTCACCGCGGGCGGCGCGCGCGGCGGCCTTCTCCAGCAGCTCATGGAACAGGTGGCGGCTGGCCAGTCCGGTGAGGCTGTCGTAAAGGGCCAGGTACTCGGTGCGTGCATGCAGGGCACGCAGTTCGCGCTGGTCCCTGAGCACGGCCAGCGCGTACTGCTTGCCCTCGTGCTCGACCAGGCCGAGCGAGATGTCCACCGGCAGCAGCATGCCGTCGGCGCGGCGCAGGCTGAGGTCGCGCACATGGCCCATGGCCCGAGCGCGCGGTGCATCGAAGAACTGTCGAAGGCGTTCGGCGTGCAGGGGGCGGGCGCTGTCGGGCAGCAGGCGCTCCAGCGGCCCCCCGATCAGCTCGTCGCGGCGATAGCCGCACAGCGACAGCACGGCGGCATTGGCGTAGTGAATGCGCCCCTCGATATCGACGAAAAGCAGGCCGTCGGGGATCTGTTCGAGCCAGTTGAGCGCCGTGTCAGGCATGCCGGAAGACCCGCAGTGAATGCCCCAGCTGCTCGACCTGTTCACGCAGCGTCTGGGCATGCTGGGCGGAATGCTCGGCACTGCTGGCATTGTGTTGAGAGGCCTGCTCCAGGACGTCGACACGCTCCTGCAGCGTGTCGACCGCCTGCGCCTGGGTGCCGGCGGCATGGCGCATGCTCCCGACGCGCTCTCGCATGTCGCGCACCTGGTCCAGCAGCGACTCGGTGGCGGCGCGCGACGCGACGGCCAGGTCGGCGCCGCGTTGCACGCGCAGGCTGCTGTCGGCAATCAACTGCTTGACCTGGCGGGCGGCAGATTGGCTGCGCTGGGCGAGCTGGCGAACCTCGGCCGCGACGACGGCAAAGCCCCGTCCTTGCGGCCCCGCTCGCGCCGCCTCCACGGCGGCATTCAGCGCCAGCAGATTGGTCTGGAAGGCAATGGCGTCGATCAGCGAGGCGATCTCGCCAATCTCGCGGCTGGACGCATGAATGCCCTGCATCTGCGCTTCCAGTTCGCTGGCCAGCTTGCCGCTGTGGCGGGCCGAATCGTCCATTTGCGCGGCCCCCCGGTGGGCGTCGCCGGCCAGCTGCGCGTTGCTGGCAATGCCGTCTCGCAGTCCGCACAGCGACTGGCGTGCCTCGGCCAGGCGTCGTGACGTCTGCTCGGTGCGTTCACCCAGTTCGCCGCTCGATTGCTCCATGCTCTTGGCCACCGCGCGCAGGGTGTCGAGCTGGCTGCCGGCGTCGGCAACCAGGGCGCGCAGGTTCAGACCGGCCTGGTTGAGCGAGCGCAGCGTCATGCCGATCGCATCGACACGGGGCAGGCGCAGCTCGCTGTCGAAGCAGCCGGAGGCCACCGCGGCAGCCTGTGCGGCCACGCGTTCCAGGGGCCGGGCGATCTGCTGCTGCAGCCAGCGGTCGAGCAGCAGGCCGGCAACGAGCAGCAGGATCGCCAGGGGCGGCAGCGACGGCTCGGGCAGGCCCAGGCCCGCCGCGGCGGGCAATGCCAGCAGCACCAGGGGCCACAAGCCCAGCCGCAGTCGCAGGCTGACCGAGACGGTCTGCAGGCGGTCGAGCAGCCCTTGCCAGCCGCGCCGCAGCAGCAGGCCGCGGTGGAAGCGCAGGCCTCGCAGTCGGCCCTCGCGCAGCGCGCGGTAAACCGATTCCGCTTGTTCCACCTCTTCGCGCCCCGGCCGGGTGCGCACCGAGATGAAGCCCTGCACCTGACCCTGCCGGACGACCGGTGCCACATTGGCGCGCACCCAGTAGTGGTCGCCGTCGCGGCGCCGGTTCTTGACCAAGGCCGTCCAGGCCTGACCGCTGCGCAAGGTGGCCCAGAGGTCGGCGAAGGCCTGGCGCGGCATGTCCGGATGCCGCACCACCCGGTGGGCCTCACCGATCAACTCGTCGCGAGTGAAGCCGCTGACGTTGACAAAGGCGGCGTTGGCGTAGGCGATATGGCTGTGGAGATCCGTCGTCGACATCAGCGTCGCGTCGACCGGGAAATGGAACTCACGTTGGGTAACCGGGGGCAATGTCATCCGGGAAGTCCTGCGTCGAGACCATGCGCGACGACCGGTTGGCGTCAGTTGGCACGGTCATGGGGGGCGTGGCGCAGCGGATTCTGGGCAGCGCGATCCGGCTCGACTGCCTCGGTAGTGACCCCCGCAGTGAGCCAGCTCACTTTCCCGGCGCGACTTCCATGCGCTCGCGCAAACCGGCCAGGTCCAGTTCATAGCTGTGCGCCGACCGTCGCTGGACCAGCCCGAGGCGCAGCAGCTCCTGCCAGGCCCGGCTGATGCTCTCCCGGGTGACGCCCAGCAGATCAGCAAGCAGGGCTTGGCGCGGCAGCATCAAGGCGGCGTGACCCTGCTGTGCGGCCAGTTGCAGCAGCGTGGCCGCCAGGCGCTGGCGCAGATGAGGCAGGCGCTGAAGCTGGCTCCAGGCCGTCAGCGTGACGACCAGCGCGCGCGTCTGCTGCCAGAACAAGGTGCTGGCCTCGCCGTTGAGTCGCCAGGCAGCGTCCAGCGGCGTGGCGGCCTGCGCGCAGACGGCCGCTGGTGTGATCGCGTCGGCGGAAAACACGGCAGGCAGACCGAGCAGGCCCGATTGACCGATCAGGCAACCGGCGCCGAGCACGGCGAGGGGACGTTCCCGTCCATCGGGCCCCCTTTGCCTGAGCGCCAACAGCCCCTGCTTGATGATGAAGACGGGATTGCCGGCATCGCCCTCCAGCAGGGCGCGCTGGGCCGGACGGAGGCTCAGCGAGCTCACGCTGCCGGTCTCCCGCAATGGGCAAAGCGTCGCGACCACGCATTGGCTGCAAGGCGGCAGCTTGCTGGCGGGAGAACGATCGGGCATCAAGGCGCCGGCCGTGAGTGGCCGGGTGTCACAAGGCGGAGAGGCCGGATTCTTGGGACTGTTCCGCCGGTGTGGCTTGCGCCAGATCAGAGCCTCTGGAACTCACCCCTGCAGGCTGTTGATGGAGGCATTCCCTGAGGTGATGCCTGCCCCCTCATTCGACGCGGCGCACCTTGGGCGCGTCGTTCCTGCCCTCGAACTCGAGGAAGTAGGTGCCGAGGAAGTTGCGCTTCACGCGAACCTTGGGGTTGCGCAGCCCCAGATCGCCGCTCGAGCCGTCGCTGACCCGCCAGACCTGGCCGTTCTTCAGCTTGAAATGCGTGTTCGGTCGCCAGCCGTCGACATAGCCCTCGATCTCGCTGTCCAAGCTGTCCGGCACGGGGGGCGCTGCCCGCTTGGCGGCCGGCGGCGCAGCGACGCCGAAGGCCTGCTCCTGCGCCTTGGCCTGGGCGGCCGGCTGCAGGCGTGCCACCGCGGCAGCCACCAGCGGGTCCAGGCAGGCCAGGCGGGCGGCGGGCTCGGCCAAGCTGGCGCAGCGTGCCAGCTCGGCGTCCGGGGTCTGGGCGCTGGCCAGGCCGGCGCTGATCAGCAGGGCAAGGGGCAGGGTCTTCATCGATCTTCCTCCGGGTGCGGCGCGCATCATGCCTCGTCGCCCGCCAACTGCTGCAGCTGCACCAGGCGCTGGTAGACGCCGCCCTCGATCGCCATCAGCGCCTCGTGCGGGCCTTGCTCGACGAGCTGGCCATGGTGCAGCACCAGGATGCGGTCGGCGTCACGGATGGTGCTGAGCCGGTGCGCGACGGCGATCACCGTGACCCGGCCGCGCAACTCGGCCAGGGCCTCGGACAGGCGGATCTCGGTGGCCGAATCGATGTTCGCCGTGGCCTCGTCGAGCAGCAGGATCTTCGGGCTGCCGGCCAGCGCACGGGCCATCGCCAGCAGCTGCTTCTGACCGGTCGACAGCATGATGCCGCCCTCGCCGAGCAGGCTGTCATAGCCCTGAGGCAGGGCGGCCAGCACGTCGTGCAGATGGGCGGCGCGGGCGGCAGCGACCAGTTGCGCCTCGCTCAGCTCGGCGCGGCCCATGCGCAGGTTGTCCCAGCAGCTCGCGGCGAGCAGCTGCGGCTCCTGCGGCACCAGGGCCAGGTCGAGGCGCAGCGGGCCTTCGGCGAGCTCGGCCAGGTCCAGACCGTCGACGCGGATGCTGCCGCCGCGCGGCGCGTAGAAGCGCAGCAGCAGGCCGAGCAGGGTGCTCTTGCCGCTGCCGGTGTGGCCGACCAGGCCGATCAGGCTGCCCGGCGGGATGTCGATGGACAGCGGCTGCAGCACATCGGGGCCGTCGCCATAGCCGGCGCGCACCGCGTCCAGCTGCAGATGGCCGGCGCTCATGCGCGGCGCATCCCCTTGCGGCGGCAGCGGGCAGGGCTCGCGCAGCAGCACGTCGACCCGCGCCGCGGCGATCAGCGATTGCTGCAGCTGGCCGAACTGCAGGGTGATGTTGATCAGCGGCTCGGTGACGCGGGCCAGGTAGGCCAGGAAGGCATAGAGCAGACCGACCTCGATCGCGCCCATGCTGCGGCTGGCGAAGCCCTGGATCAGCGCGACCATCAAGAGCACATTGAGGAAGTCCAGCAGCGGGCGCAACAGCCAGGCGTTAGCCCGCAAATCCTTCAGGCGCGCGCCGTAATGCTGCTCGTTGTGCGCGGCAAAGCGCGCGCCGAAACGGCCGGCGGCGCCGCTGGCCTGCAGCACCGCCATGCCGGCGAGGTTCTCGGCGAGCTGGGCGTTGATGTCGCTCTTCAGCGCCCGCGCCTGCGCGACCGCCGGGCTTGAGAGACGCTGGTAGACGAGGATGATGCCGACCATGGCCGGCGCCAGCACCGCGACGATCAGCATCAGCCGCCAGTCCAGCCAGGCCATCGCGGCGAGCAGGCCGAGGATGACGATGGTCGAATCCAGCATCACGTAGAGCGCCTGCCGGTACAGCTGGTTGACCGCCTCGGTGTCATTGGTCACGCGGCTGACCAGGGCGCCGGTGATCTGCGTGTCGAAGAAGCGCATCGGCAGCTGCAGCACATGGGCATAGACCTGCTCGCGCAAGCGCAAGACCGCGCGCTTGGCGATGCCGGCCATGCGCGCCAGCTGCGCGTAGCGAACCAGGCTGGCGGCGCTGCCGCTGATGAAGATGCCGGCCAGCAGCAGGCCCATCGCGGCCAGGTTATCGAAGCGACCCGGGATCAGGTACTCGTCGATGAAGTGCTTGCCCAGCAGCGGGCCGAGTGCGTCGAGCAGGGCCGCCAGCACCAGCCAGGCGGTGCCGACCGCCACCGAGCGCCACTCCGGCCCGGCCAGACGCCAGAGCAGGCGCATCGCGTCGCGGCTGCTGGAGCGGGCGATGTCCTTGGCTTGCTCAGTCGACGCGGCGACGGGCCGCTCCCGAGCCGCGTCAGCCCCCTCGGGGGGTGGCGAGGACGCGGAGCGCCGCAGCCTGGGGGCTTTGTTCATTCCAATGAGGCCTCCAGCTGCTGGTAGCGCCATTGCGTCGCGTACCAGCCGTTCTCCTGCGCGATCAGCTCGGCATGCGTGCCGCGCTCGCTGATGCAGCCGTGATGCAGCACGAGGATCTCGTCGGCCTCCATCGCCGCCGACAGCCGGTGCGTGACGATGATCTGCGCGGTCTCAGGGCGCCGGCTGCGCAGCTCGCGCAGCGACTGCAGGATGCGGGCCTCGGTCGCGGTGTCGACGGCCGACAGCGCGTCGTCGAGCAGCAGCAGCGGCGCGTCGGACAGCAGCGCGCGGGCGATCGCGACGCGCTGGCGCTGGCCGCCGGACAGTGACACGCCCTTCTCGCCGACCAGGGTCGCGTAGCCGGCGGGCAGGCGCAGCAGGTCCTCGTGCAGCGAGGCCTGGCGGGCGGCGGCCTCGATCTCGGCGGGCGTCGCATCTGGGCGGGCCAGCGCGATGTTCTCCGCCACGCTGGCCGAGAACAGGAAAGGCTCCTGCGGCACCCAGGCGATGGCCTGGGCCAGCGCGCTGCGCCGCCAGGCGAGCAGCGCCGCGCCATCCAGTTCGATGCGGCCGGCCTGCGGCTCCCATTGGCGCAGCAACAGACGCAGCAGCGTGGTCTTGCCGGATCCTGTCGGGCCGACGATGGCCAGCACGCGGCCGGGCTGCAGGCGCAGCGCGATGTCCTGCAGCACCGTCTGTTCGCCGTAGCCGAAGCGCAGGCCCTCGACCTGCAGGCGCGCGCTGCGCACCGTGGCCAGCTCGCCGTCGTCGGTGAGACTCGCCGGCGCCTGCAGCATCGGCTGCAGCCGGGTCCAGGCGGCGCGGCCGCGCTCCAGCAGGCTGAGTACCCAGCCGGCGGCGAACATCGGCCAGATCAGCTGGCCGAGCAGCATGGTGAATGCGGTGAGCTGGCCGACCGTCAGTTCGCCGCGCGAGATCAGCCAACCGCCGGTGCCCAGGGCCAGGCAGCTGGCGGCGGCCAGGGTGATGCCGACCGCCGGTTCGTAGGCCGCCTCCCAGCGCTGCGCCTTGCAGCTGGCGTCCACCGAGGCGGCGGCCCAGCGGCCGAAGGCGGCATGCTCGCTGCCACTCAGGCCCATCGCCCGCACCGTGCGCACATTCGTCAGGCCTTGCTGCGCCTGCCGGCTCATCTGGCCGAAATGCGCGAGCGACTCGCCCCAGGCCTGGTGCACCTTCTCGGAGATGAACCAGAAGGCCCAGGCCATGAAAGGGAAGGGCAGCAGGGCCGCCAGCGCCAGCCGCCAGTCGATGGCCACGGCCATGGTCAAGAGCACCAGCAGCAGGGTGGAGCTGCCGTCGAAGCCGGCCAGCATGGCCTCGCCCGAGGCCTGCTCGACGGCGTCGACGTCGTTCGTGGCCAAGGCCATCAGATCGCCGCCGCGCTGCTGCTGGAAGAAGCGCGGCGCCTGCTGGCTGAGCGTGCTCATCAGCTGCACGCGCAGGCGCTGGCCGAGTCGGTAGGCGGCGCCGAACAGGGTCAGTCGCCAGCCGACGCGCAGCCCGTAGACCGCCAGGCCGGCGAGCAGCAGCAAGGCAATACCCTGTGCGGTCGAGCCCTGACCGGCGATCAGGCGGTCGACGATGGCGCCCACCTGGCGCGGGATCCAGGTGTTGATCAGCGCGATGCCCAGCAGCATGGCGGCGGCGCTGGCGTAGGCGAATCGGTGCTCGGCGATGAAGCCGCGCAGCAGCTGGGCGAGCGTCATCAGTAGGTCCGGCTGCCCTTGTAGAGCGCGTGCTGGCGGCGCTGCAGCCTGCCTTTGACGGCCATGGCCGTGAAGCTGGTCTGCGCATGCGCATGCATGATCGCCAGGCCCAGCGCGTCGGCGGCATCCTTGCCGGGCAGGCCGGGCAGCTTCAGCAGGGTCTGCACCATCAGCTGGATCTGCTCCTTCTTGGCCAGGCCATGGCCGACGACCGCCTTCTTCATCTGCGTGGCGGTGTATTCGTTGACCGTCAGCCCGCTGCTCACCAGCGCGGCCAGCGCCGCTCCGCGGGCCTGGCCGAGCAGCAGCGTGGACTGCGGGTTCACATTGACGAAGACGATCTCCAGCGCCGCGGTTGCCGGCTGGTAGGTCTCGACGACCTCGCGCACGCTCTCGAAGATGATCTTGATGCGGCCCGGCAGATCGCCAACCGCCGCACCCTGCGCACCGGTGCTCTTGATGGTGCCACTGGCCACATAGCTGAGCCGCGGGCCATCGGCGTCGACAACACCAAATCCTGTGGTCTGCAGACCAGGGTCAATGCCAAGAATGCGCACTAGACATCGAGCTGGAAGTACCAGCGCACCGAATGGAAGAACACCGGCGCCGCGAAGGCCAGCGCGGCGACGCGGTCGAGCAGGCCGATCGCGCCGGTGATGGTGTGCGCATTGCCCCAGTAATGGATGCCGGCGTCCTTCTTCATCGCTTTCATGACCAGGGCGCCGAGCAGGCCGGCGGCCGAGGCGATGAAGGCCATCGCAAAGGCCTGGCCGGCCTTGAAGGGCGTGACCCAGTAGAGCAGGGCGCCGGTGAAGGAGCCGGTCAGGGTGCCGATCCAGAAGGCGCGCTTGCTGAACGAGCGGCTGATGCGCCGCGCGACCGGGCGGCGGCGCAGCTGGCGGCTGGCGACCTCCTGCATGATCTGCGCGAGCGAGACCACCATCACCAGGAAGAACAGCAGGAAGGCGCCGCGGCCCTGGTAGCGCGGGAACTCCAGCAGCAAGAGCGCCGGCGCATGCGACAGGCCGTAGACGCAGACCATGATGCCCCACTGGATCTTGCTGTTGCGCTCGAGGAAGCGGTGCGGATCGTCGGCCAGCGCGCTGATCACCGGGATGGCCAGGAAGGCATAGACCGGGATGAAGACGGTGAACAGATCGAACTGGCGCAGCGCGACGATCACGTACTGCGCCGGCAGCACGACGAAGAAGGCGGCGATCAGCGCGCGGTGGTCACTGCGGCCGGTGTGCTGCAGGGTGATGAACTCGCGCAGGCAGAAGAAGCTGAAGGCGCCGGCCAGCAGGGTCGAGCCGACCGGCCCGCTGATCCAGGCCAGCCAGAAGATCAGCGCGCCGACCCAGGCGGCGTTGAGGTCGCGCTTGAACTGCGCCCGGCTGCTGCGCGGGTCGACCTGCAGGCTGTCTACGGGATGGCGGATGCGGTAGAGCAGGCCGCCGATCGTGATGATCAGCAGCAGGCCGAAGAGGATGGCGAACAGCAGGGCCACATGGGTGGCCGGCTCCATATGACGGAGCTCGCGCATGAATTCCTTCATGACTTCCATCCGCCTGGTTTGAGGGCCATCATCTCGGCGCGGGTGCGCTCCAGAAACGTCTTCTTGTCCTCGCCGGGCTGGATCTGCGTCGGCGCGCCAAAGGTCACCGTGCACAGGATGGGCACCGGCACCACCTCACCCTTGGGCATCACGCGCTGCACGTTGTCGATCCAGGTCGGGATGATCTGCACGTCGGGGAACTGCTCGGCCAGGTGGTAGATGCCGCTCTTGAAGGGCAGGGGCTCGCCCTTGGCCGAGCGCGTGCCTTCCGGAAAGATCAGCAACGAGTCACCGTTGCGCAATGCCTCGACCAGCGGCTCCAGCGGGTCCTCGTCGGGCGTGGCGCGGGTGCGGCTGACGTACACCGTGTTGAAGACATCGGTGGTCAGCCACTGCTTGAACCTGCTCTTCGTCCAGTAGTCCCGCGCCGCGATCGCGCGCACGCGCGGCCGCAGTTCGGTGGGCAGCGAGGCCCAGATCAGCACCAGATCGAAATGACTCTGGTGGTTGGCGATGTAGATGCGTTGTTCGTTGGAAGGGGGACAGCCTTTCCAGTGGCCCTGCGCGCCGGTGATGAGCCGGGCGATGAAGGCGAGGAAAGGGCCCATGAAATCGGCGAGCCGCATGGGCCGCATTGTCCGGCAGAAGCCGTGATGATCCGGGGCGGCTCAGGGTTTGCGACAGATCGCTGACAAGGCCCGGCGCGCCAGGATGGCGGCATGCCAAGCACCGAGCAATTGCTCAGCTACTGGAGCGCCAGCGAGATCTCGGTCAATCTGCTGGTCTTCCTGCACATCGTCGGCGCGCTCTTGATGGGCCTGATCGCCGGCTATGAGCGCACCTATCACGGGCGCGCGGCCGGCATGCGCACCTATGGCCTGGTCTGCATGGCCTCCTGCGCGCTGACCATCTTTGCCGGCTTCCCGCAGTACTGGTATGCCGGCCAGCACGCCGCCTGGTTCGGCAACCACCTGCCGCCGGACCCGACGCGGGTCGTGCAGGGCATCGTCACCGGCATCGGCTTCTTGGGCGCCGGCATGATCATGAAGGACGGGCTGTCGATCTCGGGGCTGACCTCGGCGGCCTCGCTCTGGGCCTCGTCGGCGATCGGCGTGCTGATGGGCGTGGGTTTCTACGCCGCCGCCATCCTGCTGACCCTGCTGTCGGCCTCGCTGATGATGTGGGCGGCACGGCTGGAGCGCATGCTGCCGCAGCGGCCGGCGATCGCCTTGTCGCTGACCTTCAAGCCCGGCGTCGAGCCGGACCGCGCGAAGCTGGAGGCGGTGACCCGCGAGCGTGGCTACAACATCGCCGGCGGCTCATTCGCCGTGCGTTTCGAGGCCGGCAAGCATTGCTGGCGCTTCGTGGCCATCGAGTTCGACCGCAAGAAGGCGCTGCCGCTGACCCGGCTGGCCAATGACCTGGCCCGTCTCGAAGGCATTGACGCCTTCGAGATCGGGCACGCGAGAAATTAGGCGGTCTCGACCACCGGCACCGCGCCGCGCAGCGAGTGCGGGTAGGCCTCGGTGATGTCCAGCTCGATCAGCTCGTTCATGAGGCGCGGCGCGCCCTTGAAGTTGACGATGCGGTTGCACTCGGTGCGGCCCATCAGCTCGGACGCATCCTTGCGCGCATTGCCGGTCACCAGCACCTGCTGCCGCGTGCCGACCAGGGTCTGGCTGATGCCGAAGGCATGCGCCTCGATGGCGGCCTGCAGCTGCTGCAGGCGCGCGACCTTGGTCTCGTAAGGCGTGTCGTCGGGCAGATTGGCCGCCGGCGTGCCCGGGCGCGGGCTGAAGATGAAACTGAACGACGCATCGAAGCCGATGTCCTCGACCAGCTTCATGGTCTTCGCATGGTCCTCGTCGGTCTCGCCAGGGAAGCCGACGATGAAGTCGGAGGCGATGCGGATCTCTGGGCGGATCGCGCGCAGCTTGCGCACGATGGACTTGAACTGCACCACGCTGTAGCCGCGCTTCATCGCCGCCAGGATGCGGTCCGAGCCATGCTGCACCGGCAGGTGCAGATGGTTCACGAGCTGCGGCACCTTGGCGTAGACGTCGATCAGGCGCTGGCTGAACTCGTTCGGATGGCTGGTCGTGTAGCGGATGCGCTGGATGCCGGGGATCTCGGCGATGTACTCGATAAGCAGCGCGAAGTCGGCGATCTCGGCCGTACCTTGGTCACTGCGGCCCATCTTGCCGCGGTAGGCATTGACGTTCTGCCCGAGCAGCGTGACCTCGATGACGCCCTGCTCGGCCAGTCCCGCGACCTCGGTCAGCACGTCCTCAAACGGGCGGCTGACTTCCTCGCCGCGGGTGTAGGGCACCACGCAGTAGCTGCAGTACTTGGAGCAGCCTTCCATGATGGACACGAAGGCGGTTCTGCCCTCGACCTTGGCGGGCGGCAGGTGGTCGAACTTCTCGATCTCGGGGAAGCTGATGTCGACCTGCGGCTTGGCCGCATCACGACGCTGCGCCAGCAAAGCGGGCAGGCGGTGCAGGGTCTGCGGGCCGAAGACCACGTCCACGTAGGGCGCGCGTTCGATGATCGCCGCGCCCTCCTGCGAGGCGACGCAGCCGCCAACGCCGATCTTCACGCCCTTGGCCTTCAGGTGCTTGACGCGGCCGAGGTCGCTGAACACCTTCTCCTGCGCCTTCTCGCGCACCGAGCAGGTGTTGAACAGGATCAGATCGGCCTGCTCCGGGTCCTCGGTCTTCTCGTAGCCCTCGGCCTCGCGCATCACGTCGGCCATCTTGTCCGAGTCGTACTCGTTCATCTGGCAGCCGAAGGTCTTGATGTAAACCTTCTTGCTCATGGCTTGCTCCAGGTCTGCGTCGCGGCATCAAAGCGCCAGGCGGCGGCCTGCTGGCGGTTGGCCGGCCAGACCTTGTTCGCGCGCTCGACCGGATTGAGCAGCCAGACGTCCTTGATCAGGCCGTCGCTTTCCTGCGTGTAATGAACGAGCACGCGGCGGCCGACGAGCTCACCCGGCTGCACGAGGAAATTGGTTTCGCCCCTGATCCGCGCGCCAGGCGCCAGCCGCGCCGGCTTGCTGTTCAGCAGCACCTCGGGGGCGACCGTGATCTGCAGATCGCCGCGCAGCGCGTCGGCGGGGAAGGCGCGCGCAACGAATTCGGTTTGCGCGAAAGCGGCGGTGGCCACCAGCGTGGCGGCGAGCAGGGCACAGCGAATCATGGGGTTCATCCAGGGGCTGTGTTGAAGGAACAAAGCCCCGAGGGCGGGAGCCGACGGGGCTTTGTGAATTGTCTGGTGGCGCTTCAGGGATTCGAACCCCGGACCTGCGGATTATGATTCCGTCGCTCTAACCGGCTGAGCTAAAGCGCCAAGAGCCCGCTAGTATAGACCATGTTTCCGAGGCTTTCGCAAGCCCTGCCTGATGTTCAGCTTTCTGAAGAAAAAAACCACACCGGGCGGCGATGACGACGCGGTGTTCACCGAGGTCGGCTTCACCGATGTGCTGCCGGCCAAGGCGAGCACTCCGGTGGTGCCGCCCCCGACTGCTGTCGAGCCGCCCGAGCCCGCTGCGCCCACCCCGGTGGCGCCCGCGCCGCAGGCGGCCGTCGCCGTCCCGCCTGTCGCAGCGCCGGCTGTGCCTGCCGCCCCCGTTGCGGCGGTGGCGCCGGCCGAGCCCAGCCCGCCGCCGGCCATCCCGTCGCCGCTGGAGCCGCCGCGGCAGAGCTGGATCGCGCGCCTGCGCGCCGGCCTGCGCAAGACCGGGCAGAGCCTGGCCTCGGTGTTCAGCCGCACGACGATCGACGAGCAGCTCTACGAGGAGCTGGAAGAGGCGCTGCTGCTCGCCGACACCGGCGTGAAGGCGACCGCCTTCCTGCTGGAGGACCTGAAGCGCCGCGTGCGCGAGGCCCGCGTCACCGACCCGCAGGCGGTCAAGGGCCTGCTCGTCGATGCCTTGGCCGAGCTGCTCCAGCCGCTCGAGCGCCCGCTGGCCATCGGGGCCCATCAGCCGACGGTGATGATGGTGGTCGGCGTCAACGGCGCCGGCAAGACGACCAGCATCGGCAAGCTGACCCGGCATCTGCTCGCCCATGAGCAGAAGGTGCTGATGGCGGCGGCCGACACCTTCCGCGCCGCCGCCCGCGAGCAGCTGGCGGTCTGGGCCGACCGGGCCGACGGTGCCGGCGTGCAGACGCAGGGTGCCGGTTGGGTGGACATCGTCAGCCAGCAGGGTGGCGACCCGGCGGCGGTGACCTTCGATGCCGTCAACGCCGGCCGTGCGCGTGGCTGCGATGTGGTGATTGCCGATACCGCCGGCCGCCTGCCGACCCAGCTGCACCTGATGGAAGAGCTGAAGAAGGTGCGGCGCGTGATCACCAAGGCCCAGCCGGATGCGCCGCACGAGGTGCTGCTGGTGGTCGACGGCAACACCGGTCAGAACGCGCTCAGCCAGGTGCGCGCCTTCGACGACGCGCTGCAGCTGACCGGGCTGATCGTCACCAAGCTCGACGGCACGGCCAAGGGTGGCGTGCTGGCGGCCATCGCTCGCGAGCGGCCGATCCCGGTCTACTTCATCGGCGTCGGCGAAAAGCTCGAAGACCTGCAGACCTTCAGTGCGCGGGAGTTCGCGCAGGCTTTGCTGCACTAGCGGCGGCCGGGCCGAACAAGGCGTCGCACAAGGCCTTGCGCGACGGCTGCCAGCCGATCGGCCATTCGACGACCTGCACGCCGGCGGCCTGCAGCACGCGCAGCAGGCGCTCGCGACGGCGCTGGCCGCGCGGGCTCTCGTGGAAGTTGGCCATCATCACCACGGCCAGGGTGCGGCTGTCTGCGTCGCAGAGCACGAAGTCGGCGCTCAGATGCCCGGTGCGCGACAGCCAGTCCTTGTAGGAGCGCCGGCTGGGCACGCGCACCAGGCGCGGCAGCGGCACATGGGCGAACAGAAAGCCCTGCGGGTGGGTGGCGCGCAGCGCGCCCTCCAGCGACGCATGCACCAGGCGCTCGGCGCCGCTGAGCACCTTGCCCGGCGCCGGCGGCCAGCTGGAAACGGTGTCGCTCTCGGCCGCCGGCTGCGCGGCGTCGGCCGGCTGGATATGGCGGCGCAGCGCCTCGCCGAGACGCTGCCAGAGCGGGTTCTGCGCGGATAGCTCGAATCTCATGGGCCGGCAGACTAGCCGAGCCGATCGGCGCCTCTGTTACCGGCTGTGAACCGCTCAGAGCCCGGGCAGGCCTTTCATGCCGCCCATGCGCTTCATCATCTTCATCAGGCCGCCGCCGCGCATCTTCTTCATCATGTCGCGCATCTGCTCGTACTGGTTGAGCAGGCGGTTGACCTCCTGGACCTGCACGCCGGCGCCCAAGGCGATGCGCTTCTTGCGCGTGGCTTTGAGCAGCTCGGGCTTGCGCCGCTCCAGCGGCGTCATCGAATGGATGATGCCGGTCATGCGCCGCATGTCACGCTCTGCGCGGTCCATGTCGGCCTGACCCGCCTTGGCCGCCAGCTGGCTGGGCAGCTTGTCCATCAGGCTGGACAGGCCGCCCATCTTCTTCATCTGCTGCAGCTGCAGCAGGAAGTCGTCGAGCGTGAACGCGTCGCCGCTCTTCAGCTTGTCGGCCATGGCCTTGGCCGACTCCAGGTCCACACCCTTGGTGACCTCCTCGACCAGGGCGACGATGTCGCCCATGCCGAGCACGCGGCCCGCATGGCGCTCGCCGTCGAAGGCCTCCAGGCCGTCGATCTTCTCGGACACGCCAGCGAACTTGATCGGCACGCCGGTGATCGCGCGTACCGACAGCGCCGCGCCGCCACGGCTGTCGCCATCGAGCTTGGTCAGCACCACGCCGGTCAGCGGCAGCGCCTCCTTGAAGGCCTTGGCGGTATTGATCGCGTCCTGGCCCTGCATGGCGTCGACGACGAACAGGGTCTCGACCGGCCTCAAGACGGCGTGCAGCTCCTTGATCTCGGCCATCAGGGCCTCGTCGATCGCCAGGCGGCCGGCGGTGTCGACGAGCAGCACATCGAAGTAGTGCCGTTTTGCGTGGTCCAGCGCGGCCAGTGCGATGTCGCGCGGCTTCTGATCGGGCGTCGACGGGAACCATTCGGCGCCGGCCTGCCTGGTCACCGTCTTCAGCTGCTCGATCGCCGCCGGGCGGTAGACGTCGCCGCTGACCGTCAGCACCTTCTTCTTGCGCTTCTCGATCAGGTGCTTGGCGAGCTTGGCGGTGGTGGTCGTCTTGCCGGCGCCCTGCAGGCCGGCCATCAGGATCACCGCCGGCGGCTGGGTGGCCAGGTCGATGTCGCTGACGCCTGCGCCCATGGTCGCCGCGAGTTCCTTGTGCACCAGGCCGACCAGGGCCTGGCCGGGCGTCAGCGAACCGACGACCTCGGCGCCCAGGGCCTTGTCCTTGACGCGGGCGATGAAGTCGCGCACCACCGGCAGCGCGACATCGGCCTCCAGCAAGGCCATGCGCACCTCGCGCAGCATCTCCTGCACATTGGATTCGGTGATGCGCGCCTGGCCGCGCATCGTCTTGACCAGGCGGCCGAGACGATCGGCGAGGGTGGAAGCCATGGGGTGTTCGCTGCCCTGCTCAGCAAGAGGGCAACCGTAAACTAGATCGCATGATTTTATCGAGTGCGCTTCTGGGCAATGCCGGCCTGCTCGCCTTGGGCAGCGGCGTGGCGCTGGCGGCCTATGCGGCGGCGGCCTGGCGGCCCGAGGCCGGCGCCGCGCGCCTGGCCCTGATAGCCGCCTGGCTGGCCCAGGGTTTTGCGCTGCTCGTCGACCTGGGCGGCCTGGGTCATGGTCAATGGGGCGGGCGCTTTGGTTTTGCGCCGGCGCTGTCGCTGACCCATTGGCTGGTGCTGGCGGTGGTGCTGGCCGAGTCGCAAGGCCAGCTCTGGGCGATGGCGCGGCGGGTGTTGGCGCTGAGCGGGCTGCTGGTGGTGCTGCTGGCCTGGGTCTTTCCCGGCCAGGCGGTCAGCGCGCACAGTCCCTGGGCGCCGCTGCACTGGGTGCTGGGCCTGGCCTCCTACGGTCTGGTCGGCACCGCGGTGCTGCATGCCTGGCTGATGCGCCGTGCCGAGCGCCAGCTGCGCCAGCCCGGTGGCGCCGCCGGCATTCCCGGCTGGCCGCTGCTGCGGCTGGAGCGCCTGAGCTTCCAGTTCCTGGGGGCAGGCGTCGCCGTGCTCAGCCTGGCGCTGTTGCTCGGCTGGTGGTTCACCCCGCAGTGGCGCTGGGATCACAAGACCTTGTTCGCTGTGCTCGCCTGGGGCGTGCTGAGCGGCTTGCTGGCCGGGCGTCTGTTGCTGGGCTGGCGCGGCGCGCAGGCGGTGCGCTGGTTGTACGCGGGCAGCGCGCTGCTGCTGCTGAGCTATGTCGGCTCGAGATTCGTCCTCCAGGTGCTGCTGGGGCGGGCGGGGTGATCGGATGTTGAAGGTCTTGCTGCTGCTCGCCGTGCTGGTTGCTGTGCTGCTGTGGTGGAAGCACAGCCAGCGGGGGCGGCAGCCACCGCCGGCACCGCGGCCTGCCGAGCCGGCCGCCCCCGAGGCCATGCTGCGCTGTTCCGAATGCGGTCTGCATCTGCCGGCCAGCCAGGCCTTGCCGGGGCGGGGTGGGGTGTTCTGCAGCCACGAGCATCGTCGGCAATTCGAGGACCGCGGGTGAGCCTGGGCGCCGGTCTGGCGCAACAGGCGCCAGCGGCCGCCGCCGGCGGCTTTCTGCGCATCTACCGCGCCTTCCTCGGCGCGCGGGTGGCATTGGCGCTGGGTCTGTTGGGGGCCCAGCTGAGCATCCAGCTGACCGGCGATGTGCCGATCTCGCCGCGCAGCGAGTTGTTGCTGCTGTGCGCTGTGTATCTGCTGCTTTGTCTGGGCCATCTGCTGATGCCCCGGCTGCAGCGCGGTGCCAGCCGTCAGGCCTTGTCGAGGCTGAGCAAGCCGCAGTGGTGGACCAGCTCCGGCATCGATCTGTGCTGCTTCACCGCCCTGCTGGTGCTGGGTGGCGAGGCCGCACCGCCGGTGGCGGCGCTCTACGTGCTGCCGGTGATGATGAGCGCGGTCCTGGCCAATCGACGGGCCGGACTGGCCGCAGCGGCGCTGGCCACGCTGGGCCTGTTGGGCGGTTCGCTGTGGATCAACCTGATGGCCAGGGATTGGGGGCCGTCGATCACCCAGGCCGGGCTGGCCGGCATCGGCTATTTCGCCATTGCCGCATTGACCGCCGAACTGGCGACCCGCCTGGCGCGCGAGGAACTGGTGGCGCGGGACAGCCTGGCCTTGGCCCGTCAGCAGGCGGCGCTGAACCAACTGGTCATTGACGAGATCCAGGAGGGGGTGCTGATCGTCGATCAGGCGCTGCAGGTGCGCGCAGCCAATCCGGCGGCGCGCGCCCTGCTGGGTGAACTCAAGCCCATCGACGGGGCGCCGTTCTCACTGCAGGCGGAGTTGTCGTGGGCCTCGCTCGCACGTGCCGCCGCCGAGGCTTGGGCCCAGCATGGCGTGCAGGCCGAGTCGCGCGATGTGGTGCTCGGCTTCGTGCGTGCGCCGGCCCGCACCTTGCGGCTGCGTCTGCGCTGGATGCATGCCGAGCAAAGCGATGGCGGCGATGACCTGCTGCTGATGCTGGTCGAGGACCGCGCCAAGCTGATGGCGCGAGCACGGCAGGAGAAGTTGGCGGCGATGGGGCGCATGTCGGCCGGCATCGCGCACGAGATCCGCAACCCCTTGGCCGCGATCTCGCAGGCCAATGCGCTGCTCGGCGAAGACCTGGCCGGCGATGTCGGTGGCCAACGCCTGACCGAGCTGGTGGCCTCCAACGTGAAGCGCTTGCAGCGCATCGTTGACGAGGTGATGCTGCTGGCGGCGCCGGTCGAACCGCTGGTGGCGCAGATGGACGCTGCATCCGTGGTTCGCGAGGTGCTCGACGACTGGCAGCGCACGCAAGGGGCGGTGGCCCTCCAGCGCGAGCTGCCGGAGCAAGGGGCGCTGGCGGTCTATTTCGAGCCCGAGCATCTGCGCCGCGTGCTCATCAATCTGCTGGACAACGGCTGGCGGCATGCGCAGTCGTCCGTCTCGCCCTGGGTGAGGCTGGAAATGCAGGCGCTGGACGCGCAACGCCTGCAGTTGCGCGTCATCAACCCGTCGCCACCGCTGCCGGCGGAGATCGAGCGCCACCTGTTCGAACCATTCCATTCGACGCGCAGCCGCGGTTCGGGGCTGGGGCTCTATATTTGCCGCGAACTCTGCGAGCGCTACGGTGCCCGCATCGATTACCAGGCGGCCGAGCTGGAGGGCGAGGCGACGGTCGGCTTCACCATCCTGCTGCGCCGCGTGCCAGCCTGCCCATGAACACCAACGCCGCTGCCGAACGCCTGCTGGTCATCGACGACGAGCCCGACCTGCGCACGCTCTACGAGCTGACGCTGCTGCGCGAGGGCTACCAGCTGGCCAGCGCGGAGACGGTGGCCGAGGGCCTGGCCCTGCTGGCGGCCGAGCGCTTCCAGGTCGTCATCACCGACATGCGGCTGCCCGATGGCTCCGGCCTGGACGTGCTGGCCTGGCTGGAGCGCGAGGGGCGTAGCGAGCGCGCCATCGTCATCACCGCCTTCGGGTCGGCCGAGAACGCCGTCGAGGCGCTGAAGGCGGGGGCCTTCGATTACCTGACCAAGCCGGTCGACCTGCGCCAGTTCCGCAGCGTCGTGGCCACGGCGGTCGGGCGCGACCCCGGGCGTGAGCCGCCGCGAGCCGGGCGCAGTGAGGTGGCACCGCCGCCGGCGCCGCTCGGCGGTGCCGCGCTGCAACGCTTGGCCGGGCGCTCCGAGGCCATGCAGCAGGTCCGCGCCTTGATCCAGAAAGTGGCGCGCTCGATGGCGCCGGTGCTGCTCCAGGGTGAGTCGGGTACCGGCAAGGAGTTGGTCGCGCGCGCCATTCATGGCGAGGGCGCGCGCGCCGCCGGTCCTTTCATTGCGGTCAACTGCGGCGCCATCCCCGAGCACCTGCTGGAGGCCGAGTTCTTCGGCTACCGCAAGGGCGCGTTCACCGGCGCCGCCGAGGACCGCGAGGGTTTCTTCCAGGCGGCCAACGGCGGCACGCTGTTTCTCGACGAGATCGGCGATCTGCCGCTGGCCATGCAGAGCAAGCTGCTGCGCGCCATCCAGGAGCGCTCGGTACGACCGGTCGGGGCGGTCAACGAGGTGCCGGTCAACCTGCGCCTGCTCAGCGCCACGCACAAGGACCTGGGCGCCGAGGTGGCCGCGGGACGCTTCCGTCAGGACCTTTTTTACCGACTCAACGTCATCCAGATCCGTGTACCGCCGCTGCGTGAGCGCCTGCAGGACCTCGCCGACATCAGTGCGACGCTGCTCGCTCGCATTGCCCAGGATGCCGGCGTCAGCCCGCCGCCGACGCTCAGCCCGCAGGCCCTGGAGCGCCTGCGCGCCTACTCCTTCCCCGGCAATGTCCGTGAGTTGGAGAACCTGCTGCATCGAGGGCTCGCCCTGTCGGGTGCCAGCCGGCTGGAGGTCGAGGACCTCGATCTTCCCGATGGTTGCGTCGACGATTCCGGCTTCGGCGCGCTGGCGCCGAGCTCGATGGCGCCGCTGCCTGCCGCCGAAGCCGATGCCTTGCCCAGCGATCTGGCGGCCTACCTGGATGCCGTTGAGCGCAGCGTGCTCGAACGCGCCCTGGCTCTGTGCCGCAACAACCGCACCGCGGCAGGCCAGCGACTGGGCTTGTCGCTGCGCCAGATGCGTTACCGCATGGCCCGGCTGGGCATTCAGCTCGACGAAGCCGACTGAAGGCCAGGAAGCGGCGTCCGCCGGGCCGCATGGCGGGCGTTCAAGGCGCAATTCCGGTCCGCTGTCAATCCGGGCGCAAAACCAGGGAAACGCTAGGTATAGGGGGGTGGAACGGGGAGGGGGCACTAGATATAGTGGTCCGCGTGCTATCCTCTCGTCCTCTCGAAGCAGGCCCTGCGCCCCTCGTCGCCATCTCCGCCGGCCTGTTGCCGGCGCCTGATGCGATCGGGCTGGCGTCGGCCTCCAGGGGAAAGGCTGCGGTCCAAAGCAGCCGGTCACGCCCAGTCTGGCTTGACCACCCCGATCGAGCGCAACGTCACCTTTTGCTTGCCTGAGCCGACGAGCGTCACTCTGCTCGTGGTTCGGCAGCGCATTCGTCTCCGCCGTCACTCTGCTTACTTCCGAGGTTGTCCATGCAAAGCAGCGCCCAGCCCTTCACCAGCCCCTCTCTTCACGCCGATCCGCTCGCCAGCAGCCTTGGCGCCACGACGGTGACGAATGCTTACGCGGCTTACCAGATCATTCGCCGCAATGGCGCGGTGGTTGCGTTCGAGCCGAGCAAGATCGCCGTGGCGATGATGAAGGCGTTCCTGGCCGTGCATGGTGCGCAGGGGGCGGCGTCCAGCAGCGTGCGTGAGACGGTTGACGGCCTGACCGAGGCGGTGGTGCGCGCGCTGCTGCGCTCGCGCCCGGGCGGCGGCACCTTTCACATCGAGGACGTGCAGGACAGCGTCGAGCTGGCACTGATGCGCGGCGGTCAGCACGAGGTGGCCCGCGCCTACGTGCTGTACCGCGAGCGCCGCGCCGCGGAGCGCGCGGCCAAGGGTGAGACCCCGGCCGCGCCGTCCGAGCTGAGCAGCATCCAGGTCGTCGACAACGGCCAGCGTCGCCCGCTGGACCTGGGCGCGCTCAAGCGCCTGATCGCCGCCGCCTGCGCCGGCCTCGGCGACGACGTCAAGCCCGAACCCATCGTCGAGCAGACCGAGCGCAATCTGTACGACGGCGTGCCGATGGACGAGGTCTACAAGGCGGCGATCCTGGCTTCGCGCACGCTGATCGAGACCGAGCCGGGCTACACCCGCGCCACCGCCCGCCTGCTGATGCACACCATCACCAAGGAGATCCTGGGTCGCGAGGTGCTGGCCGCCGACATGGGCAAGGCCTATGTCGACTACTTCCCGACCTTCATCGCCAAGGGCATCGAAGCCGAGCTGCTGAACCCCGAGCTGGCGAAGTATGACCTGGTCCGACTGGCCGCCGCGCTCAAGCCCGAGCGCGACCAGAACTTCGACTACCTGGGTCTGCAGACCCTGTTCGATCGCTATTTCCTGCACATCAAGAAGACGCGCATCGAGATGCCCCAGGCCTTCTTCATGCGCGTGGCCATGGGCCTGGCGCTGAACGAGACCGACCGCGAGGGGCGCGCCATCGAGTTCTACGAGGTGCTGTCCAGCTTCGACTTCATGAGCTCGACGCCGACCCTGTTCAACAGCGGCACGCTGCGCTCGCAGCTGTCCAGCTGCTACCTCACCACGGTGGCCGACGACCTCGACGGCATCTACGAGGCGATCAAGGAAAACGCGCTGCTGAGCAAATACGCCGGCGGCCTGGGCAATGACTGGACCCCGGTGCGCGCGCTGGGCAGCCACATCAAGGGCACGAACGGCGAAAGCCAGGGCGTGGTGCCTTTCCTGAAGGTGGTCAACGACACCGCGGTGGCGGTCAACCAGGGGGGCAAGCGCAAGGGCGCGGTCTGCGCCTACCTGGAGACCTGGCATCTGGACATCGAGGAGTTCCTCGAGCTGCGCAAGAACACCGGCGACGACCGCCGCCGCACCCATGACATGAACACGGCGAACTGGATTCCCGATCTGTTCATGAAGCGCGTCATCGAGGGCGGCGACTGGAGCCTGTTCTCGCCCAGCACGACGCCGGATCTGCACGACCTGTTCGGCGCCGACTTCGAGAAGGCCTATGTGGCCTACGAGCAGAAGGCCGCCGCCGGCCAGATCAAGCCCTACAAGAAGGTCGGTGCGCGCGAGCTCTGGCGCAAGATGCTGACCATGCTGTTCGAGACCGGCCATCCCTGGATCACCTTCAAGGATGCCTGCAATGTGCGCTCGCCGCAGCAGCATGTCGGCGTCGTGCACTCGAGCAACCTCTGCACCGAGATCACGCTGAACACCAATGACAGCGAGATCGCCGTCTGCAACCTCGGCTCGATCAATCTGTCCCAGCATCTGAAGGACGGCGGCGTCGACCACGAGAAGCTGCAGCGCACCGTGCGCACGGCGATGCGCATGCTCGACAACGTCATCGACATCAATTACTACGCGGTGAAGAAGGCCGAGGTGTCGAACTTCCGCCACCGCCCGGTCGGTCTGGGCCTGATGGGCTTCCAGGACGCGCTCTACCAGCTGCGCCTGCCCTATGCCAGCAACGAGGCGGTGGAGTTCGCCGACCGGTCGATGGAGGCGATCTGCTACTACGCCTACTCGGCGAGCAGCGAGCTGGCCCAGGAGCGCGGACGCTACTCCAGCTACGAGGGCTCGCTGTGGTCCAAGGGCATCCTGCCTTTCGACACCCTGGACATGCTGGCCCGGGCACGTGGTGGTCATGTCGACGTCGACCGCTCGATGACCTTGGATTGGGAAGGCCTGCGCGCCCGCATCAAGGCGCACGGCATGCGCAACAGCAATTGCGTGGCCATCGCGCCGACCGCGACGATCTCCAACATCATCGGCGTCGACGCCTCGATCGAGCCCAGCTTCGGCAACATCTCGGTGAAGTCGAACCTGTCGGGCGAGTTCACCGTGGTCAACGAGTACCTGGTGCGCGACCTGAAGAAGCTCGGCCTCTGGGACGAGGTGATGGTCATGGACCTCAAGCATTTCGACGGCTCGCTGCGCCGCATCGATCGCGTGCCCGAGGAGCTGAAGAACCTGTACGCGACCGCCTTCGAGGTCGAACCGGTCTGGCTGATTGAGGCCGGCGCGCGCCGTCAGAAGTGGATCGACCAGGCGCAGAGCCTGAACATCTACATGGCCGGCGCCTCGGGCCGCAAGCTCGACGAGACCTACAAGCTGGCCTGGACGCGCGGTCTGAAGACCACCTATTACCTGCGCACCATCAGCGCCACGCAGATCGAGAAGAGCACGGTCAGCCGCGGCCAGCTCAACGCGGTGTCGTCGCAGATCCCGGCCGGGGTTGCTGCCGCGCCCAGCATTGCCGCCGAGCCGGCCCTGCCGGCCACCGATGCGAAGTTCTGCTCGATCGACAACCCGGACTGCGAGGCTTGCCAATGAGTCCCGTGTTGAACCCGGGTTGCGGCGAAGCGCAGCGCAGCCACAACCCGGACTGCGAAGCTTGCCAGTAAGTCCATCGCCACCGGGTCTTGAGCCCGGTGGCTCTTTCGTTTAAACGTTCAACTATTTAAACGAATAACGATTTCGATGCGCTTGCGCAACGAGATTCGAAGCCAGATACCGAGATTCACGAGAAATCGCTTGGCGACACGTGAATGACGATTTGATAATTTGCAAGAAGAGGAACGCCCCATGTTGTCTTGGGAAGACGAAGTCAAACCCAGCTCCATCCCCGCCAGCGCGACCGCGACGACTGGCCTGAATGCCGCGACCGCGGCAGGCACCTCTGACGCTGCTCCCGCCGCCGCGCACCGCCGCGTCAACGTCGCCGACAAGCGCATCATCAACGCGCAGACCGACGTCAACCAGCTTGTTCCCTTCAAGTACAAATGGGCCTGGGAGAAGTACCTGGCCACCTGCGCCAACCACTGGATGCCGCAGGAAGTGAACATGAGCCGCGACATCGCGCTCTGGAAGGACCCGAACGGCCTGAGCGACGACGAGCGCCGCATCATCAAGCGCAACCTCGGCTTCTTCGTCACCGCCGACTCGCTGGCCGCCAACAACATCGTGCTGGGTACCTACCGGCACATCACCGCGCCTGAATGCCGCCAGTTCCTGCTGCGCCAGGCTTTCGAGGAAGCGATCCACACCCACGCCTACCAGTACATCGTCGAATCGCTGGGTCTGGACGAGGGCGAGATCTTCAACGCCTACAACGAGGTGCCGTCGATCCGCGCGAAGGACGAGTTCCTGATCCCGTTCATCGACGCGATCATGGACCCGGCCTTCAAGACCGGCACCCCGGAGAACGACCAGCGCCTGCTCAAGTCGCTGATCGTCTTCGCCTGCCTGATGGAAGGCCTGTTCTTCTACGTTGGCTTCACGCAGATCCTGGCCCTGGGTCGCCAGAACAAGATGACCGGCGCTGCCGAGCAGTACCAGTACATCCTGCGCGACGAGTCGATGCACTGCAATTTCGGTATCGACCTGATCAACGCCCTGAAGGCCGAGAACCCGCATCTGTGGACGGCCGAGTTCAAGGCGGAGATCAAGGCGCTGTTCCTGAAGGCCGTCGAGCTGGAGTACGCCTACGCCGAGGACACCATGCCGCGTGGCGTGCTGGGTCTGAATGCCGCCATGTTCAAGGGCTATCTGCGCTTCATCGCCAACCGCCGTGCGGTGCAGATCGGCCTGGAGCCTTTGTTCCCTAACGAAGAAAACCCCTTCCCCTGGATGAGCGAAATGATCGACTTGAAGAAGGAGCGCAACTTCTTCGAGACGCGGGTCATCGAGTATCAAAGCGGCGGCGCGCTGAACTGGGACTGAGCGTGGACGCAAGCCGGTGCCTGCGCACCGGCTTGCACCTCGCGAAGGCTCCGACGCCTGCAAGCGGCGGAGCCAAGTTCCGGTCGCCCCTTGATCTTGAGACCAGGACGGTATCGATAAGAAGCGGCTGAGGCAGTTCTCCCGGTAGAGGAGGGCGCTGCAACCGCTACCCGATTCGCCTTGCGACGGCCTGGAGGCTGCGCGAGACGAATGACCGACCGACCGGCGCCACGGTGCCGGCCGGCGGTGTTTCCTCCCCTTGATCAAGGAGATCTGAAATGGCAACTGCGAAGAAGGCCGCTCCGGCCAAGAAGGCCGCTCCGGCCAAGAAGGCCGCCCCGGCGAAGAAGGCCGCTCCGGCGAAGAAGGCCGCTCCGGCGAAGAAGGCCGCCCCGGCGAAGAAGGCCGCCCCGGCGAAGAAGGCCGCCCCGGCGAAGAAGGCCGCTCCGGCGAAGAAGGCCGCTCCGGCGAAGAAGGCCGCTGCACCGGCGAAGAAGGCCGCCGCTCCGGCGAAGAAGGCGGCTGCGCCGAAGAAGGCTGCTGCCAAGCCGGCCGCCAAGCCGGCTGCCAAGCCGGCCGCCAAGCCGGCCGCCAAGCCGGCCGCCAAGAAGGCCGCTCCGGCGAAGAAGGCCGCCACCAAGCCTGCGCCTGCGAAGAAGCCTGCAGCCACGGCATCCGGCAGCAAGAACCCGCCGGTGAAGTCGGCGCCGACCGCCAAGACCACGCTGAGCCCGCAAGCCGCCTGGCCGTTCCCGACGGGCAACAAGCCCTGATTGCAACAGGCTCAGTCCTGAAGGCAAACGCCCGCTTCCAGCGGGCGTTTTTTCTTTGCCTGCCGGCGGCTCAGGGATGGAACAAGCCCACCTCGTAGCCATTCACGGCCGTGGCGACCGCCTCCAGCCTGAACACCGCCTGCAAGCGGCGCTGCTCACCGGCTTCCAGCACGGCAGGGGCTGACAGCTCGGTCGGCGAGAGCGCCCGACGCATCAGCGTGGCGCCGGCCGCGTCGCTCAACCTGAGGTCCAGCCAGGGCATGGCCACCCGATGCGGGGCACGGTTGTGGAGCTGCAGTTCCAGGCGGTAGGCCTTGCCTTGCGGCGTTGCCTGCAAGGTGCTGCCAAGCACCGACAGCCCTTCGAGCTGTCGCCAACCTTCAGCCGGGTAGCCATGCTCGATGAGCAGGGCGTCGACGCGAGACAGGCGAGCGCGCAGCGCCTCGCGTTCGATCCAGGCCCATTGCAGCGGCAGGGCCAACGCCAGCAAACCGGCAAGCAGACCACCGAAGGCATTCCAAGGCGCGCTGCCACCTTTGGCGCGCGCTGCGGTCGGTGCGCTGTCGCGCAGCGAGGCGAACACCGCCGGCTCGGCCGATGCGCCGACCTCCGGCTCCACCTTCAGCAGTTCGCGCAGCCTGGCGTTGGTGTCGTCGTCATCGGCCTTGAGCTCTGCCGGCTCCTGCCAAACCGGCTCGGCACGCTGCTCGCCGCCGCCAGCCATCGCGTCCGCCGCCCAATTGGGCTCGGTCGGGAAGGTCGGCGGCATCTCGTCGACCTGCGCCGATTCGACTGTCGCCGGCATGGGCTCATCGCCCGGCAACGCCTCGTCGACGGCTGCGCCTGCCTGCAGCGGCATGGGCGCCGAGACGAGTGGCGCCGGGGCCGATGCGACGGCATCGAGATCGAACAGACTGAGACGGGCGTCGAAGACGGCATCACAGCGACCGCAACGGACATGGCCGTCGCTGATGCTGAGCTGCTCCTCGGTGACGCGAAAACTCGTGCCACAGGCGTTGCAGCGCGTGGCCCAGTTGTTCATGTGCCGGTGCCTCGCCGCCCGCTCATCAACACCCAACCGTCTTCCTGGTCGGCCACCCGCAGGTCCAGCCAGGGCGCGTAGACGGCGGCAATCTCCTCGGCCTGGCGCTCGAGCAGGCCAGCCAGCAACAGATGCGCGCCCTCGGCCAGGTGGCCGCAGAGCAACGGCGCCAGCAGCTTCAGCGGCGTGGCGAGGATGTTGGCCAGCACCAGCTGGTAGGGACCCTGGGCCAGCTCCGGCAGGCCGGCGTGGACGTTCACGCCATTGACCTCGGCGTTGTGCCGCGTCGCGACCACCGCCGCCGGGTCGATGTCGACGGCGTCGATGCGCGTCGCGCCATGCAGACCGGCGGCGATCGCCAGAATGCCAGAGCCGCAGCCGTAGTCGAGCACGCGGCCATCCTCGCGACCATGGCGGGCCAGCCAGCGCAGGCACATGCGGGTCGTCGGGTGCGTACCAGTTCCGAAGGCCAGACCAGGGTCCAGCTTCATCGCCACCTTGGCAGCGGCCGGCGTCTCGTGCCAGCTGGGCACGATCCAGAAGTCGGCGGTGATCGGCACCGGCTGGAACTGCGCCTGGGTGATGCGCACCCAGTCCTGCTCGTCGACCTCGCTCAGGCCTTGTACATGCAGGCCGTCGGCGAAGTCCTGGGCGAGCAGCACGGTGGCCGCTTCGGTGGCCGCTGGCTGATCCGGGTACAGGGCCTTGAGGATGCTGCGCTGCCAGCCGGCGCGCGGCGCCGGCATGCCGGGTTCGCCGAACAAGGCCTGCTCGTCCTCGGAGTCGGCGTCGGCGTCCTCGACCGTCACCGACAGCGCGTCCAGCTCCATCAGCGCGTCGCTGACCAACTCCACCCGCTCCTGTGGGCAGATCAGCGCCAGTTCGACCAGCTGCGTCATCAGCGCTTGTGCGAGGCCATCCAGCCTTCCAGGTAATGGATGCTGGTGCCGCCCTCGACGAACTTGGCGTCGACCATCAGCTCGCGGTGCAGCGGGATGTTGGTCTGGATGCCTTCGACCACGGTCTCGCTCAGCGCGATGCGCATGCGCGCCAGCGCCTGCTCGCGGGTGTCGCCATGGGTGATGATCTTGCCGATCATCGAGTCGTAATTCGGCGGCACGAAGTAATTCGTGTAGGCATGCGAGTCGACGCGCACACCGGGGCCGCCGGGCGCGTGCCACATGGTGATGCGGCCGGGCGAGGGCACGAACTTCACCGGGTCCTCGGCATTGATGCGGCACTCGATGGCGTGGCCGCGCAGCTCGATCTGGCGCTGCGTGAACGGCAGCTTCTCGCCGGCGGCGATCTTGATCTGCTGCTGCACGATGTCGATGCCGGTGACCATCTCGGTGACCGGGTGCTCGACCTGCACGCGGGTGTTCATCTCGATGAAATAGAACTCGCCGTTCTCGTACAGGAACTCGAAGGTGCCGGCGCCGCGGTAGCCGATCTTCTTGCAGGCCGCCGCGCAGCGGTCGCCGACCTTCTCGATCAGGCGGCGCGGGATGCCGGGCGCCGGCGCTTCCTCGATGATCTTCTGGTGGCGGCGCTGCATCGAGCAGTCGCGCTCGCCCAGCCAGACCGCGTTCTTGTGCGTGTCGGCGAGGATCTGGATCTCGACATGGCGCGGGTTCTCGAGGAACTTCTCCATGTAGACGGCCGGGTTGCCGAAGGCAGCCCCAGCCTCGGCGCGGGTGGTCTGCACCGCATGGATCAGCGCCGCCTCGGTGTGCACCACGCGCATGCCGCGGCCGCCGCCACCGCCGGCCGCCTTGATGATCACCGGGTAGCCGACCGCGCGGGCGATCTTGATGATCTCCTTCGGGTCCTCGGGCAGCGCGCCCTCCGAGCCGGGCACGCAGGGCACGCCGGACTTGATCATGGCCTGCTTGGCCGAGACCTTGTCGCCCATGATGCGGATGCTCTCGGGCGTTGGGCCGATGAAGGTGAAACCGCTGCTCTCGACGCGCTCGGCGAAGTCGGCGTTCTCGCTGAGGAAGCCGTAGCCCGGGTGGATGGCCTCGGCATCCGTGACCTCGGCGGTGGCGATGATGGCCGGCATGCTCAGATAGCTCTGCGCCGACGGGGCCGGACCGATGCAAACCGCCTCGTCGGCCAGCTTCACGTACTTGGCCTCGCGGTCCGCCTCGGAGTAGACGACGACCGACTGGATGCCAAGCTCGCGGCAGGCGCGCTGAATCCGCAGGGCAATCTCCCCGCGGTTCGCAATCAGGATCTTTTTAAACATTACTCGATGATGAACAGCGGCTGACCAAACTCGACCGGCTGGCCGTTCTCGCAGAACACCTTGGTGATCGTGCCGGTGGCGTCGGCCTCGATCTCGTTCATGATCTTCATCGCCTCGATGATGCACAGCGGCTCGCCGGCCTTGATCTGCTGGCCGACCTCGGCGAAGGGCTTGGCGTTCGGGCTGGAGGCGCGGTAGAAGGTGCCGACCATCGGCGACTTCACGACATGACCGCTGATCACCGGTTCGGCCGGCGCGGCAGCGACGGCGGGCGCGGCAGCGACCGGGGCGGCGGCCACCGGCGCGGCGGCGGGCGCCATCACCGTCTGCACCACCGGCGCGGCGACCACCGGCGCGCTCTTGACGATGCGCACCTTGCCATCGGCCTCGGTGATCTCCAGCTCGGAGACATTGGATTCCGACACCAGGTCGATCAGGGTCTTCAGTTTGCGCAGGTCCATGGGGATCTTTCTCTTGGTCTAGCTTGACGCAGTTCGCAGCCGCTTCAAGGCAGCTTGAAGGGCCAGCTCGTAGCCATGCGCGCCCAGCCCGCAGATCACGCCGACCGCCAGATCGCTGAGATAGCTGTGCTGGCGGAAGGCTTCGCGGCGGTGCACGTTGGACAGGTGCACCTCGATGAAGGGCAGCGCCACGCCGGCCAGCGCGTCGCGCAGGGCGATGCTGGTGTGCGTGTAGGCGCCTGGGTTGATGAGGATGAAGCGCGTGCCGTCCAGCCGCGCCTCGTGGATGCGGTCGATCAGCGCGCCCTCATGATTGCTCTGGAAGCTGGCGAGTTCGACCCCGGCGGCCCGCGCCTGCGCGAGCAGGCGGGCGTCGATGTCGGCCAGGGTGTCGCGGCCATAGACCTCCGGCTCGCGGCTGCCGAGCAGGTTCAGATTGGGGCCGTGGACGACGAGCAGGGCCATGGGGAAGGCTGTTAGAGCCGCGTGCCTAAAAGTGGAAAGGGGCGCACTTTAAGCGTTTTCGGCGCAGATCGGTGCGAAAAGTCGGAACTTCCCGGGTTGCCCCTAGCGTCCGGCCAATTTCCGTCGCTGCTCGACGAGCATCGCGTAATCGGTCTCGCCGGGCCGCCGCCAGGCGATGCCACCGTCCGGCCGGGCGATCAGCGTGAACGGCAAACCCCCGGTGCGGTTGCCCAACTTTCGCATCAGTTCGCTGCCGCTCAGGCCGGCCAGGCCGATCGGGAAGCCGACCGGCCGCTTGGCGAGGAAATCGCGCACCGGTGTCGGTCCGTCGATCGCCAGGCCGACCACCTGCCAGCCCAGCGGCTCGCTGTCGCGCCAGAAGCGGTCCAGATCCGGCATCTCCTTCACGCAGGGCGCGCACCAGGAGGCCCAGAAGTTCACCAGCAGCCAGCGCCCGCGCAGGTCGGCCAGCTTCAACTCGCCGCCGGTCGGGGTCTTGAAACTGGCGCTCCAGAGCGGGTCGCCACGGGCGTCGGCCAGCGCCGGCATCACGCCGGCGAGCAGCAGGGGGCGGCGGCCGAGCATCAGCTGGCGTCCAGCAGCCGGCGCAGCTGGACGGCGTCGCCGCGCAGGCTGCGGCCGTTGGCATCGGGCAGCAGCGCGCCGCGGCGCTCCACCGTCTCGTGCACCGACAGGTGCAGGCCGACCGGCTGGCCGGCCAGGCCCGCCGGCGCGCGCTGCGGACGCAGCCAGAGCTGCAAAGTCTGCAGCTCGCGGCCACGGGCGTCGCGCTGCGGCGCGCCGGGCTCCGGGCTCTCGCCGGCGTTGAGCAGGAAGATCTCCGGCGCCTTGGCGTCGTCGGCGTAGAGCTGCAGGTGGATGGTCGACCAGCGGTTGGCCGTGCCGCGCCAGACGGCACCGGTCAGCAGCGGTTCGAAGGCCGCCAGCTTGTCCATCCAGCGCAGCGCCTGTTCGCGCAGCCAGCGCAGCTCGGCCGGCTGGGTGTCGGCCTGGAACAGCGCCAGGTGCTCGCGCAATGCCTCCTCAACCAGCTCGCTGGGCGGCAGCGGGGTGCGCGCCGGCAGGCCGAGCTCGCGCAGCGCCTTGGTCTTGGCCGGTCCCCAGGCCATGCCCTCGTCGGCGATCAGGCGGGCCGCGGTGTTCGCGATCTCCAGGGTTTCGGTGCTCGTCACTTTGGCAGTTCCACGTCGCCCATGCGGGCCGCGATCGTCGCACTGCGGGCATTCAGGTAGGGCGAGCCGGGCAATTTCTCGAAGCGCTTGGGCGCCGGCAGCATGACCGCCAGGCGCGCCGCCTGCCAGCGGCTGAGCTGGGCGGCATCGACGCGGAAGTAATGCCGGGCGGCCGCCTGGGCGCCAAACACGCCCTCGCCCCACTCGACATGGTTGAGGTAGATCTCCAGCAGGCGCGGCTTGCTGAGCAAGGCTTCCAGCAGCAGGCTGAGCCAGGCCTCCTGGGCCTTGCGCAGCAGGTGGCGCTCGCCGCTGAGGAACAGGTTCTTGGCCAGCTGCTGGGTGATGGTCGAGCCGCCGACCACCTTGGGCACGCGGCCGCGCCGGGTCGCGCGCTGCTCGGCGCGCTCATTCCTCTGCCAGGCCTTCTCGACCGCCTCCCACTCGATGCCGAAGTGCTCGGCGAAGCCGGCGTCCTCGCTGGCGATCACCGCCCGCGGCAGGTTGGCGCTGATGCGCGGCATCGCCACCCAGTCCTGCGACCAGGCCAGCCGCCCCTGGTCGGCGAGGATGCGGCGCATCTCGGCGCGCTGGAAGGTGGTGCTGGCCGGATCGACGACGCGCATCAGCGCGATGCGCAGCACGAAGTACAGCTGCAGCGCGACGAAGGCGAGCAGGACGAGCAGCAGCAGCCGCAACAGGCGCTTGCCCATCAGGCGGCTCGCAACTGGGCCAGCACCGCCGCGCTGTCGGGCCGCCGGCCATGCCAACGCTCGAAGGCCTCAGCCGCCTGCTCGACCAGCATGCCCAGGCCGTCGCGACCATGCCCGGCGCCTTGCGCGCGCGCCCAGTCGAGGAACGGTTCGGCGGCGGTGCCATAGACCATGTCCAGGGCCAGGCCGCCCGGTCGCAGCAGGCCGTCCGGCAGACTCAGGCTGTCGCCGCCCAGCGCCGCACTGGTGCCATTGATCACCGCGTCGAAGCCGCCGTCGAGCCGCATCGTCGCCTGCAGCGACACGCCCTGCGCGGCGGCCAGCGCACGGTGGCGCTCGACCAGGGCCTCGGCCTTGGCGGCGCTGCGATTCCAGACGCTCAGCCGAGCCGGCCTGGCCTCGATCAGCGGGCCCAGGCAGCCGCTGCTGGCGCCGCCGGCGCCGAGCAGCAGGATCTCGCGGCCGGCCAACGGCCACCCGGCGCCCTGCTCGATGTCGCGCACCAGGCCCAGGCCGTCGGTGTTGTCGGCCCAGAGCCGGCAGGTGCCATCCCAGCCCAGGGTGTTGGCGGCGCCGGCGAGCAGCGCGCGCTCGCTTGTCAGCTCGGCCAGCTGCAGGGCCTCGGGCTTGAAGGGCAGGGTGACGTTCAGTCCGTCGCAGCCGGCCTCGCGCAGGCGGGCCACGGTGGCGGCAAAGCCGTCCAGCGGCGCCTCGACGCGCTCGTACTGCAAGGCGATGCCGAACTGCGCCGCGAACGCCTGGTGGATGAGCGGCGAGCGGCTGTGGGCGATGGGGTGGCCGATGACGGCGAAGCGCTTCATCAGGGGGCGGATCCTTGCAATTCGGCCGACACGCCATGCTCGCGGTCGAAGCTGAAGCGCGCCGACATCACCAGCACCTCGGCCTCGGCACGCATCGCCTTGCTGAAGGGGCCGAAGGGTGAGGCGGCGCGAACGATGGCGACGGCGCGGCGGTCCAGGCCCGGCGTGCCCGAGGGTTCGATGATGTCGGTCGCCACCACCCGGCCTTGCGCGTCGACGCTGATGTTCATGGTCAGCTGGCCATAGAGCTTGCGCCCAGCCTGGCTGGGGAAGTCCGCGGTGCCGCGCGCCTCGATGCGCCGGCGCAGGCGGTCGTAATAGCGGGCGTAGACGACTTCGGTGGTCGCCGGGCTGATGTAGCGCTGGCGCGGCGGCGCGTTGTGCTCGTTGACGCGGCGTTCCAGCTCGGCCATCTGCTGCAGCAGCAGGCGGCGGCGCTCGGCCAGCTCGCGGCCCTCGGGGGTGGCGGCTTCCTGCGCGGCGTCGGGCGGCGGCAGGCGGGCGAGGTCGCGGCGCAGGCCGGCCAGCAATTGCTGCTGCTGCAGCTGCAGGGCTTCGAGGCGACGATGGGTCTCGATCGCGGCGTCGCCGACGCTGAGGACCTCCGACGGCAGCAGCGGACTTTGCGCGCGCTCGCCCGTGGCGCCGTCGCCGCCACCGCGCAGCGACGCCTGGGCCAAGGCCTGGGCCTGCGCCGGCGCCTGCTCGTCGCGGGCGTTGACCAGGATGACATCGAGGCGGTCCTCGACCCAGCGCCGCGCCGTGCTGCCCGGCGTGGCCAGCTGGATGCTGAGCAGCAGCACATGCAGCAGCAGCGAAAAAAGCAGCGCCAGCTGCAATGGCGTGGCCTGTTGCAAGCGCGCCTGCCAGCCCGGGCGCCGGGCGCGTGGCGCCGGCAGCTCGTGGTCCTCCAGGAAGACCGTGTCCTGCATCAAGGCGTCGGGGTCTCGGCGTCCGCCAGGTCGACGGCGATGGCCAGTGGTGCGGCCACTTCCTCATCGTCCTCGGTCTCGACCGCTTCGTCGGCAGCCTGCGGCGCCGACAGCTTCTCGATCAGGCTGGCATGCAGTTCCAGCGTCAGCAAATCGGTGGCGGCCACGCGCACGCGCACCGGGGTGCCGCGTTCGAAGTCGGCGCAGCCTGGCACGTTGAAGACCAGGGGCAGATCGTCCGCCCTCACCAGGCCGTCGCGCATCGTCGTCGCTGTCAGCTCGGTGATGCCGGCCTGCTCCAGGTGCTTCAGGCACCAGTAGCGCTCGATCTGCTGCTGGAAGCCGTTGTAGGCGCTGTAGGCGGCGTCGAAGCTGGACAGGATGGCGAACAGCGCCGCGTCCTTGGGCTTGAACGGGGCGGCCAGCGCCGCGGTGCGGCCATGGCGGACGCAGGCGATCAGCTGCCACTGGTTGAACAGGTCGACATAGCGCCGCAAGGGCGAGGTGCACCAGGCGTAGCTGCTCACCCCCATGCCGGCATGGGGCAGGGCCTTGACGCCCATGCGCACCTTGATGCCCGGCGCCAGGCTGGCCTGGCTGCGGTACAGGCCGGGCACGCCGAGCTCGTTCAGCCAGGCGCCCCAGGTCGAGTTGGCGAGGATCATCGCCTCGGCGACCACCAGGTCCAGGGCCGAGCCGCGGCGGCGGGTGCTGATGTGCACGGTCTCGTCGCCCTGCGGTGGCTCGCTGCGCTCGCCGTCCAGCTTGAAGCTGTAGTCCGGCCGGTTGAAGGTCTCCGGCTTGCCGCGCACCAGCTCGCGACCGGCCTTGAGCTTGACGGCCAGCCGGTGCGCGAACGCAAGCTCCGCCGCGAACGGGTAGTCCGCCGGCGCCTCGCCACGCAAGGAGGCCTCGGTGATCACATCGTCCAGCTTGTCGTGGCGCAGATTGGTGGCGATGCGCACCCGCTCGATGCGGGTCTCGCTGGACTTGAGCTCCAGCGTCGCCTCGTCGAAGCGGCAGTACAGCGACAGCGCCGGGCAGTCCCGCCCTTCGGTCAGCGTGAACTGCTCGACCAGCTCGTCGGGCAGCATGGTGATCTTCCAGCCCGGCATGTAGACGGTGGACAGGCGCTGGCGGGCGAGTTGCTCGTCATGGGCCGAACCGGGCAGCAGGCTCAGGCCGGGCGCGGCGATGTGGATGCCGAACAGCACCTCGCCCGTGCCCAGACCCTGCACCGACAGCGCGTCGTCGATCTCCGTGGTGCTGCTGTCGTCGATCGAGAAGGCCTGGGCGGGGCCCAGCGGCAGCTCCGGCGGGGGCTCCACCGGCGGCAGCGCCGGGAAGCCGCTGCCCTTGGGGAAGTTGTCGAACAGGAAGCGCTGCCAGTGGAAGGCATAGGGACTGGCGATCGCACCGGCGCCGCGCAGCAGGTCCAGCGGCGCGGTCTTGGTGGCCAGCGCCGCCTGCACCAGGGCCTTGTACTCGGGGCCGTTCTTGTCCGGCTTGAAGAGCAGCTTGTAGATCTGCGAGAGCAGGGCATCCGGACAGCGCCCGGCGGCCAGCTCGCCGGCCCAGGCCTCGATCTGCGCGGCGATCTGCTTCTTCTTCTCGATGCCGGCCAGGGCGGCCTGCACCTGTTCCTGCGGCGCCTTCTTGAACAGCCCGCCCTTGCCGGCGCGGCGGAAGTAATGCGGCGCGGCCGACAGCGCCAGCCAGCAGGCCAGCTGCTCGGCCAGGCCCTGGCCGCCGAAGTAATCCGCGGCCAGCTCGGCAAAGCCGAACTCGCCCTCGGGCGCGAACTCCCAGGCCAGGTCCAGGTCGAAGCCGGCGGCCAGTCCCTCCGCCGCCTTCAGCAACTCGGCCGGCTGCGGCTTGTCGAACTTCAGCAGCAACTGCGCGCTCTTGATCTTCACGCGCTTGCCCGAGTCGAGTTCCAGCTGCAGCGTGGACTCGGCCTCGGAAAGGATGCGGCCGCCCATGGCTTTGCCGCTTTCATCGAACAACCCGAACATGGGTGGGATTGTGGCCGAGGGTGAGGCTGGGGCTTTCTACACTCGCCGGCTTGTATTCATCCCGGAGTGCCCCGATGCACCGAACCGCCACCCTGGTCGCGCTGCTGCTGGCGACCGCCGTCCAGGCCCATGATTACCCGGCGACGCCGGTCAAGCCGGTCGTCGATCGCTACCACGGCGTCAGCGTGACCGACCCCTACCGCTGGCTGGAGGACATGAAGTCGGCCGAGTTCCAGCAATGGTTGAAGGCGCAGGCCGATCACGCCGCGGCCGGCCTGAAGACCCTGCCGGGGCGCGACGCCTTGCGCCAGCGCCTCGGCGAGTTGGTCGACGCCGGGGTGATCACCGGCGGCTACCAGCGGGCGGGGTCGCAGATCATCTACCTGAAGCGCGAGCCGGGTCAGAACCAGCGCCGGCTGTGGATTCGCGACGGCGTCGACGGCGCGGAGCGCCAGTTGCTGGACCCGCTGGCGGTGCCCGGCAAGCCGGGCAAGCACAGCATCGATTGGTACACCGCGTCGCCTGACGGCAAGAAGATCGCCCTCGGCCTGTCCGAGGGCGGCAGCGAGGACTCGGTGCTGGTCGTGCTCGACGTCGCCACCGGCGAGCTGGGCAGCGAGCGCCTGCTGCACGCCGGCCTGAACGAGCCCGGCATCGCCTGGCTGCCCGACGGCAGCGGTTTCTTCTTCAACCAGCACCCCAGTGACGAGCGCTACAACAAGAGCGCGGTGATGCTGTTCCGCCCGGGCGTCGACGCGCAGCCGCGCCGGGTGTTCGGCTGGGGCATGCCGGGTCAGCGCTTCGACATCAGCGATCTGCCCTATGTGAAGCTGAGCAAGGATTCGCGTTGGGCCCTGCTCGAATTGCTGCACGGCGACGCGCGCGACAAGAGCTATTACGTCGCGCCGCTCGCCGACGTGCTGCTCAAGGCCGATCGCGCCAACTGGCGCCGTGTCATCGGTCCCAAGGACCGCGTCGGCGCTGCCTTGCTCGACGGCGACCGGCTGATCACGCTGACGCAGAAGACCCACCCGCACCGCAGCGTGGTCGCGCACGACCTGCGCACGCGGCGCGCGCCTCAAACCCTCGTCAAGCCCTCGGAACAGATCCTCATGGACATGGCGAAGGGGGAAAGCGCGGGAGATGGCGCCGACGGCAGCGAGTTGCTGCTGCGCAGCCTGGACGCCGGCGTCAGCCGCCTGACCCGCGTGTCGCTGAAGGGCGGCGATGACATGCGCATCCAACTGCCCTTCGACGGCACCGTGCGCGAGCTGGAGGCCCTGGGCAAGGGCGAATGGCTGGTCCGCCTGGAAGGCTGGACGCAGCCGGCACAGACCCTGGTGGTCAAGGCAGGCGGCGCGCCGCGCCAGGTGGCGCTGCAGCCGGCGAGCAGCTTCGACACCAGCGGCCTGCGCAGCGAGCGCGTGATGGTCAAGAGCCATGACGGCGTGATGGTGCCGCTGTCCATCGTCAGCCCCGAAGGACCTCAGGGGGGCGCCAGGCTGGCCCGTCCGACCCTGCTGACCGGCTACGGCGCCTATGGCATCACGCTGGAACCCAGCTTCCGCCCGGCCCGGCTGGCCTGGCTGGAGCAGGGCGCTCGCTTTGCGGTCTGCCATGTGCGTGGCGGCGGTGAGCTGGGCGAGGCCTGGCACCAGGGCGCGCACATCGTCAACAAGCAGAACACGATCAGCGACATGATCGCCTGCGCGCGCTACCTGATCGAGCAGGGCTACACCACGGCCAAGCTGCTCGCCGGCACCGGGGGCAGCGCCGGCGGCATCACCATCGGCGGCGCCATCAACCAGGCGCCCGAGCTGTTCGCCGCCGCCCAGCATGCGGTCGGCGTGAGCGACATGCTGCGCATGGAGTTGACGCCCAACGGTCCGCCGAACATCGCCGAGTTCGGCACGGTGAAGAACCCGGCGCATTTCAAGGCGATGCGGGCGATCAGCCCCTATCACAACGTCAAGGACGGTCAGGCCTACCCGGCGGTGATCGTCACCACCGGCGCCAACGACCCGCGCGTCGACGCCTGGATGCCGGCCAAGTTCGCGGCGCGTCTGCAGGCGGCCACGGCCAAGACGCCGGGCGCCAAGCCCGTCTGGCTGCGCGTCGACTACGAGGCCGGCCATGGCATGGGCTCATCGGTCAGCTCGCAGCTCGACGAGTCGGCCGATGTCTGGAGCTTCTTCCTCTGGCAGTTCGGTCACCCGGCCTACCAGCCCAAGCCATGAGCGGTACGCGGGCGATCGGTTTCGATCCGGCGCAGGGGCCGCGGGCCGAGGCCTACCGCCACTACCGGGGTTTGAGCCAGCCACGCTGGAGCCTGACGACGCGAGTCGATGTGGCGCCGCTGCTGGCCCAGCTGCCGGCGTGGCGGCAGGCGCTGCCCGGACTGACCGCCTTCGTCGCCTACCACCATGCGGTGATCCGTGCGGCCAATGCGATCCCGCAGCTGCGCCAGCGCCTGGTCGAGGGGGGCGATGCGCTCGAATGGGACAGCATCGACGGCACGCCGACGGTGCTGCGGCCCGACGACAGCTTCGCCGTCGCCCGCCTGGCCTTCAGCCTGCGGCTGCGCGACTTCGCGCCGGCGGCGCTGAGCTCGGTGGCGGCGGCGGCGGTCGCCGGTGGGCCGCTGGGCTTCGTCGCCCAGCCGCAGGGCGAGTTGCACATGACGACCTTGCCCCTGGTCGCCTTCACCGCCTTCAACCATGCGCGCGGCGGCGGCTTCGATGAAGCGACGCCGGCCATCGCCATGGGCCGCTTCACGCCCGAGGGCAGCCGGACCTGGATGCCGCTGAACATCGAGGTGCACCACGCGCTGGTCGACGGCGTCCACGTGGGCCGCTTCGTGCAAGCGCTGGAGTCTTTGCTGGCGGAGCCGGATTCGCTCTGGTAGGGCTCAGCCTAGAAACGGCAGTTGACCGCTCGCCGCCGCATGCAAGTCCATGGCATCACAACGGAATTCGCTAACGGCCCCATTCACCGAGCGGGTGAGAGCGCTACACGGCCGATTGCACCGCGCTGCGGCACGCTGGCGGTGTTGCTCCTCCTTGCGGGCACGAGCCCGCTGCGTGCCTTGGCCCAGAGGTCAAGGCCTTCGGCAGGCACCAACAGTCCTCAGGACTGTTGGTGTCCGGCCTCAGTGTCGCGCCTTGCCAGCGCACCACATCACGGCGCACTCGGCCGTGTCCAACTGCCGTTTCTAGGCTCAGAACAGGTCGACGTCGCCGCTGCTCGCCCGCTCGTCGGACAGGTGGCCCTGCTCGACCAGGCGCTCATGGCTGTGCACCTGGTTGCGACCGTGGTGCTTGGCGTGGTAGACCGCCTTGTCGGCGCGCTCGAAGGCGGCCGCCGGCGAATCCTGGGTGCGGATGCGCGTGAAGCCGATCGACAGCGTGACGCAGCCGACCTGCGGGAACTGGTACTGCTCGCAGGCCTGACGCAGGCGCTCGAAGGCCTGGTGGGCGTCGTCCTCGCTGTCGCAGCGAATCAGCGCCACGAACTCCTCGCCGCCAAAGCGGTAGAGGCGGTCGTGGAAGCGGAAACAGGTGCGCATCAGGCGCGACAGCAGCAGCAGCACTTCGTCGCCGATCAGGTGGCCGAAGTTGTCGTTGACGCGCTTGAAATGGTCGACGTCGACGACGCCGATCCAGTAATTCGGATGGCTGTCGTGGCGGCGATCGCCGACCGTCGCCACGCTGGCCAGCGGCATGCCCTGCAGCAGCTTGAGGAAGCTGTCGTCGAAGGTCTTGCGGTTGAGCAGGCCGGTCAGGGTGTCGCGCTCGGAGTAGTCGAGCAGCGACTGGAAGTTGTGATAGACGCGCAGCATGCCGCTGACGGTGCGCTGCTCGGCCGGGCTGAGCCGGGTGCGCGTGACGACCTCCAGCACGCCGTCGCCGTCGTGCTCGCTGACCAACGGGAAATGGCAGGTGAATTCCGAGCGGCTGGCCGACTCGCGCAGCTCGCGCTTTTGCAGGCAGGCGGCGCGCGACGGGTATTGGTCCAGCGGCGCCAGGCTGCTGAGCTCGGCGGCCAGCGAGTCGGCGGTCGGCACCCGCTCGCCATAGCCGAGATGGGCGCGCGACAGCCAGCGTTGCTCGCCCAGCGGTCCGACGGCGCGGTAGATGCTGACCGACAGCGGGCTGAGCATGTCGCGCAGCGCCACCACCAGGGTCACGTCCATCACATCGCGGTCCTTGTAGCCCGTGAGCTCCGCGAGTTGGTCGACGACCTTGCCCATCGGCTTATCGCTCATGATCAGGTCAGTGCCGCCGTGTGCTGTCGGATCAGCGCCAGCAGCTGCTCCTCGTCATAGGGTTTGCCGAGGTAGCCCTGGACGCCCAGCGCCTCGGCGTACTCGCGATGCTTCTCGGCGATGCGGCTGGTGATCATCACCACCGGCAGGGCGGCCAGGCGCGCGTCGGCGCGGATGTTGCGCACCAGGTCGAAGCCGTCCATGCGTGGCATCTCGATGTCGGACAGCACCATGTCGGGCAGCTCCTCGCGGGCCAGCTGCTCCATCGCGTCCAGGCCGTCCTTGGCCAGTTGCACGCGGAAGCCTTCGCGCTCCAGGAAGCGCTGCGAGACGCGGCGCACGGTCAGCGAGTCGTCGACGACGAGGATCAGCGGCGCCTGCGGCTGCTGGCTCTCGGCGGCCGGCGCGATCACCGGCGCGCCGCCGGCGCTGGCCCTGGCCAGGGCGCTCGCGCCATAGCGCTCGGCCAGTGCGACCGGGTTGTAGATCAAGGCCACCGCACCGCTGGCCAGCAGGCTGATGCCCGCCAGGCCCGGCACATGGATGAGCTGCGGCCCGAGGTTCTTGACCACCACTTCCTGGTTGCCGATCACCTCGTCGACGTGGATGGCGATGCGGTCCGGCCCGGAGTGCACCAGCACCACGGCGGCATGCTTGCCGTGCAGCTGCGGGTGGTCGCTGTGCGCGAGCAGTCCGCCCAGCCAGTAGATCGGCACGTTCCACTGACCGGCCTGCAGGCGGTTGCCTTCGTAGGCCTGGCTGAGCTGGCTGTTGGGCAGGCGCAGCACGGTGTCGATCAGGCTGGCCGGCACGGCGACGACGAGCTCGCCGACGCGCAGCAGCACGACCTGGGTGAGCGCCGTGGTCAGCGGCACGCGCAGATCGAACTCGGCGCCCTTGCCGGTCTGGCTGCGCGTCAGCACATAGCCACCCAGGGTGTTGACCTCGGCGCGCACCACGTCCATGCCGACGCCGCGGCCGGCCATCTCGGTGACCGTGCCGGCGGTCGAGAAGCCGGGCGCGTAGATCAGGTTGATCAGCTCGTTGTCGCTGGGCTGTGCATCGGCGGCAATCAGGCCGAGGCGGGTCGCCTTGTCGCGGATGCGACCGAGGTCCAGGCCGGCGCCGTCGTCGCTGAAGCCGATCAGCACCTGGTTGCCTTCCTGGTTCAGGCGGATCTGGATCGTGCCCTGTTCGGGCTTGCCGGCGGCCTTGCGGGCGTCGGGTGTTTCGATGCCATGGACCACGCTGTTGCGCAGCAGGTGTTCGAAGGCACCGATCAGGCGCTCCAGCACGCCGCGGTCCAGCTCCAGGCCGGCACCGTGGATCTGCAGCTGCACCTGCTTGCCGGATTCGCGCGCCGCCTGGCGCACCACGCGGTGCAGGCGCTCGCCGATCGACTCGAACTCCACCATGCGCGAGCGCAGCAGATCGTCCTGCAGCTCACGGGTCAGGCGGGCCTGGGCGACCAGCTCGTCCTCGCCGGCCTGCACATTGCGCTGCAAGGAGCGCTGCACGGTGCCGACGTCGTTGACCGACTCGGCGAGCATGCGCGTGACTTCCTGGAAGCGCGTGTAGCGGTCGAACTCCAGCGGGTCGAAGTCGGAGCCGCTGGCCCGCGCCGCCTCCTGGCGGCTGCTGATCTGCGCCTCAGCCTGCAGTTCGAGCTCGCGCAACTGGGTGCGCAGGCGCTCCAGGTTGTCGTCGAGCTCGGACAGCGCGGTCTTCATCTGCGACAGCTCGTTCTCCATGCGCGCGCGGCGGATCGAGACCTCGCCGGACTGCGCGGCCAGGCGGTCGAGCAGCGCGGCGCGCACGCGCACCAGCGACTGGCCGCTGACCAGCGGGGCGGCATCGGCGACGGTGAGCTCGCGCGCCGCCAGGCCGCTGAAGCGCTCCCAGCGCACCTCGGCGGGGTCGCGTGGCGGCTGGCTCGGCTGCTGGATGGGCAGCTCGGGCAGGCTGCGCGCCGGCGGCGCTGCCGCTTCGACGGCGGGGACTGCCTGCGCCGGCTGCGCCGCGCCGTCGTCGACAAGCGGCGGCAGCTCGACGGCCGGGGCCGGTGCCGCCGCGACGCGGACCTCGGGCACCGCCTCGGCAGCGGCCCCCCGTTGTTCCTGGCGCAAGGCGGAGAAGCGCTGCTCCAGCTCGTCGCCACGGTCCTGCAGGCTCTGCAGCTCGGCGGCCGGGCGGTGGGCACGGGCCAGCAAGGCCAGCACATCGGATTCCAGCAAGTGCGCCAGCTCGCCCAGGCGCATCGCGCCGGCCAGGCGGGCGCCGCCCTTGAAGGTGTGCAGGGTGCGCATGCAGGCGTCGCCGCGGCTGTCGTCCTGCGGTGCGGCGATCCAGTCGCGCAGTCGGGCGTGCAACTGCTCCAGCAGCTCGCCGGCTTCCTCTTCGAAGATCTCAAAGAGCTCGGCATCGATCTCGTCCGGCGCGCCGCTGACGAAGTCCTCCTCGTCGAGCAAGGCCTGCGGCGCGGCGCCGGGCGGCGGGGCCGATTGCAGGTCGCCCATCTGGCTGTCGCTGGTCTCGTCGCGCAGCTCGGCCTGGTAGTTCTGCAAGGTTTCGATCAGCGTCGCGTCGGCGGCACCCAGCTCGCCGTCGGCAAATGCCTGCAACAGGCTGCGGATGCCCTGGGCAGCGGTGACGAAGTGCCCGGCATCGGCCGGCGCGACACGCCAGGCCTGCTGGGCCCTGGCCAGCGCATGCTCCAGCGCGCGCGCCAGCTGCGACAGGCTGGCAAAGCCCACGGTGGCGGCGTTGCCGGCCAGTGCATGGGCGTGGACCTCGGCACTGGCCGGCGGTGCGCCGTCGCCGCTGTCGGCCCAGGTCTGCAGCGTTTCGAGCAGGCGGCCGGACAGTTCGTCGGCCTCGCTGCTGAAGATGCGGTGCAGGGCCTCGCTGATGCGCAGGTCGCCGACCAGCACGCCGGGCTCCTCCGCCTCGACGACGTCGGCCAGCAGCGGCGGCTCGTCCGCGACTTCCGGCGGGACCGCATCGGCAGCGGCGGTGTCGTCGGGCAAGGCCTGCGTCACCGGGATCTCGACGATGGGCTCGCTCAGGTCGAGCAGGGGCTCGTCAACCGGCACCGGCGAGGCGGCAGCTGCCGCGGCCGCTTCGTCGAGCGGCAGGGTCTCCAGGTCCAGCGCCAGGTCCACGTCAAGTTCGGCATCGGCGCTGACCGCCGGCAGAGCGTCCGCCTCGCTGTTCGCTTCGACGGGGGGCAGCGATTCGCTGATTGCAAAGTCGAGCTGCAGATCGAGGTCGGGCAATGCCTCGGCCGGCACCGGCGTGGCCGGTTCGGGCAGGCTGAGGTCGATGTCGAAACCGGCTTCCTCCGGCTCGGCCGGGGCGATCGGCAGCGTCGAGTCGAAGTCCAGCTTGAAGTCTTCGGCGAGCGACTTGACGACCTCGGGCACCGGTGGCTGCGCGTCGCTGCCCAGGTCCAGCATGGGCTCGGTGTGGCGGAAGTCGTCGTCGGCCGGCGCTTGCGAATCGATGACGAGTGCATCGACCGGCTCCGGCGCGGGGACGTCGGTCGTCTCCGACGCGGGGATGTCGGTCGCTTTCGGCTCGACCTCAAAGTTCAGCTCGATGCCGTCTGGCAGTTCGATCGCTTCCAGCGTGTCGCCGAGTTCGGCGACGTCGTCGGCGATCGGCGCCGCAACCGGCGCGGCTGCCGCGGGCAGCTCGGCAGTCGCCGGCTGGCGCAGGGCGTCGGCCGCCTGGCGCAGGGGCTCGGGGCTGCGCTGCGCCGCATTGCCGGCGGCGATGTCGTCACGCCAGCCTGCCAGCTCCTCCAGCGCGTCGCGGCTGAAGCGCAGCAGGGCGGCGTTGGCCGGCTTCTCGTCGGCCAACCAGGCGTTGTAGAGCTGTTCGCAGGCCCAGGCCGCCTCGCCGTAGGCGTTCAAGCCGACCATGCGGCTGCTGCCCTTGAGCGTGTGGAAGGCGCGGCGCACATTGGTCAGCTCGGCGCGGTCACCGGCGTTGTCGGCCAGCAGGTCGAGTGCCGCGCCGGCATTGGCGATGACCTCGTTGGCTTCCTCCAGGAAGATCTCGAGCATCTCCTCGTCGAGCTCTTCATCGCTCTCGGGCAGCGGCGCGGCGGGGGCGGGCGCCGGTGCGGGGGGCTGCTGCTGGTCGAGGAAGGCCTGCAACTCGGCGGTCGCGCTCTGCGGGCTCGTGACGGTGTCGTCCGCCGCCACGGTGGGCAGCGGGCCGAGCTCCAGGTCAGGCAGGTCGAAGTCGCTGAGTTGGGGCAGCGCCGGCGTGGCGTCCAGCTGGCGCGCTGCGTTCTGCGTGGCGGCCGCCAGGGCCGGCTGGTCGTCGGCGGCGGCTTGCAAGGCGAGGCGCTCGAGGTCGCGCGCCAGGGTCTGCGGATCGGCCGCGGCGCTGGCCACGGCGCTGCGCACCTGGGCCGCGACACTGGGCTGGGCGGCTGGCTGGCGACGCTCGCGCTCGATGCTGGCGACCAGCTCGCCCTTGTCCTCGTCGAACTTGAACATCGACTTGGCCAGCGGCGCCTGGACGCTGAGCATGTCGATCAGGAAACCGAGCTGGCCGAGGTTGGTGGCCAGTCGCTCGAAGATCGCCTTGGGGCCGGGCAGGCTGGGGTCGACCTCGGTGTTGCTCAGGCGGTCGACCTCGTCGCGCATGCGCAGGCAGGTGATCGCCGCCTGGTCCAGGCCGAGCACGGTGAACACGCCGCGCATGGCCTGCAACTGGCCAGTCACCGGGATCAAGGCGGCACGGCGGCTGGTGTCGCGGAAGTACTCGTCGGTGGCGCGCTCGACCTCGCCGAGGTTGACGCGCAGCTCCTGCATCACCGAGCCCAGGGTCTGGCGCTCGGCGACGCGGTGGAACAGGTCCTCCATCCAGGCCTCCAGCGGGTCGCTGGGCTGGCCGGTGGCGGCCGCCTGCACGCGCTGCGCCAAGCGCTGGACGCGGGCCTGCTGCTCGGGTTGGTCGTAAACGCCGTCCTCCAGCGCTGCCTCGACATAGAGCAAGGCGGTGGCGACTTCCATCGCCAGGGCGGCCGGCGGGCGGTTGCCGGAGCGCAGGATGACCACGGCGGCGCGCTGCAGGGTCTGGCCGAGCAGCTCGCCGCCAGGGAACAGCTGGGTCAGCGACTCGGTGAGCAGTCCGCTGGCCTCATCGAGGCCGGCGGCGCGGGCCTGATCGCCCTCGGCGCAGGCGTTCCAGGCCTCCTTGGCAACCTGGACGCGGCGCTGCGCCTGCTGCACCAGGGCCGGGTCGACACGACCCAGGCTTTCGTCGCGGTAGTCGCCGCTGACGGCTTCGTCCAGCCCATAGGCGGCGCGCACCGTGCGCAGTCGCGGTGCCTGACCGGCCGGCGGCTCGGCCGACTGGGCGCAGAAGAACAGCAGGTCCTGGACGAGGCGGTCGGAGACCTCGTCATGGCCCTGGCTGTGCGCGCGCAACTGGGCAAGCAGTCGCGAGGCCATGCGCTTGACCAGCGGATCGGCGTCGAGCAGGCCGTGCGACTGCGCCTCGAAGTGCGCCGCGGCGAGCTGCCAGAAGCTGATCTGCGGCTCGCGACCGAAGGCCAGACCGATGCCGGCACACAGCTCGGCGAGGTGGGCCGCATGGGTCGCATTGCTGTCGCGCATCTGGCGCAGCAGCGCGCTCTCGAAGGCCGAGCGCAGCGCGTCCAGGCTGGGCAGTTGTTCGTCCAGCAACTGCGGCGGCGGCAGCGGACGCCACTCGAAATGCTGGGGCCAGAAGTCGGCCGGGTGGATGCGATCGGCGCGGTTGAGCTCCTGCAGCTTGCGAAAGCCCGGGAACAGGGCCAGCGGCGACGGCGCGCTGCCGGCGATCAGCCGCGTGGCATAGGTGAGCAGCGCAAAACCGGCGCGCTCGATCGCCTCGACCTGTTCGAGGCTGATCGCCGCCGCGTCGGCGCAGCGGCGCAGTAGGGTCTCGGCGGCCAGCATCAGGCGCTGGCCCTCGGGCAGCTGCACCAGCTTGAGTACGCCGGCCACCTGGTGCAGCTGGGCAGCTTGGGCTTGCAGCGCACTGGCGGTCAACGAGGCATCGAGCTGCCCGCCCGCCTGGCGCAACTCGTACTCGCGCAGCTGGCGGCGCAAGGCCTTGTGCACCGCCTCGAGGGTGCGCCGCACCTCGTCCTGCACCCACGCCAGGGGCGTCAGGTCGGACGGGCCATGTTGGCCTTGCAGTTCGGTGTTCATGCGCCGCGTCGTCCCGGATCTGATTTAGCTGCCGACCTTGAATCGCGCCACCGAGGTCTTCAAGGCCTCGGCGGAGCGCGACAGCTCGTGCACCATCTTGGCGGTCGAGCGCGTGCCCTCCGAGGTCTGCTCGGTCACCGCGAAGATGTGCTGGATGTTGGAGGCCACGGTGTTCGCGCCCTGCGCTTCCTGCTGCGCACGGGCGGTGATCTCGGCCACCTTGGCGTCGAGCTCGCGGGCCACCGCGTCGATCTGCTCGAGCGCCTGACCGGCGGCGTCCGACAGCTTGGTACCTTCCACCACCCCGGAGGTCGAGCGCTCCATGGCGGCCACCGCGTCCTGGGTGTCGGTCTGGATCGCCTTGACCAGCGCGGCAATGCGTCGCGTCGCGTCCGCCGAGCGTTCGGCGAGGCGCTGCACTTCCTCGGCCACCACCGAGAAGCCGCGACCGGCGTCGCCGGCCGAGGCCGCTTGGATGGCCGCGTTCAGCGCCAGCACGTTGGTCTGTTCGGTAATGTCCGAGATCAGCTCGGTGATCTCGCCGATCTCCTGCGACGACTCGCCCAGGCGCTTGATGCGCTTGGAGGTCTCCTGGATCTGATCGCGGATCGAGTTCATGCCCTCGCGGTTGTTCTGCATCGCCTGCAGACCCTGCTCGGCGGCTTCGCGGGATTGCTTGGCCACGCCGGCCACTTGCTGCGCCTGACCGGCCACCTCGTTGATGCGGCCGGCCATCTGCAGCACCGCGTCACCGGTGGCGCGGATCTCGTGCAGCTGCTCGGTCGACGCGGCGAGCAGCTCGGTCGAGGTCTGGTCGACCTGGCTGGTCGTTTCCGTCACCCGCGATGCCGTGGTCTGCACCTGCGACACCAGGTTGCGCAGCTCTTCCACGGTGTAGTTCACCGAGTCGGCGATGGCGCCGGTGATGTCCTCGGTCACCGTGGCCTGCTGCGTCAAGTCGCCCTCGGCGACCGCCTGCAGCTCGTTCATCAATCGCAAAATCGCCGCCTGGTTGGCGTCGTTGACGCGCTTGGCCTCCAGCTCCTGGGCCTGCGCCTTGCGGCGCTCCTCTTCAGCGATCTGCGCGCGACGGGCCTGCTGGCCGACGAAGAGGCGCAGGAAGCCGCTGGCACCGTAGACCAGGGCGCCCAGCGACAGGGCCAGCAAGGCCCATTGCCACCAGGCCAGGCCACCGGCCTTCTGCAACTCGTCGGCGACCTTGCCCAGCTCGACGCGCAGCGGTTCCGAGTCCTTGAGGATGGTGTTGCTGGCCTCGCGGGCGGCCACCAGACCGGAGAGGTTGGAGAGCACCGCATTGGCCTGCTGGCGCGTGGCGTCGAACAGGGTCAGCAGATTGCGCAGGTTGGCGCGCTGGGTGGCGTCGCTGGCCGCAGGCAGGCCAAGCTCGCGGTTGCCATTGAGCAGGCCCTCGCCGATCTCCTTGAAGGCGTTGAGGTCCTTGCCGAGCAGGAACACGGCTTCCGGCGACACGCCCTCTTGGGTCAGGAACTCGCCGGCCGACTTGCCGATACGCTGCGTCAGCATCACCAGCTGGCCGGCGGCCGCCACCTCGGCGGTCGAGCCGCTGCGCAGGGCGCTGGAGCTGACCGCCTCGGCGGCCTCCAGCAGGTCGGACGACTGCCGGTTGATCGCGCGCAGCGATTGACCGACCTCGGTCAACACCTTCTCCTGGCCGATCACCACCTTCACCGACTTCTCGGCACGCTCGACCATCGGCAGCACCGGCTCCAGCGCCGCTTGCACGGCGGCACCGGCCTGGGGCAGCTGCTCGTTGCCGCTGTGCAGGCCGCGCGTCACATTGGTCAGCACCTCCAGCGACTCGGTCAGCTCGCGGAAGGCGCCCGGCGTGCCGACGGTGGCCGTCGACACCGCCTTGGCCAGGCGCTGCGACTGCATCAGCGCCTGACCGGCCTGACCGACCTGGGTGGCGTTGCGATCGGCGAGGTAGGCGTTGACGGCGACCATGGCGATGGTGCCGACCAGGCCGGCGGCCGCCGCTGCCGTGTAGACCGACTGCCAGCGCACGCGCTTGGGCGCGCTGCTGGGCAGCGGCTCCATGGTGCTGTAGGCCGTGCTGCCGGTGGCCGCGGCGCTGTCGGCAAAACTGGTCGTCGCTTCCGGCGGCAGCAGGTTGCCGGTCCCCTCCGGCGCATCGACATGGACCGCCTCGTACACGCTGTCGCGGGCGTCCTGTTGGGTGTTGCCGTCGCCTTCGCGGTTCTTCATCTTGTCAAGAAAGCTCATGACGTTCCTCGTCGGGGGTCATCCGCCAAGCGGCGGCGGGGTGTGGAAGCTGGGTGGTCCTCAAGCCAGGGCTGAGGGTTGGGCCACGATGCTCAGGAAAGGCTCGAATCGGGCCAGCAGCTCGAGGTCCAGCAGCAGCCAGCGGCGGCCCTGCTCGTCCTCGCGCTCGCCGCTGGCGAAATGCGGCCGCCCTTCGGCGACCGTGTCGGGCTGGCGCAGCTGCTCGTCGCTGCGCAGGCCGAGAAGGCGGTCGACCCAGAGCGCGCAATTGATGTTGAGTTCGCCGCCAAAGCTGACCAGGCGACCCTCGTTGCCGGTCGGTGGCTGCTCACGCAGGCCGAGGAACTGCGCCAGGTCGACGACGGCATTGAGTCCGCCGCGCAGATTGGCGACGCCGAGCATCCAGGGCTCGGTGTAGGGGACGGTGGTCAGCGGCGCCAGCGGGAAGATCTCGCCGGCCTGGCGCAGCGGCACCAACACCCCCAGGCCGGCCACCTCGACGGCCAGCCAGCGCGCCGACTGCGATTGCGTGCGCGACGCCTGCAGGCGCTGGGCCAGCCGCTGTTGGAACTCGCGCAGCGCCTGTTTGTTGCCCATTAACCGAGCGCCTTGATCTTGGCCAGCAACTCTTCGGCCTGCACCGGCTTGACGACATAGTCCTTGGCGCCCTGGCGCAGGCCCCAGACGCGGTCGGTTTCCTGGTTCTTGCTGGTGCACATGATCACCGGCACGGCGGCGTAGCGCTCGTCGCGGGTGATCGCGCGGGTCAGCTGGAAGCCGTTCTGGCCGGGCATCACCACGTCCATCAGGATCAGGTCCGGGGTTTCCTCTTCGAGGCGCTTCCAGGCCTCTTCGCCGTTCTCGGCGGTGCGCACCTTGAAGCCGCGCTTGCTCAGCAGTTCGGACAGGTGGTGCAACTCGGTCTTCGAGTCGTCGACCAGCAGGATGTTCTTGATGCTCATGGTGGGCAGGGGGCTAGGTTGGCGCTCAGGCGGCGGCGCGATGCTGCTGCACGGCCTGCAGCAGCTGGTCCTTGGTGAACGGCTTGGTCAGGTAGTCCTGGGAGCCGACCATGCGGCCACGGGCCTTGTCGAACAGCCCGTCTTTGGAGCTCAGCATGATCACCGGCACGGCGGCGTAGTCCGCATTGCGTTTGATGATGGCGCAGGTCTGGTAGCCGTCCAGGCGCGGCATCAGGATGTCGCAAAAAACCAGGTCCGGCTTGAAGTCGGCCAACTTGGCCAGCGCATCGAAACCGTCTTCGGCGAGCAGCACCGAATGGCCGCCCTGCTTGAGAAAGATCTCCGCGCTGCGCCGGATGGTGTTGCTGTCGTCGATCACCATCACCTTCAGGGCTGGGGCGTCCATGGTGCTCTCCTGGGCAGCTTAGATGCGAACCATCTCGAAATCGTCCTTGCGCGCGCCGCACTCGGGACAGGTCCAGTTCATGTCGACATCGGCCCAGCGCGTGCCGGGTGCGATGCCATGTTCGGGGTCGCCCTGGGCCTCGTCGTAGATCCAGCCGCAGATCAGGCACATCCAGGTGCTCAACTCGTTCGACACGGTGCTTGTCAAGATCGTCCTCAGGGCTCGCCCTCCCCCGCGGGGACGGCTCCATACAATCGCTTCATTCTATGCATCGCAACCCCCCGTTCCTGGGTGGTCTGACCCCGTGCAAGCCCCAGTGCCGGCGCCCGCCGGCGTGATCAATACCCGCCTTCCATGAGCCCTGAAAACGAAATGCCCGAAGGCGACGCCGCCCAGGACGATGCCGCACCACCTTGCGTGCTGAGCTTCAACGCCAGCGAGCCGACCGGCGCCGCCGGCAGTGGTGCCGACATCGCGGCGATCGCGGCGATGGGCGCGCATGCGCTGCCGGTGATCACCGCAGTGCTGGTGCGCGACACCGCCGAGGTCTTCGACCAGGCCCTGATCGATTCCGACGTGATCGTCGAACAGGCCCGCTCGGTGCTGGAGGACGTGCCCACCGCCGCCTTCAAGGTCGGCTTCCTGGGCAGCGCCGAGGGCGTGTCCGCGGTCGCCGAGATCCTCTCCGACTACCCCGACCTGCCGCTGGTCACCCACCTCGGGGCGACGCCCTGGCTGGACGAGGAGCAGCTGAGCTCCTACCAGGACGCCTTGCGCGAACTGGTACTGCCGCAGACCACGGTGCTGGTCGGCAACCACCAGCTGCTCACCGAGTTCCTGCTGCCCGACTGGGACGGCAGCCGCCCGGCCTCGCCGCGCGAGCTCGCCGTCGAGGCCCACAAGCTCGGCGCCGCCCATGTGCTGGTGACCGGCATGCAGCTGCCGAATTCCTTCGTTGACAACGTGCTCGCAGGCCCGCAGGGGCCGATCACCGGCGAGAAGTTCGAGCGCTTCGAGGCCGGTTTCGTCGGCGCCGGCGACACCCTCAGCGCTGCCCTGGCGGCGCTGCTGGCGGTCGGCGTCGAGCTGCACGAGGCGGTCGGCGAGGCCCTGGCCTTTCTTGACCAGGCGCTGGACTCCGGCTTCCAGCCCGGCATGGGCCTGGTCGTGCCCGACCGCTTCTTCTGGGCGCTGCCGGCGCCCGAGGACGGCGAGGACGGCGAGCCCATCGCCGACGAGAACACGCCGCCCAGCCCCAGGCGCATGCACTGATTCCCGCGATGACCGACAAGAACCAAGAACTTTTCGAGCGCGCGCAACGCGCGATCCCCGGTGGCGTGAACTCCCCCGTGCGCGCGTTCCGCGCCGTCGGCGGCACGCCGCGCTTCATCCAGAAGGCGCAGGGCGCCTATCTCTGGGACGCCAACGGCAAGCGCTACATCGACTACATCGGCTCCTGGGGCCCGATGATCCTTGGCCATGGCCACCCGGCCGTCGTCGAGGCGGTGCAGAAGGCCTTGCTCGACGGCTTCTCCTTTGGCGCGCCGACCGAGCGCGAGATCGAGCTGGCTGAGGCCGTGATGGCCCATCTGCCCTCGGTCGAGCAGCTGCGCCTGGTCAGCTCCGGCACCGAGGCCGGCATGAGCTGCATCCGCCTGGCGCGCGGCTACACCGGCCGCTCGCTGTTCCTGAAGTTCGAAGGCTGCTACCACGGTCATGCGGACGCCTTGCTGGTCAAGGCCGGCTCGGGCCTGGCCACCTTCGGCCACCCGACGAGCGCCGGCGTGCCGCCCGAGGTCGCCCAGCACACCCTGGTGCTGCCCTACAACGATGTCGAGGCGCTGGAAGCCTGCTTCGCCCGCCATGGCAAGGAGCTGGCCGCGGTGATGATCGAGCCGATCGCCGGCAACATGAATTTCGTGCGCGCCAGCATCCCCTTCATGACGCGGCTGCGCGAGCTGTGCACGGCCAGCGGCGCGCTGCTCATCCTCGACGAGGTGATGACCGGCTTCCGTGTCGCCCTCGGCGGTGCGCAATCGGTCTATGCGAAGTCCATTCCCGGTTTTGCGCCCGACCTCACGGTGCTGGGCAAGGTGATCGGCGGCGGCATGCCGCTGGCGGCCTTCGGCGGTCGCCGCGACATCATGGCCAAGCTGGCGCCGCTGGGCGGCGTCTACCAGGCCGGCACGCTGAGCGGCAACCCGGTGGCCACCGCCTGCGGCCTGGCCACGCTGCGCGAGATCGAGAAGCCCGGCTTCTTCGACAGCCTGTCGGCGACCACGCGCAGCCTGGTCGACGGCCTCGCCGCCGTCGCCCGCGACGCGGGCCGGCCCTTCTGCGCCGACAGCGAGGGCGGCATGTTCGGCTTCTTCCTGCTCGATCGGCTGCCGCAGAACTACACCGAGGTCATGAAGACCGACGGTCCGGCCTTCAACCGCTTCTTCCACGCCATGCTGGATGAGGGGGTCTACCTGGCACCGGCGCTGTACGAGGCCGGCTTCGTCAGCCGCGCGCACACGCAGGCCGACATCGACGCCACCTTGAACGCCGCGCGCAAGGCGCTGGCCTGATTCCCGGCGGCCTGCCGCCGCTGCTCACCATGCACATTCATCTCCTCGGCATCTGCGGCACCTTCATGGGCGGCCTGGCCGCGCTCGCCGTCGAAGCCGGCCACAAGGTCACCGGCTGCGACGCCAATGTCTACCCGCCGATGAGCGATCAGCTGCGCCAGCTTGGCATCGAGCTGATCGAGGGCTGGTCGCCCGAGCAGATGAGGCTCGCCCCCGACGTCTATGTGGTCGGCAACGTGGTGTCGCGCGGCAACCCGTTGATGGAGGCGATCCTCAACGAAGGCAGCCGCTATACCAGCGGCCCGCAATGGCTGCAGGAGCACGTGCTGCAGGGGCGTCATGTGCTGGCCGTCGCCGGCACCCATGGCAAGACGACGACCACGGCCATGCTGGCCTGGATCCTCGAGCAGGCGGGGCTGCAGCCCGGCTACCTGATCGGCGGCGTGCCCTTGAACTTCGACCGCTCGGCGCGCCTCGGCGCGGCCGGCAGCCCCTTCGTCATCGAGGCCGACGAGTACGACAGCGCGCTCTTTGACAAGCGCAGCAAGTTCGTCCATTACCGGCCGCGCACCGCCATCCTCAACAACCTCGAGCTCGACCACGCCGACATCTTCCCGGACCTGGCGGCGATCGAGACGCAGTTCCACCACCTGGTGCGCGCGATGCCCAGCGAGGGCCGCATCGTCGTCAATGTGCGCGAGGAGGCCTTGCAGCGCGTGCTGGCGCGCGGCTGCTGGACGCCAGTCGCCGGCTTCGGCGCGAAGAAGGAAGAGCCGGGCGTGCTGCGCGCGCGCGGCGAACCGCAGGCCTTCGACGTGCTGCGCGGCAGCCTGCAGCTCGGTCGCGTCGAGTGGGAGCTGGTCGGCGAACACAACCAGCTGAATGCGCTGGCGGCGATCGCGGCGGCCGAGTCCCTGGGTGTGGCCGCGGCCCAGGCCTGTGCGGCGCTGGCCTCCTTCAAGAGCGTGCGCCGACGCCTGGAGCAGCTCGGCACGGTCGCCGGCGTCAGCGTCTACGACGATTTCGCCCACCATCCGACGGCGATCCGCAGCACGGTGGAGGGTCTGCGCAAGCGTCTCAGCCCCAACGAACGCATCCTGGCGATCTTCGAGCCGCGCTCCAACACCATGAAGCTGGGCACCATGAAGGCCCAGCTGCCCTGGGCGCTGGAGGATGCCGACCTGGCCTTCTGCAACCAGGCCGGGCTGAGCTGGGACGCCGCCGCGGCGCTCGCGCCGATGGAGCAGCGCGCGCTGGTCGGCGCCGATGTCGATGCCCTGGTCGAGCTGGTGCTGCGCCATGCGCGGCCCGGCGACCACCTGCTGTGCATGAGCAACGGCGGCTTCGGTGGCATCCACGCCAAGCTGCTGGCGGGTCTGCGCGAGCGCGGCTGATCCTCGCAGCCCAAGAAAAAGGCCGGCGTGAGCGCCGGCCTTTTGCATGACCGGGGCCCGCAGGCCCCTGGAGCGATCAGACGCGGGTCATCGACATCGTCGCGCGCAGCGCCTCGGTCAGCAGGGACAGGCTCTCGGCCAGATGGGCACGGGTCTCGACCGAGCCCTTGCCCTGCGCGGCGCGCAGCTCACCCTGCAGCTGCGTGGCATGCCAGCGCAACAGGCTGAGTGCGTCGGCCGGCAGGCCGGAGGGCTTGGTCAGCAGGGTGCTGACGCGCTTCAGGTGTTCGCGCTGCAGGCTGCGGCGCAATGCCGGCACCTCGGCGCCACTCTTCAACTCGCTCCAGACGGCGCTCTGCAAGGTGCCATAGACCTCGCTGAGGCTGATCGCCCCCCTGCGCTCGGCGGCGCTCAGGTAGTTCGGCAGTTCGAGCAGACGGGTCGCCGTCGGCACGCCCATCAGGCGGTCCAGCGCGCCGAGCTGCAGGCGGGTGATCGCGCTCGGCAGGCCGACCGGCGTGCCGCGCTCCCACTCGTTGTAGTCGACGGCGATATTGCCCATCAGCTCCGGTGCGATGCGGAAGCTGTCGGCGCTGAACAGGCCGGTGGCGAGCAGCCGCAGGGCCTCGCGTTGCTTGGCCGGCTCGACCGGCTTGAAGGCCGGCTTGCCGCTGCCCGGCAGTTCGCGGCTGGCGTGCATGCCGCCGACGTACTTGGCGACCGGATCGGCACCGCGGCTCAGCTGGTTGAGGCTGGAGGTGACCACACGGCGGGCGCGGATCGGCTCGTCGCCGGCCTGCGCGCCGCGCTGGGCGACGCGCTGCCAGAGTTCCTGGGCCAATTTCAGGCGTTTCGTGAAGTTGACCAGCGGATCGGCGCCCAGGTCGAAGCGGTTGGCCAGCGGGTCCATGCCGTCATAGGGGCCGAAACCACCGGCGTCGACGTCGTCGGCGTACAGCAGCTGCGGCTCGGTCGAGCGCGCGGCGATCTTCGCCAGTTCGGCCTTCTCGGTGGCCGGGTCCAGCGGCTTGTACGCGTACTCGATCGCCCAGTAGTCGTAGGGGCCGAGCGTGGTCATGTTGAAGCTGCCCGCCTTCTCGCCCTTCAGCGGCACGTTGTAGGCGTTGTAGTCCATCACCGAGGCCGAGATGCCGTTGGCCTCGGTCCAGGCCTTGTCGCGCAGCTTGTCAAAGCTCACCGTGGTGCTGGCCTTGTAGTTGTGCTTCAGCCCCAGCGTGTGACCGACCTCGTGCATGATGACGTCCTTGATGACGGACTGCACGAAGGCCTCGGCCTCGGGGCTGTCCGGCGCGATGTCGCCACGCGCTTCCAGGATGTCCATCGCGAAGTTCATCTCCTGCGCGGCGGCGAAGCCGTAATTGCAGAAGGCGGCGAACTTGTTGCCTTCCTTCCAGCTCAAGCTGAGCTGGGCCAGCTTGTCCATGCTGCTGACGCCGACGTCCTCGACCAGGAAGCGGCGCGAGCCGCGGGCGAACACATCGCTCATGCCGATGTCGGCATCAAGGATTTCGCCGGTGCGCGGGTCGGTGTGGCTGGGGCCGATCGCGAAGCCGACGTCGGCGCCGACGAACCAGCGGATCGACGCGTGGCCGGCGTCCATGTTGTCCCAGTCGGCGTCGTCAGGCTGCTGCTTGGCGACGATGGCGTCCTTGAAACCGATCTTCTCGAAGGCCTTGTTCCATTCCAGGATGCCGGCCTCGACGGCGCCGCGATAACGGGCCGGGATGTTCTTGTCCATCCAGAAGGTGATCGGCTTGACCGGCTCGGACAGCGCGGCGGCCGGGTCCTTCTTCTCCAGGCGCCAGCGGGTCAGCATGTGCACGCGCGGGTTGGCCTTGAGGTCGGAATCCAGGTCGGTGTACGACTCCATGAAATGACCCAGGCGCGGGTCGATGTGGCGCACGGCGGCCGGCACTTCCGGCAGCGCGCGGAAGTTGTAGACGTAGCTCACGAAGAAGCTGCGCGGGTCCGGCACCGCCTGCGGCGGCGTGGGCATCGGCGTCGGCGGTGCGACCAGCGGCGGCGCCGGGATGCGCGGCGTCGCGAAGTGCATGCGCGCGGTCAGCGTCGACAGGGTCTCGTCGGCGCGCGCGGCTTCGAAGTAGCTGTTGGCACGGTCCGGGGCGTAGGGCAGGCGGTAGGCGTACTCCAGGCGCGTGCTGTAGCCGGGGATGTCGGCGAGCAGGAAGCTGGCGTCGACCAGGAAGCTCTTGCGCTCCGGGTGGTCGGCGCTGCCGATCGCGCTGGCGGCGATCAGACTGGGCGAGAAGGCCTGCTGCACGGCGGCCTTGCCCTCGCCGGTGGCGCGGAACTTGTTGTTCAGCGCGACCAGCTGCAGCTGACGACCGACAAGCCGGAACTCGGCCATGGTGTCCGGGCCCATCTGGCTGGCGTAGGCGCCGCGCTCGCCGATGCTGTTGGCGATGTTGACGGTGAACAGGAAGGGCTTGTTCAGCATCGCGCGCGGGATCTCGATCATCACGCGCTCGTCCTTGCGCCAGATCGGGAACAGGCCTTCCAGGCTCTTGAAGTCCTTGCTGACCTCGGCGAAGGGCTTGAGTGCCGTCGGGTCGGCCGGCGGACGGGGGGCGCTGGGGGCGCCGGCGGCGGGCGGCTGGCCATTGGCGGCGGCCGGTGCGGCCGTCTGCTTGTTCGGCTGCAGCGGCGCCTGGGCGCAGGCGGACAGCGTGATCGCGGCCAGGGTCAGCAGCGACAGGGTGGGTTTGAACTTCATGGCCTCGTCCTCGGTTCTCGGTTTGCGGCTCGCCGATCCGGATCACGGACCTGTCGCGAAGGGCCGGAGCCTAGGCGCGTCTGCCTACACTGGCTTTCGTCATGTCGAAATGTCACCACATCGTTTACCTGCATGGATTTCGCTCCAGCCCGGCCTCGGCCAAGGCCCGCGCCATGGAGGAATGGGCCCGCCAGACCCTGGGTATGCACTGGGTCTGCCCGCAGCTGCCGCCATCGCCCCGGCAAGCGTTTTCCCTGATCGAGGCGCTCACGGCCGACTGGCCCGATGAGGGCTGCGCGGTGATCGGCAGCTCGCTGGGCGGCTTCTATGCGGCTGCGCTGGCCGCCCGCCGACCGGGCTGGCGGGTGGGTCTGCTGAACCCGGCCGTCGATCCGGCCCGCGACCTGGCCGCCTACATCGGCGAGAACCGGCAATGGCATCGTCCCGAGGAGTCGTTCTACTTTCTTCCCGAGTATGTGGACGAGTTGCGCGCGCTGCACCCGGGCCGACTGACCCATCCGAGCCGCTGCTTCGCGCTGATCGCCAAGGGCGACGAGTTGCTCGACTGGCGTGAGATGCTGTCCCGCTACGGCCTGGGCCGGACCCTGCTGTTGGCCGGCAGCGACCACGCACTGAGCGACTTCGCTCGCTGGCAACCCGAACTGACCCGCTTTCTGACCGCACCATGAACCGATTCCAAGACCGCGTCGTCCTGCTTTCCGGCGCTGCCCAGGGCATTGGCGCAGCCACCGCGCGCCGCTTTGCCGACGAAGGCGCCCGCCTGCTGCTGATCGACACCAATGCCGACGCGTTGCAGGCCCTGACCGCCAGCCTGCCGCAGGCCCAGCTGCAGCTGGGCAGCGTCGCCGATCGCGGCGTCTGGGACGCCGCGGTGGCCAAGGCGCTCGCAGCCTGGGGCCGCATCGACGTGCTGGTCAACAACGCCGGCATCACCCGCGACGCGCGCTTCGAGCAGATGAGCGTCGAGGCCTTCGACCTCGTCATCGATGTCAACCTGCGCGGCGTCTTCCACGGCGCGCAGGCGGTGCTGCCGACCATGCAGGCCGCCGGCCGCGGCAGCATCATCAACACCAGCTCGGTGGTCGGCCTGCACGGCAACTACGGGCAGACGAATTACGCCGCGGCCAAGGCCGGCGTGATCGGCATGACCAAGACCTGGGCCCGCGAGCTCGGGCCCAAGGGCATCCGCGTCAACGCGGTGGCACCCGGCTTCATCTCGACGCCGATGACGGCGGCGGTGCCGCAGAAGGTCGCCGAGAAGATGGTCTCCGGGGTGCCGCTGCAGCGCCTGGGGCGACCGGAGGACATTGCCGCCGCCTACGCCTTCCTGGCCAGCGATGACGCCGCCTACATCACCGGCTGCGTGCTGGAGGTCAGCGGCGGGATGTCGATGTGACTGGAGCGCCGGGCGCGCTCTCGGGCGCCGTCGCGTCCTGCGTCGCCGCCACGCTGGCGGCGGCCACGTCCTGCGCATGGGCGGAGCGGTCGACCGCGCCATAGGGTGAGCGGGGTGTGCCCTCGCGACCGCGCAGTCCGGCACGCAGGTAGCGATTGGGGTGCTGGCCCTGGCCGCGCGGCAGGAAACGCGCCAGCTCGCTCAAGGCCATCTGGTAGACGTCGCGCTTGAACTCGATCACCGCGTCCAGCGGCACCCAGTAATCGTTCCAGCGCCAGGCGTCGAACTCTGGGTGGTCGGTGGCGCGCAGGTTCAGGTCGCTGTCATGCCCGATCAGTTGCAGCAGGAACCAGATCTGCTTCTGGCCACGGTAATGCCCGCGCGCTTCGCGGCGGATGTAGTGATCGGGCACCTCGTAGCGCAGCCAGTCGCGGGTGCGGGCAATGATGCGCACGTGCTCGGGCCTGAGCCCCACTTCTTCCTGGAGCTCGCGGAGCATCGCCTGCTCGGGCGTTTCGCCGTGCTTGATGCCGCCTTGCGGAAACTGCCAGGAGTGCGTGCGCAGGCGCTTGCCCCAGAACACCTGGTTCCTGGCGTTGAGCAGGATGATGCCGACGTTGGGCCTGAAGCCCTCCCGGTCGAGCATAATCAACCTCGATTATTGAACTGGGTCCGATTGTGCACTTGCATAGTGCGCCGGTCGGGTCAGTCAAACCCTCATCCTCTTTGACCTTGCGGGCTTGCCCCGCACCGCTGTGGTGCGTGGCAGGCCCGTGTGTTTTCCGGGCCCCCGCCATGAAAGCCTCGCAGTTCTTCGTTTCCACGCTGAAGGAAGCGCCCGCCGACGCCGAGATCGTCAGCCACAAGCTGATGATGCGGGCCGGCCTGATCAAGCGCCTGGGTGCCGGCATCTACAACTACATGCCCATGGGCCTGCGCGTGATCCGCAAGGTGGAGGCCATCATCCGCGAGGAGATGAACCGTGCCGGCGCCGTCGAGCTGCTGATGCCGGTGGTGCAGCCGGCCGAGCTGTGGCAAGAGACCGGGCGCTTCGACAAGATGGGCCCCGAACTGCTGCGGGTGAAGGATCGCCATGGCCGCGACTTCATCATCCAGCCGACCAGCGAAGAGGTCATCACCGACATCGCGCGCCAGGAGCTGCGCTCCTACAAGCAGCTGCCGAAGAACCTGTATCACATCCAGACCAAGTTCCGCGACGAGCGCCGGCCGCGCTTCGGCCTGATGCGCGGCCGCGAGTTCACCATGAAGGACGCCTACTCCTTCGACCGTGATGCGGAAGCTGCCGGCAAGAGCTACGAGGCGATGTTCGCCGCCTACTGCCGCATCTTCGACCGCCTGGGCCTCGAGTACCGCGCGGTGGCGGCCGACACCGGCGCGATCGGCGGCGATCGCTCGCACGAGTTCCAGGTCATTGCCGAGACCGGCGAGGACGCCATCGTCTACTGCCCGACGAGCAGTTACGCGGCCAATATCGAGCTGGCCGAGGCGCTGGCGCCGAGCCAGCCGCGCGCCGCCGCCACCCAGGCGCTGACCCTCACCCCGACGCCGGGCAAGAGCACCTGCGAGGACGTCGCCGCGCTGCTCGGCCTGCCGCTGACGCAAACCGTCAAGAGCCTGGTGCTGGCCACCGACACCGTCGATGACAAGGGCGTCGTCACGGCGAGCCAGATCTGGTTGCTGCTGGTGCGCGGCGATCACGAGCTCAACGAGGTCAAGGCCGGCAAGATCGAGGGCCTGAAGGCCGGCTTCCGCTTTGCCACCGTGGGCGAGATCGAGGCCCATTTCGGCTGCAAGCCCGGCTACCTCGGCCCGGTGGGACTGAAGCAGGTGAAGATCGTCGCCGACCGCACGGTGGCGGCGATGAGCGACTTCGTCTGCGGCGCCAACCAGTTGGACCACCACTACACCGGCGCCAACTGGGGCCGCGACCTGCCCGAGCCCGACCTCGTCGCCGACATCCGCAACGTCGTCGCCGGTGACCCGTCGCCCGACGGCCAGGGCGTGCTCGCCATCCAGCGCGGCATCGAGGTCGGCCATGTCTTCTACCTGGGCAAGAAGTACTCCGAGGCGATGAACGCCAGCTTCCTGGCCGAGGATGGCAAGCCCCGCCATTTCGAGATGGGCTGCTACGGCATCGGCGTCACCCGGCTGCTGGGCGCGGCGATCGAGCAGGGCCATGACGAGCGCGGCATCGTCTGGCCGCCGTCCATGGCGCCCTTCGAGCTGGTGATCTGCCCGATCGGCATGGACCGCAGCGAGGCGGTGCGCGAACAGGCGCTGCAGCTCTATGCCGAGTTGCAGGCCGCCGGCATCGACGTGCTGCTCGACGACCGGGGCGAGCGCCCCGGTGCGATGTTCGCCGACTGGGAGCTGATCGGTGTGCCGCTGCGCGTGGTGTTGTCCGATCGTGGCCTCAAGGAAGGCCAGGCCGAGGTGCAGGGGCGTCGCGACGCGGCGGCGTCGACGGTCGCCGTGACCGAGCTCGTCGCCGAGTTGCGGGCTCGTCTGCGCGCGTGAAGCGGCGGACGCTGCTGCTGACGGCGGCGGCGGCGCCATGGCTGGCTCATGCCGGCCGCCAGCTGGAGGAGCCGCTGGCCGACTCGGTGCGCTCGGCGCTCAGCGCGGCGGTGGCCGCCGGTGCGCCGCCCAAGCCGAGCTTTGCCAACATCGACGCCCGCCTGGCCTATCTGCGCTGGTTGGGCGAGATGAGCGATCGGCTCAAGCGGCGCAAGCGGGAGCACCAGACGCGCATCGAGTTTCTGGAAACCGTCTGGTACGAATGCCAGCGCGCCGGCCTGGAGCCGGCCCTGGTGCTGGGGCTGATCCAGGTGGAGAGCGGTTTTCGCAAGTACGCCATCAGCGTCGTCGGCGCGCGCGGCTATATGCAGGTGATGCCCTTCTGGGCGCGACTGATCGGCGACGGCCATGTCGCCCGGCTCTTTCACCTGCAGACCAATCTGCGCTTCGGCTGCGTGATCCTGCGCCACTACCTGGACCGCGAGAAGGGCGATCTCTTCATGGCGCTGGGGCGCTACAACGGCAGCCGCGGCAAGGCCGAGTACCCGAACCTGGTGTTCGGCGCCCGCCGTCAGTGGCTGATGCCCGGGGAGCGCTGAAACTGGCTCACTTTTTCAGCCCCTGCCAGGCCTGGGGCTGACTGCCTTCGATGCCACAGAGCTGCAGCACCCGCTCGACCGACTCGTCGATCAAGGCCTGCACCGAAGCCGGCTTCAGGTAGAAGGCCGGCAAGGGCGGGAAGATGATGCCGCCCATCTCGGTGACCGCGGTCATGTTGCGCAGGTGGGCGAGGTTGAATGGCGTCTCGCGGACCAGCAGCACCAGACGGCGGCGCTCCTTCAGCGTGACGTCGGCGGCGCGGCTGATCAGGTTGTCGCCAAAGCCGTGGGCGATCGCCGCCAGGGTCTTCATCGAGCAGGGCGCGACAACCATCGCCTGAGTGGCAAAGCTGCCGCTGGCGATGCAGGCGCCGACTTCGCCGGGCGCATGGCATTCGTCGGCCTCGGCCTCCAGTTGTTCGCGGCTCAGGCCCAGCTCGTGGTGGGCGTTGAGCACGCCGGCCGGGCTGATCACCAGATGGGTTCGAGCGCCGAGCTGACGGGCCCGCCGCAACAGGCCCAGTCCGTAGGCGGCACCGGTGGCGCCGGTGATGCCGACGACCAGGCGCTGCGTCATCGACTCACTTCGCCAGCAGCTGCTGCAGCTCGCCGCTCTCGTACATCTCCATCATGATGTCCGAGCCGCCGACGAACTCGCCGTTCACGTAGAGCTGGGGGATGGTCGGCCACTGCGCGTAGTCCTTGATGCCCTGGCGCACCTCGGGGTCCTCGAGCACATTGACCGTCTGCAGGTCATTGACGCCGCAGGCCTTGAGGATCTGCACGGCACGGCCGGAAAAGCCGCACATCGGGAACTGGGCGCTGCCCTTCATGAAGAGCACGACGCGATGGCCCTTGACCATGGCATCGATGCGTTGCTGAACGTCGCTCATCGCTGGCTTTCAATTGGAAGGCCGCGATTATCGCGAGCCGCGCGCCGGCGCGCTCAGAAGCGGTAGTTGACCCCGAACTGCAACATCGGCGTCCACTGCAGGCGGCGCAGGGTGTCGTCCAGGCTGCTGGCGAAGGCCGAGGTGCCGCCCAGGCGCAGGCCGCTGGCGTTGCCGGAGACGGCAACGCCGAGGTCGGCGCTGAACCCCCAGCCGTCGCCATAGCGGCTGTAGCCGAAGCCGAGGTAGGGCTGGCTGTGGTTCAGCTCGTCGTTCAGGCCGCTGCCCAGCAGTCGGCGATGCCCGACACCCAGCAGGCCGCGGCTGGCCGGCGCCAGGCCGCTGCCCAGCAGCGAGCTCGGGCCCATCAGCAGGCCGCCGCTCAACCTCAGGCCCGAGCCGGCCAGGTAGTAGTCGCCCAGCAGCTGGGCACCGAGCAGGCGGCTGCCGCCGCTGTTCTCGTCGCCGGACAGCAGATTGATCCGCGCTTGCAACAGCGGTGCTTCCGGCTTCAGGCGCAGACTCTCGGCCTGCACCGCGGTGCAGATCAGCGGGATGGCGAGCAGCGGGATGACGCGGCGCAGCATGGCGGTCTCCGGCAAGGGGTTGGCGCCCATGCTAGCGCGCTTGCGCCGGTCCAGCCTACGCAAATCAAGGGGTCAAGCAGGGATTTGTGCCCCGGTGCAACGCCGGTGGCCGGCAAGATCCCGGCGGTGCTCGGCCGGTCGCCAGCGGCCGTCGCCGGCGAACAGCGCGGCCACCGCGTCGGCTTGCTCATGGCCGTGCTCGAGCAGCAGCCAGCCGCCCGGCTGCAGATGGGCCGGCGCGCCGGCGATCAGTGCGCGGATCGCGTCCAGGCCGTCGCCGCCAGGGGTCAGCGCGCCGTGCGGTTCGTGGTGCAAGGCCGGCAGGTGGTGGTCGTCGGCAGCGATATAGGGCGGGTTGGAGACCAGCAGCGCGAAGCGTTCGTCACTTGCAAAGGCTGAGAACCAACTGCCCTCCCGCCAGTCGACGCGCAGGCCGAGTTGTTCGCCATTGCCGCGGGCCACCGCCAGCGCAGCAAGGCTCAGGTCGCTGGCGACCACCGCGGCATCCGGCCGCCGGTGCCGGAGGGCCAGCGCGATCGCGCCGCTGCCGGTGCCCAGGTCGGCGACCCGGCCGGCCGTCGGCAGCAGCGCTAAGGCCCAGTCGACCAGGGTCTCGGTATCGGGGCGCGGCACCAGGGTGTCGCGCGTCACGCGCAGCAGCAGGCCGTGGAACTCCTGGTGGCCGAGCAAATAGGCCAAGGGCTCGCCGTCGGCCAGGCGCCGGCGCCAATCCAGCCACTGCGCCTGCTGGGCCTCGCTCAGCAACTCGTCGTCGTGGGCGATCAGCCAGGCGCGGTCGCGCTGCAGCAGCGCCGCCATCAAGGTCTGCGCCTCCAGCCGGCTCAGCCCCGGCTGGGCCAGCGCGTCGCGCAACTTCATGCCCGGCCTTCCTCCAGCGCGGCCAACTGGTCGGCGGCCTGCGCCGCTTGCAGCGCGGCCAGCACCTCGTCCAGCTCGCCCTCCATCACCGCCAGCAGCTTGTAGATCGTCAGGTTGATGCGATGGTCGGTCAGCCGCCCTTGCGGGAAGTTGTAGGTGCGGATGCGATCGCTGCGGTCGCCGCTGCCGACCAGGCTGCGGCGGGTAGCCGCTTCCTTGGCCTCGCGGGCGCTCCTCTCGCGGTCGCGCAGCCGGGCCAGCAGCACCGCCATGGCCTTGGCCTTGTTGCGGTGCTGGCTGCGGTCGTCCTGGCACTCGGCGACGATGCCGGTGGGCAGGTGGGTGATGCGGATCGCCGAGTCGGTCTTGTTGACGTGCTGGCCGCCGGCGCCGCTGGCGCGGAAGGTGTCGATGCGGAGCTCGGCCGGGTTGATCGCCACCTCCGGCGACTCGTCGGGCTCGGGCAGCACCGCCACCGTGCAGGCGCTGGTGTGGATGCGCCCCTGGGCCTCGGTGACCGGCACGCGCTGCACGCGGTGACCGCCGCTCTCGAACTTCAGCCGGCCGTAGGCGTTCGGCCCCTCGACGCGCAGCACCAGCTCCTTGTAGCCGCCAAGGTCGGAGTCGCTCTGGCTCATCACCTCGGTCCGCAGGCCGGCGCGCTCGCACCAGCGCAAGTACATGCGAGCGAGGTCGGCGGCGAACAACGCCGACTCGTCGCCACCGGTGCCGGCGCGGATCTCCAGGTAGGCGTTCTTCGCGTCGTCCGGGTCCTTGGGGATCAGCGCCAGTTGCAGCGATTGTTCGAGACGGGCCAGCTCGGCGGTGGCGGCGGCGATCTCCTCGCGGGCCATCTCGGCCATGTCCGGGTCGGCGAGCAGTGCCTCGGCCTCGGCCAGCTCCCGCTCGCGCTGCTGGTAGCGCTGCCAGTCGGCGACCAGGGCGCCGACCTCGGCCTGCTCCTGGCCGAGCTCGCGCAGGCGCTTGGGGTGGGCATGGGTGCCGGGGTCGGCCAGCAGCGCGTCGATCTCGCTGGCGCGCATCGTCAGGCGCTCGAACTGCTGGCGCATCGTGTCCTTCACAGCGGCTTCTCCATGAAGGCGGAATGGGGGTCGGGCAGGTAATCGCCGAAGGGGCCGCGGTGGCGGTAGCCCAGGCGCTCGTACAGGCGGATCGCCTCGAGCTGGCGCACGCCGGTTTCCAGGTAGAGCCGCCGCGCGCCCTCGGCACGGGCGATGCGCTCCAGCTCGGCGACCAGGCGGGCGCCGGCGCCTTGGCCGCGCAGCACGGGGCGCAGGTAGATGCGCTTGAGCTCGCCGGCCGGCTCACCGTCGATATCGCCCAGCCCCACCGCGCCGCAGCCCTGGGCGCGGCCGGCGGCGTCGCGCAGCACCAGGAAGCGGACCGCCGGGGCGCACAGGGCGTCGATGTCGACGCCGTGGAAGCTTTCCGGCGGCGACAGCGGCTTCTGGTAGGCGTCCAGTTCGTCCATCAGCGCCAGCACCTCCGCCTGGCGCGGGTTCTCGATCGCGAGGCTGAGCATCAGCGCCTCAGCAGCAGCTTGGCGATCAGGGCTTCGAGCTGCTCGCGCTCCTGGCCCTCGGCCGCGTGCAACTCGGCCCAGACCCCGTGCAGCAGGCGGTGGGCGAACTGGTTGGCAAAGGCGCTGAGCACCTCGTCCACCGGCTCGCCCTTGGCCAGCTGACGGCGCGCCTTGGCCAGTCCTTGCGCCTGCCAGGCATCGACCTGCTGTTGCAGGGCCTGGATCAGCGGCACCGAGTGCCGCTCGGCCTGCCAATGGGCAAAGCCTTGCACGCCGGTCTCGATGATGGCCTCGGCCTGTGCGACCGCGGCCTGGCGCTTCTCGCCGGCGGACTGGACGATGCTGCTCAGGTCGTCGACCGCGTAGAGGAAGACGTCGTCGAGCTCGGCGACGGCGGGGTCGATGTCGCGCGGCACGGCCAGGTCGACCATGAAGATCGGCCGGCGGCGCCGCGCGCGCAGCGCCTTCTCCACCGTGGCCCGGCCGATCAGGATGTCGCTGCTCGCCGTGCAGCTGACGACGGCGTCGAACTCGTGCAGGCGATCGGCCAGCTGGCCCAGCGGCAGCGACTCGCCGTTGAAACGATGGGCGAGGGCGGCGCCCCGCGCGGCCGTGCGGTTCATCACCGCCAGGCGGCGCGGGTTGCGCGCCGCGAAATGCGTGGCAGCCAGCTCGACCATCTCGCCGGCGCCGACGAAGAGCACCGCGATGCGCTCCAGGTCCTCGAACAACTGGCCGGCCAGGCGCACCGCAGCGGCGGCCATGGAAATCGAATGCGCGCCGATCTCGGTGCTGGTGCGCACTTCCTTGGCGACCTGGAAGCCGCGCTGGAACAACTGGTGCAAGGTGGTGCCCAGGGTGCCGGCCTCGCCGGCCTGGCGCACCGCCTCCTTGAACTGGCCGAGGATCTGCGGTTCGCCCAGCACCATGGAGTCCAGCCCGGCGGCGACGCGGAACGCATGCCGGGCTGCCGCCTCGTCGTGGTGAACGTAGCTGTGGGCCTTCAGGGTTTCCAAGGGCAGGCTGGCCTGGTCCGCCAGCCAGGCCAGGGCCGGCTCGGCCAGCTGGCTGCTGCCGGCGATGTAGACCTCGGTGCGATTGCAGGTCGACAGCAGCGCGGCCTCCGGCCGCAAGACCGGCTGGACTTCCTGCAAATGGCCGTGCAAAGCCTGCACCCGGGCGGCCATGGCGTCCGCGGCCACGGCAAGGCGCTCGCGCAAGGCCAGCGGGGCGGTGGCATGGTTCAGACCCAGGGCGAAGACGCTCATCGGTGGGGATTCTAAAATTTTGAGCGATGAGCCCGCTCGACGCCTTCTGGCATCTGCTGAATTTCCTCGCCCCGCCCCTGCTGGTGGCGGCGCTGCTGGTCGGTCTGGCCAAGGGCCTGGTCTGGCGGGCGCTGCTGCGCGCCACGCCCTGGCGCCTGCTCTGGGCGCAATGCGCGCTGCTCGGGCTGTTCGGTCAGATCGTCGCCCTGCTCTGGCTGGGCCACGAGGGCAAGCTCGCCAGCTACGCGCTCTGGCTGAGCCTGCTCAGCATGCCGCTGGCCTGGCGCCTCATCAGGGCATAGGCACGCGATCGAACCAGGGCTGGGCCAGTTCCAGTTCCAAGGCGAGCTGAAGCAGCGTGGCCTCGTCGCCGTAGCGGCCGCAGAACTGCAGGCCCATCGGCAGCCCGTCGGCCGTCCAGTGCAAGGGCAGGCTGATCGCCGGCGTGCCGGTCAGGTTGGCCAGCTGCGTGAACGGCACCGCCTGCAAGTTGTCGCGGGCCAGCTGGCGCACCGTGGCGTCGAGCAGGCCGCGGCGCTTGAGCAGGCCCAGCAGCCCGCTGGCGCGCAGGCCGGACAGCAGCGACTGCTGCCAGGCCGGCGGATCGCCGGTGCCATGCAGAACGGGCGGCGACGCCAGGGTCGGCGTCAGGTAGAGGTCGTAGGGCGTGAGCAAGCGGGCCAGCGAGCGCGCGTAGACATTCCACTGCCGCAGCTCGTGCGCGAAGCGCCCGGCCGAGGTGTTGCGGCCCAGGGCCGCGATGACCCGGGTCAGCGGTTCGAACTCGCATTCCAGCGCGCCGGCGGCGACCGCCTCGTCGACGCTGGCCGGCACCGCGCCGAAGTAGATGTGCAGATAACTCTCCGCCAAGGCTTGGCCGTCGAGGTCGGGCGAGGCCGGCTCGCATCGGTGGCCCAGGCGGCGCAACAGCTCGACGGTGGCCAGCAGCGCCGCCTTGGCCTCGTCATGCACCGGGGTGCCGATGGGTGAGTCCATGCACCAGGCGATGCGCAGCCGGCGCAGCGGCTGCTGCAATGCCTGTACGAAGGGCGTCGCGGGGACGGGCAGCGCGTAGGGGTCGCCGGGCTCCGGGCCGGCAAGGATGTCCATGGCCAGCGCGGTGTCGCGCACGCTCCGGCTGATCACGCCCTGGCTGTTGGCGCCGAACCAGATCGCGTCGCGCTGCGGCCCTTCGCTGACGCGGCCGCGCGACGCCTTCAGCCCGACCAGGCCGCAGCAGGCGGCGGGAATGCGGATCGAGCCGCCGCCGTCGTTGGCGCCGGCCATGGGCACGACGCCGGCGGCCACCGCCGCGGCCGCGCCACCGCTGGATCCGCCGGGCGTGCGCGCCGGGTTCCAGGGATTGCGCGTGATGCCGGTGTGCTTGGGATCGGTGACGCCCTTGAGCGCCAGCTCCGGGGTGTTGGTCTTGCCGAAGATGACCAGGCCGGCTTCCAGGAAGCGGCGCACCGTGTGGCTGTGTTCGGTTTGCGGCGGCAGGCTGCTCATCGCCTTGCTGCCGTAGCCGCTGAGCTTGCCGGCGTAATCCTGGCCGGCGTCCTTGATCAGAAAGGGCACGCCGGCCAGTGGGCCACTCAGGCAGCCACCGTCGAGCTGGCCACGGGCCTTGCCCTCCATCAGCGTGCAGACGGGGTTGAGCGCCGGCTGCACCTCGGCCAGCCGGTTCAGCGCGAGGTTCAGCAGCGTGGTCGCGCCGACGCGGCCGGCGGCCACCTCGGCAGCCAGTGCGGTGGCGTCATGGCGGCGGTAGGTCTCGAAGTCCATTCGTGTGAACAGGCCCTAGGCGAGCGGTGCCGGCTCGGCACCGAGTTGCGTGGCCAGGCCGCTGGCCAGGCGGGCCACCAGGCCGTAGATGCTCAGCTGCGGGTTGGCGCCGATGCTGGTCGGGAACAGCGAGCCGTCGTGGATCGACAGGTTCTGCAACTGCCAGTGCCGGCCATCGGGGCGGGCCACGCCGCGGCTCTCGTGCGGGCTCATCGCGCAGCCGCCCATCACATGGGCGGAAACCACGCGGGTCAGGCGCGGTGCCATGGGCAGCGCGGCGATCGCCGCCTTGGCTTCCATCCAGCTGCGGTAGGGGGGCGCCAGCTCATGCACCGGCTGCACATCGCGGGCGCCGGCGGCGAACTGAATCTCGGCCATGGCCAGCAGCGCGCGGCGCGCGCCGTCCCAGATCGCCTCGGTCAGCGGGTAATCGAGCTCGGCGCTGCCATCGCCCTTCAGGCGCACCCGGCCGCCGGGGCTGTCGGCATGGAAGCCGTCGCGCAGCAGGGCCAAGAGCACCTGCGAATGCGGCAGCTGCGCGAACTCCTGCTGGAACGGCTTGCCGAAGCCGGTCAGCGTGGTGGCAACGACCAGCGGGTGGATGGGCGGCGCCTCCAGCTTGAAGCCCAGCGGACCGTCGATCGCGTCAACGTGCAGGAAGTGATCGCTGTAGACGGTCTGCGGCGCGCCGGCCCAGCCCTCGATGCGCTCGTCGAACTTGGCCGCCGACAGCAGCACCGGGTGCAAGAAGGTGCGGCGGCCGGTCTGCGCGAACGGGTCCGGCGCCTGCGAGCGCAGCAGCAGGGCGGGCGAGTTGATCGCGCCGCCGGCCAGCACCACATGGCGGGCGGTGACGCGGCAGCGCGCGCCCGTGGCGTCGCCGCGCAGATCGACGGGCTGGCAGTCCAGCGCCAGCACCCGGCGGCCGTCGTGGACCAGGCGCTCGACCCGGGTCTGCACGAAGAGCCGGGCGCCGGCGTCCAGCGCGGCCGGGATCGTCGTCACCAGCATCGACTGCTTGGCATTCGTCGGGCAGCCCATGCCGCAGCTGCCCAGGTTCCAGCAGGCCTTGACGTTGCGGCGGATGCGCTCCGCCGGCAGGCCCAGGGCGGCCATGCCGCGTGCCAGCACCGCGTTGTTCGGGTTCGGGTCGACCGGCCAGTCCTCGATGTGCAGGCGGCGCTCGGCCTGCTCGAACCAGGGGCGCATGGCCTCGCTGCCGAAGTCGGCCAGGCCCAGGCGCTGCTGCCAGTAGGCCAGGGTGCTGTCCGGCGTGCGGAAGCTGCTCGTCCAGTTGACCGTGGTCGAGCCGCCGACGCAGCGGCCCTGCAGGATGTTGATCGCCTTGTCCGCGGTCTTGCGGCCGGCCGACTCCTGGTAGAGCTGCGGGTAGGCCTCGGACTCGCGCTGCTTGAAGTCGCGGCTGGAGCGCAGCGGGCCTTCCTCGATCAGCAGCACTGCGAGCCCGGCGCGGGCCAGCATCTCGGCGGTGATGCCGCCGCCGGCCCCGCTGCCGATGATGGCGACGTCGACCGTCACCGCTTCGGGCAGGGCGCCGTGCTCGCCGCCGGCAACTTGCCAGCGGGGCAGGGCGTCGCGGATCGGGTCAGGCAGGCTGCTCATCGGGTCAGAGGCTCATCGGGCCGGGGTAGCCGATTGCCGTCCAGTGGGCGGGCTCGGCATAGAAGGTCGCGGCGTTCAAGTCGCGCAGCGCGAAATAGGCCTGCTGGCGCAGCGCCAGCGAGGAGGTCCGCATGGCTTGCAGCGCGGCTTGCAGCTCGGCGCGCGGCAGCTCGTGCAGGGGGGTGGCCGTGCCGAACAGCAGCAGGCGCCCGGGGGAGGCCAGCAGCAGACCAAGCAGCTGCGCGAGCTCGGCGCGCACCGCGGCCGGGAAGTTGGCGATCGCCGCGTCGAAGCCGTCGAGCTGGCGGGCCAGCGATGCCTCGTCATCGCCCAGGCTGCCGTCGAGCACGGCGCGGGCGATGGCGCCGACGGCGACCCGACCGGCCGGCGTCAGCTTGCCGTCGCTGCCCACGCCGGGCGTGGCGAGCGAGGCCAGGCCGCCGCCGACGACGAGCACCGCACCGGCAGCGATGCCGAGCTTCAGCAGGCCGCGGCGCTGCATCAGCGTCCGCCGGGCCGCCCCAAGGGCGCTGCGGCCCCCTCGGGGGGTGGCGACTGGAAGGAGACGGGGGGCTTCATCAGGTGATGCGCTTCATCACGGTGATCAGCCCATCGAACAGCTTGCCGTAGGGCGGCGCGAACAGGCCGGTGGCGGCAAGCAAGGGGCTTTCGAACACCGGCTTGTAATGGCTGAAGGCGCGGAAGCCCCAGATGCCGTGGTAGCTGCCCTGGCCCGAGTGGCCGATGCCGCCGAAGGGCTGGTCCTCCTGGGCCAGATGCCAGATGCAGTCGTTGATCGTCACGCCGCCGGCATGGGTCTCGCGCAGCACGCGCTCGCGATCCTTCTTCCCGGTGCCGAACCAGTACATCGCCAGCGGCCGTTCGCCGGCCTGGATGTGGCGGATCGCCTCGTCCAGGTCGTCGTAGGGGACCAGGGGCAGGATCGGACCGAAGATCTCCTCGCGCATCAGCGTCATCGCGGGCTTGCTGCCTACGATCAGCGCCGGGGCCAGCTTGCGCGACTTCGGGTCCAACGCTTCCTTCGCATGCGGCAGGATGACCTTGGCGCCCATCGCCTTGGCCTCGGCCAGCAGGGTCTGCAGGCGTGCGTAATGGCGGGCCGAGACGATGCTGCTGTAGTCGGGGTTGGAACCCAGCTTCGGGTACAGCTTGCGCATCGCCACGCCCAGCTGGCGGGCCAGCGGCTGCAGCAGGCTGCGCGGCACCAGCACGTAGTCGGGGGCGACGCAGGTCTGGCCGGCGTTCATCAGCTTGCCGACGGCGATGCGCTGCGCGGTCAGCTTGATGTCGGCCGTCTCGTGCACCAGGGCCGGGCTCTTGCCGCCGAGCTCCAGGGTCACTGGGGTCAGGTTCTTCGCCGCGGCCTGCGCGACCAGGCGGCCGACGGCGGTCGAGCCGGTGAAGAACAGATGGTCGAAGGGCAGGGTGGCGAAGGCTTCGGCCACCTTGGCGTCGCCGGTGATGACGGTGAACTCGTCGGGCGCGAAGTACTGCGCGACGCAGCGCGCCAGCAGGCTGCTCACCCGCGGCGTCAGCTCGCTGGGCTTGAGCATCACGCGGTTGCCGGCGGCCAGCGCGGCGATGGCCGGCGTCAGCGCCAGCATCAGCGGGTAATTCCAGGGCGAGATGATGCCGACCACGCCCAGGGGCTGCGGCATCAGGCGGTTGCGCCCGGGGCGGAAATGCAGGGCCGTGGGCATGGCCTTGAGCTTCATCCACGAGGCCAAGTGGCGCAGCGTGTGCTTGGCGGCGGCATCCGCCGACAGCAACTCGGTCAGCTCGGTCTCGTGGCGGCTGCGATGACCGAAGTCGGCGCTGATCGCCTCGGCGAAGGCGTCGCCATGCTCGGCGAGCAGGGCGCGCAGGCGCTGGATGCGTTCGCGGCGCTGGGCCAGGCTGGGGAATGGGTCGCGCCGGAAGGCTGCACGCTGGGTTTCCAGGTGCAGATGCAGGTGCGCGTTCAGATTGCGGTCCATGGGGGGAAGCGTAGCCCGACGCCCAAGTCCGCAGGGGCGGGGATGCCCTGGCTTAGAGCATGCCGCCTAGACTGAGGCACCAAAAAGGGGAACGAATGCGTGTTGGCATCCTGACCGGTGGCGGCGACTGCCCGGGCTTGAACGCGGTGATCCGCGCGGTGGTACTCAGCCTGCAGGCGGGCGGGCATGAATTCGTCGGCATCGAACGCGGCTACCTGGGTCTGATCGAGCGGCGGCTGCGCCCCTTGAGCCCCGAACTGGTGCACGATCTGCTGGACGAGGGCGGCACCTTGCTGGGCACGCACAACCGCTGCGACCCCTTTGCCTGGCAGGGTCGCGATGCCTCCGGCGAGGCCCTGGCCTGCCTGCAGGAAGCCGGCATCGAGGTTCTGGTGGCGATCGGTGGCGACGGCACCCTGACCCTGACCGAGCGTTTCGGCCGGCTCGGTCTGCGCGCCGTCGGTGTGCCCAAGACCATCGACAACGACATCGTCGGCAACGAGCGCAGCTTCGGCTTCGACTCCGCCGTCGCCGTGGTCGGCAACGCGCTGGCCAGCCTGAAGACCACGGCGCGCAGCCATGGCCGGGTGATGATCGTCGAGACCATGGGGCGAGACGCCGGCTGGATCGCGCTGGAGGGCGGGCTGGCCGGCGGTGCCGACGCCATCCTGATTCCCGAGCGTCCCTTCGACCTCGATGCGCTGGCCGGGCAACTCGGCGAGCGAGTCGCCCGTCAGGGCTATGCGCTGGTCTGCGTGGCTGAAGGAGCGACCGCCAACGGCAGCGCCCAGCACTGGAAGCAGCTGCCCGGCGGCGTGGCGCGCCTGGGCGGCATTGGCCAGGCCCTGGTCGATGCACTGGGGCCGCGGCTGCCGCAGACCGAGGTGCGCCATACCCTGCTCGGGCATTTGCAACGCGGCGGCGCGCCGACCACCTTCGATCGCGTGCTGGCCACGCGCTTCGGCGTGGCTGCGGCGCAAGCCATCACCGACGGAGTGTTCGGCATCACCATCGCGCTACAGGGCGACCGCTGCGTGCGCCTGCCGCTGGCCGAGGTGGCGGGCCGCAGCCGACCGGTGCCGGCCGATCACGAGTTGCTGCGTGTGGCCGGTGCCCTGGGTGTGATCAGTTCTTGATCACCGCGTAGCGCGCCAGCGTGGCGGCGCGCGCCTCGGCGTGGTCGACGATGGGCAGCGGGTAGTCGACGCCGAGCTTCAGGCCGCCAAGCTCCAGCGGCCGCGCCGCCCAGGGCGCGTGGATCGCGCCCGCCGGCAAGGCAGCCAACTCCGGGCAGTAGCGGCGGATGAAGCTGCCCTCGGCGTCGAACTTCTCGCTCTGCGTGACCGGGTTGAAGATGCGGAAGTAAGGCTGGGCGTCGCAGCCGCAGCTGGCGGCCCACTGCCAGCCGCCGCTATTGCTGGCCAGCTCAAAGTCCAGCAGGGCTTGCGCAAACCAGGCCTCGCCCCATTGCCAGTTCAGGCCGAGGTGCTTGCACAGAAAGCTCGCCGTGACCATGCGCAGGCGGTTGTGCATATAGCCGGTGGAGAGGAGCTGGCGCATCGCCGCGTCGACCAGCGGGTAGCCGGTGCGGCCCTGCTTCCAGGCTTCGAAGCGGGCCTCGGCCTCGGGGCCCTGCTCCCAGCGGATGCGGCCGTACTCGGGCTTGAGCGGGCCGTCGACCACGCCCGGGTGGTGGTGCAGCACCTGGTGGTAGAAGTCGCGCCAGATCAGCTCGGAGAGCCAGACGCGCGAGCCGTCGCTGGGCGCGGCGAGCGCGGCGCGCACCAGTTCGCGGATGCTCACGGTGCCGAAGCGCAGCGCGGTGCTCAGGTAGCTCGGGCCCTTGAGCGCCGGGAAGTCGCGGCGCTCGGCGTAGGCGGCCAGGCGCTGGTCGACGAATTCCTGCAGCAGCGCCTGCGGGTCGCCGAGGAACAGGGGCGCAAGATCCGTGGTCTCGAAGCCCAACTCGGCGAGCGAGGGTATTCCGGTGGCCAGCGGTGTGGCCGCCAGGCGGCCGAGCTCGGGCACGCGCTCGGCATGGCGCTCGGCGCTCAGGGCCTTCAGCCAGGCGTTCTTGTAGGGGGTGAACACCGTGTACGGTTTGCCGGCGCCGGTCAGCAGCTCGCGCCGCTCGAACACGGTCACATCCTGCACGGTGTCGACCTGCACGCCGGGCAGCGCGGCGCGCACCGCGGTGTCGCGGGCGATCGCGTAGGGGTCGTCGTCGTGCGCGGCCACCAGGCGCTGCGCGCCGAGTTGCTGGACGAGGCGCGGGATCTCCTCCTGCGCGCGACCATGGCGCACGATCAGGCCGACACCGCGCTGGCGCAGCTGGGCTTCCAGCCGCGTCAGCGCCTGATGGATGAAGTGCAGGCGGCGATCGCGGCGCGGCAGCTTGTCCAGGATGTCGCGGTCGAAGACAAAGGCGAGTTGGACCTCGCCCGGCGTCCGGCAGGCCTCGGCCAGCGCCGCGTGGTCGTGCAGGCGCAGGTCGCGGCGCAGCCAGACCAGCGTTGTCACGCCATGCCTTGCGACTTCAGCAGCGCATCGATGGAAGGCGCGCGGCCGCGAAATGCGATGAAGCTGTCCATCGCCGGGCGCGAGCCGCCGCGGGCGAGGATTTCGTCGAGAAAGCGCCGGCCAGTCGCCGGGTTGGTCACGCCTTCCTCTTCAAAGGCGGCCCAGCAGTCGGCGCTCAGCACCTCGGCCCATTTGTAGCTGTAGTAGCCGGCCGCGTAGCCGCCGGCGAACACATGGCTGAAGCTGTGCGGCATGCGGTTGAAGCTTGGAGGCGGGAACACCGAGACCTCGGCGCGAACCGCGTCCATCAGGGCCAGCACATCGCTGCGGCCCTCGGCATGCAGGCGCATGTCGAAGAGGGCGAACTCGACCTGGCGCAAGGTCTGCAGCCCGGCCTGGAAGTTCTTCGCGGCGATCAATTTTTCGAACAGCGCGCGCGGCAGGGTTTCGCCGGTCTTCAGATGCTTGGTGCAGCGCTGCAGCACATGCCATTCCCAGGCCAGGTTCTCGAAGAACTGGCTGGGCAGCTCGACCGCGTCCCACTCGACGCCGTCGATGCCGGACACGCCACCGACCTCGACCTGGGTCAGCAGATGGTGCAGGCCGTGACCCCATTCGTGGAACAGGGTCTGCACATCGTCGTGGGTGAGCAGGCTGGGGGCGCCGTCGCTGCCGGAAGCGAAGTTGCAGACCAGGTGGGCGACCGGGGTCTGCACGGTCCCGGTGTCGGGCCGGCGCCAGCGGCCGCGCACATCGTCCATCCAGGCGCCGGGGCGCTTGCCCTCGCGGGCCAGCAGGTCCAGGTAGACATGGCCGACCAGTTGCTCGCCGCGGTGCAAGGCGAAGGTCTGCACGCTGGCGTGCCAGACCGAGGCGGGGATGGGCGTCAGCTTCAGGCCGAACATCTCGCCCAGCAGCGCGAACAGGCCGTCCATCACCTGGGGCAGGGTGAAGTACTCGCGCAATTCCTGCTCGCTGTAGCTGTACTGCGCGGCCTTCAGCGACTCGCTGACAAAAGCCAGGTCCCAGGCCTCGACCGTGTCCAGGCCCAGGCTCTTGGCATGGGCGCGCACCGCCGCCAGGTCGGCCTCCGCAAAGGGCCTGGCCTTGGCGGCCAGATCACGCAGGAAGCCCAGCACCTGCTCGGCCGAGTCGGCCATCTTGGGTTTCAGCGACACCGCGGCGAAGTGCGGGAAGCCGAGCAGCTTGGCCTCCTCGGCGCGTAGCTGCAGCAGCTCGGTCATCAGGGGGCTGTTGTCCAGCTTCGCGTCACCGAGCTCGCTGGCGCGGGTCGCGTAGGCGCGGTAGAGCTGCTCGCGCAAGCTGCGGTCCTGCGCGTACTGCATGACCGGGATGTAGCAGGGCGCGTGCAGGGTCAGCACCGCCTCGCCGTCGACGGGGCTGAGCGAGCGCGCCTGGGCGATCACGTCCTCGGGCAGGCCGGCCAGGCGTTCTACAGTCACCTGAAGCTTGAACGCGTCGGTGGCGTCCATCACATGCTCGGAGTAGGCCTGGGCCAGCTCGGCCATGCGGTTCTGGATCTCGGTGAAGCGGCTCTTGGCCGGCTCCTGCAGCTCGGCGCCGGAGAGCACGAAGCCCTGCAGGCTCAGGGCGAGGGCGCGCGCATGAGCCGGGTCGGCAGGCGTCGCGCAGGCCTTGTACTTGGCGTACAGGCGCTCGTCGGCGCCGAGCTCGGCGTAGAAGCTGCTGACCGCGGGCAGCATCTGGTTGTAGGCCTCGCGCAAGGCCGGTGTGTCGGCGACCGCGTTCAGATGACCGACCACGCCCCAGGCCAGGCCCAGGGCCTCGGAGGCGAGGTCCAGCTGCTTCTCGATGGCATCGAGGTCGGCGGGGAACTCGGGCGCGGTGACCGTCTCCTGGGCCGCCTTCACGCGGGCCAGCAGCTCGGTGACCGCAGGTTCGATGTGGGCCGGTTCGATCGCCGCGAAGTCGGGCAGGTGGTCGGGCTTGAGTAGCGGATTCATGCGAGTCGGGCCTGCGCGGCCTCCAGGGTGTTCTGCAGCAGCATGGTGATGGTCATCGGGCCGACGCCGCCGGGCACCGGGGTGATGTAGCCAGCGACTTCCTTCACGGCGTCGAAGTCGACATCGCCGCAGAGCTTGCCCTCGGCATTGCGGTTGATGCCGACGTCGAGCACCACGGCGCCGGGCTTGACCATGTCGGCCGTGACGAAACCGGCGCGGCCGACGGCGGCGACCAGGATGTCGGCCTGGCGGGTGATCTCGGCGAGATGGGGCGTCGCCGAGTGGCAGATCGTCACCGTCGCCGAGGCCTGCAGCAGCAGCATGGCCATGGGTTTGCCGACGATGTTGGAGCGGCCGATCACCACCGCATGCTTGCCCCGCGGGTTGCAGCCGATGCTTTCCAGCATCTTCATGCAGCCATAGGGCGTGCAGGGCTTGAACCCGGGGCGGCCGACCATCAGCGCGCCGGCGCTGGCGACATGGAAGCCGTCGACATCCTTCTCGGGTGCGATGGTCTCGATGACCAGGTCGGCATTCAGGTGCTTGGGCAGCGGCAGTTGCACGAGGATGCCGTGCACTGCGGGGTCGGCGTTGAGCTCAGCGATGCGGGCCAGCAGCGCCGCCTCCGTCATGTCCGCCGGGTGGCGCTCCAGCGAGGAGTTCATGCCCACCGCCTCGCAGGCCTTGACCTTGTTGCGCACATAGACCTGGCTGGCCGGGTCCTCGCCGACCAGCAGCACGGTGAGGCCCGGGCGCTGGCCCAAGGCGGCGAGGCGCTCGACCTCGGCGGCCATGGAGGCGCGCAGTTGTTGGGCGAGGGCGTTGCCGTCGATCAGTTGAGCGGTCATCGGTTCAGTCTTTCAGAAATGCAAAAGGCCGCTCGGTGAGCGGCCTTTGTTGGAACGAGGGACTCAGGCCTTGGCCGTCTGCGCACCCAGCGCGATCTTCAGCAGATCGGCGACGGTGTTGGCGTTCAGCTTCTCCATGATGTTGGCGCGGTGCGCCTCGACGGTCTTGATCGAGATGCCGAGGTCGTCGGCGATCTGCTTGTTCAGGCGGCCGGCGACGATGCGCTCCAGCACCTGGGCCTCGCGCGTGGTCAGGCGGCTGAGCAGCGCGTCGCGGCTGGCGGCTTCCTGGTGGGTGGCGAAGGCGGCGCGGGCGGCGTCGAGCATCTTCTCGACCAGGGCGACCAGCGCGTCTTCCTTGAACGGCTTCTCGATGAAGTCGATGGCGCCCTTCTTCATCGTCTCCACCGCCATCGGCACGTCGCCATGGCCGGTGATGAAGGCGATCGGCAGCGGGCTCTTGCGCTCGATCAGCTTGTCCTGCAGCTCCAGGCCGCTCATGCCATCCATGCGGATGTCGCAGATCAGGCAGGCGACCTCGCGCGGATCGAAGCGGGCGAGGAAGGTCTCGGCCGAGTCGTAGCACTTGACGCGGTAGTCCTTGCCTTCCAGCAGCCACTGCAGGGAATCGCGGACGGCTTCGTCGTCGTCAACGACAAAGACGTTGCCCTTCTTCGGAATCAAGCTCATGTTGTGGTGGTGTCAGCGGCGGTGGAAGAAGCCTCGGCGGGGCGGAGGTCCACAGGGATCGTGAACGAAAAACGGCAACCCGAGAGAAGCTCGCCATTGTAGAGATTCTCGGCGCGCAGCCGGCCCTGATGGGACTCGATGATGGAGCGGCAAAGACCTAGGCCTATCCCTAGTCCTTCGGCCTTGGTCGAGAAGAAAGCCTCGAACATTCGTTCCAGCACTTCCTCGGGCAAACCCGGGCCGGTGTCCTGTACCGAGAACTCGATCGTCGCGCCCTGGTCCGGCATGTGGCGGGGCACGACGCGCAGCTCGATATGCCGACGCGACGGCGGCAGCTTGGCCCCGTCGATGGCCTCGGCGGCGTTCTTCAGCAGGTTGAGGATGACCTGCTCGATGAGGATGGGATCGACCTGCATGGCCGGCAGGTGCTGGGCCACATAGCTGTGCAGTTGCACATTGCGCCGGCGCATCTCGATCAGGGCGAGGTCGACGGCATCCTCGACGATCTCCGCCGCATGCGCGGTGACGCGGCGCGGTTCGCTGCGCTTGACAAACGCGCGGATGCGCTGGATGACCTGGGCGGCGCGCTGTGCCTGCTTGCCGGTCTTTTCGAGCGCGGCGAGCAGGTCGTCCTTGCCGATGGTGTCGCCGCGTACGCGGCTGATCATGCCGCTGCAGTAGTTGGTGATGGCGGTCAGCGGCTGGTTCAGTTCGTGAGCGACCGAGGAAGCCATCTCGCCCATGGTCATCAGGCGGCTGGTGACCTGGGCGCGCTCGGCCTGCTGCTGCGACAGCTGCTCGGCATTGCGGCGCGCGGTGATGTCGGTGGCGATCAGCATCTGCGCCAGCCGGCCATCGGTCCACTGCAGGTAGCGGGTGCGCACATCGAACCAGCGGTCGACATCGCTGACATAGACCTCGCGGGGCGTGCCCTGCAGGCCCTCGGTGAGCGGCTGGGCGGGCAGTCCGCCATAGTCGTCAACGGCTTCCAGTTCGTCGTCGCTCGACGGCGCGGCGCGAGCCGGCTCCTCGGCCAGTTGCAGATGGCCTTGCGGCTCGGCGCCGAACCACAGCCGGTAGCTGCGGTTGGCGAACAGCAGGTCCTGGGCCGGCACCGACAGCACCGAGACGGCGGCCTCCAGGCCTTCGAGCACGGTGGTGAAGCGCTCATGGCTGGCCGACAGCTGGTCGCGCACCCGCTTGGCCTCGGTGATGTTGGTCATCGAGGCCATCCAGCCGGTCTGCTTGCCCTTGGCGTCGACCAGGGGCGAGACGTACATGCGCGCGTCGAAGATCGAGCCGTCCTTGCGCATTACCTTGACCTCGATGCCGCCGCTGGGCGAGCGGCCCTGCATCTCCTGGTCGAGCAGGCGCTGGTTCTCGTCGATGCGGTCGCGCGGCCAATGCGGGTAGGGCGGCCGGCTGCCCAGCAGCTCGGCCTCGGCAAAGCCGGTCATCGCGCAGAAGGCCGGGTTCACATAGGTGATGCGGCTGTCCAGGTCCATCGCGCGCATGCCGGTCAGCATGGAGTTCTCCATCGCGCGGCGGAAATTGGTCTCGGCGAGCAGGGCGTTCTGGATGTGCAGGCGCCGGCGCATGTGGCGCCAGGTCCCCAGCAGCATCCAGACCGTCAGCACGGCGAGCAGCGAGACCATCCAGAACAAGGTGTTGGAGATCAGGCCGACCGAGGTGCGGTAGCCGGTGCCGCGCAGCAGCAGGCCGTTCATGGCCGGGGCCAGGCCGACCTCGTGAAAGATCGGTGCGCGCTGGTTGGACAACTCGCCGGTGCTGGCGACCTGCACGGTGTGGGTGTCGGTCGCGTCCAGCATCGCGATCGCATGGCGGTTGCTGACCTCGCTGGGCACGTAGTAGCGCAACAACGCCTCGACGCCGTACTCGGCGATCAGCACGCCGGAAAAGCCGCTGCGATCGATCAGCGGCACCTGCAACTGGAAGACCAAGGAGCCGATGGCGTCGCGGAACGGCATCGAGTAGACGGGCTGGCGGCGTTCGCGGGCCTGCGCGAAGGCCTGTGCCGGCGGGTTGGTGATTGCCGGCATCGACGGATCGGAGGAGCCGGGGGCCATCAGCGAGTTGGCCTGGAAGCCGGTGCTGCTGACCGAGGCGCGCCGCTCCAGGTTGCGACCCAGCCAGGTGATGTGGGTGATCTCCGGGCGCTCGCGGGCAAAGGCCGCGGCCTGGCTGCTGAATTCGATGGCGTCGACCTGGCGTGTGACCACCTCGCGGGCGATGCGCGCCAGTTGCTCCTGGTTCTCGATCAGGCGCAGGCGAATCTGCTGCTGGGCGATCTCGGTGTCGCGCTTGACCGCCTCGGTCTCGCGTTCGATCTCCTCGTTGCGCAGGTACCAGAAGGCCAACACGATGGTGGCCAGGAACAGCAGCACCGACAGCAGGGGGCCGAGGGTGGCATAGCGATCCTGCCGGGACGGTGACTGGCGGCGCCACCAGCGCGCCACCCCGGCCAGCGCGGGCCGCAGCAAGCCGCCCCAGCTGGCAAGAGGACGAAGGTTCATGCGGCGATTATCCGGAGGCCTTGAAATTCATAATGCGGAAAGAATGGCCGCCATTTGGAAAGTCGGCAAGCTGTGCGACACTCGCGGCCAAATTTGAGTGCAGCCTCTAAAACGGAGACGATTCCATGTCAGCCCAGCCCTCTGACCTGCTCGCCGCGCGCGCCCACGACGCCGATCCCCAAGAAACCCAGGAATGGCTGGACGCGCTGCGTGCCGTCATCGGCGCCGAAGGCGATGCCCGCGCCCACTACATCCTGGACGCGCTGATCGCCGAGGCCAGGCAGAGCGGCATCGATGTGCCCTTCAGCGCCAACACCCCCTACCTGAACACCATCCCCGCGGATCAGGAAGCGCATTGCCCGGGCAATATCGAGATCGAGAAGCGCCTGCGCGCCTACATGCGCTGGAACGCGATGGCGATGGTGGTGCGTGCCAACCGCCTGAACCCGGCCGACGGCGGCGACCTCGGCGGCCATATCGGCTCCTTCGCCTCGCTGGCCTCGATGCTGGGCGCCGGCTTCAACCATTTCTGGCATGCCGAGAGCGAGAACCACGGCGGCGACCTGCTCTACATCCAGGGCCATAGCGCGCCCGGCATTTATGCCCGCGCCTACCTGGAAGGTCGGCTGACCGAGGCCCAGCTCGACAGCTTCCGCCAGGAAGTCGACGGCAAGGGTCTGAGCAGCTACCCGCACCCCAAGCTGATGCCGGACTTCTGGCAGTTCCCGACCGTCTCCATGGGCCTGGGGCCCTTGATGGCGATCTACCAGGCCAGGTTCCTCAAGTACCTGCACGCCCGTGGCATCGCCGACACCGCCAAGCGCAAGGTCTGGGCCTTCATGGGCGACGGCGAGATGGACGAGCCGGAATCCCTGGGCGCGATCGGCCTGGCGGCTCGCGAAGGCCTGGACAACCTGGTCTTCGTCGTCAACTGCAATCTGCAGCGCCTGGACGGCCCGGTGCGCGGCAACGGCAAGATCATCCAGGAGCTGGAGAGCGAGTTCCGCGGCAGCGGCTGGAACGTCATCAAGCTGGTCTGGGGCAAGGGCTGGGACGAGCTGCTGGCGCGCGACAAGAGCGGCAAGCTCAAGCAGCTGATGATGGAGACCCTGGACGGCGACTACCAGGCGATGAAAGCCAACGACGGCGCCTACGTCCGCAAGCATTTCTTCGGGCGCTACCCGGAGACCGCCAAGCTCGTCGAGCACATGAGCGACGAGGAGATCTTCGAGCTGCGCCGCGGCGGTCACCAGCCGGAGAAGGTGTACGCCGCCTTCCACCGCGCGCACCACAACACGACGGGCCAGCCGACCGTGCTGCTGGTCAAGACCGTCAAGGGTTATGGCATGGGCAAGGCCGGCGAGGGCAAGAACACCGTCCACCAGACCAAGAAGCTCAGCGACGACGACATCAAGTACATCCGCGACCGCTTCGGCATCCCGGTGCCCGACAGCGAGCTGCCCAAGCTGCCCTACTACAAGCCGGCCGACGACACGCCGGAGATGCGCTATCTGCACGAGCGCCGCCAGGCCCTGGGTGGCTATCTGCCCAAGCGCCGCGTGAAGGCCGACGAGACGTTCACGATCCCGCCGCTCGATACCTTCAAGGCGGTGCTGGAGCCCACGCCCGAGGGCCGCGAGATCTCGACGACCCAGGCCTATGTGCGCTTCCTGACCGCGCTGTTGCGCGACAAGGAGCTGGGCCCGCGGGTCGTGCCCATCCTCGTCGACGAGGCGCGCACCTTCGGCATGGAAGGCCTGTTCCGCCAGATCGGCATCTACAACCCCAAGGGCCAGCTCTACACCCCGGTCGACAAGGACCAGGTGATGTACTACCGCGAGGACAAGGCCGGGCAGATCCTGCAAGAGGGCATCAACGAGGCCGGCGGCATGGCCAGCTGGATCGCCGCGGCGACGAGTTACTCGACGAACAACCGGGTGATGATCCCGTTCTACGTCTACTACTCGATGTTCGGCTTCCAGCGCATCGGCGACCTGGCCTGGGCGGCCGGCGACATGCAGGCGCGCGGCTTCCTGCTCGGCGGCACCTCGGGCCGCACCACGCTGAACGGCGAGGGTCTGCAGCACGAGGACGGCCACAGCCACATCCTGGCCGGCACGATCCCCAACTGCGTCTCCTACGACCCGACCTTCGCCCATGAGGTCGCGGTCATCATGCACAACGGCCTGGTGCGCATGGTCGAGAAGCAGGAGAACGTCTACTTCTACATCACCCTGCTGAACGAGAACTACGCGATGCCCGGCCTGACCGCTGGCACCGAAAAAGAAATCTTGAAGGGCATGTACCTGCTGCAGCCCGCCAAGCCCGGTGGCCTGGAAGTCAACCTGCTGGGCAGCGGCACCATCCTGCGCGAATCGATGGCCGCCAAGGAGTTGCTCGAGATGGAGTGGGGCGTGGGCGCCAACGTCTGGTCCTGCCCGAGCTTCAACGAGCTGGCCCGCGACGGCCAGGACACCGATCGCTGGAACCTGCTGCATCCGCTGGAGGCGCCGCGGAGAAGCTTCGTCGCGCAGCAGCTGTCGCGCACCAGCGGTCCGGTGATCGCCAGCACCGACTACATGAAGAGCTATGCCGACCAGATCCGCGCCTTCGTGCCGGCCGGTCGCAACTACAAGGTGCTGGGCACCGACGGCTTCGGCCGCAGCGATTTCCGCAGCAAGCTGCGCGCGCATTTCGAGGTCAACCGCCATTACATCGTGGTCGCCACGCTGAAGGCACTGGCCGAGGAAGGCAAGCTGCCGCTGGCCAAGGTGGCCGAGGCGATCAGCCGTTACGGCATCGACGCCGACAAGATCAACCCGCTGTACGCCTGAGGACGCCCGTCATGGCATTGGTGCAAGTCAAGGTCCCCGATATCGGTGACTTCAAGGATGTCGCGATCATCGAGGTGCTGGTCGCGGTGGGCGACACGATCCGGGTCGAGCAGAGCCTGATCACCGTCGAGAGCGACAAGGCCTCGATGGAGATCCCGAGCAGCCATGCCGGCGTCGTCAAGTCGCTGCGCGTGAAGCTGGGCGACAAGCTGAACATCGGCGACGTGGTGCTGGAGCTGGAGACCGCCGAGGCGGCCGCGCCGGCCACCGTGGCGGCGCCCGCTGCGCCGCTTGCTGCTCCGGTTGCCGCGCCGGCGGCGCCGGCGCCCGCCGCTGCCGCCGGCCCGCTCACCGTGGTCGTGCCCGATATCGGCGACTTCAAGGATGTCGCTGTCATCGAGCTGCTGGTCAAGCCGGGCGACACGGTCGCCGTCGACCAGAGCCTGATCACGGTCGAGAGCGACAAGGCCTCGATGGAGATCCCCAGCAGCCATGCCGGCGTCGTGCAGGCCTTGAACGTGAAGCTGGGCGACAAGCTGAACATCGGCGACGCCGTGCTGACCCTGCTGGCCAGCGGCGTCGCGGCTGCCGCGCCAGCGCCGGCGCCAGCCGTCGCTGCGCCGGCTGCGCCTGTTCCCGCCGTCGCCGCCGTCGCTGTGCCTGCCAGCCAGGCCGTCGCCCTGCCGGCGCACGAGCCCACGGCCTCCACCGGCGCCCTGCCTCATGCGAGCCCGAGCGTGCGCAAGTTCGCTCGCGAGCTCGGCGTGCCGCTGGACGAGGTCAAGGGCAGTGGTCCCAAGGGCCGCATCACGCAGGAGGACATCGCCGGCTTCGTGAAGGCGGTGATGGCCGGCGGCGCCAGTACCCGGGCCCAGGCCGCCAAGGCCCCGGCGGCCACCGGCGGCGGCTCCGGCCTGAACGTGCTGGCCTGGCCGCAGGTCGACTTCGCGAAGTTCGGCGCCGTCGAGCGCAAGCCGCTCAGCCGCATCAAGAAGATCAGCGGCGCCAACCTGCACCGCAACTGGGTCGTCATCCCGCACGTGACGAACCACGACGAGGCCGACATCACCGAGCTGGAAGCGTTCCGCGTGCTGATGAACAAGGAGCACGAGAAGTCGGGCACCAAGTTCACCATGCTGGCCTTCCTGATCAAGGCCTGCGTGGCGGCGCTGAAGAAGTTCCCCGAGTTCAACGCCTCGCTGGACGGCGACGAGCTGGTGCTGAAAAAGTACTTCCACATCGGCTTCGCGGCCGACACGCCGAACGGCCTGGTCGTGCCCGTCATCAAGGACGCCGACCAGAAGGGCGTTGCGCAGATCGCCAAGGAGATGAGCGAGCTCGCGGCCAAGGCGCGCGACGGCAAGCTCAGCCCCGCGGAGATGACCGGCGGCTGCTTCAGCATCAGCAGCTTGGGCGGCATCGGTGGCACCTATTTCACGCCCATCATCAATGCGCCGGAAGTCGCCATCCTCGGCGTCTGCAAGAGCTTCATGAAGCCGGTCTGGAACGGCAAGGAATTCGAGCCGCGCCTGACTCTGCCGCTTTCCTTGAGCTGGGACCACCGCGTCATCGACGGCGCGGCCGCGGCCCGTTTCAACGCCTATCTGGGCGCCATCCTGGCGGACTTCCGCCGCGTGCTGTTGTGAACCCCCGGCCCCGCCAGCCGGCGGGGACCCGCCCCCCGAGGGGGCGCGTTGCGGCTTGGGGCGGCCCGGCGCCGCAACGCTCGCGCTAACAAGGAATGCGAATGGCAAAGATCGAACTGCGCGTCCCCGACATCGGCGACTTCAAGGACGTCGCCATCATCGAGTTGCTGGTCAAGCCCGGCGACACCGTCAAGCTGGACCAGAGCCTGATCACCGTCGAGAGCGACAAGGCCTCGATGGAGATCCCGGCCACCGCCGCCGGTGTGATCACCGAGCTCAAGGTGAAGATCGGCGACAAGCTCAACCAGGGCGATCTGATCGCGATCGCCGAGGGCGCTGCTGCTTCCGCACCAGCGGCTCCGGCGCCTGCCCCGGTGGCGGCACCGGCACCCGCGGCGGCGCCGGTCGTCGCGCCGGCGGCCAGCAGCTACAGCGGCGGTGCCGACCTCGAGTGCGACGTCCTCGTGCTCGGCGCCGGCCCCGGGGGCTACTCGGCCGCCTTCCGCGCCGCCGACCTCGGTCTCAAGGTCGTGCTCGTCGAGCGCTACGCGACCCTGGGCGGCGTCTGCCTGAACGTCGGCTGCATCCCGTCCAAGGCCTTGCTGCACGTGGCGGCGGTGATGGACGAGGTCAAGCATTTCGCCGATCTCGGCGTCACCTTCGCCGAGCCGACGGTGGATCTGGCCAAGCTGCGTGCCCACAAGGGCAAGGTGCTGGCCAAGATGACCGGCGGCCTGGCGGCGATGGCCAAGATGCGCAAGGTCACGATCGTGCGTGGCCTGGGTCGCCTGCTGGACGCTCAGCATCTGCAGGTCGAGGAGACGGCGGGCGAGGCCCAGCAGATCACCGGCAAGACGCAGACCATCCGCTTCAAGCGCGCCATCCTGGCCGCCGGCTCGCAGGCGGTGCGCCTGCCCTTCCTGCCGAGCGATCCCCGCATCGTCGACAGCACCGGCGCGCTGGAGCTGCGCGGGCAGCCCAAGAAGATGCTGGTCATCGGCGGCGGCATCATCGGCCTGGAGATGGGCACGGTGTACTCGACCCTGGGCGCCAAGCTCGATGTCGTCGAGATGCTCGACGGCCTGATGCCGGGCGCCGACCGCGACCTCGTCAAGGTCTGGCAGAAGTTCAATGCCGATCGCTTCGACAAGATCATGTTGAAGACCAAGACCGTCGCGGCGGAAGCGACGGCCGAGGGCATCAAGGTGCAGTTCGAGGGCCTGGACGGGACCAAGAGCGAGGGCGTCTACGACCTCGTGCTGCAGGCCGTCGGCCGCACGCCCAACGGCAAGAAGATCGGCGCGGAGAACGCCGGCGTCGCCGTCACCGACCGCGGCTTCATCAACGTCGACATCCAGATGCGCACCAATGTGCCGTCGATCTTCGCGATCGGCGATCTGGTCGGCCAGCCGATGCTGGCGCACAAGGCGGTGCACGAGGCCCATGTGGCCGCCGAGGTCATCGCTGGCGAGCTGCTCGGCGACGACAAGCTGGCCAAGTCGGCCTTCAACGCCCGCGTGATCCCCTCGGTCGCCTACACCGATCCGGAGATCGCCTGGGTCGGCCTGACCGAGGACGCCGCCAAGGCGCAGGGCATCAAGCTCGACAAGGGCCTGTTCCCCTGGAGCGCCAGCGGTCGCGCCGTGGCCAATGGCCGCGACGAAGGCTTCACCAAGCTGCTGTTCGACGCGGAGACCCATCGCATCGTCGGCGGCGGCATCGTCGGCACCCATGCCGGCGACATGATTGGCGAGATCGCCTTGGCCATCGAGATGGGCGCCGACGCGGTCGACATCGGCAAGACCATCCACCCGCACCCGACCCTGGGCGAGTCACTGGGCATGGCGGCGGAAGTGGCGCACGGCAGCTGCACCGACCTGCCGCCGCAGAAGAAGCGCTGAGGCGCTCTCAGCGCGGTGCGGCCGGCAGGCTGGCGCAGTCGGCCACGCCGCTGAAGCGGTGTACCGCGAGGCGGGTCCTGTCGCCCACGGCCCAGGCCTGCCACTGGCGCAGCGGCAACCGGCAGGGCCAGTCGCGCCCATCGGCGTCGCGCAGCAGCAGCGCTTGCTCGGCCCACCGCTTGCCCTCGCGCTCCAGCCCGGCCTGCAGACTCAGCGCCGGCCAGTGCGGGGCCTCGGGGTGCGCGCCCTCGGCGAACCGCTGGCCGCTCTTGCGCCAGGCCGGCGCGCGGTAGCGGCAATGCTCGGCGTCGCCGCGCTGCCCCTCGGGGTCCTGGCGCAGGCGGCGCTCGATCAGCTCGGCGCCGGCCGGCATCTGGCTGCACCAATCGCTGTGCATCTCCATCACCTGGCGTTCGATCTCGATGCTCCAGCGCCAGGTCTTGCCCACCACCTCGACGCCGCGGCCCGGTGGGCGCAGCAGGATCCACAGCAGCACCGGCAGGCCGAGCGCCAGCAGCCAGCCATGGGGCCGCGGTCCTGGCGCTCGCCAGTGGCGGCTCATGGCTTGCCCGGGCACTGCGCGAGGCGGGCGGCAACGGCGTCGATGAACAGCCGGCTGCGCAGCGGCAGCAATCGCCGTCCGGGAAACACCGCCCAGCACTCGATGGCCGGCAGGCACCAGTCGGGCAGCACGCGGCGCAGCTCGCCGCGCAGCACATGGGGGTGGGCGGCGGTGTCGGCGACCGCGGTGATGCCCAGGCCCTCGACCGCCATGCGCACCAGCATGTCGGGCGCGTTGACCAGGCTGCGTTTGGCGGGCAGCCCGCTCCAGGCGGCCTGATCACCACGCCTGAGGGTCCAGGGCAGCGCGTCGCCGCCCCGACCGAGGATGGCCAGGCCGTCGAGCGCCTCCAGGTCCTGGGGCAGCTGCGGTTCGCCGCGCCGCGCCAGGTAGTCGGGGGCGGCGTACAGGCCGGCCTCCAGCAGGGCCAGACGCCGCGCGGCCAGCTGGGTGTCATCGGTCAGCTGCCCCATGCGCAACGCCAGGTCGAAACCCTCGCCGATCAGATCGACGCGGCGCGGCGACAGGTCCAGCTCCAGCTGCACCTCCGGGTGGTCGGCGACGAAGCGGCAGATCACCTCGGGCAGCACCTGCTGCGCCAGGTCGCCCGGCATCGACACGCGCAGCCGACCGCTGGGCCGCTGCTGGCGGTGCAGGGCCAGGCTGAGCGCGCCGTCGACCTCGCCGGCCAAGGCCCGCGCGTGCTCGAGCACGCCCTGGCCGAACTCGGTCAGGTTCAGGCGGCGCGTGGTGCGCTGCAACAGCTTCTCGCCCAGCCGGTTCTCCAGCGCCGCCAGCCGGCGCGACACGGTGGACTTGGGCAGGCCCAGGCGGTCGCCGGCCTGGCTGAAGCTGCCAGCCTCCATCACGCGGGCGAACAGCAGCAGGTCGTCGGCATCCAGGCTCATGGTCTTGATTGGTGCAATGACGGAACAATGTTATCCATCAACCAGGATTTTTCTTTGATAAGGGCATCAATAGAGTGCGATCCAAGGTCAACAAGACCTGCCATCCACCGAAAGCGAGTCCCCATGAACATCCTGCAAATCAATTCCAGCGCCCGTCGCGTGCAAGGCGATCAGGGCTCGATCTCGACCCTGCTGGCCAATGAACTGGTGACCGGTCTGCGCGAACAGCATCCCGACGCTGGCTTCGCGTTGCGCGACCTCGGCCTGCAGCCGCACCCGGCGCTCGACGAGAGCGCGCTGCAGGCGGTGTTCACGCCGGCTGAGCAGCGCACGACCGAACAGGCCGAGCGCGTCGCCCTCGACACCGCCCTGCTCGAGCAGCTGCGCGCCGCCGACGTGCTGGTGCTGGCCGTGCCGATGATCAATTTCGGCATCCCCTCGCAGCTGAAGAACTGGATCGACGCCGTTGCCAAGGCCGGCCAAAGCTTCCGCTACACCGCCAAGGGCCCCGAGGGCCTGCTGACCGGCAAGAAGGTCTACGCGGTGCTGAGCCGCGGCGGTATTTACCGCGACCAGCCGGCCGACACCATGGTGCCCTACCTGCGCACCTTGCTCGGTTTCCTGGGCATGACCGAGGTCGACTTCATCTACGCCGAGGGCCTGGCGATGGGCCCCGAGGCCGCAGCCGCCGGGCTGGCCTCGGCGCGCGGGCAGATTGCCGAGTTGCTCGGCCGTGAGGTCGCGCAGCCCGCCTGAACGGCGGCCAGCGCCCGGCGGTGGCCGGGTGCCGCTGGGTAAGCTAGCGGCATGAATCCCGTCGCCAGCTTCGGCATCGCCTTTCCCACCCAGACCGATGGCTCGCGCAGCACCACCGCGGCCGGTGCCCGCATCGTGGCCGCCGCCTTGCGGGCGCTGGACCAGGGCCGCGCCGCCCAGGCGGCCGAGGCCGAGACGCGCTGGCGGCGCCGCTACCCGGCCTATTTCCACCAGCTGATCGAGGCGGCCTTGCCCAGCGAGGAGTTGGCCCTGGCCAGTGCCAGCGCCGGCCTGCAGGCGGCCTGGCAGACCCTGGTCTGGATCGGCGAGGACGGCATCGAACGGCCGTTGGCGGCGGCGCTCGATCGCCCCGAGGGCCAGGCGTTCGAAACCCTGAGCCTGCGCGGCGCCGGCCCCAAGACCTTGCGCCGTTGGACCGTGCCCTATCGGGGCCGTGAAGTTGGCCCTGGCCAGTGCCAGCGCCGGCCTGCAGGCGGCCTGGCAGACCCTGGTCTGGATCGGCGAGGACGGCATCGAACGGCCGTTGGCGGCGGCGCTCGATCGCCCCGAGGGCCAGGCGTTCGAAACCCTGAGCCTGCGCGGCGCCGGCCCCAAGACCTTGCGCCGTTGGACCGTGCCCTATCGGGGCCGTGAGCTCGAAGGCGATGCGCTGCGCGAGCAGCTGGAGCGTTGGCAGGCCGCCGGGGTGATCGAGCCCAGCAGCGCGCTGGCCCTGCAGCGCTGCATCGCCCATCCCGACTGGTTCGATCTTTCCGATCGCCATCTCGCCCTGCTCGGCGCGGCCAGCGAGGCCGGCCCCCTGGCCTGGCTCGCGCACTGGCGGGCCAATCTGTATGCGGTCGACATCGATCGTCCCGAGGTCTGGGCGCGCATCGCCGATCGCATCACGATCGGCAACGCGACCCTGCACCTGCCGCTGCGCCCGGCCGCCGGCCGCAGCGACTGGACGCAACTGGCCGGCGCCGACCTGCTGCGCGACGCGCCGCGCATCGCCGCCTGGCTGAAGGGCTTCGGCAGGCCGCTGGACCTCGCCTCGCTGGCCTATCTGGATGGCGAGCGCCACGTCCGGGTCAGCATGGCGATGGACTTGATCGCCTCCAGCCTGCTCGCGGCCCAGCCCGGCAGCAGCCTGGCCTATCTCGCCACGCCGACCGATGTGTTCGCGGTGCCCGAGGAGGCGGCGCGCGCCGCCCAAGCCGCCTATGCGGCCAGGCCCCTGCTGAGCCGGGGCCTTCAGCGGCCCCTGCACCTGGCCGCTGGCGAACGCTTCTTCCAGCCCAATGTCGAGCGCTTGCTCGATGGGCCGCAGGGCCGGCGCTACGGCCTGGTCGACAGCCTGGTGCTGGAGCAGGGGCCGAACTACGCGTTGGCCAAGCGCCTGCAGCAATGGCGGGCGATCTGGGCGCGCTCGATCGGCTACCGCGTCAGCCTGAACATCGCGCCGTCGACGACCACGGCCTCGGTGCTGAAGAATCCTGCACTGGCCGCCGGCTTTGCCGGCGCCTCGGCCTTCGGCATCGAAGTCTTCGAGCCAGAGACCACGAACGCGCTGATGGCCGCGCTCTGGGTGCATGACCTGCGCTGCGACGAGGCGGCGGCCAATCCGGCGACGCCCTTGGCCCACCCGTTCGAGCTGTTCATGGACCAGGCCTGCCATGGCGGCCTGTGGCGCACCGCCTATCTGCCGCGTTCGGCGCTGCCGTTTGCGGCGGCGCTGGGCTGGGTGCGCTCCAAGGTCAATCGCTGAGGCGGCTGTTCGTTGGCGGAGGTTCTAGAGATTGCCGCACCTGCGGTGCGTCCAGGTCCGCTGCGCGGCCCTGACCGAACTCAATCGGTGGCGGAGGCTGTGAGATTCGAACTCACGGGCCCTTGCGAGCCGGCAGTTTTCAAGACTGCTGGGTTAAACCGCTCCCCCAAGCCTCCGCTGCTCCCCGATGGGGAGGGCGCGCATTCTCACACCACGCCGGGTACCTGCGCCTGCTCGCAATTCACCTGCACGATATCGCGCCGCCCGCCGTCGATGCGCGCCGCCGTCAGGCAGCCGCCCCAGACGCAGCCGGTGTCCAGGGCCAACAGCTCAGGGCGGTTGACCAGGCCCAGCGTGCTCCAGTGCCCGCAGGCGATCGGCTCGCCGCGGCTCGCGCGGTCGGGCCAGTCGAACCAGGGCAGATAGCCCTCGGGCGCAGCCCCTGCGCCTTCCTTGGTCTGGAAGTCCATGCGGCCGTCGGGCTGCAGGAAGCGCAGGCGGGTGAACGCGTTGATCAGGCAGCGCCAGCGCGCCGCGCCCTGCAAATCGTCGCTCCAGGCAGCCGGTTCGTTGCCATACATCTGCGGCAGGAACGCCGCCCAGTCGGGGCCGGCGAGCAGGGCCTGGACCTCGGCGCCCAGGCGCAGCGCGTCGTCGCCGCGCCAGGCTGGCAGCAGGCCGGCGTGGACCAGCAGCCAGCCCCCGGCGTCTTCGTTCACACGGCGCACCAAGGCCTGACCGCGCAGCCAGGCGAGCAAATCCTCGCGGTCGGGGGCGTTCAGCAACTCGTCCAGGGTGTCGCCGCGGCCCGGGCGCCGCGTGCCGGCGGCCACGGCGAGCAGGTGCAGATCGTGGTTGCCCAGCACCACCCGGGCGTCCAGCGCCTTCAGGCGGCGCAAGCAGCAAAGCGAGCCCGGGCCGCGGTTGACCACATCGCCCAGGCTCCAGAGACGGTCGCGGCTGGGTGAAAAGTCGATCTCGGCCAGTAAACGCTGCAGGGCCGCGTCGCAGCCCTGGATATCACCAACAAGCCAGTCCATGGGGTGGCCATTGTTCCTGAGACAATCACGGCCCTTTGCCGCAGTTCCTGTCCCTGCGGCTTTTGTTTGATGGATACCGCCCTTTTACTGTTCCTGATCCTGCTCAATGGCTGGTTCGCCATGTCGGAGATGGCCCTCACGGCCAGCCGCAAGGCGCGTCTGCAGGTGATGGTCGAGGCCGGCGAGTCCGGGGCCGCGGCCGCGCTGGCCTTGCACGACAACCCGACCAAATTCCTGTCGACGATCCAGATCGGCATCACCTCGATCGGCGTGCTCAACGGCATCGTCGGTGAGGCGGCGTTTGCCGGACCGCTGTCGGAGTGGCTGGAGGCACGGTTTCCGCTCAGCGAGAAGGCGGCGAACTTGAGCGCCACCGGCCTGGTCGTCGTGTCGATCACCTTCGTCACCATCGTCTTCGGCGAGTTGGTGCCCAAGCGCCTGGGCCAGCTCTACCCGGAATTGATCGCCCGCCTGGTCGCCAGGCCGATGAATGCGATCTCGACGCTGACTCGGCCCTTCGTGAAGACGCTGAGCTTCTGCACCGAAGCGACGCTGCGCCTCTTGGGTCTGCGCGACCAGGGTCAGCGCAGCGTGACCACCGAGGAGATTGCCGCCAGCCTGGAAGAGGGCCTGGACGCCGGCGTGATCGAAGAGAGCGAGCACCAGATGGTGCGCAATGTGTTCCGCCTCGACGAGCGCCAGGTCGGCTCGATGATGATTCCGCGCGCGGAAATCGCCTGGCTGGACGTCGACGCCAGCCCCGAGGAGGTGCGCGCGGTGCTGCAGGAGCATGGCTACAGCCGCTACCCGGTCTGCCGTGGCGACCTTAGCGACGTGGTCGGCGTGGTCTCGGCGCAGCGATTGCTGCAGCGCCTGCTGGCCGGCGAGACCATGATGCTGGCCGAGAGCCTGGAGAGCCCGGTCTTCGTGCCGGAGACCCTGTCCGGCATGGAGCTGTTGGAGAACTTCCGCGCCAGCGACGCGCCGCTGGTGTTCGTCGTTGACGAGTACGGCGAGGTGCAGGGCGTGATCTCGGTGCGCGATCTGCTGGAGGCGATCGCCGGCGAGTTCAACGCGCCCAGCGATGGCGAGGCCTGGGCGACGCAGCGCGACGATGGCAGCTGGCTGATCGACGGCCTGATTCCGGTGCCCGAACTGAAGGATCGACTCGAATTGAAGGAACTGCCCGAGGAAGACCGCGGGCGTTACAACACCCTGGCCGGCATGATCATGCTGCTGCTGGGCCGCCTGCCGCGCACAGCCGACGCGGTGGAGTGGGAGGACTGGCGCTTCGAGGTCGTCGACCTTGATGGCAAGCGCGTCGACAAGGTGCTTGTCACCCGCGCAGGCAGCACGTCCTGAAGCCGGCTAGCCCTTAACCCGAGAAGCAAGATGAAATTCCCCCCGATGTACCGCGCCATGGTGGCGCTGGACCGCGTCGCCCACAAGGGCTTGAAGATGCGCACCGATTACGCCTTGATCAACCAGGCGGCGGGTCTCAATTCGGTCTTCCTCAATGCGGTCGAGTTCGCCGACAGCTGCCGCGAGTTCCCCATCGTCTTCGTGCGCACCGGCGAGGCCAGGGACGGCAAGCCCGCGCCGCTGGCGCCGTTGGCCGTGCTGGGCCTGACGGCGGGTGAGAACCTGTTCCTCAACGAGGGTCGCTGGACCGGCGAGTACGCGCCCGCCTACCTGCGTCGCTATCCGTTTGCGATGGCCAGGGTCGACGAAGGCAGCGATCAGCTCGCCGTCTGCTTCGACGATCAGTGGGAGGCCTTCAGCGACGATGGCCAGCCGCTGTTCACCGAGGCCGGCGAGCCGACGGAACTGCTGCAGAACATGGTCAAGTTCCTGGAAGCCTTCGAAGGCGAGGTCGAGCGTACCCGCCAGGCCTGCCAGTTGCTCGACGATGCCGGCGTGCTGGAGCCGATGCGCTTCGAGGCGCAGTCGCCCGACGGCAAGAAGGTCGAAGTCGACGGCTTCCTGGCCGTCAACCATGAGAAGCTGATGGCTCTGCCGGACGACAAGGTGCTGCAGTTCCACAAGTCCGGGCTGCTGCAGTTGCTCGAAATGCACCGCCTGTCGCTGGCCAATATGGGTCGCCTGGCGGCCCGTCGCAACGCCTCCTGAGCCATCGCTGGCTGCGCAAGCAGCTGTGGTAAAGGGATAGACCGTGTAAGTCCTAGCGGACCGACACGGTCTTTTCATTGGCAGGTGGATAGACTGCACCCCCTTCCACTTCTGGGAGGTTGAAGAGGTAGGCATGGCATCGGTCTTTGTCGACAGTCGTTGGGTGGGCGAAGCCAAGAAGGCCGCAGCATGGTTGATGTCGGGTTGGACGCCTGCCAACACCATCCCGGCCTCCGGGGAGCGGCGCGAGCCGCTCAAGCGGCCGGCCATCGAGCGCATCCGCAGCTTGCTGGGCTGGCAGCGCAGCCAAAGCCTGGTGGGCCGGCGCTACGGTCAGCGCGGGCTGCGCATTGCGCCCGTCCCCAATCCGCTGCCTGGCCTGGCGACCTTGCAGGCCCACGATGGCCGGCGCCTTGTCGGCACCTTGTCGGTGCGTATCGACGGCGCCGACGGCCTGGCGGCCGACGCCACCTTCCCGAACGAAATGCTGCGGCTGCGCGCCAAGGGCCGCAAGCTCTGCGAGTTCACGCGGCTGGCGGTCGAGGGGCAGTTGCCCAGCAAACCCATGCTGGCCAGTCTGTTCCACCTGGCCTACCTGTACGCCTTCCGCATGAAGGGTGCTGACCTGCTGGTCATGGAGGTCCACCCGCGCCATGCGCCGTTCTACCGTCGCATGCTGGGCGCCAAGCGCCTGGAGGTGGGCGAGAACGCCAGCGTCGAGGCGCCCTCGGTCCTGATGTGCCTGGACTTGACGTTTGCGCAGGAGCAGATCCGCCGCTTCGGTGGTCGCCCGGAGCTGGCCGAGGAGGTGCGCACCTTCTACCCCTTCTTCTATGCGCCCAGCGAGGAGCCGCTATTGATGGAGCGCCTGCGCGCCGAGTTGGAAGGCTAGCGCCAGCCGAGCTGGCGGCAGACGGTAGCAGCTGCCGCCTCCAACTGCGCCCGCAGCGACCTCGTCGCCGCGGGCGTTTTCATTTGCGCCCGCGGCGCGACGGCGACCAGCGCCCATTGCGCGATGCCGGCGCCGTCGACCCCAGGCACGGCCAGCGCCGCGACGCCGGGCAGCAGGCCTTCGTTGCTGAATGCATGGCCGGCGGCGGCAACCCGCGCCAACTGCGTCCGCCAGGCGGCCAGGTCGGTGCCGCCCTGGGCGCGCCAGAGCGCGTCGACCTCGGCCGCGGGGCGATGGGCGGCCATCACCTGGCCGGTGGCGGTCTGCGCGAGATTGAGCACCGTGCCATGGCGGATGCTGACGTGCAGCGGGCTGGGCGCTTCAGCGACGCGCACCACGGTCGGCCCCTGATTGCCCCAGACGGCCAGCGCGACCGTGCAACCGCTGGCCTGGGCCAGGGGGTCGAGCTGCGAACTCGCCAGGCGCACCGGGTCGTGCTGCTGCAGGCTGATCAGGCCGAGCTCCATGGCCATCGCCCCGAGGCCGTAGCGCCCGCCCTCGGCGGCGACCAGGCCGATGCGTGCAAAGCTGACCAAGTAGGGGTGGGCCTTGGCCGGGCTCATGCCGGCGAGCTGGGCGAGGTCCTTCAAGGCCAGCGGCCGACCGGCAAGCACCAGGGCCTGGAGCAGCTGGCCGCCGACCTCGATGCTTTGCACGCCACGCGATGTGCTCATTTGCAATGGACAAACGAATTTGCAATGGCAGAATTCTGCACCTGATTCAGCTTCCTCGCCTCGCATGCAATCCCTGAGCTACCAGACCGGCATCGGCAATCTGCTCGCCACCGAGGCCTTGGCAGGCGCCTTGCCCCAGGGCCGCAACAGCCCGCAACGCTGCGCCCATGGCCTGTACGCGGAGCTGCTCTCGGGCTCCGCCTTCACCGCACCGCGCGCCGAGAACCTGCGCAGCTGGATGTACCGGCGCCTGCCCTCGGTGGCGGCCGGTGCCTTCGCGGCCGTCGAGCAGCCGCGCTGGTGCCCCGGCGAGCCGGCACCGCGATGGACGCCGGCGCCGCTGCGCTGGCATCCGCTGGCCATGACGGCCGGCGAGCGCGATTTCGTCGACGGCCTGGTCCTCTACGCGAGCGCCGGAGATCCTGACGCACACAGCGGCATGGCGGCTTCGCTCTACACCGCGACCACCTCGATGCAGCGGCGCGCGCTGCTCAATGCCGATGCCGAGATGCTCATCGTGCCCCAGCAGGGGGCCTTGCGCCTGCAGACCGAGCTGGGCTGGCTGGCGGTCGAGCCGGGCGAGATCGCGCTGATTCCGCGCGGCATCGCGTTCCGCGTTGAGATGGACGGCGATTCGCGGGGTTATGTTTGCGAGAACTTTGGCGCCGCCTTCCGCCTGCCCGAGCTCGGCCCGATCGGCTCCAACGGCCTGGCCAACGCGCGCGACTTCCTCGCCCCGGTGGCCGCCTTCGACGCCGAAGACGGCGGCCCCTGGACCCTGCTGCGCAAGCAGGCCGGCCAGCTCTGGCAATCCACGCAAGCGCACAGCCCCTTCAATGTCGCCGCCTGGCATGGCACGCTGTACCCGTTCAAGTACGACACGCGCCGCTTCAACACCATCGGCACGATCAGCTTCGACCACCCGGACCCGAGCATCTTCACCGTGCTGACCTCGCCCAGCGACACCCCGGGCTGGGCCAACGTGGACTTCGTGATCTTCCCGCCGCGCTGGATGGTCGCCGAGGACACCTTCCGCCCGCCCTGGTACCACCGCAATGTGATGAGCGAGTTCATGGGTCTGGTCCATGGCCAGTACGACGCCAAGCCCGAGGGCTTCAAGCCCGGCGGCGCCAGCCTGCACAACGCCTTCGTGCCGCATGGGCCGGACGCCGACGCGTTCGACGCCGCGTCTCACGCCGCGCTCCAGCCGCACAAGCTCGACAACACCCTGGCCTTCATGTTCGAGACGCGCTGGCGCCTGCAGCCCAGCCGCTTCGCGATCGAGGGCGGCCTGCTCGACACCCGTTACGCCGACTGCTGGTCCCGCCTGAAGTCCGCCTGATTTCCTTCCACCATGCCCAACGCCCTCGACCACACCCATGACCCGGCCGCGCAAAGCTGGGTCGAATCGGCCAACCGCGACGGCGCCGAGTTCCCGTTGCAGAACCTGCCCTGGGCGCGCGCGCGCCGGCCCGGAGGCGAGGACTGGCGCATCGTCGTCGGCATCGGTGACTTCGCGCTCGACCTGTCTGATGCGCTGCGCCGCGGTCGCTGGTCCTCCAGCGAGCAGGTGCTGCTGGAGCCGCTGGCGCGCGGCGATCTGAAGGCCTTGATGGCCCAGCCGCAGCCGCTGCGCCGGCAGCTGCGCCACGCCCTGTTCGCGGCGCTGGCGGCGGGCAGCAAGCAGCAGGCCTTGCTCGAGCCGGCGCTGCGCCCCTTGAGCGAGCTCGAGTTCGCCTTGCCCTGCGAGGTCGGCGACTACACCGACTTCTACGCCGGCATTCACCACGCGGTCGCCGTCGGCAAGCTGTTCCGCCCGGACAACCCGCTGCTGCCCAACTACAAGTGGGTGCCGATCGGCTACCACGGCCGTGCCTCCAGCCTGCTGCCCAGCGGCGTGGACATCCGCCGGCCCTGGGGCCAGCGCAAGGGGCCGGACGACGCGGTGCCGGTGTTCGCACCCAGCCAGCGGGTCGACCTCGAGCTGGAGCTGGGCATCTGGGTGGCCCAGGGCAACCTGCTGGGCCAGCCGATTGCGATCGACGAGGCCGAGCCGCAGATCTTCGGCATCAGCCTGCTCAACGACTGGTCGGCGCGCGACATCCAGCCCTGGGAGTACCAGCCGCTGGGTCCGTTCCTGGCGAAGAACTTCGCGACCACGGTGGGCCCCTGGATCGTCAGCTGGGAGGCACTGGCGCCGTTCCGCTGCGCGCTGCAGCGTCCGCCCGAGGACCCGGCGCCATTGCCTTATCTGGATCACCCGGCCAACCGCAGCACCGGCGCGCTGGACATCCAGCTTGCCGTCGAGCTGAAGCCGGCCGGGGCTGAGCGCCAGACGATCTCGCGCAGCAACAGCAAGCACCTGTACTGGACGGCGGCCCAGCTGCTCACCCACCACGCCAGCAACGGCTGCAATCTGCGTCCCGGCGATCTGCTGGGCACCGGCACGATTTCCGGGCCACTGCCCGAGCAGGCCGGCTCGCTGCTGGAACTCACGCAGGGCGGCAAGCAGGCACTAGTGCTTGCCGGCGGGCAGAGCCGGCGCTTCCTGGAGGACGGCGACCGCCTGGGCCTGCGCGCGCAGGCCGAGCGGGCCGGCGCCCGCTCAATCGGCTTCGGGCCTTGCGAGGCGGCCTTGCTGCCAGCGCTGCCAGCTCGCTGACAGCAGCAGCGCCAGCAACAGGCCGAGCGCGTCGGCCAGCAGATCGGCCCATTCGGCCTGGCGGTTCGGCGTCAGGCCCTGGGCGATCTCCAGCAGGGCGCCGTAGCACAGCAGCCCCAGCAGCCAGCGCAGCAGACCTTGCGTCGGCCAGGCCCACCTGGCCAGCAGCCCGAGCGCCGCAAACGCGGCCAGGTGGTTGAGCTTGTCCCAGCCCAGATCGGCGCCGGCCGGCGGCTTGGGCGCCAGGGCCAAGCCACTGATCACGATGAGCAGCAGCCAGAACAGCAGGGCCAGCCAGTTGCTGCCTGTCCTGGGCCTGGCTAGGGAATCCCCTGCCCGGTTCTGGGCAGGACTCTCGACGGGCGTGTCGGCAGGGCGAGACATTCGGGAACCATCGGGTTACAGGGCCGTGGCATGCTAGCCGTCGTTGCAAGCCGCAGCCCGACAACGCGGCCTCACCCCGAAGGAGACCCTCATGAAGATTCGCCTGGCGCTTGGCGCCATTGCGCTGGCCGTGCTTGCCGCTTGCGGCGGCGGTGACCCCGCAGGTCCCGCCGCTCCCAGCACCGACACCACCAGCCGCGTCGTCGCCTTCGGCGACAGCCTGACCGATGGCGGCGCTTACTCGCGCGGCAACTCGCTGATCCTGCAGGGCCAGGCCGGTGTGCCGGCGCCCCAGGCCAACACGGTCGGCAAGTTCACCAACAGCAACTTCGGCGGCACCAACGACATCTGGGTCGAAGTGCTGGCCAAGCGCCTGGGCACCACGATTGCGCCGGAGCGCTTCGAGGTGGGCGCAGCCAGCCCGGTGGCCGCCTCCAATGGCGCCAACAGCGCCAGCAATGCCAACAACTACGCCCAGGGCGGCGCGCGTGTCGCCAAGGTTCCGGGTGTCGGCTGCAATCCCAATGCGTCGGGCGCCTGCACCGCGCAAGCTGCCGTGCCGCTGGCGGTGCAGATCGACCGCGCACTGGCCAAGGGCCGCTTCAGCGCGACCGACCTGGTCGTGCACTGGGGCGGCGCGAATGACGTGTTCTTCAACGCCACCGTCGCTGGCACCGAGATCACCAACGCGACGATCGCCGCCGGTCGCCCGCTGACGGCGGCCGAGACCCAGGCCATCGTTGGCAAGTACGTGATCGAGATGGAACAGGCAGCCTTGGCGGCGATGGACCAGGTGCGCCGCCTGCGCGCCGCCGGTGCTGAGCGCATCGTGCTGATGACCATCCCGAACGCCGCGCTTTCGCCTTTCGGCGTGGCCGGTGGTGCTTCCACCCAGGGTCTGATCACCGCGCTGGCCAATGCCTACAACAACCAGCTGAAGGCTGAGGTCGGCCTGTCCAACCCCGGTGTGCTGCTGTTCGACGCCGGCGCCCTGTCGGCCGCCTGGTACCAGAACCCGACCGCCAACGGCTTCGTCAATGTGCAGGCCCCGGTCTGCGACGTGCCACCGACGCTGGGCTCCAGCTCCTCCTTCTGCTTCATCACCCCGCTGCCTGCCGGCACCGCTGGCAACCCGTTCGCACGGGTGCTGCCGCCTGGCGTCACGCAGGACAACTCGATGTTTGCCGACGCGGTCCATCCGTCGCTGGCGGCGCATGCCAAGTTCGGCAACGCCGTCTACGACGCGTTGAAGGCCAAGGGCTGGGTCAAGTAAGGCAGCGGAGAAAAACACTATGAAGCAACTGAAACTCACGACCCTTGCCCTGGCCGCCTTGGCCGCCGCCGGCGCACAGGCCCAAACCCCGTCGAGCATCAACATCTACGGCATCCTTGACGTCGGCGTGGTCGCCATCGACGGCGCCGGCGACAAGACCCGTCGCTTCGTCTCCAGCGGCAGCCAGGTGGGCTCGCGCCTGGGCGTTCGCGGTACCGAGGAGATCAGCCCGGGCTGGAAGGCGATGTTCACCATCGAGCACCAGCTGTATGCCGACACCGGCTCGCAGAACCAGCAGACGCCGGTTTCCGGTTTCGCGATCCCGTCGCGTGCGCTGGTCGGCATCCCCAACACCATCCGCAGCCAGCTGGAGCCGGCGCTGGGCCAGTCGCTGGCCGATTCGCTGAACAACCGCTTCTGGCATCGCCAAGCCTGGGTCGGCCTGGTCACCCCGGGCGGCGCGGTGCTCGCTGGTCGCCAGTACAGCCCCGCTTTTGCCACCTTCGGGCGCTTTGACCCGCATCTGGCCGGGAACGTCGGCAATGCGCTGGCCACGCTGACGGTGCCGACCGGTATCGAGGTGCGCATCGACAACTCGGTGCAGTACGTGGCCGAGCTCGGCGGTTTCCGCCTGAACGCCATGGTCGGTGCCGGCGAGGGCCAGGTGGGTGCCGCCAAGTTCTGGGGTATCAGCGCCGGCTATGCCAGCGGCCCCTTCGACGTGCAGATCGCCCACCAGCGCCGCAAGACCTCGGAAGGCCTGGACTCGCTGGAGAACACCGTGCTGGGCGCCAGCTACCAGTGGGGCAGCTTCAAGTTCACCGGCATGTACTTGACGGCCAAGGACAAGCACCCGACCCTGGGCGCGCAACTGCGCGCGCAGCTGAACGCGAACACCGCCATTCCGGCGGCGCTGAAGCCGGCCTTCCTGGCCTACGGCACGCAGATCGCGAACAACCTGGGCTTCGACGGCAAGCTGGTCTACGGTGGCGTGCACTACCAGATCAACGATCGCAACAAGCTGGTCGTCAGCTACGGCGACTACAGCGACAAGGTGGCCGAGCGTGAGGCCGCGATCGGCGGCATCGCGCTGGAGCACAGCCTGTCCAAACGCACCTCGATCTGGCTGAGCGGCGGCTATGTCGACAACAAGACCGGCCAGCAGATCCTGCCGTATGCCCAAGGTCTGCTCTACGGCTTCACCGACAAGCCGGGTCGCGACTCCAGCGCCTACTCGCTGAACCTGGTGCATCGCTTCTAAGCCGGTCCCCGCCTCAAAGACAAGCCCGGCCTCGGCCGGGCTTTTTCATTGCCCGGCTTGAACGCGAGTCAGCGCCTTTCAGTCATCCAGCGGCGGGTCAAAGCTCCACGACGTGAGCATGAAAAAACCGGCTCCTCGAGCCGGTTTCAACAAGCGATGCTGTTGCGCTCAGTCCGCCTTGCGCTGGCGTCGCGCCCAGCCGGCACCGAGCAAGGCGATGGCGGCGAGCCCGTAACCGGCTGGCTCAGGCACACGGTTGTCGCAACTGCCATTGCCCACCGCGATGCAGGCGCTGCCCAGCTGCACATCCAGCACCTCGGCATTCAAGCCGATGAACAGACGCTGGAAATCGGCATCGGGTCCGAAGGCCAGCGTGGTGGCACCGTCGGCCATGCCTGTCATCTGGATCGAGAACAAGAGGAAGGAATCATCTTGGTTGGCGACTAACCAGTCGTCTTCCTCCATCGAGTTGACCCATGCTCCGGCGTTTCCTTGACTCACCGGGGTGTTGTCCGGGTCGCCGAAACCGAACATCGAGCTACCGAACTGGCCCAGGTACTGGGTGAACAGCGTGAAATGCACCACGCCTGGATCCCAGAGCAGGTTCAAGTCGTAGGCCGACAGCACCTCGTCGTCCAAGCCCGAGATGTAGATATCGATGTTGACGGTCCCGCCAACGGCGATCTGCGTCGACGACGGCGTGAAGGTCACGATGGGAGCGGACTGGGCAGTCGCCATGGCCAAGGTGGCGAACGCGGTGGTGGCAATCGACTTGAGCTTCATGGGAGTTTCCTGCTGGAAGGGGTTGGCTTGATTCTGTGACTGATGGCCCGCCTTGCCCTCACCCGTTCAAGGGGGTGGGGCAGGGCGGCCGGGGAAACACTCAGTTGGCGCACTGCGCGCGGGTGCAGCGCAGGGTGCAGAAACGCACGTCGGCGATGGTGATCTTGCCGTCCAGGTTGGCATCGCGCGGGTCGTTGGCGGCAGGGGTCTGACCGACGGCGGTGCGGATCAGCGTCAGGTCGGCGTTGTCGATGTCGCCATCGCTGTCGACATCGCAGACCATGATGCGGCTGCTGATCGTCAGGTCGTAGACGATGGGGCTGCTGCCGTCGGAGTTGGCGTTCAACCGTGCCTGAACCTGGATGTAGCGACCGGCCGCGGTGAAGTTCGACCCATTGCCGACTGGGGTGTAGGCCTGGTTCGGCAGATCGGCCTCGGTGTTGGCGGTGCGCATCTGCACGATCACGCCGGCGCCTGATGGGACCAGATCGGTCCAACTCACCTTGCCCCAGGGCGTATCCGCTGCCCCGCCGTCGAAGACCACCGTCCAGGTACCCGTCGGGCTGGTGATGTTGCGCGCTGAGAAGCCAGCGGCATCGCTGTAGGTGTAGGGGTGGTCGCCGACCGGGAACACGCCCAGCGGCGCGCCATCGCTGCCGCGGTACTTCTGCATGCGGCCGGCCTGCTGGAAGCCCATCTGCCAGACGTCGTTGTTCGAGTCGACCTGGATGCCCACCGCATAGCTTGCGCTGCCCGCCTGCAACGGCGCTTGCCACAGCAATGCACCGGCCGGTGAAACCTTGCGGATCGTCGACGTGCCGCCAATGATGTTGCCGCTGCCGTCGACGACGATGCCCGCGGTGCTGACGTTCATGTTCGGAATGGCCGCGCTGGTGTTGGTGCTCGGGTCGAACACGCGGTTGTTGCTGCCGGTGTAGACCTTGCCGTTGCCCAGGGCGATGCCGTACATGCCGCCAGAGAACGACGCGATGGTCCAGGGACCGGTGTCGCTTTGCGTGTTCTGGATCTTGCCCAAGGGACCGCCCAGCGACGCACTCCACAAGGTGCCCGCGGAATCGATCAGGCAGCCATAGGGCTGCCAAGCGCCGACCGAGGGTTGGCCGGCGGTCGGCGTGGTGGCGACCGGGCCCGCGATCGTCGCGCCGTCGCTGGCGCGCACCTTGTAATAGCGCTGGGTGTTGTACATGCCGACCCAGAGATTGCCGTCGGTACCCACGCAAAGCGCCCGACCCAGGCCGTTGACATCGCCCACCTGCACCGCCCAGGCAATGCGCTCATCGGTGATCTCGTTGGGATCGATGATGCCGTTGCCGTTCAGGTCGGCCATCGACTTGATCTCACCAACCTCGATGACGCCGTTGTTGTTGGTGTCGGTGGAGGTGTCGACTACGCCGTTGCCGTTGCGGTCGATGAAACCTTCGGCGAGGATCTTCAGCAGCACGGGCCGTCCGGTCCCGCCGTTGAAGAATCGATTCAGCACATAGGCGTTGCCCTCGACGTCGACCGCGGTGCGTGACGGTGCCGGACCGCTGTAGGCATTGCCCGGGTGGCCGATGAAGCCGGCCTGACCCGAAGGACCGAACCAGGTGCGGTAGCGGGCGATCTCACGGTTGGCCGTGGTGTCGAACTTGCTGATCGTGTCCTCACCGGCATTGGCCACCCACATGATTGGGAAGGTGGTGCCGACGGCATTGAGCTGGAGCTGGTTGGGCACCGCGGTGTAGTTCACGCCGGACAAGATGCCCAGCGCAAAGTCGGCGTCGGTGGTGTAGGTCTTGGTGGCGGCGTTGGCCAGGGTGCCGCTCAGCGCGAACGCCAGCGTGGCGCCAAGCACGGTGAGGGTCTGCCGACCGAGACTCGGCCGGAACGGAGCGGTCATGAAGCGCGTCATTTCGTACTTCTCCTGGTGAACTTGAGGGGCCGGTCACTTGCCGGCATGGGCGGTCATCGAATGCGCCCGCACGACGTGGTCCATGTCATGCGAGCCATGTCCTTTCGAAACGGCTTCCGTTCGCCCTGCGAACAGATCCACGCGGTAGAGCTGCGAGGTGCCGCCGCGCAAGCTGGCAAAGACGATGGAGCGACCGTCGCTGCTCCACCGTGGGTCAAAGTCTTCGGCCGGGTGCTGGCTGAGGTTGCGCAGTCCGCTGCCGTCGGGATTCATGACGAAGACATCGCTGCGTGTACCGGCCTCGGCGGGATTCGCCGAGCGGACCACGGCCAGCTGGCGACCATCGGGCGACCAGCGCGCCACCTCGAAGGCGGCATCGGGCTCGGGTGTCAGCTCCTTGCTGGCACCCGTCGCGAGATCGACGAGGACCAGTGGACGGCGTTGGCGGGCATCGGCCACATAAACCACCTGCCTGCCGTCGGGCGAAATCTCGGCGCTGGCTTTGTTGCGGGCGTTGAAGCTGCCCGAGACATTGACCAAGCTTGAGCCGTTGCGCTCCACCACATGGACCTGCCGCGCGCCTTTGGCATCTTGAGCCAGGAAGGCAAGTCGGCTGCCGTCTGCAGACCAACTGGCCGGGCTGGGGCCCATCTCGGACCCGGCTGCACGTAGCGTCGCCGTGCTGCCCTGCTTGAAGTCGACGATGTGCAACTCCATGCCGGCTTCGCTGGGGTCCGCGGAGAAATAAGCCAACGCAGACCCATCGGGTGCCCAGGACGGTGCGAACTCCATGCGCCGCCCTCCGTTCAACTGACGAGGTGACTCGCCCAACGCTCCGGTGACGAAGACGCGAGGGATGCCGTCGACCGACTTCAGGAATGCCAGTCGTCCGTCACCGGCCAGTGCAGGCTGCGTGTGCACGCCCTTGCCCTGGGTGACGGGCTTCTCCGATCCCTGGCTGACCAAGTGGATCTGCGGATCCCCGCTGCGGGTCGACACGAAGGCGATCAAGTCGCTCGGCGGCGCTGCCAGCGCAGCAAACGGCTGGCTGGCGGCCAGCGCCAGGGCGGCAACGCCGCCGCGCAAGGTAGGGGAGATGGCGGGCATGCTCGGCATGGCGTCAGTTGGCGATCACCAGGGCCTTCGCAACTTGCCGGCCTTTGATGTCCAGCACCCGGACTTCGTGCGGCCCGGCGGTGGTGGCCACGAACTCATAGCGAAGAACGCCTTTGGCATCGGCCACTGCAGCAAACTGGGCCTCACCCAGTTGCGGTCGATTCAGCGCCACCGAGAGCGCGGCACTCGGATGGGCTCCTTGCATGGTCAGGACCACCGGCTTGCCCATCGTGACGACGGACGGTCCCACCAAGGACAGCGATGCCTGGTTGATTTCGCGCTGCTGGGCCAGCGAAGCGGCCGAAGCCGACAGGGTCAGCGCCATCAACAGCGCCTTGCTGACGGACCGTGAAGCGGGACGATTCATGAGGGGCTCCTGGTGGACGGGTTGGTGAGCAACAGCCTTGCGATGGCTGTCATGCTCTTCCTCGGCCACTACCGCTCACAATCCCCCCAGTTCCGAAACAGCAGCGGAAAAACCCCCGTGCATGAGGGGGTATTCAGGGAAAGCCCGGGGTCGGGCAATAGACCTGCGCGCCGGCCGTTCTCCGCAGGGCCTAGCCCAGCGCCATCAATTGCCAGGCCAGGCTGGCCAGCAGGACCGCCATCGTCGCGTCGATGGCCTGCCAGACCCGCGGCCTGGCCAGCCAAGGTGCCAGCCGCCCGGCCAGCCAGCCCAGCAGCGTGAACCAGAGCAAGCTGGCGCTGCTGGCGCCCAGCACAAACGCCAGCCGTGCCGCCGTCGACGGCTGCTGCGCGCCGACGCTGCCGACCAGCAACACCGTGTCCAGGTAGACATGCGGGTTCAGCAGCGTGAACGCTGCCGCCTGGGCGAGCGCTGCGCCGCGGCTGCCGGCGGCTTGCGATGCGGCACGCAGGCTGCTGCCCGGTCGCAGCGCGCGGCGCAGTGACAGCAGTGCGTAGCCGAACAGAAACGCGGCTCCGCCCACGCGCAGCACCGTTTCCAGTCCGGGCAAGCGGCTGGCCGTCCAGGCGGCGGCGAACACGCCGATGCCGATGAGCAGCGCATCCGTCGCCGCGCAGAAGGCGACCACGGCGCCGACATGTTCGCCGCGCAGGCCCTGGCGCAGCACGAAGGCGTTCTGCGCGCCGATCGCGGCGATCAACGCCAGGCCCAGGCCGAAGCCGGCTGCCGAGGAAACGATCCACTCCGTCATGCCGACATGCTCGGTGCTTTGCGTGCTTCAATCCAACTGAATCTTCTTCAGCGGATGAAGTGAAACTGAATCTTGACTACGCCCAGCTGGCGGCGTTGATGGCGGTGCTGCGCGAGGGCAGCTTCGAGGCGGCGGCGCGCAGTCTGCACATCACGCCGTCGGCGCTCAGCCAGCGCATCAAGGCGCTGGAGCTGCGCGTCGGCGGCGTGCTGGTGCAGCGCGGCAAGCCCTGCCGCATCACTCTGCTTGGCGAGCCGCTGCTGCGCCATGCGCAGCAAGTCGCCTTGCTGGAGCAGCAGCTGTACCCGGCGGAGGGCGGCGGCGTGACCGAGGCCAGTACGCCGCTGGCCGTCGCCGTCAATGCCGACAGCCTGAGCACCTGGTTCCTGCCCGCGGCCGCCGCTTTCGCCAGCGCGCAGCCGGGCCTGTTGCTCGACATCCGTGTCGACGACGAGGGCCATACCCAGGAGGCCTTGCGCCGGGGCGAGGTGCTGGCCGCGGTGACGGCGCGCGGTGCCGCCGTGCAGGGCTGCCGCAGCAGCCGCCTTGGGGCGCTGCGCTACCGCGCCTGTGCCAGCCCCGACTTCGTCGCGCGCCATTTCGCGCAGGGCTTGAACGCGCGGGCGCTGTCCGCCGCCCCCTGTCTGCGTTTCGACGCCAAGGACGAGATGCAGCACCGTTGGTTGCAGCGGCTGACGCGCAAGGACTTGCAGCCTCCGGCCCATCGCCTGCCTTCGAGCACCGCCTTCGTGCAGGCCTGCGAGGCCGGTCTCGGTTGGGCCTTGCACCCCGAGGCGCTGGTGGGCGAATCGATCGCTGCCGGCCGCCTGGTCGATCTGGCGCCCGGCAAGCCCTTCGACGTCGCGCTTTACTGGCAGTGCACGCGGCTGGTCCTGCCGGCGCTGCAGCGGCTCAGCGAGGCGGTGCTCGGCAGCGCGCGCCAGGCGCTAATCAAATCGCCATAGCCATAGCAGGTCGACCGCCGAGTCCAGCCCGCTTTGTGCGCGCAAGCGGAAGCGTTGGCCCAGGCGGTAAACCAGTTGCCAGCTGCCGGTGGCGGCGTTGAGGCTGCGTTCGTAGCCGACGCTCCAGCGTCGGCTCAGTTGGGCGCCTAGACGCAGCACGGTCGTCGCGTCATCGCCCTGGCTGATCGAGAACTCGGTGAGGCCGAGCTTGTCCATCAGGTCACTGGCCGGGCCACCGCTTTCTCCGCTGAGCAAGGCCAAGGCGGCGCGCTGCAGGATGGCGGTGTCGCGACCCTCCACCTCGGCCGGGTCGCGGCCCAGCAGCAGCCAGGCCAGCTTGTCGTTGTCGGGCAGTTCCGGCTCGGCATAGAGCCGCACGCGGGGTGACTGCGCGCTGCCGGTCACGCTGACGCCGACGCGGTGCTCGATGTCCGGTTTGATGGCCAGCAGGTCCAGGCGGGGGTTGTCCAGGCTGCCGGTGAAGCGGATCTCACCGCTCTCCAGGTCCAGGGTCTGGCCATAGGCCTTGTAACGGCCGCCCTGGGTTTCGATCAAGCCGGTGGCGCGCAGACCCTGACCCTGGTCCTGCAGCCGCAACTGACCGGTCAAGCGCGACGCGAAGCCCCGGCCCTGCACGCGCAGGCGCTGGCCGAGGTCCAGTCGCAGATCGAGCTCGCGTTGCCAGCGACTGGGCGTCGCGTCCCGCGGCGTGTCGCTGGCCGCCACGACCCGCACATCGTCGTCAAGCGCCGGCGCCTCGGGGTTGCCGATCTCGTAGACACCCTCGTCGGCGCGCAGTTGGGCGTTGAGCCGCCAGCGTCGCGGCTGCAGGCTCAGTCGGGCGTCGCCACTGGCCACCAGGCGGCGGTCGAAGCGGTTCAGGGCGCGAAAACGCTCGGCCTGCAGCTGCAGCTCTGCTTGCAGCGAGTCGCCGCCCCAGCGCAGCTCGCCACTGCCGCTGAGCAGGCCGCCGTCGTCCTGGGGGCCGGCCTGGCCCTGCAGCTGCAAGCGCTGCAGCAGCAGGCGGTCCTGGCTGAACTCGGCACGCAGTTCACCCTGCTGGGTCGCCAGGCCCGAGCCCGGGTGCAGCAGGCGCTGCAGTTGCAGCAGCAACTGGCCGCGCAGCTGAGGCTGCTGCAGGCTGCCGCCCACCAGGGCTTCCAGACTGGCATGGCCATCCAGCTGCAGGCCGCCAGGCAACCAGGGGCGCAGGCTGGCCAATTGCGGCAGCTCGGCGCGCAACTGGCCGGCCAGTCCGCCGGCCGCCGATTGCTTCAGGCTGGCCTCCAGCTCGCCAAGCAAGCGGCTGCGCAGCGCCAGCCTGAGCTGGCCGTCGCCATCGGCTTGCTGTTGCAGACTCAGCTGCAAGGTCTGCAGGTTCAGCGCCTGGCGCTCCAGGCGCAGATCGCCCTGCAGACCGTCCAGCTGCAGGTCCAGCTGCGGCCGCAGGCCGGGTTCACCGCGGGCCTGCAGGCGCAGGTCGGCCGCTGCGTCGCCGGCCCAGGGCTTGCCGGGGTCCAGCTGGCGCAGCCAGGCGGCCAGCTGAGGTCGACCGTCCAGCGCCAGGGCCCAGTGGCCGTTGCGTGACCAGCTGGCCTGGTGCAGCGCCAGCGTCTGACCACCGAGCTGCAGACTGCCGCCCTTCAGCCTGAGGGCTTCACCCTTGCGCTCCAGCAGCGCATCGCGCAGCAACAGCAAGGGGGTGCTCTCCTCGGCTCGCGCCAGCTCGACGCGCAGGCCCGGCCAGCGCCATTGCGAATCGTCGAACTCGGCGGCCGCGCTGGCCGCGCTGAGCCGCCAGCGGCGCGTGCCGCTGGCCACGCGGTGCTCGGCGGCGCCATCGAGCTGCCAGGCTTGTTCACGCCCGCCTTGGGCGCGCAGGCTGCCAAGCAGCCAGTCGCCATGCGCCAGGCCTTGGAGCTGCAGCTCGCCGTCGTCGCCGCGCAGGTTGGCCTGCAGCGATTGCAGGTGCAGCGGCGGCGACTGGCTGCTCGTCTGCAGCTGCAGCCCCTGGAGCTGCAGCGTCAGCGCCGGCCAGGCGCCCGGCGCTGCCTGCTGCCAGCGGCCCACGGCGCTGCCGCTGAGCTGCTGCAGCCAGGGCTGCCAGAGCGGGCGCAGGGCGGCCAGCTGCGGCAGCTCCCAGTCGGCTTGCTGCGGCAGCCAGTCGGATGCCCGCGGCGGCTGGCGGCGGGCTTGCAATGGCTGGTTCGGGGCGGCGCTGGCACGCAGCTGCAGACCCTGCTCTCCCTGCAGGCTGAAGGACCACTGCTGTGCCGCCGCCAGTCCCTGCCAATCGAACTCGCCTTGCAGCGGCAGGCCGGCCAGGCGGTTGCCGTCCAGCAGTTGCAGGCGCAGCTGGCCGAGCTGACGACCCTGGCCGTCCTCGCGCAGCTGCCAGTCGGCCTTGGCGCGCAGCAGGCTGCTTTGCGGCCAGGGCGGCAGCGGCAGGCTGAGACCACCGAGCTGCAGCTTGCCTTCGCTGCGCCAGCCGTCGACGAGCAACTCGGCCTCGGCGCGCAGCTCGGCCAGGGCCTGGCCCTGGCGCAGCTGCAGGCTGTCGATGCGCAGCCGGCGGCCCTGCAGCTGCCCCTCGCCCTCGGCCCGCCAGTCGGCGAGCGGTTGCGGCAGCGCGGCTTGCAGGCGCAGCCGCCAATCCAGCGGCGCGTCAAGGTCCAGCCGGGCTTGGCGCAGGCCCAGCTCGCCGCTCAGCCGTCCGGCCGGCCAACGGGCATCCAGTTCGCGCAGACTGAGCTCGCGCAGCTGCAGCCGGCTGTCCAGCGCGCGACCGGCCTGTGGCAGGCCTTGCTGCGGGAGCAGCGCCAATTGACCGGCGGCGCGTCCGGCGGCGCTGCCCAGCTCCAGGTCGAGCTGCTCCAGCAACAACGCCTGCCAGCGGGCCGGGTCCAGCTGCAGCGCGACCTGCAGCCGGCGCAGCGGCCAGCCGCCCAGGTCGAGGCGGGCCGCGGCGGCATTGCTGGCGTCAAGGCGCAACTGCCAGGGCTGGGCTGGGCCGGGACCGAGCTGCAAGCGGCCGGACCAGGCGCCCTGCGGTGCTCGCTCATGGAAGGCGCGCGGGTCCAGGTCGTCGAAGCGGGCGTCGAGCGCGCGCAGGATCTGCAACGGTTCGGCGGCCAGTGGTGCGAGCTGCAGCTCGGCGCGCAGCCTCTGCTGCTGCGCCTGCAACAGCCGGACGCTGAGGGGCAGCGCGTCGAGCCGGCCCTCGCCCTCGGCCAGCAGGCGCAGCGCATCGCGCTCGGCGCTCAGGCTCAGGCGCAGCAGGCCGTCGCCCTGCAGGCGGGCGTCGCCGGCGAGGCGCAGCCGGCTCCGGGTCTCGACCAGGCTGAGCTCGGCGAACCTGGCGCGTAGCTCGTGGCCGCCGAGCTCGACGGTGTTGATCTGCAGCTGCTCGATCTGCTGCGCGTCGAGTTGCAAGCGCTCGATGCGCAGCGGCGCCAGGCGGACGCTCAGCGGCAGCCGCAGCCGGGCCAGCAGCTGCTCGGCGCTTGGTGGCGGGCTGCCGTCGCCAGGCGGCAGCGCGATCTGCAGGCGACGCAGCTGCAGCGCGCTGACCAGCTGTCCGTTCCGCCAGCGCAGCGGCGCCAGCTGCAGGCCGTCGGCCTGCCAGCGCAGCCCGCCGCTTTCGCCGCCCAGCCGCTCGGCGCTGAGCCCCGTCCACAACGAGCCCTGCAGGCCCTGCAGGCCAGGCAGCCGGCGCAGCACGATCGCACTGCCGGCGAGCAGCAGGGCGGCGAGCAGCAGCGCGAGCAATGCAAGGGCTGCGAGCCAGACCCCGCGCCGCCTCATAGCGCGATGCCCACCGAGATGTGCAGCCGCCAGCCGCCGCCTTGCTCCTTCTCGCCACGCGCGATGTCGGCGCGCAGCAGGCCGACCGGGCTGCGCCAGCGCAGTCCGGCACCGATGCCGATGGCGGGTGAGGCCTCGCGCCAGCGGGCTGCCGCCTGACCGGCGTCGATGAAGCCGGCAAGGCCAAAGCCGTCCAGCCCGCCCATCCAGGCGCGCGGCAGGGGTTGCAGCAACTCGGCGCTGGCGGTCCAGGCGACGCGGCCGCCGACCTGCTGGCCGAGCTCCACCGGACCCAGGCTGCGGTGGCCGTAGCCGCGCACCGACTCGTCGCCGCCGACCCGCCAGCGCAGCGACTCGGGCACGGTCAGATCGCCGGGCGCAAACACCTGGCCGGCCTCCAGCCGCAAGGCCAGGCCACGTCCATCGGCCAGCGGCTGCCAGCCCTGCCAGCGGGCGTGCAGGCGGGCCAGCTGACCGCGCTGCTGCGCGCCGTCGCGCTTGGCAACCGCCGGGCCGACGGCGGTCTGCAGCATCAAGGCCTGTCCGCGCGTCGGCAACAGCACCGAATCGAGGGCGCGCCAAGTGGGATCCCAGCGCAGCAGCAGGGCTTGCGAGCGCGCCGCCGTGGCCTGCAGGCCCTGCTGCGAGTTGAGCAGCTCGACGAACAGGCTGCGATCGAAGCGCCGCGTCTCCAGCACCTGGCCGAAGCGGACCGACGACTGGCGGTAGGGCGCGTCGCTGCCCTGTTCACGCTCCCAGCGCAGGCTGCCCAGGTTGCGCCGCTGGTCGGCGCCAGGGTGCGCGCTGAGTTCGGCCTCCAGGGACTGCGACTGCTTGGCCCAGGCCAGCTTGGCTGTCGAGCGCAGCGCGCGACCGAAGGCGCGGCGGTGCTGATGCTCCAGCGTCACCCGTTCGCCGCTCTGGCTGCCCCAGCCCAGGCCGAGACCGACCTGCTGCAGCGGCGTCTCGCGCAGGCGCACGCGGACCGGCACGCGGTCGTTCTCCAGTTGTTCCAGCTCCAGCTCGACCTGCACGCCGTCGAACAGGCCGGACTTGAGCAGGCGCTCCTGGGCGCTGACCAGCGCCGCCTCGCGCACGCGGCGCCCCTCGCTGAGGGCCAGCAACTCGCGCACGCGAGCCTCCTCGTGGTGGACCAGACCCTCGATGTCGATGCGCGCGATGCGCACCGTCGGGCCGGGCTCGAGCTGCAGCTGCAGGTCGACGGCGCCGGCCTCGGGGTCGACGCGGGCCTCGGTCTCGGCCCAGCGCGCCAGGGGCTGTCCGGCACCGCGCAGGCGCACCAGGGGCGCGCGCTTGATCTCCGACCACAGGGCCTGCGTGAAGGCATCGCCTTCCCTGACGGGCAAGGTGGCGCGCCATTCGGTCAGTTGCTCCGCGCTGGCCTCGGTGGCGCTGAAGACGATTTGCCGCACCCGCGCCTGCGGGCCGACCTGCACGCGCAGCCGCGCCGCCGCGCAGTCCAGCTCGATCGCGCCCGGCCGAAACCGCCCCAGCGTGCGCAGCAGCTCGCCGACCTGATCCGGCGTCAGCGCGCAGAGTCGTTCGCGCTCCAGCTCGTCGAAGGGCAGTCGCTCGCGCATCGCCAGGGCGCGGGCCAGGTCGAGATGGGTGGCCAGCAAGGCCTGGGCGTCGGCGTCGTCGGCCTCGACCTTCAGCGTTTCCGCCTGCGCGCTCGCGACGAGAAACGCCAGCAGCAGGGCCTTCATCGGCTCAGTTCGCGCATTGCGCCTTCCAGGCCGGCCAGGGTCATCGGGTGCATGCGCCCGTGCACCAGGCGCTGCATCAGGTCGATGCTCTGCCGGTAGGGCCAGACCCCTTGCGGTTCCGGATTGATCCAGGCGTGCTTGGAGAAATGCTGGGTCAGCCTGTCCATCCAGACCGCGCCGGCCTCCTCGTTCATGTACTCGACCGAGCCGCCGGGCTGCAGGATCTCGTAGGGGCTCATGGTCGCGTCGCCGACGAAGATCAGCTTGTAGTCGCGGTTGAACTTGTGGATCAGGTCCCAGGTCGGCGTCTTCTCGCTGAAGCGACGGCGGTTGTTCTTCCACACGAAGTCGTAGACGCAGTTGTGGAAGTAGAAGAACTCCAGGTGCTTGAACTCGGACTTCACCGCGGAGAACAGCTCCTCGACGCGGTGGACGTGTTCGTCCATCGTGCCGCCGACATCCATCAGCAGCAGCAGCTTGACCTTGTTGTGACGCTCGGGACGCATGCGGATGTCGAGCAGGCCGGCGTTCGCCGCCGTTGCGGCGATGGTGTCGTCGAGCGCGAACTCGTCCGCCGCGCCCTCGCGCGCGAAGCGGCGCAGCCGGCGCAGCGCGACCTTGATGTTGCGCGTGCCCAGCTCCTTGCTGTCGTCGTAATCGCGGTAGCCGCGCTGCTCCCAGACCTTGACGGCGCTCTTGCCGCCGCCCTTGCCGCCGATGCGCACGCCGGCCGGGTTCACGCCGCCGTTGCCGAAGGGGCTGGTGCCGCCGGTGCCTATCCACTTGCTGCCGCCCTCGTGGCGCTCTTTCTGCTCCTCGAGCCGCTCCTTGAGCTTCTGCATCAGCTCGTCCCAGCCCAGGGCTTCGAGTGCCGCGCGTTCCTCGGGGCTGAGCTCCTTTTGCAGCATGGCCTTCAGCCAGTCCTCGGGCAGCTCGCGGGCCAGCTCCAGCTTCAGTTCGTTGCCCCCCATGAAGGCGGCGAAGGCGCGGTCGAACTTGTCGTACAGCGCCTCGTCCTTGACGAGCACGGTGCGCGCGAGGCTGTAGAACTCGGCGATCGACGGGCCGATCACGCCGGCCTTCAGCGCTTCGAGAAGGCTCAGGAACTCCTTCGGCGAGACCGGCAGCTTGGCGGCGCGCAGGGTGTAGAAGAAGGGCAACAGCATGGCGGGATTGTGCGGTCCGGCTCCATTGTCCGGCGCTGCTACGCTGTCCGCCGATGCCGGGACTGAACCTCGCTGAGTTGCTCTTGCTGCTGATCGTGCTGCAGCAAGGTGTTGCTGCTCCGATCTGGTGGCTTTGCGCGCGTCTGGGTGTGGTGCCGCGCGTGCCCGCCTTGCATTGGTCGCTGGCGGCGCTCTGGGCCTCGGTCAGCCTGGGCCTGCTGCTGTGGAGCGACGAGCCCTGGTATGCGCATGGCTTTTCCAACATGCTGGCGCCGGGCATCTTCCTGCTGCTGCGCATCGGTCTGCAGCTGCTGTTCCGCGCGCCGCGCCACGACGGCGAGAACCTGCTCGTCATCCTGCTGGCCGTGGTGGGCAGCATTGGCGGCGAGTTGGCCGGGGCGCCGGCCGCCTGGCCGGTCTGGCTGGCCTCCTTGCTCAACGCCTACTGCCTGTGGCGAGCGGCCGATGTGGTCGGGCCGCTGGCCCGCGACGAGCTGGGGCTGCGTCCGGCCGGGTTGCTCATCTGGCCGCTGCGGGCCATGGCCCTGATGTTCCTGGCTCGTCTGCTGATGACGTTGTGGCGCAGCGACGCCGGCAGCGTGCACCTGAACGACCCGACGCCGGCGAACCTCGTCGTGCTGGCGCTGCTGATGACCTTCGGGCTGCTGCTGCATCTGTGCCTGGGTCTTGCCGTGGCACTGCGACTGGCCGGGCGCCTGCGGCTGCTCAGCCGGCTGGACAGCCTGACCGGTCTGCCCAACCGCCGCGCCGCCGACGAGGTCTTGGTCCAGCTGCTCAGCGACCGGCAGCCGGCCGCGCTGATCGCCGTCGACGTCGACCACTTCAAGCGTGTCAACGATGAGCATGGTCACCTGATCGGCGATCGCGCCCTGGTCCACCTGGCCGCCTTGCTGCGCGCCGAACTGCGCGCCACCGATGTACTCGCCCGCGTGGGCGGCGAGGAGTTGTTGGTGCTGCTGCCGCACAGCAGCCTGGCTGCCGCCAGCGAACTGGCCGAGCGCTTGCGCCTGGCCGTGCAGAAGCGGCCGCTGCGCGTCGGCGATGGCGAGATCCACCTGACGGCCAGCTTCGGCGTCGCCGCGCGCCGCACCGGAGACAGCGCGGAGGCTTGGCTGGCGCGTGCCGACGCGGCGATGTACACCGCCAAACGCGATGGCCGCAACCGCGTGCGCGTCGCCGACGAGGAGGAGGCCCGATGAGAGACGAGGAAGTCGAAGACACCCTGCGTGCGCTCTACGCGGCGATCGAGGAGCAGGACGGTCGCTGGTGGGGCCGGCATGGCGAGCTGCGCTTGTCGAGCAGTTTCCAGCCGGTGTTCAGCTTTCCGCATGGCCGGCCGGTCGGTTACGAGGCCTTGATCCGCGTTGCCGACGCCTCCGGCCAGCCGCTGTCCCCGGTCAGTCTGTTCGAGCGCGTCGACGGCTTCGAGCAGCAGGTCTGGCTGGACCGGCTCTGCCGCCTGGTGCATGTGCACAACTTCTGCAAGCAGGTCAGCGGCGACGCCTGGCTGTTTCTCAACATCCACCCGGCGGTCTTTCTGCATTCGGTGCAGCAGGGCCGGCTGCTGACGCGCGCCGTCGACCTGCTCAACCAGCTCGGCATCCCGATGCACCGCCTGGTGCTTGAGGTCACCGAGGACGTCATGGCCCAGGACCACAGCTTCGAGGAGGCGGTGGCCTGGGCGCGCGAGGTCGGCTGCCTGCTCGCGCTTGACGATTTCGGCGCCGGGCATTCGAACTTCGACCGTGTCTGGCGGCTGCGGCCGGAGATCGTCAAGCTGGACCGCAGCCTGCTGCGCCGGGCGATGGCGTCGCCACGCGTCGCGCGCATGCTCGGCCAGGTCGTCAGCCTGCTGCACGAATGCGGCTCGCTGGCCTTGCTCGAAGGCGTGGAGAGCGAGGAGGAGGCGCAGCTGGCGCTGGATGCCGACGTCGACCTGGTGCAGGGCTATCACTTCGCGCGACCGCAGCCTCAGCTGCAAGGGCTGGCCCAGCCCAGCGAGGCGGTGGCCGCGGTCTGGCAGCACCATGACGATCGGGTTGCCCAGCTCAGGGCCGCCGAGCAGGCCAGGGTGCTGCCTTACCGCGAGGCCTTGCAACTGACTGCCGTTGGCCTGCGCGCCGGCCAGGCCCTGGTGGAGGCGGCTGGCGCCTTTTTGCAGCAGGCCGGCAGCCAGTTGGTCTACCTGCTCGACGCGCGCGGTTGCCTGATCGCCGAAGCGCTGCCGCCGGCCGGTCGCGGGGCTCGCGACGAGCGCTTTGCACCGCTGGATCATGACGACGAGGCACGCTGGTCGCGCCGGCCCTACTTCCGCCGCGCGCTCGAACATCCCGGCGAGATCCAGGTCACCCGACCGTACTTGAGCCTGCACGGGGCCCGGCTGTGCCAGACAGTGTCGGTGGCGCTGATGCTGGAGGGCGGGCTGACCGTGCTCTGCGGCGATCTGGAGACCGGCGAGGCTCAGTAGGCGGCGAGCCGGGCGCGCAGGCGCTCGCGCGCCGCCGGCCACTCCGAGGCCGTCATGCTGTACATCACGGTATCGCGCACCGTGCCGTCGCGACGCGGGTGGTGGTGGCGCAGCACGCCGTCCTTGTGCGCGCCGAGGCGCTCGATGGCGCGCTGGCTGACCAGGTTGTGGATGTCGGTGCGCCAGCCGACGAGTTGGGCGCCGAGCGTGTCGAAGGCATGCGACATCAAGAGCAGCTTGCAGCGGGTGTTGACCGACGTGCGCTGCAGCGACTTGGCGATCCAGGTGTAGCCGATCTCCAGGCGGGCTATGGCCGGCACGATGTCGTGGTAGCTGGTCGAGCCGACGATGCGGCCCTGGTGGCGCACGGCAAAGGGCAGGCGCGAACCCTCCTGCTGCTGGCGCAGCGCGGTCTCGATGTAGGCCTGGGTTTGCTCCGGCTCGGGCACCGAGGTGAACCAGAGCGTCCATAGCGCGCCATCGGCGGCGGCGTCGCGCAGGCCGGGCTCGTGCTCCAGCTGCAGCGGCTCGAGGACGAGATCCCTGTCCTCCAGTCGAACGGTCTGGACCTGCATCAGCGGTTCATGCGCTGCATCTGCAGCAGCTTCTCGAACAGGCTGAGGTCTTGCTCGTTCTTCAGCAGCGCGCCGACCAGGGGCGGCACCTTGGTCGGGCCCTGTTCGCCGGTGGCCAGGTCGGCGGCGCTGAGGTCCTCGGCGAGCAGCAGGCGCAGCCAGTCGAGCAGTTCCGAGGTGGACGGCTTCTTCTTCAGCCCGGGCAGGTTGCGCACCTGGTAGAAGCTCTTCAGCGCGGCGGCCAGCAGCTCGCTCTTCAGGTTGGGGAAATGCACGTCGACGATGGCGCGCATGGTCGCCTCGTCGGGGAAGCGGATGTAGTGGAAGAAGCAGCGGCGCAGGAAGGCGTCGGGCAGTTCCTTCTCGTTGTTGCTGGTGATGAAGACCAGCGGGCGCTGCTTGGCCTTGATCAGCTCGCGCGTCTCGTAGACATAGAACTCCATGCGATCGAGCTCGCGCAGCAGATCGTTGGGGAACTCGATGTCGGCCTTGTCGATCTCGTCGATCAGGAGCGCGCACGGGGTTTCGCTGGCAAAGGCCTGCCAGAGCACGCCCTTGACGATGTAGTTGTGGATGTCGTGGACGCGCGCATCGCCGAGCTGCGAGTCGCGCAGCCGGCTCACCGCGTCGTACTCGTACAGGCCTTGCTGGGCCTTGGTGCTGCTCTTGATATGCCATTGGTAGAGCGGCATGCCCAGCGAGGCGGCGACTTCCTCGGCCAGCAGGGTCTTGCCGGTGCCCGGTTCGCCCTTCAGCAGCAGCGGTCGTTGCAGGGTCAGCGAGGCGTTGACGGCCAGCTTCAGCTCGTCGGTGGCGACGTAGTTCTCGGAGCCTTGGAATTTCATGCGGGCCAGTATAGGAAGCGGTGGCATTTAGAATCCGCGCCGCTTTCGGCCAGTCCCGACACGAACAACCATGAAAACCATCGTCCTTGCCCTGATCCTGGCCGCCTCGGCCCTTACCGCCAACGCCGCCGGCGACGCTGTGCGCGGCGCGAAGCAAGCGGCGATGTGCATCGGCTGCCATGGCATCCCCGGCTACCAGGCCAGCTTCCCCGAGATCCACAAGGTGCCGATGATCTCGGGCCAGAACGCGGCCTACATCGTGGCCTCGCTGCAGGCCTATGCAAAGGGCGAGCGCAAGCACCCGACGATGAAGGGCATTGCCGCCAGCTTGAGCGAACAGGACATGGCCGATCTGGGTGCCTTCTACGCCGAGCACGGCAAGGGCAAGACGGCACCGGACACCGTGGCCGAGCCGGATGCGCAGGTCAAGGCTTTGCTGGAGAAGGGCGCCTGCATCAGCTGCCACGGCGCCAACTTCACCAAGGCGATCAGCGACGCCTACCCCAAGCTGGCTGGCCAGCACGCCGATTACCTGTATGTCGCCCTGAAGGCCTACAAGATCGAAGGCCAGGCCACGCTGGGCCGCAACAACGCCATCATGGCCGGCCAGGTCAAGCCCTTTAGCAACGCCGAGCTGAAGGCGATCGCCAACTACCTGGGCTCGCTGCCTGGCGAACTCAGCGTGCAGCCGCAGTCGCGGTTCCGCAGCGCCGCCAAACAGTAAGAACGGACATCGCCGGCAAGCCGCCAGGCCTTGGGCCTGGCGGCTTTTTTCATGCCGACGCGGGTTGCCCCGAGGCCGAAGGGTCGTTCGCGCCAACGCATACTGAGATCCTTGGCTGATCCCTGCCGTTGCGCCGGATGCTGAAAAAGATTCCTACCCGAGACGTTGAGCTGGGCATGTTCCTGCAAGCCTTGGAGGGATCCTGGCTTTCGCACCCCTTCTGGAAGACTCGCTTCCTGCTCGAAGACCCGGCGGATCTGCAGGCTTTGCAGCGCAGTACCGTTACCCATGTGTGGATCGACGTGGACAAGGGCAAGGATGTTGCCGGGCCTGCGCCTGTCGCTGCACCGCCGCCTGCACCGGCCACTCCTGTTGCGCCGCCGATTGCCGTGAAGCCTGCCACGGCATCGGTCGGCGGCAGTTCGATGGAAGACGAACTCGAACTGGCGGCTGCCGCCTTGACGCGCTCACGCAGTGCGATCACCGGCATGCTCAACGAAGCGCGGCTGGGGCGCACGATCCGCTCGGAAACCGCTGCCGCCGTGGTCGACGACATCGCGCAGTCGGTCTGGCGTAACCCCTCGGCCCTGATCAGCTTGGCCAGGCTGAAGACCAAGGACGACTACACCTACATGCACTCGGTGGCGGTGTGCGCCATGATGATCGCGCTGGCCAAGCAACTCGGGCTCAGCGATGCCGAGCAGCGTGCTGCGGGCGAGGCCGGGCTGCTGCACGATGTCGGCAAGATGCTGATGCCCCTGGAGGTGCTGAACAAGCCGGGCCAGCTCACGGACGATGAGTTCGCCATCATGCGCAGCCATCCGGTGCGCGGACACGAGGCCTTGCTGGCTTGCGGCACGTTCAGTGAGACGACGCTGGACGTCTGCCTGCACCACCACGAGAAGATGGACGGCAGCGGCTACCCGCACAGGCTCAAGGCCGAGCAGATCAGCCGCTTTGCCCGCATGGGTGCGGTCTGCGACGTCTACGACGCCATCACCTCCAACCGGCCCTACAAGAACGCCTGGGACCCGGCCGGCTCGCTGGCCCGCATGGCGCAGTGGAAGGGACATTTCGATGCGCAGATCTTCCAGGCCTTCGTCGTCAGCCTGGGCATCTACCCGGTCGGCACCCTGGTGCGGCTGCACAGCGGGCGGCTGGCGGTGGTGTTGGACCAGAATCCAGGCCGATTGACCCAGCCGCGCGTCAAGGTCTTCTTCTCGACCAAGTCCAATATGCCGGTCGATTTGCGCGTCATTGACCTGGCCAGCGAGACCAGCGAGCGCATCGTCGGCCGCGAGGACCCGGCGACCTGGGGTTTCACGCACCTGAACGAACTTTGGAATCCGACCGCATGAGGACAACCCTGATCACCCTGGGCCTGTTGCTGGCCCTTACCGTGGCGCAGGCCCAGACCCTGCGCTGGTCCAGCCAGGGCGATCTGCAGACCGCCGACCCGCACTCGCAGAACGAGTCGATGACCAACATGATCAACGGTCAGGTCTACGAGAAGCTGGTCAAGCGCGGCAAGGACCTGTCCATCGGCCCCGGCCTGGCCACCGAGTGGAGCAACCCCGACCCGCTGACCTGGCGTTTCAAGCTGCGCCCCAACGTCAAGTTCCACGACGGCACGCCGTTCACCGCCGACGACGTGGTGTTCTCGATCGAGCGCGCCAGGCACGAGACCAGCAACATCAAGCAATACGCCCACCCGGTGGGCACGCCGCGGCGAATTGACGCACTGACCGTCGAGTTCAAGCTGGAGCGGCCCAATCCGCTGTTCCTGCAGCACATCGACACGCTGTGGATCATGAGCAAGGCCTGGTGCGAGAAGCACAAGGTGACGCGGCCGCTGGACTTCAAGAACAAGGAGGAAAGCCACGCCAGCATGAATGCCAACGGCACCGGCCCCTACATGCTGGTCAGCCGCCAGCCGGCGGTGCGTTCGGTGTTCAAGCGCAACCCGCACTGGTGGGGGCAGTTCGAGGGCAATGTGCAGGAGATCCTGTTCCAGCCGATCGCCAGCGACAGCACCCGGCTGGCGGCCCTGCTGTCGGGCGAGTTGGACCTGGTCATCGACCCGTCGCCGCGCGACATCCCGCGCCTGCGTCGCCAGCCGCGCCTGCAGGTCATCGACGGACCGGAGAACCGGCTGATCTTCATCGCCTTCGATCAGCACCGCGACAAGCTCGAATACGGCCGCAGCCCCGACGGCAAGAACCCCTTCAAGGACCGCCGCGTGCGCCAGGCGATGTACCAGGCGGTCAACGTCGAGGCGATTCGCGACAAGATCATGGCCGGCCTGGCCCTGCCCACCGGCGGCGTCACGCCGTCCCCGCTGGCCGCCTTCAACGACCCGGCCCTGGAGGCCCGGCTGCCCTTCGACCTGGCCGCCGCACGCCGCCTGCTGCAGGAGGCCGGCTACGCCAACGGCTTCGAGGTCACGCTGGACTGCCCGAACAACCGCTACATCAACGACGAGGAGCTGTGCATCGCGCTGGCCGGCATGTGGGCGCAGATCGGCATCAAGGTCAAGGTCAACGCCATGCCCCGCGTGCTCTTCTTCCCCAAGCTGGAGCGTTTCGAGAGCAGCCTCTACCTCTACGGCTGGGGCGGCGCGATCACCGATGCCGACTCGATCCTCACGCCGGTCTGGCGCAATCTCGGTGAGAAGGGCGTCGGCTCGAACAACTACGGACGCTGGAAGAACGACAAATTCGACCAGCTGGCGGCGCAGCAGGCTATCGAGCCCGACGCGGCCAAGCGCGAGCCCCTGGTGCGCGCGGCGCTCGCCGAGTTCCGTGACGGTCTGCACGTGATCCCGCTGCACCGCCAGGTCATCCCCTGGGTCGTGCGCAAGGGCGTCAGCCTGGCCCACCGTCCCGACAACTGGCTGGAAGTCGCCTGGGTGAGCGTGCCGCCGCGCTGAGCCCTCACAGGGGCATGCTCCCGCCGCTACCATCGCGCGCTGTTTTCAACCGGGGCCGCCGGCCTCTATGGAGTACGCGATGGGTATGGACGTGGTCGACTACGAGATCAAGGGCGCCGAGATGCAGTTCGTCGAGGTCGAACTGGATCCCGGCGAGGCGGCAATCGGCGAGGCCGGCAGCATGTTCTTCATGGACGCCGCCATCACCATGGACGCGGTCTTTGGCGACGGCAGCCAGGGCGGCGGGGGCGGCTTCTTCGGCAAGCTGCTGGGCGCCGGCAAGCGCCTGATCACCGGCGAATCGCTGTTCACCACGGTCTACACCAACCAGGGCCGCGGCAAGGCCAAGGTGGCGTTTGCCGCGCCCTATCCGGGCAAGATCATCGCCATGGACCTCAGCCGCCTGAACGGCAAGGTGATCTGCCAGCGCGACGCCTTCCTGTGCGCGGCGCGCGGGGTGTCCATCGGCATCCACTTCCAGCAGAAGATCGGCGTCGGCTTCTTCGGCGGCGAGGGCTTCATCATGCAGAAGCTGGAGGGCGACGGCCTGGCCTTCGTGCACTCCGGCGGCACGGTGATGAAGCGCACCTTGGCGCCCGGCGAGACCCTGCTCGTCGACACCGGCTGCCTGGTCGCGCACACCCAGGACGTCAACTTCGAGATCCAGTACGTCGGCAAGATCAAGACCGCGCTGTTCGGTGGCGAAGGTCTGTTCCTGGCCAAGCTGACCGGCCCCGGCGATGTCTGGCTGCAATCGCTGCCCTTCTCGCGCCTGGCCTCGCGCATCTTTGCGGCGGCGCCGCAGACCGGTGGCGGTGGCCGTGAGCAGGGCGGGCTGATCGGTGGCATGGCCGCCGGCGGACTGCTGGGCGGCATCCTCGGCGGCGACGACGAGTGATGCCCGGCGGCGCGCGACGCGTCAGCGTGGTCGTTGACGCCGGCTGGCGGGCCGCCGCCTACTGCCTGCATCCGCGCGTCATCGGCTGGTCGCTGGCGCCGCTGCTCATCGCCGTGCTGCTGACTCTGGGGCTGAGCTGGTTCTTCTGGGAGCCGGCGGTCGCCGCCGTGCGCGCCAACATGGAGAACTGGCTGGTCGTCGACGCGCTGCGTCAGCGTTTCGACGTCAGCCTGCACAGCGTCATCGCGCCGCTCATCGTGGTGGCGCTGAGTCTGCCGCTGCTGATGGGCCTGGCGATCGTGCTGGTGGCCGCGCTGATGACGCCGGCGCTCAGCCGGCTGGTCGCCGAGCGGCGCTTCCCCGGGCTCGAAAGAAAGCGCGGCGGCAGCTTCTGGGGCGGCTTGCTGGGCTCGCTGGGAGCCACCTTGCTGGCCCTGCTGCTGCTGCTCATCAGCCTGCCGTTCTGGCTCATCCCGCCGGTCATCCTGGTCGTGCCACCGCTGATCTGGGGCTGGCTGTCGATGCGCGTGTTCAGCTATGACGTGCTGGCCGACCATGCCAGTAGCGACGAGCGGCGCAGCCTGCTGGCTGAACTGCGCTGGCCGCTGCTGGCCATCGGCGTGGTCGGTGGCTTCCTGGGCGCCGCCCCGTCGCTGATCTTCGCCTTCGGCGCGATCAGCGTCGCGCTCGCCCCCTTGCTGATGCCCGTCGCCATCTGGCTCTACATGCTGGTGTTCGCCTTCACCGCGCTGTGGTTCGCGCATTTCCTGCTGGCCGAGCTGGCGCGGCGGCGCGGCAGTCCCGAGGTCAACGAGCCGGCCACGGCGCTGCCGGCATGAAGGTCGAGCACTTCGGACTGATCGTCTTCGGCGACGAGCTGCTGTCGGGCAAGCGCCAGGACGCGCATGTCCCCAAGCTCATCGAGCTGCTGGCCGAGCGCGGCCAGGAACTGGCCTGGGCGCGCTATGTGCGCGACGACAAGGCGATCCAGGCGGCCGCGCTGCGTGCGGCATTGGCCAGCGGCGACGTGGTGTTCTGCTGCGGCGGCATCGGCGCGACGCCCGACGATCACACCCGCCAGGCGGCCGCGCTGGCGCTGGGCCTGCCCTTGCAGGCGCACCCGCAGGCGCAGGCCTTGATCCGGCAACGCGCGGCCGAGATGGCGGCCGAGAAGGGCGAGCCGCCGCCCGGCGACGACCAGCCCGACATGCAGCGCCGGCTGGAGATGGGGGTGTTCCCGGTCGGCAGCCGCCTGATTCCCAACCCCTACAACCGCATCGCCGGTTTCTCGCACGGCCGCCTGCATTTCCTGCCCGGCTTTCCGGTGATGGCCCACCCGATGATGGCTTGGGTGCTGGAGCAGGAGTACGGCCTGCTGCCCCGGGCCGCCGAGGCCCGCGAGCGCTCACTGGTCGTGCAAGGTGTTTTCGAGGCCCAGCTCAGCCCGTTGATGGAGCGCATCGAGGCGGGACATCCGGGCGTCAAGGTCTTCAGCCTGCCCTCGGTCGACCACCCGCAATGGGGGCGCTGCATCGAGCTGGGCGTGAAGGCCGGTCGGGACGATGCCCAGCGGCAGGGCGCCTACGCCGATTTGGTGCATGGTCTGCACCAACATGGCGCCGTCATCTGCACCGAGTTGGTGCGATAGTCGCTCTCAGGGATTCCCCCGGCCCGTAAGATCCCCGCGCTTTCCTAGGGCGCTCACCGCTGGCTGGACTTGGCACCGATGTTGCAAGCCAGGAAGGCATCGGGCGCTCGCCCCGTTTTCAACCCCCGTTTGGAGCTTTGGATGGCCGCAGCAAAAACCGTCGCCGACGTCATGAAGTTGGTCAAGGAGAACGAAGTCAAGTTCGTCGACTTCCGCTTCACCGATACCCGTGGCAAGGAGCAGCACGTCAGCGTGCCCGTGTCGCATTTCGACGAGGACAAGTTCGTCAGCGGTCACGCCTTCGACGGCTCGTCGATCGCCGGCTGGAAGGGCATCGAGGCCTCGGACATGCTGCTGATGCCGGATCCGGCGACCGCCAACATCGACCCCTTCTTCGAAGAGCCGACGCTGATCCTCAGCTGCGACGTCATCGAGCCGGGCGACGGCAAGGCCTATGAGCGCGACCCGCGTTCGCTGGCCAAGCGCGCCGAGGCCTACCTGAAGTCCAGCGGCCTGGGCGACACCGCCTTCTTCGGTCCCGAGCCCGAGTTCTTCATCTTCGACGGCGTGCGTTGGGGCAACGACATGTCGGGCAACTTCTTCAAGATCGAGTCGGAAGAAGCCTCGTGGATGACCGGCGAGAAGATCGAGGGCGGCAACATGGGCCACCGCCCGACCGTCAAGGGCGGCTACTTCCCGGTGCCCCCGGTCGACAGCTTCCAGGACATGCGCAGCGAGATGTGCCTGATCCTCGAGAACCTCGGCATCCCGGTTGAGGTGCACCACCACGAGGTGGCCGGCGCCGGCCAGAACGAGATCGGCACCAAGTTCAGCACCCTGGTGCAACGCGCCGACTGGCTGCAGCTGCAGAAGTACGTCATCCACAACGTCGCCCATGCCTATGGCAAGACCGCGACCTTCATGCCCAAGCCCATGGCCGGCGACAACGGCTCGGGCATGCATGTGCACCAGTCGGTGTGGAAGGACGGCAAGAACCTGTTCGCCGGCGACGGCTACGGCGGCCTGTCCGAGTTCGCGCTGTACTACATCGGCGGCATCATCAAGCATGCCCGCGCGCTGAACGCCATCACCAACCCCGGCACGAACAGCTACAAGCGCCTGGTGCCCGGCTTCGAAGCGCCGGTCAAGCTCGCCTACTCGGCGCGCAACCGCTCGGCCTCGATCCGCATCCCCTTCGTGGCCAATCCCAAGGGCCGCCGCATCGAGGCGCGCTTCCCGGATCCCTTGATGAACCCCTACCTGGGCTTCTCGGCGCTGCTGATGGCCGGTCTGGACGGCGTGGAGAACAAGATCCACCCGGGCGAGGCCGCCACCAAGGATCTGTACCACCTGCCGCCCGAGGAAGACGCGAAGATCCCGACCGTCTGCCACAGCCTCGACCAGGCCCTGGAGTACCTGGACAAGGACCGTGCCTTCCTGACCAAGGGCGGCGTGTTCACCGATGCCTACATCGACGCCTACATCGAGCTGAAGATGCAGGAAGTGACGCGCTTCCGCATGGCGCCGCACCCGGTCGAGTTCGACATGTACTACAGCCTGTAAGCCGCCGACCGGCTTGCAGCGTCAAAGGGCAGCCCAGGCTGCCCTTTTTCTTTGCTGAACAATGCGACGCATGAAGCTGCTACCCGCACTCCTCCTGCTGACCCCGCTGCTGGCTGGCGCGCAGACCGTCTACCGCTGCCCGGGTCCACCGGTGCTCTACACCGACACCATCAGCGCCAAGGAAGCCGAGGCGCGCGGTTGTCGGCCGGTCGAGGGCGCGCCGGTGTCGGTGGTGCAGACGCCGCGCCGTGCGGCGCCGGTCGCGCAGCCGCAGGCGTCGCGCAGCCCGGCGGCTTCCGGCGAGGGACGCGAGCGCGTCGACCCCGGCCTGCAACGGCAGCGCGACAGTGACCGCCGTCTGGTGCTGGAGAACGAGTTGAGATCGGCCGAGACCAAGTTGGCCGAGCTCAAGCGCGAGTACGCCGACGGCAACCCCGAGCGCCGCGGCGACGAGCGCAACTATGCCAAGTACCAGGAGCGGGTCGCCGAGCTGAAGGCGGCGATCGGCCGCCAGGAATCCGACATCGCCGCCCTCAAACGCGAGCTGGCCAAGCTGGGCAGCTGAGCCACGCATGCCGGCCTCGCGCTACGCCGCCCTGGATCTGCTGACCACGCTGGCTCTGGTGGTGCACCCGGACGGCGCGGTGGTGTTCGCCAACGCCGCCTTCGAGGACCAGATGCGGCTGTCGCGCCGCGCCGCCATGCAGCTGTCGGTGTTCGGCTGGTTCGAGGACAGCGCGCGCCTTCGCGAGGCCCTGGACGCGGTTCATGCCAACCGCGTCGCCGCGTCGCGCTTCGAGGCGACGCTGCTGCGCCAGCCCAACGAGGAGCCGCTCGCGGTGCAGGTCATCGTCGCGCAGACCGACCGCGGCGACGAGTTGCTGATCGAGATGATCGAGGCCACCGCGCAAAGCCGTCAGGAGCGCGAGGAGCGCAACGCCGACCAGCTGCGTTCCAGCAAGGACCTGATCCGCAATCTGGCCCATGAGATCAAGAACCCGCTCGGCGGCCTGCGCGGCGCTGCCCAGCTGCTGGCGCTGGAGCTGGGGCCCGAGTCCGATCTGCTGGAGTACACCGAGGTCATCGTCGGCGAGGCCGATCGCTTGCAGTCCCTGGTCGACCGCTTGCTCGCGCCGCACCGCCACGCGCCCCAGGTCGGCGACGTCAACATCCACGAGGTGTGCGAGCGCGTGCGCGCGCTGCTGCTGATCGAGTACCCAAAGGGTCTGAGCGTGCAGCGCGACTACGACATCTCGCTGCCGGATTTCCGGGGTGACCGCGAGCAGCTGATCCAGGCGGTGCTCAACCTCGCCCAGAACGCCGCCCAGGCCCTGGCCAAGCGCATCGCTGCCGCGGATGACGGTCAGGCGAGCATCGTGCTGCGCACCCGGGTCGCCCGCCAAGTCACGATTGGTAAGCAGCGCTGGCGCTTGGCATTGGAGTTGCATGTGGAAGACAACGGACCCGGCGTGCCGACCGAGATCCGTGACCGACTCTTCTTCCCGCTGGTCAGCGGGCGAGAGGGCGGCACGGGCCTCGGTCTGCACCTGGCGCAGACCATCGTCCAGGCCCACCAGGGCCTGATCGATTGCGAGAGCCAGCCGGGTCGAACCGACTTCCGCATCACCATTCCGCTGCCTTGATGAAACCAATTTGGGTTGTCGACGACGATCACGCCATCCGCTTCGTGCTGGAGAAGGCGCTGAGCCGTGAAGGCCTGCCGGTGCGCAGCTTCAGCAACACGCGCGACGTGCGCGCGGCGCTGGAGGCCGACGGGCCGCCGCAGGTGCTGATCTCCGACATCCGCATGCCGGGGGGCTCCGGCCTCGACCTGCTGACCGCCGTGAAGGCCGAGCACCCGCGCCTGCCGGTGATCGTGATGACCGCCTTCAGCGACCTGGACTCGGCGGTCTCGGCCTTCCAGGGCGGCGCTTTCGACTACCTGGCCAAGCCCTTCGATCTGCAGCGTGCGGTCGAGCTGATCCGCCGCGCGATGGAGCAGAGCGAGACCGAGGGTGCGCTGCTCGACGCCCAGGCGGCCACGCCGGAGATGCTCGGCCAGGCGCCGGCCATGCAGGAGCTGTTCCGCGCCATCGGCCGGCTCAGCCAGAGCCAGGTGACGGTGCTGATCACCGGCGAGAGCGGCGCCGGCAAGGAACTGGTCGCCCGTGCGCTGCACAAGCACTCGCCACGCGCAGCCGGGCCTTTTGTCGCCATCAACACCGCGGCCATCCCCAAGGACTTGCTGGAGAGCGAGCTCTTCGGTCACGAGCGCGGCGCCTTCACCGGCGCCCAGGCGATGCGCCGCGGTCGCTTCGAGCAGGCCGAGGGCGGCACCTTGTTCCTCGACGAAATCGGCGACATGCCGCTGGAGCTGCAGACGCGGCTGCTGCGCGTGCTGTCCGACGGCCATTACTACCGCGTCGGCGGCCACAGCCCGATCCGCAGCCAGGTGAGGGTGATCGCCGCGACCCACCAGCACCTGGAGCAACGGGTGCGCGACGGCGTGTTCCGCGAGGACTTGTTCCACCGCCTGAACGTGATCCGCCTGCGTCTGCCGCCGCTGCGCGAGCGCCGCGAGGACATCCCGCTGTTGGCGCGCAACTTCCTGCAGGAAAGCAGCCGCGAGCTCGGCGTCGAACCCAAGCGCCTCTCCGACGCCGCACTGGCCCGGCTGATGGCCTTCGACTTCCCGGGCAATGTGCGCCAGCTACAGAACCTCTGCCATTGGCTGACGGTGATGGCGCCCAGTCAGGTCGTCGAGGCCAAGGACCTGCCGCCCGAGGTGCTGGAGGCCCAGCCGACGCCGACAAGCAACGACGCGGCCCCGACCGTACCGCCGCCGGCCGGCGAGGCGCCGACCCTGGTGCCGACCGTCGCAGCGCAGGACTGGGTGCGTCAGGTCGCCGTCGAGGCGGCGCAGGATTTTGTGCGCGGCGACGCGGGGGTCTGGGACCGCTTCAGCCAGCGCTTCGAGGCCAGCCTGATCGAGGCGGCGTTGGCCCACACCCGGGGCCGTCGCATCGAGGCGGCGCGACTGCTGGGCATCGGCCGCAACACCATCACGCGCAAGATCCAGGAGCTCGGGCTGGATGCTGACGAGTAAGCTTGTGGCCCACTTCACGGAGAAGCTATGGCCAAAAAGAAGTCCCTCCCCAGCGACAGCATCGACATCGGCATTCCGGCCAAGCAGCGTGCGGCGATCGCCGAGGCACTCAGCCATCTGCTGGCCGACACTTACACGCTGTACCTGACCACGCACAACTTTCACTGGAACGTCACCGGGCCGCAGTTCAACTCACTGCACGCGATGTTCATGACCCAGTACACCGAGTTGTGGAACGCGGTCGACCCGATTGCCGAGCGCATCCGCTCGCTCGGCTTCCCCGCACCGGGCAGCTATGCGCAGTACGCGATGCTGTCCACCCTGCCGGATGCGCCGGCGACGCCGCCCAAGGCCACCGAAATGATCGAGTGGCTGGTGCGCGGCCACGAGGGCGTGGCCCGCGTTGCGCGCGCCGCCTTCCCGGTCTGCGAGGCAGCCAATGACCAGCCGAGCTGCGATCTGCTCACACAGCGCCTGGACATCCACGAGAAGACTGCGTGGATGCTGCGCAGCCTGCTAGAGAGTTGATCAGCGAACGACGAGCACCGCGCGGCTGGTGTGCGTCAGCACTTTCTGCGTCTCGCTGCCCAGCAGCAAGGCACTGATGCCGCTGCGGCCGTGGCTGGCCATGACGATGAGGTCGGCGTCGACGCGGTCGGCCTCGTCGACGATGCCGCGCCAGACCAGCGCGCCCTCGACGCTATGGCCCTCGCAGCTCACCCCCGCGGCAGCGGCGGCGTCGCGCACCGTCTTCAGGCGCTGCTCGGCCAGGCGCATCTCGGCGTCGAGGAACTCCTGCGGGTTGATCGGCTGGGCCTCGGCCAAGGGGCTGTAGGGGTAGGGCTCGGTGACGGTGACGGCGCGCAGCGAGGCGCCGCAGAGCTTGGCCATCTTGATCGCGGTCTGCACCGCCTTGTCGGCGAGCTCGGAGCCGTCGGTGGGCACGAGGATGCTGCGGTACATGGTGGGCCTCCAGAGTGAGGCCATCATGCTGCGCGTCTGGCCGGCGCGCCGTCTTGACCCCTGTCAATCTTTGGCCACCGGTCGCGCCGGGTCGGCCGACCATTCGCTCCATGAGCCCGGGTAGAGCCGGCCCAGCGGCAGACCGGCCGCCGCCAGCGCCAGCAGGTTGTGGCAGGCGGTGACGCCCGAGCCGCATTGGTGGACGGTGCTCGGCTGAGGCGCGAAGCCGGCCCATTCGGCCTGCAACTGGGCGGCTGGCTTGAAGCGGCCGTCGGGCTGCAGGTTGGCGGCAAACGGCCGGTTGCGCGCGCCGGGGATATGACCGGCTCGGGCGTCCAGCGGCTCGACCTCGCCGCGGAATCGTTCGGGCGCCCGGGCGTCGATCAGGCCGACGCGGCCGAGCTGGTCGGCCAGTTCGTCGCTGTCCACGGTGCCAACCAGGCTGGGGCGCAGGACCGCGGGCGACGACGCAGGCCGTGCGGCGGGCGCCGCCGTGCTCAGCCCACCCCCGGCGCCCAGCCAGGCGGCCAGCCCGCCGTCGAGCACGGTGACCTGCTCGTGGCCCAACCAGCGCAGCATCCACCAGCCGCGCGCGGCGAACATGCTGTTGGCGGCGTCGTAGCAAACCACGGTCCGTTCGTAGTCCCAACCGAGTGCGGCGAGCAAGGCGGCGAAACCGTCGCGCGTGGGCAGCGGGTGGCGGCCGCGGAAACGGCCATCGGGCTCGCGCTTGGCGCCGCAGGCGCTGTCCAGATGCAGGTAGTGTGCGCCGGGCAGATGGCCCTGGGCATAGGCGCGGGCGCCGGCCTCGGGGTCGGCGAGATCGAAGCGCCAGTCGAGGATCAGTGGCGCGTGCAGCTGTTGCAGTTCGGCGGGGGAGATCAGCGGCTTCATTCGTGGCGATCCGGTTCGAGGTCCTTGGCGGGCGCGGTCTGCGCGCGCAGCATCGTCGCCCAGAGGCCGGCGCCGACGATGAGCAGCATGCCCGAGGCGGCCAGCCAGCCGGGCTGCTCGTCGAAGGCCAGCCAGCCGAGCAGGGCGGAGATTGCCAGCCCGCAGTAGTTGAGGCAGGCGTTGACGAGCACCGAGCCGCGCGCATAGGCGGCGGTCATCAGCACCTGGGCGATGGTGGCGGTCAGGCCGACGCCGAGCAGCAGCAGCACGCCGCTCGCCGTATGGCCCTGCAGCCGCCAGGGCGTGCCGGTGAGCAAGCTCAGCGCGAAGCCGGCGACCACGCCGGCAACGCTGAAGTAGAAGACGACGCGGATCTCCGGCTCGCCGGCGCGGCCCAGGGCGGTGACCGTCAGGTAGGCGATCGCCGACAGCATGCCGGACGCCAGGCCGGCCAGGCCCCAGGGCAGCTGGTCCTGGCGAAAGGTCGGCTGCAGCGTGAAGGCGACGCCGACGAAGCCGATCAGCACCGCAACGATGAGCCGGCCGTCAACCGCCTTGCCGCCCATCAGGATGGCGCCGCCCATCAGGAACAGCGCCATCCAGATCGCGCTCATGTAGTTCAGCGTCATCGCCGTGGCCAGGGGCAGGCCGGCCATCGCCCAGAACCACAGCGACAGCGCCGACACGCCGACGACGCCGCGCCAGACATGCATCCAGGGCAGCCGGGTGGCCAAGGGCACGCGGCGCCAGCGCGCCAAGCCGAGGATGACGACGACGCCGACGATGCCGCGGTACATGACGATCTCGGTGGCGCTGTACTGGCTGCTGGCCAACTTCACGCACAGGCCCATCAGCGCGAACAGCAGGGTCGCGCCGAGCATCAGGAAGGGGGCGGGCATGGAGGGAAATGAAAACGCCCGGCGGACCGGGCGTTGGGCTCAAAGTGCCATCTTCTGGCGGTACCAGCGGTGGAAATGGCGCATGCCGTCCTCCATCGGGCTCTGGTAGGGGCCGACCTCGTCGTCACCGCGCGCCAGCAAGGCGCGTCGGCCGGCGTCCATGCGCTCGGCGATTTCGTCGTCCTCCACGCAGGTCTCCATGTAGGCGGCCTGCTGGGCCTCGACGAACTCGCGCTCAAAGGCGGCGATCTCTTCCGGGTAGTAGAACTCGACGACGTTCATCGTCTTGCTCGGCGACACCGGGTAGAGGTTGCTCACCACCAGCACATGCGGGTACCACTCGACCATCAGAGTCGGGTAGTAGGTCAGCCAGATCGCGCCCTGCTTGGGCGGCTCGCCGCCGCGGTAATTCAACACTGCGTCGTGCCAGCGCTGATAGACCTTGGAGCCCGACTTGGCCAGCGCGTTGTGGATGCCGACCGTCTGCACCGAGTAGTCGCGCCCCCATTGCCAGGCCAGGTCGTCGCAGCTGACGAAATGACCCAGGCCCGGATGGAAGGGCCCGACGTGGTAGTCCTCCAGATAGACCTCGATGAAGGTCTTCCAGTTGTAGTTGCACTCGTGCAGCTGCACTTTGTCGAGCACATAGCCGTCGAAGCTGAGGTCCTTGGCGACGGCCAACTCGCGCAGGTCGGCGGCCACGTCGCGGCCGTTGTCCTCGAACAGCAGGCCGTTCCACTCGCGCAGATTCCAGCGATTCAGGTGCAGGCAGGGGTCGTGGTCGAAATGCGGCGCACCGATCAGCTGGCCATCGAGCCCATAGGTCCAGCGGTGTAGCGGGCAGACGATGTTGCTGCCCGCCTGGCCGCGGCCATTGGCATCGCCCTTGAGCATGATGGCCTGGCGGTGCCGGCAGACGTTGGAGACCAGTTGGATGCCTTCGGCCCCATGCACCAGTGCACGGCCGCCCTGCTCCTGCTGCAGCGCAAAGAAGTCGCCGCGCTCGGGCACCGCCAGGCGGTGGCCGAGGTAGCGCGGGCCAGGCCGGATGATGCGCTCCTGCTCGCGCTCGAACAGCGCCTGATCGAAATAGGCAGAGACGGGGAGCTGCGTGCGGGGGTCAGCCGTGCTGCAGTCAAGCGCCCCGATGGCAAGACTCAGATCCGACATGATCCAAGAGTTCCTCCAAAGCACCCGCGGGTGGCCCCAGCGCCGGCCCGCAAAAAAACACCCGGCTCGGTGACGCCGGGTGATCGATCCTGACCGGGGAGGGTCAAGGGGGGGCGATTCTAGCCAGGGTCCCGCGGTGAAAGGGTGTAAGGGATTGGCATAACTCTATTACCCCAGCGTGAGCCCATTGGGTGCGCTCCTACAATCGCGCCCTTTTCACCAAGCGCTCACCTCGTCACGGTGGGCGCTTCGCCATGCCGAGAACCGCGAAATCCGCCCCGCCGCAGAGCTACGAGCAGGCTCTGGCCGAGCTCGAACAATGGGTGGCCGCCATGGAGAACGGCCAGCTGCCGCTGGACCAGCTACTGCACGCCTACCAGCGTGGCGCCGAGTTGCTCGGCTATTGCCGTGCCCAACTGCAGGCAGTCGAGCAGCAGGTCAAGGTCCTCGACGAAGGGCAGCTCAAAGCGTGGGAGGACGCTTGAACGCCGTCATGAAATCTGAGTTCGACGACTGGTCCGATGCCGCCTTGCGGCGGGTCGAAGCCAATCTGGACGCCTGGGTGCCGGCCGACGCTCCGGCGGGCCTTGGCGAGGCGATGCGCTACGCGGTGCTGGGCGGCGGCAAGCGCCTGCGCCCCTTGCTGGTCATGGCCGCCTGCGAGGCGGTCCATGGCGACGAGGCGGCGGCCGATCGCGCTGCGGTCGCGGTCGAACTGATCCACGCCTACTCGCTGGTGCATGACGACATGCCCTGCATGGACAACGACGTGATGCGCCGCGGCAAGCCCACGGTCCATGTGGCTTTCGGCGAAGCCCAGGCCATGCTGGCCGGCGACGCGATGCAGGCCCTGGCCTTTGAGGTGCTGACGCCCGACAGCGGCGTGGACCCGCTGTTGCAGGCCGAGTTGTGCCGCCTACTCGCGCGGGCCAGCGGCCACGCCGGCATGGCTGGCGGTCAGGCCATCGACCTGGCGGCCATCGGCCGCTCGCTGGGCGAGGTCGAGTTGCGCGACATGCACGAGCGCAAGACCGGCCTGCTGCTGCGCGCCAGCGTGCAGATGGGCGCCGCTTGTGGCCGACCCGACGCGGCGACGGCCGGCGCGCTCTGCCGATTCGGTTCCGCCATCGGCCTGGCCTTCCAGGTCGTCGACGACATTCTCGACGTGACCCAGGACTCGGCGACCCTGGGCAAGACCGCCGGCAAGGACGAAGAAGCCGGCAAGCCTACCTATGTCAGCGTGATGGGCCTGGAGGCATCGCGGCGCTACGCCGCGGCGCTGCGTGATGAGGCGCTGGCCGCGCTGGACGTTGTGCCCGGCCTGCGTGCCGAGCGCCTGCGCGAGTTGGCGGTTCGCGTCGTCTCGCGCGACAACTAAGGAATTGGCTGTGAACCTGCTCAACACCATCAACAGCCCGGCCGATCTTCGGGTCCTCGGCCGCGCCCAGTTGCACCAGCTGGCCGACGAGCTGCGCCAGTACCTGCTGGACAGCGTCGCCAAGACCGGCGGCCATTTGTCGAGCAACCTCGGCACGGTCGAGCTGGCCATCGCGCTGCATGCGGTGTTCGACACCCCGCGCGACCGCATCGTCTGGGACGTCGGCCACCAAAGCTACCCGCACAAGATCCTCACCGGCCGGCGCGACCAGATGCACACGCTGCGCCAGTACGGCGGCCTGTCCGGCTTCCCGCGCCGTGACGAGAGCGAGTACGACACCTTCGGTACCGCGCACAGCAGCACCAGCATCTCGGCCGCCCATGGCTTTGCCATGGCCGCCAAGCTCAAGGGCGAGAGCCGCCGCGCGGTGGCGGTGATCGGCGACGGCGCGATGACCGCCGGCATGGCCTTCGAGGCGCTCAACAACGCCGGTGTGGCGCATGGCGGTTTGATGGGCGATCTGCTGGTCATCCTCAACGACAACGACATGTCGATCAGTCCGCCGGTCGGCGCGCTGAACAAATACTTCACGCGGCTGATGAGCGGGCGCTTCTACAGCGCCGCCCGCGAGGGCGCCAAGGGCCTGCTGAAGAACACCCCGCTCTACGAGTTTGCGCGCCGCTTCGAGGAGCACACCAAGGGCATGTTCGTGCCCGGCACGATCTTCGAGGAGTTCGGCTTCAACTACGTCGGGCCGATCGACGGTCATGATCTCGACGCCCTGATCCCGACGCTGGAGAACCTGCGCGACCGCAGCGGCCCGCAGTTCCTGCACATCGTCACCAAGAAGGGCCAGGGCTACAAGCTGGCCGAGGCCGATCCGGTCAAGTACCACGGCCCGACGCCCTTCGACCCGCTGCAAGGCATCCAGCCGTCGACGAAACCGGCGAAGAAGACCTTCACCCAGGTCTTCGGCGACTGGCTCTGCGATCAGGCCGAGGCCGATCAGAAGCTGATTGGCATCACCCCCGCCATGCGCGAAGGCTCGGGCATGGTCGAATTCCACCGCCGCTTCCCGCAGCGCTACTACGACGTCGGCATTGCCGAGCAGCACAGCGCCACCTTCGCCGCCGGCCTGGCCTGCGAAGGGCTCAAACCCGTGCTGGCGATCTACTCGACCTTCTTGCAGCGCGCCTACGACCAGCTGATCCACGACGTCGCGCTGCAGAACCTCGACGTCACCTTCGCGCTGGACCGCGCCGGCCTGGTTGGTGCCGACGGCGCCACGCACGCCGGCAATTACGACATCGCCTTCACCCGCTGCATTCCCAACATGGCGGTGTTGACGCCGGCTGACGAGCGCGAGTGCCGCCAGCTGCTGAGCACCGCCTACCAGCACCCCGGTCCGGCGACGGTGCGCTATCCGCGCGGCGCCGGTGCCGGCGTCGACGCCGGCAAGGACCTGGACGTGCTGCCCTGGGGCAAGGGCGAGGTCCGCCGCGAGGGCCAGGAGGTCGCCATCCTCGCCTTCGGCACCTTGCTCTACCCGGCGCTGCAGGCTGCGGAGTCGCTCGGCGCGACGGTCGCCAACATGCGCTTCGTCAAGCCGCTGGATACCGAATTGGTCGAGCGCCTGGCGCGCAGCCATTCGCTGATCGTCACCGTCGAGGACGGCTGCGTGATGGGCGGCGCCGGCAGCGCCGTGGCCGAGCATCTGCACGCCGCCGGCATCACGGTACCGGTGCTGCAGCTCGGCCTGCCTGACGCCTTCATCGAGCACGGCGAGCCGGCCAAGCTGATGGCCTTGCAGGGCCTGGACGCCGCCGGCATCGAGCGCAGCATCCGCCAGCGCCTGGGTGCGCCGGCGCTGCGTGCCGTCAATCACTGAGCAAGCGATTGACTGAAGGCATCGTTCAGATAGTTTGCTTTCCCGCGGGTCGGCCACATGTGATGCTGCCGACTCTTTGCCGATGCCCCCGATGAGCCCGACCTCCGCCCAGCACCACATTCCCGACACGCAGAGCGAACGCGACGAGCGCCACCTCGCCATCCAGCGCGTCGGCGTCAAGCGCGTGCGCTTTCCGCTGCTCGTTGCCGGCGAACGCGGCCAGCAGGCCAGCGTCGGCGAGTGGACGCTGGACGTGGCCTTGCCGGCGGAGCAAAAGGGCACGCACATGTCGCGCTTCGTGGCCTGGCTGGAGGAGGGCGCCGAGACGCCACTAGACGCCGCCACCTTGCGCGCGCGCCATCTGCAGATGCTCGAACGCCTGCACGCGGTCGACGGCGTCACCGAGGTCGCTTTCACGATCTTCGAGAAAAAGCGTGCACCGGTCTCCGGCATCGAGAGCCGCCTGGACCTGCAGGCGCGCTGGACCGTCGAGACCCGCGCCGGCCAGACCACGGTTTGGCAGGAGGTCGCGGTGCCGGTCAAGTCGCTCTGCCCCTGCTCCAAGGAGATCAGCGATTACGGCGCGCACAACCAGCGCTCGCTGGTGACGATTCGCGTCGAGTGGTTGGCCGACAAGCCCTTGCCCTTCTCGGCGCAGATGCGTTTTGCCGAGGATTCGGCGTCCAGCGAGATCTGGCCGCTGCTCAAGCGCGCCGACGAGAAATGGGTCACCGAGCGGGCCTACGAGAACCCGAAGTTCGTCGAGGACCTGATCCGCGACGTGGCGCTGCGCCTGAATGCCGATGCGCGGGTGGGCAGGTATCAGGTCGAAGTGGAGAACTTCGAGTCGATTCACAATCATTCCGCCTACGCGCGCATCGAGCGCGCGTAAGCCCGCGCGACGCGCGGCGCCGCGGAGCGGCGGCCGGGCTTGGGCACCGGCCTGAGGCCGGGGTCACAACCACAGCGCTTACGCACGCATCGACCGGGACTGAGCCCACTTCCTACCAATGGGGGATCGAACAGGGGGGGTGTTTTCGTCACAGTGCGGCGCATGACGCACGATCTGTTCCGCCATCGCCCCGCCCTGCGCCGCCCCGAGGCGCAGCCACCGCAACGCGCCAGCCTCGAGGGCCTGGAAGTCAGCGAGTCCGACTTCGGCGAATGGCTGGAAGCCGGCGGCGAGCGCCGCGGCGAGCGCCGCGAGACGCCGCCGACCTCGTCAGCGGGCGATGCGTGAAGTGGCCCAGGGCCCGGTGAGGCCGGCCAGCCCGCAGTCCCACAGCGCGGCGGCGTCGCGCTCGCCATCCACGCCCTCGGCAATGACCTGCAGCGACAGTCCCTGCAGCAGCAGCACCAGGCTGCGCAGGAAGCCGGCGCGGCCGCTGTCGTCGGCCACGCCGCTGAGCACCGCGGCGTCCAGCTTCACGTAGTCCAGGCCGAGCTGGTAGAGCCGCTCGATGCGCTGCAGCTGCGCGCCGGCGTGCTCCAGCCCCAGGCGCACGCCCAGGGGCTGCACCGCGCGGCCCAGCTCCTGCAGCAGCTCGAACTGGCGCAGCGCGGCGCTCACGTCGAACTCCAGCGCCAGCTGCCGCGCGGCCGGCGGCGCCTGCTTGAGCAAGGCGCGCAGGCGTTGCAGGAAGTCGGGCGCCAGCAGGCTGGTCGGCGCCAGGTTGACGGCGCGCAGCTGGCCGTCGTGCTGGATCAAGGCCAGCGCCTGCGCCACCGCGGCCAGGTCGACCTCGGCGCCCAGGCCGGTGCGCTGCGCCATCGGCAGCCAGACCTTGGCGCTGACGAAGTCCGGCGCCGCGCCCGGCTTGGCGGCCAGGCCCAGCTGCAGCGGGCATTCCCAGTGCAGCAGCCGGCCCTCGCGGTCGAGCACCGGGTATTGCAGCAGGCGCACGCGTTGCTGCGCCAGCGCCGCCTCGATCTGCGCCCGCCAGGCGCCCTCGCCCTGGGGCAGGCCGGGGGCCTGCTCGGCGTCCTCGTCGCGCTGCAGGCTGCGCGTCACCGCCATCAGGCCCACTTGGCCGCCGCGCTGCTCGGCCTCGGCCAGGGCCTGGTCGGCCAGCGCAAACCACTGGCTCAACGGTCGGCTGCGCGCCAGCTCGGCGCCGCCGATGGCGACGCGCAGCAGCCCGCCACCGCCCTGTGCGCCGGCGCGTCGCAGCACCTGCTGCAAGGCCTCGGTGAGCGCCTCGCTGCTTTCCTCCAGCACGCCGCCGGCCGGCAGCCAGAGCGCGAAGTCGGCGCCGTTGAGGCGGCCGGCCAGGCTGCCCGGCACCCGCTCGGTGTAGGGCTGCAAGGCCTCGGCGATCAGCTGCAGCACCTCGTCGGTGGCTTCGCGACCGAGCTGGCGATTGACGCCGGCCAGGTCCTGCAGGCGCAGCAGCAGCAGGCTGGCGCGCGGCGGGCCGTCGTCGCGGGCCAGGGCCGAGGCCAGCTCGGCGAGGAACTGCTGGCGCAGGTAGAGGCCAGTCAGCGCGTCGTGGTGGGCCTGCTGGCGCAGCAGACCGAGCTGCTCGGTCTGCGCCTCGAACATGCGGCGGATGCGCTGCACCATCTCGTTGAGCGCCGCGGTCAGGGGTCGCAGCTCGCGCACGCTGCTCGTCTCGACTTGCAGGAAGCGGCCCTCGGCCAGCGCATCGGCCTGCTCGGCCAGCTGGTCCAGCGGCCGACGGATGCGCGACAGCACCCAACGTGCCAGGCCCAAGGCCAGCAGCGTCAGCAGGCCGGCCCAGGCGCTGGCGCGCAGCAGGCTGCGCCACAGCGCGTCGTAGGCGTAGGAGAGCTGGCTTTGCAGCTCGATCTGGCCGAGCGCCTGCCAGCCGCTGGACAGCTGGGCCACACCGGGCGCCGCCTGCAGCGGCGCCAGCTCGCGCAGCCAGGCCGGCGCCTCGCCGGCCTGCTCGGGCGCGCTGCGCTCGAAGACCAGTTGGCCGTCGGCGCCGCGCCAGCGCAGCAGCCGGTAATGGCCCTGGTCGAACTGCGCGTTCATCAGCAGCTGGATCAGCGCCGCGTCGCCGCCCTGCTGGCTGGCGGCCAGCGCCAGGGCCTGGGCGTTGTCGGCGTTCTTGATGCTGGCCTGCTGGGCGAGCAGCTCGCGCAGCGTGGAGCCGGTGGCCAGCACGCCGCCGAGCAGCGCCAGCAGCAGGCTGGCGACGAGCAGAAGCAGCATCTGTCGGATCAAAGACATCTCAAAACCCCTCGGCGCGAGCCCGGGCCAGGGCGTCGCGCCAGATCGTCAATCGGGTCAACGGGTTGCCGGCACTTTGCGCGCCCGAGCCCTGCCACAGCCCTTGCGCGTTGAAACTGAACACCGGCTGCAGGTCGGCGCGCTGGCTGGCGCGCTTGAGCTCGGGGTCCAGGTTGTCGAGGATCCAGGGCTCGGCGTTCGGCTCCGGGTACCAGGCCAGCACCATGTGGGCCTGGGCGCGTCCCTGGAACTGCGCGCGGACATAGACCAGCCGCAGGCTGGCCTCGGGCAGGCCCAGGCCGAGCAGCGCGAAGTATTTGGCCATCGCCAGGTCCTCGCAGTCGCCGGCCTGCTTGGCGAACAGCTGCAGCGGGCTGGCCCAGTAGTCCGCCATGCCCCAGACCTCGGCGTCGTCCTTCCAGGCCAGTTGCTGGTTGACGAAGCGGTTGACCTGTTCGAGCTGCTGCAGCGGCGGCTCGCCGCGCTGGGCGTCGACCAGCTCCAGCAGCCGCGCCAGCTTGGCCTGGCTGGCCGCCGGCAGCCCGGCCGACTGCGCGCGGATGCGCGCCGGGTCCCAGGCCAGGGCCGACAGGGCCAGGCCAAGCAACAGGCTGGCAAGGAGCAGGGCAGGGGAGCGCATCGGTTTCCGGTCGAGGCACTGTAGCCAGTGCCCCTGCCGCTGCAGGGCAGGCAAAGCCCGCGAACTACGATGCCGGCATGCCGAAGACGAGCCAAATTGCCGCCGAACTGCAGCAGGCGCAGCGCAGCGGTCCGCTGCGCGAGATCAAGATCCCGCCCTGCCCGGTGCTGCTGGCCCGGCTGCGCGCGGCGCTGGATGCCGCCGAGCCCGACCTCACCGAGGTGCAGGCCATCGCCGCCGCCGACGTGGCGATGAGCGCCACCCTGCTGCGCGTGGCCAACAGCCCGGTGCACCTGGGCGGCGGCCTGCCCTGCGTCAGCGTCGGCCAGGCCATGACCCGGCTGGGCCTGCGGCCGAGCAGCCAGCTGATGACCGCCTTCCTGCTGCGCCACGCCCTGCCGGTGAAGAGCCCGCATTTGCAGCGCTTCTGGGAGCGCAGCCGGCTGCGCGCCCAGGCCATGGCCTTGATCGCCGCTCAGCTACCCGGCATGGACGCCGACCTGGCCGCCAGCCACGGCCTGTTCTGCCATGTCGGCATGCCGGTCATGCTGCAGCAGCTGCGCGGCTACGGCGCCACCCTGGTCGAGGCCGGCGCGCGCATCGACCGGCCCTTCGTGGCCACCGAGGACGCCAACCACCGCAGCAACCACGCGGTGGTCGGCGCGCTCACCGTGCGCGCCTGGGGCCTGTCGCCGCTGCTGATGGCCTCGGTGCGCCTGCACCATGATTTTTCGGTGCTCGGTGGCGGCGGCGCCGAGCCCGAGGCGGCCAGCCTGGTGGCTGCCGGGCTGATCGCCGAGCAGCTGATGCGCCGGCTCGAAGGCCTGGATGCGGACGCCGACTGGGCCACGCATGGCGCGGCGGCGCTGGCGTGGTTGCATGTGGGCGCCGATGAGATGGGGGAGTGGGGGGAGCAGTTGGAGCGGGCGGGCGAGTGAGGTTCAGCCCGCCCCAGGCTCGCGCAGGAAGATCTCCACGCGCCGGTTCTTCGCGCGGCCGGCCTCGCTGCCGTTGTCGGCCACCGGTTCACGGCTGCCGCGGCCGTCAACGCTGATGCGGGTGCTCGCCACGCCGCGGTCGGCCAGGAAGTTGCGCACCGTCTCGGCGCGCTGACGCGACAGCGGGTCGTTGATGGCGTCGGAGCCGGTCGAATCGGTGTGGCCGACGATGCGCACCAGCATGCTGGCGTCCAGGCCCTGGGCGAACTGCTCCAGCACCGGCCGCAGGCTGGGGCGCAACGCGGCGGAGCCGATGTCGAAGGACAGGTCGCTGGGCACATTGACGCGCAGCTGGTTGTCGGTCGTGCGGCTGACTTCGATGCCGGTGCCGGCCGTGGCGGCCTCCATGGCCTTGCGCTTGTCTTCCATGCGCTTGGACCAGAGGTTGCCGGCCACCGCGCCAACGGCGCCGCCGATCACCGCGCTCTGCCCGGCCTTGCCGCCCGTGGCCTTGCCGATCACCGCGCCAGCGACCGCGCCGATGGCGGCGCCTTGCGCGGTGCCGCGCTCACGCTCGCTCATGTTGGCGCAGGCGGACAGCAGCAGGGCGGTGACGAGGAGGGTGGGGGTGGTTTTGTTCATGTCAGGCTCCAAGAGGCGAGAGCGTGGAGTCTGACCTGACTTGAGGGCCTGGTGGGGCGATGGGGGGATGTGTTGCAAATGCTGACATGCACTCCCAAGCCTGCCGGACCGAGGACTGCAACCCGGTGCTGTGAACCAGACTCTGGCAGCCCCCCAGCCTGCCGGACCAAGGACTGCAACCCGGTGCTGTGAACCAGACTCTGGCAGCCCCCCAGCCTGCGCCCGCGAGACGGGCGCAGTCCTTCGCAAGGCGTCGCAGAGCCCTCAGGGCTCTGCTCGGTCCTTGCTCAGCCCATATGCAGCCCGCCGTTGCAGCTGAAGTCGGCGCCGGTGGTGAAGCCGCTGTCGTCGCCGGCCAGCCAGGCGACGATGGAGCCGATTTCGTCCGGCGTGCCCAGGCGCTTGACCGGGATGGTGGCGACGATCTTCTCCAGCACCTCGGGCTTGATCGCACGGACCATGTCGGTGCCGATGTAGCCGGGGCTCACCGTGTTCACGGTCACGCCCTTGCTCGCCACTTCCTGCGCCAGCGCCATCGTGAAGCCGTGCATGCCGGCCTTGGCGGCCGAGTAATTGGTCTGGCCGGCCTGGCCCTTCTCGCCGTTCACCGAGCTGATCTGGATGATGCGCCCCCAGCCCTTCTCGACCATGCCGGGCACGACCTGCTTGGTGACGTTGAACATGGAATTCAGGTTCGTGTCGATCACCGCCTTCCAGTCCTCCGGCGTCATCTTCAGGAACATGCGGTCGCGGGTGATGCCGGCGTTGTTGACCAGCACGTCGATCACGCCATGTTCCTGCACCGCCTTGGTGAAGGCGGCCACCGTCGAATCCCAGTCGGCCACGTTGCCGACCGAGGCGTAGAAGGTGTAGCCGTCGGCCTTCTGCTCGTCCAGCCACTTGGTGAAGTCACGGCTGGGGCCGCAGCCGGCAATGACCTTGAAGCCGCGGTCGTGCAGCTTGCGGCAGATCGCCGTGCCGATCCCGCCCATGCCGCCGGTGACGTAAGCAACTTTCTGACTCATGGTGTCTCCTCCTCAGGTTGATGGTTCAGCGTTCCACACACAGGGCGACGCCCATGCCGCCGCCGATGCACAGCGAGGCGATGCCCTTCTTGGCGTCGCGGCGCTGCATCTCGTGCAGCAAGGTCACGAGGATGCGCGCGCCGCTGGCGCCGATCGGGTGGCCGAGCGCGATCGCGCCGCCGTTGACGTTGACCTTGCTGAGGTCCCAACCCATCTGCGCGTGCACCGCGCAGGCCTGGGCGGCGAAGGCCTCGTTGATCTCCAGCAGGTCGAGATCCTGCGCCTTCCAGCCGGCGCGGGCGAGCGCACGCTGGCTGGCCGGCACCGGGCCCATGCCCATCAGCGCCGGGTCCAGGCCGGCCGATGCGTAGGAGGCGATGCGCGCCAGCGGCGTCAGGCCGAGTGCAGCTGCCTTGGCGGCGCTCATCAAGACCAGCGCCGCGGCGCCGTCGTTCAGGCCGGAGGCATTGCCCGCGGTCACCGAGCCGCTCTTGTCGAAGGCCGGGCGCAGGCCGGCCAGGGCGTCGGCATTGGTCTTGCGGTTGATGAACTCGTCGGCGTCGAAGACCAGCGGATCGCCCTTCTTCTGCGCGATCTCGACCTTGCAGATCTCGTCCTTGAAGCGGCCGGCGTCCTGCGCGGCGGCGGCCTTCTGCTGGCTGGCCAGGGCCAGCGCGTCCTGGGCGGCGCGCGAGATGTCGTGGGCCTTGGCGACGTTCTCCGCCGTGATGCCCATGTGGACCTGGTTGTAGACGTCCCAGAGGCCGTCGTTGATCATGGTGTCGACCATGGCCCAGTTGCCCATGCGCTGGCCGTCGCGGCTGCCCATCAGCACATGGGGGCTGGCGCTCATGTTTTCCTGACCGCCGGCAACGACGATCTCCGAGTCACCGTCGCGGATCGCCTGCGCGGCCAGCATCACCGCCTTCAGGCCGGAGCCGCAGACCTTGTTGATCGTCATGCCCGGCACCGCATGCGGCAGGCCGGCCTTGATGAGGGCCTGGCGCGCCGGGTTCTGCCCGCTGCCGGCGGTCAGCACTTGGCCCATGATGACCTCGCCGATCTGATCCCCGGCGAGCTTGGCCCGTTCCAGCGCGGCCTTGATGGCGATCGCACCGAGCTCGGGCGCGGGAACCTTGGCGAGCGAGCCGCCGAATTTGCCGATCGCGGTACGCGCGGCGGAAACGATCACGACATCCATTGCATTCACTCCAGGGATCAAGCGGGTTGCTTCACATAGCGGCCGGGCGCCGATTCCAGCACCGGGAACTTGCGACTGCCTTGCGTACGGGGTGCAGCTTTTTGACCACCGCCATGGCCGGCCAGCCAGGTCGACCACTCGGTCCACCAGGAACCGGGCTTCTCGGTGGCGGCGGCCAGCCAGGCCTGCGGGTCGGCCGGGAACTTCTTGGGGCCGACCCAGTGGCTGCGCTTGTTCTTGCTCGCCGGGTTGATGACGCCGGCGATATGGCCGCTGGCGCCGAGCACGAAGCGCACATCGCCCTTGAGCAGCTGGGTGCTCGCGTAGGCGGCCTCCCAGGGCACGATGTGGTCCTCGCGGCTGCCGTAGACGAAGGCGGGGGCCCGGATCGCGCCCAGATCGACCTTCTCGCCGCAGACCGTCAGCCGGCCGGGAATCTTCAGCTCGTTCTGCAGATAGGTATGGCGCAGGTACCAGCAGTAGAAGGGCCCGGGCAGATTGGTCGAGTCGCCGTTCCAGTACAGCAGGTCGAAGGCCGGCGGCGCCTCGCCCTTCAGGTAATTGCCGACGACGTAGTTCCAGACCAGATCGTTCGGGCGCAGGAAGGAGAAGGTCTGCGCCAGCTCGCTGCCCTTGAGCAGGCCGGGGTGCTCGGCATTGCCCAGGGTCTGCTCGCGCAGCTGGACCATGGCCTCGTCGACAAAGATGTCCAGCACGCCGGTGTGCGTGAAATCGAGCAGCGTGGTCAGCAGGGTCAGGCTGGCGGCCGGGTGCTCGCCACGCGCCGCCAGCACCGCCAGGGCGGTGGCCAGCAGGGTGCCGCCGACGCAGAAGCCCAGCGCATTGAGCTGCTCGCTCTTGGCGATCTCGCGCACCACCTCGATGGCGGTCAAGGGGCCGTGCTCGATGACGTGGTCCCAGGTCCAGCCGGCGCAGCTCTCGTCCGGGTTGCGCCAGCTCATCACGAAGACGCGATGGCCTTGTTCGACCGCGTAGCGGATCAGCGAGTTCTCCGGCTGCAGATCGAGGATGTAGTACTTGTTGATGCAGGGCGGCACGAGCAGGAAGGGCCGCGCATGCACTTGCTGGGTCAGCGGGGCGTACTCGAGCAGCTGGAAGACCTCGTTCTCGAAGACCACGCTGCCTTTGCTGGTCGCGACATTGCGGCCGACCTCGAAGGCGGCGTCGTCGGTCTGGCTGAGCTTGCCGCGGCGCAGATCGGCCCAGAGCAGCTGCAGGCCCTTGGCGATGCTGGCGCCCTGGGTGTCGAGCGCCAGCTGCTGCGCCTCGGGATTGAGGGCCAGGTAGTTGCTGGGCGCGGCGGCGTCCACCATCTGCTGCACGGCGAACTGGATGCGCGCCTTGGCCTTGGCATCGCCCTGCACCGCCTCGGCCATCTCGGCCAGGGTGCGGGCGTTGAGCAGGTAGAGCTGGGCGAGGAAGTTGGCGCCCGGCGCCTCGTTCCAGGCCTTGGCGGCGAAGCGCCTGTCCTTCAGCGGCGTGGTCTGGGCCTGCAGCGTGCCGTTCCACAGGGCCGTGGCCTCGCTGAGGTAGCGCTGCTGCAGCTGGGTCCAGGCGTCCATCGGCAACTGCACGCCGGCCAGTTGCTGAAAGGCCTTCACGGCGGTGTCGAAATCAGGGCTTTGCGCAGGCGGTGAATCGGCGGAGGGGCGACGGCTGGTAGAACGCGGCATTGCTAATCGCCCTGCCCTAGGCAGGGCTCTCTAAATCGTCGACGCAATGTACCTTGTCGCTATTGCATGGCTTTACGTGGCGCTGATGATGGCGGTGGCCGAGGCCAGCGCCCCCCAGGGCACGGTGATCGGCGCGCTGTTCACCTTCAGCGCCTACGGCGTGCTGCCGGTGGCCATCCTCGCCTACATCCTGGGCACGCCGGCGCGCAAGGCCCGCTTGCGCGCCCAGGCCGAAGCGGAACTCGCGCGGCTACGGCAGCAGGCGGATGAAGGCGGCGAGCCGGCCGCTGCGAGCGCCATCGCGCCGGAACGAAAAGAACCGTGAGGGCTCGCTCGCCGTGCAGGCGGGCAGGCGCAGCGGCGCGTCCACGCCGGCGCGCTGCAGGCGGCGCAGCGCCAGGCCTTGCAGGTCGGCATGCCAGCGCAGATCGCCGTCCGGCCTCGGTGTGTAGCGGAAGCAGGCTTCATCGCCTTCGAACGCCTGTTGCACATCGGCACCGACTTCGAAGGCAGCGGGGCCGATGCAGGGCCCCAGCCAGGCGCGGATCGCCGCGCCGGGTGCGCTCTCGCGCAACTGGGTCAGGGTGTTCTCCAGCACGCCCGCCGCCAGACCGCGCCAGCCGGCATGGGCGCCGGCCACGGCCACCGCGCGACCTCGCGCGTCCAGCGCGCTGAACAGCACCGGCAGGCAGTCGGCCACCTGGATGGCCACCGCCAGGTCGCTGCGGGTGCAGACGGCGGCGTCGGCCGGCTCGTCGACCATTCCCGGCTGCAGCCGCACGCAATGCCTGCCATGGACCTGGCGCAGGAAGACCGGCGGCGCGCCCAGGTGGCGAGCGACGCGCTCGCGGTTCTCGGCCACCGCCGCCGGGTCGTCGCCGCTGCTGAGCCCGAGGTTCAGGCTGTCGAAGGGCGGGCTGCTCACACCGCCGGCCCGCGTGCTCATCCAGGCGATCAGCCCGTCGCCCAGGCCGTCGACGGCAATGCCGAACGACGCACTCGCCTCACTCGGCATCCGGCACCTGGCTCGGGTGGGTGGACGCAAAAGCCGGGTGCTGCAGGCATTGCTCGTTGATGCGTTGCACCGCTTGCAGATGCTCGATGCGCGCGCCGAAGCGCTGGGCGTTGAAGACCTGGGGCACGAGCAGGCAGTCGGCGAGCCCCGGCTCGTCGCCGACGCAAAAGCGGCCGGTGAAACAGCCCTCAGTCTGCAGGCGCTGCTCGACGACGGCCAGGCCGGTCTCCATCCAATGCCGCATCCAGGCAGTCTTCTGCTCCTCGCTGAGCTGGAACTCTTGCACCAGATGACGCAGCACGCGCAAATTGTTCAGCGGGTGGATCTCGCAGGCGATGTCCAGGGCCAGCGAGCGCGTGTGCGCGCGCTGCACGGCATCGCCACGCAGCAGCGGCGGCTCCGGATGGGCCTCGTCCAGGTATTCGAGGATGGCCAGCGACTGCGTGAGCCGGCGGCCATCGGGCAGCTGCAAGGCCGGCACCAGTTGCGCCGGACCCAGCGCGGCATGGCCCTGGTTCTCCTTTTTCAGCAGGTGCACGCCCCGGTAGTCGACGGCCAGGCCCTTGAGCGCCAGCGCAATGCGCACGCGCCAGCTGGCCGAGGAGCGGAAGTAGCTGTAGAGGGTGTAGCTCATGCGGCCATTCTCCCGCTGGCACACTTCCGCTCATGTACCCGAGGCCGCGCATCCTGCATTGCAACGTCTGCGGCCACCCGGTGCGCTACCAGGTGCCGGCGGACGACAACCGCGAGCGCGCGAGCTGCACGGCCTGCGGCCATATCCAGTACGAGAACCCGCTGAACGTGGTCGGCACCGTGCCGGTGGCCGATGACGGCCGGGTGCTGCTCTGCCGCCGCGCGATCGAGCCGCGGCGCGGCTTCTGGACCCTGCCGGCCGGCTTCATGGAGCTCGGCGAGACGGTGGCCCAAGGGGCGGCCCGCGAGACTGCCGAAGAAGCCGGTGCGCAGATTGAACTCGGCGAGCTGATCGCGCTGCTGTCCGTGGTGCGCGTCGGTCAGGTGCATCTGTTCTTCCGCGCCCGGCTGCTCAGCCTGGACTTCGACCCCGGGCCCGAAAGCCTGGAGGTCCAGCTGTTCGCCCCCGCGGACATTCCCTGGGACGAGCTTGCGTTCCGTACCGTGCGCCGCGCGCTGGAGCATCAGCTCAGCGGCGCTTCCTCCCTGCTGATCGAGACCATCTCCTGATGATGAAGAAGACCCTGATCGCGCTGCTGCTCGCCGCGCCGCTGCTGAGTTTTGCGCAGCAGTCCAAGACCGAAGTCGTCGTCGACGGCCTGACGCGGCCCTGGGCGTTCGCAGCGCTTCCTGGTGGCGGCTGGCTGATCACCGAGAAGGCCGGCCAGATTCGCGTCGCCGATGCCAAGGGCAAGCTGGTTGGCGAGCTCGCCGGCGTGCCCCAGGTCGACGACGCCGGCCAGGGCGGTCTGCACGATCTGTTGCTGGACAGCGGCTTTGCCAGCAACCGCCAGCTCTACCTTTGTTATGCCGAGCCGGGCGAGAAGGGCTTTGCCGGTACCGCGCTGGCCCGCGCCCGGCTGAGTGCCGACGGCAGGTCGCTGGAGCAGCTCCAGGTCATCTTCAGCCAGAAGCCGAAGATGAATGCCCGCCATCACTTCGGCTGCCGCATCGTGGAGGCGCGCGACGGCACGCTATTCCTCAGCCTGGGCGATCGGGGGCGCGGCATGCAGCAGGCGCAGACGCTCGACAACCACATCGGCAAGCTGGTGCGCATCGGCAAGGACGGCAAACCGCCGGCCGACAACCCCTTTGTCGGCAAGGCCGGCGCGCTGCCCGAGATCTGGAGCTACGGCCATCGCAACCAGCAGGGCGCGGTGCTCGACGGCCAGGGCCGGTTGTGGACGCATGAGCATGGGCCGCAGGGCGGCGACGAGCTGAACCGCCCCGAGGCCGGCAAGAACTATGGCTGGCCGGTGATCACCTATGGCGAGAACTACGGCGGCGGCCAGATCGGTGAGGGCATCACGCAGAAGGAGGGCATGGAGCAGCCGGTCGTCCACTGGGTGCCGTCGATTGCCCCGGCCGGCCTGGCTTTCCTCAGCAGTGACGCCTATGGCGCCGCCTGGAAGGGCAGCTTCTTCATCGGCTCGCTGAAGTTCCGCCACCTGGAGCGCGTCAAGCTCGACGAGGCGGGCAAGGTCGTCGCCCAGGAGCGCCTGCTCGCCGACATCGGCCGCGTGCGCGACGTGCGCCAGGGCCCGGACGGCCTGATCTACCTGCTGACCGAGAGCGAGCCGGCGCAGCTGCTGCGACTCAAGCCTTGAGCATCGACGCGCTGCCCGCCGTCGAGGTCAGCGGCGTGCGGGCGCCGCAGGCGGCGGTGATCATGCTGCCGGCCGACCCGCTGCTGCGCGATCGGCCGCTGGCCGACTGGCTGGCACTGCTGCCCGGCCTGCATGCGGCCGAGCGCGGTAACGGCGCGCAGGACATTCAGCTGTCCAGTCGCGGCTTTGGCGCGCGCACCTCCTTCGGCGTGCGCGGCTTGCGCCTCGTCATCGACGGCATTCCGGCCAGCAGTCCCGACGGCAGCGGCAGCCTGACCCACCTGCCGGTGACCTTGATCGAGCGCATCGAGCTGCTGCGCGGCCCCTTCAGCGCGCTGCACGGCGCCAACAGCGGCGGCGTGGTCCAGGTCTTCACCCAGCCGGTGCGTGGCGACGAGCCCGGCGAGCTGGCGCTGACCGCGGGCGCCTTTGGCGAGCGGCAGTGGCAGCTCAGCGGCAGCGGCCGCGCGGCCGAGGCGAGCTGGCGGCTGGTGGCCCAGGACGGCCGCAGCGACGGCTGGCGCGTTCACGCGGCCCAGCAACGCCGCCTGCTCGACGGCAGGCTGCAGGCCGGCAACTGGCGCTGGAGCCTGAACGCCTTGGACCAACCGGCCCAGGACCCGCAGGGCCTGAGCCCGGCGCAATGGGCGAGCGGCACGCAGCCGCCGCAGCCGCAGGCCTTCGACACGCGCAAGCAGCTGCGCCAGCTGCAGCTGGGCGCTGCCTGGCGGCAGGGCGAGCAGTCCCTCAGTGCTTGGCTGGGCCGTCGCGAGGTCTGGCAGTGGCAGGCCATTCCGGTGGCCGTGCAGCTGCCGGCCTCTCACCCCGGCGGGGTGATTGCGCTGGCGCGGCGCTACGCGGGCTTGGATTGGCAGCGCCGCGGCGAGCTGGGTGCTTGGCAGGGTCTGATCGGCCTGGCCGTCGAAGGTCAGTGGGATGAGCGACGCGGCTTCGAGAACTTTGTCGGCAGCCAGCTCGGCCTGACCGGCCGATTGCGCCGCGACGAGCACAACCAGGCGGTGGGGGTCGATGTCTATGCCCAGGCCGAACGCGCCTTGGCCGAGGCCACCCGCTTGCAGCTGGGCCTGCGCGCCGGGCGTCTGTGCCTGGCCAGCGACGACCGCTTCCTGAGCAACGGCGACGATGGGGGTGAGCGCTGGCTGCACACCGTCAGCCCGGTGCTGGGCATCAGCCAGCGCCTGGCGCCGGGCTGGTTGGCGCAGCTGCAGGCCGGCACCGCGCAGGAGACGCCGACGCTCAACGAGCTGGCCTACCGTGCCGACGGCAGCGCGGGCTTCAATGGCGACCTGCGCGCCCAGCAAAGCCGCCAGCTGGAGCTCAGCCTGCGCGGCGCCGGCCTGCAGCTGGCGCTGTTCACGGCGCGCAGCCGCGACGAGATCGTCGTCGCCAGCAGCAGCGGTGGTCGCGCGAGCTTTCGCAATGCCGGGCGCAGCGAACGTCTCGGTCTGGAACTGTCCGGCGAGCGCGAGCTGGCACCCGGCTGGAGTCTGGCGGGTTCGCTGAGCCTGCTGCGCGCGCGCCTGGACGGTGCGCCGCTGCCCGGCGCGCCGGCGCGCCAGGCCTTGCTCGACCTGCGCTGGCAGCCGGCCGCCGACTGGCGGCTGCAGCTGCGCGCCAGCGGCAAGTCGCGCCTGCCGGCCGACCTGGCGGGCAACGCGGCGCCCGGTCACGGCCTGCTGCACGCCCAGCTGCAGCATGTCGGGCGCAATCGGCTGGGTGACTGGCAGCTCGGCCTGCAACTGGACAACCTGCTCGACCGACGCCATGCCGCTTCGGTCATCGTGGGCGAGGCCAGCGGTCGCTTCCTCGAACCGGGGGCGCCGCGGCGCTGGGCGATCAGCTGGCGGCAGACCTGGCGCTGAGCTGCAGGCGGGCGCGGGCTCGTGCCAGCAAGCTGCTGGGGTCGCCGCCCTGCCAGCTCAGCACCGAGGCGCGCAGCCGTGCGCGCAGCGGCGTCGCCAGGCTGTCGGCCAGGCGCAAGGCCACGCGGCGCGCGGCGTCGGCATCGATCTCGTGCAGCAGCAGCGCCAGATCGGTCTCGCCGAAGCGCGCCAGCAGGTCGCCGCGCCGGCTCAGGCGCAGGCCTGCCGCACCGAGCTGGCGCAGGGCCTCGGGCGCCGCGCCGCCGTCCAGGCCGTAGGCCAGCAGGCAGAGCCGCGGCGGCAGGGCTTCCTGCCCCGCCTGGCGCAGACGTTCCAGCAGATGGGCCTCGCTGGCGGCGCCGGTCAGTGGGTCCAGCCAGTCGGCGGAGGCGCTTTGCCGGGTCGGGCGCGCATCGGCGGGTCGCGCCTCCAGCCAGGCGTTGCGCTGCTCGAGCCGGCGCACGCGCTCGCGCAGCCGCCAGACCCGCTCCGCTTCCGGTTCGCCCAGCGCCCAGTGGACGCTGGCGCGATTGGTGTCGGTGATGAACCGCAGCTCGAAGCGCGAGCTGGCGGCGTCCCAGCGCACGTCGCTGTAGAGCAGGTCGGCCGGCGCATCGAGGGCGCCCTGGATCAGGCCGCGCTCCCAGTCGCGGCAAAACGGCGTGCTGGAGTGCACATGGGCCAGGCCGGCGGTCTCGTCCAGCTGGAGCAGCGCGAAGCTGCCGGCGGCACTGCCGCGCGCCATCTGCGCATAGCTGCCGGCGCGCACATGGTGCTGCAGCACGTCGAGCGCGCCGGGGCAGCGGGTGAAGCCGGCGGCCTCGTGGTACCAGTCGTCGATCAGCTGGCTGCCCAGCTGGAAGCGCGCCGCGGCCGGCAGCGGCTCGCCGCCGGCGTCGCGCAGAAAGGCCAAGGGGTCGGTCAAGGGCAGCCAGCCCTGCGCCGGCAGCTGGCGCAGCAGGGCCGGTGCGGGCAGTCCGAGCTGCGCGTAGGCGGCGCGCACGCGCTGCAGGGCCAGGCTGCTGAACAGGAGGGGGGCGTCGGGCGGGGTCAAGGCCCGGGCATGCTAGGCAGTGCGCGTGGATGTTTCGCGATGACCCGGGTGGTGGCGTGAATCTTTCACGCCGGCCCCTGCAGACCGGGGGACAGGTGAGCGGCCACGGTGGCGATCTGGGCGCGCAGCGCGGCGGCCAGCGCGTCGACGCCGCGCGCCGGCGCGCGCTGCAGCGGTCGCAGCAGCGCCAGCTCGTAGGGGATGCGCTGCTGCAGCGGCCGCCAATGCAGACCGGGTCCGGCGCAGGCCAGTGCGGTCAAGGGGTTGACGATGGCCAGGCCCAGTCCCTGCTGGACCATCGCGCAGGCGGCCACGCTGCTGGCGGTCTGCAGGCGCAGCCGGCGCGGCACGGCGGCCAGCAGGCTGTCGATGGCGCTGCGGTAAGGGTCGTCGTCGGCCAGGCTGATGAAGTCCTGGTCGGCGAAGTCGGTCGCCGCCAGGCTGGGCTTGGCAAGCAGCGCATGGCCGGCCGGCAGCACCGCCACCTCGGCCAGCGCCGGCAGCGCTTCGACGCGGCAGCCGGCCACCGCGCCGCGGTACTCGCTGACGCCCAGGTCATGACCTTGCTCGGCCATCTCCGCCTCCAGCTGCGGGCTCTCGGCCGGTGTGATGGTGATGGGTTGCGGCGGCAGTGCGGCGATGGCCTGGGGCAGCAGCGCGTGGGTCAGCGCCGGCTGGGCGAGCAGGCGCAGGCGCTGGGCGTCGGGCCGGGCCAGCGCGCGCGCGGCGGTCTGGACCTGCTCCAGGCCGCGGTAGTGGAGGCGCACGGCATCCGCCAGCTGGGTGGCGGCCGCCGTCGGCCGCAGCCGGCTGCCCGGCGCGCGTTCGAACAGTGCATAGCCCAGGCGGCGCTCCATCAAGGCCAGTTCGCGGCTCAGCGTCGGCTGGCTGCTGTGCAAGGCCTGGGCGGCCGCGCCCAGGCTGCCGGCCTGCATGACGGCGCGGAACAGCTCGACCTGGCGGTGGGTGATTGGCATATCAAAGATGAATTACCTGGCATCAACATAGTAATTGCCGATATGGGTTGGCGGCGGCATGCTGGCGCCATGAACGCCTGCCACGACGACTCCCTGCTGCGCCGCCTGTCCAGCGACTACGGCACCCCGCTCTGGGTGATGGATGCGGCCACGGTGCGCGAGCGCCTGCACGAGCTGCGCGCCTTCGACACCGTGCGCTATGCGCAAAAGGCCAATCCCAACACCCATTTGTTGCGCCTGCTGCGCGCCGGCGGCGCCAAGGTCGACGCCGTCAGCCGCGGCGAGGCCATGCGCGCGCTGGCTGCCGGCTACCGCGGCGGCAGCGCCCAGGCGGCCAGCCTGACCGAGGCGGCCGAGGCCGACATCGTCTACACCGCCGACCTGCTCGACCGCGAGAGCCTGGACTTCGTCGTCGCGCAGGGCCTGGTCGTCAACGCCGGCTCGATCGACATGCTGCGCCAGCTGGGCGAGCGCTCGCCGGGGCATGCGGTCTGGCTGCGACTGAACCCGGGCTTCGGCCATGGCCACAGCCAGAAGACCAACACCGGTGGCGAGCACAGCAAGCACGGCATCTGGCACGAGCAGCTGGGCGAGGCGCTGGCGGCGATCCGCAGCGGTGGGCTGCGCCTGGTCGGCCTGCACATGCACATCGGCTCCGGGGTTGACTACGGCCATCTCGCCCAGGTCTGCGAGGCCATGGTCAGCCTGGTGCGCGCCACGCGCGACGCCGGTCATGCGCTGGCGGCGATCAGCGCCGGCGGCGGGCTGTCGGTGCCCTACCGTGCCGGCGAGCCGCGCATCGACGCCGCGCATTACCACGGGCTGTGGGACGCCGCGCGCCGTCAGGCCGAGGGCCTGCTCGGTCACCGGCTGCGCTTAGAGATCGAGCCCGGGCGCTTCCTGGTCGCCGAGGCCGGCTGCCTGATCACCGAGGTGCGCGCCGTCAAGCGCCAGGGGCGCCTGCCCTTCGTGCTGGTCGACGCCGGCTTCAACGAGCTGATGCGCCCGGCGATGTACGGCGCTCACCACGGCATGCGGCTGATCGGCGCCAGCGGCCCGCTGCAGCCGACCGCGGTGGCCGGGCCGCTGTGCGAGAGCGGCGATGTGTTCACGCAAGGCGCCGGCGGCGAGCTGGCGCTGCAGTCGCTGCCGGCGGCGGCGGTCGGCGACCTGCTCGTCATCGAGAACACCGGTGCGTACGGCAGCAGCATGAGCAGCAACTACAACAGCCGGCCGCTGTGTGCCGAGGTGCTGGTCGACGGCGACGCCGTCAGCCTGATCCGCCGCCGCCAGCGCGTCGAGGAGTTGCTGGCGCTGGAAGCGGACTGAGGTAGGGCGCCTCGAAGCGCTCCCAGCCCTGCTTGGCCAGCTGGGCCAGGCCGCGGTCGAGGTCGGCGAGCAACATGGCAGCACCCGGGCGGCCCATTGCCACGCCCAGGTGGGTCTGGTCTCCGCTGTCGTGGCTGAAGGGCTGGCGCGCCAGCTTCTGCCCCAGGCCAAGCTCCTGCACCAGCCAGCGGCCTGGCAGGTGGTTGACCACCGCCGCATCGATGCGCGCGGCGGCGACCATGCGCAGCAAGGTGTCCAGGTTCAAGGCGCGCTCCACGCGGACGCCCAGCGCTGCCTGCAAGCGTGGTGGAAAGGCGAAGCCGGCGACCACGCCCAGGCGCAGCGACTGCAGATCCTCCAGGCGCTGGATCAGCGGCCCGCGTTCGCGCAGCGCGTAGAAGTCGTGCTGCACGCTGCTGCCGTAGCCGCGGCTGAAGGCGAGGAAGCGCTGACGCTCGGGGGTTTCACGCACGGCCACCGTCAGGTCGGCTCTGCCGGCCTCCAGTTCGGCCAGCACGCGGCGCCAGGGCAGGCGCTCGATCGCCAGTTCATAGCGCCCGCTGAGGCTGAGCGCGGCACGCAGGATGTCGATGTCGATGCCGTCGCCGGCCGTGTGTCCCGGTTCCAGCACATAGGGCGGCAGCACGGCCACCGGCACCCGCAGGGGTCGGGCCGCCGCCTCGGCCACGGGCAGGCAGAGCAGGCCGAGGGTGGCGTGGCGTCGCGTGGGCATGGGCCCTCATCCTAGGGCGCGGCGAGATGGCTTGACGGCGCCGGGGGCGGGATCCGTGAACTCCGTGACAGGAGCGTTGCCCGGGTGCGTCGTTGCCAGAGCCATCGCGCCAGCTTGTCGAATGTCAATAGGGCGACACAGGGCTATTGGCCCGATAGCTCCTGCCTAAGTTACCGATTCGATTAATCAAAGCTAATGATGAATCGATAACGATACAGTTATTCCTATTCCGCAACCCTTCCACCAGGAGAACTCCATGTCGCTGATCAACACCCAAGTCCAACCGTTCAAGGCCGAAGCCTTCCACAACGGCAAGTTCGTCACCGTGACCGACGAAAGCCTGAAGGGTGAGTGGTCCGTGCTGATCTTCATGCCGGCCGCCTTCACCTTCAACTGCCCGACCGAGGTCGAGGACGCGGCCGACCACTACGCCGAGTTCCAGAAGGCTGGCGCTGAGGTCTATATCGTCACCACCGACACGCATTTCGCCCACAAGGTCTGGCACGAGACCAGCCCGGCCGTGAGCAAGGCCAAGTTCCCGCTGGTCGGCGACCCGACCCATGCGCTGACCCGCGCCTTCGGCGTGCACATCGAGGAAGAGGGCCTGGCCCTGCGCGGCACCTTCGTGATCAACCCGCAAGGCGTGATCAAGACCGCCGAGGTGCACTCGAACGAGATCGCCCGCGACGTCAAGGAAACCCTGCGCAAGCTGAAGGCCGCCCAGTACACCGCCGCCAACCCCGGCCAGGTCTGCCCGGCCAAGTGGAACGAAGGCGCTAAGACCATCGCTCCGTCGCTGGACCTGGTCGGCAAGATCTAAGCCTTCTGGCTTGATGAAGTACCGCGCGGCGCCCGCACCGGGCGCCGCGCTCCCCCCGAATACCCGCTAGCCGCGTCCTTGCTGGGCGCCGGCTGGCCCCAGCCTGCACGCCACCATGCTCGACGCCGCTCTCAAGACCCAGCTCGCGACCTATCTGCAACGCCTGACCCGCCCGGTCGAGCTGGTGGCGACGCTGGACGCCTCCCCGGCCGCGCAGGAGTTGCGCGCGCTGCTGCAGGACGTGGTCGAGGCCTCGGCCTCCCAGGTCAGCCTGCGCGTCGTCGACGACGGCGAGCGCTCCCCCTCGTTCACGATCGGCCAGCCCGGCGAGCCGGCGCGCCAGCGCTTTGCCGGCCTGCCCATGGGCCATGAGTTCACCACCCTGGTGCTCAGCCTGCTGCAGGTGGGCGGCGTGGCGCCCAAGATCAGCGAGGCACAGGCCGAGCGCATCCGCGCCATCCAGGGCCCGCTGGCCTTCGACACCTACATCGGCCTGTCCTGCCACAACTGCCCGGACGTGGTGCAGGCGCTCAATGTGATGAGCCTGCTGAACCCGGCCATCCGCTCCACGGCCATCGACGGCGCCCTGTTCCAGGACGAGGTCAAGGCCCTGGACATCATGGCGGTGCCGGCGGTCTTCGTGAACGGCAAACCGTTCGCCAATGGCCGCATGGACATCGACGATCTGCTTGCCAAGATCGAGGCCGCCTTTGACACCGCCGGCGCTGCCGAGCGTGCCGCGGCTCAGGCCCGCGAACTGAGCGAGAAGGCGCCCTACGACATGCTGATCGTCGGCGCCGGCCCGGCCGGTGCTGCCGCCGCCGTCTACGCCGCCCGCAAGGGCCTGCGCGTCGGCCTGCTGGCCGACCGCTTCGGCGGTCAGACCCTGGACACCCTGGGCATCGAGAACTACATCTCGGTGCAGCACACCGAAGGTCCGCAATTCGCCCGCGCGCTGGAGAACCATGTGCGCGACTACCCGGTCGATGTGATGAGCGGTCTGCGCGCCGCCCGCCTGGACGCCGCCGGCGAGCTGGAGGGCCTGAGCGCGGTGCAACTGGAGAACGGTGCGCAGCTGCGCGCCAAGACCTTGATCTTGGCCACCGGCGCGCGCTGGCGCGAGCTGGGCGTGCCCGGCGAGGCCCAGTACCGCAACAAGGGCGTCGCCTACTGCCCGCACTGTGACGGCCCCCTGTTCAAGGGCCAGCGCGTGGCCGTGGTCGGCGGTGGCAACTCGGGTGTCGAGGCCGCCATCGATCTGGCCGGCATCGTCAAAGAGGTCACCCTGCTGGAGTTCGCGCCCCAGCTGAAAGCCGACGAAGTGCTGGTGAAGAAGCTGCACAGCCTGCCCAATGTGACCGTGCTGACCAATGCTCAGACCCAGGAGGTCGCCGGCGACGGTCAGAAGGTCAACGGCCTGCGCTGGCTGAACCGGGTCAGCGGCGAGTCGACGCTGATCCCGCTGGAGGGCGTGTTCGTGCAGATCGGCCTGGTGCCCAACACCGAGTGGCTGAAGGGCACGCTGGAGCTGAGCCGCTACGGCGAGATCATCGTTGACGCCAAGGGCGCGACCTCGCTGCCCAATGTCTTTGCCGCCGGCGACTGCACGACCGTGCCCTTCAAGCAGATCATCATCGCCGCCGGTGACGGCGCGAAGGCGGCGCTGGGTGCCTTTGACGCGCTGATGCGCATGCCCGCCGCCGCTGCGCTCAAGGTTTAAACCGAGGCCATCAGCTTGATGCGCAGCTCGCCGGGTCCGAAACGCTCGGTGAGCAGCAGCTGCAGATGCGGCCTGAGCATGCGCAGCTTGGCGGCGGCCGCGGCGTTCTTCACCAGCAGGGTCCAGCCGGCCTCGTCGACGCCGCCGGCCACCACCGCCGCATGCAACGCCTTGGGGATGGCCAGCTTGACGGTGGCCAGGCGCTCTTCGCCGGCACGCGCCGCCCGCGTCAGCGCCAACAAGCCGGCGTCGCGCTGCAAGGTGTCGACCAGCGCGCGTGCGCGAGGCACCACGGGCCGCGGGGCAGGGCGCAGGTAGCGGGGCGGGTTCACCGTTCCAGTTTAGGCCCGCTGCTAGACTCGGCCGCTTTTGCCGGCGCCGGTCGAGCTCCCTGTCCTAGGGTTTGCCCAGGGGTTTTCGAGCGCGTCTGGGCATCTTGATTCCTGCCGGGGCTCGCCCCATCTGCGGCAGTCGCGCCTTTCCCCTGCATTCCCCCTCGCCATGTTGCCCTCGATCCTGACCCGCCTGTTCGGTAGCCGCAACGAGCGCCTGCTGCGCCAGTACCGCCGCACGGTGCAAGACATCAATGCGCTGGAGCCGAAGTTCGAGGCGATGGACGATGCCACCCTGCGTGAGCAGACCAAGCTGCTCAAGGAACGCTACGCTAAGGGCGAGACCCTGCAGCAACTGCTGCCCGAGGCCTTTGCCGTGGTCCGCGAGGGCGGCAAGCGCTCGCTGAAGATGCGCCACTTCGACGTGCAGCTGATCGGCGGCATGGTGCTCAACGAGGGCAAGATCGCCGAGATGCGCACCGGCGAGGGCAAGACTCTGATGGCCACGCTGCCGGTCTACCTGAACGCGCTGAGCGGCAAGGGCGTCCACGTCGTCACGGTCAACGACTACCTGGCGCGCCGCGACGCCGAGTGGATGGGCAAGTTGTACAACTTCCTCGGTCTCACGGTCGGCATCAACCTGCCGCAGATGAGCCGCGAGGAGAAGCAGGCCGCTTACGGCGCCGACATCACCTACGGCACGAACAACGAGTACGGCTTCGACTACCTGCGCGACAACATGGTGCAGGACATCGCCGACCGCGTGCAGCGCGGCCTGAACTTCGCCATCGTCGACGAGGTCGACTCCATCCTGATCGACGAGGCGCGCACGCCGCTGATCATCAGCGGCCAGGCCGAGGACCAGACCGAGCTCTACCGCGCCATCAACCTGATCGCGCCGCAGCTGAAGAAGCAGATCGGCGAGGAGAACGTGCGCACCGGCGAGGGCGTGATCGAAGCGGGCGACTTCACCGTCGACGAGAAGTCCCACCAGATCTACCTGACCGAGAGCGGTCACGAGAAGGCCGAGGAGTTGCTCAGCCAGGCCGGCCTGCTGCCCGCCGGCGCCAGCCTCTACGACCCAGCCTACATCACCCTGGTCCACCACCTTTACGCCAGCTTGCGCGCTCACCATGTGTTCCAGAAGGACACGCATTACGTGGTGCAGGGCGGCGAGGTGGTCATCGTCGACGAGTTCACCGGCCGCCTGATGAGCGGTCGCCGCTGGAGCGACGGCCTGCACCAGGCCGTCGAGGCCAAGGAAGGCGTGCAGATCCAGGCTGAGAACCAGACCCTGGCCTCGATCACCTTCCAGAACTACTTCCGCATGTACGGCAAGCTCGGCGGCATGACCGGCACCGCCGACACCGAGGCCTACGAGTTCCAGGAGATCTATGGCCTGGAGACCGTGGTCATCCCGCCGAACCGGCCGACCATCCGCAAGGACGAACTCGACCTGGTCTTCAAGACCACGCGCGAGAAGTACGAGGCGGTCATCAAGGACATCCAGGACTGCCAGCAGCGGGGCCAGCCCTGCCTGGTCGGCACGACCTCGATCGAGAACTCGGAGATCGTCTCCACGCTGCTGACCAAGGCCAAGCTGCCGCACCAGGTGCTCAACGCCAAGCAGCACACCAAGGAGGCGGAGATCATTGCCCAGGCCGGTCGGCCGGGGTCCATCACCATCGCCACCAACATGGCCGGCCGCGGCACCGACATCGTGCTGGGCGGCAACGTCGAGAAGCAGGTGCAGTTCATCGAAGCGGACGAGGCCATCCCCGCCGACGAGAAGGCACGCCGCATCCAGCAGCTGCACGACGAATGGCAGGGCCTGCACGAGCAGGTCAAGGCGGCCGGTGGCCTGCGCGTCATCAGCTGCGAGCGCCACGAGAGCCGCCGCATCGACAACCAGCTGCGCGGCCGCTCCGGTCGCCAGGGCGACCCGGGCTCCAGCCGCTTCTACCTGAGCCTGGATGACCAGCTGATGCGCATCTTCGCCGGCGAGCGCGTCAAGGCGATCATGGAGCGCCTGAAGATGCCCGATGGCGAGGCCATCGAGGCCGGCATCGTCAGCCGCTCGATCGAGGGCGCGCAGCGCAAGGTCGAGGCGCGCAACTTCGACATCCGCAAGCAGCTGCTCGAGTACGACGACGTCGCCAACGATCAACGCAAGGTCATCTACCAACAGCGCAACGCCATCCTGGAAGCCAAGGACCTGCTGCCGCAGATCCAGAGCCTGCGCGAAGGCGCGATGACCGACATCGTGCGTACCCATGTGCCCTTCGAGAGCCTGGAGGAGCAGTGGGACTTGCCGGCGCTGCAGGCTCAGCTGAAGGAAGAGTGGCAGCTTGACCTGCCGCTGGTCGAGACCGCCGGACAGGCCGAGGCCTTCACCGACGAGGACGTGCTGGCCATGGTGCTGAAGTCGGCCAACGAACGCTTTGCCGCCAAGGTCGAACAAATCGGCGTGGAGAACTTCAATCCCTTCATGCGCATGGTGCTGCTGCAAAGCATCGACCAGCGCTGGCGCGAGCACCTGGCGGCGCTGGACTACCTGCGCCAGGGCATCCATCTGCGCGGCTACGCCCAGAAGAACCCCAAGCAGGAATACAAGCGCGAGGCCTTCGAGCTCTTCGGTCAGTTGCTCGATGCGGTGAAGATGGAGGTCACCCGCATCTTGATGAATGTGCGCATCCAGAGCCAGGATGAGGCGCAGGCCGCCGCCGAGGCCGCCGCCGCCCGCGCCGCGCCGGTGCGCAACGTCACCTACACCCACCCGAACGAGGATGGTTCGGTGAGCAGCGAGGCCGCTGACGGCATGGATCCGTCACAGTTCGTCGGCGTCGGCCGCAACGACCCCTGCCCTTGCGGTAGCGGCAAGAAGTTCAAGTTCTGTCACGGCAAGCTCGCCTGATCGCCGCCGGACTCCCCTGGAGTCCGGGGGTTGGGGCGGATTGTGTGGATTAGTTCGCAGTGCTCCCCCTGGGATGGGGGTGGGTTCTGAAGGGGTACCCCCCCAGAATGAACTCACTCAATAAATTTCAACAGAAATCCCCCAGGACGACCCCATGAGCACCTTGACGACGCTGCGCCACTGTTCCGCCGCGGCTGCTCTGAGCCTGTTGGCCGTGTCGGCCCAGGCGGCCAGCATGAGCTTGCAGGACGCCTTCAAGACGCCTGGCACGGGTGATTTCAGCCACAGTGTCAGCTTCTCGCTGAGCGAGCGCAGCGAGTTGTCCCTCTGGCTGCAAGGCTGGAGCATGAAGGGCGTCGTGCCCGCCGACGGCAGCGTGTCCGGCGCACTGGCGGCCAGCGACCTGAAGTTCCTGGGCCTGACGCTGACCGGCGCCGGCCAGAGCTTCAATTTCAGTGGCCACAGCAGCCTGGGCCAGGCGGTGATCGGCAGCGAGCAGCGCACCAACCCGGGAAGCAGCCGCCCCTGGACCGCCTACCTGCAGACCTATGAGCTGGCGCCGCTGGCGCTGGACGCCGGCAACTGGACGCTGACGGTCTATGGCGAGGACAAGGACGACAAGAAGGCCAGCGGCCTGGACCTGCGCCTGCAGGCCCAGCCGGCCCAGCAGGCGGTGCCCGAGCCGGGTGCGCTGCTGCTGGCCAGCCTTTCCCTGCTGGCCGCCGGCCTGCTGGGCCGTCGCCGTCAGGCCTGATACCGCGGAGTCCCCCATGCGCCAGCTCATCAAGAACGCCCTCCTGCCCCTCAGCCTGTTGGTCGGCGGGGTCGCCCAGGCGAACACGCCGATCGACATCGCCTTCCAGGGCACGCAGGGCGTCACGCTCTGGACCTCGGATTCCGGCGACTACCGGACCGGCGCCATGCAGTACGTGCTGCAAGGCGGCGGCAGCTTCGAGGCCTTCTGCATCGAATTGGCCGAGAGTCCGTTCAGCGTCTTCAACTTCGCCAGCTACCAGGTCGGCAGCTTCAGCGGCTCGCCCCTGCTGGAGCGCCAGGGCAGCCTGCTGCAAGGTCTGTTCTCCAGCAGCTATGCCGGCCTGGGCAGCGACCTGCAGCGCGCCGCCTTCCAGCTTGCGGTCTGGGAGATCACCCACGAGACCGACGCGCAGCTCGACGTCTCCTACCAGAGCGGCAGTTTCTATTTCCTGGACTTCGGCAACGCCGCGCCCGAGAGCGAGCTGATCGCCTTCGAGACCCTGGCCAACGGCTATCTGCAGGCCGCAGCCAGTTACAGCGGCCCGGCGCTGTATCGCCTGGATCGCCTGACGAATCTGGGCGCCCAGGACCTCGTCACCGCGACGCCGGTTCCCGAGCCGGCCACCTACGGCCTGATGCTCGCCGGTCTGGGCCTGCTCAGCCTGGCTCGCCGCCGCTGATCCCGACCCGCTCAGCCTGAAGCCCGGTGCGCCCGCCCCGGGCTTTTCGCTTTCTAGAATCCGGCGCCGCTGTCAAGGACCCCTCCATGCCCGTAAATCTCCAAGCACCGCAAGCCCAGGATCTGCTGCCCGTCAGGGGCGTGCGCATCGGTTCGACCATGGCCGGGGTGCGCAAGCCCGGTCGCCGCGACCTCTCGGTCTGGCTGCTCGACCCGGGCACGGTGGTGGCCGGGGTGTTCACGCTGAACCGCTTCTGTGCCGCGCCGGTGCAGGTCTGTCGCGAGCACCTGGCCGGGCAGGGCATCCGCGCCCTGCTCATCAACACCGGCAATGCCAATGCGGGCACCGGCCAGGACGGCCTGGCTCGGGCACGTCGCAGCTGCGCGCTGCTCGCCGCCCAACTCGGCATCGAGGCCCGGCAGGTGCTGCCTTTCTCGACCGGGGTGATCATGGAGACCTTGCCGGTCGAGCGCATCGAGGCCGGTCTGCCGGCGGCCATCGCCGCCGCCAGCGACAGCCATTGGCTGGAGGCGGCGCAGGCCATCATGACCACCGACACCCTGCCCAAGGCGGGCTCGCGCCAGGTACAGATCGACGGGCGCACCGTCACCCTCAGCGGCATCGCCAAGGGCGCCGGCATGATCCGCCCGAACATGGCGACCATGCTGGGCTTTGTCGCCACCGATGCGGCGGTGGACGCGGCGCTGTTGCAGCAACTGGCGCGCGAAGCGGCCGACGCTTCGTTCAACCGCATCACCGTCGACGGTGACACGTCGACCAATGACAGCTTCGTCGTCGTCGCCACCCAGCAGGCCGGCCATGCTTTGATCCGCGACGCGGCCAGCCCCGCCGCGGCGCTGCTGCGCGACGCGCTGATCGACCTGTCGCGTGAGCTGGCGCAGGCCATCGTGCGCGACGGCGAAGGCGCCACCAAATTCATCAGCGTGCGGGTCGACGGCGGTCGCGACGAGGCCGAGTGCCGACTCGCGGCCTATGCCATCGCCCACTCGCCGCTGGTCAAGACCGCCTTCTACGCCAGCGATCCCAATCTCGGCCGCATCCTGGCGGCGGTTGGCTACGCCGGCATCGCCGATCTCGACCAGTCGCTGATCGACATGCACCTGGGCGAGGTGCATGTCGTGACCGCCGGTGGTCGCCACCCGGCCTATGTGGAGGCGGATGCGGCGGCGGTGATGCAGCGCAGCGAGATCGAGGTCCGCGTGCACCTGCACCGCGGACACGCCAGCAGCACGGTCTGGACTTGCGACTTCAGCGAGGACTACGTGCGCATCAACGCCGACTACCGCTCCTGAGCCTCGCTCAGAAATCCATCGCCCGCGTCCGCCAGCCCCGGGCAACCATGGTCGCGTTGATGAGCTGCGCCTCCTCGCGGCTGGCGAACGGCCAGACCGCCGCGCGGTAGCCCGGCTTGGCGTCGAAGACCCCGCCGTCCAGCCCGGTCGCGCCGGTCTGCGCGACATGGGCGCGCATGCGCTCCAGCATGGCCTCGGCCTCCTCGCGCTTGGCAAACACCGGGCTGACCAGGGCGACCACCGGGCCGCTGCTGGGCAGGCGCGGTGCGACGCGTTCGGGGTCGGCGGTGGCCGGGCTGCTGACCGCCGTAGGGGCCGCGGGTGGCGCGATCGCCGGGTCGGAGGCCGGTGCGGCGCGGCGGCGGACCGGACCCAGGCGCGGACGGATGTCGGGGACGGCCTCACTGGCCGTCGTGCTGGGGGGCAGTGGTTCGGCGCTGGCCGCTGCCTCGGACATGCTGGCCGCTGCTGAGACCGCCAGCGTGGGGGGGAGCGCTGGCGCGGAGGGCGCCGATGCGATCACGGCTGCCGAGGCCACGGCACTGGCGGCCTGCACGGCGCCGCTGACTCTCACTGTGGGCAAGGGTGTCGGAGTGCGTGGTTCGCCGCGCAGCAACCAACCCAAGCCGGCCAGCGGCAGCAGCAGGGCCGCCGCCAGCAGCAGCAGGCGCTTGCGGTCGAGCACGCGGCGGCCGGCGACCTGCAGCGGCGGCTCCAGGCTGATCAGCACGCGCTGGCGGCCGCTGCTGCCCTCGATCGCGGCGCTGATCAGCCAGCGCTCGAAAGGCCAGCCGCCCGCGCTGGCCGCGCGATCGTCGACCTCGATGCGTCGCTGGGGCCAGTCGTCGGCGCCCTCGATGCTCTCCACCCCATGGCGCAGTGCAAAGGCCGCCGCCTGGCGGGTCGACAGGCCGCGGATGAAGCGCTCGCTGAAGGCGGCGCGGGCGCCCGATGGATCGCCGCGGCCCAGCCAGCGCGCCAGGCGCTGTCGCAGGCCGCGGACGGGCGCCGCGTCGTCCGCGCTGCGCACGAAGGGCAGGGCGACCAGCCCGATGCTGTGCACGCCTTGCGCGGACAGGCGCTCGGCCAGCGGCTGCCTGTGCTGCCAGGCCAGCACGGCCTCGACGACGGATTCCAGCGACGGTGCGTTCATGGGCTTGCGATGGTAGACACCGGACAATCGCTGCCATGCCGCTTGCCGATGCCCTTGCCGATTTCATTGCGCTTGCCGCCGACCCTGCCTGGGTGAGGCTGCAGCTGACCCAGGGGCCGCCGGGCGGCGCCGAGCGCCTGCAGCTGCGCCCGGTGCAACTGCGCGGCGCCGCGCATTGGCAGGCGGTCTGGCGCCATCCCAGCAAGGACTTGACGGAGAACTGGCCGGCGGCCGAAGGGCGGCAGCGGCTGACCGCGCTGCTGGAGGCCGGCTGGCGCAGCGCCGTGCTCTGGCGCACCGACGGCCATTGGCAACTCGACCGCAAGCGCAAGGGCGACTGGCGGCTGGTGCGCCATGGCGGCGCGGCCACCGAGGCGGCGAGCGGCAGCCACGACCGCAGCAAGCAGCGCGCGCTGGATCTGGCCCACCCGGTTTGGCAGGCCTTGGGAATTGCCGAGCCCGGTCGCGATGCCGCGCCGCGCCTGGTGCCGGCCATGGCGCGCAAGTGGAAGCAGATCAACCGTTTCGTCGAGGTGCTGGAGCCCGCCCTGCGCGATGCCGGCCTGTTGCAGGAAGAGCGACTGCGTGTCGCCGATTTCGGTTGCGGCCGTGGCTACCTGACTTTTGCGGTCGCCCTTCACCTGGCACAACGCGGCATCGCCGCCGAGGTGCTGGGCGTCGAGCTGCGCGACGACCTGGTCGCCCAGACCGAGACCCTGGCGCGTCAGCAGGGCATCGCCGGCCTGCACTTCGCGCAAGGCGATGTCGGCCATGCCGAGGTGAGGCCGCTCGACCTGATGATCGCGCTGCACGCCTGCGACACCGCCACCGACCATGCCATTCACCATGGTCTGCGCGCCGGTGCCCGCGTGATCGTCTGCGCGCCGTGCTGCCACAAGCAGCTGCGTGCGCAATTGCAGCCGCCGTCGGCGCTGCGACCCTTGTTCAAGCATGGCGTCCATCTCGGCCAGGAGGCGGAGATGCTGACCGACGGTCTGCGTGCCCTGCTGCTGGAGAGCCAGGGCTATGAGACACAGGTCTTCGAGTTCATCTCGCTGGAGCACACGCAGAAGAACAAGATGATCCTGGCCGTGCGCCGCAGCGAACAAGCCCAAGCCGGCCGGCGCGAGGCGGCGTTGCGCCAGGTGCAGGACTTGAAGGATTTCTGGCAGCTTCGCGAGCACTGCCTGGAACAGCTGCTCGCCGCCCCTCGCGCTTGAGCGACGAAGGATGAAGCGACCGCCTCGCCCGCGGACGCCGTTGGCGTGGGGCCGCGAGGGGTCGTTCACCGACGGGTCGCGTCGGCGACCCGCCAGACGGTCGCGGCCATGCCACGCCAAGGACCAAGGTCCCCTGCGCTGCCCAGTGGGCGGGCTCCGCGTCGTCATGGGCGGCATCTTCGCGGCCGCCGCTGCGGCCCAGCAGGGGCAAAGCGGCCGCCAAGCCCGCCAGTCAACTGCATGCCAATGCACCGGCTTTTTGGCGCAATACCGGCCTGCGCCACCGTGGTCATTGGCAGACCCCTGGACGGGGCAGCCCTTGGCCTAGGGCTAGAATTCGCAGTCAACCCAGAGAGCGAATGGGGCGCCTGTAGGCCAGCTGGCCTTCGTGCGCCTGGGGCCTGCCGCATGGCGGCACGGCTTCGGGGCGGTCCTGCCGCCACCCACCGCTGCGAACGGAGTCAAAGCGCACACATGAACAACATCAAGCACCACTTGAACTCGATCGTCCGCGGCGGTGCCGCCATGGCCGGTGTCCTGCTGACCCAGGCGGCCTGGGCCGTCAACGACCTGCCCGGTGGGCCGGCGGTCAATCAGGTCAATCTGCACCCGCCGGTGACGAAGATCGCCGCCGACCAGATGTGGCTGCACAACTTCATGCTGATCATCTGCACGGTGATCTTCGTGGCGGTGTTCGGCGTGATGTTCTATTCGATCTGGAAGCATCGGAAGAGCAAGGGGGCCAAGTCGGCCAACTTCCACGAGTCGGTGGCGGTCGAGATTGCCTGGACCGTGGTGCCCTTCATCATCGTCATCGCGATGGCGCTGCCGGCGACCAAGGTCGTCGTGGCGATGAAGGACACGACGAATGCCGACCTGACCATCAAGGCCACCGGCTACCAGTGGAAGTGGGGTTACGACTACCTGAAGGGCGAGGGCGAGGGCATCGGCTTCCTGTCCACGCTGGATCCGTCGCATCGTCTGATGTCGGACAGTGGCAAGCCCGAAAAGGTCGACGACTACCTGCTCAAGGTCGACAACCCGCTGGTGGTGCCGGTGGATCGCAAGATCCGCATCATCACCACCGCCAACGACGTCATCCACGCCTGGATGGTGCCGGCCTTCGGCGTCAAGCAGGACGCCATCCCTGGTTTCGTGCGCGACACCTGGTTCCGCGCCGAGAAGGTCGGCGACTACTATGGCCAGTGCGCCGAGCTCTGCGGCAAGGAGCACGCCTACATGCCCATCCATGTGAAAGTGGTGTCGGCCGCCGATTACGCGATCTGGGTCGACGAGCAGAAGAAGGCGATGGCCGCCAAGGCCGACGACCCGGCCAAGGTCTGGGAGCTGGATGCCCTGGTTGCCCGCGGCGAGAAGGTCTACAACGCCAATTGCGCGGCCTGCCACGGCGCGACCGGCAAGGGCGCCGGTCCGATCAAGGCGCTGGACGGCAGCGACATCGTGCTGAACCAGCCGGAGAAGCAGATCGAGATCCTGCTCAAGGGCGCTGGCAACGGGGCGATGCCCGCCTGGAAGCAGCTCAGCGACACCGAGCTGGCGGCGGTTGCCACCTTCACGAAGAACGCCTGGAGCAACCAGACCGGCAAGCTGATCCAGCCCGCCGAGATCGTTGCCGCCCGCAGCAAGTAAGCCACCGCTAGCAAGCCAAGGACAAGAACATGAGCGCAGTGCTGGACCACCACGGTCATCACGCCCACGACGATCACGATCACCACGCCCCGACGGGCTGGCGGCGCTGGGTCTTCGCGACCAACCACAAGGACATCGGCACGCTGTACCTGCTGTTCAGCTTCACGATGCTGATGATCGGCGGCCTGCTGGCCCTGGGCATCCGCGCGGAGCTGTTCCAGCCGGGTCTGCAGTTCGTGAACCCCGAGCTGTTCAACCAGCTGACCACCATGCACGGCCTGATCATGGTGTTCGGCGCCATCATGCCGGCCTTCGTGGGCTTCGCGAACTGGATGATCCCGCTGCAGATCGGCGCGTCCGACATGGCCTTTGCGCGGATGAACAACTTCAGCTTCTGGCTGATGATCCCCGCGGCGCTGATGCTGGTGGCCTCGTTCTTCATGCCGGGCGGCGCACCCGCTGCCGGCTGGACGCTGTACGCACCGCTGACCCTGCAGATGGGGCCCTCGATGGACGCCGGCATCTTCGCGATGCACATCCTCGGCGCCTCGTCGATCATGGGTTCGATCAACATCATCGTCACCATCCTGAACATGCGCGCGCCCGGCATGACCTTGATGAAGATGCCGATGTTCGTTTGGACCTGGCTGATCACCGCCTACCTGCTGATCGCGGTGATGCCGGTGCTCGCCGGTGCCATCACGATGACGCTGACCGATCGCCATTTCGGCACGGCCTTCTTCAACCCCGCCGGCGGCGGTGACCCGATCATGTACCAGCACATCTTCTGGTTCTTCGGTCACCCCGAGGTCTACATCATGATCCTCCCGGCCTTCGGCATCGTCAGCCAGATCGTGCCGGCCTTCGCCCGCAAGAAGCTGTTCGGCTACGCCTCGATGGTCTACGCGACCGCCTCGATCGCCATCCTGTCGTTCATCGTCTGGGCCCACCACATGTTCACCACCGGCATGCCGGTGACCGGCCAGCTGTTCTTCATGTACGCGACCATGCTGATCGCGGTGCCCACCGGCGTGAAGATCTTCAACTGGGTCGCGACCATGTGGCGCGGTTCGATGAGCTTCGAGACGCCGATGCTCTGGGCGGTCGGCTTCATCTTCGTGTTCACGATGGGTGGCTTCACCGGCCTGATCCTGTCGATGGCGCCGGTCGACATCCAGATCCAGGACACCTATTACGTGGTGGCCCACTTCCACTACGTGCTGGTGGCCGGCTCGCTGTTCGCGCTGTTCGCCGGCGTCTACTACTGGGGTCCGAAGTGGACCGGCGTGATGTACTCGGAGTGGCGCGGCAAGTTCCACTTCTGGGGTTCGCTGGCGACCTTCAACATCACCTTCTTCCCGATGCACTTCCTCGGCCTGGCCGGCATGCCGCGCCGTTACGCCGACTATCCGCTGCAGTTCGCCGACTTCAACGCCATCGCCTCGATCGGCGCGCTGGGCTTCGGTCTGATGCAGGTCTACTTCTTCGTCTTCGTGGTCCTGCCGATGATGCGTGGCAAGGGCGAGAAGGCGCCGCAGAAGCCTTGGGAGGCCGCCGAAGGCCTGGAGTGGGAAGTGCCGTCGCCGGCGCCGTTCCACACCTTCGAGAACCCGCCCAAGCTCGACGCCACCGCCACCAAGGTGATCGGCTGAGGCCAAGATGCAAACGCCTGAACAGCGCAAGGCCAACCGCCGCCTGGGTTTGATCCTGGCGTCGGTGGCCCTGGCTTTCGCGCTTGGCTTTGCGGTCAAGATCGCGTTGCTGAGCTGAGGCCGACGATGTCCCGCTGGTCCCGCGCGCTGAAACGCGACAACCTGCAGATGGTCGGCAAGCTCACCCTGGTGGTGGCGCTGATGTTCGGCTTCGGTTACGCGCTGGTGCCGATCTACCGCCATATCTGCGAGGCCCTGGGCATCAATGTGCTCAGCCAGACCGGCCGAGCCGAGCAGGCCAAGAACACGCAGATCGACTACAGCCGCACGGTGACGGTCGAGTTCGACGCCAATGCCCGCGGTCCCTGGGACTTCAAGCCGGCGAAGAACTACGTGACCGTGCACCCGGGCGAGCTGGTCACGGTCAACTACACCTTCAGGAACAAGCAGGACCGCACGATGGCCGCGCAGGCCATCCCCAGTTACGCGCCCAAGCAGGCGACCGCGCATTTCCAGAAGTTCGAATGCTTCTGCTTCAACGAGTACACCCTGAAGCCGGGCGAGGAAAAGGAGTGGCCGGTGGTCTTCGTGGTCAGCAACAAGCTGCCCAAGGACGTCACCACGATCACGCTCTCCTACACCTTCTTCGAAGTGGCGGGCAAGGGACTGCAGCAGGCATCGGTCGTCAAGGCGGGTCCCGGCGCATGAGCGAGCATCGCGAGGAACTGCGCAGCGCGGTGGCCCGGCCGATGTCTTTCGGTCAGACCCTGCGTGCCGTGGCCTGGAGTTTTTTTGGCGTGCGCAAGGGCGCAGAGCATGAGCGCGACATGGCGCAGCTCAACCCGGTGCACGTGATCATTGCCGGCATCGCCGCCGCCGCCGTTTTCGTGCTGGCGCTGGTGCTGCTGGTGCGCTGGATCATCGGCAGCGGCGTGGCCGCCGGCTGACAAGACAACGAGGAGAAGAAAGATGGCAGCACATACCCCCGGGGCTACGCCCTATTACTTCGTGCCCGGACCGTCCCGGCACCCGGCGATGGCCGCCTTCGGCCTGTTCTTCGTCATCCTCGGTGCCGGCCAGTGGGTCAATGGCAGCGGCTGGGGCGCCTACTCGCTGGCCTTCGGCCTGCTGTTCTGGCTGTGGGTGCTGAAGTCCTGGTTCGGTGACGCGATTCGCGAGAGCGAGGGCGGCCTGTACAGCGATCGCATCGACATGTCGTTCCGCTGGAGCATGGGCTGGTTCATCTTCTCCGAGGTGATGTTCTTCGCCGCCTTCTTCGGCGCGCTGTACTGGGCCCGCGTGCATTCGGTGCCGTCGCTGGGCAGCCTGGAGAACGCCATCCTCTGGCCCGACTTCAAGGCCCTGTGGCCGAGCAGCAGTCCCGGCGCGACCGCGTCGCCGGCTGGCATCGTCGAGCCCTTCAGCACCATCGGTCCCTGGCCGCTGCCGACCATCAACACGGCGCTGCTGCTGACCTCGGGTGTCACGCTGACCATCGCCCACCATGCGCTGATCGCCGGCAACCGCGGCAAGACCATCGCCTACATGTGGCTGACCGTGCTGCTCGGCCTCGTCTTCCTGTTCGTGCAGGGCTACGAGTACATGCACGCCTACCGCGACCTGAACCTGAAGCTGTCCAGCGGCATCTTCGGCAGCACCTTCTTCATGCTCACCGGCTTCCACGGCTTCCACGTGTTCGTCGGCATGCTGATGCTGCTGTTCATCACGCTGCGTCTGCAGAAGGGTCACTTCACGCCCGAGCGGCACTTCGGATTCGAAGGCGCCGCCTGGTACTGGCACTTCGTCGACGTGGTTTGGCTGGGCCTCTACGTCGTCGTGTACTGGATGTAAGGCCCTCAGCCGCTTGAACAAGGCGCCGCGCTGCGGCGCCTTTTACTTTCTAGCGCCCGAGGGGCACGCCGCGCGGTTCGATCCAGCCCATGGCCCAGGCCAGCAAGACAAAAAGGAATAGCGAGATGGACAGCGCCACGCGCAGCGCCAAGGCCCTGGCCATCCGGCCCTTCTTGTCATCGGGCCCCGGACGGCGGAGCATGAAGAAGCCGGCCAGTGCCAGCGAGGCCAGAATGCCCAGCAGGGCGATCAATAACAACCAGGTCATGGCAGCACTCTATGCGCTTTGACCGCCGACGGCTCGTCGTGCTGCTGGCCGCCTTGCTGCTGGCCGGGCTGACCGCCAGGCTGGGCTTTTGGCAGCTTGACCGCGCCGGACAGAAGCTGGCGCTGCAGGCCGCACGCGAGGCAGCCGACCGCCTGCCGGCCCTGCTCTCGCTGGATGCTGGCGTCAGCGACAACCGTCGTGCTCGTCTGCAGGGTCAATGGCGAACCGAGTGGCAGCTGTGGCTGGGCAATCGTCCCCATGATCGCCAGGACGGTTTCGTGCTCGTCACGCCGCTGCAACTGGCCGATGGCAGCCTGATCTGGGTGCAGCGGGGCTGGCAGGCGCGACAGCTGGCCGGCTATCAAGCACCGCCCTGGCCGCCGACGCCGCAGGGCTTGGTCAGCGTCGAGGGGCGCCTGGCGCGCCAGGCCTCCAGGGCCTTTGAGCTGGGCGCGGCGACGGCCGATGGCGTCGTCCGGCAAAATCTCGACCTCGCCACGCCGCCGGCCCCGGGCATGCAGGTGCAGCCCTGGGTGCTTTGGCAACTGGACGGCTGTGCCCCCTTGCGCTGCGACTGGCCAGCGCCCGATCTCGGTGTCTCCAAGCACCATGGCTACGCGGTGCAATGGTTTGCGCTGTCTGCCCTGACCCTGGTTTTGTATGTCTGGTTCCAACTCATCGCCCCCCGACGCCGACGCCACGCCGCTTGACATGAGCGTGCACACGCTGCCCGCCACCGACGGGCTGGTGAGCGCCGAACGCACGCAGCGGGGGCGCTGGATGATGGTCTTCGTCGTGCTGCTCTGCGCGGCGCCGGTGATCGCCTCCTACTTCATGTTCTACGTGGTGCAGCCGCGTGGGCAGGCCTATGGCGAACTGATTCACCCGGCCCTGGACCTGCCAGCCGATCTGCCATTGCGCACCCTGGATGGCAGGCCGGTCGATCCTCAGCAGCTCAAGCACCAGTGGCTGCTCGTCGTCGTCGACGGCGGCAGCTGCGTGGCCGATTGCGAGGAACACCTGTTCATGCAGCGCCAACTGCGCGAGATGCTCGGCCGCGAGCGCGAGCGCGTCGACAAGCTGTGGCTGGTCGTCGACGAGGCCGAGGTTCGCCCCGAGCTCCGTACCAGCCTGGAGGCCACCCCGGCCATGCAGATCCTGCGCGCCGACCGGGAGCGCCTGGCCGCCTGGCTGCAGCCGGCCCCCGGCCAGTCGCTGACCAGTCATCTCTACCTCGTCGACCCGCTGGGTCGCTGGATGTGGCGCTCGCCAGCGCGCGCCGAGCCCCAGCGCGTCAAGCGCGATCTGGAGAAGTTGCTGCGCGCATCGAACAGCTGGGACAAGCCGGGGCGGCCGGAATGAACGCCGCGGATCTCGCCGTGGCCCCCGTGGATCTGGCGCCCCTGTTGGAACTGCTGCTGCTGGGCCTGGCGATCGGCGCACTGCCGCTGACCGTCTGGCTGATGCGCAGCCGCCGCATGGACCGCCGCGGCCGGCTGCGCGCGCTGACCCTGCTGACCTTGTTTCTGACCTTCGATCTGGTCGTCTTCGGCGCGTTCACGCGGCTCAGCGACTCCGGCCTGGGTTGCCCCGACTGGCCGGGCTGCTACGGCGAGGCAAGCCCCTTGGGGGCACGCGAGCAGATCGCTGCCGAGCAGGCGCTGCGGCCAGACGGTCCGGTCACCCATGGCAAGGCCTGGGTCGAGATGGTGCACCGGTACTGGGCCAGCGCCGTCGGCTTCCTGATCCTTGTGCTGGCGCTGCTGGCGCTGCGCTGGAAGTTGTACGCCGGCTGGTCGCTGCTCACCCTGGTCTGGGTGCTGGTCCAGGGCGGCTTTGGCGCGCTCACGGTGACGCTCAAGCTGTTCCCGGCCATCGTCACCCTGCACCTGCTGTTCGGCTTGGGCCTGCTGGTCCTGCTGGCCTTGCAGGCGGAGCGCCTGACCGCCGCCCGCCGCCCGCTGGCCGCGGACCTGCGGCCGCTCTGGATAGGCGCTGGCGTGGTGCTCTGGCTGCAGATTGCGCTGGGTGGCTGGGTCAGCACGAATTACGCCGTGCTGATCTGCCAGGACTTCCCGACTTGCCAGGGCAGCTGGTGGCCCGCGATGGATTTCGCCGAGGGCTTCAAGATCTGGCGCCAACTCGGGCAGGGCGTGGACGGCTTCATCACGCTGCCGGCGCTCACCGCGATTCACGTCGTGCATCGCCTTGGTGCGCTGGTCCTGGTGCTGGCCGCCGGCTGGCTCGCCTGGCAATTGCTGCGCGGCGGTGAGCGCCGCTGGGCGGCTTGGCTGGCCGGTCTGCTGCTGTTGCAGCTGGTCTCCGGCGTCTCCAACGTCGTGCTCGGCTGGCCGCTGGTGGCGGCCTTGCTGCACAGCGCCGGCGCTGCGGCGCTGGTGCTCGTCTGGACCCTGGTGGGCGCGCGCATCGGTCTGAAGGAGAGGCCGTGAGCACCGCTCTGACCCCATCGCGCTGGCGGCAGTTCTACGCGCTGACCAAACCCCGCGTCGTCCAGCTCATCGTTTTTTGCGCGGTCATCGGCATGGCCCTGGCCGTTCCCGGCCTGCCCAGCCGGGCCGAGCTGCTCACCATGCTGGCGGCGAGCAGCGGTATCTGGCTGGTGGCCGCCGCGGCAGCCGCCTTCAACTGCCTGGTCGAGCAGAAGATCGACGCCCGCATGAAACGCACCGCCTGGCGGCCGACCGCCAGCGGCGAGCTCAGCCCCATGCGGGCGCTGAGCTTCTCGGCGCTGCTCTGCGCCGCAGGCAGCGCGCTGCTGATCGTCTACGTCAACGCGCTTACGCTTTGGCTGACCCTGGCCACCTTTGTCGGCTATGCCATCGTCTACACGGTATTCCTGAAGCCGACGACGCCGCAGAACATCGTCATCGGTGGCGCCTCGGGCGCCATGCCTCCGGTGCTGGGCTGGGCGGCCATGCGCGGCGAACTCGGTGCCGAGGCCTGGCTGATGTGTCTGATCATCTTCCTGTGGACACCGCCGCATTTCTGGGCGCTGGCGATGTACCGCGTCGACGACTACGCCAAGTCGGGACTGCCGATGCTGCCGGTCACGCATGGCAACGCGTTCACGCGACTGCAGGTGCTGCTCTACACCTGGATCCTGCTGGCCGCCACCTTGCTGCCCTTCCTGATCGGCATGAGCGGCTGGCTCTACCTGCTGGCAGCGCTCGGTCTGGGTCTGCGCTTTTGCTGGTTCGGTTGGAAGCTCTACCGCGATTACTCCGACGAACTGGCGCGCAAGACCTTCTGGTTCTCCATCTGGTACCTGGCCTTGCTGTTTGCCGCCCTGTTGATTGACCACTATGCCGCCCCTTATCTCTACTGAGCGCCGCGCGCTGCTGGGGCTGGCCGCGGCCGGCTTGCTCAGCGCCTGCGACAGGTCACCGGCCAGCGGATTTGCCGGCATCGACCTCAGCGGCGCAGCCTACGCGCGCGACTTCGAACTGCAGGATGTCAGCGGCCAGACGCGTCGACTGGCCGACTACCGCGGCAAGGTGCTGGCGGTGTTCTTCGGTTTCACGCAATGCCCCGACGTCTGCCCGACGACGATGGGCGAGCTCAAGCTGGTCAAGGAAGAGTTGGGCGCTCAGGGGGCGGACCTGCTGCCCATCTTCATCAGCGTCGACCCCGAGCGTGACACGGCCGAACTGCTGCGCGAGTACGCGGCCGCCTTCGGTCCCGACTTCGTGGCACTGCGTGGCAGCCAGGCGCAAACCGAGGCAACGGCCCGAGAGTTCAAGGCCTTCTTCAAGAAGGTCCCCAACGAGAAGGGTGACGGCTATTCGGTCGATCACTCGGCCGCGGTCTATCTGTTCGATCGCCAAGGGCGGGTTCGCGTCTATGTGCGCTACGGCAGCGGCGCCCAGGCCTTGCTGGCCGACGTCAAGACCTTGCTGGCCGAGAAGGCATGAAAAAGGCGCCCCGTGGGGCGCCTTGAACGCTGGCTTGGCGCGACCTGAATCTCAGGCGGCGGCCAAGGCCTTCCGCATCTTCTTCATGGCGGCGACTTCGATCTGGCGAATCCGCTCGGCGCTGACGCCGTACTCGGCCGCCAGCTCGTGCAGGGTCTTGCCGCCGCTGGCGTCGTCATTGACCTCCAGCCAGCGCGCCTCGACGATGCGACGGCTGCGCTCGTCCAGGCAGTCGAGCGCACGCTGCAGGCCGTCGCCGGCCATGGCATCGCGAGCGCGGCTCTCCAGCACGCGGGTCGGCTCCTGGGCCTCGTCGGCCAGGTAGCTGATCGGGGCCAACGGGGCGCCGTCGCCGTCGTCGGACTCCTGCGGTTCCAGCGCCACGTCGGCACCGGCGAGGCGGGTCTCCATCTCGACCACTTCCTCGGGCTTGACATTCAGCTCGCGGGCCACCCGGTCGATCTCGGCTTCGCTGAGTGCCTGGCGGTGCGGGCTGTCGCTGTCGTTCTTCAGGCTGTGCTTCATCGAGCGCAGGTTGAAGAACAGCTTGCGCTGCGCCTTGGTCGTCGCGACCTTGACCAGGCGCCAGTTGCGCACGATGTAATCGTGGATCTCGGCCTTGATCCAGTGCATCGCATAGCTGACCAGGCGCACGCCCTGGTCCGGGTCGAAGCGACGCACGGCCTTCATCAGACCGACATTGCCTTCCTGGATCAGATCGCCCTGCGGCAGACCGTAACCCAGGTACTGGCGCGAGATGCTGACCACCAGGCGCAGATGCGACATCACCAGGCGGCCGGCGGCCTCCAGGTCACCCTGTTCCTTGAGCTGGCGCGCGTAGCGCTGTTCCTCGTCGGCCGTCAGCATCGGCAGGCGGTTGACCGCCGAGATGTAGGCGTCCAAATGGCCCAGCGAGGGGATCAGGGCCCAGGGATCACGGACTGCAATGGCGTTCGACATGTGGGACTTCCCTTGTCTACGGACCCGCCACGGGGCCCGACGCCGAAGATATTAGCACTCGACTGGATGGAGTGCTAACAGGCGAGGACTATCAAGGGCATAGGGATATTCAAGGGTTAACCCTTGGCCTTCTTTGACTGCGCCTTCATGCCAGCCCGCGCTAGACGCGGGCTGTCCTTCGATCGGGGTCGGACAGGCCGCAGGGCCTGTCCTCGCTCCGATCTCAGTCCATCAGCCCGAACTCGGGGCTGGAGACCATGCCCTCGATGTCGAGCAGGATCAGGATGCGCTCGCCCACCTTGCCCAGGCCGGTCACATGGCGGGAATCGATGGCGGCGGAAATCTCCGGCGCGGCGCGGATCTGCTCCGCCTCCAACTCCAGCACGTCGGACACCGAGTCGACCACCATGCCGAGCACCCGGTTACCGATGTTCATCACGATGACCACGGTGAACGCGTTGTACTGGGCGTCGACGCCCAGCTTGATGCGCATGTCCATGATCGGCACGATGACGCCGCGCAGATTGACGACGCCCTTGACGAAGGAGGGCGCATGGGCCACGCGCGTCGGCGCTTCGTAGGAGCGTATCTCCTGCACCTTCAGGATGTCCATGCCGTATTCCTCAGCGCCGATGCGGAAGGTGAGGAATTGCTGGGTCGGCTTGATGCCGGCGGACGTCGCAGACGAGGAAACGACCAGGTCAGTGCTCATGGCGGGGGGCAGAGGTCCAGATGAGGCTGACTATGCCTTACACATTGAAGAGGAAGTTCAGCACATCCCCGTCCTTGACGACGTAGTCCTTGCCTTCTGCACGCATCTTGCCGGCGTCCTTGGCGCCTTGCTCACCCTTGAACTGGATGAAGTCGGCAAAAGCGATGGTTTGCGCCCGGATGAAGCCGCGCTCGAAGTCGGTATGGATGACCCCGGCCGCCTGCGGCGCGGTGTCGCCCTGGTGGATGGTCCAGGCGCGGACTTCCTTGACCCCGGCGGTGAAATAGGTGTGCAAACCCAGCAGACCGAAGCCGGCACGGATCAGGCGGTTGAGTCCGGGTTCGTCCTGACCCATCTCGGCCAGGAACATCGCCTTGTCCTCGTCATTCATCTCGGCCAGTTCGGCCTCGGTCTTGGCGCAGATCGCCACCACCGGCGCCTTCTGGGCGGCCGCGTAGTCGCGCAGCCGGTCCAGGAAAGGGTTGTTGTCGAAGCCGTCCTCGGCCACATTGCCGACAAACATCGCCGGCTTGGCGGTGATCAGGCACAGCGGCTTGAGCACGGCCAGTTCTTCCTTGGAGAAGTCGATGCCGCGCACCGGCTTGCCCTCATTGAGCTGGGCCTCGCATTTCTTCAGGACCTCGACCAGGCGCAGCGCCTCTTTGTCGCCACCCGCCTTGGCCACCTTGGTGTAGCGCTGCAAGGACTTCTCCACGGTGCTCAGATCGGCCAGGCAGAGCTCGGTCTGGATCACCTCGATGTCGGAGATCGGATCGACCTTGCCGTTGACGTGGATGACATTGGGATCGTCAAAACAGCGCACGACGTTGACGATGGCGTCGGTCTCGCGGATGTGCGAGAGGAACTGGTTGCCCAGGCCCTCGCCCTTGCTGGCACCAGCGACCAGGCCGGCGATGTCGACGAACTCGACGATGGCCGGCACGATGCGCTCCGGCTTGACGATCTCGGCGAGCTGCTGCAGGCGCGGGTCAGGCAGCTCGACCACGCCGACATTGGGTTCGATCGTGCAGAAGGGGTAGTTCTCGGCCGCGATGCCGGCCTTGGTCAGGGCGTTGAAGAGAGTGGACTTGCCGACATTGGGCAGGCCCACGATGCCGCATTTGAGGCTCATCGCGTGCTTTCGGTGTTGGGTGCGGCCGCCCGGGGCGGGCGGCAAAACCACGGATTCTAGGTAAGGGGTTCACCTGAGTTCCTAGAATGCCCTCCATGGATTTCGACGTGCTGATCCGCGGCGATGGCGCCGTCGGGCGCTGTTTGGCGCTGGCGCTGGCGGCTCAGGGGCTGCGCGTGGGTCTGCGCGGTCGTCAGCAACCGCGGCCCCAGGACGTGCGAGCCTATGCATTGAACATGGCCTCGCAAACCTTGCTGGCACGGCTCAAGGTCTGGGATGGCTTGCCGCCCGATGCCCGCACCCCGGTCGTCGACATGCGGGTGCAGGCCGGCGACGGGCGCCTGGACTTCAGCGCCTGGAACGCCGAGGCCGAGCAACTGGCCTGGATCGTCGATGCCGCCGAGCTGGACGCCCAACTGGACGCGGCGCTGCGCTTCGCGCCCCATGTGCAGCGGCTTGCCGACAGCGGCGACGAGCCGCCCCATCAGTTGCTGGCGCTTTGCGAGGGCCGCGAGGCGGCCGGCCGTGCGCGCCTCGGCATTGGCGTGCTGGAGCGTGACTATGGCCATCACGCCCTGGCCGCCCGCCTGGAGGCCGAACATCCCCACCAGGGCAGGGCCTGGCAATGGTTCACGGCCGACGGCGAGATCGTTGCCTTGTTGCCGATGGACCGGCCGACGCCCGGCCGCAGCTATGCGCTGGTCTGGTCGCAGCCGGCGGCCCGTGCCTTTGATCGCGAACAACTCGACGTCCACGCTTTCGAGGCCGAACTGCAGGCCATCAGTGCCCAGACCCTGCGCCTGGACAGCCCGCGTTCGCGCTTTCCGCTGCGCCTGCTGCGGGCCGAGCGCGTGGCTGGCGACGGCGTCGTGCTGCTGGGTGACTGCGCCCACCTGGTCCACCCGCTGGCCGGTCAGGGCCTGAACCTGGGCCTGGCCGATGTCGCAGCCCTGGCCAAGGTGCTGGACGCGCGCGAGGCCTGGCGGCCGCTGGGCGACGCCAGGCTGCTGCGCCGGTACGAGCGCGCCCGCGCCGCCGACACCTGGCTGATGGGCGAGTTCACCGACTTGCTCTGGGCCGGACTGACCCAGTCGCCGCCTTGGGCGCAGCGGCTGGCGGGCGGCGGTCTGGGGGCGATCAATCAACTTTCTCCCCTGAAGCGTTGGCTGAGCCAACGCGCGATGGGCCAAGTCCTGCTCTGAAGGTCTGTTGATGTTTCTTTCTCGAATCCTGGTCCTGCTGACGATCGCGATGGCGCCACTGGCGCAGGCCAACGAGGCGGTGATCCGCAAGGCGATCGCCGAGCGGGTACCTGACTTCCCGAAGATCGACGAGATCCGCCCGTCACCGATTCCGGGCCTGTTCGAGCTGCGTATCGGCCTGGAGATCTTCTACAGCGATGCCAAGGGCGAGTTCATCCTGCAGGACGCCCAGCTGATCGACCTCAAGACAAGGCGCAACCTGACCGAGGCGCGCATCGAACAGCTGAGCCAGATCAGCTTTGCCAGCTTGCCCCTCAAGGACGCCTTGGTCTGGAAGCGCGGCAATGGCGAACGCAAGATGGCGGTGTTTGCCGATCCGAACTGTGGTTACTGCAAGCGCCTGGAGCGCACCATCCAGGAGCTCAAGGACGTCACGGTCTATACCTTCTTGCTGCCCATCCTCGGGCCCGATTCGCAGGCCAAATCGCGCGCCATCTGGTGCGCCAAGGACAGCACGGCGGTCTGGCTGGATTGGATGCTGCGGAACAAGCAACCGGCTGCCGCTGCCGCCTCTTGCGACGACGCGGCGCTGCGCCGCAACCGCCAGTTCGCCAGCCAGCATCGCATCCAGGGTACGCCTGCCATCCTCTTCGAAGACGGTACGCGCGCGCCCGGCGCCTTGGAGCTGGCGGCCATCGAGGAGAGGCTGAAGCGCGCTGAGGGCAAGAGCGGATCATGAGCGTCGAGCCCGCACCGCTGGCCCGTCGCCTGGCCTATCTGGGCCTGCTGCCGTTCGCCGGCGGCGCCTTGCTTGCCTGGCTGCTGGCGCGGCCCGATGACCTCAGCTATCACGCCTTCGTGATGGACGGCCTGAGCACCTACGCGGCCACGGTGATCAGCTTCATGGGCGCGCTGCACTGGGGCTTTGCGATGCTGCGCGGCCAGGGCCATTTCGGCTGGGCGGTGCTGCCCGCGCTGCTGGCCTGGCTGGCCGCGCTGATGCCGGCCTATGCCGGTCTCGTCGTGCACGGCCTGCTGCTGCTCGGCTGCTATGGCTTCGACCGTCGTCACTACCCCGTTCTCGGTCTGCAGCCCTGGCTGACGCTGCGCTTTCGCTGCACAGTGGGCGCCGCGCTGTGCTGCTTCCTGGCCGCTGCCGCGACCTGAGAGCCTGGGCCCTGGCGCTATGGCTGGTGGCGGTGCTGGGCTTGCACGCCTGGCTGGCCGCTCACTGGTGGCAGCGCGAGTCTGATCTAGGCACGCCCGTGCGGCTTCAGGTCGCGCTGGTGCAGCCACTGGCCTTGCACCCGCCGCCAACAGCCACCTACCGGCTGCCCGCGGGCGCCGTGAAGGCAGGTCGCGTGCGGACCGAGGCGCTGGCGCCGCCTGAGCCTTACGCCGACGCCATGCTGACGCCAGCGCCCACCAGGCTTCCCGAGATAGAGGCCGAGCTTCCCGCGCCCTTGCAGGCTGCCGCCGATGACGGCGAGCCCGGCCCGGAATGGCCGCCGTCGACTCGCTTGCGCTACCGCGTCGTCGGCGAGTTCCGCGGCCCCGTGCACGGCGACGCCGACGTCGAGTGGCTGCGCCAGGGTGACCGCTACCAGGTCCGGCTGCGCATCCAGATCGGGCCCACGCTGGCGCCCTTTGTACGGCGCGAGCTGGTCAGCGAGGGGCGCGTCGGTCCCCAAGGCATCGTGCCGGAGCGCTACGACGAGATCACCCGGCTGCTGCTCGGTCGTCCTCGCCACCAGGGCCTGCGCCTGGGGACGGGTTGGTTGCAGTTCGGCCATGGGCTGCACCAGCCGGCGCCCGCCGGCACCCAGGACTCGGCCAGCCAGTTCGTGCAGCTGGCCTGGCTCCTGCTCAGTGGCCGCCGGCCCCTGCTGGCCGGCAGCGAGATCGAGTTCCCCTTGGCCCTGCCGCGCCAGTTGCTGACCTGGCGCTACGCGCTGGTCGGTCAAGAGCGGCTGGCCACCGTGCTGGGCGAATTGGAAACCTGGCATCTGCGCCCGGCCCAGCCGGCGCCGCCGGGCGCGCTGGCCGCCGAGGTCTGGCTGGCGCCCTCGGCGCGCTTTCTGCCGGTGCAGCTGCACATCGCGCAAAGCGGCGGCGAAGGTGCCTGGGTGCGCTTGCTGCTGGCCGAGCCACCGCTGCAGGAGGCCGAGAATGCCGCATCGCAACCTGCCCCCGACTCCCCATGAGCTACGAGCATCTGATCGTCGAAACCCTTGGTGACGGCCCGCGCAAGACCGGACTGATCCGCCTCAACCGCCCCAAGGCGCTCAACGCGCTGTGCGATCCCTTGATGGACGAGCTGGGCCTGGCCCTGGCGGCCTTCGATGCCGACGACGGCATCGGCTGCATCGTGCTGACCGGCAGCGAGAAGGCTTTCTGCGCTGGCGCCGACATCCCGTCGATCAAGGACCTGGACTTCCTCGGCGCCCACCAGGGCGGCCTCGTCAGCAAGAACTGGGAGCATGTGCTGCGCGTGAAGAAGCCGGTGCTGGCGGCGGTGGCCGGTTACGCGCTGGGCGGCGGCTGCGAGCTGGCGATGATGTGCGACACCATCTACGCGGCCGACAACGCGAAGTTCGGCCAGCCGGAGATCAAGATCGGCGTGATTCCCGGCGCCGGCGGCACCCAGCGCCTGCCGCGCTGGGTCGGCAAGGCCAAGGCCATGGACCTGCTGCTGACCGCGCGCATGATGGATGCGCAGGAGGCGCTGGCCAGCGGTCTCGTGGCCCGCGTGTTCCCGGCGGCGGAGTTCCTGGCCGAGGTGCTGAAGATCGCCGAGCAGCTCAACGCGCAGTCGGCGCCGGCGCTGGCCTTGATGAAGGAGCTGGTCAATCAGGCCTTCGAGACTCCGCTGACCCAAGGTGTGCAGGCCGAGCGCCTGGCCTTCCACGCGATGTTCGGCACCCACGACCAGCGCGAGGGCATGACGGCCTTCCTGGAGAAGCGCGCGCCGGCCTGGCGGCACGCCTGATTCAAGGGTTCAGCCAGCGCGCGCCGGTGGCGTCGAACAGCGCGCGGCGGTGGCCGTCGGCGCGCAGGCCCAGCCAGTCGAGTTGCTGCACCCGGGCGCGCAGCAGGGCGAAATGGCCGCGCTTGTCGCGCACCGCCTCGCCGCCCGCCAGCGGTGCGCCCGGTGGCAGCGGGCTCAGGTAGTCCTGCGCCTGGGGGCGCAGCCTGAGCTGCGCCCAGCGGCTGGAGACGGCCAGGCCATCGGTCTCGATGCCGACATGCAGGCGCAGCCGCAGCTGCCACTGCAGGGCCGGGCACCAGGCCACCAGAGCGGCCTGCGGCTGGGCCTTGAGCTGCGCCACCTTGGGGCTGCGCGCGTCGGTGTAGACGAGCAGCTCGCCGCTCTCGGCGTCGACCTCGCGCAGCACCACGGTGCGCGCGTCGACGGCGTCGCCGTCGCGGCTGGCCAGCACCGGCGTGCGCCAGCCATGCGCGCGGTCTTGCGCCGCGCGGGCCAGTTCCAGCCAGATGCGCTGTTGCAGCGCCGCGAGCTCGTCGTCGGCGCTGCGCATGCTCAGGCCTCGCGGCGCAGCGCCGGGAACAGGATCACGTCGCGGATCGCCGGCGCGTCGGTCAGCAGCATCACGAAACGGTCGATGCCGATGCCGCAGCCACCGGTCGGCGGCATGCCGTGCTCCAGCGCGCGCACGAAGTCAGCGTCGAAATGCATGGCCTCGTCGTCGCCGCCGTCCTTGGCGTCGACCTGGGCCAGGAAGCGCGCCGCCTGGTCCTCGGCGTCGTTGAGCTCGCTGAAGCCGTTGGCCACCTCGCGGCCGGTCATGTAGAGCTCGAAGCGCTCGGTGATGCCGGGGTTGGCGTCGTTGGCGCGGGCCAGCGGGCTGACCTCCAGCGGGTGGTTCATGATGAAGGTCGGCTGCCAGAGCTTTTCCTCCACCGTCGCCTCGAACAGGCTGTACTGCAGCACGGCCAGATTGGCCTTGGCCGGCACCGCCTCGCCGGCGGCCTGGATGCGCCGCGTCAGCTCGGCCGGGTCGTCGGCCTCGGCCTCGCTGAGGCCGGCGTGCACGATCAGCGCATCGCGGATGGTCAGGCGGGCGAAGGGCTTGCTCAGGTCGACCTCCTGGCCGCCGTAGCTGAGCACCGCGCTGCCATGGGCCTTGATGGCCGTGTGGCGCAGCAACGCCTCGGTGAAGTCCATCTGGTCGACGTGATTCCAGTAGGCCGCGTAGAACTCCATCATCGTGAACTCGGGGTTGTGGCGGACCGACAGCCCCTCGTTGCGGAAGTTGCGGTTGATCTCGAACACCCGCTCGAAGCCGCCGACGATCAGGCGCTTCAGGTAGAGCTCGGGGGCGATGCGCAGGAACATCTGCTGGTCCAGCGCGTTGTGATGCGTGATGAAAGGCTTGGCGTTGGCGCCACCCGGGATCGGGTGAAGCATCGGCGTTTCCACTTCCAGAAAGCCGTGCTCGATCATGTAGCCGCGCATCGCCGCCACGGCCTTGGAACGCTGCACGAAGCGGTCGCGGGCCTGCTCGTCGGTGATCAGATCGACATAGCGCTGGCGGTACTTGAGCTCCTGGTCGGCGACGCCGTGGAATTTGTCGGGCAAGGGCCGCAGCGACTTGGTCAGCAGGCGCAGCTCACTCACCTTGACCGACAGCTCGCCGGTCTTGGTGCGGAACAACTGGCCGCGCGCGGCGACGATGTCGCCGAGGTCCCAGTGCTTGAAGTCGGCGTAAAGCTCCTCGCCGATGCTGTCGCGCTGGATGTAGAGCTGCAGGCGGCCGGTGGCGTCCTGCACCGTGGCAAAGCTGGCCTTGCCCATCAGGCGCTTGAGCATCATGCGGCCGGCCACGCTGACCTGCACGCCCAGCGGCTCCAACTCCTCGTTGGGCAGCTGACCGTATTGCTGCGCCAGCTGCAGCGCGCGGTGCTCGGGCTTGAAGTCGTTGGGAAAGGCCACCCCGCCGGACTGCCTGGCCTTGTCGCGCAGGGCGGCCAGTTTGGCGCGGCGCTCGGCGATCAGTTGGTTGTCGTCGGCGTGCGTCGCGGGGCTGTCCATGGTGGCGTTTCTATGGGGGGAAAGGGAGGGCGATTCTAGGGGGCGCCCACCTACACTCGCGGGTTTGCCCGCAGCCCGCGCCATGTCGATCGCTTCCCCCTCCCTGGTCCGTGCGTCGCTGACGCTGGCCTTGGGGCATGGCATCGCCCACCTGCTGCCGCTGCTGCTCGGGCCGTGGATCGCCCGCCTCTACACGCCGGCCGAGTTCGCCGAGTACAGCCTGGTCTGGGCGGTGGCCAGCAACCTGGCCGTGGTCGCCTGTGCGCGCTACGAGATGGCGCTGCCGATGGCCAGCGGCGCGCAAGGCATGCGGGCCTTGCTGGCGCTGTGCCTGCGTCTGCTGGCGCTGATGTGGGCGCTGTCGGCGCTGATCGGCTGGCTGCTGCTGCCGCGCTGGCCGGCGATGACCTTGTTGCCGGCGCTGGTGCTGGGCATGGCGACCGTGCAGTTGCTGGCCATGCTGGCCACCCGCGAACAGCGCTTCGGCCTGCTGGCTGCCGCCCGGGTCTGGCAATGGGGCGGCGCGGCGGTGTTGCAGGTCGCTGCCGGTCTGGCACGCTGGGGCAGTTGGGGCCTGTTGCTGGCGCCGCTGCTGGCCTTGGCCTTGGCCGCGCTCTGGCTGGCCTTGCCGCTGCGCGCGCGGCTGCGCCGGCTGCGTCGCGTGACGCCGGCGCGCTTGCGCGCCGTAGCGCTGCGCTTTCGCGACTTTCCGCTGCTCAACACGCCCCACGCCTTCGCCGGCGCTGCCCAGGACACGCTCACCCTGCTGCTCATCGGCACCCTGGCCGGCGATGTCGAGACCGGGCTGTGGGCCTTGGCGATCCGTTACCTGAAGGCGCCGGCGACCTTGATCGGCGGCGCGGTGTCGACCGCGCTCTACCCCAAGCTGGCCGCGGCGCCCGACTTCCTGACGGCCAGGGAAGCGGTGCGGCGCTGCATCCGCACGCTGCTGCTGCTCAGCCTGCCGTTCGCTGCCTTGCTGCTGCTCGCCGGGCCAGCCCTGTTTGCCTGGGCCTTTGGAGAGACCTGGCGCGGCGCCGGCGAGTTGGCGCGGGCGCTGGCGCCCTACCTGGCGCTGCACTTCGTCGCGGCGCCGCTGGCCGTGGTGACCCTGGCCTGGCAGGCTCAGGCCTGGGCGCTGCGTCTGGCCCTGGGCGGGCAACTGTTGTTCCTGCTCGCCCTGGCGCTGGGCTTGAAGACCGGCGGGCTGGTCGGCGCCGGCTGGGCCATCTCGGCTGCCATGCTGCTCTACTTCGGCTATTACCTGTTGGCGCTGTGGCGCTGGAAACCATGACCACCCCCAAACCTGCCGCTTCGCGCCAGGCCCCCCGAGGGGGGCGAGATGGCTCGGGGACGGCCCTTCGCCATTTCCCATGAGGGTCTGGATCAACGAGATGCGCCGCCAGCTGTGGCGGCTGCTGTTCTTCCGCCAGCTGTTCGGCGAGCGCAACGCGCCGATGAGCCGCATCGCGCCCTCGACCTGCATCGAGTTCGAGGAGCGGCTGCAGTTGGCCGACCATGTCTTCATCGGCCAGTTCAACTACCTGGAGGCCAGCGGCGGCATCACGCTCGAGGAGGGCGTGCAGATCACGAACTTCTGCAGCCTGGTCACGCACTCCTCGCAGCAGGCCCAGCGCCTGCTCGGCGCCGCCTATGCCGATTGGGCCGGCGCCAAGCCGGGCATGAAGCGCGCGCCGATCCGCATCGGTGCCTACAGCTTCATCGGTCCGCACAGCCTGATCGAGGCCGGCAGCAAGATCGGCAAGGGCGTGCTGGTCTGCGCCTACAGCCAGGTGCGTGGCGAGGTGCCTGACTTCGCCATCGTGGCCGGCCAGCCGGCCCGCGTGGTGGGCGACACGCGCGACAAGGATGCGCGCTGGCTGCAGCAGTACCCCGAGTGCCGTCCGCATTACGAGGCCTGGTCCAGGTGAGCCAAGGTCATCTCTGTCTGCTCGGCGACGCCAGCCATGTGCACCTGCGCCGCTGGGCTGACGCCATGCTGGCGCGCGACTGGCGAGTCAGCGTGATCAGCGCGCTGCCGCTGGCGCAGCCCGGCACCGAGCAGATCGCGCTGCCGCCGGTGTCGCGCGCCACCGACTGGCTGTTCCGCGTGGGCGCGGCGCGCCGCGCGATCGCCCGCTTGCAGCCCGACCTGGTGCATGCGCACTACGTGAGCAGCTACGGCTATCTGGCGGCGCGCGCGGCCGGCGGCCGGCCGCTGGTCATGACGGCCTGGGGCAGCGACCTGCTGGTCAGCCCTTTCGAGAGCCGGTTGCGGCGCTGGCTGACCGCTTGGACCCTGCGCCAGGCCGATGCGATCACCGGCGATTCGGCCGATCTGATCGAGGCGGCCCGCGCCTACCTGGGCGATCGTCCACGTGCCGAGCTGCTGGAGCTGCACTGGGGCGTGGACCTCGCGCGCTTTCGCCCGGCACCCTGGGCCGACAAGCCGGGTTTCGAGATCGTCAGCCTGCGCAGCTGGTCGGCCAATTACCGCGTCGATCAGATCCTGCGCGCCGTCGCCCGTCTGCCCGCTGCGGTGCTGCACTTGCTGGGCGGCGGGCCCGACGAAGCGCTGCTGCGCCGCCTGGCCGTCGAACTGGGCCTGGGCGAGCGGGCCATCTTCCACGGCCGCCTGGACGACGCCGGCATGGCCGCGGTGATGGCGCGTTGCAAGGTCGCCGTCAGCGTGCCGGCCAGCGACGCCACCTCCGTCAGCCTGCTCGAATCCATGGCCTGCGGCCTGGCCGTGGTGGCCAGCGCGCTGCCGGCCAACCGCCAGTGGCTGCCCGCCGAGGCCCTAGTTGCTGTCGACGACGTCGATGCGCTCAGCGCTGCGCTGGCCCGGCTGCAACAGGACGACGCCATGACCGCCGCCTGGGCTGCCGGCAACGCCGAGCGCATGCGCCGGGACGGCTCGCGCGACACGCAGATGGACCGCGCCGACGCGCTGTACCGTCGCCTGCTGGACCGCTGCACCCGATGAAAACTGTCTCCGTCATCGTGCCCTGCCGCAACGAGCGGGCATTCATCGAGCCCTTCTGCGACTCGCTGTTCGCGCAGGCCTTGCCGGCGGGCTGGCAGTTGCAGGCGGTGATCGCCGACGGCCAGAGCGACGACGGTACGGCCGAATGGCTGCGCGAGCGGGCTGCCAGCGACCGCCGGCTGCGCGTCATCGACAACCCCGGTCGCATCGTCTCCACCGGCCTGAACCGCGCGCTGTCGCTCGCCGACGGCGAGTTCATCGTGCGCATGGACGTGCACACGGTGTACGCGGCCGACTACGTCGCCGAGTGCATCGCCGCCTGGCAGCGCAGCGGCGCCGACAACGTCGGCGGTGCCTGGGTGGCGGTGGGCAGCGCACCGATGCAGCGCGCCATTTGCGCGGTGTTCCAGAGTCGCTGGATCAGCGGGGGGGCGCGCAGCCGGCTGCGCGACTACGAGGGCGAGGTCGATACCGTCTACCTCGGCGCCTGGCCGCGCGACAGCTTCACGCGTTTCGGCGGCTTCGACGAGGGCCTGGTGCGCAACCAGGACGACGAGCACAACCTGCGCATCGTCAGCAGCGGCGGCAGGGTCTGGCAGAGCGCGCGCATCCGTTCCGCCTACACGCCGCGCGCGCGCCTTGGCGCGCTGTGGCGGCAATACCTGCAGTACGGCTACTGGAAGCCCTATGTGATGAAGAAGCATGGCCAGGCGGCCAGCCTGCGCCACCTGGTGCCCGGGCTGTTCGTGCTGGCGCTGCTGCTGAGTTTGTTGCTGCTGCCCTGGAGCGCCTGGCCGCTGGTTGGGCTGCTGCTCGCCTACGTCGCGGTGCTGTTGCTGGCCAGCGCCAGCCTGGCCGGGCAGGGCGCCAGCGTGCTGCTGCGCGCACCGGCGGTGATCGCCGCCTACCACCTGGGCTATGGCCTGGGCTCGGTGCTGGGTTGGATCGATGTGCTGCGGGGCGTGCCCTTGGCCGAGGCCGGCCGCAGCCGTTTCGCGAAGCTGACCCGATGAGCCTGCAAGACATCGAAGCGGCATATGCGCGGCGCCCATCGGCCGACCCGCGCTACCACCCTTTGAACCCGGCGCATTTGCAGGCGCTGCAGGAACGCGAGCGCGTGCTGGCCGCCGAGTTGCGCGCCGTCGGCCTGGCGGACACCGCGACGCTGCGGGCGACCGAGCTTGGCTGCGGTGCCGGTGGCCAGCTGCTGACCCTGCTGCGCCTGGGCTTTCGGCCCGAACGGCTCAGCGGTGTCGAGCTGCTGCCCGAGCGTCTGGCCGCTGCGCGGGCGCTGCTGCCGGCGACGCTGCGCTTGCTGGGCGGCGACGCGCGCGAGGCCGGCATCGCGGCCGGCAGCCAGGACCTGGTGCTGCTGGCCACCGTGCTGTCCTCGGTGCGCGACGACGCGCTGCAGCAGCAGCTGGCCGATGCCGCCTGGCGCTGGCTCCAGCCGGGTGGCTGGATCGCCTGCTACGACTTGGGGTTCGACAACCCCGCCAACCCCGATGTGCGCGGCGTGCCGGTGGCGCGGCTGCGCGCGCTGTGGCCGGCGGCTCGGCAATGCCGCGTGCGCTGGCTGACCCTGGCCCCGCCGCTGGCGCGCCGCCTACCGGCCTGGCTGATCGCCCCCGTCAACACCCTGCTGCCGGTGCTGCGCACGCACCGCCTGGTCCTGCTGCAAAAGTGAGCCCCATGAGCACGCCCTTTCTTCCCTTCGCGCTGCCCGAGATCGGTGACGAGGAAATCGCCGAAGTCGTCGACACCCTGCGCTCCGGCTGGGTGACCACCGGCCCCAAGGCCAGGCGATTCGAGCAGGACTTCGCCCGCTTCCTGGGCGATGAGACTGGCGGAGAAGGTTTGCATTGCATCGCCGTGAACAGCGCCACCGCTGGCCTGCACCTGGCGCTGGAGGCGATCGGCATCGGCCCGGGCGACGAGGTCATTACCACCACGCACACCTTCACGGCAACCGCCGAGGTGGTGCGCTACCTGGGTGCCGATGTGCGCCTGGTCGACATCGCTCCGGCCACCTTGAACATCGATCCCGAGCGGATCGAGGCGGCGATCACGCCGCGCACAAAAGCCATCATTCCCGTGCATTACGCCGGCCTGGCCTGCGACATGGATGCCATCCATGCGATCGCCGCCCGCCATGGCCTGCAGGTCGTCGAGGACGCGGCCCACGCGCTGCCGACCAGCTACAAAGGCAGGCTGATCGGCACACTGGATTCCGCGGCCACGGTGTTCAGCTTCTACGCCAACAAGACCATCACCACCGGCGAGGGCGGCATGCTGGTCACGCGCGACGAGAAGCTCGCGGCGCGGGCCAAGGTGATGCGCCTGCACGGCATCAACCGCGACGCCTTCGACCGCTTCACCGCCAAGGTGCCGAGCTGGTACTACGAGATCGTCGCGCCCGGCTTCAAGTACAACCTGACCGACATCGCCGCGGCGCTGGGCATCCATCAGCTGAAGAAGGCGCAGGCCTTTGCCGACGCGCGCCGCACGGTGGTGGAGCGCTACAACGAAGGGCTGAAGGACCTGCCGGTGATCCTGCCGCCGCAGGCGCCGGCCGGCGATGCCCACCCCTGGCATCTCTACGTGCTGCGCTTGCAGCCCGGCGCCAAGGTAAGGGCCCCCACGTCGACGGCTTCGCCGCCTCCTGCCCCCCTGGGGGGCGCTGCGAGCTCGGGAGCGGCCCAGCGCTCGCAGAGCCGCGACGCGCTGATCGATGCGCTGTTCAAGGACGGCATCGGCGTCAGCGTGCACTACATCCCGCTGCATCTGCACCCCTATTGGCGCGAACGCTATGCGCTGCGTGCCGAACAGTTCCCGCACAGCCAGCAGGCCTACGAGCAGATGCTCAGCCTGCCGCTCTACTCCCGCATGACGGCGGCCGACGCCGACCGTGTGATCGCCGCCCTGAGGCGACACCTGGGCTGATGGCCAAGCGCCTCGTCGACTTGGCTGTCAGCGCGCTGCTGCTGGCGCTGTTCGCGCTGCCCATGCTGCTCATCGCCGCCTGGGTGCGGCTGGACTCGCCCGGCCCGGCGCTGTTCCGCCAGCAGCGCGTGGGGCAGGGCGGTCGGCTGTTCACCATCCACAAGTTCCGCACCATGCGCGCGGACGGCGGCGGCCTAGGGCTGACCGTCGGCACGGATGCGCGCATCACCCGCGCCGGTCGCTGGCTGCGCCGGCTCAAGCTCGACGAGCTGCCGCAGCTCTGGGACGTGCTGCGCGGTGCGATGAGCCTGGTCGGCCCGCGGCCCGATCTGCCCGAGTACGTCGCCCGCTACCCCGAGCCGCTGCGCAGCCAGCTGCTGGCGCTGCGCCCCGGCATCACCGATCCCGCGTCGCTGGCCTTCCGCGACGAGGCCGAGCGCCTGGCCGCCGCCGCCGACCCGGAGCGCGAGTACCTGGAGAACATCCTGCCCGCCAAGCTGCGCTTGTCGGCCGAGTACGCGGCTCGTGCCACCCTGGGCAGCGACCTGCGCCTGATGTTGCGCACCGCCTTGTTGTTGATCGGCCGCTGATGAGCTTCTGGACCTCTCTCGATCGATGGTTGACTCGGCTGCGCCCGCACCGAGAGCCGCTCAGCCTGTTGCTCGATGCCGGCGTCGTCGTGCTCGCCTGGCAGGCGACCTATCTGTTCCGGCTCGGCTTCGAGCGCTGGTTGAGCGCGCGTGCCAGCTACGACCCCTGGGTGGCGGTCGGCCTGACCCTGCTCTACGCACTGGTGCTTTGGGCCTTGCGCGTGCCCAAGGGAGTCTGGCGCTTCAGCGGCTTTGGCGAGATCCAGCGGCTCGCGCTGGCCTGCCTGATCGCCGGCCTGCTCGGCGCGACCGCCGTGTTGATGCTGGGTCTGGTGAAGGTGCCGCGTTCCGTGCTCGCCCTGCACCCGGTCTTCGTGCTGATCGGTCTGGCGCTGATGCGCCTGGGCTACCGGGCGCTGTACGAGCAGATGCTGGTGCGGGAGCGCGGTCGCGACGGCAGCCTTCGCCGCGCGCTGGTTCTCGGCGCCGGCGACGCCGGTCGACTCTTGTTGGCCGGCATCCAGCACCAGGGCTGGGTGATCACCGGTTTCCTCGACGACAACCCCGCCAAGCAGGGCCAGCGCCTGGCCGGCGTGCCGGTGCTCGGCCGCCTGGCCGACGCCGCCCGGCTGGCCCAGGAGCAGGACGCCACCCACCTGATCGTCGCCATGCCATCGGCCGCCGGCGCGCAGCGCCGCCTGGCCCTTGAGGCCGCGGCGGCTGCCAAACTGCCGGTGCTGACGGTGCCCAGCAGCGAGGAGTTGCGCAGTGGCAAGAAGGCCGAGCAGTTGCGCGACGTGCAGCCCGAGGACCTGCTCGGCCGCGAGCCGGTGGTGCTCGACGAGGCCGGCATCAGCGAGAGCATCGCCGGCAAGGTGGTGCTGGTCACCGGGGCCGGCGGATCGATCGGCAGCGAACTCTGCCGTCAGCTGGCCCGCTTCGGGCCGGCGCGCTTGGTGCTGTTCGAGCACAGCGAGTTCGCGCTCTATCGCGTCGAGCAGGAGCTCGCCGAAGCCTTCCCCCACCTGCCGCTGGTGCGGCGCATCGGCGACGTCAAGGACCTCGCCGGCCTGCGCCTGGTCTTTGCCGCTGAACGGCCGCAGCTCGTCTTTCACGCCGCTGCCTACAAGCATGTGCCGCTGATGGAGGAACCGGCCAATGCCTGGGCCTGCCTGCGCAACAACACCCTGGGTACCTGGCAGGCGGCGCTGGCCAGCGCCGAGGCCGGGGTCGAGCGCTTCGTGCTGATCAGCACCGACAAGGCGGTCAACCCGACGAATGTGATGGGCGCGAGCAAGCGGGCCGCCGAGCTGGTGGTCTCCGCGCTCGCCGCCGAACACCCGGGCACGCGCTTCATGGCGGTGCGCTTCGGCAATGTGCTGGGTTCCTCGGGCAGCGTGATCCCGAAATTCAAGGAGCAGATCGCCAAGGGCGGGCCGGTCACCGTGACCCACCCCGACATCATTCGCTACTTCATGACCATCCCCGAGGCGGCTCGCCTGGTGCTGCAGGCCGCCACCATCGGCGAATCGGGTCAGGTGCTGGTGCTCGACATGGGCGAGCCGGTGCGGATCGTCGAGCTGGCGCGCAGCCTGATCCAGCTCAGCGGCCACGGGCTCGACGAGATCCGCATCGAGTTCAGCGGCCTGCGCCCCGGCGAGAAGCTCTTCGAGGAGTTGCTCGCCGACGCCGACACCACGCTGCCCACCGCCTGGCCGGCGCTGCGCCTGGCGCGCCTGCAGGACGGCGACGCCGTGCGCGCCGTGCTGCCCGCCGTCACCGCGCTGCTGCCGTCCGAGGCCGGTGACGCGCGCGCCTGGCTGGCCCGGGTGGTGCCGGAGTACCGCCCGGCATGAGTCTGATCGTCTTCAACGGCAAATTCCTCGCCCAGCCGCTGACCGGTGTGCAGCGCGCGGCGCTGGAATTGCTGCGCGCGCTCGATGCCGACCTCGCCGCCCGCCCCGGCGGCCCGGTATCGCGCTGGGAGCTGTTGCACCCGCCCGTCGCCGAAGCGCCGCGCTGGCAGGTGCTGCGGGCGCGCACGGTGCCGATGCCGGCGCTGCTGCCGACCCGGCTGCAGCTTTGGGAGCAATGGTGCCTGCCGCGCGCCGCCGCGGGCGCCAGCCGCCTCGTTCACCTGGCCGGCTCGGGCAGCTGGCTGGGCGCCGAGCGGGCTTGCGCGATGCTGCACGACGCGGCGGTCTTCGACCATGCCGACGGCTACCGGCCGGCCTTCGTCGCCTGGTACCGCCAGTTGTTCCGCCGCTTCGGCCGGCGCGCGGTGCTGCGGCTGACGCCCTCGGCCTTCTCGCGCGACCGTCTGGCCGCGGCACTGGGCCAGCCGGCGTCGCGCTTTGCGCTGCTGCCGCTTGGCGCCGACCATCTCGACGGCGTCGCCCCGCTGGCGGCGCCGGCCGGCCCGCCCTATCTGCTTGCCGTGGCCAGCCACAACCCGACGAAGAACCTGGCGCGCCTGCTCGCCGCCTTTGCGCGCGTGGCGGCCGACCGTCCCCAGCTGCGCCTGCGCCTGGTCGGCGACCGCCGCGAGCAGGTCTTTGCCGGCCAGACCCTGGCGCCGCATCCGCAGGTCGAGCTGATTGGTCGCGTCAGCGACGCCGAGCTGCAAGGCCTGTACGACGGCGCACTGGCCCTGGCGTTCCCGTCGCTGGTCGAGGGCTTCGGCCTGCCGCCGCTGGAGGCCATGCGCCGCGGCTGCCCGGTGCTGGCGGCGCGCGCCGGTTCGCTACCGGAGGTGCTCGGCGAGGCGGCGCTCTGGGTCGATCCGAGGTCGGTCGACGACATCGCTGCCGGCCTGCAGCGCCTGGTCGATGACGAGGCGCTGCGCAGCCGGCTGGCAGCCGAAGGCCGTCGGCACAGCGAGCGCTACCGCTGGGCCGACAGCGGTCGGCGCCTGCGCGAGCTGCTGGAGGCGAGTCTGCGATGAAGGTGCTGCAACTCGCCAAGTTCTTCCCGCCCGTCGAAGGCGGCATCGAGTCCACCGTGGCGGCGCTGAGCAGCGGGCTGCGCGAGCGCGGCGTTGCCGTCGACGTGCTGTGCGCGGCGCTGGGCCGGCACAGCAGCCACGAAAGCTTGGCCGACGGCACCCAGGTCTGGCGCGCCGGGCGCTGGACGCAGTGGCTGTCGACCTCGCTGTCGCCGGCCCTGTTGGCGCAGCTGCGCCGCATCGCCGCGGACTACGCGCTGATCCATGTGCACCTACCCGACCCGATGGCGGCGTTGGCGATTTGGTGGATCCGGCCGCAGGCCCGCGTGGTGCTGCACTGGCATTCCGATGTCGTCCGCCAGCGCCTGGCGCTGCGCCTGTACGAGCCGCTGCAGGACTGGCTGCTGCGCCGGGCCGATGCGGTGATCGCCACCTCGCCGCCGTATGCCGAGGCGTCGACGGCGCTGCGCCGCTACCGCGACAAGACGGTGGTGATCCCGCTGGGCATCGGGGAGCCGCAGGTCGACGGTGCGCAGCTGCAGGCGGTGCGCGCGCGGGTCGGCGGGCGGCCCCTGGTCTTTGCGCTGGGCCGTCACACTTACTACAAGGGCTTCGACGTGCTGCTGCGCGCTGCCGCGCAGCTGCCGCCCGAGGTGCTGACCGTCATTGGCGGCGACGGCCCGGAGCGCGCCGGTCTGCAGCGTCAGCTCGAGGAGCTGGGCCTGCAGGATCGCGTCTGGCTGCCCGGCCGCCTCAGCGACGCCGAGCTGCACGCCTGGTATGCGACGGCCGACGTCTTTTGCCTGCCCTCGGTCGCCCGCTCCGAGGCCTTTGGCGTGGCCATGGTCGAGGCCATGGCCGCCGGCAAGCCGGTGCTGGCCACGCAGCTGCCCGGCTCCGGTGTGCCCTGGGTCAACCGCGAGGGCGAGACCGGCCTGAACGTGCCGCCCGGCGACGCCGAAGCGCTCGCCGCCGCGCTGCGCCGGCTGCTCGGCGATGCAAAGCTTCGCGAGCGCCTTGGCCAAGGCGCGCGCCGGCGCTTTGACGAGGGCTTGCGCGCGCCGGCCATGGTCGACGCGACGCTGGCGCTGTACCGCCAGCTAGGTCGCTCCGGGCCTTGATCGCCGGGCCAGGATGCGTTCGCAGTCGGCCATCATCTGACCGGCCAGTTCGGCGGGTTCCAGCAGTTCGGCCGGCATTGCCGGTCCCTCCTCGAGCTGCGACTGCAACTCCTCCAGCGACGCATAGGCCCTGAGCTGGGGTGCTCGCGAGACACGGAAACCTTCGGCGGTGCGCATGGCCGCCAGCGCATGGCTGCGCAGCAGGGGGCTCCCCGGGTAGTGCACCGTCAGGCCAAGGCTCAGCGCGTCAAGCACCAAGCCGCCGAATGACTCCTGGTGGGTCACGACATAGTGGGCGCAGCGAGCCAACAACGGGCGCAAGCCCGCAATCGGCAGGGGTTCGATGTTGGTCACGCCATCGATCGGCTCGATTCGCCAGTCCGGGCAGCCAAAGGGCCTGGGCTCGCCGGCATGCTCGAACGAGGCCATCCGGCTGAGCGCATCGGGCAGCAGTTGCAGCAACTCGGTCTGCGGCGGCAGCCCGGCACGCAGTCGCCGCAGCAGGGCATTCACGTCGACCGCGAAGCGCACGCCCCGTTGCATCTCTGTTTGGAAGCGGATGGCGTAGCGCGGCGGCATCGGTCCGTTGACCAGCACCGCTGTTCTGGGCAGCGAACGGTCGGCTGCCAGGGTCCGGAACGGTGGCACGATGCGCAGGTAGTCGTTCTGACACCACTGCGAGCGGTGATCAAAGTCGTGCGGGCCGCACAGCGATGCCTGGTAGTAAACATCCGCTTGTTCGGGCGTGTTCGACGGCCTGGTGTAGATCGCATCAGCCGACTCGTTGAAATAGGCCACCACCTCGGCCTGCCGCCGCAGCCCCAGCACGCAGCGGGCGATATTCGGTCCCGAATAATCGAGCAGCAGGGCGAAGTCGTAGCGATCGGCCCCTGACAACGGACTCACCTCGCCGCCGAAATCCGACGACCGGCGCGCATCGACCCTCCAGCCCGCCGCCTCGAACGCGCGGCGCAGCAACAGGCCCCATGCTTGGTAGACGTTGGTGGTCTGGCTGGAGTCGGTGACATGGGCTGCCGGATAGGCCAGCAAGGCCCTTGGGCGATGGTGGGGGCTCTGCGCTGCCATCGGCCCGGTGGAGACAGGTACGTCCTGCCAATCGGGGGCAAAAGGCAGCGTGTCCAGCAAGCGCTGGATATGCGGATCGTTGGGTTTGAAAAGGTTGGCCTGGCGCAGGTGATGCCGCGCCTCGTCGGTCCGGTTCAGCCGGCGGAGGGTTTCCGCCAGATTCATGTGCGAGCGGAAGTAGCGCGGCGACAAGTTCAGGGCATCGCGGTAGGCCTCGATGGCGGGCTGGAGTTCGCCCAGGGCCAGCAAGCAGTCGCCACGCCCATGGTGGCTGCGATGGCTGGGCAAGAGCTGGCCGGCCTGCTCGTAGGCGGCGAGCGCGTCGGCATAAGCGCCGTTCCGGTAGCGCGTCAGTCCTTCCTGCAGCAGCGTCTCGAAGTCGGCGGGTAGGTTGGCTTGCATGGCGTGTGGTAGATCGACGCTGCTGGCTGGTGCCGGGGCGCTGGGTGGGGGCCGGATTGTGCGGGGCATAGCGTGCGCAAGCTTGGTTCGGTCAAGGCGGCAGACAACTGTCCGCGCCCGCAGCGGCGACACTGCAGGCTTCAAACGATCACCAGGAAACAACCGCCGGTTGACCTTCAGGGCGTGCCTTGGGTCGCAGGTCGGCGCCGTTCGCCACAGCAGATGCAGCAGACAACAGGAGACGCCCGTCAGGACGGGGCCAAGCCAACCGGGGGGGGCGAGGCCAGGCGGGCGCTGATCATCGGCGTCACCGGCCAGGACGGCAGCTACCTGGCCGAGTGGCTGCTTGAGCAGGGCTACGAGGTGCATGGTGTGAAGCGCCGCGCCTCGCAGTTCAACACCCAGCGCGTCGACCACCTCTACCAGGACCCGCACGAGGCGCAGCCGCGTTTTCGCCTGCACCATGGCGACCTGTGCGATGGCGCCGCGCTGACCCGGCTGCTGGCCGAGTTGCGCCCGCACGAGGTCTACAACCTGGGCGCGCAAAGCCATGTCGCGGTCAGCTTCGACACCCCGGGCTACACCGCCGACGTCGTCGCCATGGGCACGCTGCGCCTGCTCGAGGCGATCCGTGCCTGCGGCCTGATCGGCCACACCCGCTTCTACCAGGCCGGCTCCAGCGAGATGTTCGGCCAGGTCGCCGAAACCCCGCAGCGAGAGAGCACGCCCTTCCACCCGCGCAGCCCCTATGGCGTGGCCAAGGTCTTCGCCCACGGCATCACCGTCAATTACCGCGAGGCCTTCGGGCTCTACGCCTGCAACGGCATCCTCTTCAACCACGAGAGCCCGCGCCGCGGCGAGACCTTTGTGACGCGCAAGATCACCCGGGGGCTGGCGCAGATTGCGCTCGGCCTGCAGCGCTGTCTGTTCCTCGGCAATCTCGACGCCCGCCGCGACTGGGGCCATGCACGCGACTACGTGCGCGCCCAGTGGCTGATGCTGCAGCAGCCCGAGCCTGACGACTACGTGATCGCCAGCGGCGAGCAGCACAGCGTGCGCGACTTCGTGCGACTCGCCGCCGCCGAACTGGGCATCACACTGCAATTCGACGGCCAGGGTCTGCAGGAGCAGGGCAGGGTGGCGGCGCTCAGCGGCGTTGCCGCCGAAGGGCCGCTGCGTGTGGGTGACCTCATCGTCGCCATCGACCCGCGCTACCTGCGGCCGGCCGAGGTCGACAGCCTGCTGGGCGATGCGAGCAAGGCGCGCGAACGCCTGGGCTGGCGGCCGAGCACCGACATCGGCGCGCTCTGCCGCGAGATGGTGGCCGCTGACCTGCAGCAAGCGCGCCGGCTGGCGCTGCTGCGTGCGCATGGGCATGAGCATGGCTGAGGCGTTGGAGCCGGTTGCGGAGCCGCTCTACATCGCCGGTCATCGCGGTTTGGTCGGCAGCGCGTTGCTGCGCGCCTGCCAGGCGCGGGGCATTGCCACCGTCACGCGCACGCACGCCGAGCTTGATCTGCGCGACCAGGCCGCCGTGCGCGCCTTTTTCGCCGAGCAACGCATCGGCAGCCTGGTGCTGGCCGCCGCGCGCGTCGGCGGCATCCACGCCAACGCCACCCGGCCGGCGGACTTCATCGCCGACAACCTGCAGATCCAGACCAACGTGCTGCTGGCGGCGCACGAGGCCGGCATCCAGCGCCTGATCTTCCTCGGCTCCTCCTGCATCTACCCGCGCGACGCCGAACAGCCGATCCGCGAGGAAGCCCTGCTCAGCGGCCCGCTGGAGCCGACCAATGCCGCCTATGCCGTCGCCAAGATCGCCGGCATCCAGCTCTGCGACGCTTTGCGTCGCCAGCACGGCCGCGACTACCGCTGCCTGATGCCGACCAATCTCTACGGCCCCGGGGACAACGATCACCCGACCGACTCGCACGTGATCCCGGCGCTGCTGCGCCGCTTCCGCGAGGCCAAGGCCCGCGGCGACGCCGAGGTCGTCGTCTGGGGCAGCGGCCGGCCGCTGCGCGAGTTCCTGCACGCCGACGACCTGGCCGATGCCTGCCTGCACCTGCTCGCCGTGCCGCAGGCGCGTTGGTGCGAGGTGCTGGGGGGCGTCAGCCACCTGAATGTCGGCAGCGGTGAGGAGCTCAGCATCGCCGAGCTGGCCCGCTTGATCGCCGAGGTGGTCGGCTTTCGCGGCGCGCTGCGCTTCGATGCGACGAAGCCGGACGGCACGCCGCGCAAGCGCCTGGACAACCGGCGTTTGGATGCCTTGGGGTGGCGCGCGACGCGGCCGCTTGCGAGCGGGCTGGCTGCGGTGGCGAGCGCGGTGATCTAGGCCCGGCTTCAGCTCTTTCCTGGTCCCCTGTGACCGTTCATGGCCGCCAAGGCTTGCGTGGCGAAAGCCGATCGCGTGCTGGCTGCTTAGTGCATCACCGACATAATCCGCAGCTTTTTGGCGCGGGAACTAGATGTCGTCGACACAAAGCGATGAACTGATTGCAGCGTCTCGACGAGCTGCTTGGTTGTCGTTGGGTGAGAACTGCCTACCCGATCGCATCCTGCAGCGACACGGGCTCAAGTCGTTCAGCACGCCTTTCTCTAACGGGCGAAGCAACATAGACGTTCTCTTGGCACTCTGGCGTGCCAAGTTCGATGGGTTGCTTGATCCTGCAAATCTGCGGCTGGACCCGACCGCGGGAGCGTCTGCAGTACGCAGCACTCGGTATGTCGACTGTGACCCGATCTTTGATCCTTCAGTGTCGGGTGGGTTTGAGTTCACCCATCACAACGTATTGGAAGATGCGGCAGCGAGGGACAGCTATGTACGGAAGATTGATAACTTCTGTGCAGCCCGCCTGCGCGGAGATGTGGTGCTTGTCTACTATCACCGGCCGACACCTCGCAGCGACCTTCCTGCATTGATTCAGAAGCTTGAAACGTTCGCGCAGCTCTATCAGGTTGCCGAGAACCGGGTTCGAGTGCTGTTGCTGAGACAAACGCTCGTCGCAGTTCCATCAGAGCGAGGGGTGGTCAGTAGGTCGGCGGCCCCCCATGTTGATGATTTCGAGGTCAAAAGCTTGGCTGCGTGGGGAGGGCAGATTCCAGCCGTGTTCTGGGCGGAAGTCGATGATGACCTGCTTACCGAGGTGTTGGCAGCCGGGCGAGAGTGGCTAGTTGGCAGAGAGACCTGCGATGACGCCCGTTGAGTCTCATGCGATGAGTGCACCGCGCCTGGCATTGTTGGGGACCAGTAGGTTGCACCGCTGTTTCGCACGAAGGCAGTCCGATGGGACACAGTGGTCCGTGCCAACTGAGCAATTACCGGTCTTTCTGCGACTCGGCTATTTCCATGCGGCAGCAGAGGCGGCTCAGATCGCTGAGTTGTTGGCAGGGACTCGGGACATTCCAAGCAGTCTTCTACCTTTTGTTTTTCGCGCCGAGAACAAGGTGACGACGCCCCTCAACGAGTTCGATCCTTTGCTTAGCGTGGCAATCCGGAAGGCGAAGGCCTTTCAGGTGCAAGATCCATCAGCCCTCTCGGCGTCCGCTGCGATCGTGATCGAGGTCAGTAGCTTGCGCGCCAATCGGCACAGGGCGACCGGGACGGTTTTGCATAGCAACCCCAACTGGCTGCACGACGTCGCCTATGCCGACATCTATCCTGACGGCTATTACGCCAAGTTCTTTCCCTGGTTGGATGTCAGTTCGGAACTCGAATCGGTCGAACAGCTGGCGGATGATTTCAACGCGGTCCAGCGCAGTTGGCCTGACCGTCCGCTGATCGTGATCGGACATCTGGCGAGTCGGCAATCACCTGGCGGTCAACGTCTGAAACAGAACGAGCTGGTGCAGAGTGCGGCGAACCAAGCGGGAGCTCACTACCTCGATGTTGGGCCTTTCTTGGACGAGTTTGGCTTTGCCCAAACCGACGCAGGTCCAGATCGACACCACCTTTGCCCTGACGGCGAATCTGCCCTCGGGCAGGCGTTGATCGGAGTGGCGACTCGTCACTTGATCGGACCCGGCGCCGTCGCTTGAGTCGCATGTTCGTTTGCGGCTTGACAATCCGGCGCCCTTGGCAATCAACCCGAGGGTCAACGACGACATTCGTCAAAAGACTCGACCTGTGCACGTACTCCTAGAACTCCGCCCCGCCTTCGACGGCCACGCCGGCATTCCGCAGGAAACCCGTTTGCTGTTCCGCGGCCTGTGCCAACTGCCGGGGCTGGAGGTGGAGGGCATGCTGCAGGCCAGCGCGCGCTACCTGGCGCGCGGCCTGCCGGCCGGCGCCGATGCCTGGCCGGTGCACAAGCGCCTGAACCGGCTGTCGCGCGTGGTGGTGTCGGCCGAGCCGGGGCGTGGCACGCGCCGGCTGGAGTGGCTGCGCGCCGGTCTGCAGTTCGGTCGCGGCCTGGTCGGCGAGGTGCCGCTGAGCCGCTTCGACGCCGAGCCGTTCAAGGACTTCGTCTGGCGCAGCCTGTTCGCCAAGACCCTGCCGGCCAGCGACTTCGACCGCATCACCAGCGCCGGCTACCGGGTGCTGCAGCTGCCGTGGAACGGCATGCACCATGGCGCCCTGACGCTGCGCCGGGTGATGGGCCGGCCTGTTTACCCGCGGGTCGACACCCGTGGCGTCGATGTGCTGATCGCCGAGACGCCGTTCCCTGGCCGCGTCAGCCGCGGCACCCAGCTGGTGGTGCGCTACCACGACGCGATCCCCCTCTTGATGCCGCACTCCATCGTCGACCGCGAACACCACCAAGCCTCGCACTATCACGCGCTGCGCCGCAACGTCGACGACGGGGCCTGGTTCTCCTGCGTGTCAGAGGCGACGCGGCGCGACCTGCTGCGCGTGTTCCCCGAGGCCGAGGCGCGCGCCGTCGTCGTGCCCAACATGGTGTCCCACCATTACTACCCGGAGTCCAGCGGGCCGGGGCGCGTGCCCGACATCCTGATGACGCGACGCAACCGCAAGCTGCACGCGAAGGCGCCGGCGCCGGCCGAAGGCGCGCGGCCCTATCTGCTGATGGTGTCGACGCTGGAGCCGCGCAAGAACCACCTCGGCCTGCTGGCCGCCTGGGAGACGCTGCGCGCCCAGGGGCATGAGGACCTCGATCTGGTCCTCGTCGGTCAACTCGGCTGGGACCACGAGCCCATCGTGCGCAAGCTGGAGCCCTGGATCGCCCAAGGTCGCCTGCTGGTGCTCGAGGACGTGCCGGCGCCCGAGCTGCGGCTGCTCTACCGCCATGCGCTGCTCACCGTCTGTCCGAGCTTCGGCGAGGGCTTCGACTTCTCCGGCGTCGAGGCCATGCGTTGCGGCGGCGTCGTGGCCGGCTCCGACATCGCTGTGCACCGCGACGTCTTCGGCGACGGCGCCGAACATTTCGACCCCTACGATGCCGAGGCCATGGCGGCCTGCCTGGCTCGCCTGATCGAGCAACCGGCGCGCCGCGAGCAACTCCGCTCCCAAGGTGCGCAGGTCGCCACCCGTTACCTGCCTGAGCAGGTGCTGCCACAGTGGCAGCAGTTCTTCAACACCCTCCAGCTCGGCGCCACCCGCGCTCGCACGCCGACACCCTGAGCATGTCCTCGCCCCCCGACCTGATCGTCATCGCGCCGCACGCGGCCGACCTGCCGGCGCTGGCCGCCGCTTTCGACGCCGACCCGGCCCCCGCGCTGCGCGACTGGATGCGCCCGCTGCGCAGCGCCAGCCAGGCCGAGGCGGCCTGGGCTGGCTTGCCAGCGGCATTGCCGGCACGCTGCGTGCTCAGCGCGTCCGAGCTGCTGCCGGTGCTGACGGTGTTCGCCAGCCGCTGGCCGGCGCTGCGGCTGGTCTTCGTGCATGAGCGCGCGGCCGGCAGCCTGGCCCGTGAGCTGGAGGCCGGTGCGGTCGACCTTGATGCCTGGCGCACCGCCTGGACCGCCCGCCAACGCGAGCTGCTGCGCCAGCTGCAGCGCCAGCGCGCCCGCAGCCAGGCCCTGCTGCTGGACGAGTTGTGCGCCGGTGGTGAGGCGCTGCGCGCCGCCCGTGAGGCCATCGGGCTGCCGCCGGCGCCGGTGGCGCCACCGCAGTGGACCGATCGCAGCGGCCTGCCGCGCTTGCTGGCGGCCGAGCTCCTGGCCGCCGATTCCACGCTGCAAGCGCTTGCCGACGAATGGGTCGCCGCCTGCCTGCCGCTGCCCGGCGCGCCTGCCACGGTGCAGGCGCTGGACGAATGGCGTGCGCTCTGTGCCGCCGCTCGCGAGCTGCCGGAGCGCCAGCAGGCACTGGCGGCTGCTCAGCTGTCCGTGAGCGAGCTGCAGGCGGGGCGTGCTGCCGACGCGGTGGCGGCGGCCGCAGCCCTACAACATGAGCGTGCCGGGCGTGAAGCCGACGCCGTGGCGGCGGCCGCAGCCCTGCAGCAGGAGCGTGCCGGGCGCGAAGCCGACGCCGTGGCGGCGGCCGCAGCCCTGCAGCAGGAGCGTGCCGGGCGCGAAGCCGACGCCGTGGCGGCGGCCGCAGCCCTGCAGCAGGAGCGTGCCGGGCGCGAAGCCGACGCCGTGGCGGCGGCCGCAGCCCTGCAGCAGGAGCGTGCCGGGCGCGAAGCCGACGCTGTGGCGGCGGCCGCAGCCCTGCAGCAGGAGCGCGACGAGCGCGCCGCCGAGCTGCGCGCGCTGCGCGACGACCTGCAGCAGCAGCAACTGTTGCAGCAGGCTCTGGACGAGGAGCTGACCGCGCTGCGCGAGGCCGTGTCGCAGCGGGGTGAGGCCCTGGTCGCCGCGCAGGGCGCCCATGCAGCACTGGCCGTCCAGTTGCAGCAAGCCCAGGCCGGGCATGCGGAGGCCGAGGCCCTGCTCCAAGCCCGAACGGCGGCACTCGAGAGCCAAGCGGCGGCGCTGGCCGCCGCCCGTGCCGAGCACGAGCGCCTGGTTGCCGACGCCGCGACCGCTGCCCAGGCGGCCCAGCATCAGCTGGCCGAGCGCCAGCAGCAGCTGGAGGCGGCGCGGCGCGAGTCCGGCCTGCTCGCTGCCCAGCTGCAGGACCTGCAACGCCAGCTGGCGGCGCAGCTGGCCCGCGAGCGCGACGCCCACCGCCAGCAGCTGCAGCAGCAGGCGGCTGCCGAGCAGCGCCTGGCGGCCGAGCTGGAAGCCCAGCGCGCCCGCGGCCAGCAGATGCTGGTCGACATCCACCGCCTGCAGGACGCGCTCTACGACGAACACGAACTGGCGCTGGGCCTGGCGGCGCGCGCCGAGCTTGGCGCCGAGCCGCTGCTGGCGCGCCTGCGACGCCTGCACCCGGTGGGCGAATCGACCACGCCGCCCCACCTCGGGCTCGATCTCTGGCTGGAGGCGCTGCAGCTTGGCGATCGCCAGGTCGAGCGCCAGACCCTGCGCCTGGTGCAGCACCACGGCCGCGCCGGGCTGGCGCTGTTCCGCGCCGACGGCGACCCGGCGCTGCTGTCGAGCTGGCAGCCGCAGGGCCGCGAGGACGCCGGCGAATTCATGCTGCTGGTGCCCGAGGATGAACCTGGCCAGCAACGCCTGGCCCAGTTCCCGACCAGCGACTGGCTGCGCCTGCAGGCCCTGCTCGCCCTGCTGCGCGCCGAGCTGTTGCTCGAGCCCGGGTTGCGCGACACCCGCTGGCCCGGCGTGGCGCTGCAGCTGCAGCGCCTGCTGGCGGAAATGGCGCCGCGCCTGCGCTACGACGGCCTGCAGGTCAGCGCCGACGGGGAGGCGCTGAGCGTGCAACTCGACAACGTGTTGTTCGGCCAGCGCCGCCACGCCTGCCTGCAACTGCGCTGGGCGGTCGGCGGCGATGCACCGCTGCAGCTGCTGCACGGCGGTGGCCATGGCGAGCCGGCACCGCTCGCGCATTGGCCGCGCCAGGACGACGGCACGGCCGTCGCGCAGCACCCCCTGCCGCTGGGCCAAGCTGCCGCCGCTGCGAACGCCGCTTGGAAGGACTTGCCGCCGCTGGACCGCGGCCTGGTGCTCGGTCTGCTTGACTTGCTGCCAGCCGCGCTGGCGGCCAGCCCGGCCGGCGCGCCGACGGCGGCGCTGCAGGCCGCGCTGCCGTCCCTGCAGGCCCAGGCTGCGCATCTGCAGGCCGGTTCACCGGGGCGCTTGCGACGGCTCGCCCGCCGCCTGGCCAGGAGGCTCAGCTGATGGCTGCGTGGTTGGAAAAACTGCTGGCCGGCTGGAGCAAGCCGGCTCAGCTCGTCGTCATCGGTGCCGGCGACCTGGCGCTGTGGCCGCTGCTGCGCGCCTGCGGGGCGCAGCAGCTGCTGCTCGTCGAAGGGGACCCGCAGGCGGCCGAGCGCCTGCAGGCCGCGCTGGCCGGCTGGCCGGCGGCAAGCCTGCGCGCGCAAGCGCTGAGCCCTGACGGCGCCACGCTGCGCTGGCGCCAGTACGACCAGCCGCGCTTCAACGGGCCGCTGTCGCCCAGCGCGCTGCGCCAGCATTACCCGCGGCTGCGCGAGACCGGCCAGCGCGAGCTGCCCGGTCAGACCTTGGCCGACTGCCTGCGCGAGCTGCCGGCGGCAACGGGCAGCAGCCTGCTGCTCATCAACCTGCCGGGCCAGGAAGATGCGTTGTTGGCCAGTTGTCCGGCGGAGCTGTTGCAGCGCTTCGACGGCATCGCCCTGCGCGGCTGTGCCGAGCCCTTGTGGGACGGCGCGACCGTCGTCGACCAGGCCTCGGGCCGGCTCGCCAAGCTGGGCTTCAAGGCCCACCTGGTGGACCGGCAGAGCGAGCCGCTCTGGCCCCTGGTCGAGCTGCGCCTGGACCGGGTCAAGCTGGAGCTGGGCCAGTTGCGCGCCCAGCTGCAGGCGCAGGGCGCCGAGCTGGCCGCGGCGCGCGCCAGCCAGCAGGCCGAGCGCGAGCAGGCGGCGGCGGCCCTGGCGGCCTGCCGCGACGAACTGGCCCAGCAGACCGCGCTGGCGCAAAGCCAGCGCGAGCAGGTCCAGGCCCAGCTGCAGGCCCGCGACGCCGCCGAGCAGGCGGCAGCCCAGGCCCGCGCCGAGCTGCAGGCGCTGCGCGAGGCCCGTGCGGTGACCGAGCAGCTGGCCCAGGAGCACTGGCATTCGGTGGAGCTGCTGACGCTGGAACGCGACGCGCTGCTGCGCCGGCAGCAGCAGCTCGACGAGCAGATCCAGCAGGGGGCGGCGGCGCAACAGCGGCTGAGCGAGTCGCTGGACGCGCTGCGCGCCGAGCTGCAGGCGGCGCTGGCCGAGCGCGATGCCCAGGCGGCCTTGGCCGCCGAGCGCGCCGCCGAGATCGCCGCCCAGGCCGAGCAGGTCGAGCAGCTGCAGCGGCGCGCCGACGAGGCCTGGCAGCGACTGGAGCAGATGAACCAGGAGCTGGCCCTGGCGGAAGGGCAGCTGGAGATGCTCAAGGACCTGCTGCTCGACGAGCCGACGCTATGAAGCGCCAACGACGCCGTGCCGCCCGGCCGGCCGCCGCGCCGGCGACGCCGTCGCGCCAGCTCGGGCCCTTGCGCCAGGGCAGCGTCGACGACGCGCTGCTGGTGCGCTGCCGGGCGCTGTGGCTGGAGGGGGATTGGGCGGCGCTGACCGCGTTCACGCTGGCCGACTTCGAGCGCCACGCGCAGCGCGAGCGCCTGGCCCTGATGCTGGCGGCCGCGCAGTTCGCGCTCGGCGCCTTCCAGCCCGCGCGGCGGGCGGCCGAGCAGGCGGGGCTCTGGGGGGCGGACCGCCGCCTCGTCGCCCGCACCCTGCTGGCCGGTGTGCACAACACCCTGGGCCGGGCCGCCGCGCTCGGCGGTCAGGCCGAGCGCGCCTGGCAGCATTTCGCGCAGGCCAGCGCGCCGGTGGCCGGCGCGCGCCAGCGCTTGCAGGGCTTGCAGGGTCGCGGTCGGCGGCAATTGCAGGCGCTCGGCCTGTCGCTGGCGCCGCTGCCTGCCCCTGCCGCGCCGCCGGCCCTGGCGCAGGCGCCGTTGCAGGCGCTGCAGCAGGACCTGCAGGCCAGCGCCGGTGCGCTGCAGCAGGGCTTGGCGCGCCAGGCCGAGGCGCTGGCCTCGGCCCAGCAGGCGATCGAGCGCGGGGTCGAGCGCCGGCTCACCCAGGCGGTGCGCCAGCTTGAGGCCTATGCCAACCTGCAGCAATACGTGCAGGGTGGCGAGCTGCTGCCCGATCTGCATGGCTGGCCGATCAGCCCGGACTTCGCGCTGCTGCTCATCGCCACGCTGGAAGGACAGGCCTACGACGCGGTGATCGAGTTCGGCTCGGGTTCGTCGACGCTGCTGATCGCCCGCGTGCTGCGCCGGCTGGCCGGCGGCGCTGCCACGGTGCCGCACCTGGCCTTCGAGCACATGCGCAAATACCTGCACGAGACCCGCAGCCTGCTGGAGCGCGCCGGCTTTGCCGAACAGGTCGATCTGGTGCATGCGCCGCTGCAGCCTTTCGTGGCCGATGACGGGGCGGTCTACAACTACTACGACGGCCTGCCGGCGCTGCGCGCGCTGGACGAACGCCTGCGCGCAACACCGTCGCCGCGCATCCTCGCCGTCGTCGACGGACCGCCGGCCAATTCCGGTCCCCTTGCCCGTTACCCGGCGCTGGAGCTGATCCTGCGCGTGCTGCAGCCGTCGCTCGGCGATCTGCTGCTCGACGACTACGCGCGCGACGACGAGAAGGAGATCGTGCGCCGCTGGCAGGCCTGGTTGGCTGCCCATGGCTACGCGACACGCATCACCGAGCACGCGCTCGAAAAAGGCGGTTGCACGCTGCGCTTCTGGCGGGCATGAGCAAGCCGGCGGCCCTGCTGGCCCTGATCCTTGGGATCGGGCCGCGGGCTGCCTGGGCGCAGGACTGCCCGGCGCCGCCACCGCCGCCGCCGGCCATCGTCAGCACCAACATCTACGGCAGCGGCGGTCTCGGTGCCGCACCCGAGCCCCGAGCCGGCGCCGAGCGTGCGCGCCTGACGGCGGATCTGAACCGCTTTGCCAGCCTGCTCGCTGACGCCGCCGCACAAGGGCAGCCGGCCGCCGCCGACTGTGCGCTCGCCGCGCTGCTGCTATGGGCCGAGGCCGATGCCCTTGGCGGTCCGCTGGCCAACGAGGCGGCGCGCAAGGAGTTGATCTGGAACAGCGCCGGCCTGCCGCTTGCCTACTGGCAACTGCGCCAGCTGCGGCCCGGCGCTGAGCTGGACGGCCAGGCCCGGATCGAGGCCTGGCTGGACGGCTTGCGACGGCGCATGCGCGATGGGCAAGCTGGGACCCGCGTGGCCGACAACGTGCATGCCTGGGCGGCCCTGGGTCTGGCCGCTGGCGCGCAGCTGGCCAGCGGTGACGAAGCGGCCGCACGCTGGGCCGAGGCGGAAAGCTGGCGGCGCCGGGTGTTGGCAGGGGTGGATGCCGAAGGCTGGCTGAGGCCTGAGCTGCGACGCGGGCGTCGGGCGCTGGCCTACCACCAGTTCGCCTTGCTGCCTCTCCTGGCCCAGGAGGCCCTGGCGCGCCGCGCCGGCCAACCGCTCGACCCGGCGACGCAGGCGGCGCTGCGCCGTCTGGTGCAGCGCACCGATGCCGCCGAGCGCGATCCCGGTGCGCTGACGCCGCTCGCGGGTGCCGATCAGGACCCCGGCAACCCGCGCAGCGCGCGCAGCTGGCGCTGGCTGGCGCAATGCCTGAAGCTGCTGCCGGCCGATCTGCCCTGGCAGCCGGTGCCCCGCGAGCGCTGGCTGGGCGGCAGTCTGGCGGGGCTTTGCCGACCGGGCGGCTGAGGCCCCACCCCTATACTCGGCGCCCTTTCGCGGAGCCCTCCCGGGCCCGCTCCGCCTGGCCTCAGCCCGCCCTTGAGAGCCCGCCTGGCTTCACTCCGACCGCTGTCGCTTCTGCCTTGAAAGTCGTCGTCGATCACAAGTCCCGCCGGCTGGATTTCCAGCTGATCCCCGACGAACTCGATGCGCGACCACCGCTGGACCGCGTCTGGTTCCGCTTCGACCGCTGGGTGCGCACCGACCCGTCGCGCATGGCCTTGCTCGCCTTCAGCCTGGTCGAGGACCTGATCGGCAACAGCTTTGAGCTCGAAGGCCTGCAGATGCCGGCCCATGTCGCCTCGGCGCTGCAGCGCGGTTTTCCCGGTCATGAGCTGTTCATCCAGGGGCTGAGCAACGAGGCGCGGGCACTGCAGATCAAACCGCGCTACGCCAAGCTGCTCGGCCCCTTTGATGGACCGGCCGGCGACGATGCGCAGGCGCTGCGCGTGACCCGCACCGAAATGGGCTTCGAGTTCCACGATGCCGCCGGCGAGCTGCAGGGGCGCTGGACCAGCAACCTGGCCTTGCACCTGAGTCTCTGCGCCGCCGACCCGCCGGCCGCGCTGCAGACCGCGCTCTACCTGATGGCCCGTGACGCCTTCCTGGTGCAGGCCATGCCCCGTCCGGCCGGCCGCACCCTGAGTCTGGATGTCATCAAGGAGGTCGGTGGTGAGCTCCACTGAACGGCCGCTGCTGGCTGTCATCATCTGTTTCCGCGACTGGGGGCTGGACCGCCTGACGGCCGCGGTGCGCGCCCATCTGGCGCAGCCGCTGCCCATCGAGGTCATCGTGTCGGACTACGGCTCGCGCGACGCCCAGGCGGTGCGCGACGCGGTCGAGCCGCTGGGCGCCCGGGTGGCGCGCACCGACACCAGCGCCCCGTGGAACCGCTCGGCCTCGCTGAACGCCGGCATCCATGCGGCGCGCGCGCCCTACCTGATCACCACCGACGCCGACATCGTCTTCAGCCCGGCTGCTTACGTCGAGGCACTGCGCCTGCTGCAGCAGTCGCCGAACGCGCTCTACCTGGTGCAGTGCCGCGACCTGTCGGAGCGCTTCGGCGCCGAGCAGATGCACGCATTGCTCGATCAAGGCGGCAACGACTGGTGGCAGCAGCTGGACCGCGATGCGGTGCTGCGCCCGCGCTGGGGCATGGGCGGCTTTGCCGCCTTCTCGCGCGAAGCCTTCGACGAGATGCATGGCTACGAGGAGCGCATGCAGGTCTGGGGCGGCGAGGACAACGACTGGGCGACGCGCATGCGCCGGCTGGGTTATCCGACACGCTGGCTGTCGCACCCCGACGTTCGCATCTTCCACATCTGGCATGCGCCCAGCGCCTCGAAGGCGATGGAGACCGAGGAAGGCAAGGCGGCGGTTTTTCTGAACAAGCACATCCTGGCGCAGGACAAGACCGCGGTGCGCAACCTGGGCCTGAGCCTGCCGCGCAAGGCGCCGCCGGTCAGCGTCATCATCCCGACCTACAAGCGCGCCGGCCTGCTGCACGACTGCCTGCGCTCGGTGCTGGCGCAGACCTTCACCGACTTCGAGTGCCTGGTCGTCGAGAACGGCGACTCCGACGAGGCGCGCGAGGTCGTCGATGGGTTTGGCGACGCCCGCCTGCGCTACCTGAAGACGCCCAAACAGGGCGCTGCGGCCGCGCGCAACCACGGTCTGGACGCGGCGCAGGGGCGCTATGTGGTCATCCACGACGACGACGACCTGATGGTGTCGACGCGCATCGAGGATCACCTGCGCGCGGCCACCGAGGGCTTCGTCGGCAGCTATGGCGGTTGGATCGATTTCGAGCACGACAGCCAGGAGATCCTGGGCTGCCACAGCGGCAAGGCCTTCAACCTGGCCTCGGTGCTGTTCAACGGCAAGGTGCTGACCCATGGCGGCCTGATGCTGGACCGCCGCGTGTTTCGCTTGTTCCGCTACGAGGAAGGGCTGGCCGCCGGCATCGACTACGGTTTCGTGCTGCTGCTTGCCCGTCACGGCCTGCGCCTGCACCACACCGGGCGCTACGCGATCCTGCGCCGCATGCACACGCGCAACATGACGCGCACCAATGCGGCGGTGCAGAAGTCGGCCGCCCAGCGCATGGCCGGCCTGGTGCGCGCCGAGATGGACGCCGAGACCCAGGCGCGCTTGCGCGAGCAAGGCCTGGCCGCCTCGGTGCTGGAATGCACCAACGAGGCCGAGGCCTGCGCCGAGCTCGGCCGGTGGGTGAGTGCCGACCTGGAGCCGCAGCTGGACTCGCTGCCGGCGATTGATCGCTGGTTGGATCGGATGGGTGAGGCTCAGGTCGAGGCGCGCATCGAGCGGCTCAGCCCGGCCCTGCAGACCCTCGTGCGCTCGCGGCTCAGCCTGCGCGCGCTGCTGAGCGCCTGATGGAGCCGTCGCGCCCTTTTGACGCGGTGCGTGCCGCCAACCAGGCGTTCCGCGAAGGCCGTGCGGCCGAGGCGCTGGACCAGTTCCGCCGCTTGGTGCTGGCCCAGCCGGCGCAGCGCGAGGCCTTGCGCGCGCCGATCGCCGCCTGCCTGCAACGCCTGGGCAGTGCCAGCGCCCAGCAACTGCTGCTGCAGGCGCCGGACCCGGCCTTCGACACCGACACCACGCGCTACCAGGGCCGCGAGCTGCTCGGCACGCGGATCGGCCTGCCGCCGGTGCTGCTGGAGCTGCGCCAGGTCGAGCTGCACGGTCTTCAGCTGCAGGGGGTCGGCGCGCTGCAGATGCAGCTGCTCGGCACGCCCGATTGGGTCAAGCTCGGTGACATCGCCGCCGACGCCGAGCAGGCGGTATTCAACCTGCCCGAGGGCCAGGAGGTGTTGGCGCTGCGCCTGCTCGACGCGGCGCTGCCGCCCAGCGGCGCGCCGCCGCTGGCGGCCGTCCAGCTGCATTACGGCGCCGCCGCCCCGGTGGCCCGGCGCAGCGAACCCAGTGGCGTGGCCGCCGGCGTGGCCTCTTGCCGCGGTCGCGAGGCCGGCCTCAAGGCGGCGGTCGAGTCGCTGGCGCACCAGGTGGACGAACTGCATGTCTTCCTCAACGACTATGCGGAAGTGCCGGCCTGGCTGCAGGCCTTGCCGCACGCCACCATCTACCGCTCGCAGGACCACGACGAGCTCGGCGACGCCGGCAAGTTCTTCGGTTTCTCGCGCAGCCGCCTGCCCTATTACCTGAGCTTCGACGACGACATCCTGTACCCGCCGGGCTATGTCGGCAAGCTGAAGTACGCCTGCGACAAGCACGACGCGCCCTGCGGCGTGCATGCGCGCCTGATCCGCCAGCCCAACCAGGGCTATTACCGCCGCTTCGACGGCACGGTGCTGCACTTCCGCAATGCGCTGGCCAGCGACCGCCGCGTGCACATCCTGGGCACCGGCACGTTGATGATCCCGCGCGCCCGCCTGCCGCGGCTGCCGGTCTTCGACTTCCGCAACATGGCGGACATCTGGTTCGCCCGCCATTGCGCGCAGCTCGGTGTGCCGCTGTTCACGGTGGCGCGCCGCGCCGCCTGGTTGCGCGATGCGCCGCACGAAGGCCCGTCGATCTTCGACCGCCACCGGCAGGGTGAGTCCGACCAGCGCCTGATCGTCGACGCGCTGGTGCAGCAGACCGGCCGGCTGCTGCAGCCGATGAAGAGCCGGCGGCCCAAGCTGCTGGTCGGCCTGCGCAGCTACCAGCGCGTGCGCCAGCTCAGCCAATGCCTGCACCAGGTGCAGCAGACCGCCTGCGACGAGCGCTTCGACATCGTGCTGGCCATTGCCGACGACGGCTCCAACGCCAACGCCCAGCAATGGCTGGAGGAGCTGCAGCCGCCCTATGAGCTGCACCTGCTGCGCCACCAGCAGCGCTTCGGCAGCGGCCAGACCAATGCCTTGCTGCAGCTCGGCCTGGACATCGCCGCCGACTTCATCGTCATCGCCGACGACAGCCTGCAGTTCCGCCGCAAGGGCTGGATGTCGGCCTACTTCGACGCGGCGATGGCGAGCGGCTACCACCATCTGTGCGCCGGCAGCGGCGAGGCCCATCGACACGGCGACTGGCCCTTGCAGGCCTACGGCGCGGCGACGCAGCGCCCGGCGCTGTTCACCGCCACGCCGGCCCTGCTGCGCGCCGTCGGCTTTGTCGACGAGAGCCTGCGCGCGCGTCCCGAGGCCTTGCTCGATTTCACGCTGCGCAGCTGCCGCGCCGGCTTCAACGAGTCGCAGCGTCTGTTCGACATCGCCGACGCCGATCGCTTCATCACGCTGCCTGCGCCGGTGCAGCAAGCCCATGACCCGGGTGGCGCCCCCGACGCCAAGCCGCAGCCCTTTGAGCCGTCGCTGCTCGCCTCGCGCGAGCGCCTGCGTGTCGAATTGGCGCCGCGCGCGAGCGAGGCCTTGGTGCCGCCCTTGGTCGGCTTCGACGCCGTCTGGGTGCTGCACACCGCCAGGGTGGCCGAGCGCGGGGCGGCGGTGCTGGCCTTGCGCGAGGCTGGCGTGGCCCATGAGTTCGTCGTCGAGTTGACGGCCGACGATGCGGTGTTGCGTGACGAGCACGCGACCTATCTGCGTGGCTGGGCGGCACCGCAGGGACCGCTGCCGGCCGGCCAGCCGGCGGCCGACCTGCCGGGCGAGCAGTGGCGCCTGGCCCAGGCCGCCCGTTCCGGCCCGCCGCTCGCCGACCCGGCCGCCTGGGCGGCGCTGCGCAACTGGCAGCGCCTGCTGCGCGCCGCCTGGCGCCAGGGTGCCGAGCGTCTGCTGCTGGTCCACGAGGACGTCGACGGCCTGGCCGACCTGCTGCCCGGACTGCCTGCCGCGATGGACGAGTTGCCCCGCGACTGGCGCTTGTTGCAGTTGCAGGCGCCCGGCGAGACCGGGCCCGCCTATGGCCGGCGCTGGCAACTCGCGCGCACGGTGGGCGGGCTGCGACTGGTCGGCCTGCACCGCGAGGCCATTCCGCTGCTGCTCGACAGCCTGGCGCGCGAAAGCCTTCCCTTCGAACGGGGGGCCTGGCCGCGGGCCTTGCAGCGCTTCGCCGAGCTGAGCTTCAGCCTGCGCCGCGATGGCTGAGCCGCGCCTGAGCGAGGCGCTGAACCTGCTGCGCGAAGGCCGCGCCGACGAGGCCCTGGAACGGCTCCGCCATCTGGCGCTCGACGAGCGCTTGCCGCTGGCCTGGCGCGACGGCCTGGCTGCCGCGCTGGCCATGGCGATCGGGCCCGCGCAGCGCCTGGCCCTGCACCCGCTGGCGCCGGAGCTGCGCGAGCTGGTGTCGCCGGCGGCGCTGCCGCCGGCCCAGCAGCCGCCGTCGTTCCAGCGGGCGCTGTTGGCCCGCGTGCCGCCGCACCTGGACCCGCTGGTCGAGCTGCAGCTGGACGGTCTGCCGGAAGCCGCCGAGCTCGCGCTCTGGGGCCGTGAACCCGAAGGCGTCTGGCAGCCACTGGCCGGCCTGAGCCGACCGCAGATCGCCGCGCTGCTGCCGCTGCCGGCAGGCAACTGGCGCGAGCTGCTGCTCGTCGAGCAGGCGCCCAGCAGCCTGCAGCCGGAGCGCCTGCACTGTTTCCTGCACTGGCGCGCGGCGGTTCGTCCTGCGCCGGTTGCCGCCGGCGTGGCGGCGATCCCGCGCCGCGAGCCCGGCCTGCGCGCCTGCCTGCTGTCGCTGCTGCCTCAAGTGCAGGAACTGCATGTCTACCTGAACGGCTTCGACGCGCTACCCGACTGGCTGCAAGCGCTGCCGCGCACCCAGGTCTACCGCTCGCAGGACCATGGCGAGCTGGGCGATGCCGGCAAGTTCTTCGGTCATGCGCACAGCCAGCTGCCCTGGTATGCGAGCTGCGATGACGACCTGATCTACCCGCCGGACTACATCGCCCGCCTGCTCGCCGCCGCGCAGCGCTGGCAGGCCCCGGTCGGCGTCCATGCGTCGCTGCTGCGCTACCCGGTGGAGCAGGGCTATTACGCGCCGCAGGCCCGCCAGGTGCTGCACTACCGCATCGCCAACGCGGTCGACCGCCGCGTCCACCTGCTGGGCACCGGCACCTTGCTGATCGCTCGCGAGCAGTTCCCGCGACTGCCTCGCTTTGCCTACCGCAACATGGCCGACCTCTGGTTCGCCCGCCACTGCGCCCAGCAGGGTCTGCCCTTGATGGCGGTGGCGCGCGGCGACAATTGGGTGCACGACAGCATCGAGCTGCGCGACTCGATCTACCTGCAGAACCATGAGGCCGACAGCGACCAGCGCCTGCTGGTCGACGCCGAGCTGCAGCGCCTGGCACCGCAGCTGCTGGGCATCAAGGGCAAGCGGCCCAAGCTGCTGGTCGGCATCAAGACCTACAACCGCTTGGACTATCTGCGCGACTGCATGGACAGCCTGCTGGCCACGCTGGATGCCGAGCGCTTCGAGGTCGTCATCGCGGTGGCCGACGACGGCTCCGACGACGGCACGCTGGATTACCTGGCCGGACTGGCGATGCCGCACGAGCTGCACCTGCTGCGCCACCAGCGCCGCTACGTCGCCGCGCAGTTCAATGCCATCGCTTTGCTGGCCCAGCGACTGCGCGCCGACTTCGTCTTCGTCATCGACGACGACGTGCACTTCAAGCAGCCAGGCTGGATGGGCGCCTATTACGACGCGGCGCTGCAGTCGGGCTATCACCACCTCTGTCACTACAACCTGCCGCACGGCGCGCAGCTGGCGCAGCGCCGCGGCGACGCGTTCCCGCCGCCGCGGCAGCAGCATCGCGAGTTCCCGCTGGAGGCGCATGTCGGTGTCGAGCAGGCGATGGGGGCGCTGTTCACGCTGACGCCTGCGCTGATCGATGCGGTCGGTTTTGCCGACGAGGTCAATTTCTTCGTGCGCGGCGGCTGGCATGCCGATTACTCGGCGCGCTGCTGCCGTGCCGGCTTCAACGAGCTGCAGCGCTTCTGGGACCTGGCCGACGCGAACGTCTACATCGGCCTGCAGAACACCAAGGTCAGCGACTACCGCAGCGCGATCGCCTGGGAGTCGCCGGAGTTCAAACGCGCCTCGACGCCCCCCGAGCGCGAGCGCCGCGCCGCGTTGCGCGCCAACGGCGATCGCCTGCATGTCGACCTCGACACCGCCCGCCGCGGCCCGCTGATCTCGCTGGCCGAGGCGCGCACGCAGCGCCGCCTGCAACTGGCCGATGTCTTCGAGCGCGTCTTCGTGCTCAACCTCGAGCGCCGACCCGACCGGCTCGCCGCGCTGGAGCCGCGGCTGCGCCGGCTCGGCATCGCCTGGCAGCGCTGGCCGGCGGTCGACGGCCAGTCGCCCGAGGTGCGCGCCGCGTACGAGGCCTACTGCCGCAGCCGTCCGGCCCCCGATCCGGCCCGCATCCTGAAGAACGGCACCGACTTCTACCGCGGCCTGCCCGACAGCGCCCGCGTCGCCCACCTGGAGGCAAGGCTGCAAGGGCCGGCGATCCGCAGCCCCGGCGCCTGGGCCTATGCGCTGGGCTACCAGGCGCTGCTGCGCCACTGCGTGCGCGAGGGCCTGGAGCGCGTGCTGGTGCTCGACGACGACTGCCTGTTCCACCGCGACTTCGAGCGCCTGTTCGACCTCTGCGCGCGCGAGCTGCCTCGGCACTGGAAGCTGTTCCAGCTGGGCACCATGCAGTACGACTGGGCGCTGACCCGGCCTTACTCCAAGCACCTCTACCTGCCCGACGGCGTGCTGGTCGCCTCGCACGCCGTCGGTCTTCAGCGCGACACCTTCCCCGTGCTGCTCGACGCGATCGGCCGCTGGAGCCTGCCCTTCGACATCGGCCCGCTGCAGGACTGCAGCCGCCTGTTCGGCGAGGCCAGCTTCGTCGCCCAGCCGAACCTGGTCATCCAGGACCAGAGCGAGTCCGACATCAACAGCTCCGAGGTGGCGGCGGCCGAGGTGCGCAAGAAGGCCAACGTCTACCGCTGGCAACTCGACGATTACGCTTGACGCCGATGAACGCCGAATCCTCCCCGCCCCAAGCCCCTGCTCGCCTGATTGGCGAGCTGCTCCGCGATCGCGGCCTGATCACCGCGGCCGACCTGGAGCGTGCGCTGTCGGCGCCGCGCCGCCCCGGCGAACGCCTTGGCGCGGTGCTGGTGCGCCTGGGCGCCTTGTCCGAGGAGCAGTTGCTGCAGCAGCTCGCCGAGCAAACCGGCATGCCGCTGGCCGAGCTGGGCGAGTTGGAGCGGCGCAGCCTGGACGAAGCCCTGCAACGCCTGGGCTGGAACGCCGCACGCTGCCGCGCGCTGCGCTGCCTGCCCTGGCAAGCGGCGGACGGGCGCTGGCAGGCTGCCGCCGAGGACCCGCTGCAGCCCGAGCTGCGCGAGGCGCTGGAAACGGCGCTGCTGGCCCTGAAGGACCCGCCGCCGCAATGGCTGCTGGCGCGCAGCCGCGACCTCGATCGCCTGCTGGCCGGCCTGGACGCCGGCGACGAGACCGCCTGGGACGCCGCGCGCTGGCGCGAGCTGGCCGAGGACGGACCGGTCATCGCCTACGTCAACAACCTGCTCGGTCAGGCGATCGACGAGCGCGCCTCCGATGTGCACTTGGAGCCGGGCGAGTTCGGCGTCGAGGTGCGCCTGCGCATCGATGGCGTGCTGCACGCGCGCGCCGAGATCGGCCTGGACCGCTATCCGGCGGTGGCCTCGCGCATCAAGCTGATTGCCGGCCTGGACATCGCCGAGCGCCGGCTGCCGCAGGACGGTCGCATCACCCTGCGCGCGGCGGGCAGCGAGATGGACCTGCGCGTCTCCGTGGTGCCGGCCGGCCATGGCGAGTCCATCGTGATGCGCCTGCTGCCCAAGCAGCGTCAGGACCTGTCGCTCGACCGCCTGGGCATGGACGAGGCGCAGATGCAGGAGCTGCGCCGCTGGCTGGGCCTGGGCAGCGGCCTGGTGCTGGTCACCGGCCCGACCGGCTCGGGCAAGAGCACCACGCTGTACGCGGCCCTGGCCGCGGTCAACGACCGCCAGCGCAAGATCCTCACCGTCGAAGACCCGATCGAGCACCGCATGCCCGGCGTCGTGCAGGTACAGGTGCAGCCCGACATCGGCTATAGCTTCGCCCGCGCGCTGCGTGCCTTCCTGCGCCACGATCCCGACATCATCATGGTCGGCGAGATCCGCGATCGCGAGACCGCCGAGATCGCCGTGCAATCGGCCCTCACCGGTCACCTGGTGCTGGCCACGCTGCACACCAATGACGCGCTGTCCAGCTTCACGCGCCTGATCGACATGGGCATCGAGCCCTATCTGGTCGCCGCGTCGGTCAAGGCGGTGATGGCGCAGCGCCTGGTCAGGCGGCTGTGCGAGGCCTGTGCGCAGCCGACCGAGTTGCCGGCCGGGCAGGACGAAGGCCAGTGGCGTCGCGCGGTCAGCTGCGCCGCCTGCCAACGCACCGGCTACCGCGGTCGCCTGGGCATTTACGAGCTGGTCGCCGTTGACGCGGCTTTGCAGCACGCGATCGCGCAAGGCGCGCCGGCCGGCGAGGTGGAGGCGATTGCCAACGCCGCCGGCCGCCGCAGCCTGCGCCAGGACGGCCTGCGCAAGGCGGCCCTGGGCCAGACCAGCGCCGAGGAAGTGGTGCGCGTGGTCGGGGAGGCCCAATGACCGGCTGGCGCTACGTTGCGTACGGCAGCGACGGGCGCCGCCTGACCGGTCGCGTCGAGGCCGCAAGCGAGCAGGAGGCGCTGCAGCGATTGCAGGTCCAGCAGCTGCAGGTGGTCGAACTGCAGCCTGAAGGGGTCGCAGCGACCGCAGCGCCCGGTCGCATCGGTGACACCGAGCGCGTGCTGCTGCTGCAGGAGTTCGCGACCCTGCTCGGTGCAGGGGTGACCCTGGGCGAGGCAGCGCCGTCGCTGGCCCAGGCCCATGCGCAAGGTCCGCTGGGCCTGCCCTTGCAGCGCCTGCTGCGCGCGGTGCGCGGCGGCCAGAGCCTGGCCGAGGGCCTGCAGGCCGCCGCCATCGGCCTGCCGCGCCATGTGCAAAGCCTGGTCAGCGCCGGCGAAGCCTCGGGCCATCTGGCCGATGCGCTGGCCCGTGCCGCCGAGCAGCTGGAACGCGAACGCCAGCTGCGCGAGCAGTTCCGCAGCGCCTTGGTCTACCCGGCCTTTCTCGTCGTCGCCGGCCTGGCCGCCGTGCTGTTTCTGTTCACCACCGTGGTGCCGCGCTTTGCGCCGCTGATCCAGAGTGGCCGTGCCGAGGTGCCGGCGCTGTCGCGCTGGGTGATCGAGACCGGTCTGTTGCTGAAGGCCGAATGGCCCTGGGTGCTGGGCGTGCTGGCACTGTTCGGCCTGGCCGCGATGACCCTGCTGCGCCAAGCGGGACTGCGCCAGCAGGCCGTGGATGCGCTGTCGCGCCTGCCGGTCATCGGTCCCTGGCTCTGGGCCGCGGAGATCGGCCGTTGGGGTTTGTTGCTCGGCACCTTGCTGCAGCAGCGCGTGCCCCTGCTGCAGGCCCTGCAGTTGGCAGCAGACGCGGCCGGCCTGAGCAGTCTGCGGGCCCACCTGCAGCAGGCGCAGGTGGAGATCCGCCGCGGCCGTGCGCTGTCCGAGGTGCTCAGTGAGCAAGGCTGGATCGCGGCGACACGCATCAACCTGCTGCGTGTTGGCGAACGCAGCGGCGAACTGCCGCGCCTGCTGCTCGAACTGGGCCGCCTGCACGCCGAGCAGGCCCGCGTGGCGCAGCAGCGCGTGCTGCAACTGATCGAGCCCGGGGCCATCGTCGTCATCGGTCTCGTCGTCGGCGTGCTGATGGTCGCCGTGGTGATGGCGGTGACCAGCGTGAATACCGCCGCGGTTTGACCTGAAGAGGGCTACGTGCTACTCCCTACAAAAAACTCCGTGGCCCTTGTGCGACACTTCCGCCCGTCGCGAGGAGATGCGCGCTTGTTTCCTTAGCGATCACGGCATTACCATCGCGCCGCTGTAGTTCAAGCACACGACCGATGGCTGTCGTGCCTTTTGGATCCAAACCTGTTTAGGGGTACTAATGAAGAGTTTCAAGAAAGTTGCTCTGGCAGCCGCCGTCGCCGCAGTGGCGGCCGGTAATGCTTTCGCCGCCGCCAACATCGATGCCAACACCGGCTCGGGCGGTGTTTACGCCGCTGAGCGCAACTTGACCGCAGCGACCAACCACGCTGTTGGCGCGGCTGCCGATCAAGTGGCGACGGTTACCTTCGGTGCTTCGCTGGCCACCGACGCGGTTGCCTACGTTCGCTTCGACCTGCCGGCTGGCAAGACGTTCACCGCGAACCCCACCTTCGCCGTCAACGACTCGGCTGGTGCTGCGAACGTGAACGTTGCCCAAGGTGGTGCTGGCCAGTCCTTCGTGATCTTCTCGGTGGCTCCGGCTCTGGGTGCGAACCTCGTCGGCGCCAACACCGGTACCTTCACCGGCGCTGGCATCACCACCGCCAACAAGGACGCGATCTCGCTGCAGTACCGCCTGTTCGAAACGCTGACCAATGCAGCGAACACGAACCTGCCGCTGAAGACCGCCACCCGCAGCGAATTCGTCACGTTCGCCAACGCGATCGCGATCACCGCTGGCACGGCGCTGACCGCCACCGCCAACGTGTCGGCTGACACCGGTGCTTACACCAAGTTCACTGGCCCGTCGACCGAGAAGCCTGTCGTGTCGTTCACCGTGGCTCACACCGCTCGCGCGCTGCAGTCGGGCGCCGCTTCGGTGGTTGGCGACGTGCTGGCCGATACCAATGCCGTGACCGTGACCGGTGACTTCACCGCTGCTGGCGCCAGCACCGTGACGCTGGACACCAGCTCGACCTGCGCGGGCGCCGGCGTTGCTGGCACCCTGGCTGGCGACAAGCAGTCGGTGACCTTCAGTGGCCTGACCGCTGCTGCGATCACCTCGGCCCAGTGGTACGTTTGCTACGAAGTCAACACCACGAACGCAATCGCGATCTCGGACTACAGCGGCTCGATCGACCTGGTTGGTCAGACCAACTACACGGCTGCTGATGGCGACACCGGCACCGGTAGCATCGACCGCAACGGCACGATCCTGAAGGCTGCGGTTGGCAACGTGAACGAGTCGCTGTCGGGCTCGGTCCACCTGACGAACACCAGCGCCAGCGCTGCCTCGTTCGACGTCAGCTGCCTGACCTACAGCGGCCGTCAGGCCGGTCTGACCGCTCGCAGCCTGCCTGCCAACACGGCTCGCCGCTTCAACGTCTTCGGTGCTACCGGCGACGCCCTGGGCTGCCCGAGCAACACCGTCGCCGTCGAGCTGACGCTGGCTGTGCCGTCGGGTAACGTGATCGGCTCCGTGGTTCGCTGGAACCCGACCACCGGTCTGTACACCTTCGAATCGATGACCGGCAACCAGTAATCACTGGCTGTTTGTTGTCCTGAAAGGGGCGGGGTAACCCGCCCCTTTTTTCATTGCCGATCCGTCAGCCGGCGGCTCGGCGCAGAATTCCGCCATGAACCGAATTCATCACCGCTCGACGTCCAGCCTGCGCGCGCGCCGCGGCTTCACCCTGTTGGAGTTGCTGGTTGTCCTCGTCATCATCGGGCTGCTGGCTGGCCTGGTGGGGCCGCGGCTGTTCGCCCGTCTTGATTCCTCCAAGGTGCAAACGGCTCAGGCGCAGCTGAAGATGCTGCGCGGCGCCGTGCTCACGCTGCAACTTGACCTCGGCCGCTTCCCGACCGCCCAGGAAGGCCTGAGCTTGTTGCAGTCGCCGCCGACCACGCCCCGTGAAGCGGCGCTTTGGCGCGGTCCTTACCTGGAAGACAAACTGCCGCAGGATCCCTGGGGCAATGCCTACCTGTACGCGGTGCCTGGTGCCGACGGCCAACCCTTCGCGCTGTATTCGCTGGGCAGCGACGGTCGACCCGGTGGCAGCGGCGATGCGGCCGATCTTGGCCTGCTCCCCGCGGCTGGTAACTCGCCGTAACGGCCTCATGTGCCGCCAGTCGGCAGCGCGGGGCTTCACCCTGCTGGAGCTGCTGATCGTGCTCAGCCTGCTCGGTCTGCTCAGCGCCTTGGTCGCGCCACGAATGCTGGGCTGGGTCGAATCGGCCCAGCAGCGCCAACGCTTGCAGGCCTTGCGCCAGGAACTGCAGGCCTTGCCACAGCAAGCCTTCCTGAGCGGCACGCCATTGCACTGGCAAGGCCAACCGGATCAGGCGCCACCATTGCCGTCGCTGGCGCAGTCGCCGCGCTGGCAGCTGCGTGCCAGGCCCGGGCTGCATATTGACGCCAATGGCATGACTGCTGCCGCGCAGTTAGAGCTTCTCGATACTGACGGCAAGCTACTGCGGACTTGGTTGTGGACCGCACCTGCCGGCCGATTGCTGGATGCCGAAATCGCTGAAACGGCCAGTTACTCGAATGATTGAGCGGCGATTTCAAAACCGCCGCCCATACTCCATGCGTCGATTCGACCGAGCGCAGGGTTTCGGTCTGCTGGAGGCTCTCGTTGCGCTGACCCTGATGGCCAGTGCGGGCGTCGCCTTGTTCGGCTGGATCAATAGCAATCTGTCAACCGCGGCGCGATTGCGGGCCCACGAGCAGATGCAGGTGCAGCGCCAGATTGCCGGTGCCTGGCTGCAAAGCGTCGATCCCTGGCGAGAGCCGACGGGCGAGTCGTCGCCCATGCCAGGCTGGCGACTGCGCTGGCAGTCGTTCCCGCTCAGCGATGCCACGGCCGTTCCACCGTGGACGGGCGGGACGAAGAGCGCCTGGGAGGCGCGGCTGTTCGACGTGCAGGCCGAGTTGGAGGCCGAGGGACTGACCCAGCGCTTCAGCATCAGTCGACTGGCGGTCAGGCGCACCGTGCCCTTTGGGGCGCTGCCCACGGTCGACAACGCCAACTCCAGTGGCGAGAGCCCCAGCCCATGAGTCGCTTCCGGCATCGCGGCTTCACCTTGGTCGAGGCCCTGGTCACCCTGGTTCTTGTCAGTACCGTTGTCTCGCTGCTGTGGCAGGCCTTGGGTTTGCTGGCGCGTTGGGAGTCCGGGGTGCTGCAGCAACGCCTCGATGGCGGCGAGCAGCGCCTTCGCCGTGCCTGGGTGGAACAGTCCCTTTGGGGTGCGGTCAGCGGCGCCAGTGGCGACGCCTTTCGATTCGTCGGCGATGCGCTTCATCTGCGCACCTACACCACGGCGCCGCCATGGCCCGCCACCCTGGGTCCGGATGCCATGGAACTTCGCCTGAGCACCTTGCCCGAGGGCGGCGGGGAGGTGGTCGCGACCCGGCTGGCCGATGGCATGCGCTTCCCGCTCTGGCGTTGGCACGGCGAGCGTGGCGAGCCGCCGCCTGCCTGGTCCTACCTGGACGCCGACGGTCGCTGGCATGCGAGCTGGCCACCGAGCGATCTTCAGGACGAGACGCCGGTCGCCCAGCAACTGAGATTGCCGCGGGCGATCAGACTCACCGGGCCCCAGCCCGGCCTGTTGGTCAAGGTGCAGGCAACGCGCAATCCGATGCTGCAGCGCCGCGCAGTGGACAGCACCGAGGGCGCACCGTGAGCGGGCCGGTGGGCAGACGACCGCAGCGTGGCTATGCCTTGGCGCTGGTGCTGGCCGGCTTGTTGCTGATCAGCGTGGCGGCGCTGGCTTTGGACGAACGGGTTCAGCGTTGGCGCGAATCGGTGCAGGGATGGGGTGACTGGGTCGAGCAAGGTGGCCAGTTGGAGTCGGCACGCGACGAGGTGCTCGCGCGCATCGCAGTCGCGCCATTGGGACAGCTGGGATTTCTCGGGTTGCGTGTGGACGGGCGGCCTTACCGCCTGCCATCGGGCATTCACTTCTCGCTCCAGGACACCCGGGGGCTGCTGCCCGTGGCCGAAGTGCAGAACGAGGCATTGCTTCGCCGCTGGTTGGGTCGCCAGGGCGTGAAGGAGCCCGAGCTGTCGGTGCTGATCGACAGCCTCGCCGATTACGCCGACCGTGACGACCTGCGTCGACTGCAAGGTGCCGAGGTCCGCGACTATGAACAGGCGGGCATGCCGCCGCCACGCAACGACTGGCTGATGTCTCCCTTCGAACTGCGCCGCGTCATGGGCTGGCATCGACGCCCCGAACTTTGGCGTCGAGCGAGCGACTGGGCGGCCAGCACCCGCGAGCCCTTTCTCAATCCCAACACGGCCCCGCTCGAGGTCTTGCTGGCCGTACCCGGTGCGAGTCAGATCGGCATTGACAGGCTGCTGAGCGAGCGCGAGCACAGTCCGATTGGCAGTGCCGAGCAGTTGCAGGCCGTTACCGGCGAGCTTTGGCAGCGCCAAGCTTGGAACTTCCACGCCGGCATCGTTTACCGCCTGCGCCTCTGGCAGCCCGGCGCGCCCAGGACCCTCGAATACACTGTGATGCTGACTCCGGAGGCACCGGCGCAGCCCTGGGCCGTGCTGGAGGTGCGCCATCTCCCCCGCGAACCCGATGACCCCCGCCAGCCACTCCCAGCCCCTGCGCTCCCCGGTGCCCGATGAGGCGTCGCGGCCGGGCCTGGCTGGCTGGCTGCGGCCCAGCTGGCACGGTCGAGAACAGAGTCACCTGGGTACGCCCTGGCTGGGCCGCCATGTCCTGGCGCGTGGGTTCTGTCGCTGGCGCAGCGTGAGTCTCGAGGGGCTGCCGGCCAGGGACCGCGTCGGCCGCCTGCGGGTCGAGGCGATGAGCTGGCAGCCGTTTGCGCGAAGCGCCCATGCGCTGTTGTTGCAGGGCGATCGCGCTCAACTGTTTGCCTGGGACGCCGAAGCGCTCGAACAACGCTTGGGCGAACAGGCCGGTCGCTGGCCATTGCGCCAGGTTCTGCCCGAGAGCCTGTTGCATGCGCCACTGAACGATGGCCTTCGGCTATTGGCTCTGCACGAGGGCGTCGAGGCCCAGTATTGGCGGTCCGGACAGTTGCTGGCCAGCCGCTGGTGGCCGGCCTTGCCCTCAGTGGCCGCGTGGCGAGACTTCGTGCGCGGTGCCGGCCTATCGGCCGACACGAGTCGACCGGAGGCCGAACCGATCCGGCTGGACTGGTCGGCATGGCGAGCCTGGGGCAACTGGGTGCGTCCAGAAACGCGACGCGGCGAGGCGCGCAACCTGTATCACTTGGCGTCTGCCGGTTTGGTCTTGCTGACTGGCCTTGGCGCGCTTGACCTTGGCCAGCAGGCTTGGCAGGAGCACCAGCGAGGCGAGCGCCTGCGGGCTGAACAGGCAGCACTGCGCGAGCGCTTGCAGCCGCTCGCCGACGCGCGTCGTGAGGCAGTGACGATCGATACCCGCCTGCAAGGCGCGGCAAGCTGGCTGGACCGTCCGGATCCGCTGCAGATGCTGGCGCATTTGGCACAGCGCTTGCCTGACGATGGCAGCCGGCTGCGCGAGTTCGACTGGCGCGACGGCCAGTTGCACCTGACGCTGCAGCCTGCCCCGCAGACGCCGCGCGCGCTCTACGTGCAGCGGTTGGAGGAGGGCGGTTGGTTCGAGCAGGTTCGAGAGTTGTCGCGAGATGCCGAGCGCGGTGGCGGTCTGAACCTGGTGACCCGTTTGCGCGCTAGCGCAGCGCCGCTCGCCACCGCGGCGCAGGCGGCTTCGGCCCCGGGAGCGCGGCCTTGAACGACTGGCGAGACGAATGGGCGCGCAACCCGCGTCTGCGTTGGGCTGCGCTGGCGATCGCGGCCCTGTTGGCGCTTTGGCTGTGGCTGGCTGGCGGCGACGCGCTGCAAGCCCAGCGCGCCGAGCATGACCGACTGTCTCAGGACAGCGAGCGCTTGCAGCGGCTTCAGCAGGAGGGCTTCTGGCGTGACCACCGCGACGCCTTGCGCTTGCTCGACGAAGCTTGGCAGGCCCGGCTGTGGCGAGCACCCAGCGATGGTCGCCTTCAGGCTCAATTGCAGGATTGGCTGCAGGGCGAGCTCAGCGCTGCGGGGCTGAGGGCCCGCGAGGTCGAGGTTCAGGTCTTGCCGGCACAAGGAACGCTGCGCCTGGCGCGTGCACGACTAACGCTGGACATCGACCCGGCGCGTGCCCATGAACTTCTGCTTCGCCTCGCTGAAGCGCCTGGCCTCACGCGGGTCACCCGATTGCAGCTGCGCGCCGCGGCCAATCCGGGCGCAGGTCCGTCGGCCGCCTTGGGGCAGGCCGAGCTGGAGTTGGAGGTCGCTTACCAACTCAGCAACGACGCCACTGCGAGCGGGGAACCTGCATGAGCCCGCGTCAGATCTGGACCGGCACCGCGCTGCTCGGTGCGCTCATGGCCCTGCTGATGCTGACCCAGGCGCCCGCGCCGGCGCTGGAGCGAGCGCCTGCGCGTCCTGCGCAAGCACCTAGCCTGCCGCCGCTTGACGGGCTGGACCGGCGCCAACAGGACCAAGACGCCGCCGCCCTGCTGGCCACCAGCAGCCTGTGGGGACCACGCTCGGCCCCTGCGGCAGCGGCGGCGGTGACTGCCGAGCCTGCGCCGCCTCGTTGGTTCATCGGCGGCATCTACCAGGTCGGCAATGAACGACGTGCCGTGCTGCACTTCGAGGGCAACCGGCAACCGGCGCAGCAACTTCGGGTCGGCGACAGCCTGCCTGACGGGCGGCGATTGGTCGCCGTGGACCGAGACGGTGTGACCCTCAGGCACACCCCGGCCAGCTTGCGTGCCGCGCGCGCCATGGCGCGCGAGCAGGCCAAGGCCGCGCAGGCGGCCGGTCAGCCGGCGTCGCGATTGACGCCGATCGCTGCCGAGGAGCGACTGCCTTTGCCGAGGCGCAGCGGATGAGGCTGCGCTTCAACCCGATTCCAGGAGATCGAATGACACGACCGCGTTTGGTGCTGAGCACGCTGGCCCTGGCCATGGCGGGCTGCGCAACGCCCGGGCTGCAACTGCCACCGCCGCTGCAAAGCGCCGAGCGCCTGGCTCAGGGGGCCAAGCCGACGGACGGCGCGGAACAGAGTGCCGCGGCGCGCATCGAGACCATGCCGGCGCCGCCCGAGCCACCCGCGCTCCAGCGCAAGTCGGCACCTGTGCCCAGCAAACCGGCGCCCAGGGCGGGCACGGCCGCGATCAATTTCGAGCAGGTGCCGCTGACCACGGTGATCCAGGTCGTGTATGCCGATGTGCTGGGTCGAACCTTGCAGATCGACCCGGCAGTGATGCAGCGCCGTGACCTGGTGACCTTCCGGACGCCGCCCGAGGAAAGCACGGCGCAGATCGACGCGGCGATGGAGTTGCTGCTGCGCTCCTACGGGCTCAGCGTGGTCGATGTGGGTGGTTTGGTGCGTGTGGTGCCGGACGGTGCGCAAGCCGGCGGTCTGCCGGAGATCCGCCGCGGTCAGGCTCTGCCCGAGACGCCGCTGGCGATGCGCCCGGTGTTTCAGTTGGTGCCGCTGAGTGCGTTGCGCGTCAACGAGGTCATGGCGCTGATGAAGTCGCTGGTCGGCAACCGGGTGACGCTGCAGGAGGAACCGACGCGAAACGCCCTGGTGATCAGCGGCAACGGCGCGGCGGTCGCGGCGGCCATGGAGACCTTGCGGGCCGTCGATCAGCCGGTGATGAGCGGTCGGGCCGCGCTGCGCGTGACGCCGACTTATTGGTCGGTGAATGAGCTGGCAAACACCCTGCATCAGGTGCTGACCGCGGAGGGTTATTCGTTGGCGCCGCCGACGCAGGCGGCGGCTGCGGGCGGCATCAAGCACCCGATCGTGTTGTTGCCGGTGCCGGCGATCAACTCCCTGCTGGTCTTTGCACAAGACGACGGCGTGGCCAGCCATGTGCAGCGCTGGATCAACCAACTCGACCAACCGGGCCGGCAGACGGCAGGGCGCAATCTGTTCACCTACACGGCGCGCAATCTCAGCGCCGAAGCGCTGGCCCGCACCTTGGCTCAGTTGTTCGAAGGGCAGGCCGCAAGCAGTGCCGCTGCGGCTGTCCGTCCTGGGCAAGCGGCCCAAGCTCCCCAGGGCCAGCAGCCGGCCGGCTTCGGCACGGTGACCGCGGGCAGCGCGGCGCAGACCTCGTTCGCCGGCGGACGCATCATCGTCGACGCGAACAGCAACACCCTGGTCATCAACACGACGCCGGAAAACTACTCGCAGTTGGTGGGCCTGCTCAATCAGTTCGATCGTCCCCCGAAGTCGGCGCTGATCGAGGTGACCGTGGCCGAGGTCGAGCTGACCGACACGCTCAAACTCGGCGTTGACTGGCTGTTCGAGCAGGCGGGGCTTGCGGGCAGCGATCTCAACATTCCTTTGGGCAGTACCGGCGCTCGCATCGTCGATGGCGGCTTGATCCTGCGGCGGCTCAACAGCATCGGCGATTTGCGCGTCACGCTCAACGCGCTGGCGACTTCGAACCAGGCCAACATCCTGTCCAGCCCGCGCATCGTCGCGCGCAACGGTGAGACGGCGACCATCCAGGTGGGTTCCGAGGTGCCCATCATCACCAGCCAGTCGACCGGCGTCGTCGGCGGCAACAACGGCCTGCTGACCCAGGTGCAGTACAAGCCGACTGGCGTGCAGCTGAAGGTCAAACCGTCGATCTATGCGGGCGACCGCATCGACCTGGAGATCGCCCAGGAGGTCAGCGCGGCGTCGACGACGAACACCGGCGTCAACATCAGCCCGACCTTCTCGACGCGCAAGGTCGAGACCCGGCTGACGCTGGAGCATGGCAGCACGGTGATGCTGGGCGGCCTGATCTCCAGCGACCGCAGCGATGGCGACGCCGGCGTGCCGCTGCTCAAGGACATCCCGCTGGTCGGCAATCTGTTCAAGACGCGTACCGACACCACGCGGCGGCGTGAACTGCTGGTGCTGATCACGCCCTACATCATCAACGACAGCCAGGATGCGGTGCAGTTGACCGAGTCGTTCAAGGCCTTGCTGCCCACGGTGCTGCCGGCCAGCCGTCCCGCCGTTCCGACACGCAGCCCGGGACCGCCGTCGCAGTGAGGACCGAGGCGCCGGCGGTTGACCTGGGCGACGGTGCTGCGCTGGGCGGCTTGCTGCGCGAGGTGGCTGACCGCGCACGCAGTGCCGATGATGGCCTGTTCTGGCAATGGCCGGGCCGCACCGAGGGCGCGGCCTGGGACCTGCATCGCGAGGCGAAGGTGGTCGAGCGCCACGGCAGCTGGTCGCTCTACCTCGGCTTGCCTTGGGCTACCTGGCTGGACCGACGCCGCATCGACCCCGAGCAGCGGGAGATGGCCCTGGAGTTCTCGCTGCAGCGCAGCCGCTTGCGCGCTTGGCGCCATCGTGCGCGCCGGGCCGGTCTCGCGCTGCGCGTGCACACGGTCTGCCAGCACATCGAGTGGCGCGCCTTGCTGCCCCTGTGGCGCGAGATGGGCGTCACCGACGTCTGGTTGTCGCATGCACCGGCGCCTGATAGCGTGGACGCCGCCTGGGGGCTGAAGCTGCACCCGTGGCGTTTGCTGGCCGTCAATGTCGAGGACCCCGAGCGCGCTGCGGGATTGGAACCTGGCCGTCCCCCAGAGCGACGCCAGATCTTGGCCTCCTTCGTGGGCGCGCATGCGGCGCATTACCTGAGTGACGTCCGCCTGCGACTGCGTGAGCTGGCGGGCGAGGCGGATTTCGTCATCGAGGTCGGCAGCGGCTGGCATTTCGAGGGGGTGGTTTACGGTCACCAGATCGCCGGGCAGGACCTGCGTCAGAGTTACGCCATCGACGACAGCGTGCTGCGCTACAACCGCCTGCTCAGCGACTCGGTGTTTGCGCTGTGCCCCAGCGGCGCCGGGCCGAATACCTTGCGCCTTTGGGAGGCCCTCGCTGTGGGCGCGATCCCCGTCTTGCTGGGTGCCATGCCCGAGTTGCCTTCAGGCGGCACGCTGCCGCCGCTGGACTGGGAGGCGGTGCTGCTGCGTTTTCCCGATCCCTTCGACCTGCGCGAACTGCCGCAGCGCCTTCGCCAGGTTTCACAGGCCGAGCGCATCGAACGCCAACGCCTGGGCATGGCCGCCTTTGCCGCCGTTTGTGGCCAGCGCTGCTTCTAAGGAGTCTTCATGAGCGGTCCGCAACTCACCGTCGTCATGCCGCTGCTCAACCAGGCAGCGTTTCTCGAGGCCTCGGTGCGCAGCGTGATGGCGCAGCCTGTCGACCTGGAACTGGTGGTGATGGACGGCGGCTCCAGCGACGGCAGCTTGCCTTTGTTGGCTCGGCTGGCTGCCGAATTCGCTGGACGCTTGCGTTGGTTCAGCGCCCCCGACACCGGGCCGGCCCAGGCCCTGAACCGCGCCGTGGCCCAGGCCAGGGCACCTCTGCTGGGATGGTTGCCGGCCGACGACCTTTACACCCCCGGCGCGGCGGCGCGCGCTGTCGAGGCTTTGCAATCGCGATACGGCTGGGATCTGGTGTACGGGGAGGGCGAGCATGTCGATGTCGCCGGACGGCCCCTGGGCCGCTACCCGACGCTGCCGCCGGACACGCCGCTTGAGCGCTTTTCGGAAGGCTGCTTCGTCTGTCAGCCGACGCTGTTCATGCGCCGGCAAGTCTGGTTGGACGCCGGTGGCGTCGATGAAGGCCTGCGGGCCGCCTTCGATTTCGAACTATGGCTGCGTCTGTTCCGGCGCCATGCTGGCCGCATCGGCTTCATCGACCAGGTGCAGGCGCAGTCGCGCCTGCACGCCGGTGGCATCACCCTGCGCGAGCGCGAGCGCGTCGCCTTGGAGGGAATGCAGGTGCTGCACCGCCACCTGGGCAGTGCGCCGCCGGAGTGGCTGCTGACGCATTTCGAAGAGCGCTTGGCCCAGCATCCGTTCGCTGCGCAGCAAGAGCTGCCGTCTGATTCGTTCGCTGGCCTGGCCGAACGTGCCGGTGCGTGGACCGATGAGGCGGGTCGTCAGCGGCTGCACGATTGGCTGAGCAAGCACCAGGGGCTGAGGCATTGCACGGCAGTGCTTGGCCTGGATTGCTCTGCAGACGGCTGGTTGCCGCCCGTGTCGACGCTGCGCCTGCGCGCGGCCCCTGCGGCCAAGACGCGGCTGGAACTCGAGTTCGAGCATGCTCACCCGCAAGGCATGCCGCTGAAGTTGGAGATCTTCGGGCCTCAAGGATGGCAACTCGGTCACGAACAAAGGGCCAACGGCAGCTTCGGCGTGACCCTGAGCTTGCCGAGGCTGCATGACCAAGAGCGTTTGATCTGGACGATCAAAGCCGGACCTGGATTTGTGCCCTCAGCGGTGGAGCCGGGTTCTCAAGATCACCGCCAGCTGGCGCTGAGAATCCGGCGCATCGATCTCGCTTGAGGCCCTTCAAGGCCACGGCTCAACGGCTCAGGGTCTCGTTGTAGAACTCATACGCGGCATCAACCGAGTCGAACTCGGTCAACCTGCCCTCGTGGAGCACGCAGGCCCGTTCGCAATACAGCTTGATGACCTCGGCGTCGTGTGACACGAGGATGAAGGCGCGGTCCTTGCGTTTACGAAACAACTCGTCGTGACAGCGATCGTGGAAGCGTTTGTCACCGACCACCATGACCTCGTCGATCAGGAAGCAGTCGAACTCGATGGCCATCGACAGCGCAAAGGCCAGTCGGGTCAACATGCCGGTCGAGTAATGGGCGACCGGTTCCCGCAGGTATGGGCCCAGTTCGGTGAAGTCTTCGACGTAGGGCAGCAGCTGGTGGTAATCGGCGTCGTAGATGCGGCAGATGAACTTCAGGTTGTCCAAGCCGGTCAGATTGCCCTGGAACGCGCCCCCGAAGGCCAGCGGCCAGGAGACGCTCATTTGCCGGTCTATCGTCCCGCTGCTGGGCTGCTCGGCGCCAGCCAGCAAGCGAATCAGGGTTGATTTGCCGGCGCCATTGCGGCCCAGGATGCCGACGTTCCTGCCACGCTCCAGCGTCAGGTCGACCTTGTCGAGAACGGTTTTGCTGCCGAAGCGGCCGTGGTAGACCTTGCTGATCTGCTCGAGCCTGATCATGCCTCTTCCGCCCAGCGCGCAGCACGGCGCATCATCAACAAGCCGAGCAGTGTCAGCACGAGGTTGCAAACGGCCATGTAGCCCAGGTCGTAATGCGTCCGCACCACGGTGCCGAAGTAGCCTTCGCGCAGCACCTCTACACCATGCACCATGGGTAGCCAGAGGACGAACTCACGGGCCGGCGGCGGCAGCCAGTCGACCATGAAGATGGCTCCGGACAACGGGAACAGCACGTATGACAGTGGCGTCCACAGGCGCCCAACGACGGGGCTGTAGGTGGTCGCCGAGCCGATCACCAGCGCCAAGCCGGCGCCGAACCAGCCCAGCATGCACCAGCCGAGCAGCACCAGGCCCAGGTCGTTCGGGGGGCTCATCTCGCCGGCGAAACCAAAGGCGAGGCAGAGCAAGGCGAACGAGGCGGTCGCGCCGGCCATCTCCAAAGCCATCCGTGCGGCGAACGCGTCGAGCACGCGCACGTTGCGGTGGTAGAACAGCGCCGAGTTCTGAGCGATCGTGCCGGTGCAATGGCTGACGATGTTGCGCCACATCAGCACCGACGAGTAGCCGGTGATGGCAAACGGCACGACGGGCAGCGCCTTTTTGTTCATGCCGCCATAGCTCCAAAGCGCCATCACCGCCAGCGTGAACAGCATCGGCTCGAGCACCAGCCAGAGCACGCCAAGATTCCGGCGGCCAAAGCGTGTGATCAGCTCACGCAGCAGCAATGCCTTGAACACCCGCCATTGCAGGGTCAACGCTCGACGCAGGCTGGCCTCAGTCCCGGTGCTCACGGACGGCGGCAATCAACAGGCTGAACACACCCCAGGCAAACAGGCTGAGCACGGCGACCACGAGCACGCCGCGCGCCCGGCGCGGCTCCATGGCCTTGTCGGGCTCGTTGGGCTGCACCAGGCGCTCCAGGTAGAGCTGCTTGCGGGAGGCCTCACGCCGAGCTGCTTCGACGCTGGCCATCGAGGCGGCCAGTTGCTGCTCGGCGAAGCTCTTCTCCAGCACCAGTCGCTCATAGGTCGGGGCCTTGCTGCTCAAGGAGGTGGCCGAGCCGGTGACGCGCGCCGACTCGCGCGCGATGACACCGCGCAACTCCTCGACGCGGCTGCGCAGCGCATTGACCTGCGGGTTGTTGGGCGACACCTTGCGGAGCTGCGAGAGTTGCGACTCGGCGGCCAGCAACTCTTCTCGCAACTTGCCGACGCCTTGAAGCTGCAGGGCCGACTGCGCGTTCGGGTCAAACACGTCGCGCTTGCTGCGGAACTCCGCCAGGCTGATGGCGGCAAGCCGGGCGCGCTCCTCGGCGCGTTGAACGTCTCGCTCGGCGACGTCGATCAGGTCGCGCCGGATCCGTGCATTGAGTTCGTTGACCAGGCCCTCGCCCAACTTGAGCAGCTCGTCATTGATCTGCCGCGCGCTCTGGGCCGTGTAGGCGCGAACCGTCAGCGTCGATACCGAGGTCGAACTGTTGTAGTCGACCCGGACGCGGTCGAGGTAATGCAGATAGAGCGACTCGAAGCTGTCGTCCCACCAGGGCGGGCCGGGGAAGCGATTGATCGGGTCGATCGCGGCATCGGAGAAGGCCTTGCGAACACCAAGTCGCTTGTCGATCTCGACCAACGCATCGCGGGACTCGATGTAGTCGATGACGGAAAAGGCGTCGTCCTGCGCGCGGTTCAACGCCGAGCCTTGCAACAGGGCGGTGATGCCGGTCGCGGCGCCACGGTCAGGGCTGCGCACGACGAAGCGCGACTCCGAGATGTACACCTCGGACGCAATCAGTCCGTAGTAGAGCGCTGCGACCAGGGTGGGTAGCACCACCAAGATGAGAAAGCTGACCGGGCGGCGCCGCGTTGACGAGGGGGCGTTCAAGAAAGTCTCCGGGATCCGCATGGCGGCTGCCTGCGGGGAGCGGGATTGTGGATCAGCTCGCGGCCCGGCTTGCGCCGCACCGGGCCTGCCGGGGGGCTGCGATACAGTTCGCGCCCCAGGAATGCACCGCTTCGTGCAGCCGGAACTCTCGCATGAATCTGATGACTGCAATCTGGCGCACCCTGGTTTCTGCCGGTGTGCTCGCTTCCCTGATGGCCTGCTCGACCCTGCCGGGCTCGGGGCCGCGTGTCGATGTGCTGACGGATGACGCCAAGACGCCGTCGGGCATCCAGGTGATGGAGATCGATCAGGCGGTCATCAAGCGCCAGCAGGACGGCGGGCGGCCCGAGTCGTTTGCCGACGCCGAGCAAGGCGCGACCGCGCTGCCGCAGCGCAACGATCTCATCGGGGTTGGCGATGTGCTGGAAGTGACGCTTGTCGAGGCGCCGCCGGCAACCCTGTTCGGCAGCAGCTCGGGCGACCCTCGCGTCCCCTCGGTGGCAGGCAGCATGTTGGTACCTGCCCAAGTGGTTGACGCCGAGGGCTTCATCTCGGTGCCGTTCGCCGGTCGGGTGTCCGCCATTGGCCAGACCCCACACCGCTTGGCGCAGGAGATCGTGCGCCGCCTGCGTGGCAAGGCCAACCAGCCTGATGCCCTGGTGCGCGTGGTGCGCAACGAATCGGCGGTCGTCACCGTCGTCGGCGAGGTGAACCAGAGCACGCGCATGCCGCTGAACTCCGGTCGTGAACGATTGCTGGATGCGGTGGCTGCGGCTGGCGGTGCTCGACAACCGGTTCACCGCTCGACCGTGCAGCTGACCCGTGGACAAGGTTTTCGCAGCCTGCCGCTGGAACGCGTGATCCGCGACCCCAAGGAGAACGTGGTCCTGCGCCCGGGCGATGTGGTCAGCCTGCTTTACCAGCCGCTGTCGTTGACGGTGCTGGGTGCGACCGGTCGTCAGGAAGAGATCGCTTTTGAAGCGCAAGGCATCAACCTGGGGCAGGCCTTGGCCCGCGCCGGCGGCGTGCTGGACAACCGCGCGGCGGCGCAAGGTTTGTTCCTGTTCCGTCTCGAGTCGGCCAACGAGGCCCCCTGGGCGGGCCAGGTCGTGGCCACGACGCCTGACGGTCGGGTGCCGGTGGTCTATCGGCTCGACTTGCGTGACCCGCGGAGCTTCTTCGCCCTGCAGTCCTTCAAGGTCCGCAACGCCGATTTGCTCTATGTCGCCAATGCCCCGGCCGCCGAACTGCAGAAGTTCCTCAACATGGTCTTCTCGGCCGTGTTCCCGGTGGCCAATTTGATCAATGCGACCAACTGAAGATCTGCATGTCGACTGACCGCGCCTGGATGGAATGGGGGGAGCGCGACCCCTATTTCGCTGTGATCACCATGCCCGAGTTCCGCAAGGGCTCGCTCGACGAGGCGGCGCGCGAGCGCTTTTTCGAGATGGGTGAGCGGCATGCGCGCTATGTCATCGACATGGCCAGGCTCCATGTGAGCGCGAATTTCAATCCACGACGGGTGCTCGACTTCGGTTGCGGGGTCGGCCGGGTCTTGCTGCCGCTGGCCAAGCATGCCGAGTCGGCCGTGGGCGTTGATATCTCGCCGGCAATGCTGGAAGAGGCCAAGTTGAACGCGGCGCGCTGGGCATTGCCCAATGTCCGGCTGCTGCAGTCCGATGATTCGCTCAGCCTGGTCGACGGCGAGTTCGATCTGGTCCATTCGGCCATCGTTTTTCAGCATATTGACGTGCCGCGAGGTCGGCGGCTGTTTCAGCGGCTCCTGGAACTGCTTGCCCCCGGCGGCATTGCGGCCATCCAGATCACTTACGGCAAGAGCAAGTACGCGGACTCCTTCGGAGTGCCGCCGCCGGAGCCGAGCGCACTGGATCTGCCGGCGCTCGACCCGGTGCAGCCCAAGAGCTGGTTTGCGCGTTGGCGGGGGAGGTCGGTCGACGCCTCGGCTGAGCGAGCCGTTACGCCGCCTGGTCGCGATCCTGAGATGCAGATGAATCCTTACAGCCTCAGCGAATTGGCGTTCATGATGCAGGGTGCAGGGATTCAGAAGTTCCATGCCAGCTTCACCGACCACGGCGGTGAATTGGGTGTGTTCATGTTCTTCCAGCGCCCAGCGCTCCGCTGATAGCGGGTCCTTGTCTTGATTGAGTTTCTGATCGCCTTTTGCTCGGCGGCGCTGCTGACGCTGCTGTTGGTGCGATCGGCCAAGGTGCACGGTCGGCACACCGGCGATCACGACTTCGCCAAGCCGCAGGGCTTTCATGTCGTCGCGGTCCCGCGAGTCGGGGGGCTGGGTGTGATGCTCGGTATGTGGGCGGTGGCGCTCGCGTTGGCGATCAAGGGCCAGCCCACGGCGGCACGCACGCTGATGCTGTTGTTGCTTGCCGGTTTGCCGGCCTTCTTGGTCGGCCTGGTCCAGGACTTCACGGAGTCCATCACACCACGTGGGCGCTTGCTGGCTACCTGTCTGTCAGCGGGACTTGCCTTCGTGCTGCTCGATGCGGCGATCCGCTACACCTCGGTGCCTGGTCTTGATTGGCTGGTCGGTTTCACGTTCGGATCGCTGGCCTTCTCGTTGTTCGTGGTCGCTGGTCTCGCGCATGCCATCAACATCATCGATGGCTTCAACGGCCTGGCGTCGATGTGCGTGATGTTGATGTTGGGCGCGCTGGCCTACGTGGCTTACCAGGTCAACGATCCCTTGATTGGCACGCTCTGCCTGGCGGCCTTCGGCGCGGTGCTGGGTTTCTTCATCTGGAACTACCCATTCGGTCTGATCTTTCTTGGCGACGGAGGGGCTTATTTCCTGGGCTTCCTGGTGTCGGAACTGGCCATCTTGCTGCTTGTGCGCAACGCCGAGGTGTCGCCGCTCTTTCCCTTGCTGGTGGTCATCTACCCCGTGTTCGAGACGGCGTTCTCCATCTACCGACGCGGCGTCCTGCGCGGTCGTCCGCCGACTCAGCCCGACGGCATCCATCTGCATTCGCTGCTGTACCGGCGCGTGATGCGCTGGGCGGTTCATGGCCGCAGCGTGCGGAGCCTGACGCATCGCAATTCGATGACTTCGCCAGTGCTCTGGATGCTTTGCATGGCCTCTGCCGTGCCGGCCATGCTGTTTTGGAACAACACGCCGGTGCTTGGTTTGTTGTTGGTGTTGTTCGCTATCGGCTACGTGCTGCTCTATTGGAGCATCGTGCGTTTTCGCTCACCGAGATTCCTGCGCCATCTGGCGGCCAACGCACCGAGCTCCATCGACCCCGATAATCGCGGGACATGATGGAAAACCCCCAATCGCCGGCGACCAGCGCCGAGCCCGCCGCGCAGGCCGCCCCGCCGCGCTTCGACACCCTCCCGCTCGACCCCAAGCTGCTGCGCGCGGTGGCCGATTCCGGCTATCTGGCGATGACGCCGATCCAGGCCAAGGCGATCCCCATCGTGCTGGCCGGTCGCGACGTGATGGGCGCCGCCCAGACCGGCACCGGCAAGACGGCCGCCTTCTCGATCCCGCTGCTGCAGCGCATGCTCAAGCACGAAAGCAGCAGCATGTCGCCGGCCCGCCACCCGGTGCGTGCGGTGGTGCTGGCGCCCACCCGGGAACTCGCTGACCAGGTCGCGCAGAACGTGCTGGCCTATGCCAAGCACACGCAGCTGCGCGTCGCCTGCGTGTTCGGCGGCGTCGACATCAAGCCGCAAGCCGCTCAGCTGAAGGCCGGGGTCGAGGTGCTGATCGCCACGCCCGGCCGCCTGCTCGATCACATCGAGGCGAAGAACTGCGCCTTGCACCAGGTCGAGTACGTGGTGCTGGACGAGGCGGATCGCATGCTGGACATCGGCTTTCTGCCCGATCTGCAACGCATCCTCAGTTTCCTGCCCAAGACCCGCCAGACCCTGCTGTTCTCGGCGACCTTCTCGCCTGAGATCAAGCGCCTGGCCAACAGCTATCTGCAGAACCCCGAGCTGGTCGAGGTGGCCCGGCCCAATGCGACCGCCACCAATGTGCAGCAACGCTTCTTCGCCGTCGGCGACGACAGCAAGCGGGCCTTGCTCAAGCACCTGTGGCGCGAGCAGGGCAGCAAGCAGGCCATCGTCTTCATGAACAGCAAATTGGGTGCCGCGCGCCTGACCCGTGCGCTGGAGCGCGAGGGGCTGAAGGCCAGTGCGCTGCATGGCGACAAGAGCCAGGACGAGCGCTTGAAGACCCTGGCCGCGTTCAAGGCCGGCGAGGTCGATCTGCTCATCGCCACCGATGTCGCCGGCCGCGGCCTCGACATCGCCGAGCTGCCCCTGGTCTTCAACTTCGACGTGCCCTTCAACGCCGAGGACTATGTGCACCGCATCGGCCGCACCGGCCGCGCCGGTGCCTCGGGCATGGCGATCACCTTCATCTCGCCGTCGGACGCCCGTCTGGTCGGTGACATCGAGAAGTTGATCAAGCGCAAGCTGGACACCGAGGCCTTGCCCGCGCTGGACGACGAGCGGCCCCGCCGCGAACCGCGCGCGGATTTCCGCGAGCCGCGGGAGTCGCGCGAGCCGCGGGGCGAGTTCCGCCGCCGCGACGACGAGGCCGCGCCGCGTGCCCCCCGTCAGTCGCCGCGCCCGTCGGCCGATCCCTTCTTCGACAAGCCTTACGAGGAGCGCGAGCCCAGCGAGGCGCCGGCCTGGGAGCAGGCCGCCGCCGCAGCGAAGAAGCCGATCGGCCCGGCGCGCTACATCAAGCCGAAGCGCCAGACCGCCGCCTTGTTTGCGCCCAAGCGCAAGGACGAGGCTCAGGACGCCAGCCAGGAAAAGATCGCCGGCTGATCCTTGGGCAGCGCGCTGGTTTGCTGGCGCCATTGCGCGACGCTGGCGCAGCGCGTCCATTCCTGCGCCGTCGTCAGCGCGCAGCTCACGGCCAGCCGCGTGCCTGGCTGCAGCGCCGCCAGCAGCGCTTCGAGCAGCGCTGCGTTGCGGTAAGGGGTCTCGATCACCAGCTGCGTCTGCGCACTCTTGCGCGACAGCTGCTCCAGCTCGCGGATGCGCGCGCTGCGGGCGCCGGCATCCTGCGGCAGATAACCCTGAAAGGCGAAGCTCTGGCCGTTCAGCCCGGAGGCGGCCAAGGCCTGCACCAGGCTGGAGCTGCCGGGCAGGCTCTGCACCTTGTAGCCGTCGCGGTGCGCCTGGGCGACGAGCAGCGCGCCCGGGTCGGCCACCGCCGGCAGCCCGGCCTCGCTCATCAGTCCGAGGTCATGGCCGTCGCGCAGGGGTGCCAGCAAGGGGGCCAGCGCCGGCGCCGCTGCCGGTCTGCCCTTGGCCGGGCGTGGCAGTTCGCTGATCTGCAGCGATTGCAGCGGCACGCCCAGCGGCTGCACGGCGTCGATGCGCTTGAGCACCGCCCGCGCCGTTTTCGCGTTCTCCACCACCCAATGGCGCAGACTGGCCGCTTCCCGCAGCGTGCGCAGCGGCAGCAGCTCGGCAATCGGTGCGTCGGTCTCCAGGCCGAAGTCCAGCGGTGTCGGTACCAGCAGCAGGCGGCCGCTCACTGTGCCTGCTCCAGCAACGGGAAGCCGGCGTCGCGCAGCAGCGCCGCGGTGGCGATCAGCGGCAGGCCGATCAAGGCCGTCGGATCGTCGGACTCGATCGCGTCGAGCAGCGTGATGCCCAGGCCCTCGCTCTTGGCGCTGCCGGCACAGTCATAGGGTTGCTCGAGCCGCAGATAGCGTTCGATCTCGGCGTCGCTCAGCGCCCGAAAGCGCACCGTCACCGGCACGCGGCGGACCTGGGCAAAGCCCGGTGCGACGACGGCCACCGCGGTCTGGAAGACCACGGCGCGGCCGCGCATGGCCTGCAACTGGGCGACGGCGCGTTCATGCGTTCCCGGCTTGCCGATCGCCTGGCCATGCAGGTCGGCGACCTGGTCGGAGCCGATCACCCAGGCCATGGGCTGCTGCGCGGCCACGGCTTGTGCCTTGGCCAATGCCAGTCGCTCGGCCAGCAAGGCGGGCGCTTCGCCCGGTAGCGGCGTTTCGTCGACGGCCGGCGACTGCACGGCAAAGCTGACGCGAAGTCGGGACAACAGCTCGCGCCGGTAGCGCGAGGTCGAGGCAAGGATGAGGGGCTGCATGCCGGCATTGTCGGCTTCGTAAACTGGCGCCATGAACAGCAAAGCCTGGAACCCCCTGCGCCTGGATGTGCCGGCCTTTGCCCGCGCCGGCGAGCCGATCGAAGGCCATTGGCCCGCTGCCGAACTGCCGCGGCTGGCCGAGGTCGGCGCTGCCGAGTCGCCGGCCAGTGGCTGGGCGGCGGTGCGCTGGCAATTGAGCGGCGAGGAGCGTCCTGTGTTGGGCGGCGAGCCGGAGGTCTGGTTGCAGCTGCGTGTCGACGCCGAAGCCTGGCCGACCTGCCAGCGCTGCCTGCAGGCGGTGCGCATGCCGCTGCAGGTCGATCGCGCGTTCCGCTTCGTGCGCGACGAGGCGCAGGCCGCCGCCCTGGACGCCGAGTTGGATGACGATGTGCTGGTACTCAGTCGCGCCTTCGATGTGCGCGAGTGGGTGGAGGACGAATTGCTCCTCGCGCTGCCCATCGTGCCGCTGCACGAGGCCTGCCCCGAGCCATTGCCGCTGCCGGCTGACGAGCCTGCCGAGCAGGTCGAGGCGCGCCCCAACCCCTTTGCGGCGCTGCACGTGCTCAAGGGCGGTAAAGACTCAACTTGATCGCTACCAGGAATCTGCGCTAGAATCGCGGGCTTTTCGGCGCTCAACTTCCAGGCGGCTCCATGTGAATGGGCTTTGCCTGGCGTGTGGGGTTGGGGTTTGCCCCGCCCCGGGGTTGACCAGCCCCCCACAAATCCCGCCGGTAGGAGAGTCAACATGGCCGTTCAACAAAACAAGAAGTCGCCGTCCAAGCGCGGCATGCACCGTTCGCACAATGCGCTGACCAACCCGGGCACGGCCATCGAGCCGACCACCGGCGAAGTGCATCTGCGTCACCACATCAGCCCGAACGGCTTCTACCGTGGCCGCAAGGTGCTGAAGACCAAGGCCGACGCCTGAAGCTGATCTGAGGGATCGCGCCTGCGCGTGCCCCGCCCCTCAGCACCTTCCTTGAAGCCCGACCCCGCGAAGCGGCGTCGGGCTTTCGTCTTGCTCTTTCGAAGTCGCTGATTGATGAAAAACGCTGTGCGCATCGCCGTCGACGTGATGGGCGGTGACCATGGGCCGGCGTCCACGCTGCCGGCTTGCCGGGCTTTTCTGGACAGCCATCCGCAGGCCGAGTTGCTGCTCGTCGGTCGCGCCGATGTGCTGGCCGCGGCCACGGACTGGCCGCGCACGCGCTGCGTGACCGCCACCGAGGTGGTGGAGATGGACGACGCGGTGGAGCTGGCGCTGCGCCGCAAGAAGGACTCGTCGATGCGCATCGCCATCAGCCAGCTCAAGGGCGACAGCCCGGCGGCCGATGCCTGTGTGTCCGCTGGCAATACCGGGGCGCTGATGGCCCTGGCGCGCTATCTGTTGAAGACCATGGACGGCATCGACCGCCCGGCCATCGCGACCTCGATGCCCAATGCCAAGGGCGGCTTCACGACCGTGCTGGACCTGGGCGCCAACGTCGACTGCGGTCCGGAGCACCTGCTGCAGTTCGCGGTGATGGGCTCGGCCCTGGTCACCTCGGTCACCGAGAACGAGTCGCCGACCGTCGGCTTGCTCAATGTCGGCGAGGAGGTCATCAAAGGCTCCGAGGTCATCAAGCGCGCCGGCGAGTTGCTGCGCGCCGCCGACGAGGCCGGTCAGATCCGCTTTCACGGCAATGTCGAGGGCAATGACATCTTCAAGGGCACGGCCGATGTGATCGTCTGCGACGGCTTCGTCGGCAACGTCGCGCTGAAGGCCGCCGAGGGGCTGGCGTCGATGATCGGCGCCATGCTCAAGGAGGAGTTCAGCCGAGGTCTGCTGACGCGCGCCGCCGCCCTGGTCGCGCTGCCGGTTCTCAAGCGCTTCAAGAACCGCGTCGACCACCGCAAGTTCAACGGTGCCGCGCTGCTCGGCCTGCGCGGCCTGGTCTTCAAGAGCCATGGCTCGGCCGACGCCTTTGCCTTCGAGCGCGCCCTGGAGCGCGCCTACGAGGCGGCCCGCCACAATTTGCTGGACCGCGTGCACGACCGTGTCGCGGCCTCGCTCAACAGCACAGCCCCATGACCCTGTACTCGCGCATCCTTGGCACCGGCAGCTACCTGCCGGCGCGTCGCGTCAGCAACGCCGAGCTGGCCGCTCAGCTGGCGCAGGACGGCATCGAAACCTCGGATGCCTGGATCCAGGAGCGCACCGGCATCCAGGCGCGGCACTTCGCCGAGCCTGGCCAGAAATGCTCGGACCTGGCGCTGCCAGCGGCCCAGGCGGCGCTTGAGGCCGCCGGCCTGGAGGCCGCGCAGATTGACCTGATCGTTGTGGCCACGACCACGCCGGACATGGTCTTCCCGTCGACCGCCTGTCTGCTGCAGGCCAAGCTCGGGGTGCACGGCTGCCCGGCCTTCGACGTGCAGGCGGTCTGCTCCGGCTTCCTCTATGCGCTGTCGGTGGCCGACGCCATGATCCGCGCCGGTTCCGCCCGCCACGCCTTGGTCGTCGGCAGCGAGGTCTTCTCCAGCTTGCTCGACTTCAAGGACCGCGGTACCTGCGTGCTGTTCGGCGACGGCGCCGGTGCCGTGGTGCTGGGCGCCAGCGAGACCCCGGGCATCCTGGCCACCGCCCTACATGCCGACGGACGGCAGGCCGGCGTGCTCTGCGTGCCCGACGACTATGTGCAGATGGACGGTCAGGCGGTCTTCAAGCTGGCGGTCGGCGCGCTGGAAAAGGTCGCGCTGGAAGTGCTGGCCAAGGCCGGGCTGGAGGCTTCCAGCATCGACTGGCTGATCCCCCATCAGGCCAATCTGCGCATCATGAAGGGCACGGCGAAGAAGCTGGGCCTGGCCGACGAGCGCATGGTCGTCACCGTGCACGAGCACGGCAACACCTCGGCCGCCTCGGTGCCGCTGGCGCTGGATGTCGCCATCCGCGACGGCCGCATCCACCGTGGCCAGAGGCTGATGCTCGAGGGCGTGGGCGGCGGTTTCACCTGGGGCGCGGCGCTCATCGTTTACTGACAGGAGAACAACAATGACCACTCCGTTTGCCTTTGTCTTTCCCGGCCAGGGTTCACAGGCCGTCGGCATGCTCGACGCCTGGGGCGATCACCCTGCCGTGCGCGCCACCTTGCAGGAGGCCAGCGACGCCCTTGGCGAGGACATGGCCGCGCTGATTGCCCAAGGCCCCAAGGAGCAGCTGGACCTGACGACGAACACCCAGCCGGTGATGCTGACCGCCGGCATCGCCTGCTACCGCGCCTGGATCGCCGAAACCGGTCTGCAGCCGGCGATCGCCGCCGGCCACAGCCTGGGTGAGTACAGCGCGCTGGTCGCTGCAGGCGGTCTGCGCCTGGCCCAGGCACTGCCGCTGGTGCGCCTGCGCGCCCAGGCCATGCAAGAGGCCGTGCCCGTGGGGCAGGGGGGCATGGCCGCCATCCTCGGCCTGGATGGCGAGGCGGTGCGGGCCGGCTGCGCCCAGGCCCGCGCCGAAAGCGGCGAGGTCGTCGAGGCGGTGAACTTCAACGACCCCAAGCAGACGGTGATCGCCGGCTCCAAGGCCGGCGTCGAGAAAGGCATGGAGATCCTCAAGGCCGCGGGTGCCAAGCGGGCGCTGCCGCTGCCGGTGTCGGCCCCCTTCCATTCGAGCCTGATGAAGCCGGCCGCCGAGCGCCTGAAGACGGCCCTGGCCGGCATCGAGTTCGGCGCCCTGGCCTTCCCGGTGCTGAACAACGTCGACGTCGCCACGCCGGATGGCGCCGAGGCCCTGCGCGATGCCCTCTATCGCCAGGCCTACCAGCCGGTGCGCTGGGTCGAGCTGGTGCAGGCCCTGGCCGGCCGCGGCATCACCCATGTCATCGAGTGCGGCCCCGGCAAGGTGCTGGCCGGCATGGTCAAGCGCATCGACGCCAATCTGGCCACCACCACCGTCCTGGACCCGGCCAGCCTGGCCGAGGCCCGCGCCCTGATCGGAGCTTCCGCATGAGCAGCATCGCGCTCGTTACCGGCGCCACCCGCGGCATCGGTGCCGCCATCGCCGCCCGCCTGGTCGAGGCCGGCCACTTCGTCATCGGCACGGCGACCAGCGCCGAAGGCGCCGCCAAGATCCAGGCCGCCCTGGGCGACAAGGGCCAGGGCGTGGTGCTCAACGTCACCGACGCCGCCGCCTGCGAGGCCTTGATCAACCAGATCGTTGCCGAGCGCGGTGGCCTGCAGGTGTTGGTCAACAACGCCGGCATCACCCGCGACACCCTGGCCCTGCGCCTCAAGGACGAGGACTGGGACGCGGTGCTGGATACCAATCTGAAGTCCGTGTTCCGCCTCTGCCGGCTGGCCATCAAGCCGATGATGAAGCAGCGCAGCGGTCGCATCGTCAGCATCACCTCGGTGGTCGGCGCATCCGGCAATGCCGGCCAGGCGAATTACGCCGCGGCCAAGGCGGGTCTGGCCGGCATGAGCCGGGCGCTGGCCCGCGAAGTCGGCAGCCGCGGCATCACGGTCAACTGCGTGGCCCCCGGCTTCATCGCTACCGACATGACGGCCGTGCTGCCCGAGGCCCAGCAGCAGGCGCTGCTGGCGCAGATCCCGCTCGGTCGCCTGGGCGAGGCCCGCGAAGTCGCCGAGGCGGTGGCCTTCCTGGTCAGTCCCAACGGCGGCTATGTGACGGGCAGCGAACTGCATGTCAACGGCGGCATGTACATGTCCTGAAGCCGCGATTTAGAGCCGGTCATCTAGAGCCCTTAGAATCTGCGGCTGTTTTTCTTTGAACACCCCTCCCGGAGGAGTCATGAGCGATATCGAAGCCCGCGTCAAAAAGATCATTGCCGAACAACTCGGCGTGCCTGAGGCGGACGTCTCCAACGAAAAGGCCTTCGTGGCCGACCTGGGCGCCGACTCGCTCGATACCGTGGAGCTGGTGATGGCCCTCGAGGACGAGTTCGGCATCGAGATCCCCGACGAAGAGGCGGAGAAGATCACCACCGTCCAGTTGGCGATCGACTACGCCGTCAAGCACCAGAAGGCCTGATCGGCCTTGCCCAAACGCGCCTCTCGTGGGCGCGTTTTGTTTTTCTGCTTCCAAGTTGATTAGCGCATGAGCCGTCGTCGCGTCGTCGTCACCGGCCTGGGTTGCGTCTCCCCGGTGGGCAACACCGTGGCCGACGCCTGGGCCAACATCCTGGCCGGTCGCACCGGCATCGCCAAGGTCACGCGTTTCGACGCGTCCGGCCTGGCCTGTCACTTCGCCGGCGAGGTCAAGGACTTCAAGGTCGAGGACTGGATGCCGGCCAAGGAAGCCCGCCACATGGATACCTTCATCCATTACGGCATGGCGGCCGGCCTGCAGGCGGTGGCGGATGCCGGCCTGCCGACGGGCGAGCAGCTCGGCGAAGCGCAGGCCGAGCGCATCGGCGTGATGATGGGTTCGGGCATCGGCGGCCTGCCGCTGATCGAAGAGACGCACACCGAGTACCTGAACCGCGGACCGCGGCGCATCTCGCCCTTCTTCATCCCGGCCTCGATCATCAACATGATCTCCGGCCAGTTGTCGATCCGCCTGGGCTTCCAGGGACCCAATCTGGCCGTGGTGACGGCCTGCACGACGGGCCTGCACTGCATCGGCATGGCGGCACGCATGATCCAGTGCGGCGATGCCGACGTCATGCTGGCCGGCGGCGCCGAGTCGTCGGTCAGCCCGCTGGGCATCGGCGGCTTCGCCGCCGCCCGGGCGCTGTCCACGCGCAACGACAGCCCGGAGACCGCATCGCGGCCCTGGGACAAAGGCCGCGACGGCTTTGTGCTCGGCGAGGGTGCCGGCGCGATGGTCATCGAGAGCCTGGAGCATGCTCAGGCGCGCGGCGCGCGCATCTATGCCGAGCTGGTCGGCTTCGGCATGGGGGCGGACGCCTTCCACATGACCGCACCCAATGTCGACGGCCCGCGCCGGGCGATGCAGGCGGCGCTGCGCGACGCCGGCATCAATGCCGACGAGGTGCAGTACCTGAACGCCCATGGCACCTCGACGCCGCTGGGCGACGTCAACGAGACCAACGCGATCAAGAAGACCTTCGGCGATCACGCGCGCGCCATGGTCGTCAGCTCGACCAAGTCGATGACCGGCCACCTGCTCGGTGGCGCCGGCGGCCTGGAGTCGGTGTTCAGCGTGCTGGCCATCCGTGACCAGATCGCACCGCCGACCATCAATCTGCACGAGCCGGACCCCGAGTGCGATCTGGACTACTGTGCCAACCAGGCGCGCGAGATGCGCATCGATGTCGCGGTGAAGAACAACTTCGGCTTCGGCGGCACCAACGGCACCCTGGTCTTCAAGCGCTTCGCTTGATCGATGAGCGGGCGTCGACTGCCCGCCTTCGTGCTGCCCGTCGCCAAGCGCCGCTGGGATCAGCTGCGCTTCGATGGTCAGACCTGGAGCCTGCGCGAGCGGGCCGCGCCGCAGGCCGAGCAGACCCTGGCCCGCGTGCAGATCGCGCTGGAAGCGCGCGATTGGCGCTGCTTGCGCCTGCAATGGCCGGCAATGGGTTGGCGGCGTTTCTGGCCGCCGGAAACGCATCTTTACCTTCGCCGGCGCGATCACGCGGCCCTTTGGGCCTTGATGGGTGCCGCCTTGGCCCAAGATGGCGGTCGTCCGTGGCTTGGCCGCTGAGCCAGCAGGGCTTGGCGTGACTTCCGGGCACGGATGGGGCGCCGGCCTCATCATCGGCCGCCCCTGGTTTGAACTGGTTGAACTCATCTTCGTTGACCGCTATGCATTCCACCCGCATGAATCCTCGCCACTGGCTGCTGGCCCTGGGCCTGGCCGCTGCCTTGCAGGGTCTGGCCCCGGCCGCGCAGGCGCAGCAGGCTTTGCCCGACTTCACCGAACTGGTCGAGCGCGTCGGCCCGGCGGTGGTCAATATCCGCACTTCGGAACGGGTGCGCCCGCAGCAGCAGCCGCAGATGGACCCGCAGATGCAGGAGTTCCTGCGACGCTTCGGACTGCCGACACCGCGCCGCGGTCAGCCCCAGCAGCCGGATGACGACGACGCGCCGCAACGCCGTGGCGTCGGCTCGGGCTTCGTGCTGGCGGCCGACGGCGTGGTGCTGACCAATGCCCATGTGGTCGACGGCGCCGACGAAGTCACGGTGACGCTGACCGACAAGCGCGAGTTCAAGGCCAAGGTGCTGGGCGCCGATCGCCGCTCCGACGTCGCGGTGCTGAAGATCGAAGCCACCGGCCTGCCCACCGTCAAGCTCGGCGACATCAACAAGCTGAAGGTCGGCGAGTGGGTGGTGGCCATCGGCTCGCCCTTCGGCTTCGACAGCACGGTGACCGCCGGCATCGTCAGCGCCAAGGCGCGCGACACCGGCGACTTCCTGCCGCTGATCCAGACCGACGTGGCGATCAACCCCGGCAACTCCGGCGGCCCGCTGCTCAATCTGAAGGGCGAGGTGGTCGGCATCAACTCGCAGATCTATAGCCGCAGCGGTGGCTTCATGGGCATCTCGTTCGCGATTCCCATCGACGAGGCGATGCGCGTGGCTACCGAGCTGCGCTCGGGTGGTCGCGTGGTGCGCGGTCGCATCGGTGTGCTGCCCGGCCCGGTGACCAAGGAGGTCGCCGAGGCGATCAAGCTGCCGCGTGCCTATGGTGCCCTGGTGCAACGGGTGGAGCCCGACAGTCCGGCCGAGAAGGCCGGCCTGCAGGGCGGCGACGTGGTCACCAAGTTCGACGGCAAGACCGTCGAGCGCTTCAACGAGCTGGCGCGCATCGTCGGTGCCACCAAGCCGGGTAGCAAGGTCAGCATGCAGGTGTTCCGCAACGGCGCCTTCCGCGAGTTGCCGGTGACCGTCGGCGAGTTGCAGGAGCAAAGCGCGCGCGCCGACGCGCCGGCCAGTGCGCCCGAGCGCATCAGCCCCTTCGGCCTGACCCTGGCCGACCTGGCTGAGGCGCAGCGCAAGGAGTTGCGCATCAAGGGCGGCGTGCGCATCGAGGAGGCCGACGGCGCCGCCGCGCGCGCCGGGCTGCGCGAGGGCGACATCATCCTGTCGATCGACAACACCGAGGTCAGTTCGGCCAAGCAGGCGCAGACCCTGCTCGGCAAGCTGGAGAAGGCCAAGGTGGTGACCATGGTCGTGCGCCGTGGCGACACCTCGAACATCGTGCTGGTTCGCCCGAGCCGGTAATTACGTAGGTTTTTGGTTGAAGTGCGGATGACGATCGCCACACCCCATCGGCGATCGTCATCAATCTGCGCAAAACCTGTGGATAAGTTGTGATCAACTGCCTGTTGGCAGTGGGCAACGGCGGGGCGGCGCGTCGATTGGGGGCTGCCGTCCAGGCCAGTTTGGCTACAATCGCCTCCCCAACAAGCAGTTGCCATACGTTTTGTTGGAAGGCGCGTCTGCCCCTTGGACGTGCCTTTTTTTTAGCTCCAACTGCGCAGCGCCACAGGGCCTTGCCTGGCCCCGTGTAGCGCGGGGCCGGCAGGCCCGCTGACCCCATGGATCACATCCGCAATTTCTCGATCATTGCCCACATCGACCACGGCAAAAGCACGCTGGCCGATCGTCTGATTCAACGCTGCGGCGGCCTGGCCGACCGCGAGATGGAGGCGCAGGTGCTCGACTCGATGGACATCGAGCGCGAGCGCGGCATCACCATCAAGGCGCAGACCGCGGCGCTGCAGTACAAGGCCCGCGACGGCAAGGTCTACAACCTCAACCTGATCGACACCCCCGGGCATGTCGACTTCAGCTACGAGGTCAGCCGCTCCCTCAGCGCCTGCGAGGGTGCCTTGCTGGTCGTCGATGCCAGCCAGGGCGTCGAGGCGCAGACCGTGGCCAACTGCTACACGGCGCTGGACCTCGGCGTCGAGGTGGTGCCGGTGCTCAACAAGATGGACCTGCCCCAGGCGGATCCCGACAACGCCAAGGCGGAGATCGAAGACGTCATCGGCATCGACGCCAGCGACGCGATCCCCTGCTCGGCCAAGTCCGGCCTGGGCATCGACGACATCCTCGAGGCCGTCATCACCCGCATGCCGCCGCCCAAGGGCGTGGTCGAGGCGCCGCTGCGCGCGATGATCATCGACTCCTGGTTCGACAACTACGTCGGCGTGGTGATGCTGGTGCGCGTGGTCGACGGCACGCTCAAGAAAGGCGAGCGCATCCGCATGATGGCGACCAATGCCGTCTACCCGGCCGACCAGCTGGGCGTGTTCACGCCCAAGAGCGAGAGCCGCGAGCAGCTGAACGCCGGCGAGGTCGGTTTCGTGATCGCCGGCATCAAGGAGCTGGCGGCGGCCAAGGTCGGCGACACCATCACGCTGGAAAAGAAGCTGCCGAACAACCTCGGCCCGGCCGATGAGGCCCTGCCCGGTTTCAAGGAGATCCAGCCGCAGGTCTTCGCCGGTCTCTACCCGACCGAGGCCAGCGAGTACGACCAATTGCGCGACGCGCTGGAAAAGCTGCAGCTCAACGACTCCTCGCTGCGTTTCGAGCCCGAGGTGTCGCAGGCCCTGGGCTTCGGTTTCCGCTGCGGCTTTCTCGGCTTGCTGCACATGGAGATCGTGCAGGAGCGCCTGGAGCGCGAGTTCGACCAGGACCTGATCACCACCGCGCCCTCGGTGGTCTATGAGGTGGTGCTGGGCGACGGCACGGTGCTCGAGGTCGAGAACCCGAGCAAGATGCCCGAGCCGGGCAAGATCGCCGAGATCCGCGAGCCCATCGTCACCGTGCACCTGTACCAGCCGCAGGAATACGTGGGCGCGGTGATGACGCTGGCCAACCAGAAGCGCGGCGTGCAGATCCAGATGAGCTACCACGGCAAGCAGGTCCATCTGACCTACGAGATCCCGTTGGCCGAGATCGTGCTGGACTTCTTCGACAAGCTCAAATCCGTGTCGCGTGGCTACGCGTCGATGGACTACGAGTTCAAGGAATACCGCGCCTCCGACGTCGTCAAGGTCGACATGCTGATCAACGGCGACCGCATCGACGCGCTGGCCATCATCGTGCACCGCTCGCAAAGCCAGTACCGCGGCCGCCAGGTCGCCGCGAAGATGCGCGAGATCATCCCGCGCCAGATGTACGACGTGTCCATCCAGGCCGCGATCGGCGTGAAGATCATCGCCCGCGAGGACATCAAGGCGCTGCGCAAGAACGTCATCGCCAAGTGCTACGGCGGCGACATCACCCGCAAGCGCAAGCTGCTGGAAAAGCAGAAGGCCGGCAAGAAGCGCATGAAGCAGATCGGCTCCGTCGAAGTGCCGCAAGAGGCATTCCTCGCCATCCTCCAAGTTGAAGAATGAGCAACGACACCACGCACCCGGCCAGCGGCCCATCCTCCAGCCTGGCCACCGCGCTGTCGGCGCTCACCGGCGTCCTCTATGCGGTGCTGATCGTCTACCTGGGCGGCTGGTTCATGAACAAATGGATCGGCAACTTCTCGCTGCTGCTGTTCCTGATGTCGGCGATCACCGGCGTTTACTGGGTGGCCGAGCGCCTGCATTTCGCGCCGGCCCGTGCGCGCGCCGCCGATGAGCTGCTGCGCCAGGATCAGGAGCGCCGTGCCCGCCTGAAGGCCCAGGGTATCGAGCGGGTCGACGGCGACGTCGAGCCGGCCCGCCAGGCCATCCTGCGCCAGCCCTGGTGGCTGGACTGGACCGCCGGCCTGTTCCCGGTCATCCTCATCGTCTTCCTGCTGCGCAGCTTCCTGTTCGAACCGTTCCGCATTCCCTCCGGTTCCATGGTGCCCACGCTGCTCGTCGGGGACCTCATCCTGGTCAACAAATTCCACTACGGCGTCCGCCTGCCGGTGCTCAACACCAAGGTGATCGACAACAAGCCGGTGGCACGCGGCGACGTGGTGGTGTTCCGCTACCCCTTGGACACGCGCCAGGACTACATCAAGCGCATCGTCGGCCTGCCGGGCGATACGGTCGAATGGCGCGCGCAGCGCCTCTTCATCAACGGCCAGGAAGTGCCGACCGAGGCCAAGGGCCCGTTCTACGACGCTGACTCGATGATGGAGCGGCCGCTCTTCACCGAGAAACTCGGCGAGGTGGAGCACCGCATGCTGGTCGATCGCGAGCGCGGCGGCTACTACACCGGGTCCACGGGCTTTCCTTACAGCGAGAACTGCCAGTACTCGATCGAGGGCGTGCGCTGCACGGTGCCGGCCGGCCATTACTACGCACTGGGCGACAACCGCGACAACTCCGGCGACAGCCGCGTCTGGGGCTTTGTGCCCGACCAGAACCTGGTCGGCAAGGCGGTGCTGATCTGGATGAACTTCAGCGATCTCAAGCGCATCGGCAGCTTCCGCTGAGTACAGTCCGTCCATTCCGAACGTTGGAGCCCTGCCGATGTCCTTTGCCAATCGCCCCCTGCGCCAGCGCGGCGTGACCCTGTTCGGGCTGCTGTTCTGGGGCGTGCTGATCGCCTTCGTGGCAGTGGTCGGCGCCAAGGTCACGCCGACGGTGATGGAGTACTTCACCATCAAACGCGCGGTGGCCAAGGTGGCGTCCGGCAACCCGGCCACGGTGGCGGCGGCCCGCGCCGACTTCGAGCGCATCAAGCAGATCGAGTACTCAATTGGCATCGAGGCCAATGAGCTGGAGATCACCAAGGAGAACGACAAGGTGAAGATCTACTTCGCCTACCAGCGCGAGATCGCGCTGGGCGGTCAGGTCTACCTGCTGCTCAAGTACGAAGGGTCGTCGAACTGAAGACCTTGACGGCGCTGGAAACGGCGCTCGGGCATCGCTTCCGCGACCCCGGCCTGCTGAGCCGCGCGCTCACCCACCGCAGCCATGGCGCGACCCACAACGAGCGCCTGGAGTTCCTCGGCGACGCGGTGCTCAACCTGGTCGTCTCGCAGCTGCTTTTTCTGCACCAGGCCAAGGCCAGCGAGGGCGAGCTGAGCCGCATGCGCGCCCACCTGGTGCGCGAGGACAGCCTGCACCAGATCGCGCTGCAACTGGGCCTGCCCGAGCATCTGCGGCTCAGCGAGGGCGAGGCGCGCAGCGGCGGCGCCCGGCGCGCCTCCATCCTGGCTGACGCCCTAGAAGCCTTGGTCGGGGCCGTCCACCTCGACGCCGGCTTCGAGGCCGCCGCGGCCGTGGTCAGCCGGCTGTTTCTGCCCTTGGTCCAACAGCCCGACGCGGCGCGTTGGGCCAAGGACGCCAAGACCGCCTTGCAGGAGTGGCTGCAGGCGCGTCGTCACCCGGTTCCGAGCTACCGCATCGTCGCCACCCAGGGGCAGGCCCATGCCCAACAGTTCGAGGTCGAGTGCAGCGTTCCCGCGCTGGCCTTGACCAGCAGCGGCCGCGGTGCCTCGCGCCGCGCCGCCGAGCAGCTGGCCGCCGCCGCGCTGCTCGCCCAATTGCAGGAGGCCCCCCGTGGCTGATGAAGAAGCGTCCCCCCGCCGCTGTGGCCTGATCGCCATCGTCGGTCGCCCGAATGTCGGCAAGTCCACCTTGCTCAATGCCCTGGTCGGTCAGAAGGTCTCGATCACCAGCAAGAAGGCGCAGACCACCCGGCACCGCATCACCGGGGTGCGCACCGTCGGTCAGGACCAGTTCGTCTTTGTCGACACGCCCGGCTTCCAGACCCGCCATGGCAATGCGCTGAACCGCAATCTGAACCGCACGGTGACCGGCGCGCTCGCCGATGTCGATCTGGTCTTGCTCGTCGTCGAAGCCGGCAAGTTCGGGCTCGACGATGCCAAGGTGCTCAGCCTGATGCCGACCGACAAGCCGGTCGTGCTGGTTGCCAACAAGCTCGACGAGGTGCACCGCCGGGCCGACCTGCTGCCCTGGCTGAAGGACATGCAGGAGCGCCATCCGTTCACCGAGTTCGTGCCGCTGAGCGCCAAGAAGCAGGCCGATGTCGAGCGCCTGTTCGGCATCCTCGGCAAGCACCTGCCGGCGCAGGACTGGTTCTTCGAGGAGGACGCGCTGACCGACCGCAGCGAGCGCTTCCTGGCCAGCGAGCTGATCCGCGAGAAGCTGTTCCGCCTGACCGGCGACGAGCTGCCCTACAGCTGCACGGTGGTGATCGACAAATGGGAGGAGGAGCAGGAGCCGCAGGCATCGCCGACTGCCATGCCGAAGGCGCCGATGCGCCGCATCTCCGCCTCCATCGTCGTCGACCGCGACGCGCACAAGGGCATGGTCATCGGCCAGGGCGGCGAGCGCCTGAAGCGCATCGGCTCCGAGGCCCGCCAGGAACTGGAGCGACTGACCGAGTCCAAGGTCTTCCTCGAACTTTTCGTCAAGGTGCGCTCCGGCTGGGCCGACTCCGAGGAACACCTGCGCTCCTACGGCTACGAGTGAGCCCTTGAGCCGAAGCGCGGCGGGCCTTTCGGCCTACATCCTGCACGCCTGGGACTGGCGCGAGTCCAGCCTGATCCTCGACGCCTTCACGCGCGAGCAGGGCCGCATCGGCCTGGTCGCCAAGGGCGCCAAACGGCCCACCAGCCAGCTGCGCTCGGTGCTGCTGCCGATGCAGCGCCTGCAGCTCCAGCTCACCAAGACCAAGGCCCAGGTCGAGGAGGGCGCCGACGAGATTCACACCCTGCGAACGGCCGAATGGCAGTCCGCGCACCCGTTGCCGCGCCAGGGCGCGCTGCTCGCCGCCTACTACTGCAACGAGCTGCTGATGCGCCTGCTGCCGCGAGGCCAAGCGCACGCGGCGCTGTTCGACGCCTACGCAATCGCGCTGCACGGGCTGGCGCTCAGCCCCGAGTCGCCCGAGACCTGGCTGCGCGCCTTCGAGCTGGCCTTGCTGGCCGACCTCGGCTGGCTGCCGCAACTGGACGTCGACAGCGTGCACCAGCGACCGTTGCGGCCGGAAGCCCGCTACCAGTTGTCGGCCGAGCTCGGCCTGGTGCCGTCCGCCGATGGGCAAGGCCTGCAGGGTGCCAGCTGGTTGCAGCTGGCCGCCGCCGACGGCCTCGCCGCGCAGGCTCGCGCGCTGCTCGGGCTGCCCGACCGCGCCCAGCTCAAGGGCGTGCTGCGCAGCCTGCTCAACTACCATCTTGGCCACCACCCGCTGCGCAGCCGCGCCGTGCTGCACCAGGCCCACGACCTTCTCTCGCTCGCACCGTGAACCCCTTGATGGCCCCCTTCGCTCCCGACGGCCGTTGCGCGCTGTCGGTCAACGTCAACAAGGTCGCGCTGCTGCGCAACACCCGGCATCTGGGCATTCCCAGCGTCGTCAAGGCGGCCGAGCTCTGCCTGCTCGCCGGCTGTCAGGGCATCACCGTGCACCCGCGACCCGACGAGCGGCACATCCGTGCCCACGATGTTCACGATCTGGCCGAGCTGCTCAAGGCCTGGCCCGAGGCCGAGTACAACATCGAGGGCAACCCGACCCACAACCTGATGGAGCTGGTGCGCGCGGTGCGCCCGCATCAGGCGACCTTCGTGCCCGACTCGGTGGCTCAAAGCACCAGCGACCATGGCTGGGACCTGAAGGCGGACGGCGAGCGCATCAAGCCGCTGATCGACGAATGCAAATCGCTTGGCGTGCGCGTTTCGCTGTTCATGGATCCAGACCCCGAGGCCATGAAGCTGGCCGCGCAGCTGGGTGCCGATCGCGTCGAGCTCTACACCGAGCCGTACGCCGCCGCCCATGGTGGCCCCGAGCAGGCGGCGCAGCTGGCCCGCTACGCGGCCGCGGCGCAGGCGGCGATCGCCGCCGGCCTGGGCCTGAACGCCGGTCACGACCTGAACCGCGCCAACCTCACGGACTTCCTGCGCGCGGTGCCCGGCGTGCAGGAGGTGTCGATCGGCCACGCCCTGATCGCCGACGCGCTGGAGCTCGGCTACACCGAGACCGTGCGCGACTACCTGCGCTGCATTCAAAGGGCCTATGCCTGAGGTCGTCGGCCTCGGCACCGATCTCTGCGAGATCGAGCGCATCGCCGGCGTGCTCGAACGCAACGGCGAGCGCTTCGCCGAGAAGGTGCTCGGTCCCGAAGAGCTGAAGCTGTTCCGCGCCCGTCGCGCCCGCTCCGAGGTCCGCGGCATCGCCTTCCTGGCCACGCGCTTTGCCGCCAAGGAGGCCTTCTCCAAGGCCCTGGGCACGGGCATGCGCATGCCGATGACCTGGCGGGCCTGCGAGATCCTGCCCGACCCCAGCGGCAAGCCGGTGATTAAGCTGCACGGCGCGCTGGCCGACTTGGTGACCCAGCGCGGCCTCAGCGCCCTGGTCTCGGTCAGCGACGAGCGCGGCATGGCCTTGGCCACGGTGCTGCTGCAACGCGGCGATGCCTGAGTCGCGCAAGCCGCGCATCCAGATGGCCGACCTGGCCCGCATGGCCGGGGTCAGCAAGGCCACGGTCAGCCGCGCGCTGGCCGACAGCCCCTTGATCAATGCCGAAACCCGGCAGCGCATCCAGCAGCTGGCGCGCGAGCACCATTACGCGGTCAACCTCGGCGCGCGCAATCTGCGCCTGCAGCGCAACCAGACCATCGCCGTCGTCGTGCCCTACGAGGGCCAGACGCACCAGCAGCTCAGCGATCCCTTCTTCCTCGGCATGATCGGCGCGCTGGCCGACGCGATCTCGCTGCGCGGCTGCGACATGCTGCTGACGCGCATGGACGCTGCCGAGCTCGCGCGCTGCGCCGAGCTGGTGCAGGGCGGCCGCGCGATGGGCCTGGTGCTGATCGGCCAATGGCACCAGCACGAGCTGCTCAACCAGATGGCGGCGTCCGGCCTCCCGATGGTCGTCTGGGGCGCCGACATGGGGCCGGGCCAGCGCTACCCCAGCGTCGGCGGCGACAACATCGCCGGTGGCCGCCTGGCCGCCGAGCATCTGCTGGCGCAGGGCAGGGCGCGCATCGCCTTCTTGGGCGACCCCGAACTGCCCGAGGTCGCACAGCGCTGGCAGGGCCATGGCCAGGCCCTGGCCCGCGTCGGCCTGCAGCCCGACCCGGCCCTGCTGCTGCGCGTGCCCTTCGACAGCGTGCGCGCCGCCCAGGCCCTTGCCGCCCTGCTCGACGGCGGCACGCGGATCGATGCGGTGCAGGCCTGCTCCGACCTGCTGGCGCTGACCGCCATCCAGGTGCTGCGCGCCCGCGGTCTGCAGGTGCCGGCCGATGTCGCGGTGATCGGCTTCGACGACATGCCGGTCGCCGCGCTGGCCAATCCGCCGCTGACCACCATCCACCAGCCGGTGCCGCAGGCCGGCGAGGCCCTGGTCGAGAGCCTGATGGCCTTGCTGGACGGCGACGAGCCGCCGCACCGCACGCTGCCGGTCCATCTCGTCGAGCGCCGTTCCAGCCGCCTGCCCGGCAGCGATTGAGCCGCCGTGGCGATGCCGCCGCGGCACCGGTAAAAGCCCTAATGCAATCGATTGCATTACGGTCACAATGCGGCCCTGACCCGAATCCGAACGACCTGCCGGCTGCGCGCTGACCCTCAAGCGCCGGACCGGTGGGCGCCCCAACACAGCCCGCCCCACCCAGGACGCCGCCCGGCCCGACGACCCGGTGCGACGCCCCGCTCGCCCCGCGAGGAGACCCGCATGTCCCATGCCCTCAAGCCCAGCAGCCTGGCCGCCAGCCTGCTTTGCCTTTGCCTGGCCGCCCAGGCGCAGACCGTCGATCAAGCCGCCCCGCCAGCCGAAGACGCCGGCCTGCAGCTCGACAAGATCGTCATCACCGGCACCACCACCGGGCGCAGCAAGATGCTGCAGTCGGTCTCGGTGTCCACCTTGAGCGCCGACAAGATCGCCAAGAGCGGCGCCACCAGCAGCGCCGAGCTGCTGCGCACCGTGCCCGGCCTGCGGGCGGAGAGCAGCGGCGGCGAGGGCAATGCCAATATGACCGTACGCGGCGCGCCGATCAGCGCCGGCGGCTCGCGCTACCTGCAGCTGCAGGAGGACGGCCTGCCGGTGCTGCTGATCGGCGACATCAGCTTCGCGACGGCCGACCAGTTCGTCCGCACCGACGCGATGGTCGACTCAGTCCAGGTGGTGCGCGGCGGCTCGGCCGGCACCACGGCGACCAACTCGCCGGCCGGCATCGTCAACTTCATCAGCAAGACCGGCGCGCAAGCCGGCGGCAGTCTCGCGATCAGCAGCGGCCTGGATCACCGTCAGGCGCGTGCCGAGTTCGACGCCGGCGGCAAGCTCTCCAGCAACCTTAGCTACCAGCTCGCCGGCTTCTACCGCCTCGGCGAGGGCGTGCGCGCCAGCGACGTCGACCTGGAGGACGGCGGCCAGCTGCGCCTCAATCTGACCCAGCGCTTTGACGGCGGCTTTCTGCGCCTGCACCTGAAGAACCTCGATGACCGCACGCCCACCTATCTGCCGGTGCCGGTGCAGCCGAATGGCAACCGCATCGAGCGCATCGCCGGCATCGACCCGCGCACCGCCTTCTTCTTCAACCGCAACCTGAGCCAGGACGTCACCGTGGACCGCGACGGCAACCGCGTGACGAGCAACCCGGCCGACGGCCTGCAGGTGAAGAACCGCTCGGTCGGCCTGGAACTGGACGCCGACGTCGGCAATGGCTTCCGCCTGAACAGCAAGCTGCGCCGCAGCGAGATCAGCGGCCGTTTCATCGGCGCCTTCCCGGCCGGCAGCGCGCCGACCGCGGCCGGCAACGGCGCCAACCGCTACACCGGCACGGCGCCGGTGTTCAGCATGCATGTGTTCAATACCGCGCTGGACGACATGGGCAATGTCTTCAGCGACACCCGATTGGCTCGCGTGTTCGAGCTCGGCGACGGCGTCAAGCTGACCGGCACCGCCGGCCTGTTCTGGGGCCGGCAGACCGTGGCGCAGACCTGGTTTTGGAACCGCTACAACGTCGAGCTCAAGGGCGAGGGTGCGCGCATCCTCGACAACGCCGGCAACCCGACGAATCTGCCGGTGGGCTTGGGCACCACCACCTGGGGCGGCTGCTGCGTGCGCGCGATGGATGTCGACGTGACCGCCGCCGCGCCTTACCTGGCCGCGACCCTGGACCTCGGCCCCTGGTCGGTCGACGCCAGCCTGCGCCGCGACCGCCTGCGCGGCAGCGGCTGGACGCAGGAGGACAACACCCCCGCGGCCGACGGCAGCTTCAGCGGCTGGAACCAGGCCGGCCGTGCCAACGTCGGCTGGACCAGCAGCCAGAGCAGCTATTCGCTGGGCGCGAATTACGCGCTGTCGCGCGACCTCGCCCTGTTCGGCCGCGCCAGCAAGGGCGTCAGCCTGTCCAGCCCGGACCGCCAGTTCGGCAGCGCGGCGATGACCGGCGGCCAGCCCTACCCGATCAACGAGCTCAAGCAGCTGGAGGCCGGCCTGAAGCTGCGCAGCGGCGGTTTCAACGGCTTCTTCACGCTGTTCGACGCGAAGACGAAGGAGAACGGCGGCTTCGAGGTCACGACGCGCAGCTACCTGAACGACAACTACCGCGCCCGCGGCCTGGAGGCCGAGATGAGCTATGCGCTCGGCACGGTCACGCTGAGCGGCGGCGCCACCTGGACGCGCGCGCGCATCGAGGGCGGCGCCAACCACGGCAAGACCCCGCGCCGCCAGGCCGACCTGACTTACCAGCTGGCCGTCAACTGGCAGCTCGGCGACCTGGACCTGGGCGCCAGCCTGGTCGGCACGACCAAGAGCTACACGCAGAACGACAACCAGGTCGTGCTGCCCGCGTACTTCGTCGTCAACCCCTACCTGAACTGGCAGTTCAGCGAGAAGCTGTCGCTGTCCTTAAGCGTCAACAACCTGTTCGACAAGCTGGCCTACACCGAGGCCGAGGGGCAGGGCAATCTGGTGGACAACCCGCTCTATGTGGCGCGGGCGCTCAACGGCCGCAGCAGCAAGGCCGTGCTGCGCTATACGTTCTGATGATGCCCGCCGCCCCCTGCCTGCTGCTGCTCGGCGAAGCCCTGGTCGACCGCCTGCCCAGCGGGGCGGTCGCTGCAGGGGCGCCGCTGAATGCCGCGCGCCACCTGCGCCAGCTGGGCTGTGCGCCGTTGCTGATCAGCCGCATCGCCGCCGACGACGCGGCGGGCCGCCAGGTCGTGGCGGCGATGGTGGCCGCCGAGCTGTCGCTGGTCGGCCTGCAACGCGATGCGCAGCACGCCACCGGCGTGGTCGATGTGCACATGCTGGCGGGGGGCGGGCACCGCTTTGAAATTGCCCAGGACGCCGCCTGGGACCACATCGACGCCGCTGCCGCGTTGGCCCCGCTGGCGGCGGTGCAGCCGCAGCTGCTGTACTTCGGCACCCTGGCGCAGCGCCACCCGGTCAGCCGGGCGGCGATCCGCGCGGTGATGGCGGCCTGCGCCGCGCCGCGCTTCCTCGATCTCAATCTGCGCGACGGTGTTGACGCCGCGCTGGCGCTGGAGTCGCTGCAGCTGGCCCATTGGCTCAAGCTCAACGACGAGGAACTGGACCAGCTGCTGCGCTGGACCGGCCTGGCCGATGCGCGGGCGCTGATCGCGCGCTTTGCGCTGCAGCGCCTGATCGTCACCCGCGGCGCCGCCGGCTACCTGAGCTTCGATGCCCAGGGCCGCATCGACGCGCGGGGCGAGGGCGTGCCCATCGCCCAGCTGGTCGACACCGTCGGCGCCGGCGACGCCTTCAGCGCCTGCCTGCTCGCCGCCCATCTGCAAGCCAAGGCCTGGGCACCCGCCCTGGCCCTGGCCAACCGTTTTGCGGCCGCGATCTGCGGCCAGGCCGGCGCGTCCCCGTCAGACCCGGCCTCTTTCTATCCCCCATGGCAGGCCGCCTTGCAGGCCCTGCCGGAGATCGTGTGATGAATGCCAAGCCGCTGCTGTCGCCCTGGCAGATCGTCAACATGAATGTCGGCTTCCTCGGCATCCAGTTCAGCTTCGGCCTGCAGCAGGCCAATATGAGCCCGATCTACCAGATGCTAGGCGCGGAAGGCAAGACCCTGCCCTTGCTCTGGCTGGCCGGCCCGGTCACCGGCCTGATCGTGCAGCCCCTGGTCGGCGCGCTCAGCGACCGCTGCACGCACCCGCGCGGCCGGCGCACGCCCTTCTTTCTGTGGGGCGCCTTGCTCTGTTCGCTCGGTCTGCTGGCCATGCCCTTCAGCCCGGCGCTGTGGTTCGCCGCCTCGCTCTTGTGGATCCTCGATGCGGCTAACAACATCACCATGGAGCCCTACCGGGCCTATGTGAGCGACCGCCTGCGCCCCGAGCAGCACCCGCCGGGCTTCCTCACCCAGGCGGCCTTCACCGGCCTGGCGCAGACCCTGGCCTATCTGATGCCCAGCATCCTCGTCGTGCTGGGCATGAACAAGGACCAGCTGGGCAGCAACGGCATCCCGGTGGTCACCACGACGGCCTTCCTGATCGGCGCGCTGCTGTCCTTCAGCACGGTGTACTACTCGATCAAGCGCGTGCCCGAGCTGCCGCTGAGCGCTGCCGAGCGCGCCGAGATCGCCGCCCGCCCGCGCGGCTGGGGCGCGACCCTGGGCGAGATAGGCAGCGCGATCCGCGACATGCCGCCAACCATGCGCCGGCTCTGGTGGATGGCCTTGTTCCAGTGGTACGGAATGATTTGCTACTGGATCTACATCGTGCCCACGCTGGCGCGCACGCTGTACGGGACCGATGACGCGCAGAGCAGCGGCTTTCGCGACGCGGTGCTCGCCAACGGCCAGCTCGGCGGCTTCTACAACGCCATCGCCTTCGTCGCCGCGTTCGCGATGGTGCCGTTCACGCGCCGCCTGGGCGCCAAATGGGTGCATGCGTTCGCGCTGGCCTGTGCCGCTGCGGCCATGTGGGCGATTCCGGCGATCGCCAGCAAGGCCTGGCTCTTCCTGCCCATGCTGGGCATCGGCCTGGCCTGGGCTTCCATCATGGGCAATCCCTATGTGCTGCTGGCCGGCTGCATCCCGCCCGAGCGCGCCGGGGTCTACATGGGCATCTTCAACATGTTCATCGTGATCCCCATGCTGATCCAGATGCTGACCCTGCCGCTGCTCTACGACAGCCTGCTGGCCGGTCGCCCGGAGAACGTCATCCGCCTCGCTGGCCTGCTGCTGGCCTGTGCCGCGATCGCCGTCTGTTTCGTGAAAAGCGAAAAAAAGTCCTCATGAAGAACCAAGTCCAACTGATCACCTACGTCGACCGCCTCGGTGGCGGCGACCTGCAGGCCCTGCACGCGCTGCTGAAGGACGGCCCGCTGGCCGGCCTGTTCGGCGGTCTGCACCTGCTGCCCTTCTTCCACCCGATCGACGGCGCCGACGCCGGCTTCGACCCCATCGACCACCTGAGCGTCGACGCTCGACTCGGCGACTGGGACGACATCAAGGCGCTGACGCAGACTGTGGACGTGATGGGCGACGTCATCGTCAACCACATGAGCAGCCAGAGCCCGCAGTTCCTGGACTACCAGGCGCGCGGTGCCGCCTCGCCCTACGCCGGCCTGTTCCTGCGCATGGACACGGTGTTCCCCGATGGAGCCACCGAGGCCGATCTGCTCGCCATCTACCGCCCGCGCCCCGGCCTGCCGTTCACGCCCTACGCGACCGCCAACGGTCGCGAGCTGCTCTGGACCACCTTCACGCCGCAGCAGCTCGACATCGACGTCACGCACCCGCAGGGCAAGGCTTACCTGAGCAGCATCCTGCGCCGCTTCGCCGACGCCGGCATCCGCATGGTGCGCCTGGACGCTGTCGGCTACGCGCTCAAGAAGGCCGGCACCAGCTGCTTCATGGAGCCCTCTACCTTCGACTTCATTGCCGCCTTCGCCGCCGAGGCCAGGCAGCTGGGCATCGAAGTGCTGGTCGAGATCCACAGCTACTACCGCCGGCAGATCGAGATTGCCAGCCAAGTCGACTGGGTCTACGACTTCGCGCTGCCGCCGCTGGTGCTGCATGCGTTGACGGCCGGCGATGCCGAGCCGCTGAAGCGCTGGATCGCGATCCGCCCGCGCAACAGCCTGACCGTGCTCGACACCCATGACGGCATCGGCATCATCGACATCGGCGCCGACGCGCAGGACCGCGCCGGCTCGCCCGGCCTGGTCAGCCCCGCGCAGCTCGATGCCCTGGTCGAGCGCATCCACGCCAACAGCCAGGGCCAGAGCCGCCAGGCCACCGGCGCCGCGGCCAGCAATCTTGACCTCTACCAGGTCAATTGCAGCTTCTACGACGCGCTGGCCCGCGATGACGAGGCCTACCTGGCGGCGCGCGCCATCCAGTTCTTCCTGCCCGGCGTGCCCCAGGTCTATTACGTCGGCCTGCTGGCCGGCGAGAACGACATGGAGCTGCTGGCGCGCACGCGGGTCGGCCGCGACATCAACCGCCATCACTACACGCCCGCCGGGATCGAGGCGGCGCTGCAGCGCCCGGTGGTGCAGCGCCTGCTTGACTTGATCCGCCTGCGCAACCAGCACCCGGCCTTCAACGGCCGCTTCGAGCTGCTGGACAGCGCAGCCGAGGAACTGGCGATGCGTTGGACCGCCGACGATGGCGACGGGCTGCTGCTGCGCGTGGACCTGCGCAGCGGCCGCCATGCCATCGAGGCCTCTTAGCCGCGACCGAGCAGTCCGCTCAGGTAGCTGCCGATCGCGTCGTCCTGGCAGTTGGCGAAGAACAGCGCCTCGAACTTCTCACCGGCCACCGTGGCCTTGAGCAGGTCCTGGTCGACGGACTTCAGCACCGTCAGCATGTCATTGCAGGAAGCGGCCTTCAGCTCGCGCAGGATGCCGCGGTTCTTCGCCATGATGGCGGCGCGCTCCTTGGGGTAGCCGACGCCGCGCTCGTGCTCGAACAGCTTGCGGTAGCAGTCCTGCAGGTTCAGCTCGGCGGCCCAGCCGAAGCCCTTGGCATAGGGCATGGACAGGCAGTTGCCGTCGTTGATCTGGCCGAACAGGAAGGCGTCGGTGGGATCGATGACCAGGCCGCAGAACACGCCGGGCATGCTGTTGCAGGCCAGCATGGAGCCCATGCCGGTCCCGCAGCCGGTGACGACGAAATCCGCCGCCTTGCTGTTGAGCAGGATGCCGGCCAGCAGGCCGTTCATCACATAGGTCAGCGACGCCTTGTCCTCGGGCGTGTACATGCCGTAGTGGTGGACCTGGTGGCCGAGCGGCTCGGCGACGGTCTTCAGCGCGCTGTGGACGATCTCGGCCTTGGCGGCCTGGCTGTTCTCGATGATGAGGGCGATCTTCATGGCAGGGTGGCTTTCGCAGGGTTGAGCAAGGGCCCTGGCAGCGCCGGCAGATGGCCGGCGCGCGAGCCGTCCCGGCCGGTGCAATCCCTGTCAGGGGCAGACTGCGTGGTCGACTTGCAACCGGTCGGGCGCGCCTGCAACGAGGCGCCAGCGCCGATTGTGCCTTTTGAAACGCTGTTTCGTTTAACTTCCTGCGGCCTCGATCTCCAGCGGCCCGCTGGCGATCAGCCGGTACTGGCCGCGGCCGCAGCGTTCGATGCGCAGGCCGAAATCGCGCTCGGCGAGTCGGCGTTCGAGCAGTAGCAGGCGCACGCCGAGGTTGTCCTGCACCTCGGGCAGGCGCAGATCGCCGCCGGCCAGGCGCAGCTCGCGGGTGCTGAAGGCGTCGCGGCCGCTGGCGATCTGGTCGCGCACCAGCTTGGCGACGATGGCGCCGGCCACCCCCTTGATCAGGTACTCGTCGTTGATGAAGACGCTGTGGTCGCGGGCGTAATGGCGGATGCGCAGCGGGCTGCTGCCGGCCGGGGTGTTGCCGGCCGGCGCCGTGGCCACCTCGTCGACCAGCTCGGCCGTGCGCAGCGCGGCAATGCCCTGGGCGAGCTGCGCGCCGACCGCGCTCAGCGCGTCCTCGTCGTCGTAGCTGAAGAACTGGTCGTGCTCGCTTTCCACCAGCAGCGCGCCGACGGTCTTGCCGCGCGCGCGCAGCGGCACCGCGAGCTGGCTGCGCGGCTGCCCCAGGCCGGGCAGCGGGATGGTGTCGGCCATGGCGGCCTGCAGGCCGAGTTGCTCGGCCTTGGCACGCCAGCTCATGCCGTAGCTGAGCATCTGGCTCATGTGACCGATGCGGATCGGCACGTTCTCGCGCAGCGCGATGCCGGCCAGGCCGGCCTCGGCCAGCGGCAGCTCGGCGCCGCTGCCGGCCAGCTCGTAACCGACTGAGGCCAGCGTGAACAGGCCCTGGCGCTGCTCGTCCAGCAGCCAGACGATGGCATGGTTGATGCGCAGATCGCGCTGCAGGCCGTCGCAGAAGGCGGCCAGCAGCGCGCGCAGATCGGGCGCCTCGGCGAGTTGCTCGCTCATCGCGCGCACGCCGGCGGCCAGGTCGCAGCGCGGCGCCATGGCCGACAGCGGCTCCACCGGGTCCAGCTTGCGCAGCGACTCGACGCGGTAGAGGTCGGCGCCGCGCAGATGGAAGACCTTGTTCATGCCGGTCTGCGCGGCGATGCCGGCCAGCTTGACGCGCAAGCGCTCGAACACCGGGCCCTCGGTCTCGGTGCGCAGATAGCGCAGCTGCAGCAGCACCGAGACGCCGGTGACCGGGTCCTCGACGCTGAGCGCAACGCGGCCCGTGGCCAGGATGTTGGCGCGCGCGCGGTTCAGGAATTGGTAGGTCAGCGCGACATGCTCGTCGTCGACGTACTCGGCATGCGACAGGTAGTTCACATGCGGCATGCCATCGGCGCCGACGCTGCACATGGCCGGCGGGATGATGCCTTCGAGCAGGCGGCGCACATCGCGCAGCTTGAGCGCGCGGCGCTCGGCTTGGGGACTGGAGCTCACGGCATCAAATCGATGGGTTGACCGGCGCCGGGGCCGGGGGTCTGGTCCCAGGCGGCCTGCGGCGTGAAGCGCACACGGCTGAGCTGCTCCGGCGTCAGCGCGCCGAAGGTCGCGATCACGCGGCGGCGGTCGGCACCAAAGCGCTCGATCTGCTGCAGCCAGGCCTCGACGTAGACGGCCAGCCTGGCGGCCTGTTCGGCGTCGACCGCCAGCACCTCGGCATCCACACCCTTCACATGCAGCACGCGGTAGGTGCTGGGCACACCGGCCGAGACCGCGACGCGGCCGGTCGCACGGATCGCGGCGAGCAGCTCTGCCCCCTGCAGGCTGCGCACGATCAGCTCCATGCGGCCATCGGGCAGCAGCCAGGCGCCATGGCCGTAGTGCAGCTCGGGCTGGCCGTCGGCGGTGACGGAGCCGATGCGCAGCGAACAGCCCTGCTGCAGGTGCTCGTTCCAGATATCCGGCAGTCGGGCCATCGGTGTCGCTTCTCCACAGGGGTCGGGGCCAGGGGCGCCGGATGATAGGCAGGCCCCCGTTTAGCAAACACTTAATAAACGCTTAGTCGAGATCTAGCAGCGCGACTGGCGGCGGGCTCGCACAGTACAGCCCATGCCGGCAGCACGCCGGTGAGCCCCCTCAACAACGCGCCGACCGGCGCCTGCGCGAACCTCGCGAGGCGCCGGCTGGGCGAAGCCTTGCCGGCTGGAGAAACGATGCGACACCCCCACCCCCGACTGCTGAGCCTTCTGCTCGCCACCGCGCTGCTGCAAGCCTGTGGCGGTGGCGCTGATGAGGCGACAAATCCGCCGGCACCGCCCCCGGCGCCGGCACCCGCGCCGGGGCCTGCACCGGCACCCGCACCGATCCCTGCACCCGCACCGACTCCCGCGCCGGCACCGGCGCCCACGCCAGCGATCACCGCGGTCGGCGCGCCGCTGGGCGCGGTGGTGGCCAGCAGCCGCATCGGCGCCGCCGGCGGTCGCCTGGATGCCCCCGACTACGGCCTCGCGGTGATCGTGCCGCCGGGCGCCTTTGCCAGCGAGCAGCTGGTCACGCTGCAGCCGATCGAGAACAAGGCGCCGGGCGCCCGCGGCCTGGCCTGGCGCATCACGCCGCATGGCGTGGTCGCCAGCAAGCCGATCACCCTGGAGTGGCTGCCCAGCAGTGCCGAGCGCAACGGTGCGAAGAACCTGCGCATCGCCACGCAGGGCGCCGATGGCATCTGGCGCAGCAGCAAGGCTGGCAGCGACAGCGATGGCCTCGTGCGCACCACCACCACCCACTTCAGCGACTGGTCGCTGGTCGCCGGCGCGCAGCTGCGCCCCGGCACCGCCGATGTCGGCCTGAACCAGACCCAGGAGCTCACCGTGCTGATCTGCGGTCGCGGCGATGACGCGTCCATCCCCGGCGAGATGCAGCATTTCGCCTGCGAGAGCGACGGCAGCATCCCACTGGCCACCGATGGCTGGGCGGTCAATGGCGTGGCCGCCGGCAACGCCGCGGTCGGCACCCTGAGCGGCAGCGACAGCCCGCAGCGCTCGGCGCGAACCTACCGCGCACCGGCGGCGCTGCCGGCGCAGAACCCGGTCGCCGTCTCGGTGCGCTACGACGACCCCTTCGACGACATCGACGGCCCCACCCAGCTGATCGCCAACCTGACGGTGATCGAGCCGCAGGCCGGCTGCGAGTGGCTGCAGGGCGTGAACACCTTGCTCGTCGACCTGGAGCAGGACTACCGCTGGTCCGGCGGCGACGCGCAGGGCACGGCCCGCTACACGCATCGCGCCCGTGTCGCCGGCAAGCTGCAACGCGACCCCTGGTCGCCGGTCGGCTCGGTCTGGTTCGCCGGCAATGCCGAGAGCGGTCAGGTCAAGGTCGAGCAGCTCTACGTCGCCGCCCAGGATGGCAGCACGATCGAGGTCAGCGGCGACGCGGCGCCGCGCGTCGAGCCGACGCTGCAGATGCTGCGCGCCTTCGTTAATTTGTCGACCTGCAAGCTCGACTTCCATGGCTATGTGCCGGTGCAGGCCCAGCATGTCAGTCGGAACGCGCAGGGCAGCCATGTGCTGGAGGCCCAGGTCAGCGGCCTGAGCTTCCGCATCGCCGACTTCGAACTGGCCGGCCGCCGTGAGTTCGGCCAAGAGCGCTCGCTGCCGGTGCTGCTGCGTCAGCGCGATCTGGCCGAGTTCGTCGCGCCTGACAGCCATCGCGAGTTCCCCGGTCAATCGGGTACGGCGCGGCTGCGCTGGTCGCTGAAGCCGCAATGAGGGGAACGCGTCATGAAGCTGCTGCTCATTCCGCTGGCCCTGCTGCTCGCCGGCGCCGCCCAGGCCGAGCCGAATTGCTGGGCCGCCAACGTCGTCGAGCCCGTCAGCGCCGAGGACCTGCCCATCCAGCACCCGCAGCATCGTCCGCTGCACGCGGCGATGGACGTCATCGAGTCCATGCTGCGGCCCAACCCCGGCCTGCTGGCCCTCCCCGAGGTCCGCCTGCGCTTCAAGCGCGAGGTGCTGGGCGCAATCGACGCGCGCCGCATGCCGCGCGAGGCGGTCATCCACGCCCATGGCTATGGGCCCAAGGCCTGGGGCCGGGGACCTTGCGAGGTGATTCCCCAGGCCGAGCGCCTGGGGGCGCGGGCCGGCATCTCGGTCTTCATCAATCTGCCGACGGCAACGATGAACCGCTGGGAGCATGACGATCAGCTGGTCAGCTACCTGGCGGGCGAGGCCACGCCGGCGTTCCAGGGCTGGCCGACCTACCGCGAATGCGCGATCGTCAGCCAGGACGGGCGCCTGCCCTGGATCCCGGTCACGGTGGGCGAGATGCTGGCCTATTTCGAGCGCGATCAGCAGCGCAAGCTGGCCGACTGGGACCGCAGCAACGAGCGTGCGCTGCAGCCCTTTGACCTGGCCGCTGCCGAACGCGAGGCGGCGCGCATCCGCCCGCAGAACGCGCAGGCCGCCGACATGCTCCTGATGGTCGCCCGCCAGCGCAAGGCCAGCGAGGCGAGCACGCATGAGCAGCTGCGCAAGCTGCGGCAGCAGCGGGTCGACGAGCTCGCCGAGCTGCGCGCCGCGCGCGAGGCGATGAGCGCCGAGGAACTCGCGCGGCCCTACCACCTGGGTACCGGCAAGCACCGCCTGCCGACGGCTGCCGAGGCGAGCCGCGAGCCCAAGCGCGTCGTCAAGCTCGACCCGAGCTTCCCCTGGGACGGCAAGAACCGCAGCCGCATCCAGCTGATCACCGTCTGCGCGCCTCAGCTGGCGCGCAACCCGAGCTACCACCCCGCGATGCGCGACGCCGTTGCCGCCATCGATTTCGCGCGCCTGGCCGCGCTCTTGAACTGAAGGAGAAGCCGAGATGAAAACGACGATGTTGATGATCAGCCTGTTGCTGGCCGCCAGCGCCCAGGCCCAGGTGCAAGCCCCCAGCCCGCTGGTCGAACGCGGCCGCTACCTGGTGAAGATCACCGGCTGCAACGACTGCCACACCGCCGGCTATGCCCCGAGCGGCGGCAAGGTCGCCGAGAAGGACTGGCTGCAGGGCGACCGGCTCGGCTGGCAAGGCCCCTGGGGCACGACCTACGCGACGAATCTGCGCCTGCACTTCAGCCAGCTCAGCGAGGCGCAGTGGCTGCAGCAGGTACGCAACGGCCAGGCCCGGCCGCCGATGCCCTGGTTCGCGTTGCAGGACATGAAGGAGGACGACTTGAAGGCGATCTACGCCTACATCAAGGCGGCAGGCCCGGCCGGCGCGCCGGCACCCGCCTACCTGCCGCCGGGCCAACCGGCCCAGGGGCCGGTGGTCAAGTTCCCGGGCTAAGCCATGCTCGAAGCGCTGATCACCGTCTTCGGCGCCACCGGCCGCCAGGGCGGCGCCGTGGCCCGCGCGCTGCTCGCCCGCCGGCGCTGGCGGGTGCGTGCGGTCACGCGCCGTCCGCAATCGGCGGCCGCGCAGGCCCTGGCCGCGGCCGGCGCCGAGCTCTGCCGGGCGGATCTCGACGAACCGCTGAGCCTGCGCGCCGCGCTGCGCGGCGCTGCCGGCGTGTTCGCGGTGACCAATTACTGGGAGCATGGCGATGCCGAGCGCGAGCTGCGTCAGGCCGCCAATCTGGCCGAGGCCGCGGCCCAGCAGGGCGGGCTGCGCCAGCTGGTCTGGTCGACGCTGGAGGACACCCGGCAGTGCTTTGCGCCCGACGGCAGCCTGTTCCCGCTGCAGCAGGGCCGCTTCAACGTGCCGTCGATGGACGCCAAGGGCGAGTCCAACGCCCTGTTCCTGGACCGCGATCTGCCGGTCTGTCTGCTGCTCGGCTCCTTCTACTGGGAGAACCTGCTGCAGCCCGGCATGCAGCCGCGACGCGCTGCCGACGGCGTGCTGGAACTGGCGCTGCCGCTGGGCGAGTCCCTGCTGCCCGGCATCGCGGTCGCCGACATCGGCGCCTGCGCCGCGGCCTTGTTCGACGGCCCGCCCTGCCAGCGCCGCATCGGCATCGCCGGCGATCAGCTCAGCGGTGCGCAGCTGGCCGCGGCAATAGCCGGGCGGTTGGGCGAGCCGGTGCGCTTCGTCGACATCCCCACCGCCGCCTATGCGCGCCTGCCCATTCCCGGCGCCGCCGAGCAGGCCGCGATGTTCGCCTTCCAGCAGCTGGCCAACGGCCCCTATTGCGCCGCCCGACCGGTGGCGGCCACCCGGGCGCTGCACCCCGGCCTGCTGGACTTTCGCGCCTGGCTGCGCACGCAGCCGGCGCTCGCTTGATGGAGTCGATCGCCATGTCCCAACGCCCCCCGCTGCGCGACGGCCTGCTCGGCCTGCTCGCCGACCTCGGCCTCTCGCTGCTGCTCGCCTTGCTCTGCTTTGCCGGCGCCAGCGCGCTGGCCTCCATTTCCTGACCCCCACCCGAGCCCATCATGATGAAGAAACTGTTGCTGATCTCCTCCCTGCTGCTGACGGCCAGCGCCTTGTCCACCGCCCAGGCCCTGCCCATTGCCAACCAGGGCAGCTGGCAGACCACCCTGCATGCCCGCGACGTACAAGGCCGCGCCGTTGCGCTGGACAGCAGCGCCGCGGTCTTCTTCTACGACAGCCTGCTCGACGTCACCTGGCTGCGCCAGGCCAGTACCGAGCTGCTGACCGGCTGGGCCCAGGCCAAGGCCTGGGCCGATGGGCTGGAGGTCGGCGGTCATGGCGACTGGCGCCTGCCGCAGACCCTGGACACCGGTCTGCCCGGCTGCGCCCGCGTCACCCACAACGGCGGCGACTGCGGCTACAACGTGCCAACCCAGGTCGGCGACGCCTTCAGCGAGATGGCGCATCTGTTCCACGTCACGCTGGGCAACCAGGCGGCCTACACCACCGGCGGCCAGTTCCGCGGCTGGGACAGCCAGGGCAGCGAATGGGGCCTGGTCAACACCGCCGGCTTCGAGGGCCTGCAGGCCACGCCCTACTGGAGCGGCAGCACGATCAGCGTGGCACCCAATTACGCCTGGGCCTTCCACCTCGACCTGGGCTACCAGAGCATGGCCGAGAAGGGCCTGCTGCAGGGCGCCCGCGCACTGGCGCTGCGCGACGGCGATGTGCTGGTCAGCAGCGTGCCCGAGCCGTCGACCGCCTTGCTGGCGGCCGGCGGTCTGCTAGTCCTGATGGGGCGACGCCTGCGCCGCGACTGAATCGGCGGCCTCGGCCAGCACCAGCTCGACCAAGGCCTGGGTGTCGGCCAGATCCAGCCATCGCGGTGCCGGTGAGGGTGGCGCGGCGTCCGACGCGACGGCGACGATGCCCGGCCAGTCGGGCCAGAGCAGGGGCTTGCCGACCTCGGCGCGCCAGACTTCCAGCTTGGGGAAGTCGCCCGACTTGAAGCCCTCGACCAGCAGCAGGTCGCAGCCCTGGATGCGCGGCAGCAGCTCCTGCAAGGTCGGCTCGGCCTCGTCGCGCAGCTCGTGCATCAAGGCCCAGCGCCTGCGGCCGAGCAGCAGCACCTCCTGGCAGCCGGCCTCGCGCAGCCGGTGGCTGTCCTTGCCGGGGCGGTCGACCTCGATGTCCTTGTGGCTGTGCTTGAGGAGGGAGACGCGCAGGCCGCGCGCCACCAGGGCCGGGATGAGCCTTTCCAGCAGCGTGGTCTTGCCCATGCCGGAGCGGCCGGCGATGCCGAATACCTTCATCGTGTCATTGTGATGTGGCGCAAGGCGTCGGCCCTTGATGCGACGCAGAATGCCCGCCGATGAAGCTGCATGCCTGGCGAGACGCCCGCCTGGCCACCAAGATCGGTGTGCTGGGGGCCGCGCTATTGCTCGCCGCGCTGGCCTCGATCGGCGCCACCTTGTGGATCAGCTGGCAGCTGGTCGGCGGCGCCGCCGCCGTCAACGAGGCCGGCCGGCTGCGCATGCAGACCTGGGAGCTGACCCATGTCAGCGCGCATGGCGAGCAAGCCCAGGCCGAACGGCTGCGCGAGCGCATCGACGCCTCGCTGGCCCTGCTGGCCCGCGGCGAACCCGCGCGCCCGCTGTTCCTGCCGCGCGATGCCGAGACCCAGGCGCAGCTGCAGGTGGTCGACCAGGCCTGGCGCGGCGTGCGCGGCGGTCGCATCGGCGACGCCGAGGCGCGTGCGCTGGTCGCGCAGATCGATGCCCTGGTCAGCCGCGTCGAGGAACGCATCGCCGGCTGGACCGCGATCCTGTCGTCGCTGCAGCTGGCCCTGCTGCCGCTGGCCATCGTCGGCAGCGTGGGCCTGCTGGTGGCCTCGCGGGTGCTGGTCTTCCTGCCGGTCGATCGGCTGCGCAATGCCTTGCGCGCGCTGGAGAACGGCGACCTTTCGGCTCGCGTGCCGGTGCGCAACCGCGACGAACTTGGCGAGGTCGCCGAGGGCTTCAACGCGATGGCCGAGCGACTCGGCGCCGCCTACCGCGGCATGGAGCTGCAGGTACGCGAGCGCACCGCGGACCTGCGCGCCGAGCAGCAACGCCTGACCCTGCTCTACGAGGCCAGCGCCTTTGCCGCCCAGGTCGAGTCGACCGATGCGCTGGCGGCCGGCTTTGCCGAGCGCCTGCGCCGCGCAGCGCGCGCCGACGCGGTCATCATCCGCTGCCTGGACCCGCGCCGCGAGCGCATGGTGATGCTGGCGTCGCAAGGCCTGCCGCCCGGCATGATGGACGCCGAGCGCTGCCTGGCCAAGGGCGATTGCCATTGCGGCGCGCCGGAGGCCGTGCCGCGGGTGATCCGCATCGAACCGGCGACCGACTACGGCACGCATTGCCAGAAAGCCGGCTTCTGCGCGGTGATCGCGGTGGCGCTGCGCCTGCATGGCGACACCGTCGGCGAGATCGACCTGCTCTACCGCGACACGCCGCAGCTGCTGCCGGCCGATCGCGATCTGCTGGACAGCCTGGCCGCGCACCTGTCCACCGCCATCGAGCGCCTGCGCGCCGCCGCCTTGCAGCGCGAGGCCGCCATCGCCGAGGAGCGCGCCATGCTGGCCCGCGAGCTGCACGACTCGATCGCCCAGGGCCTGGCCTTCACGAAGATCCAGCTGCAGCTGCTGCGCCAGGCGCAGGCCGCCGGCCGCAGCGACGAAGCCGCCAAGCTGCTCGACGAGGTCGAACTCGGCATCAAGGAAAGCACGGCCGATGTGCGCGCGCTGCTGCTTCATTTCCGCACCCGCACCGATGGCGACGACCTGGTGCCTGCCCTGCAGCAGACCCTGCACAAATTCCGCCTGCAGAGCGGACTGGCCGCCGAGCTGGAGGTGCGCGGCCATGGCGCGCCGCTGCCGGCCGACCAGCAGGTGCAGCTGCTGCATGTGGTGCAGGAGGCGCTGTCGAATGTCCGCAAGCACGCGGGCGCTGCCAAAGTGAAGCTGGTCGTCGAGCAGCAGCCGCAGTTCAGCATCGAGGTGCAGGACGATGGCCGCGGCTTTGACGTGGCGGTCGGCGCGCCCGACGACAGCCATGTCGGCCTGCGCATCATGCGCGAGCGCGCCGAGCGTGTCGGCGCCGTCGTCGATATCGAATCCCAACCCGGCGCCGGCACCCGTGTGCGCGTCGCCCTGCCGCAGGCCCTGGCCTTGAGCGCATGACTGCTATCCGCGTCCCGATTCGTGTCCTTGTGGTCGACGACCACACCCTGTTCCGCCGCGGCCTGATCGCGCTGCTGGCCAGCCAGGCGCAGCTGCAGGTGGTCGGCGAGGCCGGCGATGCCGGTGCCGCCGAGCGCCTGGCCAAGGAGCTCCAGCCCCAGGTCATCCTGCTTGACAACCACCTGCCCGGGGTCAGCGGCGTGATGGCGCTGCCGGCCATCAAGGCCGCCGCGCCGCAGGCCCAGGTGCTGATGCTGACCATGAGCGAGTCGGAGGTCGACCTCGGCGCCGCCTTGCGCGCCGGCGCCTGCGGCTACCTGCTGAAGACGGCGGACAACGCCGAGCTGACCGCGGCCATCGAGCGCGCGGTGCGCGGCGTGTCCAGCTTTAGCGCCGAGATGGCCGGCAAGCTGGCCACCGCCTTCCGTCACGAGGCCGAGGCCGCGGCGCCGCCGCCGCCGGACCCGTTCGCCTCGCTGTCGCCGCGCGAGCGCGAGATCCTCGACCTGATCGCCCGCGGCGACTCCAACAAGCAGATCGCCCGCGAGCTGGGCATCGCCGAGACCACGGTGAAGATCCATGTGCAGCACCTGCTGCGCAAGCTGGAGCTGGAGTCGCGGGTGCAAGCGGCGGTGCTGGTGACGCAGCACAAATCGACCTGAACGCCGCGGGATAGTTCTAAAGAACGAGGGCAGGGCGCCCGCCCTCGCTCCAGCGGCGCGGCGACCGCTGATCCTCCGGTGAATGGGCGGGCCCAAGGCCCAGGGACAAAGTCCTCAGCATTCCCACTGAGGAGCCTCCCGCATGAACGCGCCCGCTGTCCCCATCGATCGCAAGGCCTGGTCGGTGCTCATCGTCAGCACCCTGGCCTTCACCGTCTGCTTCATGGTCTGGATGATGTTCGGCGTCATCGGCATCCCGATCAAGAAGCAGCTCGGCCTCAATGCCACCGAGTTCGGCCTGCTCACCGCGATGCCGGTGCTGACCGGCTCGCTGATCCGCGTGCCGCTGGGCATCTGGACCGACCGCTACGGCGGCCGCATCGTGATGACCCTGCTGATGGCGATCACCGTGCCGGCGATCTGGCTGATGGCCTATGCGACCGAGTTCTGGCATTTCCTCGTCATCGGCCTGTTCGTCGGCCTGGCCGGCGGCTCGTTCTCGGTCGGCACGCCCTATGTGGCGCGCTGGTTCCCGAAGAGCCGCCAGGGCATGGCGATGGGCGTCTACGGCGCCGGCAACTCCGGCTCGGCGGTGAACAAATTCGTCGCCCCGGCCCTGCTCGTCGCCTTCGGCTGGACCATGGTGCCCCAGGTCTACGCGGCCATCATGGCCGGCACCGTGCTGCTGTTCTGGTTCTTCAGCTACAGCGACCCCCAGCACCTGGTGCCCAGCAACGTCAAGTTCAGCGACCAGCTCAAGCTGCTCAAGGACCCCAAGGTGCTGAAGTACTGCCAGTACTACAGCATCGTGTTCGGCGGCTATGTGGCGCTGGCGCTGTGGATGGTGCAGTACTACGTCGGCGAATACGGCCTGGACATCCGCGTGGCCGCCCTGCTGGCCGCCTGCTTCAGCCTGCCCGGCGGCGTGCTGCGCGCCATCGGCGGCGTGCTCTCCGACAAGTACGGCGCGCACAAGGTCACCTGGTGGGTGATGTGGGTGAGCTGGATCTGCCTGTTCCTGCTCAGCTACCCGCAGACCGAGTTCACCGTGGCGACGATCGACGGTCCCAAGACCTTCTTCATCGGCCTGAACGTCGTCGCCTTCACCGCCATCATGGCCGTGCTCGGCGTCGCCTGGGCCTTCGGCAAGGCCTCGGTCTTCAAGTACATCAGCGACGACTACCCGCAGAACATCGGCGCCATCAGCGGCATCGTCGGCCTGGCCGGCGGCCTGGGCGGCTTCATCCTGCCCATCCTCTTTGGCGCGCTGCTGGACTTCACCGGCATCCGCTCCTCCGCCTTCATGCTGATGTACGGCGTGGTCTGGGTCAGCCTGATCTGGATGTACTGGACCGAGGTGCGCGGCACCGACGTCATTCGCGGCAGCGCCGTCACCCCCTGAGTCCCGACGCGACGGCCCGGCGCCGCCGGGCCGTCACCACCATCCCCTCTGCCCAAGGCAAAGCACCATGGCAAGAATTCAACACTGGAAGCCGGAAGACCCCCAGTTCTGGCAATCGCAGGGCAGTGCCCTGGCCTGGCGCACCTGCGCCATCACCACCTTCTCGCTGATCTTCTCCTTCGCCACCTGGTTCGTGATGAGCGCCGTGGTGGTGCGCATGCCGGCCATCGGCTTCACCTTCAGCACCTCGGAGCTGTTCTGGCTGGCCGCCATGCCGGGCCTGGCCTCGGGCATCCTGCGCCTCATCCATTCCAACTTCATCCCGGTGCTGGGCACGCGCGCGGTGATCAGCGTGTCGACCATCATCAAGATCGTCCCGATGGTCTGGCTGGGCTATGCCATCCAGGACCTGAACACGCCCTACATGACCTTCCTGGTCATCGCCTTCCTCTGCGGCATGGGCGGTGGCGACTTCTCGTCCTTCATGCCGTCGACCAGCATCTTCTTCCCCAAGCGCCTGCAGGGCACGGCGATGGGCATCCAGGCCGGCATCGGCAACTTCGGTGTCTCGGTGGTGCAGTTCGTGGCGCCCTGGATCATCGGCTTCGCCGCCCTTGGCGCCACCGTGGGCGGGCCGCAGGTGTTCACCAAGGCCGATCCCATCAAGGGCGCGTTGACGGTGAGCAAGGTCGACGGCAAGGTCACCGACGTCGTCGTGACCAAGCCCGAGTACGCGGCGGCCATCGAGGTGCTGCGCGGCGACAAGGGCCAGATCCAGGACGTCGTGCTCAAGGAAACCGACACCGTCAAGGCGATCCAGGCCGATCTGGTCAGGGACGCCAGCGGCGCCATCACCCAGGTCAATCCCAGCAAGGGCGTCGCCCTGGATGTGAAGCGCAACGCCGATGGCGAGATCACCGACGTGACGCTGCGCAGCGTCGTCAAGAAGGGCATGTGGCTGCAGAACGCTGCCTTCATCTGGGTGCCCTTCCTGCTGCTGGCCACCCTGCTGTCGGCGCTCTTCCTGCGCAGCCTGCAGCTGCCGACGCGCGGCTTCATGGGCCAGTTCGAGATCCTCTCCAGCCGCAACCGGGCCCGCGTGCACACCTGGAACTGCACGATGACCTACATCTGCTCCTTCGGCTCCTTCGCCGGCTTCTCCGCCGCGTTCCCGATGCTGATCAAGACGCTCTACGGCGGCTTTGACGGCGCGCCCGACCCGTTGGCCTACGCCTACCTGGGCCCGCTGATCGGCGGCCTGGTGCGCATGCTGACCGGCGGCTTCTTCGACAAGTTCGGCGGCAGCAAGGGCATGCAGTGGACGACCCTTGGCCAGATCGCCGGCGTCGTCTACCTGGTCACCAGCGGCGCGCTGACCCCGACGAGCCGTGAGCAGTTCGACAGCTTCCTCTGGGGCATGCTGTGGATCTTCCTGATGACCGGCATCAACAACGCCGCCACCTTCCGCCAGTACCCCATCGTGTTCGCCTACTCGCCGGCCAAGGGCGCGCAGATGCTTGGTTGGACCGGCGCCTGGGCGGCCTTCGGCCCCTTCGTCTGGAACGTGCTGATCGGCAGTTCGCTGGACAAGACCGGCGCGGTGACCAGCTTCTTCGTCGGCGTGGCGGTCTTCTACGTCTACTCGCTGCTCATCAACTGGTGGTACTACACCCGCAAGGGCGCCGAGCGCTTCGACTACGGCAACGCCGGCGGCACCTGGTGGGACGCGCTGAGCGAGGCCGAGAAGGACAAGATGCGCCGCATCGACCTCAAGCAGGCCTGAGCGCCCAGCGAAGCAAGACGGCGACCATCATGAGCGCTCTCATCCACCTCGGTGCCATCGCCTACGGCCTGCTGCTGGTCGCCGCCGTCTTCGTGCGCACGCCGCTCACCGAGGCGCTGCGCATCGACAGCCTGTTCCTGCCCGAGGCGGGCGAGAAGACACGGCCGGTGAACCTGATCATCGGCCTGCTGGTGGCCGGCTACGGCGCCTGGTCGCTGTTCGCCGCCTGAGGCTGGCGGCGGCAGGGCGCTGCCGCTTCAGGCGGCGCCCTCGCTGGCCAGCAGGTCCTCGCCCTGGCTGGTCACCAGCGACGGCCGGCCGACGACCAGCGGGTCCACCGCGCCGATCGCCCTGCGGTCCTTGTTCGCGTAGGGCAGGCGGTGGAGCAGGAAGCGCATGCAGTTGAGCCGTGCGCGCTTCTTGCAGTCGCTCTTGATGACGGTCCAGGGCGCGTCCGAGGTGTCGCAGTGCAGGAACATCGCCTCCTTGGCGGCGGTGTAGTCGTCCCATTTGCCCAGCGAGGCCAGGTCGACCGGGCTGAGCTTCCACTGCTTGAGCGGGTGGGCCTGGCGCTCCTTGAAGCGGCGGCGCTGCTCGGCCTGGCTGACCGAGAACCAGAACTTGAACAGGTGCACGCCGCTGCGCACCAGGTGGCGCTCGAACTCCGGCGCCTGGCGCATGAACTCCTGGTACTCGCTCTCGCTGCAAAAGCCCATCACGCGCTCGACGCCGGCGCGGTTGTACCAACTGCGGTCGAAGAGCACGATCTCGCCGGCCGTCGGCAGGTGCTGGATGTAGCGCTGGAAATACCACTGGCCGCGCTCGACCTCGCTGGGCTTTTCCAGCGCCACCACGCGCGCGCCGCGCGGGTTCAGGTGCTCCATGAAGCGCTTGATGGTGCCGCCCTTGCCGGCGGCGTCGCGGCCTTCGAACAGGATGACGACGCGCGCGCCGGTCTCCTTGACCCAGGCCTGCAGCTTCAGTAGCTCGACCTGCAGCCGGTACTTGTCGCGCTCATAGCGCTTGCGCGACAGCAGGTTGCGGTAGGGGTAGCGCCCCTCGCGCCACTTCGGGTGCAGTTCGGTGTCAGGGTCCACGCCGCTGCTGGGCAGCGGGTCCTCGGTCTCACGGCGGAACAGCGACTGGCGGAGCTCGCGGGCCTCGTCGGGCGAAGCGCCGTCGATCAGCGCGCGCAACTGGTTCAGCGTCTCCTGCGGCGCCGGCTTGGTCAGCAGCGCCTCCAGCAGCTCGCGCGCCACCGCCTGCTGGCGCACCTGGGCGCGCAAGGCGGCGCGCTGCACGCGCTCGGCCTGCTGGCCGCTGAGCACCACATCGCCCTGTTCTGCATGGCGCACCAGGGGCTTGCGCGGCGTGGGGTTGCGGCGGCGGGTGGGGGTGGGGGTGCTGGGCATCGGGCGGGCCTGCGGCTGGCAATGGCGGAACCGCCATGCTCTGCCGGGGCGGCGGGGCATACCTTGCGCGGGGTCAAGGGGATGGGGTGTGGCGTTGCGGGGGGCAGACGGCGGTGGGAGGCTAGTGGGGGCCGGGAGGTGAGTCCAAGAGGCAAGGCCTGACGCCGGGTAGCCCTGATGTGTCGCTTGGCACCCTGCAGGGGGATTGGCCACTGCGTGACAGCTCGCGGGGAATTGGCTTCGCCGCAGCCTTCGGCTGTCGCCATCGCAGGGCGACCTACTTTCTTGCTCGTGCAAGAAAGTAGGCAAAGAACACGGCCCCGACTGCGCTCGCCCTTACGCCTTCGGCTTCAGGGTTCCCTGTGCTGCTCAGAACCCAGGGGCCGCGCAGAACTCCCGGCGTTCGCTGCGCTCACTCTGGTCAAACAGACTGCGCGAGCCAGATCACGGGTCGCGCCTGCGGCGCGAGCGCCTGGGTTCTTGCGCTGCTCGGCGGCGCAGAGGGGCGGGCCCCAACAGCCGAACAGCCGAACAGCCAATAGTCGAGCGGTCCAGCAACTTGGAAGACCTGACCCTAGCGCCTGTGGGGCAACTTCGGCGTGACGACGATGCAAATGGTCATCCCGCTGGTGATGACGGTCAGCCTGTTCGGCTGGCTGGGATTTGGCGGCGACCCCATGCCGCTGGTGAAGGACAGCGGCTGGATCTTCGGCAAGATCCCCGCGGGCACGCCGACCTGGATCCAGAACGCCGGCTTCGCCTGGCTGCTCTCGCTGGTGCCGCTGGCATTGCTGTGCTGGTTCGGCATGAACAACCTGAAGACGGTGACGCCGAGCGCCGGGTCGCCCGTCACCGCCTTCCTGAAGATCACCTACCTGTACTCGCTGGCCTTCCTGCCGACGGTTGGCATGCTGTACCTCTACCTGCCCAAGCCCACCGGCCTGGGGCTGCTCAGCATGTGGGTGGCGATCCCGCTGGACATGGCGCGGCCCTGCTGGTGATGCGCCTGGCCGCCTTCGGCGCGACGTAGGAGAACGTCGCCAAGCAGTTCGCGATCTTCAGGAACAAGCACACCTGGAGCCTGACCGCCCTCTCTGTGGTGACCTTCGGCACTTCATCGGCTTCTCGATGGCCCTGCCGCTGGCGATCACGGTGATCTTCGGCTTCCAGCATGTGCCGGACGCGGCGGGGGTGATGACGCACACGCTGAAGAACCCGAACGCCCCCTCGGCGCTCACCTATGCCTGGATCGGCCCCTTCGTCGGTGCGGCGATCCGGCCGATCGGCGGCTGGATCATCGATAAGGTCGGCGGGTCCATCGTCACCCAGGGCATCTCCGCCGTGATGGCGGCCGCCTTGGTGGCCGTGAGCTATGTGACGCAGCAGGCCTACGGTTCGGCCACGCCAGAGCAGTAATTCCCGACCTTCATGGGCCTGATGTTGCTGCTGTTCGCGGCCAGCGGCGTAGGGAACGGGTCGACCTTGCGGTCGGTGGGGGTGATCTTTTGACCGCACGCCGGCGGGTCCTGTTTCTGTGTGGACGTCTGCAGTTGCCGCGTATGGCGCCTTCATCGCACAGGTGCTGATTGGGGAGCAGATCAAGGCGGTGACGCTGCAACTGGCTTTCTATGGGTTTTCGACGTTCTGCGAAGTTTGCTTGGTGTTGAACTGGTGGTTCTACCTGTGCAAAGGCGCGGAGATTTGGAACCCGTGATGGGTTGCTGAGAGGCCTGCGGGCTGCTTGGCCATTGCGTGCACTCCTCGGGGATTAAATTGGTGGCGACCTCCGGCTATCAAATCTACCGAGTCACACGTCTTACTTTAATGTTCAGACAAGCGACAGTTGGCGCGCAAGTGGCTATCAGTCCCTCGTTTTGATCAGTTTGCTGCGTTTGATAGCTTCAGCTTCTTCGTGAGGTGGAAGAGGTGTTCTTACACCCAGTCCGACGAGACCTTCGAGCAGTTCCAGATGCGGCGATGAGACACGATGTTGCATCGCCAGGAAATAGGAACGGCGGTCGATGGGTGAAATTTCCAGTGCTGCGCCATGTTCGACCAAGTAGGCCAACGCGCCGATGTCTCCTGCCATGGCATCGCTGACGAGGGCTGCAACTACAATACTCCTTTCACTGGCTTCAATCTTGCGATCAATCCCGGTCACGTAGAGATAGGCTAGTCCAGGTTCGCCGCCATGCAAACCGATACGGGCGAGTTCTGTCGTGCGCTGTGTTAGGTCGGGTGTAAGTGTTTGACATAATCTTGACTGCCTGTCCAGATCTTCGATGACAATCTTTAGCTTCTCCGGGGTGATTTTTGTGCTGCTTCTCAGTCGATCTTCGACTCCTTGTCGAATCTGCTTGTTGTATTTGCAGGCCTCAATCCGGTTTATAGCTCTTGCTGCCAACTTTGGATCGCGGGTGTCCAATGCTTTTTGAACCAAGGGTCCATAACCTTCGGGCCCGATCGCCTCATCGGTGTCGATAGACCTAGGGGGGATCGTCGAGGCTGTCGCTGAGGCGGCACCGCTCGCTGCTTGGTCTTGGGCGAGATAATCGATGTCTTTGGCTCTTGTAGTGGTCGTAGATTGGCGTGTCGGCATGCCCTTTTCGGCGATTATATCTGGGGTATTATTTTTGCCGGACTCAAGATGGTGGAAGAGTGCAATGAAAAATATACTTAAGCCAAATCCCAAGGCGATGCGAAGCGGCGTTTTCATGTGCTGCTCAATATTTTCGCCCCTCTTGCGAGGGGCGTGTTGTGTCGAGTTTCAGACTTGGCGATGCCTGCTGTTGGGCCTATTCGACGGTGCCAGGGCAAGGCACGACGCATATCGCGCCCAGCAGTCATCCATTGCTTTGTTGCTTAGGTAGCCCACGCCGACAAAGCATGCTGCCCCGAAAACCACATTAGATGAGAAAACTGCACCGCATGCACCAAACGCGCCATCGCGTAAATTATTGGTGAGGTTGATGCAGCTTTGAAGTTCGGCTTGGCATTTTTGTAATTTCTCTTTAAGTCGATAGAACTCATTGAATTGCGGGCGAAATACAACTTCATCCCAGAAATATGGATTCTCCATATAACTTCCGGTGGTCCATCTTCCCCATACTCCAAGATCTAATGTGGTCGAGCCAAAATTGCCGCAGAGTGCATCAGGATGAATGACCTTATCGGCATCTGCTTGGTTTTCGATGGCATCTTTCCTTGCTTGTTCAGATATTTCTTTAACTTCGCTGGATGAATATATTCTTTCTGAAATGTGAAATTCATTAGAATTGCCAACGATCTGGCCAATATATCCAGCGCCAGTTGGAAGTTTCTGTAGTATTACGGTTTTTCCATGCAGGCGGATGGTGATCGTTCCGGATTTCTCCTCGGAAACAGTGGGGCGATTGCTGCCAAATTCTGCTTCTGCGCTAAAATCGTTTAGCCAGCAGTCGGCAGAGGCTGATGTAGAGAAAACAAGGAGCGAAATGAGGTGGCTGCGAAACAGTTTGACCATGGTCCTCTCCGGTAGTCAGTCGTACGCATGCTCTTGGACATGCAAGAGCATTGATATCGTTCAGCCAGTCGTTTGCGAGGTCAACCTGTCTGCCGCCAAAAGATTGGGGGATGCTGTCTGTTGGGTGATCGGTTGAAAATTTGGCCGCTGCCTTTATGCAGTTGTCGGATCAGTTCAACGAGATCCAATTTCTGGCCGAACGCTCTGCGGAGAGCCTGAAGACGCCAGCGGCGTCATCGGGCGGGAGAAAGCCAGCCCGGTGTTCGCTGCGCCTTGACGACCGATAGAGGTCTTCATGGAGAAGATCGTTATGCACTCGCGACGGTCGGCGTTCAACCGCCGCCTGGCGTAGGTTGACCTGCCGCTCAGCTTTGGTGTCAGGTGCCGGCGCTGAGTGAAGTGGTTTCCCAGTGCACCGGCCTTGCTGAAGTGGCGCGACAAAGGAACGGGCACCCTCAGCAAGCAAGCGTATGCAGCAGCCGACCAGGATCAACAGCGCCTGCCGCGCTCGAGAGCTGCTAGTTGGCGTCTGGAGTTGAGCTTGGTTTGATTGCGGCGGACGCCGTCTGATCGCCAGGCGCCGAGCCGAGGCGCTCAGGCCTTCGCTGCGGCGCGCAGTGGACGGAAGTAGCCCTTGATGCAGTCGGTGTTGCGCACTGCGACCTGGATGTGTGCCTTTGCCGAAAAACCGGCGCCTGGGAACAGGTCGCCGCCTTCAAAGAAGGCCGCACGCACCGAGTCATAAGGCGGCAACTCCGGACCCTCGGGGCCGGCCGCGCCATTGGCCCGCAGGCTGTGCAGGGTCTGGATCACGGCCCGGTCGAGAAAGCGCACTTGGCGCTCCGGGCCGCGATTCACCGGTAGCGGTGTGCCGGCCGCCGCCGAAGCCTGCTCCAGAAAGTGATATGCCTGCTGCAATTCGGCAAGCGCACTGCTGTCGAGTAGATTGCAGCAAAGGCCGAGGTCGATCACGGCGCCGATCACGAAGGGCCGCTTGATGCTGCCTTTACTGACCTTGGTGTTCTCGCTGGCCGCCTGCTGCGCGAACTGCAACGCGCGCTCCGGGTTGCCTTCCCAAAAGTAGATTCCGTCGCCCAGCCAGTCGTAGTCGTTGTTGCTGGGTTTCAGGTGGCGTTCCTTGCCGGACAGCAGGGCATCACCGACCGCGCTGTCGCAGCCATGGAATCCCAGCACGAAGCCAGGTTGTTTCTTGTACAGCTCCCAAGGGCCGGCGCCCGAGGACATGACGCCTCAGCCGCCGAAGCGCTTGGGCAGTTTGCCGGTCGGCGTGATGAGCTTGTGGCGGAGCAGCCAGTCCTTGGCGGCCTCTGGGTCGGCCACCAGGCGCTCGGTCAGCTGCGCCAATGCACGAGCCGGCGCCGGATCACTGAGTCTGGGGATATGCCCGCTGGCGCTTAGCGGGATGGTGCCTTGTTGTCGCGTGGCAGCGCTGCGGTGGCTCATAAGCGAGGTTCTCCAACATCTAAGGCCCTTCGGAGTTCGCCCGGGTGACCCAGGGCCTACAGCTGAAGTGTGTCACGCCAGCGGGCACAGGGTGATCTGGCTGCGCATCGGAATCGAGGGAATCGATCGAATTGCGACGCTTTCGGGCTTGAGATGGCTGCGAGATGTTCGCCTGCAGGGCTGAGGTCCGGCTGTTGGCTGCTCGGCTGTTGGAGCCCGCCCCTCTGCGCCGCCGAGCAGCGCAAGAACCCAGGCGCTCGCGCCGCAGGCGCGACCCGTGATCTGGCTCGCGCAGTCTGTTTGACCAGAGTGAGCGCAGCGAACGCCGGGAGTTCTGCGCGGCCCCTGGGTTCTGAGCAGCACAGGGAACCCTGAAGCCGAAGGCGTAAGGGCGAGCGCAGTCGGGGCCGTGTTCTTTGCCTACTTTCTTGCACGAGCAAGAAAGTAGGTCGCCCTGCGGGGGCGAATTCCCCGCGGGCTCTCACGCAGTGAGCAACACCCACCCCGGGTAGTTCCAAAGAACGATGCCACCCTAACCCGGCATCGTCATTCCGCGCCCACCGTCCCGCCCCGCCGGTGGATGCCCGGCAGCCGCGCCAAAACCGAGCATGTCCCCCATGCAGCCGCGCCGCGCCACGCCCACCTGGAATCCGGAAGACCCGGACTTCTGGGACAGCCACGGCCGCGCCATCGCCCTGCGCAATCTCGGCTTCGCGATACCCGCGCTGGCCCTGTCCTTCGCCGTCTGGCTGCTCTGGTCGGTGCTCGTCGTGCACCTGCCGGCGGCCGGCTTCCGCTACAGCACCAACCAGCTGTTCTGGCTCAGCGCGCTGCCCGCGCTCTGCGGCGCCACGCTGCGCATCTTCTACGGCTTCGCGGTGCCCCTGGTCGGCGGCAGGCGCTGGACGGCGCTGTCCACCGCCAGCCTGCTGATCCCCGCCGCCGGCATCGCGCTCGCCGTGCAGGACCCTGCCACGCCCTATGAGTGGATGGTCGTGCTGGCCCTGCTCTGCGGCCTGGGCGGCGCCAACTTCGCCAGCGGCATGGCGCATATCAGCGCCTGCTTCCCGGCGCGTGAACAGGGCAGGGCGCTGGGCGTGGGGGCGGGCTTCGCGCACCTCGGCGTCGGCCTCGTGCAATGGGCGGTGCCCACCGTCATCGCGCTCGATCTGTTCGGCCTGCCGGCGCAGGGCGACGGCGCGCTGTGGCTGGCCAATGCCGGGTTGGTGTGGCTGCCGCTGATCGCGGCGAGCAGCGTCGCCGCCTGGTTCGGCATGAACGACTTCGCGTTCACCGGCGCCGGCCTGGCCGAGCAGGCGCTGATGTTCACGCGCCGGCACAGCTGGCTGATGAGCTGGCTGTATCTCGGCAGCTTCGGCAGCTTCATCGGCTTTGCCGCCGCCTACCCCTTGCTGCTGCGCAGCCAGTTCCCCGACTTCGAGGCCGCGCAGCAACTGGTCTGGATCGGTCCGCTGCTCGGCGCCGCCGCGCGGCCGCTGGGCGGCTGGGCGGCCGACGACTTCGGCGGCGCGCGCATCAGCCTGGCCTGCTTCGTGGCCCTGCTGCTGGGCAGCGTCGGCGTGCTTGTCAGCCTGAACGCAGCCGGCAACGCGCTGCTCTTCGTCGCCAGCTTCGTGCTGCTCTTCATCGCCGCCGGCGTGGCCAATGGCAGCACCTTCCGCATGATCCCGCTGGGCTTTCTGCGCGAGGCGCAGACGGCCGGCCAGCGTGAACCTGGCTATCGCCCCGAGGCCATGGCGCAAGGCGCCGCGGCGCTCGGTCTGTGCTCGGCCATCGGCGCCTATGGCGGCTTCTTCATCCCCAAGAGCTTCGGCAGCGCCATCGCGCTGACCGGCGACCCCACGGCCGCGCTGCTCTGTTTTCTTGCGTTCTACGGGAGCTGCATCGGCATCTGCTGGTGGTTCTACGCCCGGCGGAACGCGCCACTTTCCTGCTAACCGGAGATCCACTCCATGTCCCATTTCTTGGACCGCTTGAGCGCCTTCCAGCTGCCGAAGGAAGTCTTCGCCGCCGGCCACGGCGTGACCACCGGCGAGGACCGCACCTGGGAGGACGCCTACCGCAACCGCTGGGCCCACGACAAGATCGTGCGCAGCACGCATGGCGTGAACTGCACCGGGTCCTGCTCGTGGAAGATCTATGTGAAGGGCGGCATCGTCACCTGGGAGACCCAGCAGACCGATTACCCGCGCACCCGCGCCGACCTGCCCAACCACGAGCCGCGCGGCTGCGCGCGCGGCGCCAGCTACAGCTGGTACCTCTACAGCGCGAACCGCGTGAAGTACCCGATGGTGCGCGGCCGACTGCTGAAGCGCTGGCGCGAGGCCAAGGCGGTGGCGCGTGATCCTGTCGCCGCCTGGGCGCTGATCCAGGGCGACGAGGCCGCCCGCCGCGACTATCAGCAGCTGCGCGGCATGGGCGGTTTCGTGCGCTCGACCTGGGACGAGGTCAACGAGCTGATCGCCGCGGCGAACGTCTACACGATCAAGCAGCATGGGCCGGACCGCATCATCGGCTTCTCGCCGATCCCGGCGATGTCCATGGTGTCCTACGCCGCCGGCAGCCGTTACTTGAGCCTGATCGGCGGCGTCTGCATGAGCTTCTACGACTGGTACTGCGACCTGCCGCCGGCCAGCCCGCAGATCTGGGGCGAGCAGACCGATGTGCCCGAGTCGGCCGATTGGTACAACAGCAACTACATCATTGCCTGGGGCAGCAACGTGCCGCAGACGCGCACCCCGGACGCGCACTTCTTCACCGAGGTGCGCTACAAGGGCGCGAAGACCGTGGCGGTGACGCCCGATTACTCCGAGGTCGCCAAGCTCGCCGACCTCTGGCTGCACCCCAAGCAGGGCACCGATGCGGCGCTGGCCATGGCGATGGGCCATGTCGCGCTGAACGAGTTCTATTTCAAGCAGCGCAGTCCCTACTTCGACGACTACGCGCGCCGCTACACCGACCTGCCGCTGCTCGTGCTGCTCGAGGAGCGCACGTTGCCCGATGGCCGCAAGAGCCGCGTGCCCTCGCGCTACCTGCGCGCCAGCGATCTGCAGGGCCAGATGGGGCAGAGCAACAACCCCGAGTGGAAGACCCTGGCGGTCGACGACAGCGGCCGCCTGGTGCTGCCCAACGGCTCGATCGGCTTCCGCTGGGGCGCCGAAGGGCGGACCGACACCGGGCACTGGAACCTCGAGGCCAAGGAGGCGCAGGCGGGCAGCGAGGTGCGGCTCAAGCTCTCGCTGGTCGAGGACGGCGCACAGGCCAACGAACTGACCGAGGTCGCCTTCCCCTACTTCGCCGGCACGGCAAGCAGCCACTTCACGCCCAACCCGCAGCTTGACGGCGTCAGCCACCTGGCCAAGGTGCCGGCGACGCGCCTGCAGACCAACGAGGGCGAGGTGCTGGTCGCCACGGTGTTCGATCTGCAGGCGGCGCAGTACGGCATCGACCGCGGCTTCGGCAGCGGCGCCAAGGACTACGACGACAACGCGGCCTACACGCCCGCCTGGCAGGAGTCCATCACCGGCGTGCCCCGCGCCCAGGTGATCCGCGTCGCCCGCGAGTTCGCCGAGAACGCCCACAAGACCCAGGGCAAGTCGATGATCATCATCGGCGCGGCGATGAACCACTGGTACCACTGCGACATGAACTACCGCGGTGTCATCAACCTCCTGATGATGTGCGGTTGCATCGGCCAGAGCGGTGGCGGCTGGGCGCATTACGTGGGCCAGGAGAAGCTGCGCCCGCAGACCGGCTGGGTGCCGCTGGCCTTCGCCACCGACTGGGTGCGCCCGCCGCGCCAGCAGAACAGCACCAGCTTCTTCTACGCGCACACCGACCAGTGGCGCTACGAGAAGCTGGAGGTGGGCGAGGTGCTGTCGCCGCTGGCGACTGCGGCCGAGAAGGCCGAGTTCAACGGCAGCCTGATCGACTGCAATGTGCGCGCCGAGCGCATGGGCTGGCTGCCCAGCGCGCCGCAGCTCAAGACCAACCCGCTGCAGGTGGTCAAGGACGCCGCCGCCGCCGGCCTTGCGCCCAAGGACTATGTGGTGCAGGCCCTGCGCGACGGTTCGCTGCAGATGAGCTGCGAGGACCCCGACGCGCCGCAGAACTGGCCGCGAAACATGTTCGTCTGGCGCTCCAACCTGCTGGGCTCCAGCGGCAAGGGCCATGAGTACTTCTGCAAGCATTTGCTCGGCACCGAGAACGGTGTGCAGGGCAAGGACCTGGGCGCCGACGACGCCAAGCCGCGCGAGGTGCGCTGGCATGCGCAGGCGCCGCAGGGCAAGCTGGACCTGCTGGTGACCCTGGACTTCCGCATGAGCACGACCTGTCTGTACTCGGACATCGTGCTGCCGACCGCCAGCTGGTACGAGAAGAACGACCTCAACACCAGCGACATGCACCCCTTCATCCACCCGCTGTCGGCGGCGGTGGACCCGGTCTGGCAGGCGCGTTCCGACTGGGAGATCTACAAGGGTTTTGCCAAGGCCTTCTCCGAGGTTTGCGTCGGTCACCTGGGCAAGGAGAGCGAGATCGTGCTCAGCCCGCTGATGCACGACACCCCGGCCGAGCTGGCCCAGCCCTTCGGCGTGCAGGACTGGAAGAAGGGCGAGGTCGACCTGATCCCGGGCAAGACAGCGCCCAACATCGCCGTGGTCGAGCGCGACTACCCGGCCACCTACGAGCGCTTCACCTCGCTGGGCCCGCTGATGGAGAAGCTGGGCAATGGCGGCAAGGGCATTGGCTGGGACACCAAGACCGAGGTGGCGCAGCTGGCCGAGCTGAACGGCAAGGACGCCGCCGGCCGCGCCCGCATCGTCAGCGACATCGACGCCTGCGAGGTCATCCTGCAGCTGGCGCCGGAGACCAACGGCCATGTGGCGGTGAAGGCCTGGGAAGCGCAAAGCAAGGCGACGGGCCGCGAGCACACCCACCTGGCCCTGCACCGCGAGGACGAGAAGATCCGCTACCGCGACATCCAGGCGCAGCCGCGCAAGATCATCAGCTCGCCGACCTGGAGCGGCATCGAGAGCGAAACCGTGTCCTACAACGCGGGCTACACCAACGTGCACGAGCTGATCCCCTGGCGCACGCTCACCGGTCGCCAGCAGTTCTACCAGGACCACCCCTGGATGCGCGCATTCGGCGAAGGCTTCAGCAGCTACCGGCCGCCGATCGACATGAAGGCGACCAGCGGCATGCAGGGCATCAAGCCCAACGGCAACCCGGAGATCGTGCTGAACTTCATCACGCCGCACCAGAAATGGGGCATCCACAGCACCTACAGCGACAACCTGCTGATGCTGACCCTGAACCGCGGCGGGCCGGTGATCTGGCTGAGCGAGGACGACGCCAGGAAGGCCGGCATCGAGGACAACGATTGGGTCGAGCTGTTCAACCTGAACGGCGCGATCGCGGCGCGGGCCGTCGTCAGCCAGCGCGTGAATCCGGGCATGACCCTGATGTACCACGCGCAGGAAAAGATCATCAACACGCCCGGGTCCGAGATCACCGGCGTGCGCGGCGGCATCCACAACTCGGTGACGCGCATCGTCACCAAGCCGACCCACATGATCGGCGGCTACGCCCAGTACAGCTACGGCTTCAACTACTACGGAACGATCGGCACGAACCGCGACGAGTTCGTGGTGATTCGCAAGATGAACAAGGTCGATTGGCTCGACACGCCGCGTGACGACCACCTCGCCGCCGCCTACCAGGCGCAAGGCGAGAACCCCTAAGCGAGGAGCACGCAATGAAGATTCGCGCACAGATCGGCATGGTGCTGAACCTGGACAAGTGCATCGGCTGCCACACCTGCTCGGTGACCTGCAAGAACGTCTGGACCAGCCGCCCCGGCGTCGAGTACGCCTGGTTCAACAACGTCGAGACCAAGCCGGGCATCGGCTACCCGAAGGAGTGGGAGAACCAGGATCGTTGGAACGGTGGCTGGATCCGCAAGAGCGACGGCACGCTGCAGCCCCGGCAGGGTGGGCGTTGGTCGCTCTTGATGAAGATCTTCGCCAACCCCAACCTGCCGCAGATCGACGACTACTACGAGCCCTTCACCTTCGACTACGACCACCTGCAGTCGGCGCCGGAGATGAAGCACGCGCCCACCGCGCGGCCGCGCAGCCTGATCACCGGCCAGCGCATGGAGAAGATCGAGTGGGGTCCGAACTGGGAGGAGATCCTCGGCGGCGAGTTCAGCAAGCGCTCCAAGGACAAGAACTTCGACGACGTGCAGAAGGAGATCTACGGCCAGTTCGAGAACACCTTCATGATGTACCTGCCCAGGCTGTGCGAGCACTGCTTGAACCCGGCCTGCGTGGCCAGCTGTCCCTCGGGCTCGATCTACAAGCGCGAGGAAGACGGCATCGTGCTGATCGACCAGGACAAATGCCGCGGCTGGCGCATGTGCGTGTCGGGCTGCCCGTACAAGAAGATCTACTACAACTGGAAGAGCGGCAAGGCGGAGAAGTGCATCTTCTGCTACCCGCGCATCGAGGCCGGCCAGCCCACGGTCTGCTCCGAGACCTGCGTGGGTCGCATCCGCTACCTGGGCGTGTTGCTGTACGACGCGGATCGCATCGCCGAGGCCGCGGCGACGCCGAACGACAAGGACCTCTACCAGGCCCAGCTCGATCTCTTCCTCGATCCGCATGACCCCAAGGTCATCGCCCAGGCGCGCGCGGACGGCATTCCGGAGAACTGGCTGGAGGCGGCGAAGAACAGCCCGGTCTACCAGATGGCGGTGGACTGGAAGGTCGCGCTGCCCCTGCACCCGGAGTACCGCACCCTGCCCATGGTCTGGTACGTGCCGCCGCTGTCGCCCATCAGCGCGGCGGCGAACGCCGGCCAGATCGGCAGCGTGGGCGAGCTGCCCGACGTCAACCAGCTGCGCATCCCGGTCAAGTACCTGGCGAACCTGCTGACCGCCGGCGACACCGCGCCGGTGATCTCGGCGCTCGAACGCATGCTGGCGATGCGCGCCTACCAGCGCGGCGTGCATGTGGACGGGGTGAAGAACCACGCCGTGCTGAAGCAGGCCGGCCTCAGCGAGGCCCAGGTGCAGGACATGTACCGGGTGATGGCGATCGCGAATTACGAGGACCGCTTCGTGATCCCGACCACGCACCGCGAGTACGCGGAGAACGCCTTCAATGTGCGCGGCGGCTGCGGCTTCAGCTTCGGCAACGGCTGCTCCGAGGGCGTGACCGAGACCAGCCTGTTCGGCTCGGAGAAGAAACGAACCATTCCGATCAAGGCCACGCTGTGAAGGGGCATCTGATGTTCAAACCCGATCCCTGTCCCTACAGCCTGCGCGTGCTGGCCGCGCTGCTGCGCTACCCGGATGCCGCGTTCCGCGCGGCCATCCCGGAACTGCAGCAGGCGCTGCGCGATGAAAACGCGCTGCGCGCGGCGCGCCTGGAGGAGCTCTGCGCGCTGCTCGGCCGCCTGCAGCGCGACGACCCGTTCACCGTCGAGTCCGAGTTCGTCGACCTGTTCGACCGCGGCCGCGGCACCGCGCTGCATCTGTTCGAGCATGTGCACGGCGACTCGCGCGAGCGCGGCCCGGCCATGATCGATCTGCAGCAGACCTACGAGAAGGCCGGGCTCTACCTGGCGCCCGGCGAGCTGCCCGACCACCTGGCCGTGGTGCTGGAGTTCGCCAGCACCCAGCCGCCGCGCGAGGCCAGGGCCTTTCTGGGCGAGATCGCGCACATCGTCCGAGCCATCTTCAGCGCCTTGCTGCGCCGCCAATCGCCCTACGCCAGCGTGCTGGCCGCGGTGCTGGAACTGGCCGGCGAGCGTGCCGAGTCGGTCGAGATCCCGCCCGAACCCGAGCTCGACGAGGCCTGGGCCGAGCCCGAGGCCTTCGGCGGCTGTTCGACCGCCGGCCAGTCCAAGCCCGATCAGCCTCAGCCCATCCACATCGTGCGCAAGACCGCCCACTCCTCAGGAGCACAGGCATGAACGCCCTGCACAACTTCCTCTTCGTCGTCTACCCCTACATCTGCCTGGCGGTGTTCTTCATGGGCAGCCTGGCCCGCTTCGACCGCGACCAGTACACCTGGAAGAGTGACAGCTCGCAGATGCTGCGCTCGCGCGGCATGAAGTGGGCGAGCAATCTGTTCCACGGCGGCATCCTCTTCCTCTTCGTCGGCCACACCGTGGGCATGCTGACGCCGCACGCGGTCTACGAGGCCTTCATCACTCCGGCGCAGAAGCAGCTGCTCGCGGTGGTCGCCGGCGGCATTGCCGGCGCGGCCTGCTTCGTCGGCCTCAGCATGCTGATCTGGCGCCGCATGACCGACCCGCGCATCCGCCTGACCAGCCATCGCACCGACCTGGCCATCCTGTGGATCCTCTGGATCCAGCTCAGCCTCGGCCTGATCACCTTGCCCTACTCGATCGGCCACAGCGACGGCTCGGTGATGCTCATCCTCTCGGACTGGGCGCAGCGCATCGTCACCCTCAACCCGGATGCGTCGGCCCTGGTCGGTCTGGACTGGCCCTACAAGCTGCACATGGTGCTGGGCATGACGATCTTCCTGCTCTTCCCCTTCAGCCGCCTGGTGCATGTGTGGAGCGGTCTGGCCTCGGTCTTCTATGTGTTCCGGCCCTACCAGGTGGTGCGCTCGCGCCGTCTGAATCTTCCGAAGAAGGGCTGATGCGATGAGCTACGCCGTCAACGACATCGAGATCGCCGCGCCCGACGAGGCGCTGGACGAGGAGCAACTGCGCCAGCGCGCCTGCACCGAGCTGCTGCGCCAGCGCGCGATGCAGCTGGGCCTGCTGGAGGCCGACGACCCCGCCCCCGCGCAGGGCGCGATCAGCGAGGCGGCGTCCAGCGCCATCGAGGCGCTGATCGCCCAGGAGCTCGCCGGCCCCGAGCCCGACGAGGTCGCCTGCCGCCGCCATTACGAGGCGAACGCCAAGCACTACGCGCAGGGCGAGCGCCTGCAGGTCCGGCACATCCTGTTCGCCGTCACGCCCGGCGTCGACGTCGGCCTGCTGCGCCAGAAGGCCGAGGGCCATCTGATCGAGCTGCGCGCCAGCGAGCCGACCGCCTTCACGGCCGCGGCCAAGAACCTGTCCAACTGCCCCAGCGGCGCCGAGGGCGGCCAGCTCGGTTGGCTGAGCGCCGCCGACTGCGCCCCCGAGTTCGCCCGCGAGCTCTTCGGCCGCAGCGAGATCGGCGTGCTGCCGCAGCTGGTGCACAGCCGCTTCGGCCTGCACATCGTCGCCATCGACGCCCGCGAGCCCGGCCGCTTGCCGGCCTTCGAGCAGGTCAGGGCGGCGGTGGCGGCCGATTTGCGCCAACGCCATGGGCTCAGCGCGCTGCGCCACTACCTGCAGCAGCTGGCGGCCGACGCCCGCCTGCAAGGCGTGAGCATCAGCAGCGCGGCAAACCCGCTGGTGCAGTAGCGCGACGGCCATGGGCATCGATCCGGTCGTCGCCTTCTTCGTGCTCGGCGTCGTCGGCGGCCGGCTCGGCTCCGACCTCAAGCTGAGCAGCGGGCTGTACGACACGCTGACCATCTACCTGCTCATCGCCATCGGTCTGAAGGGCGGCTTCGAGCTGGCGCAAAGCCAGGTCGGCAGCCTGGTGCTGCCGGTGCTGGTCGTCGTGGCGGCCAGCGCGGTGACCCCGGTGCTGGCCTACCAGGCCTTGCGCCGCCTGGGCAAGCTGCCGCACCCGGACGCCGCCTCGATCTCCGCGCACTACGGTTCGGTCTCCGTCGTCACCTACGCGGTCGGCGCCGCCTACCTGAGCCGCGAGGCCGTCGGCTACGACGGCTATATGTCGATCTTCCTGGTCTTCCTGGAGTTCCCGGCCATCATCATCGGCGTGCTGTTGGCGCGCGGCATGAAGCGCGACACCGAATGGCGGGAACTGGCCCGCGAGGTCTTGTGCGGCAAGGCCATCGTGCTGCTGATCGGTGCCCTGCTGATCGGCTGGATCTGGGGCCGTGAAGGCGCCAAGGCCTTGACGCCCTTCTTCGAGGACCTGTTCAAGGGCTTTCTGGCGCTGTTCCTGCTCGGCATGGGGGTGATGGCAGCGAGCCGCCTCGACGACCTGAAGCGGGTCGGCGGTTTTCTGATGGCCTTCGGCGTGCTGATGCCCGTGGTTTCGGCGGTCGGCGGCGTGCTGGTCGGTTGGCTGCTCGGCCTGTCGGTCGGCAACACCACGCTGCTCGCCGTGTTGTACGCGAGCGCCTCCTACATCGCTGCGCCGGCCGCCATGCGCATCGCCATTCCGGAGGCCAACCCGGCGCTGTCGCTGGGCGCCTCGATGGGCATCACCTTTCCCTTCAACGTCGTGCTCGGCATCCCGCTCTACCACCAGATGACGCAGCAGTTCTACAAGGTGATGTCGTGACAGCAGCCGCGCCGATGGACAAGGTCCTGGTCATCGTCTGTGAGGAGGCGCTGGAGCAGCACCTGGGTCGCGAGATCATTGCCTGCGGCGCCAAGGGCTACACGGTGTCCACGGTGCGCGGGCGCGGGCATCGCGGCGTGCGCGACGCGCAATGGCTGCTGTCCAGCAATGTGCGCTTCGAGGTGCTGTGCAGCCAGCCGGTCGCGCAGCGCATTGCCGACCAGGCGCGAGAGAAGTTCGAGCGCAACTTCGGCATGATCATCTACTGCGTCGATGCCTCGACGCTGGGTCCCTGATGGCGATCGCCCAGACCCTGGACAGGCTGCAAGCCCTGAGCCTGCGCGGGCTGGGGCTGTGCGCCCAGCACGAGCGCTTGCTCAGCCGCTTCGATGCCTTGGGCTTGCAGGAGGCCATCGAACTGATCGGCGATGCCGACCCGGTGCACCTCTTCGTGCAACTCGCCAGCGCCCGCCCCGGCAGCTTCGACTGGGTCTATGTCGAGCAAGGTCCTCGCCGCTGGCGGGTCAGGCTGAAGCGGATCGCCCTGGCGGAACCCCGGCCCTACGAGGCTTCCTGCCCCTGCCGCCTGCGCGGCGACTGACAGTCCGCAGCGGGCGCGCCGGCACCGGCCATCGACGAACTGCGGCGTGCTGCTTTCAGATCGCGGCGGCGCTGCCCAGACTCGGTGAGGACGTGAATGACCGCGCGGTCGTGCCAGCTGTCGGTCGACCGCGGCTCGAACACCGGGTCCAGCATGTCGCCAAGCCGACTGGCTCATGCGCGCTTGCGTTGGTCGGCTTGTCCGTCGCTTCGGCGGGGCGGCAGTTTGCGCCATCTCAAGCGTGGAGCGGTCGCCAGGTCAGCCGCTTGATCCAGTTCAAGGCGAGGCGGGGGGCCCGGTCCTAGGCTAGCGCCACCATGCAAAACACCACCACCTACGACCTCCGCTCGCTGATGCCGGCGCAGCGCCACCAGCTCGCCTTCCAGGCTTTCGACGCGCTCGCCGCCGGCGAGGCCTTCGAGCTGATCAATGACCACGAGCCGCGTGGTCTCTTGATGCAGTTCGCCGAACAGCGGCCTAACAGCTTCGACTGGCAGGTCATGCAGGCTGCGCCCGGTTCCTGGCGCATCCGCATCCAGCGCGTCGCCGACGGCTTCGCCAAGACCGTCGAGGCCGGCCTCGACGAGGGCTGCTGCTCCTGCAGCTGCAAGGGCTGAGACGCTGAGGGCCGCCTCGCGCGGCCTTGCTCCCGATGACTGCTGTCCCCACCAAGCCGGAGCTGGTCTGCCCGGCGGGCTCGCTGCGCGCCTTGCAGCTGGCCGTCGACGCCGGCGCCGATGCCGTCTACCTGGGCCTGAAGGACGCGACGAACGCGCGCAACTTCGCCGGCCTGAACTTCGATGCCGCCCAGGTGCGCGAGGGCCTGGCCTATGCCCATGCCCGCGGCCGCCGCGTGCTGATGGCGCTGAACACCTTCGCCGACGCGCGCGACGACGCTCCTTGGCAGCGCGCCGTCGACCGCGCCGCCGAGCTCGGTGCCGACGCGCTGATCGTCGCCGACAGCGCGGTGCTCGCCGACGCACGGCGCCGCCACCCCCAGCTCACACTGCATCTGTCGGTGCAGGCCTCGGCGACCAACCACGAGGCGATCCGCTACTACCGCGAGCGCTACGGCATCCAGCGCGCCGTGCTGCCCCGGGTGCTGACCCTGCAGCAGGTGCAGCAGCTGATCCAGCGCTGCGAGACGCCGGTCGAGGTCTTCGGCTTCGGCAGTCTCTGCGTGATGGTCGAGGGCCGCTGCCACCTGTCCAGCTACGCGACCGGGCAGTCGCCCAACACCGCCGGCGTCTGCTCGCCGCCTGCCGCCGTGCGCTGGGACGAATCGCCGGACGGCGTGCGCGCCCGACTCGGTGGCGTGCTTATCGACCATTACCGCCCGGGCGAGCCGCGCGGCTACCCGACCCTGTGCAAGGGCCGCTTCGAGGTCGGCGAGCTGGCGCGCGATTACGCGCTGGAAGAGCCGACCAGCCTCAACACCCTGAGCCTGTTGCCGCAGCTGATCCAGGCCGGCGTGGCCGCGATCAAGATCGAGGGCCGCCAGCGCAGCCCTGCCTATGTGGCCGAGGTCACCAAGGTCTGGCGCGCGGCCATCGACAGCGCCTGGGCAGCCCATGAGGGCAGGGGCCGCTACAGCGTGCAGCCGGCCTGGGACGCCGACCTGGCGCGCTGGGCCGAGGGCCAGCAACACACGCTCGGCGCTTACGACCGCCCCTGGCGGTGAGAACTCCATGACTCCCATCCGACTGAGCATCGGCCCGCTGCTTTACTGGTGGCCGCGGGCCGCCTTGATGAGTTTCTACGCCGAGATCGCCGACTCGCCGGCGCAGACCGTGGTGCTGGGCGAGCTGGTCTGCTCGCGGCGCAACGAGATCAAGTTCGACGACTGGCTCGCCATCGCCCGCGAGCTGCGCGCGGCCGGCAAGGACGTGCGCCTGGCCACCCTGGCCCTGGTGATGAGCGAGGCCGAGCTGCGCACCCTGCGACGCGTCTGCGAGCAGGACGAGTTCCCGGTCGAGGCGGGCGACGCCGCCGCGCTGCAGGTCTTGCGCGAGGCCGGCTGGCGCCCGTTTACCTTGGGCCCGCACCTGAACATCTACAGCGCCACCGCGCTGGCCGAACACGCCGAGCTGGGTGCCGACCGCTGGGTGGCGCCGGTCGAGCTGGCGCTGGACGCGGTCGGCCGCATCAACCCCATGCCCAGCCGCCTCGCGACCGAGGTCTGGGGCTTCGGCCGATTGCCGCTGGCGCTCTCGGCGCGCTGCTTCACCGCCCGGCATCACCGTCTGCAGAAGGACGACTGCCAGTTCCGCTGCCGCGACGATGCCGACGGCCTGCTCTTGAAGACCGGCGACGGTGAGGACTTCCTCGCGCTCAACGGCATCCAGACGCAGAGCGCGGCCCTGCAATGCCTGCTCGGGCAGGGCCATGCGCTGCGCGAGGCGGGGGTCCAGTGGCTGCGGCTCTCGCCCTGCAGCGGGCCTTTCGACGAGGTGATCCGGATCTTCGACGCGGTCTTTGCGCGCGGTCTGGGGCCTGGCGAGGGCCTGGCCGAGCTGCGCAAGCTGCCGCTGCCGGGGCGATTGGTGGATGGATTTGCGCGCCGCGTTGCGGGGCTGGAGGAGGCAGAGCTGCCCACCCCCACGCTCGCTTCGCTCGCTGCCCCCCAAGGGGGCCCGGTCTCCCTTGGGGCGGCCCGGCGGGAGACCGCATGAGCACACTCAGCTTGCCCAGCCTGCCCGCGCCCTGGCGCGCCCGTGTTGCACGGCTGCCGACTCGCCCGCCCTCGACGCTGCTGGCGCTGCTGCTCGACCGCCTGCTGCTGCCGCGCCTGGACGCTGGCCAGCGCGAAGCCCTGCAGGGCGCCATCGTCGAGATCGAGCTGCAGGAACTCGGCGCCCGGGTGCGCCTGTGCTTGGGGCCGCGCGGCTTTGGAGCCGCGGCCGAGAGCGGCCCGGCTCGTTTGCGCCTGCGCGCCACGGTCGAGGCGCTGTGGCGACTGCTGCGCGGCGAGGACGATGCCGACCGCCTGTTCTTCGACGGTGCTCTGGTGATGGAGGGCGACACCGAGTACGGGCTGATCCTGAAGAACACCCTGGACGCGATCGGCCCGCTCTGGGTGGGGGCGCGAGCATGAAACGACGACAACTGCTGATGCTTGGCGCGACCGCGGCACCGCTGCTGGCGCTGGCCGCTGCGCCCGCCCACCGCCTGGCCCTGGCCTGGCGACTCGCCAATGGTCGCGACCAGGTCGGGGTGCTGAAACTGGATTGGGCCGAGCGACGGATCGATGTCGAGGCCGCCTGGGATCTGCCCAGCCGCGCCCATGGCCTGATCGCCGATGGGGCAGGGGGCTTCTACGCAGTCGCTGCCCGTGCCGGCGACTGGCTGCTGCACGTCAATGCCGCCGGCAGCCCACGCTGGACCCGGCAGGACGGACCCTGGCGCTTCAACGGTCATGTGCTGCCGCACGCGGTCGGCCTGTTCGCCACCGAGACCGATCCGCGCGACGACACGGCCCACCTGGCCTTGCGCGATCCCGCGACCCTGGCCCTGCGCGCCCGCTGGCCACTGGCCGGGCGCGACGGGCATCAACTCGTCGCCGAGCGCGACGGCAACCTGCTGATCGCGCTGGGCGGCCTGCCGCGCTGGCCCGATGGCCGCAAGCGCAGCGGCGAGCCGATCGCCTCGGCGCTGTTGCGTCTCGACCCCAGCAATGGCCGCGAGCTGGCGCGCTGGACGATCGCCGATCCCGACATCAGCCTGCGCCATCTCGCCTGGTCGCATGACGGCCGGCAGCTCGGCATCGCGCTGCAGGCCGAGCACCCGCAGGTCGAGCGCCGCGACGATGCGCCCTTGCTGGCGCTGTTCGACGGCGAGCGGCTCACGCTGCCCGTGATCGGTGGGCCTGGCCTGGGCTATGCGGGCGACCTCTGCGCCGCGCCCGGCGGCGGCTTCGTGCTCAGCGCGCAGAAGGCCGGCCTGGGCCTGCTCTGGCAGCCGGCACAGCCGGAGCGCTGGACGCGCATCGCCGAACTCACCGAGCCTTGTGCGCTCCAGGACGGCTGGCACCAAGGCGAGCGCGCGGTGCTGCTCGTCGCCGGTCGAGGCCTTGCGCGCTGGCAGGCCGGCGGCGCGCAAATGCTGGCCTGGCCGCAGGCCATGGTCCCGGACAACCACGCGCTCTTGCTCCCGGCATGAGCGACAGGACCCCGCTTGTCGCCCAGGCCCGCGAGGCCTTGCGCGAGATCGTCGACCCCGAGCTCGGCGTCAACCTCGTTGACCTGGGCCTGATCGAGGCCCTGCAGGAGCGGCCTGAGGGGCTTTATGTGCGCATGACCCTGACCAGCGCCGCCTGCCCGATGGCCGAGATGCTGCTGGGCGAGGTCGAGGCGGCGTTGGAGGCGCTGCTGCCGCCGCCGCGGCAACTGGAGCTGGACCTGGTGTTCGCGCCGCCCTGGACGCCGGCGCGCATGAGCGCCGCGGCGCGTGAGCAGCTGGGTTGGGAGCAGGGCGCATGAGAAAGACCGCCGCAACGCCGACCTGGCCGCGCTTCGTTTTGCTGCTGCTGGGCATGGCCGCGCTGGCCAGCGGCCTGGCCGGCGGCCTGGCACGCATGGGCTGGGCCTTGCCCCTGCCCGCGGCGACCGCCTGGCATGGCCCGCTGATGCTTGGCGGTCTGTTCGGCGTCGTCATCGGCCTGGAGCGTGCGGTTGCCATCGGTCGCGCCTGGGCCTATGGCGCGCCGCTGTTCGCCGGTGCCGGCACCCTGGCCTTGTTGAGCGGCGAAGCCGCCGCCGGCTTCAGCGGCTATGCGCTCGGCAGCGCCGTGCTGCTGCTCGCCACCCTGGCGGCGGCGCGCAAGCAGGCCGAGGCCTTCATGGGCGTGCTGGTGCTGGGCGCCTTCTGCGGACTGCTCGGCCATCTGCTGCTGGCCGTCGGTGCGCCCTTCCAGCAAACCCTGCTGCCGCTGTTCGCCTTCCTGGTGCTGACCATTGCCGGCGAGCGCCTGGAGCTGTCGCGCTATGCGCCGCGGCCTGCGAAGGCGCCGCCGCTGTTCGCTGCTCTGCTGCTCGCTCTGCTCGCCGCGCTGGCCCTGCCCGAGCCCTGGGACGCGCGGCTTTTCGGTGCGGCCCTGTTCGGTCTGGCCACCTGGCTGGCGCGATGGGATATCGCGCGGCGCACGCTGCGGCTCCAGGGCCTGACGCGCTTCGTCGCACTGTCGCTGCTCGCCGGCTATGCGCAGCTGGCCATCGCCGGCGGGCTGCTGCTGGGCTTCGGCCTGCAGCCGGGGCAGGCCAGCTACGACGCCGCGCTGCACGGGCTCGGCCTGGGCTTCGTGTTCTCCATGGTCTTCGGCCATGCGCCCTTGATCGCGCCGGCGCTGTTGCGCGTCCGCCTGGGCTTCAGCGCGCTGCTCTATGTGCCCCTGGCGCTGCTGCACGCCGGCCTGCTGCTGCGCGATGCGGCCCTGCTGCTCGATGACTTCGCGCTGCGCCGCGTCGCCGGTCTGGGCTCGGTCGCGGCCATCGCGCTCTTTCTGCTCTTGATGCTGGGCCTCGCGCTGCGCGGCCCGCGGAAGGTTCTTCCCCATGTCCCATCCCACCCTCGCGCAGCGCCTCGTTGACGCGCTGCTGGCGCGCGGCGCGCGCGAGATCTTCGGCATCCCCGGCGACTTCGCGCTGCCCCTGTTCCGCGAGATCGAACGCGACGGCCGACTGCCCATCCTGACCCTGGCGCACGAGCCCGGCGTGGGCTTTGCGGCCGATGCCACGGCCCGTGTGCGCGGCGCGCTGGGCGTGGCCGCCGTCACCTATGGGGCGGGCGCGCTGAATCTCGTCAACGCCGTGGCCGGCGCCTACGCGGAGCGGGTGCCCCTGGTCGTGCTCTCGGGCGCGCCGGCCGCGCACGAGGCGGTCAGCGGCCTGCTGCTGCACCACCAGGTCAAGCAGCTGGACTCGCAATGGCGGCTGTACGAGGAGATCACCGCCGACCGGGCGCGGCTCGACGACCTGGAGCGCGCACCGCAGGCCATCGCCCGCGTGCTCGACACGGCTGTGGCGCGCTCGCGCCCGGTCTACCTGGAGATCCCCCGCGACCTGCCGGGTCAGCCCTGCGCCGCGGTGCCGGCGCCGGCGATCAGGACCTGGGACTCTGAGCGCGTCGCCGCGGCGGCCGACGAGCTGCTGGCCCGCCTGCGCGCCGCGCGCGATCCGCTGCTCGTCGTCGGCGTGGAGGTGCGGCGCTACGGGCTGGAGGCCAAGGTGGCGGAACTGGCGCGCCGGCTCGGCCTGCCGGTGATCACCAGCTTCATGGGCCGCGGCCTGCTGGCGGAGGCCGGCATTCCGCTCGCCGGGACTTACCTGGGCCTGGCCGGCGATCCCGAACTCAGCCATCGCGTCGAGCATTCCGACGCCTTGCTGCTGCTGGGCGTGATCGTTTCCGACACGAACTTCGCCGTCTCCGCCCGGCGCATCGACTTCCGACATGCGCTCGTCGTCTATGACGACGAGGTCCGCGTCGGCCACCATGTCTATCCCGAGCTGCCGCTGGCGGCCCTGGTCGATGCCTTGCTGGAACGCTGCCCGCCGCAAGCCAGGCCGGCAGTGGCCGCACCGCCGGCGCCGCCCGCCTACCCGCAGGACCTGCCAGAGGACGATGAGCCCGTCGCCCCGGAGGACATCGCCCGCGCCATCAACGACCTGTTCGACCGCCACGGTCCCATGCCCATCGCCAGCGATGTCGGCGACTGCCTGTTCACGGCGATGGCGCTGCGCCCCTCGGCGCTGCTGGCGCCCGGCTATTACGCGACCATGGGCTATGGCGTGCCGGCCGGCCTGGGCCTGCAGCAGGCCAGCGGACAGCGGCCTTTGATCCTGGTGGGAGACGGCGCCTTCCAGATGACCGGCTGGGAGATCGGCCACGCGGCGCGCCTGGGCCTGGACCCCATCGTGATGGTGTTCAACAACAGCGGCTGGGAGATGCTGCGCAGCTTCCTGCCCGAGGGCGGCTTCCACGATCTCGGTCGCTGGGACTTCGCTGCGATGGCCGTCGGCATGGGTGGGGACGGGCATGGGGTGCAGACCCGCGCCGAGCTGGCAGCGGCGCTGCGCCGATCGATCGCCACGCGTGGCCGCTTCCAGCTCATCGACATCCGCCTCGCGCCGGGCGCGCGTTCGCCGACCCTGCAGCGCTTCGTCGCCGCGGTGAAGCGGCTGTCGATGCCGTCCTCTTGATCTGCTTCAAGGACGGGGCTGCGCCCGCTGCTGACACTGCCTGCCACTAGATGTAGTGCCAATCAAGGCCTACGCCCACTACAGGTAGCGCAATGAGTCAAGAAGCTCCCCAGCAGGTGATGAAGCGCGACGGCCGCCTCCAGGCCTTCGACGCGCGCAAGATCGTCCAGGCCCTGGCCGCCGCCGGCCGCGCCAGCGGCGAGTTCGGTGCCGACGGGGCGCTGCACCTCACCGAGCACGGCGTGCTGCCGCGCCTGTTCGCGCTGCCCCTGCCCGGCATCGAGCAGATCCAGGACGCCGTCGAGGCCACGCTGTTCGACGCTGGCTGGCGCCAGACCCTGCGCGCCTACACCGTCTACCGCGAGCAGCACCGCCGCCTGCGCGACGCGCGCCAGACCCTGGTCGACGTGCAGTCCACCATGGACGAGTACCTGCAGCAGCGCGACTGGCGCATCCAGGCCAATGCGAATCAGGGCTGGAGCCTGGGCGGGCTGATCCTCAATGTCTCGGGCAAGGTGGTCGCCAATTACTGGCTGGACCATGTCTACCCGCCGGCCATCGGCCAGGCGCATCGCGAGGCCGACATCCATATCCACGACCTCGACATGCTCAGCGGCTATTGCGCCGGCTGGAGCCTGCGCACGCTGCTGCACGAGGGCCTGAACGGTGTGCCCGGCAAGGTCGAGGCCGGGCCGCCCCAGCACCTGTCGAGCGCGGTCGGGCAGATCGTGAATTTTCTGGGCACGCTGCAGAACGAATGGGCCGGCGCCCAGGCCTTCTCCAGCTTCGACACCTACCTGGCGCCCTATGTGCGCAAGGACGCCCTGACCTACGAGCAGGTGCGGCAATGCATCCAGGAGCTGATCTACAACCTCAACGTGCCCTCGCGCTGGGGCACGCAGACGCCGTTCACCAACCTGACCTTCGACTGGAGCTGCCCAGCCGATCTGCGCGAGCAGGTGCCGGTGATCGCCGGGCAGGAGCAGCCGTTCACTTACGGCGAGCTGCAAGCCGAGATGGACCTGATCAACCGCGCCTACATCGAGGTGATGACGGCCGGCGACGCCAAGGGGCGGGTGTTCACCTTCCCCATCCCGACCTACAACATCACCAAGGACTTCGACTGGGACAACCCTAACACCGCGGCCCTCTTTGAGATGACGGCCAAGTACGGCCTGCCCTACTTCCAGAACTTCCTCAACTCGGATCTGGAACCGCAGATGGTGCGCTCGATGTGCTGCCGCCTGCAGCTGGACCTGCGCGAGCTGCTCAAGCGCGGGAACGGCCTGTTCGGCTCGGCCGAGCAGACCGGCTCGGTCGGCGTGGTCACGGTGAACTGCGCGCGGCTCGGCTACCTGCACGCGGGTGACGAGCCCGCGCTGCTGGCCCGCCTGGACGAGCTGCTGGAGCTGGGCCGCGACAGCCTGGAGATCAAGCGCAAGCTGATCCAGCGCCTGATCGACCAGGGGCTCTTCCCCTACACGCGGCGCTATCTGCGCACCCTGCGCAACCACTTCTCGACCCTGGGCGTGAACGGCATCAACGAGATGGTGCGCAACTTCACGCGGGGGCGAAGCGACATCACCACGGCCGAGGGTCACGCGATGGCGGTGCGCCTGCTCGACCATGTGCGCGCTCGCATGGTGGAGTTCCAGGAACAGACCGGCCATCTCTACAACCTGGAGGCCACGCCGGCCGAGGGCACCACCTACCGCTTCGCCAAGGAAGACCGCCGCCGCTGGCCGGCCATCCTGCAGGCCGGCACGGACGCGAACCCGTACTACACGAACAGCTCGCAGCTGCCCGTGGGCTTCACGGACGACCCCTTCGAGGCCCTGGAGCGTCAGGAGGAGCTGCAGCGCAAGTACACCGGCGGCACCGTGCTGCACCTCTACATGAGCGAGCGCATCAGCAGCAGCCATGCCTGCCGCGAACTGGTACGCCGTGCGCTGACGCACCACCGCCTGCCCTACATCACGGTCACGCCGACCTTCTCGATCTGCCCGACCCATGGCTACCTGGCCGGGCACCACGAGTTCTGCCCGCGCTGCGACGAGGAGAAGCTCGCCCGCAAGCGTCATCAACAAGGGTCTGATGGCATCCGGCTCCAGCCCGCGTGAGGTCATGGGGCGGGCCAATCTAGGCGCCGGCGCGAAAGTGGATGCGTATCCACCGAGCGTCGGCAACAACGAGTGGCCCGCCCCAAGGCCTCACCCGAAGGGCCGGGCGCCCAAGGCCGCTGGCGGGTGTTGCGCCGCTTGCCCAGGCGGACGCCTGGGCTGCGCGCCGCGCCTACGCTTGCAGCCTTGGGCATCCCGGCGCGGGCCGGAGCCGGATGCCATCAGACCCTTTTCCCAACCCGCCTGAAGGAGTGAGAGAAATGGAAGCTGTCATCGAACGCCAAGAAGAAGCCCTGACCCTGCGCGACGAGGAACGCCAGCGCTGCGAGGTCTGGACCCGGGTGATGGGCTACCACCGCCCGGTGGCCTCGTTCAACATCGGCAAGCAGGGTGAGTTCGCCGAAAGAACTCCCTTCGAGGAGGCCCGCTCCGCGCTGACATGAGCGCCATTGCCGAGCGCCTGGCCGTCGCCGGTCTGCAGCCCTTCAGCACCGTCGACTTCCCCGGTCAGCTGGCCGCCGCCGTCTTCCTGCAGGGCTGCCCCTGGCGTTGCGGCTACTGCCACAACCCGGCGCTGCAGGCCAAGGGCCCGGGGGAGGGGCCGCGCTGGCCGGTCTTGCGCGACTGGCTGAAGGCCCGGCTGGGGCGTCTGGACGCCGTGGTCTTCAGCGGCGGCGAGCCCTCGCTGGACCCGGCCCTGCCCGCCGTGCTCACCGAACTGCGCACGATGGGCTACCGCCTGGGCCTGCACACGGCCGGGCTCGCGCCCAAGCGCCTGGCCGAGCTGCTGCCCTTGCTTGATTGGGTGGGCCTGGACATCAAGACCGCCCCGACCGACGAGCTGCTGCACGACCGCGTGACCGGCCGCTACGGCGGCCTGCGCCGCGTGCGCGAATCCCTGGCGCTGTTGAAGGACAGCGGCATCGCCTACGAGCTGCGCAGCACCGTGCACCCGCAATGGTTCAGCGACGCCGATGTGCTGCGCCTGGTCGAGGCCCTGCGCGATGCGCCGCGGCATGTGCTGCAGGTCGCGCGCCTGCCGGATTCGCAGGGCCGGCTCACGCCGCCGGCGGGTTTTCCCTCGGCGGCGCTGATGGAGGCGGCGAGGGGGATTCGCGCCGGCTTGCTGCTACGCGTATAGGCCGGGTGAGCTGGCAACGACAGCGCGCAACCACTGCGGATTGGCCCAGTCAGCGAGCCGGCGGTCGCGAGGCGCCCCTGCCTACACTGTCTTCGAGTCAGAAGGAGCGCTGATGCCGCCGATTTCCGTGGAAGCCATCTCAACTGGGTACAGCTTTCGATCGCCGGTGTTTGTATCCGCTGTTCGCTATGACACCGATGTGCTGATGGTCGAGCTGAAATCACCCGGCGATGGGGTTGCCGTGTCGATTGGCTTCAACGAGGTGATTGGGTTTCGCGTGCTCGACGAAGGTGATCTTCTTGAGTTCTGGCCCCATTGCTCCGCAGCGAATGGCTGGTTGTTCCGCATTGAGCAAGGCGGCTGGTTTGACCAGGAGATGGCCCGCCCAGGTTTCCTGCACGAGAAGGTGCCGGGCCTGCGCGAGTATTTCCTTGTGGGCCAGAACGATTGCATCAGCGTGCTGACCGGTGCGGTACCGAGGGTGGAGACCGCCGCGATCTAGCTCGATGTACGCAGGCTGCCCGGACTGGTCAATTGCCGATCAGTTTCGTTCTGAGGTACGTCTGCCAGATCTTCAAACCCCGGCTCCCTGAACCACTCCGCCCCCATCAATTCGATCGGGTGCTGTGTCCGGTCGCTGCCGTTGCCGCAGCGCAGATCGTCGGCCGGGCAGTAAAGATCGCAGCCCCAGCAGATGCGCTCGGGGTGCGCGGGGGCGATGGGGAAGCGCTTGGCCATCAGTCCATCAAGCGACCGATCAGGCCACCAACTGCACCGCCTCGCCCGCGGTGTTGAACGGGATCAACCCGCCCAGCTCGCCGGTCTCCACGCGCTTGACCAGCAACTCCAGCATGCGCTCGACCTCCTTGGCGCTGCTCTTGCCGGCCAATGCCGCCGCAAACATCAGGCTCCAGGCCGGGCCGGCGTGCCGCGCTTCGGCGGCCAGGGCCGCGAAGTCGGTGAGTTCGGCCGGGTCCTTGTCCACGCACATCAGCGGGCGCAGCACGCCGCCTTGACCGGCTTCATGGGCGGCGCGTTGCGCGGGGCTGGCGTCGGGCTCGCAGTCGGCCGCCGTGAAGACCATCAGCAGGCGCTGGGGTTCGGCCTGGGCCTGGGCGCGGGCCAGGGCCAGCAGGTCGTCGAAGTGCTCGATGTTCATGCGCCCAGCCTAGGGCCTGGGCGCTCGCGGCGGCAGCGCATCCGAAGGAGGCGGCTATAGGCCTAAAGGACTAGGGCGAGGCGGGGCCGCTCCTGCCATGGCGGGATGGGCCGGCGAGCGCCGTGTTCCCAGAATCAACCGCATGGACCTGGCCCCCGTGCACTGGATGAGCGCGCCGCGCGCGCTGGCGGCTGTGCCGCTGGACGGCTCGCTGCGCGACCGCCGCCAGCGGCCCTGGCGGGACCTGCGCATCTCGCTGACCGACCGCTGCAATTTCCGCTGCAGCTACTGCATGCCGCGCAGCCGCTTCGGGCCGGGGCACCGCTTCCTGCCGCAATCGCAATTGCTGAACTTCGAGGAGATCGTGCAGGTGGCCCGCGAGGCCATGCAGCTCGGCGTGCGCACGCTGCGCCTGACCGGCGGCGAGCCGCTGCTGCGCCGCGACCTGGCGACCTTGATCCGCGAACTGGCCGAGTTGCGCACCCTGGACGGCGAGGCGCCGGACCTGGCGTTGACGACGAACGGCAGCCTGCTCGCCGAACAGGCGCAGCCGCTGCGCGACGCCGGCCTCGCCCGTCTCACCGTCAGCCTGGACGCGCTCGACGACGCGGTGTTCCAGCGCATGAACGAGGTCGGCTTCCCGGTCGCGGAAGTACTGCGCGGGCTGGAGGCTGCGCAGCAGGCGGGCTTCAAGTCCATCAAGGTCAACATGGTCGTGCGCCGCGGCGTCAACGACCAGGAGGCGCTGCCGCTGGCCGGGCACTTCCGCGGCTCGGGCATGGTGCTGCGCTTCATCGAGTTCATGGACGCCGGCTGCCACAACGGCTGGAAGCGCGACGAGGTGCTGGAGAGCGCCGTCCTGCGCGAACGCATCCATGCGCGCTGGCCGCTGCAGGCCCTGGCGCCGAGCAAGGGCGGGGAGACCGCGGAGCGCTGGCGCTATGCCGATGGCCAGGGCGAGATCGGCTTCATCAGCGCGGTCAGCAAGGCCTTCTGCGGCGACTGCACGCGCGCCCGGCTGACGGCGGACGGCAGGCTGTTCACCTGCCTGTTCGCCGCGCAAGGCCAGGACCTGAGGCCGCTGCTGCGTGGCCCGCAGGCCAGCAGAGCGGCGCTGCGCGAAGGACTTGCAGCCATCTGGGCGGCGCGTGCCGACGCCTACTCCGAGCAGCGCGAGCAGCTGCGCCTGGGGTCGCCCGAACGGCAGGCGGCGAAGGCGGACATGCACGTGCTCGGCGGTTGAGGCCATCCTGATGAGAAGCATCCCCATCCATGCCGCCCCGCCGCCCTGGCGACCGCAGCGTCTGTTGAGCGCGCCCCATCGACTCGGCTTCGCACTCGGTGCCGGCCTGATGAGCGCGATGGCGCTGTGGTGGCTGTTCGTGCTGGCGGCGCCGCGCGCGGGCCTGCACATGCCCTGGGCCGTCGCGCCCACGCTGGCCCATGGTCTGATGTTCACGCTGGGCTTCATGCCGGCCTTCATGGTCGGCTTTCTGTTCACCGCCGGGCCGCGCTGGCTGGGCCTGCCCGCCGTGGAGGCCCGCAGTCTGCTGGCGCCGCTGCTGCAGTTCAGTTCGGGCTGGCTGCTGCTGATGCTGGGCAGCCATGTCAGCGGCCTGTTGGCCGCTTCAGGGGTGGTGCTGGCCACCACCGGCTGGCTGCGCCTGACCCTGCGCTTTGGCGGTCTGGTGCGCGCCAGCACGGCGTCCGATCGCCTGCATGCCAAGGGCGTGCTGATCGCCTGTGCGTTGGGCGTGCTGGCGATGGGGCTGGCGAGCTGGGCACTGTGGCTCGGTGACGCCCCGCTGCTGCGGGCGGCGACCCAGCTCGGCCTGTGGGGCTTCGTGGCGCCGGTCTACGCCATCGTCTCGCATCGCATGATCCCCTTCTTCAGTGCGGCCGCCTTGCCGCAGCTGGAAGCCTGGCGGCCCAATGCCTTGCTGCTGCCGATGCTGGGCGGTCTGCTGCTCGGGGGCGTGGCGGAGATGGGCTGGATCAGCGCGCCGGCCCTGATCTGGCCGCTGGCCGCGTTGATGGCGATGGCCGCTCTGTCCCTGCTGGCGCTGGCCCTGCGCTGGGGGCTGGTGCGCAGCCTGCGTGGCGAGTCGCTGCGCCTGCTGGCCATGCTGCACGGCGGCTTTGTCTGGCTGGGACTGGCGCTGGCCTTGCAAGCCCTGTCACTGATCCTGCAGGCGCTGGGGCAGGGCGGGCTGGGCACGGCGCCGCTGCACGCGCTGACGCTGGGCTATCTCGGCTGCACGCTGATCGCGATGATCACCCGCGTGGCCGCCGGTCACAGCGGCCGGCCGCTGGCCGTCGACCGCGCCGCCTGGGCCATCTATGGACTGCTGCAAATCGCCGTGCTGCTGCGCTTGGCCGCGTCGCTGGGGGTCGACAGCTGGCTGCCGGCCGCGGCGATCTGGGCCGCGGTGACGGTGTTCTGGACCTGGCGCTACGGTGGCTGGTTGGGTCGACCGCGAATCGATGGCCGACCCGGTTGAACGCCCTCCCGCTGGCTGGCTGCAGCGCCTGCCGATGTTCAGCGAGATCGATGCCGACTCGCTGGCCCGCTTGGCGGCGGCGACCCGCCTGAAGCCACTGGCCCGCGGCGAGCTGGCGCTGCGCGCCGGCGACCCTTGCGACGCCTTCTTCGTCAATCTCGGGCAGCCGATCAAGCTCTTCGTGCTGGCGGCCAATGGCAACGAGAAGGTCATCGAGCTGATCGCCCCCGGCCACAGCTTTGCCGAGGCCCTGATGTTTCTCGGCCGACCCAGCCCGGTGAATGCGCAAGCCCTGGGCGATACCCAGCTGCTGGTGTTGCCGCGCGATGCGGTGCTCGCCGCCATGGCGGCCGATCAGCGCCTCGCCCTGCGCATGCTCGCTGGTCTCAGCCGCCGGCTGCACGGCCTGGTCAGCGATGTGCAGGCCTACGCGCTGCAGTCGGGCGTGCAGCGTGTCATCGGCTACTTGCTGCGCGATGCCGCGGAGCGCGGCGCCTGCGAGGTCGAGCTGCCGGTCAGCAAGGCGACGATCGCCTCGCGCCTGTCGCTGACCCCCGAGTACCTGTCGCGGGTGTTCCGGGAGCTGGAGGCGGCGGGGCTGATCCGTGTCGACGGTCGCCGCATCCACATCGAGTCGGTCGAAGGCTTGACCGGTTACGGCGGCTAAGCGTCGAACAGCAGCGCCGCGGGCCGCGGCTGCCGGATGCGCAATGCCTGCGTTTGCGCTGGCGGCTTGTCCAGCCCCACGCTGCGCAGATGCTCCTGCAACTGAGCCTGCGCCAATGCCGGGCTGGCGCGCAGCAGCAGGCTCAGCGACCAGGGCCAATCGGGCCGTGGCGGCAGGCTGATCAGGCGCTCGACGCCAGGCAAGGCCTGCAGCCGGGCCAGCTGATGGCGGCTGGGCTGCAGCCCCTGCCATTGCGCCAGCAGGCCCGGCTGCGGCGCGCGGGGGGGTGGGGGCTCCAGCACCAGACCGGCCAACTGGCCTTGGCGCTGCCAGGCGTTCAGGGTGGCGAGCAGCTGGCGCTCGCTGCGCCCCAGCCGGGCAGCGCATTCGGCGAACGGTCTGGCGCACAAGGCCAGGCCTTGCTCCATCTGCTGCGCGAGCGCCGGGTCGTCGCAGACCAAGGCGGCCTGCGGGCCGGGGAGACGCAGCCTGGCCAGTGGCGGCTGCGGCAGTCGGGCCAGCTGGCGCTGCAACGCCGCCTCGTCCAGCGCCTCCAGTTCGGCCCAGACCATGCCGCCGGCTGGCTGCGCGAGTTCGAGCCGTTCGCAGCCGGGCAATGCCTCGAGCTGCTGTTGCCAGTTCGGCCCGCCATCGGCAAAGCCGAGGCGCCAGCGTTCGCGGCGCAGCGCCGCCCCCCAGCGCGCATGCAATGGCAGCAGGGCGCCGCGATGCTGCAGCTGACGGCAGCTGCGCAGCAGCTCATGGGGTGTGGCGCCGCTCTGCGCCGCCATCTGCCGAAACGGCGCCGGCTGCAAGGGAACGCCCTGCTGCCAGCCATGGAGCAAGACCGGCCGCAGACCGGCGCAACAGCTGGGCGTGGGCAATTGGGACGGGCCTGGCATGGTGGGGTCATGCTCGGCCGTCGGCCGGGCGCCAGCCTTGACCTGCTTCAAGCCGGCGGCGGCGAAGCTTGATGCCGCGCAAACGGCGGCCGCACAAAGCAAAACCCCCAGCACCTTGCGATGCTGGGGGTTCACTGTTTTGGCTCCCCGACCTGGGCTCGAACCAGGGACCTACGGATTAACAGTCCGGCGCTCTACCGACTGAGCTATCGGGGAACAGAGCCTGCGACTATAGACTAAATTTTTGAATGTTGGCAAGCCCCTCGCGAAAAATTTCAGAGCGCGAGATCCAAACTGAGGCGCAGGGTGCGCGGCGCCAGCGGGTAGAGATAGACATGGCCGAACTGGTAAGGGGACTCCTTCCAGGCTTTCTTGTCGAAGAGGTTGTCGACGCCGGCACGCCAGCGCCAGAGCTGGCCGCCACTGGTCAGGTCCCAGCGCAGCGCCGCGTCGACGCGGGTCCAGGCCGGGAGTTCAAGGCTGTTGTCGGGCAGGATCGCGCGACGGCCCTCGTGGACCAGGCTGGCGCTGGCCTGCAGGCCCTCCATCAGGGTCTGGCGCAGTTGCACGCGGTACTGCTGCGCCGGCACATTGACCGGGCGCTTGCCGTTCAGGCCGGCGTCCTGACCGTCCTGGCGGCGCGCCTGCAACCACATCGCCGAACCGAGCAGACCACCGCCTGACCACTTCAGATCGGCTTGCGCCTCCAGACCGCGATGGCGAGCCAGGCCATCGGCCTGGCGCCGGCAGCTGGCATCGACGTCGCAGGCGCCGACATCGCTCCAGGCCGGTCGCGTGACCTCGAAGGCGGCGAGGCTCCAGTCCACGGTCTGGCTGCCGGACTTCAGGCCGATCTCGTGCTGGCGGCTCTTCAGCACCAGGGCCTCGCCGGCGTTGCGGTAGCGCGGTCGGTTCGGCGCGACCTCGGTCTCCAGGCCTTCGCCGCTGCTCGCGTAAAGGCGCAGATCGGGCGCCAGCTGCCAGCTCGCGCCCAGCCAGGGCGTCGTGAACTTCTTCGTGTAGTCGGTCGGGCGCGAGCCGTTGGTGCGCACCGCAGCGCGCTGCACTCGCGCCAGGCGAACGCCGGCGAACAGCTCCAGATCGCCGAGCTGCAGCTGGTCGCTGATGCCGATTTCCTGGTTGCGCTCGCGGCGGTTGGTGTTCTCGTCGGTCAGCTCGGGCGCCGCCTGGCTGCTGCCGCCACCGAACACCGAGCCGGTGCCCGCCCAGTTGTAGGCCTGGCGCTGGAAGCTGGCCGTGAAGCGGCTGCTCAGCAATTCGACGCGCAGCCGGTGATCGCCGACCCGGCCTTCCAGGGTCGCGCGCAGGCTGTCGGTGTCGCGGTGCTCGTTCTCGCTGCGGAAGTCGTAGACGTCGAAGCTGCCATCGCTGCAATAGCGGTCGTAGACGTCTTCGGCCGAGCAGCCGAAGGGGAAGACCATCAGGTCGTCGGTGGTCGCGCGCTGCAGCCCGGCCTGCAGCCCAAGCTTCCAGTCGGCGCTCAGCTGGCGGCTCAGGCGCAGCGAGGCGAAGCGGTTGTCGGAGACCACCGGCAGGCCCCAGGGCGCGCTGTTCAGATTGCGCCTGAAGTCGAATTCGGCCGGACTCGGCAGGCGATCGCCGAGCAGGCTGTGCGCCGCCTGGCTGGGCTGCGACTGGTGGGTGGCCTCGATCTCGGCTTCGACCAGGGTGCTGGGGTTGAGGCGCCAGTCGGTGGCCAGGGCCAGGCCCTGGCGTTCGCCACGGGCGCCCTTCAGCCAGGGGTCGAGACGGCTGGCAGTGGCGTTGACGCGCCAGCCGAAACCGTTGCTGCGCTGCGCCCAGTCGATCGCGCCGGTCCAGTTGCCGTCCTGCTCCCAACCGAGCGACAGGTCCAGGCGGTTCGCGTCGGGCCGCTTGGTGATCAGATTGATCAGCCCGGCCGGGCTGCTTGAGCCCGCCTGCAGGCCGCTGGCGCCCTTCAGCAGCTCGACCGCGGCCTTGTTGAACAGGTCGTAGCCGGTCTCGCCGCTGACCGGCAGGCCGTCGCGGCGCAGGTTGTTGCGCTTGTCGACATCGAAGCCGCGCACCTTCAGCGAGGCCCAGTAGCCCAGCGCGTTGTAGGCGTCGGAGACCGACGCGTCGAGCAGGGGCAGGGCGGCCAGGCCGCTGCTGCCGAGCTCCTTGAAGCGCTCGGTGTCGATGCGCAGGGCCTGCAAGGGCAGGCGCACATTCGGCGTGTCGCCAAAGCTGCCGACGGTGACCGGCGCGGCGCTGCTGCGGCCGGTGACGGCGACGGTGGGCAGTTGTTGCGTCTGCGCGCTGGCGGCGGCGGCCAGGGCGAGCAGGGAGAGGGAGAAACAGGACTTCTTCATTGCCATCGGCGGTGGATGGCAGGTCGGCGGGCAGGGCGCGGCTGCGCCTTGGCAACGCTTCCCTGCGCGAGGATTACCTCAATCAGGTTCCAAGGGTGACTCTCAGCCGGAACGGTCCGCGGACCGCGCCAGCACCCCTAGCGTGGACGCCCCCGGGCTGCGGGGACGAAGCCGGGATTCTACGGAGAGCGCCGCTGCTTACGATGCGCCGCCATGAAAAGAGAAGAAGCCTGGGGAGAGGGGGCCGCCACGGCGGTCCCGGCGCTGGCGCAGATCGAGCAATGGCTGGACGCCGGCGAGGCCCTGCGCCTGCAGCCCTGGCTGTCCGCCTTGCTGGAGTCGCCAACGATCGAGGTCCGCCTGGAGGCGATGCGCGCGCTGGGCCATCTGGGCGGTGAGCGTGCGCGCGAGGCACGCAGCCTGCGCCTGGCGCGTCAGCATCCCGAGCATGGCGGCGCCCAGGTCGCGCTGCTGCGCACGGTGCTCGGCAATCGCGGCGAATACGCCTACTGGCGCGCCGCCGCGCGCCGACCGCTGCCCGAGCAGACCGGCTGGCGCGCCGAACGCCTGAGCCTGGAGGCGCTGTGGCTGTCCCGGCTGCGCGACGAGTCAGCGGCGCGCCGCGCGATGCGCCACGCCCGCGAGCTGGCGCCCGCCGACCCCTGGATCTGGACCGAAAGCAGCTATGCGCTGGAGCGCCTGGACCGCCACGAGGAGGCGCGCGAGGCCTGCCAGGAGGCGCTGCGCCTGCACCCGGGCTTTCGCGCCGCCTTGCAGCAGCTCGCCGATCTGGAGCTGCGTGCCGAGCGGCCGCAGGCGGCGCGCGAGCTGCTCGAACCCCTGCTTGCCGCCACCGGCAGCGGCAGCGTGGCCTGGCAGCTGCGCGCGCTGGCCAGCGACGAAAACCGCCATGCCGACGCGCTGCGCCTGCTCGACGCGGCGGAGCGTGGCTGGCCGCAGGCCGACCCCGGCCTGCGTGGGCATTTCGCGGCGCGCCGCGCCGACGCCTTGCTCGCCCTCGGTGAGCTGGCCCGGTCGCGCGAACAGGCTTTGCAGGTGCCGGGTACCGGCTTCTACGCGCGCCTGGCCGAACGCCTGGCGGAGCCCGATGCGGCACCGCGCCGCCGCCTGCACGAGCTGCCGCGCATCACCCAGCACTGGATGACCTGCGCGCCGGCCACCCTGGCCGCGCTGGCACGTTTCTGGGGCCGCCCGGCCGAGCACCTGGAGATCGCCCAGGCGATCTGCTACGACGGCACGTCCTTCTCCTCGCAGCGCCGCTGGGCGCGCGAGCAGGGCTTTATCGCGCACGAGTTCAAGCTCGATTGGGCGACCAGCGTCGCGCTGATCGACGCCGGCCTGCCGTTCGCGCTGGGCACGCAATACGTCGGCGGCGGGCATCTGCAGGCGGTGGTCGGCTACGACCTGCTGCGCGGCACCCTGCTGATCCGCGACCCCGGCCAGGCCCTGCACGCCGAGTACGAGGCGACGCAGCTGTTCGATGGCCAGCAAAGCGGTGGCCCGCGCGCGCTGCTCCTGCTGCCGCCCGAGGAGCTGGCGCGCCTGCAGGGCATTGCCCTGCCGGAGCTGGCCTCCTGGGACGAGGCGCATGCGCTGCAGGCGGCGCTGCAGCGCCACGGCCGAGCGGCGGCCTTGCAGGCGCTGCAGCGGCTTGAAGCCATCGACCCGAGCGGCGACTGCCTGCTTCGCGCGCGCCGCAGTCTGGCGATCTACGACGGCGACGAGCCGCGCATCCTCGCTGCCACCGAGGCCTTGCTGGAGCGCTACCCGCAGGACGGCGAGCTGCACCTGAGCCGCGTCGCCAGCCTCTACGAGCTGCAGGGCCAGGCCGCCGGCGACGCGGCGCTGGCGGCGCGCGCCGAGCAGCCCTGGCCCGATGCGCTGGTGCTGGCGCGCTGGTCGTCGCGGGTCGCCGCCGACGGTCGCCGCCTCGCCGAGTCCCTGGCCCTGGCCGGCCGCGCGCTGCGCCGCGACGGCCGCTGCGGCCGTGCCTGGAACGAACTCGGCGAGCGGCTCTGGGCCTTGCAGGGCGTGGCCGCCGGCCTGGCGCCGCTGCGCTGGGCCAGCACCCTGATGCCGACCGAGGAATGGGCGGCCTCCACCTATGCGCGCGCCTGCCGCATTGCTGGCCGCGGCGACGAAGGCCTGGACTGGCTGCGCGAGCGCGAGCAGACCTGGGGCGATCGCTCCAGCGCCCCGGCGCTCAGCCTGGCCGACGAGCTCGACACCTTGCAGCGCGAGCCCGAGGCCGATTGCCTGCTGGACGAGGCGCTGGCGCGGCGCCCGCAGGACGCGAACCTGCGCCTGGCCCTGGCCGAGCGCCGGCTGCGCCAGCAGCGGCTCGACGAGGTCCAGGCCTTGCTGGACGGCTGTGCCGACGCTCATGCGCCCGGCCTGCTGCGTCAGCGCGCGCTTTTGCTGGAGGCGCGCGGCGAGCTGCAGGCGGCGCTGGACGCGGTGCGTGAGGCGGTGGCGCTGGAGCCCCTGCAGCTCTCGCACCACCGATTGCTGCTGCGCCTGCTGCGCCGCCAGCTCGGCAACGAGCAGGCGCTGGCCGCATGGCGCCCGCTGGCCGAGGCCTACCCGGCCCATCTGGGTTTGCAGCGCCTGCTGTACGACGCCTTGCCCGACCAGGCCGAGGCGATCAACGCGCAGCTTGCACGGCTGCAGGCCACGCACCCGCTGAACGCCTGGCTGCAGCGCGAGCGCGCGGTGCAGGCCAGCCGCCAGGGTCGCTACGCGGAGGCGGTGCAGCTGGCCGAGGCCGCCTGCGCACTCGCCCCGGACACCGCCAGCGGCCACGATGTGCTGGCCTACTGCCGGCTGCGCGCCGACGGCTATGCGGCGGCGCTGCCGGCCATGCACGAGGCCTTGCGCCGCGACGCCGAGTTCGAGTCGGCGATGCGGCGCTTGCTGCACAACGCGCCTGATGCCGAGGCGCAGCGCGCCGCCGCCGATTTCATCGCCGCCGAGCTGCGTCGCCAGCCCCTGCTCGGCGACGGCCTGCTGAGCTTTCAGGAGGAAGTGCGCTGCTGGCCGGCCGCGCAGCTGCTCGCCCTGCTGCAGGAGCTGGCCGCGCAATGGCCGACGCTCTGGCAGGGCGATGTCGCGCTGGCCCGGCAGCTGCGCGCGATGCAGCAGGGCGAGGCGGCGCTTGAGCGCCTGCGCGCCGCGGTGGAACGATTCCCGGCGCTGCCGCGCGTGCATCTGGAGCTGGCCGAAGCCTTGCGCCAGGCCGGCGACGGCGAGGCGGCGCTGCAGGCCAATGCGCGTGCGCTGGCGCTGTCGCCGGCCTGGAACCCCGCGGTTCGCCTGCAGGTCGATCTGCTCGGTGACCACGGCCGGCAATGGGCCGAGGCGGCGCGGGTGATCGAGCACGCGCTGGCGCAGCGCGACGGCTTCGACGACGCCGATCTGATCGGCCTGCTCGGCTGGGTGCAGGAACAGCAGGGCCTGGGCGAGGCGGCTCTGGCCAGTCTGCGCCGCTCGCTGCAGCTGAACCCGCGGCCGGACTGGATCTGGCGCAGCGCCTGGCGGATCTGCGAACGCGCCGAACGCCTGCAGGACTTCGACCTGCTGATCGAGCAGGTGCTGGCCAGCCGCCCCGGCGACGCCGACGCCTGGCTGGTGCAGGCGGCGCAGGGCCGCGACGATGCGCTCGCGCTGGCCGCGGCCGAACAGGCGCTGCGCCTGGAGCCACGGCTGGAGTCGGCCTGGATCGCGCGCTTCGAGCGCCTGCAGCGTCTCGGCCGCGGCGAGCAGATCCCCGGCCTGCTGGCCGCGCTGCCCTGGCCATCCACGCCGCCGCTGGGCTTGCGCGAATGGGGGCCGCGCCAGCAATGGGCGGCCGGCCAGCGGCGCGAGGCGCTGGCCGCGCTGCGAGCGCTGCGCGCCGAGGCGCCGCAGGACGAAGCCCTGTGCCTTCGCCAGGCGGACTGGGAGGACGAGCTCGACGACAACGAGGCCTATGTGGGCACGGCCCGCGAGCTGCTCGCGATCGCGCCGCTGACTGCGCGTTCGCACAACTACCTGGGCCATGCGTTGCTCAAGGCCGGCCGCGCCGTGGATGCGCTGGCGCCGCTGCAGCAGGCGCTGGCGCTGTCGCCCGGCTACGCGTTCGCAGCCTCGCAGCTGGTCGAAGCGGCGCGCCAGGCCGCTCAACCCGAGCTCGCCGAGCCGGCGCTGCAGGCGCTATGGCCGCATCGCGAAAACGCGCAGACCGCCTGCCTGGGCATCGAGATGGCGGTGGCCGCCGCGCAGCCCGAGCGCGCCGAGGCCTGGTTGGCACGCCTGGTCACCACCGATGACTACGAGATCGCGCGCTGCCGCAGCACGCTGCAGGCCTGGCGTGGTGCCGGGCCGGATTGGGCGGCGCGCCTGCTGCCGCTGCAACGCGAGCAGGTGCGCCGCGGCGGCGGGCCGACCGGCCTGGTCATCGACTGGCTGGAGCAGCGCGAGCAGCGCAGCTTCTGGCTGGCGCTCGCCGAGGCCTGGCGCTGGCAGCGCGACGAAGCGAGCGGCCCGCATCTGCTGCGCGGCCTGCTGCGCTGGCTGGTCGACAACGACGCGCGCTTCAGCCTGGGCTGGCTGATCCGCCGCTTCGAGACGCCGCTGCGCGCCGACCTGACCTGCTGGGGCGAGGTCAGCTACGCGCTGCATTGCATGGGCGAGTTCAGGGCGGTCTGCGACTGGTTGCGCGATTGGCGGACGCAGGCAGGCGCGCCGGCCTTTGCGCTGGCCAATCTGGCCGGCGCGCTGGCCGTCTGCGGGCGCTGGGACGAGTTACGCGAGCTGGTCGAGCAAGGCCTGAGGCGCTTCCCCTACCAGGAGGATCTGCGGCTCTGGCAGCTGCTGCTGCAGGCCCGCGACGGCGATGCCGACGCGCTGGCCGACCGCCTGGCCCACACGCAGGAATGGACGCCGGACGACTGGATGCGGCCCTTGCTGGACGCCTTGCGCGCGGCGCTGCTGCTGCTGCAGGGGCAGAAGCTGGATGCCGCGCAGGAGACCCAGCTGCGCGGCCGCCACGACAGCGTGCCGACGGTCGGCCAGGCCTTGCTGAAGGAGTTGCGGCGCTCGCTGCGGCAGCGGCGCTGGCGCGGCCTGCTGGGGCGCTGAGCGGCGGTCGCCGGCGGCACACTGCGGCCATGATGAAGCCTGTCGCCCTCGAACACGCCAGCCGCCTGGTCAACCACGGTCCCACGGTACTGGTCAGCACCGCGCATCTGGGTCGCCGCAACGTGATGGCGGCGGCCTGGAGCATGCCGGTGGAGTTCAGCCCGCCGCGCATCGCGGTGGTGGTCGACAAGAACACCTGGACCCGCGAGCTGCTGGAGGCCAGCGGCTGTTTCGGCCTCAGCCTGCCGACGCCGGGCCTGGCCGACTTCTGCTACGCGGTCGGCTCGCGCAGCGGCCGCGATGGGGTCGATAAATTCGATGCGCTCGGCCTGCAGCCCGATACCGACAACCCGCTGGACCTGCCCCTGCTGCCCGGTTGCAGCGCCTGGCTGCTGCTGCGCCGCATTCCCGAGCCGCATAGCGAGGCCGCCTACGACACCGTGTTCGGCGAGGTCATCTGGGCGGCGGCCGATCCGCGGGTGTTTGCCAACGGCCGTTGGGACTTCCGCGACGACAACGCCGATCTGCACACCCTGCACCATCTGGGCGCGGGCAGCTTTGCGGTGCCGTCGCGGATCATCAAGGCCAAGCCCTGAAAACGACAACGCCGCCGAGGCCTGAACCAGGGCGGCGTTGCGCGGGCTTCAAGCCGACTCAGTCGAAGACCGGCGTCTCCACGCCCAGCACCTTGTGCAGCTTGGGGCTGGTGGTCGTGTACTGCAGGTGCACGCGCTTCTCGGGGTTGATGATGGGCATGGCGCCGAAAGCCGCCAGCGCCGCCTCGTGGAAGCCGCTGAGGATCAGCTTCTTCTTGCCCGGGTAGGTGTTGATGTCACCGACCGCGAAGATGCCCGGCACCGAGGTCTGGAACTTCTCGGTGTCGACGAGGATCTGCTTGCGCTCCAGGGCCAGGCCCCATTCGGCAATCGGCCCCAGCTTGGGCGACAGGCCGAAGAAGACCAGCACCTCGTCGCAGGGCACGACGCGCGTCACGCCGTCGCCGCCGGTGACCTTCACGCCCTTCAGCGAGCCGTCCTCGGCCTCGTCGAGGTCGCTGACCTGGCCGACGATGAACTGCATCTCGTACTGCTCGCAGAGCTCGCGCATCTTGGCGACCGAGGCCGGCGCGGCGCGGAAGCCGTCGCGGCGGTGCAGCAGGATCACCGACTCCGCCTTGTGCGGGTTGCCGTCGGCATTGCCGGCGCAGAAGTTCAGCGCCCAGTCGAGCGCCGAGTCGCCGCCGCCGACGATGAGCAGGTTCTTGCCGGCAAAGCGCGCCGGCTCGCGGACGCGGTAATGGACTTGGCTGCCCTCATGCTTGTCGATGCCCTCGACCTTCAGCGTGCGCGGCTGGAACGAGCCCACGCCGCCGGCGATGAAGATGGTCTTGGTGAGGAACTGCGTGCCCTTGCTCGTCGCGACGAAGAAGCGGCCGTCCTCCTGCTTCTCCACCGTGGTGACTTCCTGGCCGAGGTGGAAGGTGGCACCGAAGGGCTCGATCTGCTTGAGCAGGTTGTCGGTCAGCTCCTTGCCGGTGACCACCGGCAGCGCCGGGATGTCGTAGATCGGCTTGTCCGGGTACAGCTCGATGCACTGCCCGCCCGGGTAGGCGAGCGAATCGATGATGTGCGCCTTGATCTCGAGCAGGCCGAGTTCGAAGACCTGGAACAGGCCGACCGGGCCGGCGCCGACGATGACGGCGTCGGTCTCGATGACGCCTGCGTGGGGTTGTTCTTGGTGCATTACTTGATCAACTCGGGGAGCTTCCCGGTCTTGTCTTTCCAGTCATCGGCGTCGGACAGCGGCGCTTTGCGCTTGGTGATCGACGGCCACTTCTTCGCCAGCTCGCCATTGAGCTTGATCATGTGCTGCTGGTCGCCGGGCACGTCCTCTTCAGGAACGATGGCGCCAACCGGGCACTCGGGGATGCAGACCGCGCAGTCGATGCACTCGTCCGGGTCGATGGCCAGGAAATTCGGGCCCTCGCGGAAGCAATCCACGGGACAGACATCGACGCAATCGGTGTACTTGCAGCGGATGCAGGCTTCGGTGACGACGTGGGTCATGGCTGGAGGGCGGTGGCTGGCAAAACCACAGATTTTAGGCGGGGCTCAGGGTTGGCCCGGGTGGATGTGGACTTGCGTTGCGCCAAAGACGTGACGGCCGTGGCGCCGACGCCAATCGTCACCACCGTGGGTCTGCCCTGGTGGAGCAGGCTGGCGGCGGCGAGTTCGTGCAACGAGTGGCTGCTGGACAAGGCATCGGCGCAGCCGGCTCGGCTGACGACGCAGACCGAAGTCGACGCCGGCCAGCCGGCGGCCAGCAGGCGGCGCTGCAAGCCGGGCAACTGGCGGCCGGCCATGTAGAAGACCTCGGTCGCGGCGTGTTTGCCGGCCTGCAGCTCGCGGTCTTCGGTCATCGCCGTGGTCAGGCTGACGCTGCGGCCGCGGCCGCGCCGGGTCAGCGGACGCTGGCTTTCGGCAGCGGCGGCCAGTGCGGCGGTGACGCCGGGGACGACCTCGGCCTCGATGCCGACCTCAATCAGGGCTTCGAGCTCCTCTTCCAGGCGGCCGAACACCGAGGCGTCACCGCCCTTCAGGCGAACCACCATGCCGGCGGCCGTTTGCGCATGCTGGACGAGCAAGGCGTTGATCTCGCCCTGCTTGGCCGAATGCTCGAAGCCACGCTTACCGACGTTGACCCACTCGGCCTGCGGCGCGAAGGCACGCAGTGCCGGGTCGGTCAGCGCGTCGAACAGCACGACCTCGGCGGCGGCCAGGCGCTGCAGGCCGCGCAGCGTGATCAGGTCGGCGCTGCCGGGGCCGGCGCTGACGAAGACGACTTTTGCGGCGTGGCTCACCAGTCTTCCTCCGTGCTCGCGGCGGCCGGCAGGTCGACCAGCAGCGCGCCGCTGGTGCGGTGGCTGGCCGGGTCGACGACGATCAGCGCGCCGCCGACGCGGTTGAACTCGAAGGGCTCGACCGGGATCTCGTGCTGGACCTCCATCTGCACGCGGCCGATCGCGTTGACCGGCAGCTCGTGAGCGTCCTGGGCCTGCAGGCTGTGGATGTCGAGCACCGAATCGATCGAACTGATGCGCGCCTGCACCCAGCGGTTGCCATGGCGCACCCAGTACTTGCGGCCGGGCACGGCGGGTTCGGTGTCCAGCCAGGCCAGGGTCGCCGGGAAACGGGTCTGCGGCGCGGCCTTGCCGGGCGCGATGATCCAGTCGCCGCGGCTGACATCGAGCTGGCGGTCGAGGATCAGGCCGGCGGATTCGCCGGCTTGGCTGCTTTCCACGTCCTCGGCGGCGCGGCGCAGGCCGGTGACGATGGCGCGCTGGCGGCTGGGCAGCACCTCGATCTCGTCGCCGAGCTTCACGCTGCCATGGGCGATGCGGCCCCAGAGCACGCGCGGCTGCACCCCCGTGCCGGCGCTCTGGTAGGCGTCTTTCTGCACGTATTGCACCGGCAGGCTGAGCGGCACATCGGTGCGCTCCTGCGTCGTCGGCAGGCCTTCCAGCACCTGCAGCAGCGACGGGCCGTTCCACCAGGGCGCGTCCAGCGGCTGGGTGACGTTGTCGCCGCGCAGGGCAGAGACCGGCACGGTGGCGACGACGTTCAGGCTGGCCGCCTTGGCAAACGCGTCCAGCGCGCTCTTGACCTTCGCGAAGCCGGCGCCGGGATCCTGAAGCGCGTCGATCTTGTTGATCGCGAACACGATGGACGGCACGCGCAGCAGCTGGGCGAGCAGCGAATGGCGGCGCGTCTGCGGCAGCAGCGGCACCGAGTCCTGCGTCAGGTCCAGCTTGGTGATGTCGACCAGCACCACGGCCGCGTCACTACCCGCTGCGGCCGTGACCATATTGCGCGTGTACTGCTCATGACCGGGTGCGTCGGCAATGATGAATTTGCGCTGCTTGGTCGCGAAATAGCGGTAGGCCACGTCGATGGTGATGCCCTGCTCGCGCTCGGCCTCCAGGCCGTCGGTGAGCAGCGAGAGATCGACCGGCTTGCCGGCGGCGCGGCGCTCCAGGGTGTCGAGCTGGTCGGCCAGGATGGCCTGGCTGTCGAACAGCAATCGGCCGATCAGGGTGCTCTTGCCGTCGTCCACCGAGCCGGCGGTAAGGAATCTCAAGGCTTGCATCAGAAGTAGCCCTCTTTCTTGCGCTTCTCCATCGACGCCTCGCTGGTGCGGTCGTCCATGCGCGTCGCGCCGCGTTCGCTGACGGTCACCGTGAGCGTCTCGGCCACCACCTCGGAGGCGTTGCTCGCCGGGCTCTCGACCGGGCAGGTGCAGGTCATGTCGCCGACGGTGCGGAAGCGCACGGTGGCGGTCTCGACGGTCTCGCCGTCCAGCGGCGGCGTCACCTCGGTCAGCGGCACCAGCAGGCCCTTGCGGCGCATCACCTGGCGTTCGTGCGCGTAATACATCTGCGGCAGCGGAATCTGCTCGCGGGCGATGTAAAGCCAGACGTCGAGTTCGGTCCAGTTGCTGATCGGAAAGCAGCGGAAATGCTCACCTGGGCGGATGCGCGTGTTGAACAGCTGCCAGAGCTCGGGCCGCTGCTCCTTGGGCTGCCATTGGCCGAAGGAATCGCGATGGCTGAAGATGCGTTCCTTGGCGCGTGCCTTCTCCTCGTCGCGGCGGGCGCCGCCGATCAGGGCATCGAAGCGGTTCGCCTCGATGGTCTCCAAGAGCGTCACGGTCTGGTGGCCGTTGCGCGATTCCAGCGGATGCGCCAGCCGGATCGTGCCCTTGGCGATGCTGTCCTCCAGATGGCCGACGACCAGGCGCTCCTGCATCTCGGCGACGCGGCGGTCGCGGAACTCGATGACCTCGGGGAAGTTATGCCCCGTGTCGATATGCACCAGCGGGAACGGCAGGCTGCCGCTGAAGCCGCTGGGGTGGTTTTTGTCCTTCAGCTTGAAGGCCTTCTCGGCCAGGCGCAGCACCACACAGGAATCCTTGCCGCCGCTGAACAGCAGGGCCGGGCGCTCGAAGCTGGCGGCGACCTCGCGCAGGATGAAGATCGCTTCTTCCTCCAGCTGGTCGAGATGGGCGTGATCGACGTCGGGGATCAAGTGGCTGGGGTTCACGTTGGCATTCATGACTTGGCGTGCAATCCGCATTCTTTGCTACTGTCTTCCCACCACCAACGGCCGGCGCGGAAGTCCTCGCCGACGGCGATGGCGCGGGTGCAGGGCGCGCAGCCGATGCTGGGCATGAACTGGTCGTGCAGGGCGTTGTAGGGCAGCGCGTACTGCTCGACATAGCTCCAGACCTCGGCCCAGCTCCAGTCGGCGATCGGGCTGATCTTGCGCCGGCCCTGGCCGTCGTCTTCGTCGAAGGCGACCTCGGCGCGGGCGCCGGATTGCTCGCGGCGCAGGCCGGTGATCCAGGCGCTGCGGCCGGCCAGCATGCGCGCCAGCGGCTCCAGCTTGCGCAGGCCGCAGCAGGCCTTGCGCAACTCGATGCTCTTGAACATCGCGTCATCGCCCTCGCGGCGGACGAACGCGATGACCTGCTCGTTGCGCGGCTGGAAGACCTGGACCTTGAGCCCATAGCGCGCTTCGATCTGCGGCAACAGGCCCAGGGTCTCGGCATGCAGCTTGCCGGTGTCCAGCGTGGCGATGTCGATAGTCAGCCGATGGCGGGCGATCAGGTCGGTGATCACCATGTCCTCGACGCCCAGGCTGCTGCTCTGGATCAGGCCGTCGCCGTGCTGGATGCTGGCGTCCTGCAGGCGCTGCAGGGCGGCGGCGATCTTGCCGCTCAGGTCCAGGCCGGGCTTGGCGTACAGGCCGATGGCGTTACCCGCATCGGTCTTGGCCCAGGGCAGGCTGCTGACTTCGCTCATCGTGCAAACACCGGACGGGCTTCGACCACATCGCCCTGGTAATAGCCTTCGGCGAAGAAAGCCAGCGCGCGCTTGCCGGCTTCGATCGACTGATCGCCGCGCATCTGCACCTCGTCGAAACCGGTGCGGTGCAGCAACTGCAGCATGTCGACCAGCACCTCGCCGCGGGCGCGGATCGCACCCGCATAGCGATGGCGGGCACGCAGCAGCCGGGCCTGGCTGTAGGCGCGGCCATCGGTCCACTTCGGGAACTCGAGCACGACGACGGCGATGCGCTCCAGGTCGGGCACGATCTGCGCGACCTCAAAGTCGTTCGGCAACTCGAGCGCGATCTTGATGTCCGCGGGCCAATGGCTGCGCACCGCATGCCATTGCTCCAGCGTCAGCAGGCGGTTGGCCGCCGGGTCCGGATCCGGCTTGGGGCCGTCCTCGCCCACCGCGTGTTGCCAGTTGTCGGTATGGGGGTCGATGAAACGCATGGTCGTCAGACTCGGGCGGTTTGCACGCGCACGGCATTCGCCGCGGTCTTGAAGGGGTCGAGGCCGATGCGCTTCACGGTGTCGATGAAGCGCTCCCCCGCATGGCGCTGGCTCTTGTAGGTGTCGAGCACCGCCTCGACCGCGTCGGCGATCTCGTCGGCGCTGAAGCTCGGGCCGATGACCTTGCCGGCGACGGCGGCGCCGGACAGCGTGCTGCCATCGCTGCCGCCCAGGGTCAGCTGGTACCACTCGGCGCCGTCCTTGTCGACGCCAAGCACGCCGATGTGGCCGCTGTGGTGGTGGCCGCAGCTGTTGATGCAGCCGCTGATGTGCAGATCGATGTCGCCGAGGTCTTCGAGCTCGTCGAGGTCCTGGTAGCGCTCGGCGATCGCCGCGGCCAAGGGCAGCGAACGCGCATTGGCCAGCGCGCAGTAATCGCCGCCGGGGCAGGCGATCTGGTCGGTCAGGCGGCCGGCGTTCGGCGTCGCAAAGCCGGCGGCGCGCGCCGCCTGGAACAGGGCGGGCAGATCGGCCTCGCGCACCCAGGGCAGCACCAGGTTCTGACGGTGCGTGACACGCAGCTCGCCCTGGCTGTAGCGGTCGGCGAGCGCAGCGGCGCTGTCCATCACGTCGGCCGAGGCATCGCCCGGCGGGATGCCGACGCGCTTCAGGCTCAGGGTCACGGCGCGGAAACCGGCGACGCGGTGCGCGTGCACATTGCGCTCCACCCAGCGCGCGTAGGCGGGCTCGGGGTTCAGCGCGGCGATGTCGAGCGACGGCGACGGGCGTACATCGGCCGGGTCGACGAAATAGGCCTTGACGCGGGCCAGCTCGGCCTCGGGGATCAGCTGCTCATGGCCACCGAGGTCGCCCTCGAGGATGGCCTTGAACTCGGCGTTCACCGCATCGACGAACTTCTGGCCCTCGGCCTTGACGAGGATCTTGATGCGCGCCTTGTACAAGTTGTCGCGCCGGCCGGCGAGGTTGTAGACGCGCACGATGGCCTCGATGAAGACGAGGATCTGCTGCCAGGGTACGAAGCTCGCGACCTCGGTGGCGATGATGGGCGTGCGGCCCATGCCACCGCCGACGAAGACCTGGAAGCCGACCTCGCCCGCCTCGTTGCGACGCAGCTGCAGGCCGATGTCATGCCAGAGGATGGCGGCGCGGTCTTCCAAGGCGCCGCTCACCGCGATCTTGAACTTGCGCGGCAGATGGGCGAACTCCGGGTGCAGGGTCGACCACTGGCGCAGGATCTCGCAGTAGGGGCGCGGATCGACGATCTCGTCGGGCGCGATGCCGGCAAAGGCGTCCGAGGTGATGTTGCGGATGCAGTTGCCGCTGGTCTGGATGCCGTGCATGTCGACCGCGGCGAGCAGCTCCATGACCTCGGCGCTTTTGTCCAGCGGGATCCAGTTGTATTGCAGGTTCTGCCGCGTCGTGAAATGGCCGTAGCCGCCCTGGCCCTTGAACGGGCCTTCGGACACGATGTCGTAGTCGCGGGCGATGCGGGCCAGCTGGCGCAGCTGGGTTGAGCTCAGCTCGCCATAGGGCACGGCGACGCGCAGCATCGGCGCATGGCGCTGGATGTACCAGCCGTTCTGCAGGCGCAGCGCGCGGAAGTCATCGGTGGACAGTTGGCCCTTGTAATGGCGTTCCAGCTGGTCGCGGTACTGCGCGGCGCGCTGGTGCACGAAGTGGCGGTCGAAGGCGGTGTAGCGGTACATATCAGGCGACAGCCTTGTAGATATTGAAGGCGCTGATCAAGACGATGGTCGTGCCGACCAGGCCGAGCAAGGCCTTGGTATGCAGCTTCTTGGTCAGCAGCGCGGCAAACGGTGCGGCGAACAGGCCGCCCAGCACCAGGCCGGCGACGGTGACCCAGGGGCTTTCCGGCACCAGGGCGGCGAACACGCCGGCGCTGATGAAGGTCAGGAAGAACTCGGCCAGGTTGACCGAGCCGATGGTGATGCGCGGGTCGTTGCCGCGGCCGACCAGGGTGGTGGTGACGACGGGGCCCCAGCCGCCGCCGCCGACGGCATCCAGGAAGCCGCCGAATAGGCCGAGCTTGGCGACATGGCGGGGCTCGCCGCGCTGCGGGCGCAGCTTGCGGAAGATCTTGCTGATCACGTACAGCCCCATCAGCAGCAGGTAGGCGGCGATGAAGGGCTTGATGAAGTCGCCGTCCACCGTGGACACCAGCCAGGCGCCGCTGGCCGCGCCGATCATGCCGGGCACCAGCAGGCGCAGGAACAGGGACTTGCTGACATTGCCCAGCTTGATGTGCGAGATGCCGGAGACCCCGGTGGTGAAGACCTCGGCGATGTGCACAGACGCACTGGCCACCGCCGGGCTGCTGCCGGTGGCGAGCAAAAAGCTGGTCGAGGTGATGCCATAGGCCATGCCCAGCGCGCCATCCACGGTCTGCGCCAGCAGGCCGACGGCGACCGCGGCCCAGAACTCCTGGCTGGCCAGGGCCTCGGCAATGATCTGGAAGCCGGTATGCCCGCTCGGCTGGTTGAACAGTCGCGAGGCCAGCGCGATCGTCACCGCCATCAGCAGGAAGACCACCGACCACATGGCGACGCGCAGCACCGGATGGCCGGCATCACCAGCATGGGTGACGGCGTTTTCCAGCGGCGGCAGGCCGAGCGCCTCGTGCTCGGCATTGACCGGGTTGCTGCTCAGGTCGAGGTCGCGGACTTTCATGGAGGACGCGACTCTAGGGATAAACCTATATTCGAAAAACGAATTTCTAGTTGTTCAAGTATTTCGAACGGGAATAAACGAGTGCTGGAGCAGCAGTTCCGCCATCTCGCGCAGCCGCGCCGGCCAGGCGGCCGGGCCGGCGTCCAGCAGCTCGCGCAATCGCTGGGCCTCGGCCAGCGGGTCGCCGTCGCTGTCCCAAAGCGGCGCGTCCTCGGCCTCGGCCGCCGGCGGGGGCAGGCTTTGCCCGGCATCGAACAGCTGCAGCGACGGCGGCCGGCGCGGGTGCGGGTAGGCCTCGCCCTCGCAGCCCTTGAGCAGCAGCGCCGCGCCGCCGTCGGCGGCGGTCTGCTGCGGCAGCGCGGCCGTCAGGCGCTCCAGGAAGTCGCCATGGGTGACGGCAACCACGCGCAGGCTGCGCCCCGGTGCCGGGTCGATCAGCTTGGCCAGGGTATGCGCGCTATTGCGCAGGCCCAGGCGCGGGCGCAGCGCCATCAGGCGGTCCAGGCCGGGGCAAAGCGCCGCCGTGGGCAGCACGGCCAGCCCTCGCTGGCCGATCCGCTCGGCCGCTTGCTCGACGCTGCCGCACAGCGAGTGCCCCAGGGCCTCGAGCAGCGCGAAGCTGTCGAATCGGGCATCGCCAAAGTCGCTGCGCCCATGCACCAGCACCGGCACACCCTGGGCGGCCAGGTGCAAGGCGAGCAAGGGCATGGTGTTGAGCAGCTTGCGCCCGCCGTTCAGGGTCGGCAGCAGCAGCAGACGGCGCGGCCCGTCGACCGGCAGGCGGGCGCAGCGCGGCTGCAGCGCGTCGGCAAAGCCGAGCAGCTCGTCGACCGCCTCGCCCTTGACGCGCAGTGCCAGCACGATGGCGCCCAGGCGCAGCTCGTCGACCTCGCCGTCCAGCATGGCGCCGAAGAGCTGGGCCGCCAGCTCGCGCGGCAGATCACGGGCGCCGCGCGCGCCGCGGCCGATTTCCTTGATGAGGGCGGGCAGGTCCAGGGCCATATTCGGGCCAGTGTAGGCAGGCATTAAACTGCCGGCCTTCCTGCGAGGCGCATCCGCCCGCGGGATCGGGCCGTGCCATTGGGGCTTCTGGCTGTCAAACCTACCAATCGAAAGCCACACCATGGGCAACAAGATCGTCACCGAGGCCGACCGCAAGGCCACCCCGCGCCCCGTCGCCCCCAAGGGCGTCAGCTTCACCACCGGCCGCGGCCAGAAGCGCAGCCAGGAGCGCGGTTCGCACACCCGCAGCAAGAAGAACCCGGGTAAGCGTCCGCACCAGGGCTGATCGCTCCCCTCATCGATCCCGTGCGGCGCCCCAGGGCGCCGCCGTCTTTTGGTCGTCCATGCTGCGAATCACCGACCTGCGCCTGCCTTTGAGCCACCCCGAGCCCGCGTTGCGCGAGGCGGTGCTGCAGCGCCTGGGTCTGCAGCCGCAGCAACTGCTGGGCTTCACCGTGTTCAAGCGCGCCCACGATGCGCGCAAGAAGACGGCGATGCAGCTGATCTACACCGTGGACTGCGAGCTGGCCTCGCCCGAGCTGGAGGCGGCGCTGCTCGCCAAGGGCGACCCGCATCTGCGCACCAGCCCCGACACCCGCTACCGCCTGCAGGGCGTGGCGCCGGCCGACTTCTATGCCGGCGAAAGCAAGCTTCGGCCGGTGATCGTCGGCTTCGGGCCTTGCGGCTTGTTCGCCGCCCTGGTGCTGGCCCAGATGGGCTTGCGGCCCATCGTGCTGGAGCGCGGCCGCGCGGTGCGCGAGCGCACCAAGGACACCTGGGGCCTGTGGCGCCAGGGCGTGCTCAAGCCGGAATCGAATGTGCAGTTCGGCGAGGGGGGGGCAGGCACCTTCTCAGACGGCAAGCTCTACAGCCAGATCTCCGACCCGCGCCATCTGACGCGCAAAGTGCTGACCGAGTTCGTCAAGGCCGGCGCGCCCGAGGAGATCCTCTTCGTCAGCAAGCCGCATATCGGCACCTTCCGCCTGGTCAGCATGATCGAGAAGATGCGGGCCGACATCGTGGCGCTCGGTGGCGAGATCCGCTTCGAGCAGAAGGTCAGCGATCTGCTGATCGAGGACGGCGCGGTGCGCGGTCTGGTGCTGGAATCCGGCGAGCAGATCCGCGCCGACCAGGTGGTGCTGGCCCTCGGCCATAGCGCCCGCGACACCTTCCAGATGCTGCACGCCCGCGGCGTCTACATGGAAGCCAAACCCTTCTCGATCGGCTACCGCATCGAGCACCCGCAGTCGCTGATCGACGCGGCGCGCTTTGGCCCGAACGCCGGCAACCCCATCCTCGGTGCCGCCGACTACAAGCTGGTCCACCACGCGAAGAACGGCCGCTCGGTCTACAGCTTCTGCATGTGCCCGGGCGGTACCGTGGTCGCGGCCACGTCCGAGCCGGAGCGCGTGGTCACCAATGGCATGAGCCAGTATTCGCGCGCCGAGCGCAATGCCAATGCCGGCATCGTCGTCGGCATCAGTCCGCAGGACTACCGCCAGGACGGGCTCAAGGAAGGCCCGGTCAATCCGCTCGATGGCATGGCCTTCCAGCGCATCTGGGAGTCGCGCGCCTACGAACTGGGCGAGGGCGGCTACCGCGCGCCGGCGGCCCTGGTCGGCGACTTCATCAAGCGCCAGAAGTCCACGGTGCTGGGCGAGGTCGAGCCCAGCTACAAGCCGGGTATCACGCTGACCCAGCTGGCCGAGAAGGGCCGCGGCAGCCTGCCGGATTACGCGCTGGAGGCGATCCGCGAGGCGCTGCCCGCCTTCGGCCGGCAGATCCGCGGGTTCGATCGGCCGGATGCCTTGCTCACCGGGGTCGAGACCCGCACCTCGTCGCCGCTGCGCATCACCCGCGGTCGCGACTACCAGAGCCTGAACGTCCGCGGCCTCTACCCGGCCGGCGAGGGCGCCGGTTATGCCGGCGGCATCATGTCGGCCGGCGTCGATGGCATCGAGGTCGCCGAGGCCCTGGGCCGCGCGCTGCTGGGCCTGGAGCCGCATCCCGCATGAGCCTGCTGCGTCGCCTGTTGCTGCTGGCCTTGCTGAGCGGGCTGGCCGCCTGCTCGGTGCTCAGCCCGCCGCCGGCGCCGTCCGTCGGTCCGCCCGGCCCGCCATCGATCGACCCGCAGCCGCCCAAGGTATTGCGCGCGCCGAAAATTGGCCTGGCCCTCGGCGGCGGCGCGGCGCGCGGCTTTGCGCACATCGGCGTGATCCAGGTGCTGGAGGAGAACGGCATCAAGCCCGACCTCGTCGTCGGCACCTCGGCCGGTTCGCTGGTCGCCGCGCTCTATGCCAGCGGCAAGAGCGGCGCCGAGCTGGCCCGCCTGGCCGAGACGATGGACGAGGGCGCAATCACCGACTGGAGCTTCCCGCTGCGCGGCCTGATCCGCGGCGAGGCCCTGGCCCGCTATGTGCGCGCGCAGACCGGTGGCAAGACTATCGAGCAGATGGCGATCCCGCTGGGCATCGTGGCGACTCAGCTGGCCGACGGCCAGGGCGTGATGTTCCGCCAGGGCGATCTCGGTCAGGCGGTGCGTGCCAGTTCCGCGGTGCCGGCGGTGTTCCAGCCGGTTGAGATCAGCGGCAAGCTTTTTGTCGACGGTGGTCTGGTCGCGCCGGTGCCGGTGCGCTACGCGCGGCAGATGGGCGCCGAGGCCATCATCGCCATCGACATCAGCTCGCCGCCCAACCCCCAGGTGCGCACCGACCCCTTCAGCCTCTTGATGCAGACCGTGGCGATCATGGGCAGAAGCATCAACAGCCTGGAACTGCGCGATGCCGAGCTGGTGCTGCGCCCCGAGCTGAACGGCGTGGCGAGCAGCGATTTCACGGCGCGCAAGCAGGCCATCGCTGCCGGCCGCGCCGCGGCCTTGGCGGCGCTGCCGCGCATCAAGGCGGTGGTCGCACCGCGCTAGCCGATCACCAACCGCCGGGCAGCGGCTTGATCAGGCGCAGGCCATCGGCCACCGCCTCGACATAGCCGCCGCGCTCCAGGTCCTTCATGATGCGGCTGACCATCTCGCGCGAACAGCCGATCTGCGACGCCCAGTCGCGGTGCGTGCGCTGGCCGGCGACCAGGCGGCTGCCGTCGGGCAGGGGCCTGGCCTCGGCCTCCAGCGCGGCCTTGAGCCGGCCATAGACATCGTTGAGCGCCAGGGACTTGAGCTTGACGGTGATGTTGCGCACGCGGCGGATCACCTTGGTCAGCAGCTCCAGCGCGAACTCCGGCGCCTCGCGCAGGTAGTCGACGAGCAGCTCGCGCGGCACCATCACGCAGACGCAGGCCTCGACCGCCGCCACGCTGGCCGAGCGCTCGCCGCCGTCCAGGCTCATCTCGCCGACGTAATCGCCGGGCTCGCAATAGCCGTAGATCACATCGCGGTCGGCGACCGCGCTGGAGCCGTAGACGCGCAGCCGGCCCTCGACCAGGATGAACAGCGAATCGCCGCGGTCGCCCTCGTGGATCAGCACCGTGCCGCGCGGGTAGCGGCGCAGTTGGCCGCGCTGGGCCAGCGCGCGCAGATGGGGCGAGAGACCGTCGAAGCTGGGGCCGTCCATGCCGGCATGCTAGCCGGCCAGGTGCAGTACTTGACTAGCCGGGCAAACGCTGTGCCATCGGGGGCAGCCCGGCCATGCGGTGCAGCAGCGCGCGGATGCTGGACGCACCGACCTTGGCGCGCAGGCTGCCGATGTGCGAGCGTACGGTGGCGATGCCGACGCTGAGCCGCTCGGCGATCTCGTCCGGCGCATGGCCGTCAGCCAGGGCCTCCAGCACGCGCTGCTCGCAGGGCGTCAGCCCATACTGGCTGGCGAACCATTGCAGCATGCAGCGGTCGCCCAGGTGGCGGCGGCCGAGCACCAGCATGGCCAGGCCCTCGGCGCCGGGCACCGGCACCACGGCGACCGACATCGCCTCGCCGGCGGCGTCCAGCGTGAGCAGGCGGCGCCGGCCACCGGTCTGCGCCGCGACCAGGGCCTGGTGCAGCGGCGCGACATCGGCGGCCTCGCGGGCCCGCACGCGGCCGGCGAACAGCTGCAGCGGGTGGTCGGCGGTCAGCTCGTGGCGGGCGCGGCGGTTGGCGTGGCAGAGCTGGCCCTCGATGTCGACGACGACGATGGCGACGTCCAGCTCATCGAGCACGCCGGCCATCCAGGTCTGCGGCGCGGCGGCCTGCAGCAGCGAATTGGTGGGGTTCATGGCGACTCCATCGCGGTTGATCGGATGGCTGTCAGCGTAGGCAGAAGCGCTGCTTCCGTGCGGTGCAGGCGCCGGACTGCGCTTGTGCGAAATTCACCTCGGCTCAGCCGGCGGCGGCGAGTTGCTCCGGGGTGTTGAGATTGGGCAGCAGGCCGGGCCAGTCCAGCAGCCGCGCGCCCTGGTCCATCAGGCAGCCGGCCAGCGAGGGCTGTTCGGCGAGGCGGGCGGCGAGCCGCGGCGCCAGCCGGCGATGCACCAGCGCATGCGCCGGCTGCAGCCGGCCATCGGCAGAGCGCGGCAACACGGCCGCGGCATCGCCCCGCGCCGCCCAGAGCGCAGCACCCAGCTCAGGCGGCAGCTGCGGCGCGTCGCAGGGCACGGTCCAGACCCAGTCCAGGCCCTGGCGCTCGGCCTCGCCCAGGGCCGCGATCAAGCCGGCCAGCGGGCCGGCGAAGGCGCCCGGGTCGGCGTCGCCGAACACCGGCGCGCCCAGCTGCGCATAGCGCTCGGCATGGCGGTTGCAACTGATCGCCACGGCCTGCACCTGCGGGCGCAGCGCCTCCAGCACCCAGGCGGCCAGCGGCCGGCCGCGCCAGTCCAGCAGGCCCTTGTCGACCCCGCCCATGCGCTGGCCGCGACCGCCGGCCAGCACGACGCCGAGCGCGGGGATCAGCTCAGCCCCCGATGTAGTGCATCTCGACCCGCTCGCCCTGCGCCGCCGCCGTCTCGGCGCGGCGCAGCTGCGAGTAGCGGTCGCTGCGCTGCTGCCAATGCGCGGCGAGCAGGGCGGCGATCGCCTCGTCGCTGCTCTTGCCATCGCGCAGCAGCTCGCGCAGCGGCAGGCCGGACTGCGCGAACAAGCAGGTGTAGAGCCGGCCGTCGGTCGACAGGCGCGCACGGTTGCAGTCGCCGCAGAAGGCCTGGGTGACGCTGCTGATCAGGCCGATCTCGCCGGCGCCGTCCTCGTAGGCCCAGCGCTCCGCCGTCTCGCCCGGCTGGGCGGCCGCCAGCGGCCGCAGCGGCCAGCGCGCCTGCAGGCGGGCGAGCAGCTCGCGGCTGGGCAGCACCTGGTCCAGCCGCCAGCCGTTCCGGTTGCCGACGTCCATGTACTCGATGAAGCGCAGCACCACGCCGCTTGAGCGGAAATGCGCGGCCATGGCCTCGATCTGCTCATCATTGACGCCGCGCTGCACGACCATATTGACCTTGATCGGTCCGAGGCCGGCGGCCTGCGCCGCCGCGATGCCGGCGAGCACCTCGGCGACCGGGAAGTCGACGTCGTTCATGCGTTTGAACACCGCGTCGTCCAGCGCGTCCAGGCTGACCGTGACGCGCTGCAGGCCGGCGGCCTTCAGCCGGGCCGCCTGCCGGGTGAGCAGGCTGCCATTGGTGGTCAGGGTCAGGTCCAGCGCTTCGCCCTCGGGCGTGCGCAGCGCTGCCAGCTGGGCGATCAGCTTGTCCAGGTCGCGCCGCAGCAGCGGCTCGCCGCCGGTCAGGCGCAGCTTGCGCACGCCCAGGGAGATGAAGACGCGCGCCAGTCGCGTGATCTCCTCGAAGCTGAGCAGGGCCGCCTGCGGCAGGAATTGATAGCCGGGACCGAAATGGTCCTTGGGCATGCAATAGGCGCAGCGGAAATTGCAGCGGTCGGTGACCGAGATGCGCAAATCATGCAGCGGCCGGGCCAGTGCATCCAGCGGCTTGCCGGCAATGGCGGCGGCTGGCGGCCGAGGCCGCAGGCTGCTCAGGGGGATTCGGACCTCGCTCACCATCGGCATGCTAGCCGCTGAGCGCCGGCCCGGCGCTCAGGAGGGGCTGGTGGCAGCGGGCGCGCGGCGCGCGCCGGTGAAGCGCTTGGACCAGTAGGCGTCGCGCATGTCCTCGACGCGCACCACCGCGCCGGCGCGCGGCGCGTGGATGAACTTGCCCTCGCCGAGATAAATGCCGACGTGGGAGAAGGTGCGGCGCATGGTGTTGAAGAAAACCAGGTCACCGGGCTTGAGCTCGTCGCGCGGAATGCTCAGCAGATTGGCCAGGCGGGCCTGCTCGTCGGCGCGGCGCGGTAGCACCAGGCCAACGGACTTTTCGAAGATGTAGCGGGTGAAGCCGCTGCAGTCGAAGCCCTGCTCGACGTTGTTGCCGCCGCGCACATAGGGCACGCCGAGGAAGCCCATCGCCGAATGCACCAGGCGCTTGGCGCCGTCGCGCACCGGCGTCAGCCAGTCGGCGCCGTCGCCATCGGCCACCGGGCCGGTCCAGCCGCGCTCTTGCAGGAAGCGGTCCAAGGCGTTGCCCACCGACGTTGCGCTGCTGGCCGCCGTCGCCGGGGCGGGAGCGCCCTCGGGGTGCGGCGGGCCGACCGGCGCGGCCAGCGCGGCGGACAGGCTAAGGCTCAGCAGGCAAAGAAGCGGCAGTCGCAAAACGCGTTGAGGTCGGTGAAGGAGGGCAGGCCGCGCGAAGGGCGGCCTGTGTGGCGGGCCCGGACTTCGGGCGGCGCGAAGTGTCAATTCTTCCGACAGCGCTTGTCAAGCCGAAGCGGTCTCCAAATGCGTCCAGATCCCGGAAAAACCCTGAATCCTGACAAGCAGTTACGTCAGCCGCCGGTCAGTCAGTGCGGCACAGAATCGATCTCCAGTTTGCGCGAAGGACTGCCATGCCTGCAGCGATTTCCAGGGCCGCCGACCCCAGCGGCCGCTATGCCGATGTCTACCGCCGCTCCATCGACGACGCCGAGGCCTTCTGGGCCGAGCAGGCGTCGCGCATCGACTGGTTCACGCCGTTTGCGCAGGTACTCGACGCCAGCCGCCCGCCGTTTGCGCGCTGGTTCGTCGGCGGGCGCACCAATCTCTGTCACAACGCCGTCGACCGCCACGCGGCGCGCCGGCCGGACGCGCAGGCGCTGATCTGGCACTCGACCGAAGTCGACAAGGAGCAGGTCTGGAGCTTTGCCGAGCTGCTGGCCGAGGTGCAGGCCATGGCGGCGAGCCTGCAGGACGCCGGCGTCGGCGAAGGCGACCGCGTGTTGATCTACTGCCCGATGCTGCCGCAGGCGGTGTTTGCCATGCTGGCCTGCGCGCGCATCGGTGCCATTCACTCCGTCGTCTTCGGTGGCTTCGCCGCTGGCAGCCTGGCCGGGCGCATCGACGATTGCACGCCCAAGCTGATCGTCAGCTGCGACGCCGGCAGCCGCGGCGGCAAGCTGACCGCCTTCCAGCCGCTGCTGGAAGAGGCGATGCGCCTGGCCGCTCACAAGCCGGCGCAGGTGCTGTGGTTCGACCGCGGTCTGCAGCCGCTGCAGCCGCGGCCGGGTCGCGATCTGCTCTGGGACGCCGAGCGCGAGCGCTGCTGGGGCCGCGCCGTGCCCTGCGTGGCGTTGGAATCCAATGCCGTCAGCTACACGCTCTACACCAGCGGCACCACCGGCCGGCCCAAGGGCGTGCAGCGCGATGTCGGTGGCTATGCGGTGGCGCTGGCCGCCTCGATGGCGCTGATCTTCGACGGCCGCGAGGGTGAGAGCTATTTCTCGACCTCGGACATCGGCTGGGTGGTGGGCCACAGCTACATCGTCTACGGACCGCTGATTGCCGGCATGGCGACGGTCATGTACGAAGGCCTGCCCATCCGTCCTGACCCCGGCATCTGGTGGCGGCTGGTGGAGAAGTACAAGGTCACGGTGATGTTCAGTGCGCCGACCGCGGTGCGCGTGCTCAAGAAGGCCGATCCCAGCTATCTGCAGCAGGCGGACCTGAGCTCGCTGCGCGCGCTCTTCCTGGCCGGCGAGCCGCTGGACGAGCCGACCGCGCGCTGGATACGCGACGCGCTGGGCAAGCCGGTGATTGACAACTACTGGCAGACCGAGACCGGCTGGCCCATCCTCACCCTGGCGCGGGGCGTGGCCGAAATGCATGAGCGCCTGGGCAGTCCCGGTGTGCCCATGCCTGGCTACCGCGCGCTGATCGTCGACCCTGAAACCGGCGAGGACCTCGTCGAGCCCGGCCAGAAAGGCGTGTTGGCCATCGACTACCCGCTGCCCCCGGGCTGCCTGCAAACCGTCTGGGGCGACGACGCGCGCTTCGTCAACACCTACTGGTCGAGCATTCCGGGCCGTCAGCTGTACTCGACCTTCGACCTCGCGATGCGCGATGCCGACGGCTACACCTTCATCCTCGGCCGCAGCGACGACGTCATCAATGTCGCCGGCCACCGGCTGGGCACGCGGGAGATCGAGGAATGCATTGCCGGGCTCGGTTCGGTGGCCGAGGTCGCGGTCGTCGGCGTTGCCGACGAGCTCAAGGGCCAGGTCGCGGTGGCCTTCGTGGTGGCCAGGCAGGCGATGGCCGACGAGGTGCTCACCGCGCAGGTGATGCAGCAGGTCAACGAGCAGCTTGGCGCGGTGGCGCGGCCGGCGCGGGTGGTCGTCGTGGCCGCCCTGCCCAAGACGCGCTCCGGCAAGCTGTTGCGCCGCGCCATGCAGGCCTTGTGCGAGGGCCGCGAGATCGGCGATCTGTCGACGCTGGAGGATGCGGCCACGCTACAGGCGCTGGCGGAGCGCTTGCGCCCGGCGTGAACGGCGTCACGGCGCGTTCGGCCTCCTGACCGGCATCGTCGCCCGGCGTGCGATCTGCACACTGCGGCGGCGTTGCGCTCCTGCAGCATGGGCACCAGTCACCCACCGGAGCCTCTCGTGCGCCTCACCGCCATCGCCGCCCTCGTCCTCAGCGCCGTGTTGCCCTGCGCGCAGGCGAACAGCAATCTGGTCGTCAATGGCAGCTTCGAGGCCACCGCGGTGGCCCCGGGCGGCTGGGTGAACGTGGCGAGCATCGAGGGCTGGACCTGGCTGGCCGGTCCGGGCACGGGCTTCGAGCTGCGCAACAACGCCGTCGGCACCGCCTTCGACGGCAGCAACTTCATCGAACTCGACACCAACGGCAACACCACCATCGGCCAGAGTTTCACCAACCTGGTGGCTGGCGGCATCTACCAGCTGAGCTTTGCCTATTCGCCCCGCATCAACGAGTCGACCGGGACCAATGGCATCCAGGTGCTGTGGAACGGTCAGCAACTGGGCAACACCTTGAGCGCACAGGGCGGCAATGTGCACGGCTGGGTGGTGCACAGCTTCGACGTCAGCGCGCTGGCCGGCACCAACTGGCTGAGCTTCCGTGCGGTCGGCAAGAGCGACAGCCTGGGCGGTTCGCTCGACGCCGTGCGCCTGGTCAGCCAGGTGCCCGAGCCGACCAGCTACGCGCTGATGCTCGGCGGCCTGTTCGCCATCGCGGCGCTGAAGCGCCGCCGTCAGCCAACCCGCTAGGTCGGCACAACGGCGGTCACCTCGATCTCCACCTTGGCGCGGTCCTCGATGAGGGCCGCGACCTGCACCGCGCTCATCGCGATCGCGTAATTGCCGATCAGCTCCTTGAAGGCGGCACCGACCTCGCGGCCGGCCGCCAGGTACTCGCGCTTGTCGGTCACATACCAGGTCATGCGCACGATGTGCTGGGGGCCAGCGCCGCCGGCGGCGAGCACGGCGACGATGTTTTTCAGCGCCTGGCGGGTCTGCGCGGCGAAGTCGTCGGATTCGAAAGCTTCGTGCTCGTTCCAGCCGATCTGGCCGGCGACATGGATCTGGCGGCCGCTGGCGGCGACGCCGTTCGCATAGCCACGCGGACGCTTCCAGCCCGGGGGCAGCAGGGCTTCATGCATGGGCGGGTTCTCCGGATTCTTGGAAACGCAGCAGCGCGCTGCGCAGGTCCTCGGGAATGGCGATCGCGCGGTGGGAGTCCAGCGAGGTCGTGACCAGGGTCTGGCGCGTGACGACGCGCAGCTCGGCGCCGGCGCTCAGCTGCAGCGCCAGCTCGATCGAGCGCGAGCCGATGCGCGCCAGCGCCAGGCCGAGCTCGACCTCGTCGCCATGGCGGCTGACGGCGCGGAACTCGGTCTGCAGCGCCACGATGGGCAGGCCGATGCGGCGCGGGCCGATCAGCTCCGCATAGCCGATGCCCAGTCCCTCGTTGAACCAGTCCTCAACCAGGCCGTTGAACATCACGAAGAGCTGCGGGTAGAAGACGATGCCGGCCGGATCGCAGTCGGAAAAGCGGATCAGGCGCTGGCGCGTGAACGGCGGGCTCATGCCAGGTCCTTGAGCCGGAAGCGCTGCAGCTTGCCGGTCTGCGTGCGCGGCAGCTGGTCGACGAAGAGCAGCGCGCGCGGGTATTTATAGGGCGCGATCTGCGCCTTGACGAACTCCTGCAGGCTCTTGGCGAGTTCCTCGCTCGCTTCAATACCGGCGCGCAGCACCACGCAGGCCTTGACGACCTGGCCGCGTTCCTCGTCGGCGATGCCGGTGACGCCGCATTCGGCGACCGCCGGGTGCTGCAACAGCACCTCCTCGACCTCGGGCGCGGCGATGTTGTAGCCGGCCGAGATGATCATGTCGTCGGTGCGCGCGTGGTAACGGAAATAGCCGTCGGCATCGACCGAGTAGGCGTCGCCGGTGAGGTTCCAGCCGTCCTGCACGTATTGCAGTTGGCGCGCGTCGCTCAGGTAGCGGCAGCCGGTCGGGCCCTTGACGCGCAGGCGGCCGACCTCGCCGACGGGCACCGGCTTGCCGTTCGCATCGACGACCTCGGCGCGGTAGCCGGGCACGACCTTGCCGGTGGCGCCTGGCCTGGCGTTTTCTTCGTCGGCGGAGATGAAGATATGCAGCAGCTCGGTGGCGCCGATGCCGTCGATCAGCTCGATGCCGGTGGCTTCGCGCCAGAGCTGGCGAGTCGCCGCCGGCAGGGCCTCGCCGGCCGACACGCATTTGCGCAGGCGGCTGGCGCGCAGCGCAGCGCCTTGGGCGGCCAGCGCGCGGTAGGTGGTCGGCGCGGTGAACAGCACGGTCGCGCCCTCGGCGACGATGGCCTCGAAGAGCTGCGGCGGCGCCGCCTTCTCCAGCAGCACGCTGGAGGCGCCGATGCTCATCGGGAACAGGGCGAGGCCGCCGAGGCCGAAGGTGAAGGCCAGCGGCGGGCTGCCGATGAAGACGTCGTCCGCGTTCGCCCTCAAGACATGCGGCGGCCAGCAGTGGCAGATCGCCAGCACGTCGCGGTGGTGGTGCATGGTCGCCTTCGGCACGCCGGTGGTGCCCGAGGTGAAGGCGAGGATGCAGCAGTCGGTCGCGGCGGTGGCGACGGCGGGGAAGGGCGCGTTGTGAGCGGCCATTGCGGCCTCCAGCTCGCCCTCACCGCGGTAGTGGCGGATCTGCTTCAGGGTCTCGCTGCCGGCCGCCGCTTCCTTCAGGTCATCGGCCAGGGCCGCGTCGCAAAGCGCATGCGTGATCTGGGCGATGTCGATGATGGTGCGCAGCTCCTTGGCGCGCAGCAGCGGCATCGTCGAGACCGCGATGCCGCCGGCCTTGATGACGGCGAACCAGCAGGCCAGGGCCATCGGGTGATTGGGGCCGCGCAGCAGCACGCGATTGCCGGGGACCAGGCCCATGTCATTGACGAGCACATGGGCGATGCGGTCGGCCTGCGCTTGCAGCTGGCGGTAGCTCCAGGCCGGGCCGCCGGGTGCGCGGACGCAAGGCCTTTCGCCCCAGCCGCGTTCGGTGATCGCCTTGTCGAGCAGCTCGGCGCCGCAATTGAGCTGCTCGGGGAACTGCAGCTCGGGCAGTTCGAAGAGGAACTCCGGCTGCTGCTCCGGCGGCGGCAGATGCTGTTCGGCGAAGCGGTCGATGTGCGCGGTCTTGCTCATGAATCAGCTTCCTTTAGCAGTTCGCGGGCAATGATGAGTTGCTGGACCTCGGTCGCGCCCTCGTAGATGCGCAGCGCGCGGATCTCGCGGTAGAGGCGCTCGACCGGCTGCTCGCTGACCACGCCGAGTCCGCCATGCAGCTGCAGCGCGGCGTCGATCACGGCCTGCGCGCCCTCGGTGGCGGCCAGCTTGGCCATCGCCGCCTCGCGGGTGACGTTCCGTCCTTGATCGCGCATCCAGGCCGCGCGGTAGGTGAGCAGCGCGGCGCTGTCGATGGTGGTCGCCATCTGCGCGAGCCTGGCCTGGGTCAGCTGCAGATCGGCGAGGCGGCCGCCGAACATCGGTCGCTTGCGCGCGCGCTGCAGGCCCTCGGCCAGCGCGCGGCGCGCGAAGCCCAGGGCCGCGGCGGCTACCGAGGTGCGGAACACATCCAGCGTGCGCATCGCCAGCTTGAAGCCCTGGCCGGGCTCGCCCAGGCGCTGGCTGGCCGGGATACGGCAGTTGGCGAAGCACAGCCTGGCCAGCGGGTGCGGCGCGATCACCTGGATGCGCTCGGCGATCTCGAATCCCGGCGCATCGGCGTCGACGATGAAGGCGGTGATGCCGCGCGAACCGGCCGCCTCGCCGGTGCGCGCGAAGACGACGTAGAAATCGGCGATGCCGCCGTTGGAGATCCAGGTCTTCTCGCCGCTCAGCACATAGTGATCGCCATCGAGTCGCGCGCTGCACTGCATGGCGGCGACGTCGGAGCCGGCCTCGGGTTCGGACAAGGCAAAGGCGGCGATGGCCTCGCCGCGCTCGACGCGGGTCAGGTAGCGGGCTTGCTGTTCGGGTGTCCCGTCCAGCGAGATCGCGCCCGAGCCCAGGCCTTGCATCGCGAACGCGAAGTCGGCCAGGCTGGCGTGGCGGGCCAGGGTCTCGCGGATCAGGCAGATCGCGCGCGTGTCGATGCCGCGGCCTGCTTGAGCGATCGCATGCTTCAGCCAGCCGTCGCGGCCGAGGCGGCGTACCAGGTCCACGCAGATCGCGTCGACGTCGGGGCCATGGGCGTCGCCGAGTTCGCGCTGGCACCAGGCCTCCAGCTGCGCGGCCAGCTCCCGGTGATGCGGCTCGAAGAAGGGCCAGTCGAGATGGGCGCTCATCTCAGTTCCCCTGAAAGACCGGACGCTGCTTGGCGACGAAGGCTTCATACGCACGGCGGAAGTCCTGCGTCAGCATGCACAGGGCCTGGGCCTGCGCCTCGGCCTCGATGGCCTGCTCGATACCCATGCTCCATTCCTGCTGCAGCATGGTCTTGGTCAGGCCGTTGGCGAAGTTCGGCCCGGCCGCCAGCTGGGCGGCCAGCTCGCCGGCCTGGGCCTGCAGATCCTCCGGCGCACAGAGCCGGTTGAAGAAACCCCAGCGCTCGCCTTCCTCGCCGCTCAGGGACCGGCCGGTGTAAAGCAGCTCGGACGCACGGCCCTGACCGATCAATCGCGGCAGCATCGCGCAGGCGCCCATGTCGCAGCCGGCCAGGCCCACGCGGTTGAACAGGAAGGCGGTCTTGCTGCGCGCCGTCCCCAGGCGCAGGTCAGCGGCCATCGCGAGGATCGCGCCGGCGCCGGCGCAGACGCCGTCGACCGCGGCGACGATGGGCTGCGGGCAGGCGCGCATCGCCAGCACCAGATCGCCGGTCATGCGCGTGAACATCAGGAGCTCGGGCGCGGCCAGCTGCAGCAGCGGGCCGATGATCTCGTGCACATCGCCGCCGGAGCAGAAGTTGTCGCCGGCACCGGCCAGCACCACGGCCTTCACGTCGTCGGCGTACTTCAGCGAACGGAACAGCTCGCGCAACTCGGCGTAGGAATCGAAGCTCAAGGGGTTCTTGCGCTCGGGCCGGTTCAGCGTGATGCGGGCGACGCCGCTCGCGTCGCAGCTGAACAGGAAGTGCTGGGCCTTGTAGTTCGCAAGCGCTCGGCGATTGCCAGCCAGCAGGGCGGGGTCGATGCTCATGGGTTCTCCTTGCCTTGGGCCAGATGCAGGCGCAGCTGGCCCAGCAGTTCATAGAGTTGGGAGCTGGGGCCGAAGCCGCCTATCAGTTCGCGCAACCAGGCCTCGTGCTCGGCGGCCATGGTCTCGAAGGCGCGGCGGCCGGTGGGAGTGAGGCGCAGCATCCAGGAGCGTCTGTCCTCGGGGTCGGCGAGGCGTTCGACGAAACCCTCGGCCTCCAGCTGATCGGTCAGCAGGGTGACATTGCCGCCACTGACCATCAGGTAGCGCGACAAGGCCTTCATGCGCAGGCCCTCGGGAAAGCGCTCCAGCTGGGCCAGGTAATCGAAGCGCGGCAGGGTGGTGGCAAAGCGCTCGCGCAGTCGGCCGCGCACCTCCTGCTCGATCTGCGTGCTGCAGGAGAGCAGGCGCAGCCAGAGCTTGAGCGCCCCGTGGTCGCCGGCCTGCGCGCGGGCCTCCTGGCCGATCGCCTCGTCGCCCAGCGCGCGGCGCAGGGCTTGCGCTTTCATGTGGGCACCCTCGCGCTGCGCGCGGTCCCGCCTGGCGGGACGCAGCGCCCCCTCCGGAGCGGCCGAGCGGGGGCGCTCACGCCATCACCTCGCCGCCGGAGACGGAGATCGCCTGACCATTGATGCTGGCCGCGCCCTCGGAGCAGAGCCAGGCGACGGCGGCAGCCACTTCCTCGGGTTGGATCAACCGGCCCTGCGGATTGCCCTTGGCCAGCTCGGCGCGCGCCTGCTCTGGGCTGCGCCCGGTTTTGGCGATGATGTTGTCCACGCTCGCCTGCAGCAGATCGGTCTCTGTGAAGCCGGGACAGACGGCGTTGACCGTGATGTTCTTGCCGGCCAGCTCCAGCGCCGCCGCGCGGGTCAAGCCCAGCACCCCATGCTTGGCCGCGCAATAGGCGGCCACGTACGCATAGCCGCGCTGCGCCGCGGTGCTGGCGATGTTGATGACGCGGCCCCAGCCTGCGGACTTCATGCCCGGCAGCGCCGCGCGCAGGCACAGGAAGCTGCCCGTCAGGTTGACGGCCAGCATCCGCTGCCAGAGTTCGTCGTCGGTGCGCTCCAGCGGCTGGCTCAGGGCCTGACCGGCGTTGTTGACGAGGATGTGCACCGGCGGCAGCGCGGCGAACACGGCGTTGACCGCCACGGCATCGCTGACATCGCAGACCCGCCACTGCGCGCCGAGTTCGGCGGCGAGCTGCCGCAGCGGCTCCAGCTGGCGGCCGAGCAGGGTCAGGTCGGCACCTTCTGCCGCGAGGCGACGCGCGATCGCCGCGCCGATGCCGCGGCCGGCGCCGGTGATGAGGGCGTGCCGGCCCTTCATGGCTTGGCCGCCCGGGCAAAGCTGGCCTCGAGCTGCGCCTTCGCCGATCGATAGGGCTTGGGCCACTCGATGTCGCGGTAGCCGATGCGCGCCGCCTCGCTCAGGGTCCAGGCCGGATTGGCCAGATGCGGGCGCGCGATCGCGCAGAGGTCGGCGCGGCCGGCGGCAATGATGGTGTTCACGTGATCGGCCTCGCTGATCGCTCCCACGGCGATGGTGGGAATGCCGGCCTCCTGGCGGATGCGGTCGGCAAACGGGGTCTGGAACATGCGGCCATAGACCGGCTTCTGCTGCTTGCTGACTTGGCCCGAGGAGCAGTCGATGAGATCGGCACCGGCCGCCTTGAAGGCCTTGGCGATCTCCACCGCATCGACCGGTGTGATGCCGCCGGGCACCCAGTCGTGCGCGGAGATGCGCACCGAGATTGGCAGCTCATCGGGCCAGACCGCGCGGATCGCGCGGAAGACCTCAAGCGGGAAGCGCAGGCGGTTCGAAAGCTCGCCGCCGTACTCGTCGTCGCGCCGGTTGGTCAGCGGCGAGATGAAGCCGGAGAGCAGATAGCCATGCGCGCAATGCAGTTCCAGCCAGTCGAAGCCGGCGGCGGCGGCGCGCTTCGCGGCGGCGACGAAGTCGTCGCGCACGCGCTCCATATCTGCGCGCGTCATCGCCCTTGAGACCTGGCTGACGCCCTCCAGGTACTGCTGCGGCGAGGCGGATATGAGGTCCCAGTTGTCCTCGGGCAGCGGCAGGTCGCCGCCGTCCCACTCCCGCCGCGTCGAGCCCTTGGCGCCGGCATGGCCCAGTTGGATGCCGATCTTGGCGTCGCTGTGCCCATGCACCCAATCGACGATGCGCGCCCAGGCCTGCTGCTGGGCCTCGTTCCACAGACCTGGGCAGCCGGGCGTGATGCGCGCGTCGGGGCTCACGCAAGTCATCTCGGCCATCACCAGGCCGGCGCCGCCCATCGCGCGCGCGCCCAGGTGCACCAGGTGATAGTCGCCGGGCACGCCGTCGACGGCCATGTACTGCGCCATCGGCGAGACGACGACGCGGTTCTTCAGCTCCACCGAGCGCACCCGGTAGGGCGTGAACATCGGCGGCACCGCCTGCTCACGCCGCGCCAGCCAGCGCTCGTAGCCCTCCAGCCAGACCTTGTCGCGCAGTCTCAGGTTCTCGTGGCTGATGCGCTGGCTGCGCGTCAGCAGCGAGTACATGAACTGCTCGGGCTCCAGCTGGTCGCAATAGCGCCGGCCGCAGACCTCGAACCATTCCATCGCGTTCCAGGCGGCGTTCTGCAGCCTCAGGGTCTCGATGCGGCGCAGCTCCTGGTAGCGCGTCAGCGCCTGCTCCATGTCCGCTTCAGCCTGCAGCTGCGCGGCCAGCTCGATGGCGTCCTCGATGGCCAGTTTGGTGCCCGAGCCGATCGCGAAATGCGCGGTGTGCACCGCGTCGCCCATCAGCACCAGCGGGATGCCCCGCTCGTTGCGCAGCCACCATTGTTCGCAGCGCACCTGCTGGAAGTTCAGCCAGGCCGAGCCGCGCAGATGGCGGGAATTGCTCAGCAGCTTTGCGCCGTTCAGCGTCTGCGCGAACAGGCGCTCGCAGAAGGCGATGGACTCGTCGATGCTGGCCTTGTCCAGCTCATGCGCGCGCCAGACCTCCTCCGGGCACTCGACGATGAAGGTGCTGGTCGCCTTGTCGAACTGGTAGACATGGGCCTGGAACCAGCCGTGCTCGCTGCGTTGGAAGTCGAAGGTGAAGGCCTCGAAGCGCTGGTTGACGCCCAACCAGATGTAGCGATTGGGCCGCAGCTGCAGCTCGGGCTGGAACTGATCGGCATAGCGGGCGCGGGTGCGCGAATTGATGCCGTCGGCGGCGACGATCAGGTCGGCGTCGGGGAAATCCAGATCCGACTCGACCTCGGTGTCGAAGATCAGCTCGACGCCGAGCTGTTCGCAGCGCTGCTGCAGGATGTTGAGCAACTTCTTGCGGCCGATGCCGACGAAGCCATGGCCGCCGGAACGGATGCGCCTGCCCTTGAAGCGCAGTTCGATGTCGTCCCAATGCGCGAACGAGGCCTCGATGGCCGCGGCCGTCTCGGCGTCGCAGCGGCGCATGTGGTCCAGGGTGGCGTCGGAGAAGACCACACCCCAGCCAAAGGTGTCGTAGGGGCGGTTGCGTTCGATCACGCGCACGCGATGTGCGGGCTCGCGCTGCTTCATCAGCAGCGCGAAGTACAGACCGGCAGGCCCGCCACCCAGGCAGACGATGTTCACGAGAAGCACTCCGCGCCTGAGCGACGGCCCGGGCTGCGGAATACTTTAAGCTTGAACTATTTAGATCGCAACTACAGCACTTCCGACGCGAAGTCGGCCAGGCGCGAGCGCTCGCCGCGCGCCAGCATGATGTGGCCGCTGTGTGCCCAGCCCTTGAAGCGGTCGACGCAGAAGGTCAGGCCCGAGCTGCCCTCGGTCAGATAGGGCGTGTCGATCTGCGCGAGATTGCCCAGGCAGACCATCTTGGTGCCCGGGCCGGCGCGGGTCAGCAGGGTCTTCATCTGCTTGGGCGTCAGGTTCTGCGCCTCGTCGATGATGACGAACTTGTTCAGGAAGGTGCGACCGCGCATGAAATTCAGGCTCTTGATGCGCACCTTGGAACGCATCAGGTCCTGGGTCGCGGCGCGGCCCCATTCGCCGCCGGCGCCGTCGCCCTTGGTCAGCACCTCGAGGTTGTCGTCGAGGGCGCCCATCCAGGGCCCCATTTTTTCTTCCTCGGTGCCGGGCAGGAAACCGATGTCCTCGCCAACCGGCACGGTGACGCGGGTGACGATGATCTCGCTGTAGCGGCGGTCATCCAGCACCTGGGCCAGTCCGGCGGCCAGGGTCAGCAGGGTCTTGCCGGTGCCGGCGCTGCCGGTCAGCGTGACCAGGTCGACCTCGGGGTCCATCAGCAGATTGAGTGCGAAGTTCTGTTCGCGGTTGCGCGCCGTGATGCCCCAGACACCATGCTTGGGGTTGCTGAAGTCGCGCAGGCAGCGCAGCACCGCGGTCTTGCCGGTGATCTCGGTGACGCGCGCATGCAGCGGCGTCTCGCCGGGGGCCTCGCTGTAGACCATCTCGTTGATCAGCAGCGAAGGCACCAGCGGGCCGCTGATGCGGTAATGCGTGAGGCCGCCGGCGCTCCAGCTCTCCATGGTCTTGCCATGGCGCTCCCAGAAGTCCGAAGGCAGCTGCTGCACGCCGGTGTACAGCAGGTCGCTGTCCTCCAGCGCCTTGTCGTTGCGGTAGTCCTCGGCCGGCAGGCCCAGCGCCCTGGCCTTGATGCGCATGTTGATGTCCTTGGACACCAACACGACCTCGCGCTCCGGTTGCTTCTCCTTGAGCGCCTGCACGACGGCGAGGATCTGGTTGTCGGCCTTGCCCTGGGGCAGGCCGGCAGGCAGGGTGGTGGGCAGGGCCGAGGTCTGGAAGAACAGGCGGCCGGTGGCTTCCTTGTGGCCGCTGTGGTCCAGCGGCAGGCCCTTGGCCATTTCTTCCAGCGACTGCGTCTCCATCGAGGCGGCCAGCACATCGAGTTCGCGGCTGACCTGGCGCACATTGCGCGCCACCTCGCTCATGCCTTTCTTGTGCCCGTCAAGCTCCTCCAGCGTCATCATCGGCAAGAAGACGTCGTGCTCGTCGAAGCGGAACAGCGACATCGGGTCGTGCATCAGCACATTGGTGTCGAGCACAAAGAGCTTGGGCTTCTCGTCGGCCTGGCGGCGCGCCTTGGGCTTGCTGGGCTTGGGCGCCAGCACCGGCTTGACCAGTTCGGCCAGGGGCTTGGAGGCGGCTGGCGGCGGCGGTGCGACCACCACCTTGAGCGCCGGCGCGAGCTTGCTCGGGGCGGCGGCTTTCTTTGTCGGCTTCAGGTTCTGCGCCAGGCTGCTGGCGTCGACGCGGTCGGCTTTCTTGCTGGGGGCTTTGGGCAGGGGCATGGACCTGGAAGTGAAAAAGCCGCCCTAGGAGCAGGTCCAGGGGGCGGCTTCGTTCAAGGGAACAGCAGGAGACAACTACTGCGCATGCGGCCCAGTATGCATCAGCGCAGCCACATCCTGGCGCCGCGGGCGGGCAGGGCAAACGTGTAGCTGCCGCTCGTGATGCGCACGACGTTGCCCGAACCCAGGGTGTCGGTGTAATTGGTGTTCCACCAGAGCACGCTGTTGTTCATGTTGACCGTCGCATTGACCGTGCTGCCGCATTTGTTGATGCCGACCACGCCGAGCGAGCCGCGGCGGAAGATCAGATGGCATTGGCCATGCGACAACACCTGCATGTCGCTGCCCTGCACGCTGTTGTGGAAGCGGATCATGCCCTTGATGTCGGCCCTGTCATAGGCATTGACCCAGCGGTTGTCGCCGCTTTCGTTGTTGTCCGAATAGACCATGGGCACACCGCCGCTCCGGCCCATGATGTAAACATAGGCCAGTCTCTCGTCGGTGGCGTCCATGATCTGACCGCGGAAGCCGGCGTTGTTCGGGATGTCATGGGTGATCGTGAAGGTCACCGCGCGCGACGGCTGCAGCGCCTGGCCATAGGCGGCCGGATCGACCAGGCTGGACAGCGAGCCGTTGAAGCCGAAGGCGTTGCGGATCGTCGCGAACAGCGGGAAGTCGTAGGCGCCATGGTCGGTGCCGGCCAGGTAGGGCGCGAGGAAGCGGTCGTACTCCAGCTCGCCGGCACCCCCGCCGGTGATGATCTCGCCGAACACATGCATGCCGCTCTTGATCGTGGGGGTCAGCACCGCGTTCATGTGGCTGTTGGGCATGTGCTTGGCAGCGTCGATGCGGAAGCCCTTCACGCCCATGTTCTTCAGCGCCTGCAGGTATTGCTGCTGCTGGCTGATGACCCAGGAGTTGGCGAGGAGATCGGGCAGGCCGGTGTCGCCGCCACCGCCGCAGAGCCGCCAGTTCTGCACCTGCCAGACGTCGCTGTAGTTGTTGATGCAGGCATTCGGTCCGAAATCGCCGGCGCCCAGGTAGTTGCTGGCCAGGTTGCCGAACAGCCGTTGGTTGTTCCAGTAGCTGCTGTTGCTCGCGTAGGTGGCCAGTACCTCGCTGCCCGGGTAGTTCAGGTCGCTGCGCTTCCAGCTCTCGTTGGCCTTGTGGTTGAGCACCACGTCGGCGTACACGCGGATGCCGCGACTGCTCAGCGCGTTGATCATGGCCTGGAACGAGGTCTTGTCGCCCAGCGAGTGGTTGATCACCCGGTAGTCCTGCGGTTGGTAGCGCGACCACCATTCGTTGCCGGACGACTTGTGCGCCGGGGCAACCAGCACGATCTTGTATCCGGCGGCCTGAATCGCTGCGGCACGCGCGGTCACGTCGCTGTACTTCCAGTTGAAGGCATGCAGGATCACATCGGCCTGGGCGACGCCGCTGGCGGCCAGGGCGAGCAGCAGGGCGGGCAGGGTCTTCTTCATCGTCATCTCGGGGGGCTCCTGGGCTGTGGACAGGGTTGGGGACAAGCTGGGAATCGGGCGTGCACGGCTCCGCCGCGTCGACCGGTTCGGCCGACGCGCAGGCGAAGGGAATGGGGAATGCACGCCCGAACGGCGTGCGCCGCTCAGCTCGGTGGCTGGGAGGTCGGGGTCATGGTTCGCAGTCCGGTATCTGGCGCCCGTTCATGGCGAGCGCCTTGGGGGTCCCTGGGGGTCGCGCCCTCGGTACTGCTGTTCCGGCGTCGGTGGCGTGACGGCGGCTTGCGCGACAGATGTAGTTTTACTAGCTCACTGCCGCCTTGTGCGCCTGGGTTTTCGCTTGGATGCGCTGCACAAAATCGTTTGCGAATGCAACCGTTGACCTAGAGCAGGCAAGAAAAAAGCCCGGCATGGCCGGGCTTTGGTGTTCAGCTGATGTAGCGAAACTTCAGGCGGCGACCTTGGTTTCGCCTTGCAAGGCCTTGATCGCCTCGACGACTTCCTCGACATGGCCGGCGACCTTCAGGCCGCGCCACTCGGCGCGCAGCACGCCCTGCGGGTCGATCAGGAAGGTCGAGCGCTCGATGCCCTTGACCTTCTTGCCGTACATGATCTTGTTCTTCACCACGCCGAACATGTGGCAGAGCTTCTCTTCGGTGTCGGCCACCAGTTCGAAGGGCAGACCCAGGGTCTCCTTGAACTTGTTGTGCGAGACGAGGTTGTCGCGCGACACGCCAACCACCACGGCGCCGAGTTTCGTGAGTTCCTTGTGGTGATCGCGGAACTGCATCGCCTCGGTGGTGCAGCCAGGGGTGTTGTCTTTCGGGTAGAAATACAGCACCAGGAATTTCCCGGCGTAGGTATGCTGCGTGAGCTTCAGGCCACCGGTGCCTTGGGCCTCGATGTCGGGAAGGGCTTTGTTGAGCGCAGGCGTCATGAGGGCTGTTTCTCGCGGCTTGGGTCCGGTGCCCGGCAGCGCGCCAAGCACCTTTCCCGTAGGAGGAAAGGGTCGTTGCCGGGCAGAGCAACAACCTAGCCCGCGATTATAAAGGACGGCGCAAGTCCTTCATTCCAAAAGCAAAGCCACCGTCACTTGACGGTGTTCGCTGGTCAGCACGGTGAAGGTGCGGCAGGCAGCGCCGAGGTCCATGCTGTCCAGGCCGATGCCCGCCTTGACCAGCCCCTGGTAGAGCCGCGGATGCGGGAAGCGCAGCCGGCTGCCACTGCCGAACAGCACGAGCTCGGGCTTGGGGCTCAGCAGGGCGTCGAAATGCTCGGCCTGCAGGGCCTCGAAGCTGGCCGGGCCCCAGGGCCGCACCGGCCCGTCCCAGGGCACCAGCACCGCCTCCCGCCAGGCCTGGCCGTTGATCCAGACGCAGCCGGGCTCGACGCGGTGGATGACATTGCCGCCGGTCGGGGTGTCGAGTTGCAGGGCCATGGTGGAGTTCGTCGGCCGCGAAGGCTGGGCGGCTTGCTGTGTTGAAATTGGTGCGCCGCACTATAGACAGACGACCGGAGCCCGTTTTGAAACCCCTGCAGAAGTCCAGCAAGCTGGCCAACGTCGCCTACGACATCCGCGGCCCGGTGCTGGAGAAAGCCCGCCAGATGGAGGACGAGGGCCACAGCATCATCAAGCTGAATATCGGCAACGTCGCCGCCTTCGGCCTGATGCCGCCGGACGAGATCGTGCAGGACATGATGCGCAATCTGCACACTGCGGAAGCGGCCGGCTACACCGACAGCAAGGGCCTGTTCGCGCCGCGCAAGGCCATCGTGCATTACACGCAGCAGCAGGGCGTGCAGGGCGTGACCGTCGACGATGTTTACCTGGGCAATGGCGTGTCCGAGTTGATCCAGCTCGCGGTGATGGTGCTGCTCAACGACGGCGACGAGATGTTGCTGCCGACGCCCGACTACCCGCTGTACACCGCGGTGACCGGCCTGGCCGGCGGCGTGCCGGTGCATTACCGCTGCAGCGAGGAGGCCGGCTGGCTGCCGGACCTCGACGACATCCGCGCCAAGATCACGCCCAGGACCAAGGGCATCGCCGTCATCAACCCGAACAACCCGACCGGCGCCGTCTACCCGAAGGAGACCCTGCTGGGCATCCTGCAGATCGCCCGCGAGCATGGCCTGGTGGTGCTGGCCGACGAGATCTACGACAAGACCCTGTTCGACGGCGCGCAGCACATCGCCATGGCCTCGCTGGCCGACGACGTGCTGGTGCTGACCTTCAACGGCCTGTCGAAGAACTACCGCAGCTGCGGCTTCCGCTCCGGCTGGATGGTGGTCAGCGGCGCCAAGCGCGAGAGCCGCGACTTCATCGAGGGCCTGAACATGCTGGCCAGCTTGCGCCTGTGCGCGAACACGCCGGGCCAGCTGGCGATCCAGACCGCGCTGGGCGGCTACCAGAGCATCAAGGACCTGGTCGCCCCCGGCGGTCGCCTGGCCCGGCAGCGCGACCGCGCCTACGAGCTGCTCACCGCCATCCCCGGCGTCTCGGTGGTCAAGCCGCAGGGCGCGCTCTACATGTTCCCGCGCCTGGACCCGGCGATGTACCCGATCGCCGACGACCAGCAGTTCGCCTACGAGTTGCTGGCCGAGGAGAAGGTGCTGATCGTGCAGGGCACCGGCTTCAACCACCAGGACAGCCAGCATTTCCGCCTCGTCTTCCTGCCCCATGTCGACGACCTCGAGGAAGCGATCGGCCGCATCGCCCGCTTCCTTGCCCATTACCGCCAACGCCACAGCAGCTAAGTCATGAAACCCATCCAAGTAGGCCTCGTCGGCTTTGGCACCGTCGGCGCCGGCACCTGGCAGGTGCTGCGCCGCAACCAGGAAGAGATCTCGCGTCGCGCCGGCCGCGGCATCGAGGTGGTGGCGGTCAGTCGCCGCGACCTCGCCGCCGCCCGCGCCCAGGTCGGCAACGAGGTGCGCGTGGTCGCCGACCCGCTGGCCATCGCCCGCGATCCCGAGATCGACATCGTCGTCGAGCTGATCGGCGGCACGACGACGGCGCGCGAGGTGGTGATGGCCGCCATCGAGGCCGGCAAGCATGTGGTCACCGCCAACAAGGCCTTGCTGGCCCTGCATGGCAACGAGGTCTTTGCCGCCGCGCAGGCCAAGGGCGTGATGGTCGCCTTCGAGGCCGCCGTCGCCGGTGGCATCCCCATCATCAAGACCCTGCGCGAGGGCCTGGCCGGCAATCGCATCGAATGGGTGGCCGGCATCATCAACGGCACGACGAATTTCATCCTGAGCGAGATGCGCTCCAAGGGCATGGACTTCGACGAGGTCTTGAGAGAAGCGCAGCGCCTGGGCTATGCCGAGGCCGACCCGACCTTCGACGTCGAGGGCATCGACGCCGCGCACAAGCTGACCCTGCTGTCCAGCATCGCCTTCGGCATCCCGGTGCAGTTCGACAAGGCGCATGTCGAGGGCATCCGGGGCCTGTCCAGCCTGGACATCAAGTACGCCGAGCAGCTCGGCTACCGCGTCAAGCTCTTGGGCATCACGAGGCGGCGCGACGAACTCGGCGGCATCGAGCTGCGCGTGCACCCGACGCTGGTGCCGGCCTCGCGCCTGATCGCCAATGTCGAGGGCGCGATGAACGCCGTGCTCGTGCAGGGCGATGCGGTCGGCACCACGCTGTACTACGGCAAGGGTGCCGGCGCCGAGCCGACCGCCTCCGCCGTGGTCGCCGACCTGGTCGACGTGACCCGCCTGGCCACCGCCGACCCGGATCACCGCGTACCGCATCTGGCCTTCCAGGCCGACCGCCTCAGCGACGTGCCGCTGCTGCCGATCGCCGGCGTGCGCTCCGCCTATTACCTGCGCCTGCGCGTGGCCGACGAAACCGGCGTGCTATCGCGCATCACCACCATCCTGGCCGAGAACGACATCAGCATCGACGCGGTGCTGCAGCGCGAGAGCCTGGAGGGCGAGCGCCAGACCGATCTGATCATCCTCACCCATGTGACCGTCGAGGAGCGCATGGACCGCGCGCAGGAGTTCATGCAGAGCCTGCCCTCGGTGCTGGCCCCCATCGTGCGCATTCGCAAGGAAGATCTGGCGTAGTAAGTTCCGTCCCCTCACGCACTTCATTCAAGCCCATGCCGCTCTCCATTCCGCGTCGCAACCAACTCGGCCAGCTGTACCGCCAGCTGGCCGACAAGGTGCTCATGCCGGGCGACCATTACTACCTGGAGACTCTTCATCAACAAGGCGGTGCCGACGTGATGGCGGAGCTGGCCACAGAAATCGATTGGCAAGAGGGCGGCGGTGTTGGCGTGTTCACCGGCCAGCGTGGTACCGGCAAGAGCACCGAACTGCGCCGCCTCGAAGGCATGCTGAAAGACGCCGGCTGCAGCGTTGCCTATGTCGACATGGCCGAGTACATGCTGATGTACAAGCCAGTCGAGATTTCTGACTTCCTCGTTTCCTTGTGCGGCGCGTTCTCTGACGCCGTCGAGAAACTCTGCGGTGGCTGGGGTCCTGGGCAGCTTGGCTATTGGGAACGTTTCAAGAACTTCCTCGATTCCAAAGTTGAATTGAAGGAGCTAGGCACTTCCCTTCAGGGCATGGACATCAAGGCCACGCTGCGCACCGATCTGCTGTTCAAGCAGCGGCTCCAGGAAGGCGCACGCAGCCATGTGGTGCAACTCATTCAGGATGCGCATCAGTTCATCGTGGATGCTGTCAAGTACCTGCGCATCAACGAAGGCGATCCGAGCCGGAAGGTGGTGCTCATCGTCGATTCGGTCGAACGCCTGCGCGGAGACGGAGCCGAAGACGATGAGATGCGTGTCTATGAATCGGTCCGCACTTTGTTTTTCGGCCACGCCGAGAGCCTGCGCCTGCCAGAGTTGCATGTGGTTTACACCGTGCCGCCCTATATGTCGGTGCTGGCTGCCGGGCCGGGTCTGCTGATGGGCGGGGCCATTCCGCGGCGCCTCTACACCACTCACATCTTCAAGGACCGTACACGCGATGAGGACCCGAACGGCCTCGCGTTGATGCGCGAAGTCGTGTCGCGCCGCTTTGCGGACTGGCCGCAGGTGCTGACGCCGGAGGCGCTGGACCGCCTCGCCGTCAGTTCGGGGGGCGATCTGCGCGAGTTCTTCCGACTCATCCGCTACTGCTTGCCCACCGTGCGCGACGACGCCCAGCTGCCGCTTTCGGCCGAAGCCGTGGCCGTGGCCGAGAACCAGGCGCGCAATGAAATGCTGCCCATTCCCGACGAGCACCTCGCCTGGCTGCAGCGCATCAGCAAGAGCCACAACCCCGAGCTCGCCGTCGAGGCCAAGCTCCCGACGCTGGCGCGCTTTCTGGACAGCCGCCTGGTGCTGATCTACCGCAACGGCGGCGACTGGTACGACATCCATCCGCTGCTGCGCCCCATCGTGGACGAGCATGTCCCTGACGCCGCTGACGCTTGATGCGCACACCGAGGGCGTCGCGGTGGCGCTGTTGCGCCATCTGGAGTGGCAGCCCGAGGGTTTTTCGTTGGTCTTCCTGTTTGCCGACCCCGGCCCGGCACAGCAACTGGCCGACTGGTTGGACGAGCGCCTGAGGCTGCTGGATCGTCCGTTGCAGCGCTGGCAGGCCGGCGAAGACTTCGCCAGTCTGCCCGAGCGCGCGGTGAATCTGCTGGCTGAACAGCCGGCGCCATGGCTGCGTCAACCGGGCGCTCTGTGGTGGGGCCTGCACCGGCATGCCCAGCAGGCCGAATGGAACAGCGGGCGCCGCCGCTTTCTGATGCGCCTGAACGAGCGCCGCTTCTTGCTCGAACGCGATCTGCCGCGCCCTCTGCTGCTGCTGCTGCCGACGAACTTCCAGGAAGAAGTACGCCATATGGCGCCCGACTTATGGCACCGGCGCGATCTGAGCTTGGTACTGCACACGGCGGGCGCGCCGCGGCAGCCAGCGCCAGAACGAAGTGCGGTTTGGATCCCGCCCAACGAGCCGGACACATCGGAACCGTTGCCCGACATCAGCGCCTACCTGCCCAGCAATCTGCAGCGCATTCGCAGCCTGCGCAACGAGGGCAAGCTGGTCGAGGCGGTCAGGTTTGCGCAAGCGGTTTTGGCACGGCTCAAGTTGCAGTTGGACGCCGACGAAGACTCGCCCCCGCCGGCGCTGTCGGCCTTGCGCGACCGCACGCTGGCCCTGGACGAACTTGGTGACACCTTGCGCTCGCTTCGCAACTGGACGCAGGCCGAGGCCGTCTACCGCGAGAGTTTGCAGCTTCGCCGCCAGCTGCTGGAGCGCCTGGGCCCCACGCCGGAGGCGCTGCGCGACCTGTCCGTCTCGCTGAACAAGGTCGGCGACGTCGCGCGGGCGCAAGGTGATTGGCAGCAGGCCGAGGCCGCCCGCCGCGAGAGCCTGCAGCTGAGCCGGCAGCTGCTGGAGCGCCTAGGCCCCACGCCGCAGGCGCTGCGCGATCTGTCCGTCTCTCTGGACAGGTCCGGCGATTTCGCTCGGGCACAAGGCGAGTGGGCGCAAGCCGAAGCCGCCTACCGCGAGAGCCTGAAGCTGTGCCGGGAACTGCTGGAGCGTTTGGGACCCACGCCGCGGGCTTTGCGCGATTTATCCGTCTCACTGGACAGGGTCGGCGACGTCGCTTGGGCACAAGGCGAGTGGGCGCAGGCCGAAGCCGCCTACCACGAGAGCCTGCAGCTGAGCCGGCAGCTGCTGGAGCGCCTGGGGCCGACGCCGGAGGCGCTGCGCGATTTGTCCGTTTCGCTCAACAATGTCGGCGACGTCGCGCAGGCGCAAGGCGATTGGCCGCGGGCCGAGGCCGCGTACAAGGAGGGCCTGCAGCTGAGCCGGCAGCTGCTTGAGCGCCTAGGCCCAGTGTCGGAGGCGCTGCGCGACCTGTCCGTTTCGCTGAACAAGGTCGGCGGCGTTGCGCAGGCGCAAGGTGACTGGGTGCAGGCCGAGGCCGCCTACCGCGAGAGCCTGCAGCTGAGCCGGCAGTTGCTTGAGCGCCTCGGCCCCGTGTCGGAGGCGTTGCGCGATCTGTCCGTTTCGCTGAACTATGTCGGCGACGTCGCGCGGGTGCAAGGCGAGTTGGCGCAGGCCGAGGCCGCATACCGCGAGAGCCTGCAGTTGAGCCGGCAGTTGCTGGATCGCCTGGGTCCCACGCCGGAAGCGCTGCGCGACCTATCCATCTCGCTGGACCGGGTCGGCGACGTCGCGCGGGAGCAAGGCGAGTTGGCGCAGGCCGAGGCCGCCCACCGCGAGAGCCTGCAGCTGAGCCGGCAGCTGCTGGAGCGCCTGGGCCCCACGCCGGAGGCGCTGCGCGATTTGTCCGTCTCGCTGGACAGAGTCGGCGATATCGCGCGGGCGCAAGGCGATTGGGCGCAGGCCGAGGCCGCCCACCGCGAGAGCTTGCAGCTTCGTCGGCAGTTGCTGGAGCGCCTAGGGCCCACGCCGGAGGCGCTGCGCGATCTGTCCGTCTCGCTGGACCGGGTCGGCGACGTCGTGGGGGCGCAAGGCGAGTGGGCGCAGGCCGAGGCTGCCTACCGCGAGAGCCTGCAGCTGAGTCGGCAGTTGCTGGAGCGCCTCGGCCCCACGCCGGAGGCGCTGCGCGATCTGTCCGTCTCGCTGACCAATGTGGGCAGCGCAGAAAGGGCGCTTGGCAAGACCCAGGAGGCCGAAGCCTTGTTCCGTGAGGCCCTGGTGCTGTGTCGCCAGCGGCTTACCCGCGATCCCGATCCCAAGCAGGCCCGCGACGAATTGCTGCAGGCATTGCAGCGACTCATAGAACTCCCGAGTGCCGATGCCGCTGTCCTCCAGGCCGAGGCTGAGGCCTTGCGCACCGAGGGGGCGCCCCAACCCGACTCCCAGATAGAACACGTCTCTTCAAGATGATTTACCTCTCCACCCGCGGCGGCGGCGAGCCGCGCCGTTTCTGCGACATCCTGCTCGAGGGCCTGGCCGAGGACGGCGGGCTGTACCTGCCGACTGCCTACCCGCGGATCGACGACGCGACGCTCACGCGCTGGCGGGCCTTGAGCTACGCCGAGCTGGCCTTCGAGATCCTGTCGCTCTACATCGACGACATCCCGGCGGAGGACCTGCGCCGCCTGTGCGCGCAGACCTACCGCGCCGAGGTGTTCGGGGGGCGCGCGGAGATCACGCCGCTGCACGCGCTGGAGCCCGGGCTCTACCTGCAGGAGCTGTCCAACGGACCGACCCTGGCCTTCAAGGACATGGCCATGCAGCTGCTGGGCAGCCTGTTCGAGTACGAACTCGGTCGCCGCGGCGAGCAGCTGAACATCCTCGGCGCGACCAGCGGCGACACCGGCAGCGCCGCCGAGTACGCGATGCGCGGGCGCGCCGGCATCTCGGTCTTCATGCTCAGCCCGCACGGTCGCATGAGCCCCTTCCAGCAGGCGCAGATGTTCAGCCTGCAGGACGCGAACATCCACAACCTCGCGGTGCGCGGCGTGTTCGACGACTGCCAGGACATCGTCAAGGCGGTCAGCAATGACCTCGCCTACAAGAAGTCGCGGCGCATCGGCACCGTGAACAGCATCAACTGGGCGCGCCTGCTGGCGCAGGTCGTCTATTACTTCGCCGGCTATTTCCAGGCGACGAAGTCGAACAGCGAACGCGTCAGCTTCACCGTGCCCAGCGGCAACTTCGGCAATGTCTGCGCCGGCCATGTGGCGCGGCAGATGGGGCTGCCGATCGAGCAACTCGTCGTCGCGACGAACGAGAACGACGTGCTCGACGAGTTCTTCAAGAGCGGCCGCTACGCGCCGCGCGGGGCCGCCGACACGCACGCGACCAGCAGCCCGAGCATGGACATCAGCAAGGCGAGCAATTTCGAGCGCTTTGTCGCCGATCTCTTCGAACGCGACGGCGCGCGCGTGAAGGCCGCGTTTGCCGGCCAGGGCTTCGCGGTCGAGTCGCTGGATGCGGTCGCCGGTTACGGCTTCGTCTCCGGCCGCAGCACGCATGCCGATCGGCTGGCGACGATCCGCGTCTGCCAGCAGCGCTACGGCCGGCTGATCGACCCGCATACCGCCGACGGCCTGAAGGTGGCGCTTGAGCGTCGCCAGCCCGGCATCCCGATGATCGTGCTGGAGACCGCGCTGCCGGCGAAGTTCGCCGAAACCATCGCCCTGGCGGTGGGCAGTGAGCCGCCGCGACCCGCGGGACTCGAAGGCATCGAGAATCTGCCCAAACGGGTGACCGTGGTCGACAACGATGTGGCCGCGGTGCGTGCCCACATCGATGCCCATGTTGACCCTCGCTGAAGCCCTGGACCGATTGCTGACCGGTGTGACACCGGTCACCGAGACCGAGACCCTGCCCACCGCCCAGTGCCTGGGCCGCGTGCTGGCGACCGATGTCGCCAGCCAGCTCGACGTGCCGCCGGCCGACAACGGCGCGATGGACGGCTACGCGGTGCGGGCGGCCGACGCCGGTCGCGAGCTGCCGGTCCGCCTGCGCGTCCCTGCCGGCTCCTGGCCCGGGGCGCTGCCGATGGATGCCGCCGCCCGTCTGTTAACCGGGGCGCCGCTGCCGCCGGGCGCCGACAGCGTGGTCATGCAGGAGCACTGCACGACGCGCCTCGATGCCGACGGCCTGAGCTGGGTGCAACTGCCCGCCGAGATCGCTGCCGGTCAGCATGTGCGCCGGCGCGGCGAGGACATTGCCGCCGGCAGCAGCATCCTGCAGGCCGGCACGGTGCTGAACGCCGCCGCCCTGGGCCTGGCCGCCTCGGTGGGCCTGGCCCAGCTCCAGCTGCGCCGGCGCCTGCGGGTGGCGCTGTTCTCGACCGGCGACGAGCTGGTCATGCCCGGCGAGCCGCTGCCGCCGGGCGCGATCTACAACAGCAACCGCTTCACGCTGCGCGCGCTGCTTGAAGGCTTGGGCTGCGAAGTGGCCGACCTCGGCTTGGTCCCCGACCGCCTGGAGGCGACCCAGACTGCCCTGAAAGCCGCGGCCGCGCAGACCGATGTGATCCTGACCAGTGGCGGCGTCTCGGTCGGCGAGGAGGACCATGTGAAGCCGGCCGTCGCCTCGCTCGGCCGCATCGAGCTTTGGCAGGTCGCGATCAAGCCCGGCAAGCCGTTCGCGCAAGGCGCGGTGCGCCGCGATGACGGCAGCGAGGCGCTGTTCATCGGCCTGCCCGGCAACCCGGTGTCCAGCTTCGTCACCTTCCTGTTGCTGGCGCGGCCGCTGCTGCGCGCGCGCCAGGGCGCCAGGCTCACCACACCCACCGCGCTGCGCTTGCCGGCGGCCTTCAGCTGGAGCAAGCCGGACCCCAAGCGTCAGGAGTTCCTGCGCGTGCGCCTGCAGGCCGACGGCCGCCTGGCGCTCTACCCGAATCAGGGCTCTGGCGTGCTGTCCAGCCTGGCCTTCGCCGACGGCCTGGCGCGGCTGCAGCCGGGCCAGACCGTCCAGCCTGGCGACACCGTCGAGGTGTTGCCGATGACCTCGCTCACCCCATGTTGACCCTCAAGTACTTTGCCCGTCTGCGCGAACAGCTCGGCGCTGGCGAGCAGATCGCCTTCGAGCCCGGCATGACGCTGGGCAGCCTGCGCGACCTGCTGATCGCCCGGGGCGGTGCCCATGCCCAGGCCCTGGACCGTGCGGCCTTTCTGCGCTGCGCGCGCAACCAGCAGATGGCCGAGGAAGGCGAGCTGCTCGCCGACGGCGACGAGATCGCCTTCTTCCCCCCGGTCACCGGCGGCTGATCGCGCCATGCGCGGCTTGCATCTGTGCGCCGATCTGCGCGGCTGCGACGCGGCGCTGCCGGCGATGGTCGATGCGCAGGCCCTGCGCGCGCTCTGCGTGAGTGCCGTCGAGAGCATCGGCCTGACCGCGGTCGCCGAGCGCTTCCACGCCTTCGAGACGGTTGTCCCCGGCGAGCCGGCCGGCATCACGGGCGTTGTGTTGCTTGCCGAGAGCCATCTCGCGGTGCACACCTGGCCTGAGCAGCGTGCCGTCACGCTGGACGTCTATGTCTGCAACCTCGGCAGCGACAACAGCGCCAAGGCCAGAAACCTGCTGCAGCAGCTGTGCAACGCCTTTGCGCCGGAGCAAAGCGACGTGCAGGAAATCCAGCGCGGTCGATGGGTTTAGATGTTTAGACTCATCGAACGATGAGCACCCACCTGGAAGATCTCGCACGCCGCTTCGCCGAGTGCACGCCGCTGTTCTTCGCGATGGGCGAGGTGCCCCGTCAGCAGATCCTGCTGTTGCTCGCCGAGCACCAGGAGATGAACGTCGGCCAGCTCGCCGAGCGCCTGCCGCTGTCCAGGCCGGCGATCTCCCACCACCTGAAGATCCTGCGCCAGTCCGGCCTGGTCGAGGTGCGCCAGCAGGGCACGGAGAACTTCCATCGCCTGAGCGCCGAGACCGCGGTCGAGCAGCTCGCGCAATTCGTGCTGGAGCTCAAGGCGAGCGCCTGAGCAGGCCGCTCGCGGCGTCCAGGCCTGCGATGTAGGCCTCCTCGAACACCGAGTAGGCGGCCAGGTCGGCGTGGGCGAAGCGCAGCCTGCCCTGGCCGCGGCGCAGCGCGGCCAGCGGGCCGTCGCCGGCCGCCAGGCTGCGCGCGCCGGGCGTCGGCACCGCCATCGCATGGCCCCAGCGGGTCAGACGGACCGCCTGCAGGCGCTCGTCGAGATCGGGGTGCACGCCACGCAGCGCGGCCAGCGCACGGTTCGCCCAGTGGGCCTTGGATTCGCTCAGCAGCGCCGCGCGTTCGGCCGGCGGCAGCGCCCAGTACAGGCTGAGCACCTGCGGACCCGGGCGCGGGTCGAGCTTCTGGTGCTGGGCGTTCACATAACCCAGGGTCGGCGAGTCCTGGATCACGCTGTCCCAGCTCGCCGGGGCGCCGACGCGGTCGATCAAGGGTCCGTCCAGCAGCAGGTTGGCGACCAGCCAGGGCGCGCGCTGCAGCTTGACCGCGGCCAGCGCCGGCGGCGGGCGGCGGCAGATGCGCTGGGCGACGAACAGCGGCACCGCCAGCACCGCCTGCCGCGCGGTCCAGTCCTCCAGGCCTTCCGGGGTCCAGCAGCGCAGGCGAACCGCCTCGCGCTCCTCGTCCAGCTGCAGCGCGACGCGACCGGTGTGCAGCGGCAGGCCGGCGGCCAGGCGCAGGGCCAGCCAGCCGTTGCCCTGCGGCCAAGTCAGCTGCGGCGGCGGTGGCTCGAGGTTCTCATCGTCCTCATGGGCGTCAAAGCCATGGCGGCTGGCGAAGTACTGCAGCCCGGCCCAGGCGCTGATCTGGCTGCTGCCGGCGCCGTAGTCGTCGCGGCAGCAATAGTCCAGGTACCAGCGCAGGCCCGGCTCGCTGAGGCCCTGGCGCGCCAGCCAGGCGTCGAAGGTCTGGGCATCGAGTTCGCGGTGCGCGGCGCCAAAGGGCGCGCGCAGGCTGGGCACCGCAAAGCCGATGGCTTGCGCCTCGCGGACCAGGCGGGCGAAGCGGCGGTGCTGCTCGTGCGCCGCGCTGTCGGCCGGGGGCGGCAGCAGGCCGGGCTGCCAGCGCTGGCCGTCCCAGCGGCGCTCGGCGGGGGCGTGGACCTCGAAGGCTTCCTTCGCGCGCCAGCGGCCGTGGCTTCGCTCGGCGGCGCCCAGTTCGACGAGCAGGTCCTGGATCTCCGGCAGGCGCGGACCCGGCTGCGGCAGGTAGTGCGCGCCCAGCGGGCAGGGCAGGTCATTCACGCGGCCGGGTCGGCTGTGGCCGCCGGCGACGTCGTCCAGCTCGATCAGCGCGACGTCGACGCCGGCGCCGTGCAGCTGGCGCGCGCAGGCCAGGCCGGCGATGCCGGCGCCGATCACCAGCACCTGGGTCTGTCGCTGACGCGCGTCACCGCTGGGGATCGGCTCGCGCAAGCGATGCGCGCGGGCCGGGTCGGGGCCCAGCCATTGCACATCGGGTGACGGCCTCGCCGGGCTGCAGGCGGCCAGCGGCAGGCTGCTCAGCAGGAGGCGTCGACTGATCAATGGACCTCGCCCCATTCACGCAGGAAATGCTGCACCAGCACCGGGTCGCTGAGCCGGTTCACCCCGGCGCCTTCGGGTGGCCGCGCCATGTCGGGCGGGAAGCTCATCATCAGCGGCAGGGTCTCGGTGGTGAGGAAGCGCAGGCCCTCGGGCAACTGCCCGGGCGGTTTCCAGGGCCGCGTGCTGGCGATCACGAAGCCCCATTCGCCAAAGCTCGGCACGTTGGCGTGGTAGGGCCGCGTCGTCAGGCCCACGGCCTCCAGGGTCTCGACGATGCTCCAGAAGCTGTAGCGGGCGATCAGGGGCGAGGTCGACTGCACGACGAGGAAGCCGCTGGCCGACAGGTGCTCGCGCAGGCGCTGGTAGAAGCTGGTGCTGTAGAGCTTGGACAGGGCGTGATTGCTCGGGTCGGGGAAGTCGGCGATGACGATGTCGAAGCCGCTGCCTGCCTGAGTCTCCAGCCAGCGGTAGGCGTCCTGGTTGACGATGCGCACCCGCGGGTCACGCAGGGCATTGGCATTGAGCCGGGTGAGCAGCGGCAGGCGGCTGAACATCTGCGTGATCTGCGGGTCCAGCTCGACGAGCACCACCTCTTGAACGTCCGGGTAGCGGAGGATCTCGCGGATCGCCAGGCCGTCGCCGCCACCGAGCACGAGCACGCGCCGGACCGCGCCATGCGCGGCCATCACCGGGTGGACCAGGGCCTCGTGGTAGCGGTACTCGTCGCGTTCGTGGAACTGCAGATTGCCGTTCAGGTGCAGCTTGATGCCGGTGCGGCCCTGGGTGATGACGACGCGCTGGTAGGGGCTGGACTGCTGCAGCACGATGGGCTCGCCGAAGAAGCGCTGCTCGGCCCAGCTGGTCAGGTGCTCGGCGCCGGCCCAGGCGGCGGCCAGCAGGCCCAGCGTGGCGGCGCAGGCCAGCGCATGCGCCTTCACGGCGCGCAGCTGGTGGCGGAACAGCCAGAGCGCCCAGAGCGCCACCGCCCAGTTCAGCAGGCCGAAGAAGATGCCCGTGCGCACCAGGCCGAGGTGCGGCACCAGCAGCAGCGGGAAGGCCAGCGCCACGAGCAGCGCACCCAGGTAGTCGTAGGTCAGCACCTGGCTGATGACCTCGCGCATCGAGCCGCGCTCGCCCAGGGTCTGCGCCTTCAGGATGCGCATGATCAGCGGGATCTCCAGGCCGACCAGGGTGCCGACCAGCAGCACCATCGCGTAAAGCAGCCAGCGGAACGGCGCGTCGCTGCCCGGTGGCAGCAGGCTGTGGGCGGCGAACAGGCCCATCGGCAGCAGGCCGCCGATGACGGCGACGAGCAGCTCGACACGCAGGAATTGCGCGACCAGCTGGTGCTGCACGAAACGGCTCAGGTAGGAGCCGATGCCCAGTGCGAACAGATAGGCGCCGATCACGGTGCTGAACTGCAGCACCGAATCGCCGAGCAGGTAGGAGGCCAGGCTGCCGGCCGCCAGCTCGTAGGCCAGGCCACAGGCGGCGATGACGAAGGCGCTGACCAGCAGCAGCACCTCGGCCGCGGAGACCTGGGCGCCCGCTGGCGCCGCGGGCGCCGGCGGGCTGTCCGGCATCACGAAATCGCTGCGGCGACGATCATGCCGATCGCGATGCCCTTGGCGGCGACGACGATGGCCAGCGCCAGGTTGCGGTGCTCGACGATCTCCTCCCACAGCTTGTAGGGGCTGATCTTGTCGACCACGATGAAGCTGATCCAGTAGACGACCACGCCGATGAAGGCGTAGAAGAGGGTGCCGAGGATCGCGGCCCAGCTCATCCATTCGGGTTTCATGTCGAACTCCTTTGCATCACTTGTGACCTCCGCCGCCGAAACCGCCTGACCAGTTGCCGCCGGAGCCTCGGTAGTAGGCGCCGCTGCGCTGGTTGGCCTGGCACTGCTGGTATTCCAGGCTTTGCGCGCCGAAGCGCTCGCGCGCGTCGTCGCAGGGCCGCTTGCTGCAGGCCTTCACAAAGCCCAGCATCAACACGGCCACCAGCGCGAACACGATCAGGCCCTTGATCGTGTCGCCACCGCTGCCCAGCTTGACGTCGCGCTGCACGCGCTTGCCTTGCGCCGGATCCAGGCCAAAGCCGGTGATCACCTCGCTGGCGTCGAGCTTGCGGCCCAGGCTCCAGGTGATCTCCTTGCCGCTCTTCTCGCTGCTGAGCAGCAGGTCGCCGCGCGCGTAGTCGGCGACGTCGCCCTTGTCGTGCTTGCCGACCTTCCAGTAGAACTCGCCCAGCACATGGGTGGTGGTCGCCGGGTAGCGCTCCTTCAGGCTGAACTGCTGGCCCTGCCACTCGACGCCGGCGCCGACCGGAGTCGGCGCGCCAGTCAGCACGCGCACCAGCGACCAACCCTCCTCGCTGTCGACCAGGAAGGCGAAGCCCTGCTGCTGGTTGAACAACAGGTACTCGCGCCAGAAGAACTGCTCGCCGTCGTCGACGGTGCAGCGTTCCAGGAAGCCGACGACCTGCCAAGGCAGCTTCTCGCCGCCCTTGTCGATGGCGAAGCGGCCGGTGCGCCCCAGCGGGATGGCCGGCTCGGCGCCCATCGCCTGCTTGTGGAACTTCAGCGCCTCGCCGGTGCCGCCGCTGAGGTCGACGACCGCCTGGCATTGACCGCAGGTCACCGACAGCGACTGCGACAACTCCGGCTGGATGGCGGCGCCGCAGCTCGGGCATTGCAGGCTGCGCCCCCCCCAGCTCGCGGCCGACTCCTCGCGCGTGTTGCTGAGCTGCAGCTTGGCCAGCTCGACGGCGCTGCCAACGCTCCAGCGCGGCCACTCTCCGTCGACATACTCCAGGCTGCCGACCTCGTCGCGCGCCGAGCGCAGCTCGGCCACGTAGACCGCCTGCCCCAGCTTGGGCGGCTGCGGCAGCTCGCCTTCGGCGGCGTGCAGCGTCGCCTCGGTCAGCGCGGCGACGCGAAAAGGGCGACCGTCGACGATCTGCTGCGCACCCAGCACCAGTTCGTTGACCGCCGGCGGCTGCGCCAGCTCCTGCGGCCAGCTCAGCACGAAGCGGCCGTTGTCCTCGCTCAGCCAGGCCGACTTGCCGCTGTTGTCGAAGTACGCATGCCACTCGTTCCAGCTGCCGCCCTCGTAGGCCAGCTGCACGCGGCCGAGCACGGTGAACGGTTCGCCCTGCAGCTTGCCTTGCGTGCCGATCTGCAAGGGCGAGTAGTCGGCGAACAGCTCGGCCGACTCGCCGGTGCGCAGCAACTCCTCGTCCTTGCGCAGCAAGGTGCTGCGACAGAACGAGCAGACGGCGGACGAGGAGGCCGCGGAGGCGAACTCGACCGGCGCGCCGCAGTTCGGGCAGGCGGCGCGCCAGCGGCGCTGCGCTGGCGCTTGGGGTTCGGTCAAGGCCTAGCGCCCGCCGGGCCGCCCCAAGGGCGCTGCGCCCCCTCGGGGGGTGGCGACCGCAGGGAGACTGGGGGCGGCGTTCACAGCTTGCTCAGCAGCTCGGCCTTTTTGGCCGCGAACTCCTCGTCGCTGAGGATGCCCTTGGCCTTCAGCTCGCCGAGCTTCTCGATCAGCGCGATGACGTCCTCGCTCTTCGGCGCGGCTGCCGCAGCCGCGGCCGCGGCGGCCTGCGCCGCCGCCGGGTTGGCGCCAGCCAGACCGCCGGCCAGTTGCTGGGCCAGCACCTGGCCCATGGCCACGCCGGCGCCCAGGCCCATCGCATCGCCCATCACACCGCCACCGCCGCCGGCCCCGGCGGCGCCTTCGGCCAGCTTGGGGATGGCCTGCGCGGTCTGGTACTGCATGAACTTGCCCATGTCGTTGCCGACCATGCCCATGCCGATCTTCTGGTCGAGGATCTTCTGCAGCTCCTCGGGCAGCGACACCGATTGCACGGTGACGGTTTCGAGCTTGAGGCCGAGCTTGTCGAAATAGGGCGCGGTGGCGTCCTGCACCGCCTTGGCGAACTCGACCTGGTTGGCGGCCAGGTCCAGGAAGGGAATGCCGGACTGCGCCACGCCGTCGGCGATGTGCTGGATCAGCATGCCGCGCAGCTGACCCTCGAGGTCGGTGACCGTGTACTTGTCGCGCGTGCCGCTGATCTCGGTGTGGAAGGCCTTGGGGTCGGCGATGCGGAAGGCGTAGTTGCCGAAGGCGCGCAGGCGCACGGCGCCGAAGTCCTTGTCGCGGATCGTCACCGGCTGTGCCGTGCCCCAGCGCTGGTCGATCTGCTGGCGGGTGCTGAAGAAGTAGACGTCGCTCTTGAACGGGGACTCGAACAGCTTGTCCCAGTTCTTCAGGTAGGTCAGCACCGGCAAGGTCTGCGTCGTCAGCTTGTGCGTGCCCGGGCCGAACACGTCGGCAACCTGGCCCTCGTTGACGAAGACCGCCATCTGCGACTCGCGCACGACCAGCTGGCCGCCGTACTGGATCTCGAAATCCTTCATCGGGTAGCGCCAGGCCAGGGTGCCGTCACCCTCCTCGGTCCACTGCAGGATGTCGATGAACTGTTTCTTGATGAAATCCATCAGGCCCATGGCTTGCTCTCCAACGCGGAACGCCGTCATGTGACGGCGCGCGCAGTATGGCGATAAAAAAGGCCGCTGCGCATGCGCACAGCGGCCTTGATCGCGGGGGAGCCCCTGGATCAGTTGTCGAAGGGCAACTTCACCTGGCTCAAGTCCTTCTTGGTCTCGACCAGCACCAGCGGGCCTTCGTCGACGACGACCACCGGCGGGCGCTCGCGCGGCACGCGCACCGGCTTGGGCTCCGCGGCGATCGCGGCCTGGGCGGCGGCGATCTTGCCGGCGTCCGACTGCACCCATTGCAGGCCGGCGGTCTCGGCGAGTTGCTGCAACTCGTTCAGCGGCAGCGCGAAGGCGACCGGGGCAGCGGCCGGTGCAGCGACCACGGCGGCCGGCGCCTCGACGACGATGGGCTGCTCGGCGGCCGGCGGCGTCAGTTCCAGCTGCTGCGGGGCGGCGGCGCTTGCCGCCGGCAGCTCGCCGGCGGCATCGGCCGCTTCGACGGCCGGCTGCTCGTCCTCGCTGCGCTCGCGGCGCGGGCGGCGACGGCGGCGACGGCCTTCTTCCTGCGCATGGCCTTCGCCCTGGTCGTCGGCGCTGCCCTCGGGGGCGGCGTCGACCGGCAATGCCGGTGCTGCCTCGGCGCCGGCGGGGATCTCGCCGGTTTCAGCGCCTTCCTGGGTCTCCTGGCCCTCGATGCCTTCGGCGCCCTCAGTGCCCTCCGCACCGCGACCACCGCGACGGCGGCGGCGGCGGCGGCCGGACTTCTCCTCGGCCAGCGAGTTCGACGTCGGCTCGCCATGCAGCGCCTCGATGCGTTCGTTGGCGTCCGGCGTGCCTTCGGCGACGAAGGCCGGCGGCGCGGCGTGCAGGTCGGTGACCTCGGCCCCGGCATGGCCGCTGCTCAGCAGTTCCTGGGCCTGGGCGTTGCGCTCCTCGCTGTGCTCGCGGCGCGGACCGCGCTCGCCCCGCGGCTTGCGGCCTTCCTGGCCTTCGCGCTGCTCACGCGGTTCGCGCGCCTCACGGGGCTCGCGGGGCTCGCGCTGCGGGCGCTCGGCCTTGAGCTCGGCATCACGCTGCGGACGATCCTGGCGTTGCTGCTGCTCGCCGCGCTCGCCGCGTTCACCGCGCTGCTGCCCGCCACGGCGACCTTCGCCCTGGCGCTGCTCGCCACGTTCTCCGCGCTCGCCACGGCGACCGTCGCGGCCCCCGCGTTCACCACCGCGCTCGCCGCGGGGCTTGCGCTCCTCGGTGGCCGGTTTGGTGGCGGTCGGTGCCGGTGCGACGACGGCGGGCGTCGGCTCGCTGCTGCCACCGAACAGCTTCTTGACCCAGCCGAAGAAACCGCCGCCGGCGGCGGCAGGTGCCGCGGCAAGCGGGGCCGGCGCGGCCACCACCGGCGCCGGTGCCGGCGGGGTGGGCGGGGCCATCGGCGCCGGCTGGTCCGGCAGCACGCCCTTGATGATGGGCTCCTGGCGCGGCTTGGCCTTTTCGCGACGGGTGATGCCGACCTCGTCGCTCGGCTCCTCGATCATCGTGTAGCTGGCCTTGAAGGCGTCCAGACGCGGATCGTCGTGGCGCAGGCGCTCCAGCTTGTAGTTCGGCGTCTGCAGATGCGGGTTGGGGATCAGCAGCACGTTGACGCGCTGCTTGAGCTCGATCTTGCTGATCTCGGCGCGCTTCTCGTTGAGCAGGAAGCTGGTCACTTCCACCGGCACCTGCACATGCACGGCGGCGGTGTTGTCTTTCATCGACTCTTCCTGGACCATGCGCAGGATCTGCAGCGCCGAGCTCTCGGTGTCGCGGATATGGCCGGTGCCGTTGCAGCGCGGGCAGGTGATGTGGCTGCCCTCGCTGAGTGCCGGGCGCAGGCGCTGGCGGCTGAGTTCGAGCAGGCCGAACTTGGAGATCGAACTGAACTGCACGCGGGCGCGGTCGACGCGCAGCGCGTCCTTCAGCCGGTTCTCGACCTCGCGGCGGTTCTTGCTCTCCTCCATGTCGATGAAGTCGACCACGATCAGGCCACCGAGGTCGCGCAGCCGGCACTGACGGGCGATCTCGTCGGCGGCTTCGAGGTTGGTCCGCGTGGCGGTTTCCTCGATGTCGGAGCCGCGCGTGGCTCGGGCCGAGTTCACGTCGACCGAGACCAGGGCCTCGGTGTGGTCGATGACGATGGCGCCGCCGCTGGGCAGGTTGACCGTGCGGCTGAAGGCCGTCTCGATCTGGTGCTCGATCTGGAAGCGGCTGAACAGCGCCGCGTCGTCGCGGTAGCGCTTGACCCGCGATGCCTGGTCGGGCATCACGTGCTCCATGAACTGCTTGGCTTGCTCGTAGATGTCGTCGGTGTCGATGAGGATCTCACCGATGTCGGCACGGAAGTAGTCACGGATGGCGCGGATCACCAGGCTGGATTCCTGGTAGATCAGGTAGGCGCCCTTGCCACCCTTGGCGGCCTCGTCGATCGCCGTCCACAGCTTGAGCAGGTAGTTCAGGTCCCACTGCAGTTCGGGCGCCGAGCGGCCGATGCCGGCGGTGCGCGCGATGAGTGACATGCCCTTCGGGTAGTCCAGGCTGTCGAGGTTCTCCTTGAGTTCCTCGCGCTCCTCGCCCTCGATGCGGCGGCTGACTCCGCCGCCGCGCGGGTTGTTGGGCATCAAGACCACGTAGCGGCCGGCCAGGCTGATGAAGGTGGTCAGCGCCGCGCCCTTGTTGCCGCGTTCTTCCTTTTCCACCTGGACCAGCAGTTCTTGGCCGTTGTGGATGACGTCCTGGATCTTCGCGTCGCGGGCGCTCACGCCCTCCTTGAAGTAGCTGCGGGCAATCTCCTTGAACGGCAGGAAGCCGTGGCGGTCCTCGCCGTAATCAACGAAGCAGGCCTCCAGCGACGGCTCGACGCGCGTCACCACGGCCTTGTAGATATTGCCCTTGCGCTGTTCGCGGCCCTCGATCTCGGTCTCGAAGTCGATCAGCTTCTGGCCGTCGACGACGGCAAGGCGACGCTCCTCGGGCTGCGTCGCGTTGATGAGCATGCGCTTCATCGTTTCCTTCTCCTCTATAGCAACACGCCGCCCGCTCTAGCGGGCGGCAATCAATGCCATTGCGGTGAAGGAACCCGGGGAAGGAATCGCCCTGGGCGATGCGGTCTAGCCTTTTGGACTCAGCGGATGCATCGCGTTGGCACGGGCGCCGCCTGATGAGCCTGGCGCGGCGTCCGACGCAGCACCCGGGTCGACCCAGCGGCAACGCCCGGCCCTCGACCGCGTCAGGGCGGCGGTGAGGTCGGGGCGGCGGCTGAAGGCCGAGGCGGGGTGGGGTAGCGGCACAGCGAGGTTCAGGGTGGCGCGAGGCGTTGCTGCTGGGGTGCAGCAGCAACGCGGGAAACCTTGGTGTTGAGCCGGCGGAATTCCACCGGTTCGGGGTTCAATCACTGCTGGCGGCGATTCCTGCCGCGCCGCCGGCAACCTTCGGGCTGCGGCCTGCGCTCCAGAACCACCGTGGCATCACGGCTGCCATCGGGTGCTTTGTGCCGGCCGCATAAAATTCAGCCGAATCAAAGACTTACGAAACCAATGGCAGGCCGCATTATAGAAGGCAAAGCGCAGCGACCGGCCGCGAAGAAACCCGCCGTACCCGCGGGGGGGGCGGCGCCGGCGGTTCGCCAGGCGACCATCGACGACGCCAGCGACGGTCAGCGCCTGGACAACTTCCTGCTGCGCGAGCTCAAGGGCGTGCCCAAGACCCATGTCTACCGGCTGATCCGCGCCGGCGAGGTGCGGGTCAACAAGGGCAGGGCGCAGGCCGACACCCGGCTGCAGCTCGGCGACGTGGTGCGCATCCCGCCGGTCAGGCTGGCCGAGAAGGAATCCACCGAGGCGGCGCCGCCGCGCGAGTTCCCCATCCTGTTCGAGGACGAGCACCTGCTCGTCGTCGACAAGCCGGCCGGCACCGCGGTGCACGGCGGCTCGGGGGTCAGCTTCGGCGTCATCGAGCAGTTGCGCCGGGCGCGGCCGCAGGCGAGGTTCCTGGAGCTGGTGCACCGCCTGGACAAGGAGACCAGCGGCGTGCTGGTACTGGCCAAGAAACGTTCGGCGCTGACCCATCTGCAGGACCAGTTCCGCGGCCGCGAGACCGGCAAGACCTATGCGGCCCTGGTCTGGGGCGACTGGCCCGAGAAGCTGAAGGTCATCGACCAGGCGCTGCTCAAGACCTTGGACGCCAAGGGCGAGCGCCATGTGCTGGTCGTGGACGCCGAGCACGAAGGGGCGAAGCGCTCGATCACACTCGTCAAGGTCGTGAAGCGCCTGGGCTGGGCCAGCTTGCTCGACGTCACCATCAAGACCGGCCGCACCCACCAGATCCGCGTGCACCTGGCCCAGAACGGTCACCCCATCGTCGGCGATCCCAAGTACGGCGACTTCGACAAGAACCGCGAGCTGGCGCGCGGGCCCAAGCGCTTCGGGCGCATGTTCCTGCATGCGCGCCGGCTGCAATTCGCCCACCCGGTCAGCGGCGAGTCCGTTGTCTGCGAGGCGGCATTACCGAAAGATTGCGAAACCCTGTGCGTTACGAAATGATCGCCTTCGACTGGGACGGCACCCTGTTCGATTCCACCGCCTGCATCGTCAAGAGCATCCAGGCGGCGGCGCGTGAGATGGGCCTGGCCGAGCCACCGGTCGAGCGCGCCCGGCACGTCATCGGACTCGGCCTGGAGCCGGCGCTGCAGATTGCCGTGCCCGAGCTGCCCCGCGAGCACTACCGCGAACTGGCGAACGCCTACCGCCGTCACTATTTCGCCAGCGTCCACGAGGTCACGCTGTTCGACGGCGTGCCCGAACTGCTGCGCGAGCTCAAAGGCCGCGGTCACCGCCTGGCGGTGGCCACGGGCAAGAGCCGCCGCGGCCTCGATGAGGCGCTGGACCAGGTCGGCCTGCGCGATCTGTTCGAAGCCACCCGCACGGCGGAGGAGACCGCCAGCAAGCCGCACCCACAGATGCTGCACGAGCTGATGGACGAGCTGGGCACGCCGGCGCACGCGACGCTGATGGTTGGCGACACCACCCACGACCTGCAGCTGGCGGCGAATGCCGGCACGGCGGCGCTGGCGGTCAGCTTTGGGGCGCATGGCGTCGATGAGCTGCAGGCCTTGCGGCCGCTGGCCGTGCTGCACGAGCCGCAGGCGCTGGCGCATTGGTTCCGCGAACATGGTTGATTCGGCCGGGCTCTTCGTCTGCGCCAGCAGCCAGCTGGAAGAGCGTGGCAAGGGCGTGCAGTGGGAGCTGCGCTACTGCGGCATGGCCGAGCGCGCCTTTGCGCTGCGCATCGATGGGGTCGTTCGCGCCTACCTCAATCGTTGCAGCCATGTGCCGGTCGAGCTGGACTGGCAGCCCGACGAGTTTCTTGACGCCGAGCGCCGCACCATCATCTGCAGCATCCACGGCGCCACCTATTCGCCGACCACCGGCGCCTGCCTGATGGGCCGCTGCGGCCGCGCCGGCCTGATCCCGGTGAGCGTGGCCGAGGTCGACGGCGCCGTGCGTTGGTATCCTTCCGCGCACCTGCAGCCGTGCCCTGATGAGCCGGCGCCAGCACCCCCATGAATGCCGACACCCCGCAAGCCCTGCTGCCCGATCCCACGCCGCAGCCGGAAGACATGCTCAAGCCCGCGGCGGCTCCCGCCGCACCGGGCAGCCATGAAGCCCTGGCCTTGCAGCTGGCGCGCGACTACCTGGTCGAGAAGCGCAGCGAGCGCCGCTGGCGCATGCTGCTGCGCAGCGGCTGGCTGCTGCTCGCCGCCTTCATCGTCTGGTCGCTGTGGAGCCAGCAACTGGTGCCGGCGCCCACGGGGGCGCCGCACACCGCCCTGGTCGAGCTGCGCGGCGAGATCGCCCCGGACACCGAGGCCAGCGCCGAGGTCGTGGTCTCGGCGCTGAAGAACGCCTTCGCCGACGAGGGCAGCCGCGCCGTCGTGCTGCGCATCAACTCGCCCGGCGGCAGCCCGGTGCAGGCCGGCATCGTGTTCGACGAGATCCGCCGCCTGCGCGCCGCGCACAACAAGCCGGTCTACGCGGTGGTCGACGATGTCTGCACCTCGGCCGCGTACTACATCGCCGCGGCCACCGACAGCATCTATGTGAACAAGGCCTCGATGGTCGGCTCGATCGGCGTGTTGATGGACGACTTCGGCTTCGAGGGCCTGCTGGGCAAGCTCGGCGTCGAGCGCCGCCTGATCACCGCCGGTGAGCACAAGGGCCTGGCCGACCCGTTCTCGCGCATGTCGGCCGACGACTCGGCCCGGCTGCAAGCCCTGCTCGACGAGATCCACGGGCAGTTCATCGCCGCCGTGCGCGAGGGCCGCGGCAAGCGCTTGAAGGAAAGCGACGAAACCTTCAGCGGCCTGATGTGGAACGGCAGCAGCGCCGTGACCCAGGGCCTGGCCGACGGCTTCGGCAACCTCGACCATGTCGCTCGCGAGGTGGTCGGCGCCGAAGAGGTCATCGACTACACGCCGCAGCCGAACGTGGCCGAGCGCTTGGCCAAGCGCTTCGGTGCCGCCGTCGGCGAGGGAGCGGTGAAGGCCTGGCGCAGCGCGCCCAAGCTGCGATGAGCTTCGACTGGGCCGCCGGCTACCCGAGCCGGCGCAGCCCGCTGTTTGCCCGCAACATCGTCAGCACCAGCCACCCGCTGGCGGCGCAGATGGGCTTGCGCATCCTCCAGCAGGGGGGCAATGCGGTCGACGCGGCGATCGCCACCGCCGCCTGCATGACCATCGTCGAGCCCTGCTCGAACGGGCTCGGGTCGGACGCCTTCGCCATCGTCTGGGACGGTCAGCGACTGCATGGCCTGAACGCCAGCGGTCCGGCGCCGGCCGGCCTGACACGCGATCGGTTTGGCGACGGCCCCATGCCGCAACGCGGCTGGGACGCGGTGACCGTGCCCGGCGCGGTGGCCGGCTGGGTCGAGCTGCACCGCCGCTTCGGCAAGCTGCCGTTTGCCGATCTGCTGGCGCCGGCGATCGAGATCGCCGAGCGCGGTTATGCGGTGCCGGTCGGGGTGGCCGACAAATGGGCGCGCGCAGCGCGCGTGCCCGAGCTGGCGAACGGCGCCGGCTTTGCGCAGGCCTTCCTGCCCAAGGGCAGGGCGCCAACGGTTGGCGAGCGCTTTGCCTTCCCGGATGCGGCGCGCGGTCTGCGCCTGATCGCCGACAGTGGTGGCGAAGCCTTCTACCGCGGTGAAATCGCCGCCGCCTTGGAGCAATTCGCCATCGAAGGTGGCGGTGCCCTGCGCGCCAGCGACCTGGCCGGCTACGCGCCCGAGTGGGTGGGCACCATCGCCACCGACTACCAGGGCCACGAGGTCCACGAGATCCCCCCCAGCGGCCAGGGCATCGCGGCGCTGATGGCGCTGCGCATCGTGGAGGAACTCGGCATCGGCGAGCACCCGGTCGACGACTGGCGCACCCAGCACCTGCTCGTCGAGGCGATGAAGCTGGCCTTTGCCGACGTCTACGCTCATGTCGCCGACCCGCGCGCCATGGCCTTCACGCCAGACCAATTGCTGGACCCCGCCTACCTGCGCCGCCGCGCCGCCCTGATCGCCCGCGACAAGGCCCAGGTCTTCGGCGCCGGCAACCCCGTCAAGGGCGGCACGATCTACCTGACGACGGCAGACGCGGCCGGCCTGCAGGTCAGCTTCATCCAGAGCAATTACATGGGCTTCGGTTCCGGCCTGGTGCTGCCCGGCTACGGCATCAGCCTGCAGAACCGCGGTGCCTGCTTCACGTTGGAACGCGGCCACCCCAACGAGCTGGCGCCGGGCAAGAAGCCGTTCCACACCATCATCCCCGCGTTTTTGACGACCCCCAGGTCGCCTTTGGCGCCTGCCCCCCGAGGGGGTTCGCCGGCTTGGGGCGGCCCGGCGCCGGCTCAGGTTACGGTGAATGCTGCTCAGCAAGCCGTGATGGGCTTTGGCGTGATGGGCGGCAGCATGCAGCCGCAAGGCCATCTGCAGACCCTGGTGCGCATGCTGGTCTACGGCCAGCACCCGCAGGCGGCCTGCGACGCGCCGCGCTGGCGGGCCGACGATGGCTTGACGCTCAACGCCGAGCCGCATTGGCCGGCCAGCACCTTGCAAGGCCTGGCGGCGGCCGGCCACCAGCTGGGCGACATCCATGACTCCTACATGGACTTTGGCGCCGGCCAATTCATCTGGCGGCTTGGCGATCCTGCCGTCGACGGCTATGTCGCGGCCAGCGATCCCCGGCGCGATGGCGCCGCTGTTGGCTTCTGACCATCGTCATCCCCCCGGCGGTCCGGCTACCATCGCGGCCATGACCAAGCTCCTCGACGCCACCTAAGCACGCGCTCACGCGTGAAGACCGGCGCTCGCCGGCCCGGCTGTCGACACCTCTGAGCTTGGGAGCTCCCCCGCCATGAACTGGCTGATCCTGCTGAAGCAGCGCTTCACCCTCGGTCCCGACGATCTGTTGCGCGACCGCGCCTACCGTCGCCTTTGGACCTCGATCCTGATGTCGTCGACCGGCGCGCAGATCACCATGCTGGCACTGCCGCTGACGGCGGCCGTGCTGCTCAACGCCACGCCGCAGCAGATGGGCCTGCTGACCGCGCTGGAGTTGCTGCCCTTTGTGCTGTTCTCGCTGCCCGGCGGCGTCTGGCTGGACCGCATGCGCAAGCTGCCGGTCTATGTGGCCGGCGAACTGACCCTGGCCGCCGCCCTGCTCACCGTGCCCATCGCCCACTGGGCCGGGTGCTTGAGCATGGGCTGGCTTTACCTGGTCGGCTTTGTGCTGGGCAGTGTGCACACGGTGGCCGGCAGTGCCGCCCAGGTGGTGCTGACCCAGGTCGTGCCGCGCAGCCGCCTGGTCGAGGCGCATGCGAAGAATGCGCTGGCCTCCAGCGGCCCCGAGGTCGCCGGACCGGCGCTGGGCGGCATGCTGATCAAGGCCGCCGGTCCGCCGCTGGCCTTGGTGGTCGACGCCTTGCTGCTCGCCGCCTCGGCCCTGGTGCTCAAGGGCTTGCAGATCAAGGAGCAGCTGAGCGCCAGCAGCGGCCGCAGCTTTGTGCAGGAGCTTGGCGTGGGCCTGCGCTTCGTGCGCGGCAATGCGCTGCTGCCCACGCTGGCCTGGGTGGTCGGCAGCTGGCAGTTCTGCCACTACAGCGCGATGGTGGTGCAGATCCTGGTGGCCAGCCGCGAGCTGGGACTGAGCGCCGGCGCCATCGGCCTGGCCTATGTGGCGCTGGGCGTGGGCACGGTGCTGGCCAGCCTCAAGGGGCATGCGATCAGCGAGCGCCTGGGGCCCGGCCCCTGCCTGGTGCTGGGCATCGCCATCACCGGCGCGGGTTGGTTGCTGCTGGCCATCGCGCCCAGTGGTCCGCTGGGCGTGCTGGCGTTTGGCTTGATGCTGGGCTGCTTCGGCCTGGGGGCGGTGCTGATCTTCATCAACTTCCTCAGCCTGCGCCAGGCGGTCACGCCCAGCCCCCTGCTGGGCCGCATGACCAGCACGATGCGCTGGCTGACCGTGCTGCCCGGCGCGCCCGGCGCCTTGCTGGGCGGCTGGATCGGCCAGCAGATCGGCCTGCGCTGGGCGATGGGCTTTGCCGGCGTCGCCGCTTTGCTGCTGGCCTGGGCGGCCTGGCGCTCGCCGGTGCTGCGCGGGCTGAATCGCCTGCCGGCATTGGCCAGTGACGACGAGGCGCCCGCCGCAGCGAGCGCCTGAGCCGGCGATCAGAAGCGCTTGCCGACGCCGACCGAGAACAGCAGCGGGTCGACCTTGAACTCGCCGACCTTGCTGCCGTTGCTCTTGATGTCGGTGCGGATCTGCACCTTCTTCACATCGACGTTGAACAGCCAGCCGTCGCCGATCGGCACGTCAAAGCCGGCGCCCACGGCCAGGCCGAAGCTGCTGCCGCCGACCGAGGGGTTCAGCGCGGTCTGCACCGCAGGGATGAACCGATTCGACGAGAACAGCGTGGCGTTGACGCCGACGCCGACGTAAGGGCGCCAGCCGCCGGCGTCGACGTGGTACTGCAGCGACAGCGTCGGCGGCAGATGCTTGAGCGAGCCGATCGTCGTGCCGTTGCTGCGGATGTCGTGCTTCTGCGGGTAGGTCAGCACCAGTTCGGCGGCCCAGTTGCTGTCGAAGAAGTAGGTGATGTCCAGCTCGGGGAAGGTCTTGTTGTTGACCGACAGACCCAGGCCGGTGCTGTCCTTGTTGGCACTGTCCAGGTGCAGGGCGCGGGCGCGCACGATCCAGTCGCCGCTCTCGGCGGCATAGGCCGCCGGAATGGCGGTCAGCAGGGCGGTGGCGGCCAGGGTGGCGATACCGAAGACGGCGAGCGATTTGCGTTGCATGGGGATGGGCTCCATCGGGGTTGATGGGCTCATTGCACCGGCGCCGCCGCTGGCGCTGGTTGCGCTGCATCAAAGTCGCTGGCGTCGCCCGGCCCGGGCGCGGGCCGGACTTGATCTGGGTCAGATCGGCCGTGGCAGGGCGACGACGGCGGGCAGGTCCAGGCGGTCGGTGATCAGGCCGTCGACGCCGGCGGCGATCAGGCGCTCTGCCTCCTCGGCCTCGTTGACCGTGTAGCTGAGCGCGCGCAGACCGGCGGCGTGCAGCGCGGCGATCGCTGGTGCGTCCAGGCTGCGGTGCTCGCAGACCACGGCGACTGCGCCCAGTGCCAGCGCGTCATCGGGCAGCGTCGGCCGCCAAGCGGTGCTGAGCAGCGCCAGTGGCCAGCCGGATCCGGCGGCGGCCCGCAGCGCGGCCGGCTCGAAGCTGGACAGCAGCGGCGGCGGCGCCGTCCAGTGCTCATGCAGCCAGGCGGCCACGCCGCGGCCGACGCGCTCCGCCTCGCCGGGGCTGGGCTTGAGTTCGAGATTGATCGCCAGCTGCTCCGCGGCGGCCAGGGTGGCCAGTTCCAGCAGCCGGGCCAAGGGCTCGTGCGCGAAGACCGGGCTGTGCCAGGAGCCGGCGTCCAGCCGGGCGAGCTGCCGCCAGTCCTGCGCGCAGGCCAGGCCCTGGCCGTTCGTGGTGCGGTCCAGATCGTCGTCGTGCAGCAGAAAGGGCAGGCCGTCGCGGCTCAGCTGCACATCGCATTCGAAGCCGCTGAAGCCGGCGGCGATGCCGACGCGGAACGCGGCCATGGTGTTCTCCGGCGCCTGCTTGCCGGCGCCGCGGTGCGCGATCCAGAAGGGGTAGGGCCAGGGTTTCATCGTGTTCCTTCGCCGGCGGGAAAGTCGTGCTTGCGACATCCCCCTGCGCAATAGAGCCGCGACTCCAGTGGGGGCAGGGGGGCTCGGGTAGTATCCCCAGGCTCTGCCCGGCCCTCATGTCGAACCGCCCGGGCCTGCCCTGCCTCCCATGAACGCCGCGCTGCCGACCACCGCCCCCGCCGAGACCGAAACCCCCGACGAGCAGGCACCCCGGCTGCGCGAGATTCCGTACAACTACACCTCGTTCTCCGACCGCGAGATCGTGCTGCGCCTGCTGGGGCCACGCGCCTGGCAGCTGGCCGAGCAGCTGCGCGGTCAGCGCACCACCGGTCGCAGCGCGCGCATGCTGTACGAGGTGCTGGGCGATATCTGGGTGGTGCAGCGCAATCCCTACCTGGAAGACGATCTGCTGGCCAACCGCAAGCGGCGCGAGCTGCTCGTCGAGGCGCTTTACCACCGGCTGCGCGAGATCGACCGCCGCCGCGACCCGAGCAAGGATGCCGAGCGCGATGCCCTGGTCGGCGAGCTGCTGCAGCTGGCCGGCGAGGCGGTGCGGCGTTTTGCGACGCGTTTCGACGAGGTGGCGGCCTTGCGCAAGCGCGCCGCCAAGCTGCTGGGCAAACACACCGCCAAGGACAACATCAAGTTCGACGGTCTGTCCCGCGTCAGCCATGTGACCGACGCGACCGACTGGCGCGTCGAATACCCCTTCGTCGTGCTGACCCCGGACAGCGAGGCCGAGATGGCGGGCCTGGTGGCCGGCTGCGTGGAGCTGGGCCTGACCATCATCCCGCGTGGCGGCGGCACCGGCTACACCGGCGGTGCGGTGCCGCTGGTGTGGAAGTCGGCGGTCATCAATACCGAGAAGCTGGAAGCCTTGCGCGGCGTCGAGATGCTGCAGCTGCCCGGCCTGGACCAGACGGTGGCGACCGTGTTCAGCGAGGCTGGCGTGGTCACGCAGCGGGTCGCTGACCTGGCCGAACAGCATGGCTTCGTGTTCGCGGTCGATCCGACCAGCGCCGAGGCCAGCTGCATCGGCGGCAATATCGCGATGAACGCCGGCGGCAAGAAGGCGGTGCTCTGGGGCACGGCGCTGGACAACCTGGCCAGCTGGAAGATGGTGACGCCCGAGGCCAAGTGGCTGGAGGTGGTTCGCCTGAACCACAACCTCGGCAAGATCCATGACGTTGAGGTGGCGAGCTTTGAGCTGCGCTACTTCGACGCCAGCGGCCAGAAGCTGGAAAAGACTGAGCGCCTGGATATCCCCGGCCGCGTGTTCCGCAAGGAAGGCCTGGGCAAGGACGTCACCGACAAATTCCTCGCCGGCCTGCCCGGCATCCAGAAGGAGGGCTGCGACGGCCTGATCACCTCGGCGCGCTGGATCGTGCACCGCATGCCCAAGAGCGTGCGCACGGTCTGCCTGGAGTTCTTCGGCAATCCCAAGGACGCGGTGCCGTCCATCGTCGAGATCAAGGACTACTTGTTTGAGTCGACCAAGCAGGGCAAGGCCATCCTGGCCGGCCTGGAGCACCTGGACGACCGCTACCTGAAGGCGGTCGGCTACGCGACCAAGAGCAAGCGCGGCGGCCTGCCCAAGATGGTGCTGATCGGCGACATCGTCGGCGACGACGAGGCGGAAGTGGCGCGCGCCACCTCCGAAGTCGTGCGCATCGCCAACGCGCGCAGCGGCGAGGGCTTCATCGCCGTCAGCCCCGACGCGCGCAAGAAGTTCTGGCTGGACAGGAAGCGCACCGCGGCGATCGCCAAGCACACGAACGCGTTCAAGATCAACGAGGACGTCGTCATCCCGCTCGAGCGCATGGGCGAGTACACGCTGGGCATCGAACGCATCAATATCGAGCTCAGCCTGCGCAACAAGCTGGAACTGTTGTCGAGACTGAAGGCCTTCTTCGCCGGCCGATTGCCGCTGGGCAAGACCGACGACGCCAACGAGATCGCGAACTCCGAGTTGCTGGAGGATCGCGTGCAGCAAGCGCAGCAGCTCATCGACGAGGTGGGTGCGCTGTGGCAGGGCTGGCTGGACGGCGTCGATGCCTTGTTCCCGCAGCTGCAGACCCAGGAGCTGCGCGCCAGCTGGAAGCGGCAGATCCTCAAACCCCTGCAGAGCATCTTCGGAGGCAGCGCCTTCGAGCCGGTCATTGCCGAGGCGAAGCGCATCCACGGCGAGGTACTGAAGGGCCGCGTCTGGGTGGCGCTGCACATGCATGCCGGCGACGGCAATGTGCACACCAACATCCCGGTGAACTCCGACAACTACGAGATGCTGCAGACGGCGCACGAGGCCGTGGCGCGCATCATGAAGCTGGCGCGCTCGCTGGATGGCGTGATCTCCGGCGAGCATGGCATCGGCATCACCAAGCTCGAGTTCCTGAGCGACGAGGAGCTGGCCGGCTTTGCCGCCTACAAGCAGCGCATCGACCCCGAGGGCCGCTTCAACAAGGGCAAGCTCCTGAAGCCCACCGGCGATTCGCTGTTCGCCGACCTGACCAATGCCTACACGCCCTCATTCGGCCTGATGGGCCACGAGTCGCTGATCATGCAGCGCTCCGACATCGGCGCGATCAGCGATTCGATCAAGGATTGCCTGCGCTGTGGCAAGTGCAAGCCGGTCTGCGCGACCCATGTGCCGCGCGCCAACCTGCTTTACAGCCCGCGCAACAAGATCCTCGCCACCTCGCTGCTCATCGAAGCCTTCCTCTACGAGGAGCAGACGCGGCGCGGCATTTCCATCCAGCACTGGGAGGAGTTCGAGGACGTCGCCGATCACTGCACGGTCTGCCACAAATGCGCGAACCCCTGCCCGGTGAAGATCGACTTCGGCGACGTGTCGATGGCCATGCGCAATCTGCTGCGCAAGATGGGGCAGAAGAGCTTCCGGCCCGGCAACGCGGCGGCGATGTTCATGCTCAACGCGACCAACCCGGAGACCATCAAGCTGGCGCGCACCGCCATGGTCGGCGTCGGCTTCAAGGCCCAGCGCCTGGCCCACGACGTGCTCGCCAAGTTCGCCAAGAAGCAGACCGCCAAGCCGCCGGCCAGCGTCGGCCCGGCGCCTGTGCGTGAGCAGGTCATCCACTTCATCAACAAGAAGCTGCCCGGCGGCCTGCCCAAGAAAACGGCGCGCGCCCTGCTCGACATCGAGGACAAGAACTACGTCCCGATCATCCGCGACCCCGGCAAGACGACGGCGGACACCGAGGCGGTCTTCTACTTCCCCGGCTGCGGCTCCGAGCGCCTTTTCAGCCAGGTCGGTCTGGCCACCCAGGCCATGCTCTGGCACGCCGGCGTGCAGACCGTGCTGCCGCCGGGTTACCTCTGCTGCGGCTATCCGCAGCGCGGCTCGGGCCAGTTCGACAAGGCCGAGCAGATGATCACCGACAATCGGGTGCTGTTCCACCGCGTCGCCAACACGCTGAACTACCTGGACATCAAGACGGTGGTGGTGTCCTGCGGCACCTGCTACGACCAGCTGCAGGGCTACCGCTTCGAGGACATCTTCCCCGGCTGCCGCATCGTCGACATCCATGAGTACCTGCTGGAGAAGGGCATCAAGCTCGACGGCTCTGGGTCATATCTGTACCACGACCCCTGCCACAGCCCGATGAAGCAGCAGGCGCCGATGAAGACCGTCAAGGCCCTGGTCGGCGAGCAGGTGCTGGAGAGTGCGCGCTGCTGCGGCGAGAGCGGCACGCTGGGCGTGACGCGGCCTGACATCAGCACGCAGATCCGCTTCCGCAAGGAGGAGGAACTGAACAAGAACGCCGAGGCCTTGCGCCAGCTGGCGCCGCAGGCCGGCGCCAACGTGAAGATCCTCACCAGCTGCCCGAGCTGTCTGCAGGGCCTCTCGCGCTACGGCAACGATCTGCAGAACGGCCTGCTCGAGGCCGACTACATCGTCGTCGAGATGGCTCGCCACATCCTGGGTGAAAACTGGATGCCGGACTACGTGGCCAAGGCCAATGCCGGCGGCATCGAGCGGGTGCTGGTCTGAGTCGCTGGAGGCGCACCCTGTCCGTCGTCCGGGCCCCCGTCTGCCGCCATGGCCGGTCGTGCTGATGCCAAGCGCGGCGCCGGCCGGCCGCGCCTGCGCTTTCGCACCCGGGTGATGGTCGGCGAGCTGATCGCCATCGGCCCCGGCAAGATCGATCTGCTGGCTGCCATCGAGAAGACCGGCTCGCTGACCGCGGCCGCCAAGAGCCTGGCCATGTCCTACCGGCGCGCCTGGTTGCTGCTCGACGAGATGAACCGCGCGCTGAAGAGCCCGGCGGTCGAGTCGTCCCAGGGCGGCGTTGCCGGTGGCGGCAGCCAGCTCACGGCCCTGGGCCATGAGCTGCTGGCCTTGTACCGCGGCATCGAGGCGCGTGCCGAGGCCGCCTGCCACGAGGACATCGAGCGATTGCTGAAGCTGCTGGCGCGCTGAGGCCTCCCGGCCGACGGAGCGCGCCGCCGGCAGTTGACGGCGCGCAAGCCGGCCTCGTTATGCATGGCGATATATTTCGCCGGTTCTCCAACAGCCGCGCCCGGCACGCTCAGCCGACCATGCGTCACCTCATTCGCCTGCTTCGACGCCTGTCGCTGGTCAGCGCCCTGGCGCTGGCCGCACAACAGTCGCCTGCCGCCGACCTCACGGTATCGGCCGCCAGCAGCCTGAGCCAGGCGTTCAAGGCGCTCGCACCTGCCTTCGAGGCGCAGAACCCCGGCACCAAGCTGAGGCTCAACGTCGCCGCCTCCGACGCCCTGCTGGCGCAGATCGCCAAGGGCGCGCCGGTCGATGTCTTTGCCTCGGCGGATCAGGAAAGCATGGACAGGGCGCAGGCGCGGCAACTGCTGGTCGCCGGCAGCCGGCGAGACTTCGTGGGCAATGCACTGGTCGTCGTCACGCCGTCGGACAGCCGCTTGCGCCTGACCACGCTCGCCGACCTGCAGGGCGCCGAGGTCAAGCGCGTCGCGCTGGGCAATCCGGCCAGCGTGCCGGCGGGTCGCTATGCCCAGCGGGCGCTGGTGGCGGCGCGGCTCTGGAACGCAATCGAAGCCAAGGCGGTGCTGGCGATCAATGCCAGGCAGGCGCTGGACTATGCGGCGCGGGGCGAGGTCGAGGCGGCCTTCGTGTTCGCGACCGACGCGGCGCTGCAGAAGGACAGGGTGAGGCTGGCCTTGCCGGTGCCGACCACGGCGCCGATCCGCTACCCGGTGGCCGTCGTCGCCGGTACGCCCCGAGAGCAGACCGCGCGCCGCTTCATCGACTTCCTGATGTCGCCTGCGGGCCAGGCGGAGCTGGCCCGGCACGGTTTCCTGCAACCCTGAGACGATCGGCGTCAAGGTGCTCGAGTCCCCGGCCTGGATCGCGCTCGCGCTGTCGTTGAAGGTGGCCGGCTGGGCCACCGCGCTCAACCTGCTGCTGGGCATTGCCGCCGGTTACCTGCTGGCGCGCTGCCGCTTCCCCGGTCGCGACCTGCTCGACGCCTGCCTGACCCTGCCGATGGTGCTGCCGCCGACGGTGCTCGGTTACTACCTGCTCGTCGTCATCGGCAAGCGCGGCTGGCTGGGCGCCTGGTTGGACGAGCAGTTCGGCATCAACCTGATCTTCACCTGGCAGGGCGCGGTGATCGCCGCGACCATCGTGTCGTTCCCGCTGGTGATGAAAGCGGCGCGGGCCGCCTTCGAAGGCGTTGACCCGAAGCTGGAGCAGGCGGCGCGCGTGCTCGGCCTGGGCGAGGCGGCGGTGCTGTTTCGCGTCACGCTGCCGATGGCCTGGCACGGCATCCTGGCCGGCCTGCTGCTTGCCTTCGCCCGCGCGCTCGGCGAGTTCGGCGCCACGCTGATGGTGGCCGGCAGCATCCCAGGCCAGACGCAGACCCTGTCGATCGCCGTCTACGAGGCGGTGCAGGCCGGTCAGGACGATGTTGCCGCGACCTTGGTGCTGATCACCTCGGTGACTTGCATCGCGGTGCTGCTGTCGGCCGGTCGCCTGTCCAGGTTCAGCGGAGCGAAGCCGTGAGCGCGCCGCATCGTCCGGTCAGCTTTGCGGTGAAGCTGCACAAGACGGTGAGTGCGCCGGGCCGTCGCTTCCAGCTCGACATCGAGTTTTCGACGACGGCGCAGCGCACCGTCATCTACGGCCCCTCGGGGGCAGGCAAGAGCCTCTGCCTGCAGGCCATCGCCGGCCTGCTGCGGCCCGACGAGGGCCAGGTCCGCGTTGGCGACGAGCTGCTGTTCGACAGCCGGCTGGGCATCGAGCTGCCGGCGCGCGCGCGCCGCTTCGGCTACCTGTTCCAGGACTACGCCTTGTTCCCCCGCCTGAATGTCCGACAGAACATCGGCTTCGGCTTGCGCCATGGCTGGCTGAACCCGCCGGCGCGTGCTGCCGATGCCGCCGTGCAGCACTGGCTGGACGCTTTCGAGCTCAACGAGGTCGCCGACCAGCGGCCGGAGCAGCTCTCGGGCGGACAACGCCAGCGCACCGCGCTGGCCCGTGCCTTGATCGGCCAACCGCGCGCGCTGCTGCTCGACGAGCCTTTCTCGGCGCTGGATCCGGCGCTGCGCGAGCGCCTGCGCGACGAGCTGCAAGCCTTGCTCGACCGCATCGGGCTGCCGATGCTGATGATCACCCACGACCCCGAGGACCTGCGCCGCTTCGGCCAATGCCAGCTGGAATTGCGCGACGGACGGCTTTGCGGCGCTAGGGCAATGTCCCCGCCGGGCTGAGCCCGTAGCGGGCCAGCAGGGCGGCATGGCTGCCGTCGGCCTTCATGGCCTGCAGCGCGGCGTCGAAACGGCGCACAAAGGCCTCGTCGTTGCGCCGGCGGCTGAAGGCGGTGCCGGCCGCCTCGTTGGAGAGCACCAGCGCGCTGGCCACGACGCGGTGCTGCAGGTCCAGGCTGCGCAGCTCATGCGCCGCGCTCAGCTCGTCGGCGGGGACGGCGTCGACGCGACCGCGTTCCAGCATCATCCACAGGCTGTTGCGCTTGGGCACGGCCTGCAGCCGGGCCGCGGCCACCGGGTCCTGGAGCAGCTCGGCATAGGCCGGCCCGTAGACCACGCCGACCTGCACGCCGATGCGCCAGCCGTCGGCCACCAAGTTGCTCAGGCCCTTGCCCTGGAGGCGCGGCGCATCGTCCCGGCGCACGAAAAGCAGGTTGCGCACCTGCACGACGGGTTGCGAGAACAGTGCGTAGGCGCGCCGCTCCGGCCGGTCGAAGGTGCCGGGCAGCAGGTCCAGCCGCCCCAGCTGCAGCTCGGTCAGCGCGCGGGCAAACGGCATCTCGACCAGTTCGACCCGGCAGCCCAGGCGCTGCAGCACCATGGTGTGCAGCTCGACATTCAGGCCGCCGACGCTGCCGTCGGCCAGGCGCATGCTGTAAGGGGGGTCGTCGTGCCAGCGCAGGCTTTTCACGCAGGCCTGGCTGGCCGCCCAGGGCAGCAGCAGCAGCGGCGGGAGCAACAAGGACAGGATCGTTCGGGGCTTCATCCGCTTGGGTCGTCTGCAGCAGCCAGCACGGCATCATCGCGGTCCATCGTTCCCAATCGATCCAGGGTTTCCAGATGTCCGATTGCCCCTTGTGCCGCAGCGACGGCGGTTTGCTGCTGTTCCGTGACGATTTCCTGCGCCTGGTGCGCGTGCTGGACACGCCCGATCACCCGGCCTTCTACCGGGTGATCCTGAACCGCCATGTCGCCGAGTTCAGCCAGTTGCCGGCTGGCGAGCGGCTGCGCCTGATGGAGGCCGTGGCCACGGTGGAGCGCTTGCTGCTCGCCGAGCTGAGCCCAGCCAAGGTCAACCTGGCCAGCCTGGGCAATGTCGTGCCGCATCTGCACTGGCATGTGATCGCCCGCTTTGCCGATGACGCGCAGTTCCCGGCACCGATCTGGGCAACGGCGCAGCGCCAGCGCGATACCACGGCCCTGTGTGCCGCCTTGCCGGCACTCGACCGCTTGCTGGGTGCCGAGCTGGCCGGCCTTGCCGGTCAATCGGTCTGACGGAAGCGACGCTCGATGGACGCGGCACTGCCGTCGCGCCGCATGGTCTCGATCGCCGCGTCAAGGCGGGCGACCAGATCCTGACTGACCGAGGCCCGGCTGAAGGCCAGGTGGGTCGGTGCTTCGTCGATGCGGATCGTGGACGGCGCGACGCTGTCTTGCAGGCCCAGCGGCGGCAGCTCGCGACGACCGGCATGCTCGGTGGCCAGCACGCCGTCGATGCGGCCCTTGGCCAGCATCTGCCACAGGCCCTGGCGGTTGGGCGCGCGCACGATCAACCCGGTGTGCTGGGGGGCGCCGAGCAGCCGGTCGGTCTCGGCGCCGTAGCGGGCGCCAACCTGCACGCCAAGACGCAGGCCTTGACCCAGCAGGCCTTCCAGGGTGGTCGGCGCGTCGCGCCGGTGCAGCGCTTCCACGCGCATGAAGACCTTGGTGTTGATCGGCCAGGTGCTGGCCGAGAACCAGGCATAGGCCTCGCGCTCCGGTGTCCGGTGGGCCTCGGGCAGCACGTCGAGCCGGCCGCCCTCCAGCTCGATCAGCGCGCGCGCCCAGGGCAGCGGCAGGACCTCGATGCGGCAGCCGACGCGCCGTGCCGCTTCGCGGATGGTTTCCACCATCGGACCGCTGAGCTCGCCGCTGGGCAGCCGGGTCAGCACCAGGGGGTCGGAATGCTGGCGCACGCGCAGCAGACAGGCCTGGGCCGATGCCTGGCCCAGCAGCAAGGCGACGGCGACGAGCGGGGCGAGCAGCGTGGACAGCGGCATGGCGGCAGGCTGGCGATCAACTGCCCGGACAATACGCGCATTCCACGTCGTGTTCTGCACCTCCCATGACCTATTGCGTCGCGATGCGCCTGCGCGCCGGCCTGCTGTTCGCCTCCGACACGCGCACCAATGCCGGCGTCGACCACATTGCCCAGTTCCGCAAGATGCAGCTGTTCCACATCCCGCATCAGCGCGAGATCGTGTTGCTCAATGCCGGCAATCTGGCCACCACGCAATCGGTGGTCTCGTTGCTCAAGCAGCGCCTGCAGCACGACGGCCCGCACATGCTGAATGTCGAATCGCTGTACGACGCGGCGGTCCTGGTCGGCAAGACGCTCAAGGAGGTGGTGGCCCGCGACAGCGACGCCAGCCACGGCCCCAGCCAGGGCGTGGACTTCGGCGCGAACTTCCTGCTCGGCGGCCAGATCAAGGGCGAGGGCCCGCGCCTGTTCCACATCTACCCGCAGGGCAACTTCATCGAGGCCACCGAGGACACGCCCTATTTCCAGATCGGCGAGAGCAAGTACGGCAAGCCCATCATCGACCGCGTGATCAGCTACGAGACGACGGCCTTGCCCGAGGCGGCCAAATGCACCTTGATCAGCTTCGACTCGACGATTCGCTCCAACTTGAGCGTCGGTCTGCCGATCGACATGGTGCTGCTGCGCACCAACCGCTTCGAGGAGCCGATGAAGGCGCATCGCATCGGCGCCGATTCGGCCTATTTCCAACAGCTGCGCAAGGACTGGGGCGAGGGCTTGCGCAAGGTCTTCGAGGGCCTGCCTGACGAGCCCTGGTTCGAGACATGAGTCGGCCGCTTGGATGTCGGGCCATCGATTCAGAAAGGTGTGATTGATGAAGGTCGCCTGTTTCAGCGCCAAGCGCTACGACCGGCATAGCTTTGCCGCCGCCGGGGCCAGGGATTGGCATTACATCGAGGCGCGGCTGGACCTGAGCACGGCGAACGCCGCCAGCGGCTGCGACGCGGTCTGCGTCTTCGTCAACGACCAGCTCGACGCCGCCGTGCTGGAACGCTTGAGCGCGCTCGGGGTCAAGCTGCTGCTGCTGCGCTGTGCCGGCTTCAACAACGTCGACCTGGGCGCAGCGTCGCGCTTGGGCCTGGCGGTGGCGCGCGTGCCGGAGTACTCGCCGCATGCGGTTGCCGAGCACAGCCTGGCCCTGTTGCTGACCTTGATCCGCAAGACGCATCGCGCCCATGCCCGCGTGCGCGAGGGCAACTTCGAGCTCGACGGCCTGCTGGGCTTCGACCTGCACGGCAAGACCGTCGGCGTGATCGGCACCGGGCGCATCGGCGCCTGCGTCGCCCGCATCTTTCACGGCCTCGGTTGCGAGGTGCTGGCCCATGACCCGCAGCCCGACGACAGCTTGCCGGCTCGCTACGTCGCGCTCGACGAGTTGCTGGCCAGCAGCCGCGTGGTGCTGCTGCAATGCCCGCTCAACGCCGCCACCCGCCACCTGATGAATGCCGAGCGCTTGGCGCTGATGCCGCGCGGCGCGGTGCTGGTCAACACCAGCCGCGGGGCGGTGCTGGACACCAAGGCGGCGATCGCCGCGCTCAAGCGCGGCCATCTGGGCGGCCTGGCCCTCGACGTCTACGAGGAAGAGGCCGCGTTGTTCTTCGAGGACCGCAGCAGCGAGCTGATCGCCGACGACGTGTTCGCCCGCCTGATGACCTTCCCCAATGTGCTGATCACCGCCCACCAGGCCTTCTTCACCGAGGAGGCGCTGGCGGCCATCGCCGAAGTCACGCTGGCCAACGCCAGGGCCTTCGCCCAGACCGGCAGTCCGCTGCACGCCGTGATTGCCACGCCCCCTGCCTCGCTGCGCTCGGTGCCCCCCGAGGGGGCCACGGCTTTCTTGGGGCGGCCCGACGAAAGCCGATGATCTACCTGGCTTCGCAAAGCCCGCGGCGCAGTCAGCTGCTGGCGCAGATCGGCGTGCCCCACGAATTGCTGCTGCCCGGCGCCGATGAGGACGCCGAGGGCCTGGAGGCGACGCGCGCCGGCGAAGCGCCGGCCGATTACGTGGTGCGCGTCACCCGTGCCAAGCTCGAGGCCGCCATCGCCCGTCACGCGGCGCGCGGTCTGCCACCGGCGCCGATTCTCTGCGCCGACACCACGGTGGCGATCGACGAGCGGATCCTGGGCAAGCCGGCCGATACCGACGAAGCGGCGGCCATGCTGCGCGCCCTCAGCGGTCGCCGCCACCAGGTGCACACCGCGGTGGCGGTGGCGGTCGGCGGCGTCGTTCGCGAGGCCCTGTCCAGCTCGGCGGTCTGGGTTGCCGAGCTGCCGGCGGCGGTGATCGCCGACTACATCGCCGCGGGCGAGCCGGACGGACCGATGGGCAAGGCCGGGGCCTACGCGATCCAGGGCCGCTTCGCCGCCTGGATCGCCCGCATCGACGGCAGCTACTCGGGCATCATGGGTCTGCCGCTGTACGAAACCGCAAGCCTCCTCAGGGACTGAATGGAAGACATCCTGATCAACTGGAGCCCGCAGGAGACGCGGGTCGCCATCGTCGAGAACGGCGCGGTGCAGGAGCTGCACCTGGAACGCACGCTGGAGCGGGGCCTGGTCGGCAACATCTACCTGGGCAAGGTGGCGCGCGTGTTGCCCGGCATGCAGTCGGCCTTCATCGACATCGGCCTGGAGCGTGCCGCCTTCCTGCACGTCGCCGACCTGCACCAGCCCGGACTCAACGGCAATTCGACCCACCGGGAGGGGCCGGCCACGCCGATCGAGAAGCTGCTGTTCGAGGGTCAGACCCTGATGGTGCAGGTCATCAAGGACCCGATCGGCACCAAGGGCGCGCGCCTGTCCAGCCAGGTCAGCATCGCCGGTCGCATGCTGGTCCACCTGCCGGGCGACGAGCACATCGGCATCAGCCAGAAGATCGGTTCGCCCGAGACCCGCGAGCTGCTGCGCGCGCGCATGCAGCAGCTGGTCGGCACGCGCGAGACCGGCGGCGGTGGCGGCTTCATCCTGCGCACCAACGCGGAGGAGGCGAGCGACGAGGAGCTCGCCGCCGACATCGACTACCTGCGCAAGACCTGGGCCGCGGTGCGCCAGCGTGCGCTCAGCCTGCCGGCCGGCAGCCTGCTGCACGAGGACCTCAACCTGGCCCAGCGCGTGCTGCGCGACCTGGCCAGCGAGCGCACGGCGCGCATCAAGATCGACAGCCGGCTGCAGTACGAGGCCTTGCTCGCCTTCGGCCAGCAATACACACCGGGTGCGGTGGCCAAGCTGGAGCATTACACCGGCGAGCGGCCGATCTTCGACCTGCACAACATCGACGCCGAGCTGAACCGCGCGCTGGACCGACGCGTCGAGCTGAAGAGCGGCGGCTACCTGGTCTTCGACCAGACCGAGGCGATGACGACGATCGACGTCAACACCGGCGCCTTCGTCGGCGCGCGCAACTTTGACGACACCATCTTCAAGACCAATCTGGAGGCGGCCGGCGCGATCGCCCGCCAGCTGCGCCTGCGCAATCTCGGCGGCATCGTCATCGTCGACTTCATCGACATGGTGCGCGACGAGCATCGCCAGGCCGTCGTCGCCGAGCTGAGGAAGCAGCTGGCCCGCGACCGCACGAAGACCGCGGTTGGCGGCTTCACCTCGCTGGGCTTGCTGGAGTTGACGCGCAAGCGCACCCGCGAGAGCCTGTCCCGCCTGCTCTGCGAGCCCTGCCCGACCTGCCAGGGGCGCGGCGCCGTGAAGACGGCGCGCAGCGTCTGCTACGAGATCCTGCGCGAGATCCTGCGCGAGGCGCGGCAGTTCTCGGCCAAGGAGTTCCGCGTCGTCGCCGCGGCCGAGGTGGTCGAGATGCTGCTCGACGAGGAGAGCCAGCACTTGGCCGGGTTGAGCGACTTCATCGGCCGGCCGATCTCGCTGACCGCCGAGCCGGGCAACCGCACCGAGTCCTACGACATCGTCCTGCTATGAGCCCACCCCCTACGCGCTTCGCGCGCCCCCTCAAGGGGGCACCCCGAGTGGCCCGGCAAAGCCGGTTCCACCGGGGTCGCTGGGTCACGCCGCGTTTCGGAACGGCTGTTTGCGCTCGGGAGCTCTGAGTTGACTAGGTGTTACGCCCTGGTGCCGGCGGCCGGCAGCGGCAGCCGATCCGGTCAGGCGATTCCCAAGCAGTACGTGGCCTTGGCCGGTCGGGCACTGATGGCGCACACATTGGCAGCGCTGCGGGCTGTCAATGAGATCCAGCAGACGCTGGTGGTGCTGGCGCCCGGCGACCAACGCTTTGCGGCGGCCTGCCCCGACTTCGATGGCTGGATCGCCGACTGCGGCGGCGCGACGCGCGCTGCCTCGGTGCAGGCGGGCCTGCGCTGCTTGCGCGAACGCGGGGTGCGGGACGACGACTGGGTGCTGGTGCACGACGCGGCGCGCTGCCTGATCCGCCCCGAATGGGTGAGCGCCTTGATCGCCGCCTGCCGCGACGATGCGGTCGGTGGTCTGCTCGCGCTGCCGGTGGCCGACACGCTGAAGCGCGCCGACGACGAGCAGCGCGTCGCCAGTACCCTGGACCGCCGCCAGGCCTGGGCGGCGCAAACGCCGCAGATGTTCCGCCTCGGCCTGCTCGAGCGGGCATTGCAGCAGGCCGGCGATGCGGTGACCGACGAGGCCAGCGCCATCGAGCAGCTCGGCCTGGCGCCGCGCCTGGTGCGCGCGCCGCTGGAGAACTTCAAGCTGACCCTGGCCGAGGACTTCCGCCTGGCCGAACTGATTCTGCGAGGACGGGAGCAATCATGACGATTCGTGTGGGCGAGGGCTGGGACGTGCATCGTCTCGTCGAGGGCCGGCCGCTGATCCTGGGTGGCGTGACCATCCCGCACACCCATGGCCTGCTCGGCCACTCCGACGCCGACGCGCTGGCCCATGCGATCACCGATGCGCTGCTCGGCGCTGCGGGTCTGGGCGACATCGGCCGCCACTTCCCCGACACCGACCCCGCCTTCAAGGGCGCCGACTCGATGGTGCTGCTGGCCGAGGCGGCGCGCCGCGTGCGCGCCCAGGGCTGGCAGATCGGCAACATCGACTCGACCGTGGTCGCCCAGGCGCCCAAGCTGGCGCCGCACATCGCCGCCATGCAGGCGCGGCTGGCCGAGGTCCTCGGCCTGGCGCCCGATCAGGTCAATGTGAAGGCGAAGACGGCCGAGAAGATGGGTCCGGTCGGCGAGGGCCTGGCGATGGAAGCCAGCGCGGTCTGTCTGTTGCTCAGACCGCCCGCAGCAGCTTGATGCGGGTGATCAGCCCGCCGTCGCTGGCGTTGGCGATCTCCAGGCTGCCGCCCATGCGCTGCAGGGCCTTCTCGACGATGGCCAGGCCCAGCCCGCTGCCGGTGGCGGCGGTGCGCGCCGCGTCGCCGCGGTAGAAAGGTTTCGTCAGCTCGATGAGCACGTCCTCGGGCACGCCGGGGCCGTGGTCGCGCAGGGTCAGCTCGACCTCGTTGCCGCGCGCCTGGGCCAGCACCTCGACGCGCGCCGGCTCGTCGGGTGCATGGCCGTAGCGGCGGGCGTTCTCGAACAGGTTCTGCAGCACGCGACCCAGCTCGGTCGGGTCGCCCATCACGCCGAGGTTGGCCGGCACATGGTGGCGGATGCGGATCTGCTCCGGGTTGCGGAACAGCTGCGCTTCGCGCTCGACGATCTCGCTGAGCGCCAGCGGCTGCCGTGCCAGCTCGCCGGGGCGCGCGTAGTCCATGAATTTGGAGATGATGGCGTCGAGCTGGTCGATGTCCTGCGCCATGGCGTTGCGCGCCATTTCGTCGTCGACGCTCATCTCGGCCTCCAGGCGCAACCGGGCCAAGGGAGTGCGCAGGTCGTGGCTGATGCCGGCCAGCATCACCGAGCGGTCCTGCTCCAGCTTGGCCAGCACGCGGGCCATGCGGTTGAAGCCGCGGTTGACTTCTCTGATCTCGCTGGTCAGCGTGTGCTCGTTGAGCCGGGAGTCGTACTCGCCCTCGCGGATGCGGTGGGCGGCGATCGACAGCTCGCGCAGCGGCCGGTTGATCAGGCCGGCGATCACCGCCGAACCGAGCAAGGTGGCGGCCAGCACCACGGCCAGCCACCAGGCACGAGGCGTCGGCACCGTGGCCACCGGCTCGGCCGGCGCGCGCAGCCACCAGGCGTCGCGGCCGGTGTAGAAGCGCACCCAGAGCCCAGCGGCGCCGTTGACGCTGCGCGCCACCACGGTGTCGCTGCCCAGCCGGCCGGTCAGCGCCTCGGCCACCCGCTTGGCGAAGGGGCTGTGGTCATAGGCCTGCCAGAAGTCCTTGGGTTCGGCAACCTGCAGGTGCAAGGTGGCGCGCTGCTCCAGGGACTTGATGATGAGCAGGCGCTGGATGGGTTCGACCTCGTTGAGCGCGACCCGTGTCAGCTGCACCAGATCGCCGAGTTGCTGCGCCGCCTCGATGGCGCGCGGCTCGGCCTCCAGCTGTCGGAACGCCGCCTGCCAGGCCAGGCCGGCACCGGCCAGCAGCAAGGCCAGCCAGGCGAAGGTGCGCCAGAACAGCGTGAAACCCAGGCGCCGCTTGGCCGGCACTTAGGCAGCCGCCTCGTCGGGCACGAAGACATAGCCCAGGCCCCAGACCGTCTGGATGTAGCGCGGCTTGGCCGGGTCGGCCTCGATCATCTTGCGCAGACGGCTGATCTGCACGTCCAGGCTGCGGTCGAAGGGCTCGAAGTCGCGGCCGCGGGTCAGCTGGGCCAGCTTGTCGCGGCTCAAGGGTTGACGCGGGTGACGCACCAGCGCCTTCAGCATCGCGAACTCGCCGGTGGTCAGCGGCTGGTCCTCGCCGTCCTTGGACAGGCGGCGCAGGCCGAGGTCGAACTCGTAGGGACCGAAGCGCACCCGTTCGCCGTCCTTGCTGGGCGCGCCGGGCATCTCCGGCGCCGGGCGGCGGCGCAGCACGGCGTTGATGCGGGCGAGCAGCTCGCGCGGGTTGAAGGGCTTGCCGATGTAGTCGTCGGCGCCCAGTTCCAGGCCGACGATGCGGTCGACGTCCTCGCCCTTGGCGGTGAGCATGACGATGGGCGTGACGTCGCCCTTGGCGCGCAGCCGGCGGCAGATCGACAGGCCGTCCTCGCCCGGCATCATCAGGTCGAGCACGATGAGGTCGATGGTCTCGCGCGACATCAGCCGGTTCAGACCATGGCCGTCCTCGGCCAGCAGCACCTCGAAGCCTTCCTGGCTCAGGTAGCGGCGCAGCAGGTCGCGGATGCGCGCATCGTCGTCGACGACGACGATGCGGTGGGCGCGACCGTTCAGCGGCATGGGCGTGGTGGTCATGGCAGGGGCCTTTCGGGTGCAACAGGACGGCCGATTCTGATCGAGGGGAACCGTCGTTGTTACAAATTCGGCCTTGTTACATCTTGCCTCTTGGCAACTGTTACCGCTGCTAACAAAGACGGTTCACTGTGCGGTCCAGCCGCCGTCCATGGCCCAGGCCTGGCCGCGCACATTGGCGGCGGCCTCGGAGCAGAGGAAGACCGCCAGGCTGCCCAGTTGCTCCGGCGAGGTGAAGGCCAGCGACGGCTGCTTCTCGCCGAGCAGGCGGCGCGTGGCCTCCTGCAGGTCGACGCCGTCCTGGGCGGCGCGGGCATCGACCTGCTTCTGCACCAGCGGGGTCAGCACCCAGCCGGGACAGATCGCGTTGACGGTCACGCCGGTCGTCGCGGTTTCCAGCGCCACTGCCTTGGTCAGGCCGACCAGGCCATGCTTGGCGGCAACGTAGGCGGACTTGTTGGCCGAGGCGACCAGGCCGTGCACCGAGGCGATGTTCAAGATGCGCCCCCAGCCGCGCGACAGCATGCCGGGCAGCGCAACGCGGGTGGCGTGGAATGCCGAACTCAGGTTGATGGCGATGATGGCGTCCCAGCGTTCGACCGGGAAATCCTGCACCGCGGCGACATGCTGGATGCCGGCGTTGTTGACCAGGATGTCGCAGCGCCCGAAACGCGCCTCGCAGGCGCGCACCATGGCCTCGACCTCGTTGGGCCGGCTCATGTCGGCACCGTGGTAGTCGACCTCGCCACCGAAGCGCGCGACCTCCGCCTTCGCGCCTTCCACATCGCCGAAGCCGTTGAGCATCAGCGTCGCGCCCTGCTGCGCCAGCGCGCAGGCCAGGCCCAGACCGATACCGCTTGTCGAGCCCGTCACCAGGGCCACTTTGCCGTTCAACATCTTGCTTCCCCGTAGCATCCGCAAACAAGCAGCAGGATAGCCAATGACCGAACCCCGCCTCCATCATGTCCAGGCCCTGAGCCCGCAGGGTCTGCACCGCATGGCCTATTGGGAATGGGGCGACGCGGCCAACCCGCGGGTGCTGGTCTGCGCGCATGGCCTGACCCGTCAGGGTCGCGACTTCGACGCGCTGGCGCGGCGTCTGGCCGATCGCTATCGCGTGGTCTGTCCCGACGTCGTCGGTCGTGGCGAGTCGGACTGGCTGAAGGATCCGGCGACCTACGGCCTGCCGCAGTACGTGGCCGACATGGTGGTGCTGCTGGCCCGTCTGAACGCCGAGCAGTTGGATTGGCTGGGTACCTCGATGGGCGGCCTGATCGGCCTGGCGCTGGCCTCGTTGCCGGGCAGCCCAGTGCGCCGGCTGGTGCTCAACGACGTGGGACCCAGCCTGGAGCTGGCGGCGCTGCAGCGCATCGGCAGCTATGTCGGCCAGCAGATGCGCTTTGCCAGCGTCGAGGAGGGCGCGAAGGCCATCCATGCCGTCTCCGAGGGCTTCGGTCGCTACAGCGATGCCGAGTGGCTGGCGCTGAACCGAGCGATGTTCCGCGTCGAGGCCGATGGCGTGCGCCTGCACTACGACCCGGCGATCGGCGTCAACCTGCGCGCCATCAACGCGTCCCTGGTCGCCGCCGGCGAGGCCCAGCTCTGGGATGCTTGGGACCGCCTGCGCATCCCGGTGCTGCTGCTGCGCGGCGCCGACTCCGATCTGCTCAGCGAGGCCACCGCCACCAGCATGAGTTTGCGCGGACCGAAGGCGGTCTGCGTGACCCTGCCTGGCGTCGGCCATGCGCCCATGCTGGACAGCGCCGAGCAGCAATCGCCCGTGCTTTCTTTCCTGGCGTGAAAACTTCCACCCCCGATCTGCAGCGCTCGGCCATCGTCGAGCTGCTCGACGTCGACCTGCCGACGCCGCTGCCCCAGGCCCGCGAACGAACGCCCAAGCTCGACGTGCTGGAACGCGCGCGCGCCTTCGCCGATCCGCTGCTCGCCCACCAGCGCCTGGACTCCGGCGAGAACGCGCTCGACCATGCCGACGGCGTGGCGGCGATCCTGGCCGGCATCGGCGCCGCCCCCGGCATCCAGGCCGCTGCCTACCTGGTCTACGCGGGCGAGCACCTGGCCCAGCCCGAGGACAGCATTGCCCAGGCCTTTGGCGACAGCTATGCGCAGCTGGTCGAGCACACGCGCAAGCTGGTGCGGCTGCAGCGCGCCGCTGCACTTGGAACATTCGGCGCGCAGGTCGAGGGCGAGGCCGCCGCGCTGCAGCTGGAGCGCGTGCGCAAGATGCTGCTCGCCTTCAGCCGCGACCTGCGTGTGGTGCTGCTGCGCCTGGCCTCGCGCCTGCAATCGCTGCGCTGGTACGCGGCCAGCCGCACGACGGTGCCGGTCGAGGTGGCGCTGGAGTCGCGCCAGGTCTTCGCGCCGCTGGCCAACCGCCTGGGCATCTGGCAGATCAAATGGGAGATCGAGGACCTGGCGTTCCGCTTCCTCGAACCCGAGCGCTACAAGGCCCTGGCCCTGGCCCTGCACGAGAAGCGCCTGGAGCGCGAGCTGCGCGTGCACCAGGCGCGCGCCGCGCTGATGGCCGATTTGCAGAAGCTCGGCATCTCCGCCGAGGTCCAGGGCCGACCCAAGCACCTCTACAGCATCTGGAAGAAGATGCAGGGCAAGGGCCTGAGCCTGGAGAAGGTCTTCGATCTGCGCGCGCTGCGCGTCATCGTCGACTCGGTCGACGACTGCTACGCAGTGCTGGCCCGCCTGCACGAGGTCTACCGCCCGCTGGACGGCGAGTTCGACGACTACATCGCCCGTCCGAAGCCGAACGGTTATCAAAGCCTGCACACCGTCGTCGTCGCGCCCGACGGCCAGACCATGGAGGTGCAGATCCGCACCCGCGCGATGCACGAGCATGCCGAGCATGGCGTGGCCGCCCACTGGGCCTACAAGGAGGCCGGCGCCAAGGGCTATGCCGGCACCGCGCAGGCTCAGGACGAGCGCGTGGCCGAGGCGCGCAAGGCGGTGCTGCGCCAGCTCCTGGCCTGGGAGCGCGACCTTGCCGACCAGGCGCCGCCGGCGAACGAGGAGGAGGCGCGCATCTTCGTCTTCACGCCGCAGGCGGCGGTGGTCGAGCTCTGCGCCGGCGCGACGCCGATCGACTTCGCCTACGCCTTGCACACCGAGCTCGGTCATCGCATCCGCGGCGCGAAGATCGACGGCCAGCTCTTGCCGCTGACCACGCCGCTGCAGTCCGGCCAGACCGTCGAGGTGATGGGTGGCAAGGAGCGCGGTCCGTCGCTGGACTGGCTGAACCCCGAGGCCGGCTACCTGAAGAGCCCGCGCTCGCGCGCCAAGGTGCGCGCCTGGTTCAACGCCTTGCAGCAGGCGGAGACCGTGGCGCGCGGCCGCGAGGCGGTCGAGAAGCTGCTCGCCCGTGAGGGCAAGACCGCGATCAAGCACGAGGAGCTGGCCGCGCGCCTGGGCTTCAAGAGTGCCGAGCAGCTGTTCGAGGTGGTCGGCAAGGACGAGTTCTCGCTGAAGACCATCGAGCAGCTGCTGCGACCGCCGCCCGAGCAGGCCGCCAGCGAGGACGAGATCGCCGCCCGCCAGCATGTCAAGCCGCCGCGCGACGATCCCGAGCGCCCGCGGGGCGGGGTGCTGGTCGTCGGCGTCGACTCGCTGCTCACGCAGCTGGCGCGCTGCTGCCGGCCGGCGCCGCCGGATGCGATCCGCGGCTATGTGACGCGCGGCAAGGGGGTGGCCATCCACCGCGCCGAATGCAGCAATCTGCGCGACATGCTGGCTCGCGCGCCGGAGCGGGCGATCGAGGTGACCTGGGGCCTGACGGCCGGCCAGCTCTACCCGGTCGACCTCAGCGTCGAGGCCCAGGACCGGCCCGGCGTGCTGCGCGATGTGCTCGAGGTGTTCGCCAAGCAGCGGCTGCGCGTCAGCCATGCGCAGGGCGCGTCGCGCACACGCGGCGCCAAGCCGGACACGCAGCTGATGCATTTCACCGTCGAGCTGCCGTCCAGCGACGCATTGCGTGATGCCTTGCGCGCGGTCGCGCAGGTCAACGGCGTGCGCGCCGCACGTCGCCGTTGATTTGAATTCAAAAACTTTGCTATAGTCGCGGGCTCGACGGCACCAACGGTGTTCGCCGAGAGACCCCAGGCGCGTAGCTCAGCTGGTTAGAGCACCACCTTGACATGGTGGGGGTCGTTGGTTCGAGTCCAATCGCGCCTACCAATTCGGAAGCCCCGCAAGTTGTTGAACTTGCGGGGCTTTTCTCTCTCAGCCGAGCCGCCTCAATCATCGTCGTCTGCGGCCTGTCGATGATGTCGCTCAGCGACCTCAGGCGAAGCCGATGGCTTGCGGAGTTCCAGTCGCCACAGCGACCCGGCTGCCATCACCGTGGTGATCGCGAGCAGCAGGGCCCAGCGTCGACGTTCGTGTTGCACCACGTCGGGACCCATGCCGGCGATGCGCCCACTCCACATGGTCGCCGCGAGGTTGCGTCGCTTCGACAAGCTGTTGGCGATGACCACCAATGGGTGGCTGAACGCGACCAGTCCCAGCGCGTTGGCCAGGCCTTCGTGCAGCGCCTCGGTCGCCTCGCCGACGCCGCCCCAATCCTGGTAGGTCGCCAGGCCGCTGAGCGCCAGCAAGGGCAGGACGGCCAGCAGTGCCCATGGCAGCAAGGCCGTCAGCAGCGTTTGACCCTGTGCCCAATAGCCGGCGGCTTGACCGTCGCCGCCCCGAAGGCGCGCCGGAAGCGCTCTCAGCCAGGGCAGCAGGCCGGCGGCACGGCGCACCATGGCGCTCAGGCGTGCCTGACGCGGGCCGAACAGGCCGTAGACCAGGCGCCAGCCGAGCAGGCCGACCAGGGTGTAGCCCAGTGCGACGTGCAAGGCGCGCCAGTCGTCGGCGTCGCCGCTCAGCCAGGCGGCGGCAAAGCCGGCTGCGAACAGCAGGTGGAAGACGCGGATCGGTGCGTCGGTGACCAGGCGGCGAGGGGTGGCGGCGTTCATGGCGAGTCCTGGGCTGTGATGCGGCCGATTCTTCGCAGCTGGCTTGAAGCCAGGCTGAAGCCGTCGTTCAGCTCCCGTTCAGCTGCGCTGTCCAGAATGGCCCGATGGCCCGCCTCTTTACCCTGCTGCTGCTGCTGCTCGCCGTGCTGGCCCTGCCGCCGGCCCGGGCGTCCGACCGCGACGAGGTCGATCGCGTGCGCGCCGCGGTGCAGGCCGGCGAGTTGCTGCCCCTGGACCAGGTCTTGGAACGCCTGAAGCGCAGCCACCCGGGGCAGGTGCTGGCCATCGAGCTGGAGCGCGACGACGGGCGCTGGATCTACGAGGTCAAGCTGCTGCAGGCCGGCGGCCGGCTGCTCAAGCTGGAGCTCGACGGCCGCAGCGCCGCCGTGCTCCAGCAGCGCGTCCGGCAGGCCGCGTCGGCGGCCTCGCGCTGAGATGCGCCTGCTGCTCGTCGAGGACGACGCGCCGCTGCGGCAGACGCTGCAGGCGGCGCTGCAGGCGGCCGGCTTTGCCGTCGACGCGGTCGACAACGGCGTCGACGCCCAGCACCTCGGCGAGACCGAGCCTTTCGACGCCGCGGTGCTCGACCTCGGCCTGCCGCGGCTCGACGGCCTGACCGTGCTGCAGCGCTGGCGCGCGCAGGGCCTGAGGCTGCCGGTGCTGATCCTCACCGCCCGCGACCAGTGGCACGAGAAGGTCGCCGGCATCGATGCCGGCGCCGACGACTACCTGGCCAAACCCTTCCACACCGAGGAGTTGCTGGCGCGGCTGCGCGCGCTGATCCGGCGCGCGCAGGGCCTGGCCTCGCCGCTGCTGCAATGGGGCGCGGTGAGCTTGGACACGCGCAGCGGCCGTGTCAGTGCCGACGGCCATGCGGTGCCGCTCACTTCGCACGAGTACCGCCTGCTCAGCTACCTGATGCACAGGCCCGGGCAGCTGGTGTCGCGCACCGAGCTGAGCGAGCACCTGTACGCGCAGGACTTCGAGCGCGACTCCAACACCATCGAGGTCTTCGTCGGCCGGCTGCGCCGCAAGCTGCCGCAGCTGGCACTGCAGACCGTGCGCGGCCTGGGCTACCGGCTGGCCTCGCCATGAGGCTGCGATGAGCCGCCCCGCCGGCTCGCTGCGCTGGCGCCTGCTGGCCGTCACCGGCCTGCTCGCCGCGGCGTTGGCGGCGCTGGCTGGCGCGCTGCTGCTCGGCCTGTTTCGCAGCGAGGTGCAGCGCTCCTTCGCCAGCGGGCTGCGCAGCCAGCTCGACGAGGTCAGCGCGCGCCTGGAATGGAGCGCCGCCGGCGCGCCTCAGCTGCCGCCGGCCTCGCTGAGCGACCCGCGCTGGCGCCTGCCCTATGGCGGGTTGTACTGGCAGGTCGAGCCGCTGCGGGCGGCCGGCGGTGCAGCGCTGCGCTCGCGTTCGCTCTGGGACTGGCAGCTGGCGGTGCCGGCCGACGCGGTGGCCGATGGCGAGGTCCATGTGCACCAGGTCCAGGGCCCGGCCGGCCAGACCCTGCTGCTGCTGGAGCGCAGCCTGCGACCCGGCGGCAACACCGCCGGCGCCTGGCGCGTGCTGGTCGCCGGCGATCTGCGCGAGACCGAGGCCGCGGTGCAGCGACTGCGCGACGCGCTGCTCGGCGGCGCGCTGCTGCTGCTGGCGCTGATGCTGGCGGCAGCCTGGGTGCAGACCGGCATCGGCCTGGCGCCGCTGCGCCGGCTGCAGGCGGCGCTGGCGGCGCTGCGCGGCGGCCAGGTGGCGCGGCTGCAGGGCCGCTTCCCCAGCGAGCTGCAGCCCCTGGTCGACGACTTCAATGGCGTGCTCGAGCGCCAGGCCGACAGCCTGGCAGGCGCGCGCACGCAGGCGGGCAACCTCGCCCATGCGCTGAAGACGCCGCTGGCGGTGCTCGCCCAGCTGGCCGAGCAGCCGGAGCTGGCCGGCACGCCGGCGGCGGCCTTGCTCGGCGAGCAGGTGCAGCGCATCCGCCGCCAGGTCGACTGGCATCTGGCGCGCGCCCGCGCCGCCGCGCTGCAGGGCCAGCCGGGGGCACGCACGCCGCTGCGCGACAGCGCCGAGGCCTTGCTGCGCGTGCTGCAGCGCCTGCATGCCGGGCGCGGTCTGCGGCTGGCACTGGACTTGCCGCAGGAGGAGCTGGGATTCGCCGGCGACGCCCAGGACCTGCAGGAGATGCTCGGCAATCTGCTCGACAACGCCTGCCGCTGGGCCAGGCAGCAGGTGAGCCTGCGCGCCGCCCGCAGCGCGGACGGCCGGATCTGCATCGAGGTCGACGACGACGGCCCGGGCATCCCGCCGGCCCGGCGCGCGCAGGCCCTGGAACGCGGCCAGCGCCTCGACGAATCCCTGCCCGGCAGCGGTCTGGGCCTGGCCATCGTCGCCGAGCTGGCCCGGCTCTACGGCGGCGCGCTGAGCCTCGACGACTCGCCGCTGGGCGGCCTGCGCGCGCGCCTGCTGCTGCCCGGCTGAACGCCGCGTTCAGCCGCGGTTCAGGCCCCGGTTTGCACACTGGCCTGGCCGTGCAGCATCGCCCGGCGCCACCCAGGAGTTCCCCATGAAATTCGTCCTTTCCATCGCTTCCCTGTCCGCCGCACTGCTGATCGCCGGCGGGGTGCAGGCCGGCGCTGCGGCGTCGCCGGCGTCGGCCCCGCTGTCCGCTAAGTCGGCGACTGCCTCCCTCAGCCTTGCCGAGGTGCACCAGCGCCTCGTCGCCGCCGGCTACCGCGACATCAGCGAGCTGCAGCGCAAGTCCGACCGCATCGAGGCCGAGGCTCGCGATCGCGACGGCCGCCGCGTCGAGCTGGAACTGGACCCGGCCACGGCGGCGCTGCGGCGCAGCGAGTTCCAGCGCGATGCATCGCGCGCCGCCGCGAGCGGCCTGGACCTGGGGCAGCTGCTCGCCCAGCTCGAGGCGGCCGGCTACCGCGAGGTGCGCAAGATCGAACGCGAGCACGACGAGGTCGAGGTCAGCGCCGAGGACGCGCAGGGCCGCCGCGTCAAGCTGCGCCTGGACCCGCAGACCGGCGCGATCAGGAGCGCCGGCCGGTGACACTGCGGCCATGAGCCAGCGCCTCGTTCCGCTCGATCGCCTGCCCGCGTTGACCGATGCGCTGGCCGGCCTCAGCGCCGAACAGGTCGCCGCGCAGCGCCAGCTCGGCTTCAACGACATCGTGCTCGGCGACGACGCCGGCTGGCGCGGCGTGCTGCGCGACAGCCTGCGCGATCCGATGCTCTGGTTCCTGCTGCTCACCGCCGCGCTGTTCGCGCTGCTGGGCCAATGGGGCGAGGCGCTGACCCTGTCGCTGGCCATCGTGCCGCTGCTCGGCATGGACGCCTATCTGCACCGGCGCACGCAGGCCTCGTCGGCCGGCCTGGCCAGCCGCCTGGCGAGCAGCGCCCGCGTGCTGCGCGACGGCGTCTGGCAGACCTTGCCGTCGCGGGACCTCGTGCCCGGCGACCTCGTCGAGGTGCGGCCCGGCGACTACTTCCCGGCCGACGGCCTGCTGGTCGGCGGCGACGCGCTGCAGGCCGACGAGTCGACGCTGAGCGGCGAGTCGCTGCCGGTCGCCAAGTCGGCGCTGACCGCGGCGCTGCCGCTGCCGACCGGCGCCGACGAGCGGCACTGGGCCAGCGCCGGCACGCGACTGCTCACCGGCCGCGCCTGGCTGCGCGTGCTGCAGACCGGCGCCGACACCCGCTACGGCGAGATCGTCCGCTCGGCCCAGGTCGACGCGCAGGCGGCGACGCCGCTGCAGCAGGCGATCGCCGGCCTGGTCAAGGGCTTGCTGGTGCTGGCCATCGCGATCTGCCTGGCCCTGGCCGCGGTGCGGCTCTGGCAGGGCCATGGCTGGGTCGACGCGCTGCTCAGCGCCGTGACCCTGGCGGTGGCGGCGCTGCCCGAGGAGTTCCCGGTCGTCTACACCTTCTTCCTCGGCGTCGGCGTGTTCCGGCTGGCGCGCCGCAAGGCCCTGGTGCGCCGCGCGGTGGCGGTGGAGAACATCGGCCGCGTCAGCTGCATCGTCTCCGACAAGACCGGCACCCTGACCGCCGGCGCGCTGGTGCTGGCCCACCAGCAGCCGGCCGCCGGCCTCAGCGAGGCGGCGCTGCTGCAGACCGCGGCGCGCGCCGCCCGCGCCGACAGCGGCGACCCGCTGGACGAGGCGCTGCACGCGGCGGCGCCGGCGCTGCCGGCGGCGCAGCAACTCGCCGCCTTCCCCTTCACCGAGGCGCGGCGGCGCGAGACCCTGGTCTGGCAGCCGGCGGCCGGCCCGGCGATCGCCTGCAGCAAGGGCGCGCCGGAGACCCTGCTGGCGCTGTGCGCGCTGCCGCCGGCCGAACGCGAGGCCTGGCTGGCCGAGGTCGATGCGTTCGCGAACGGCGGCCACAAGGTGATCGCCTGCGCCTGGCGCGAGCTGGCCGCCGGCGACGACGGCCAGACCGAGCCGGTCGAGGGCTTTCGTTTCGCCGGCCTGCTGGCCTTCGAGGACCCGGTGCGCGACGGCGTGCGCGCGGCGGTCGCCAGCTGCCTGGCCGCCGGCATCCGCGTGCTGATGTGCACCGGCGACCACCCGCGCACGGCGACCGCGGTGGCCCGCGACATCGGCCTGGGCGGGGGCGCGCCGCGCGTGCTGGCGCTGGGGCCAGGCGCGGACCTGCAGGCCTTGCTTGCCGACGGCGGCCACTTCGACGGCGTGGCGCGGGCGACGCCGGCGCAGAAGGTGGAACTGGTGCAGGCGCTGCAGCGCCAGGGTGAGCTGGTCGCGGTGACCGGCGACGGCGTCAACGATGTGCCGGCGCTGCGCGCCGCCGACATCGGCGTGGCAATGGGCGAGCGCGGCACGCGCAGCGCCCGCGAGGTGGCGCCGGTCGTGCTGCTGGACGACAACTTCGGCACCCTGGTCGCCGCGGTGGCCGAGGGCCGGCAGCTGTTCCAGAACCTGCGCCTGGCCTTTGCCTACCTGCTGCTGATCCATCTGCCGCTGGTCATCGGCGCGGCGCTGATCCCCATGCTCGGGCTGCCGCTGCTGTTCCTGCCGGTCCATATCGTCTGGCTGGAGCTGCTGATCCACCCGACGGCAATGCTGGCCTTCCAGGACCTGCCGCCGCAGGGCCCGCTGGCCGCCGTGGTGCGCGGGCAGCCGGCGCGTTTCTTTGCGCCGCGGGACTGGCTGTGCATCGCCGGCCTGGGCCTGCTGATGAGTGCCGCGCTGATCGTGGCCTATCTGCAGGCGCTCGGGCCGGCCACCGATGCGCCGCACGCCAGGGCCATGGCCCTGGGTCTGTTGATGGCCTACAGCGCCGCGGTCGTCAGCGGCCTGAGCGGGCTGCGCCGGCCCGCGGCGCGCTGGGCGGCGCTCGGCACCGTCGCGTCGACCCTGCTGCTGATGCAATGGCCGGCGAGCAGCCGCCTGCTCGGCCTGAGCCCGCTGCATGCGGGCGACTGGGTGCTGGCCGCGGCCGGCTTGCTGGTCGCGGCAGCCGCGGCGGCCGGCCTGGCGCGCGGTCTCAGAGCCTGAGCCGCCGTTCGGCATCGAGCGCTCCGCTTCGCCTTGTTGCGGGGCGGCCTCCGTCGGCCTCAAGCCGGGTCGGGGGAACGCCCCTCGTCGTCTGCTGCCGCTGGCGGGCTGGCCGGGAAGCGCAGCAGGAAGGCGATCTGGCCGGGCGCAGATTGCCGCACCTCGGCCCTGCCGCCGTGCAGCGTCAGGATCGCGCGGACGATCGCCAAGCCCAGGCCGCTGCCGGCGGCATCGCGCTGTCGGGAGGGATCCGCGCGGTAAAAGCGGTCGAACAGCCGATCCAGTTGCGCCTCGGGCAAAGGCTCGCCGTCGTTGCGAACCTCCAGCACCGCCTGGTCGCCATCGCGGCCTGGCTCGCTGCGCGCCAGCAGCTCGATCACGCTGCCCGGCCGCGCGTGGCGCAGCGCGTTGTCGATCAGATTGGCCAGCGCCCGCCGCAGCATCAGCGGCTCGGCCCATAGCGCTGCCTCGCCCTGGCAGCGCAGCCGCAGCTCACGCTCTTCGGCGAGGTCGGCAAAGTAGTCGGCCTGGCGGGCCAGTTCGGCGGCGGCCGACAGCGGCTGGCACTGCAGCCGGCCCGCCAGCGCCTGGTGCTCGCTGCGCGCCAGGAACAGCATGCTGTCCACCAGACGGCTCAGGCGCTCCAGCTCCTGCAGCTGGGCCTCCAGCAGCTGGGCGTACTCGGCCTCGCTGCGCGGTCGGCTGAGCATGACCTGGCTCTGACCGGTCAGCGTCGCCAGCGGCGTGCGCAGTTCGTGGGCCAGATCGGCCGCGAACTGGTTGAGCTGGGCATAGCCTTGCTCCAGCCGGGTCAGCATGGTGTTGATGCCCTCGACCAAGGGCCGGAGCTCGCCGGGGACCTCGGCCGCCGTCAATCTCAGGGTCAGGCTCTGCGGGCCGATCGCGCCGATCTGGCGGCGCAGCCGGCGCAGAGGCGCCAGGCCTTGCCAGATCACCAGCAGCACCAGCGCCGCGGCGAGCGCGCCCGCGGCCAGGCTGGCGGCCGCAATCTGCCAGCGGTAGGCGGACAACAGCGCGCTGCGCTCGGCGTAGCGCCGCGCCAGCCGGATCTCGACGATGTCGGGGCCCAGCCGGGCCAGCGCATTCAGGCCCGCCGCCGGCACGCCATCGGGCGTCGTCCAATGCCTGATGTCCGGCAATCCGGCCTCCATGTCCAGCGCGACCGGGGCCTGCTGCGGCAGCGGCAGGCCCTGAGGGTTGATGCTGAGCAGCAGCCCGGCGGCGCCGGCCGCCGGCCGGTGGATCTCGATCAGCGCATTGCTTTCGCCGCTCATCGTGTCCCGCACGTAATCGGCCTGCTCGCGCAGCAGCTCGGGCGTGCCGCTGCGGCCGAGCAGCTGGCGCAGCTGGCGCAGCTTGCCCAGCAGCTGCACCTCGTCGCGCTGCAGCAGCTGCTGCTCGAAGGAGCCGTAAAGGTAGGCGCCCAGCAGCGCGCTGGTCACGGCTGCCACCAGCGTGCCGGACAGGCCCAGCCGCCAAGCCAGGGACTGCAGCAGTTTCATGGGCGCAGCTCGCAGACATAGCCCATGCCGCGCACGGCGTGGATCAGCCGGCCCGGCACCGGGTCGCTGATGCGAATCCGCAGGCGGCGGATGGCGACGTCGACGACATTGGTGTCGCTGTCGAAGTTCATGTCCCAGACCTGGGAGGCGATCTCGCTGCGCGACAGCACCTCCCCCTGACGACGCATCAGCAGCTGCAGCAGGTTGAACTCCCTGGCGCTCAGGCTCAGACGCTGGCCGGCGCGCGTCACGGTGCGTGCCGGCACGTTCAGGCGCAGATCGTCCAGGCACAGCACATCGTCCTCCCGCTGCGGCCCGCGGCGCAGCAGCGTGCGAATGCGCGCCAGCAGCTCGGCGAACGCGAAGGGCTTGACCAGGTAGTCGTCGGCGCCCAGCTCGAGCCCATGGACGCGGTCGGCCAGGGCATCACGCGCGCTCAGGAACAGCACCGGCACCTGCCGCCCGACGGCGGTCTGGCGCAGGCGGCGCAGCAGGGTCCAGCCGTCCAGGCCCGGCAGCATCACGTCCAGCACCAGCAAGTCGTAGGCGTTCTCCAAAGCCAGGTGCAGACCCGTGTGGCCGTCACGGGCCACATCCACCACATAACCGGCCTCGCCCAGGCCCTGCTTCAGGTAATCACCGGCGCGAGCCTCGTCTTCCACCACCAGGATGCGCAAAGCCAACTCCTCGTCGTCAAGGCGGCAAGCATGCCCGAGAGCCCGATCGGTCTCGATGGCAAAGATGTCATCAAGCGGTCAGCGTCCTGGCAGCGATGGATTCCTAGAGTGCCGGCATGCACATACCCAGCCTTAGCGCGCTGATCCTGGCCGGCTTGTTCGGCGGCCAGGTTCGAGCCGACACCCCCCTGAGCCTGAGCAGCGCCGAGCGCCTGGCGGCCTCGGCGCGCAGCGCCTGCCAGGCACTCGGCCGCGAGATCGCGATCGCCGTCGTGGATGCCAGCGGGCAGACCCTGCTGCTCGCCCGCAGCCCGGCCGTCGGCCCGCACAACCTGGAGGCCGCCCGCCGCAAGGCCTACACGGCGCTGTCGACGCGCCAGGCCACGTTGGAGCTGGGCAGGCAGGCGCGCGGCCGGCCCGACACGGCGGCACTGCAGTACCTGCCGGAGCTGCTGCTGCTGGGCGGTGGCGTGCCGCTGAAGCCAGCCGATGCGGTGCTCGGGGCCGTCGGCGTCGCCGGCGGCGGCGGACCCGAGAACGACGACGCCTGCGCCCGTGCCGCGGCACTTTCTCTCCAACCCTGAACCTCAACCCGACCTAGGAAGATCACCATGCCCACTCGATTCATTGCCTCCTTGATGTTGGCCGGCAGCCTGGCCGGCGTCGCCGGCGCCGTCCACGCGGCCGAGCCGAACCCGCTCAGCGTTCATGTTCTGGACCTGCAGACGGGGCAACCCAGCCCCGGCATCCAGGTGGACCTGGAGCGCCGCGTCGAGGCCGGGGGCTGGCAGGCGCTGGGCAGCGGCGTGACGGACGGGCAGGGGCGCATCCGTGCGCTGGTACCCGCCGCCGCGCTGCAGCAATGGAGTGCCGGCGAGTACCGCGTCGTCTTTCGCACCGGCGAGTTCTATGCACGGCAGAAGCAGCCCAGCTTCTTCCCGGAGATCCCGGTGGTGATCCGCGTGGACAGCGCGAAGCAGCACTACCACGTGCCACTGCTGCTCAGCCCCTTCGGCTTCTCGACCTATCGCGGCAACTGAGCCCGCGCTCGCCCGATGGCGGGCCAGCTCGTCGAGCAGGGTCGATCGGCATCACAGGCTCGCTGGCCAGTTGAAGCACTCGATCGCCGGAGCGGGCGGCTGCGGGACGACCAGCAGGTCGCCGCGCAGGCGTCGCGCCAGCTGCTGCGCGAGCGCCGCGCGCGGCCAGGGCAGCCAGCGCCTTCGCGCGCTGATGCCGACGACCACCAGATCGTGACCCGCCTGGCGTTGGCGGCGCTCGATCACCGCGGCCACCTCGCCATGCAACAGCCAGGGCTCCGGCACTGTGCCGCGCGCGCCCAGCTCGGCGCTCAGCGCCTGCAAGCGATGCTCAAGCGCCGTGCGTGACGCCAGCAGCGCCTGCTCCAGCACCGAGGCAGGCGCTGCCGCCTGCCGCGGTGCCGGACTGGTGCTGACATGCAGCAACTCGATGGCCGAGTCCGGCGCCATCGCCCGCGCCCAACGCAGCAGCTGCGCCGAGCCGGGGCCCAGGGCCACGGGAACCAGGGTGCTGCCATGGGGCTGCTTCGGTCCGGGCTCGACGAGCAGCACCGGGTGGGTCCTGAGCCCGATCAAGGCGCTCAGCAGATCGCGATCGCAGGACCTCGGCCGGCCAGCGGGCCTGGGCTTGGCGAGGCAGACGACGGCGCAGCCAAGCAGCTGCCGGCGCAGCGCCTCCAGGGTCCGAATCTCGACATCGACGGTTTCGACGGGGCTGCCCAGCAGACGCCCGAGGTGACGGGCGCGCTGCTTCAAGCGTGCCAGGGGGTTGGCGAGTGCCGACGACCGGTTCGCGCTGTAGGCAAGTCGCAGCCGGGCACCCCTGGCCGCGGCCAGCCCGGCCATCTGGCGCAGATAGCCGGACGCCTCCGCGTCCAGGCTGGTGATCACCAGCAAGACCTGCTGGGCCAGCCAGGGCCGGGGCTGGAGTTCAGACATGGCGGTGCTCCTGAACGACGGGCAGGGCCTGCCAGCTCGCGGGCGCTTGCGCCTGGAGTCGCTCAGCGGCCGTCAGCGCCGTTCGGTGGCAGCCGGGATCGGGCAGCAGCAGCAGATCGCAGCGCAGCTCGCTGAGGAGGCGCTCGTGCAGCGAGCGGCCCACGATGCGCTCCGCCCAGCTCGACGCGACATGGGGTGCAATCACCAGGTCGGCCGCGCTGAAGTCGGCCTGGTTCCTGATCCGGCGCGCCAGGCTGGCGGTGTCGAAGGCAGGGATCGCGCGGTTCAGGCGGGTGCTCAGGTAGTCCGAATGCCTGACGACCCCGGGGGTCGGGGGTGGCCACTCTTTCAAGTGCAGCTCCTCGCGCGTCATGCGGTGCGCCAGCGACGGCGGCTGTTGCGGCCCGGCGAAGAACAGCTCCAGCGCGTGATGGGGGGCGAAAGCCCTGGCGAAGGCCAGCGATCGCGCGGCGTCCTGCGCCGTCCGGTAGGGCAGCAGGGCCAGCTTGGCGCCATTCCCGCGCGGCCGCTTGACGACGAGGATCGGGCAAGGGCTGCGATCCAGCAGTTTGCGCCGGGTTGCCCAGCCGGCCGAGCGCCGCTGTGCGGTCGCCACATCGACGACCAGCAGCAGTTCCTGGGCCTTGCTTTCCAGCATCCGCGACAGCCTTGGCGGACCGAGGTGCAGTGGTCGGGCCTCGATGCCGTAGCGCCGCGCCAGCTGCAGACAGCGCAGCGCGAGTCGGTGCTGGCGGTCGATGGGATGGGGGGCGTCACCGCCGTAGCGGTGCAGTACAGCCAGCGCCGCGCGCTGCTGGCCAGCCAGCTCCGCCGCGCGCTCCAGCGCGTTCTCGGAGCCCTCGGTGAAGGTCGCGATGGTCAACACAGTTTTGATGCTCATGCTCAGGTCCAGACGAAGCGATGCGGCCGGGCGAGTGCGCTCGCCCGGCAAGAAGACGCAGTGGGCCCGCGACTAGATCGAGTAGTCGCCGCTGGCCTCGGGTTGGAACAGGAGGCTGTCGATGCGCAGCTGCCGCTCGCTACCGTCCGGCGAGATCCAGGTGACCGTCGCGCCGCAGGCGCGGCCGAGCAGCGCGGAGCCAACCGGGGACAACACGGAAATGAAACCCTCGCTGGGCTCGGCGTCGGCGGGATAGCAGAGCGTCAGCTTCTGGGCCGGGCCGCCGTCCTGGTGCGAAACCAGGACCTGGCTGTACATGGTGACCACCTGCGCCGGGATGGACGGCGAGGGAAGCGCACTGGCGTCCTTCAGCAGCTCCCGCATGGACGCGGGCAGCGCAGCGTCGTTGAGCTTCAGAAGACGGGCACGGTCAAGTTCGGTAAGCAGCAGCTCGCCGTTGAGGATGGCAGACATGGCAACTCCGGGGAACGCAGCCGCCCGGTGAGGCGGTCGGCGTCAGTCGCGCTGAGCGGTGGGCCCGGCGATCGGAGTGGTGCGCAAAAAGGGGGAAGGGGGATCGCCGGGCTTAGGAGTCTGCGTCCGTCGGACGGACGCAGTCATCGCCGGTCTGCAGCGTCGACCTCTTGCACACGACCGCGTCACGCTTCGGGGCGAAGCGGCGGAAGGTGGCTGAGAACGTAGACGTCGACACGCCAGCATTGTAGGCCGCGGTCGGACGGGCTGATTGCCGCGTCTCAGGGCCTGTCGACCCGCTCACCGCCCGAACGCCCGAAGACGCGGACGAGCCAGGTTGGCGAGCTGCTTCACCTTGGCCGCATCGAGCAGGCAGGGCGCGGCAATGGCTCGCCCGGAACGCTCAAGCCCGTTTGCTTCGAGGCCGCGGCAGGACCTTCTCACCTTCATCCTGCAGCTCCAGGGACGTCAATGCCTCGAATTCCTCGCCGAGAAAGTCGATCAGCTGGCGAACCGCGGGCAGCAGACCGCGTCGCGACGGAAAGACCAGGTGGGCGATGGCCGGTCGCGGCCGCCAGCCGGGCAGCACGTCGACCAGCCGACCGGCTTGCAGATCGGCCTGCACCATCATGGTCGGCAGTTGCACGACGCCGACGCCATGCAGTGCGGCGATGCGCAGTGCCAAGCGGTCGTCGGTGACCAAGCGCGGCTGGTGCGGCACGCGCGCGCTGCGGCCGTCCTCGGTCTGCAGCTCCCAGGCGTGATCGCGGTGCGCCGGCCCTTCGTCGAGGCTGGGTAGCTGGGCCAGCTCGACCGGTGTCAAGTCGAAGGGCAGGGCCTGCCGCAGGGCAGGGCTGGCCACCAGGCGCTGCGTGCTCGCGCCGAGCTGTCGCATCACCAGCCCAGAGTCCTCCAGCGGCGGGAAGCGCACGCGGATCGCCAGGTCAAAGCCCTCGGCGATCACGTCGACACGGCGGTTCGTGCTTTCCACCTGCAACTGCACGCCCGGGCATTGCTGCAGGTAGCGGGCCAGCATGTCGCTGACCTGGTAGTCGAGGAGGGCCACCGGGCAGCTCAGGCGCACCAGACCATGCGGGCCGCTGAGCGTGCGCGCGATCACCTCCTGTGCCGCCTCGGCCTGCACCAGCAGCGCCTGGCAATGACGGTGGTACTCCTGGCCGATCTCGGTGACCACGAAGCGCCGGGTCGAGCGCTGGATGAGGCGGGTGCCCAGGCGTTCCTCCAGCTGGGCGATGCGCCGGCTCAGCTTGGACTTGGGCACCCCGAGCGCCCGGCTGGCCGCCGCGAAGCCGCCGTGCTCGACAACGCGGGCGTAGAAGTAGAGGTCGTTGAGGTCTTGCATGCCGCAATCATCGTTCCAAAAGAAGAACACTGAGACCGAAAAACACGGACTAGTCGACCCATCGTTGCGCCCATAACGTTCCATCCATGCCATAACCCTGGTGGCGGATCTGAAGGAGCAGCGCATGAAGACGGTTCTCGGTCACCACGGCAAGGCCTGCTGGCAAGGGATCGGCGACGGCTTCCCGCTGCGCGCGCTGTCCAGCAATCAGCGTCCGGCCGTTCAGCTCGGCCCCTTCCGGCTGCTCGACCGCGCCGACGCCTGGCTGCTGCCGGTGACCGTTGACGAGGCACACCGGCTGCGGGTCGGCGGCGATTGCCCGCACAGCAAGCTCGGGCGCCCGCCGGCCTGAGTTCCTCGCATCCCGCGGACAGCGAGCTGTCCGCGAACCGTCCGCCGGCCGGTTTGCCGGCACCACCCGGCCGCCCTGCCGCGGCCTCAAGGAGACCCTGATGAGCAAGCCCTACGTCCGCCTGGACAAGAACAACGCCGCCGTGCTGCTGGTCGACCACCAGACCGGCCTGCTGTCCCTGGTCCGCGACATCGATCCCGACAAGTTCAAGAACAACGTGCTGGCCCTGGCCGATCTGGCCAAGTACTTCGGCCTGCCCACCATCCTGACCACCAGCTTCGAGAGCGGTCCCAACGGGCCGCTGGTGCCGGAGCTCAAGCAGACCTTCCCTGATGCCCCCTACATCGCCCGCCCCGGGCAGATCAATGCCTGGGACAACGAAGACTTCGTGAAGGCGGTCAAGGCCACCGGCAGGAAGCAGCTCATCGTCGCCGGCGTGGTCACCGAGGTCTGCGTCGCCTTCCCCACGCTGTCGGCCCTGGCCGAGGACTTCGAGGTCTTCGTCGTCACCGACGCCTCGGGCACCTTCAACGCGTTGACCCGCGACGCCGCCTGGGAGCGCATGGCCGCTGCCGGCGCGCAGCTGATGACCTGGTTCGGCGTGGCCTGCGAGCTGCACCGCGACTGGCGCAACGACATCGAGGGCCTGGGCTCGCTGTTCTCTGCCCACATTCCCGACTACCGCAACCTGATCAACAGCTACACGACGCTGACGGCCAACCAGGCCTCCTGAGGTCAAGCTCAGTCGCGGCAGAGTGTCGAAGGGCCAGCTGCAGCGACTGGCTGGCCCGGCCTGCGTCAGAACCCCGTGAACCCCGAGGCTCACGGGGAGTTGCTTTGCGGGTCGGCACGGGGGCACGGCAGGGCCGGCCGGGGCTACGCTGCCACGACAAGAACTGGAGCCCCGATCATGCTCGAACGTCTCAGTTTCCGCCGCAAGATCCTCAGCCTGGTGATCGCCGGCATGCTCGGCGTCGCGCTCGTTGCCCTGCTTGGCGTGCTGGCGCTGCGCAACACCTACCTGAACGAACGCCAGGAACTGCTGAAGTCCGCGGTGCAGGCGGCAGTCGGCATCGTCGAGGGCTATCGAGCGCAGGCGACGGAGGGCAAGCTCAGCGCCGAGCAGGCCCAGGAGGCCGCCAAGGAGGCGCTGCGCCTGGCTCGCTACGGCGGCAAGGACGGCAAGGCCGAGTATTTCTACATCTGGACCCTGGACGCGGTCGGCGTGATGCACCCGATCCGCAAGGAATGGGCGGGCCAGAACATGGCCGGTAAGGTCAAGGACGGCAAGGGCAATGATGTGCTCGCCGCCTTGATCGGTGGCGTGCGCGGCAGTCCCGACGGTCGCGCCTTCGTGCCGACGAACTTCCCGCGGCCGGGGACGACCGAGCCGGTGCCCAAGCTGCAGTACGTGGTGAAGATCGACGGCTGGAACTGGATGGTCGGCTCCGGCCTCTACACCGACGACCTCGACGCGCTGGTGCGCACGGCGGCGCTGCGCAGCCTGCTGGTCGCCGCGATCGCGCTGGCCGCGGTCGGCCTGCTCGGCTGGTTGATCACCCGTGCGGTGCTGGCGCAGATCGGTGGCGAGCCGAGCAAGGCGATGGCGGTGATGCAGCAGGTCGCCGACGGCGATCTGTCCGGCGAGGTGCCGGCGGCGCCGAATGGCAGCCTGATGGAGGGCGTGTCGCGCATGGTCGGATCGCTGCGCGCGCTGGTGCGCGAGATGCAGCAAAGCACCGACAGCATCGCCACCGCGGCCAGCGAGATCGCCGCCGGCGGTCAGGACCTCAGCGGCCGCACCGAGGCGGCGGCCAGCAATCTGCAGCAGACCGCGAGTTCGATCGATCACATGTCGAGCACGGTGCGTCAGACCGCCGAGGCGGCGAGTACCGCGAACCAGCTGGCCGACTCGGCCGCCGGCGTCGCGCGCCGCGGCGGCGAGGTCGTCGCCCAGGTCGTCAACACCATGGAGGCGATCAATGCCAGCTCGCGCAAGATCACCGACATCATCGGCGTGATCGATGGCATCGCGTTCCAGACGAACATCCTCGCGCTGAACGCCGCGGTGGAGGCGGCACGGGCCGGCGAGCAAGGCCGCGGCTTCGCGGTGGTCGCCGGCGAGGTCCGTCAGCTGGCGCAGCGCTCGGCCTCGGCGGCCAAGGAAATCAAGGGCCTGATCCAGGCCAGCGTCGAGTCGGTCGAGGCCGGCACCGGCCAGGTCGGTCAGGCCGGCCAGACCATGGGCGAGATCGTCACCAGCGTGCAGCGTGTCAATGACATCATGGGCGAGATCTCCTCGGCCGCCGCCGAGCAGAACCAGGCGATCGGTGAGATCAACAGCGCCGTCACCCAGCTCGATCAGATGACGCAGCAGAACGCCGCGCTGGTCGAGGAGTCCGCCGCGGCAGCCGAGAGCCTGAAGGACCAGGCCAGGCACCTGGAGACCCTGGTGCAGCGCTTCCGCCTGGATGCAGGCTCGGTGAGCCGGGCGGCGCCGGCCGTGGCCAAGGTCGCGGCGAAACCGGCGGCCAAGCCGGCTGCCGCCAAGGTGCTGCCGGCCAAGCCCCTGGTCGCCAAGCCTTCACCCAAAGCGACGCCGGCCCCCGCGCCCCGGCCGGCAGCGCCGCCGCCCGCTGCCGATGGGGATTGGGAGACCTTCTGAGCGAGACCCTCAGAGCCGGCTGTAGTCGATGTAGCCCTTGTTGATGTCGACAAGCTTGCGCGTCAGCCGGTAGACGCCGCCGCCCTCGCGGGTCAGCGACGCATCGGTATTGCCCTCGATGGTGCGGATCTGCCCGCCCAGCACCTCGGCAACGAAGCCGGTGTGGCCCTTGCCGCCGCCGTAATCCATGATGAACATCATGCCCGGCTGCACCAGCCCGGGGTCGGCGACCGCATGGGCCTTGGTGATGCGCGCGGCGCCGGCGGCCTTGGAGCGCTCCCAATGGTCCAGGCAGCCGGCGGTCTTGACGACCGGGTTGGCGCGGCCCAGGGCCTTGGCGGCCTCGTCGGCGCACCAGTAGGTGAAGGCGCAGCACCAGGCGTAGCCGCCGCCCAGGCCGACCCGCTTCAGGTAGGCCTCGACCTCGGGCCCCTTGTTGCTGTTCCTCGGCACCTCGACGACGCCGACCTGGCTGGCGGCGATCTGCAATGCCTTGGTCAGCAGCGGGCTGCCGGCCTGGGTGCTGCTGGGGACCGAGGCCGGCGTGAACAGCGCCGCCCAGGTGATCGCGCCGACCTCGCCATCGGGCTTCAGGGGGTTGCCGGTCTGGTCCACCGAGCGCGCCTGGAACAGCTGCACCGCCGCCTTCATCTGCGGACCGAAGCGCGGGTTGTCCGGGTCCAGCTTGAGCGCCTCGCCGCCCTTGAGCACCAGCTGCTTGTTCAGCGCGGTCTTCAGCGCCTTGACGATGCGGGCGTCGGTCTCGCCCATCTTGATCACGCGGCCCGGGTAGTCCATGCACAGCACTCCATCGCGGTTGAGGTGGCGCATGGTCGGTGGGCCGGCCGCGCCCGGCAAGGGGCGCGGCATCCCGAACTCAGCAGTTCAGAGGGTCAGGCGAAGCGGAACGGCAGCTCGCGCTGCCGACCGCCGCCCAGGCGGGCGACGGCATTGGCCAGCGCCGGGGCCAAGGGCGGCACGCCCGGCTCGCCCATGCCCTTGGGCGGATCGCCCGAGGGCACGATGTGCACGGCGATCCTCTTCGGCACATCGCTCAGCCGGGGCAGGGTGTAGTCGTAGAAATTGCTTTGCTCGACGACACCGTCCTTCAGCGTGATCGCCGAACCCGGCAGGGTGGTGCCGATGGCCATCACCGCCGCGCCCTGCACCTGGGCCTCGACGGCCTTGGGGTTCACGCAGAGGTTGCAGTGCACGCCGGCGTGCAATTCGTCGATCACCGGCCGGCGCTCCTTGCCCTTGCCGCTCAGGCGGGCGATCAGCACATAGGCGACCACCGACTCGAAGCTTTCGTGCACCGCCACGCCCCAGGCCTGGCCGGGCTTGAGCTTGCGCTTGCCATAGCCGCTCTTGTCGACCGCCAGCTGCAGCGCGGCGCGGTGACGCGGCGCCTCGTTCATCAGCGCCAGCCGGTAGGCGACCGGGTCCTGTTTCGTGCTCTGGGCGATCTCGTCGATCAGGGTCTCCATCACGTAGGCGGTGTGCGTGGCGCCGACCGAACGCCACCAGAGTACCGGCACGTTGACCTTCGGATGGTGAACGGAGAGCTGCATGGGGATCTGGTAGGGCTCGCGCATGCCCTCGGTGGTCGTCACGTCGACACCGCCCTGCACCATGAAGGCCTCGAAGGGCGAGCCGCTGACGATGCTCTGGCTGGCGATGCGGTGCTCCCAGGCCAGGATGCGGCCCTTGTCGTCGTAGCCGATCTCGGCGCGGTGCATCGTGAACGGCCGGTAGTAGCCGGCCTTCAGATCGTCCTCGCGGCTCCAGATGACCTTGACCGGCGCCGCCATGCCGGCCTTGGCCAGGCCTTGGGCGACGGCCACCGCCTCGCGCACGTACTCGGCGCTCGGCGTGGCGCGGCGACCGAAGCCACCGCCGGCCATCTGCACATGGATCTGCACCTGGTCCGGTTGCAGACCCAGCTGCTGGGCGACCACCATCGCGTCGACCCCCGGCATCTGCGAGGCGTAATGCAGATCGCAGCGATCCGGCTTCAGGTCCACCGTGCAGGCCAGGGGCTCCAGCTGCGCGTGGTTCAGGTAGGGGAAACTGAACTCGGCAACCAGCTTCCTGGTCGCGCTGGCCAGGGCCGCGGTGTCGGCCTTGAAGCTGGGCTGCGGCGCCGGCATGCCGGGCTTTTGCAGCAGTTCGCGGTAGCTCGCGCTGAGCTGCGCGGTGTCGGGCTTGTCGACGCCGCTGAGGTCCCACTCGACTTTCAGCGCGTCGCGGCCTTGCTTTGCCGGCCAGTAGCCGCTGCCGACCACGGCCAGGCCCTGACCGCCACGGTCCAGCAGCACGGGGAACACCGCCTTCACGCCCTTGACCTTCAGGGCCTCGGTGGCGTCGTGCGACTTCAGCTTGCCGTTGAAGACCGGCGGCCTGACGATGACGGCGCTGAGCATGCCGGGCAGGTGCACATCGATGCCGTATTGCTGCCGCCCGCTGCTCTTGGCCGCGGCGACCTTCAGCCCGGTGGGCTTGCCGATCAGCCGGAAGGTCGAGGGATCCTTCAAGGCCACCCTCTCCGGCACCGGCAGCTTGATGGCGGCCTCGAACAGCTCGCCATAGGAGGCGATGCGGCCGGCACCGCTGACCACGCCGTTCTCCGCCTTCAGCTGGCTGGGTGGCACGCCCCATTGCAGGCTGCCTGCCGAGAGCAGCATCGCGCGCAGGCGGGCGCCGAGTTCGCGGTACTGGGTGTAGCTGTTCTTGATCGAGTTCGAGCCGCCGGTCAGGTGCATGCCCATGAAGGGGTCGACGTAGTGGCCCTTCTGGTCGCCGAAGCCGGTGACGACCTTGGACCAGTCAGCCTCCAGTTCCTCGGCGCAGATCATCGCCAGCCCGGTCTCGATGCCCTGGCCCATGTCCATGCGGTTGCACAGGATGGTGGTCGTGCCGTCCTTGGCGATGCTGACAAAGGCGACCGGCTGCTCGGTGGGGTTCTGACCTGCCGGCAGCTTGGGGGCGTTCTGCGCGCGCGCCAGTGGCAGCAGGGCCAGACCCAGGGTGCCGCCGACCGTGGTGGCGAGGAAGCGCCGGCGCGACGGTGCGGCGGTGAAGGCGGATTGGCGCAGCAGTTGTTCGACGATCATGGTGCGCTCCCGGTTCAGCCCAAGGCCTTGGCGGCCGCGTGCACCGCGGCGCGGATGCGCACATAGGTGCCGCAGCGGCAGAGGTTGCCGCTCATCGCTGCATCGATCTGCGCGTCGGTCGGCCGGCGGTTCTGTTTCAGCAGGGCCACCGCGGCCATGATCTGCCCGCTCTGGCAATAGCCGCATTGCGCGACGTCCTCGGCGACCCAGGCCGCCTCGACCGCCTTGCCGACGCGGTCCTGCGCCATCGCCTCGATGGTCAGCACCTTGCCCTGCACGCTGGAGCAGGGCGTCACGCAGCTGCGCGTGGGGATGCCGTTCACGTGCACGGTGCAGGCACCGCACTGCGCGGCGCCGCAGCCGAACTTGGTGCCGGTCAGTTGCAGCTCATCGCGCAGCGCCCAGAGCAGGGGGGTGCTGGGGTCGACGTCCAGGCGGTGCGGACGTCCGTTGACGTTCAGGGCGGTGCTCACGGATCGGCTCCTCGTGACGGTCAAAAGCCTGCCTTGTACGCGAAGCGCGTGAAGTCTGCACGGCGGCCGTCGGAGGCCTGGGGAGCGCTCCCTAGAATGCCCGCAACGTTTCCCAAGGATTGCCCATGGCCACCCGCCGCCGCGCCGCCGCCGCCGCTGAGTCCGACGCCGATGCCGGCGCGTCGCCGCGCGTGCTGAAGAAGTACCCGAACCGCCGTCTCTACGACACCCAGGCCAGCGCCTACGTGACCCTGGCCGACGTCAAACAGATGGTGCTGGCCGGCGAGAGTTTCGAGGTGCGCGACGCCAAGAGCGGCGACGACATCACGCGATCCATCCTGCTGCAGATCATCCTGGAAGAAGAAACCGCCGGCGCGCCGATGTTCAGCACGCCGATGCTGGAGCAGATCATCCGCTTCTACGGTCAGGCCATGCAGGGTGTGCTGCAGGACTACCTGGCGAAGAACCTGCAGACCTTCAGCGAGCTGCAGCAGCAGTTCGCCAAGACCGGCGCCAGCGGCATGAACTTCACGCCCGACCAATGGACGCAGTTCATGCAGGGCCAGGCGCCGATGATGCAGGGCCTGATGGGCAACTACCTGGAGCAGAGCAAGGCCCTGTTCTTGAAGATGCAGGAAAGCATGGGCCAGGTCGGCAGCTTTCCCGCCGGCTTCGGGCCCTTCGGCAAGAAATAGGCCCCCTCGGCCGCGACAATCGCAGCCATGAACGACGTTGCCACCCCCAAGGTCGGATTCGTCTCGCTCGGCTGCCCCAAGGCGCTGACCGATAGCGAACTGATCCTCACCCAGCTCTCCGCCGAGGGCTACACCACCTCCAAGACCTTCGCTGGCGCCGACCTGGTGATCGTCAACACCTGCGGCTTCATCGACGACGCGGTCAAGGAGAGCCTGGACACCATCGGCGAGGCCCTGGCCGAGAACGGCAAGGTCATCGTCACCGGCTGTCTGGGCGCGAAGACGGCCGACGACGGCGGCAACCTGGTGCGGCAGATCCACCCCAAGGTGCTCGCCGTCACCGGCCCGCACGCGACCCAGGAGGTGATGGACGCGGTCCACCAGCACCTGCCCAAGCCGCATGACCCCTTCCTGGACCTGGTGCCGGCGGCGGGCATCAAGCTCACGCCCAAGCACTACGCCTACCTGAAGATCAGCGAGGGCTGCAACCACCGCTGCAGCTTCTGCATCATCCCCAGCATGCGCGGCGACCTCGTCTCGCGCCCGGTCGGCGATGTGCTGAAGGAGGCCCGCGCGCTGTTCGAGGGCGGCGTCAGGGAGTTGCTGGTCGTCAGCCAGGACACCTCGGCCTATGGCGTGGACACCAAATACCGCATGGGCTTCTTCGACGGCAAGCCGGTGAAGACGCGCATGCTGGACCTGGTGCGCGAGCTCGGTGAGCTGGCCAAGCCCTATGGCGCCTGGGTGCGCCTGCATTACGTCTACCCCTACCCCCATGTCGACGAGCTGCTGCCGCTGATGGCCGAGGGCCTGGTGCTGCCTTATCTCGATGTTCCGTTCCAGCATTCGCACCCCGATGTGCTGCGCCGCATGAAGCGCCCGGCCAGCGGCGAGAAGAACCTCGACCGCCTGCAGGCCTGGCGCGCGGTCTGCCCGGAACTGGTGGTGCGCTCGACCTTCATCGCCGGCTTCCCGGGCGAGACCGAGGACGAGTTCCAGCACCTGCTCGATTTCGTGCAGGAAGCCGGCATCGACCGCGCCGGCTGCTTCGCCTACTCGCCGGTGACCGGCGCGACGGCCAACGAGCTGCCCGGCGCCTTGCCCGACGAGGTGCGCGAGGAGCGCCGTGCGCGCTTCATGGCGGTCGCCGAGAAGGTGTCCACCGAGCGCCTGGCGCGCCGCGTCGGCCAGGAGCTGCAGGTGCTGATCGACAGCGCGCCAGCGATGGGTAAGAAGGGCGGCGTCGGTCGCAGCTTCGCCGACGCGCCGGAGATCGACGGCACCGTGCGCCTGCTGCCGCCGCAGAAGGCCAGCAAGCAGCTCAAGGTCGGCGAGTTCACACGCGCCCGCGTCGTGGCGGCCGAGGGGCACGACCTGGTGGCCATGCCGCTGTGAAGGCGGCGGACCTCATCCACCATCCCTACCAGCCGCCGGCTGGTTTCGAATCGCCGGCGACGCCCGTCTTCAAGGGCTCGTCGGTGTTCGCGCCCAATGTCGCCGCGCTGCGCCGCACGCGCTGGCAGGACAGAGACGCCTACACCTATGGCCTGCACGGCACGCCGACCACCTTCGCGCTGGAGCAGCGCCTGGCGCTGCTCGAAGGCGGCAAGCATGTGCTGCTCGCCCCCAGCGGCCTGGCGGCGCTGAACCTGGTCAGCCAGGCGCTCTTGAAGAGCGGCGACCAGCTGCTGATCCCCGACAACGTCTACGGGCCCAGCCGCAGTTCGGCGCGGCACGAGCTGGCGGCCTGGGGCATCACTCACGCGGTCTACGACCCGCTGGATGCCGAGTCGCTGCGCCGCCAATTGACGGCCGCGACGAAGCTGGTCTGGCTGGAAGCCGCCGGTTCGGTGACCCTGGAGTTCCCGGATCTGCGCGCGCTGATCGCGGCGGTGCGCGAAACGGCGCCGCAGGCCCTGATCGCGCTGGACAACACCTGGGGCGCCGGCATCGCGCTGCGGCCCTTCGAACTCGGCGTCGACCTGACCATCCACGCGCTGACCAAGTACCCGAGTGGCGGCGGCGATGTGCTGATGGGCGCGGTCTGCTGCGTCGACGAGGCCTTGTTCGGTCGTCTGGCGGCTACGCACGGCCGGCTGGGCCTGGGCGTTGGCGGCAACGACGCCGAGCTGGTGCTGCGCAACCTGCCCAGCCTGCCGCTGCGCTACGCCGCGCAGGACGCGGCGGCGCGCCGCATCGCCGTCTTTGCCCAAGGCCTGCCGCGGGTGCGGCGGGTAGCGCACCCGGCCCTGCCGGGCTCGCCGGGGCATGAGCACTGGCGGCGCCATTGCACGGCCGCGGCCGGCCTGCTGACCCTGGTCTTTGACGAGGACCTGGCCAGCGAGCGGGTCGATGCGCTGATCGATGCGCTGCGCGTGTTTCGTATCGCCTGGAGCTGGGGCGGGCCGGTCAGCCTGGCCGTGCCTTACGAGCTGCAGGCCATCCGCTCGCGGGGCCAGCGCGGCACCGTGCTGCGCCTGGCTATCGGGCTGGAGGAGCCCGAGCTGCTGATGGCCGATCTGCAGCAGGCCTTCGACCGGGTCCTCAAGTAGCCAGGGCCTTGTGCAGCGCAGCCTGGTTCAGCCAGGCCGCCAGGCGCAGGCGTTGCTGATCCTGCTCGGCAGCCAGCCTGGCGTTGCGCACCTGCAGCCAGTCCAGCCGGCCGATGCGACCGACCTCCAGTTGCAGCGCGGCCAGGCGTTCGGCTTCGCGCGCTTCCTGCAGCCGGCTGTCGCTGGCCCGCGTGGCGGCCTGCAGGCGCAGCTGCTCGGCGGCCAGTTGCTCGACCTCGACCAGCGCCCGGTGCAGGCGGTCGCGCAGGCGCAGCGCCGCCGACGTCAGCTCGCCGCGCGCATCAATGCGCTGCAGGTCCAGGCGCCGCCAGTCGACCAGCGGGACCAGCAGGTTGGCGCTCAACGCGGCCAGCGGGTTCTTCAGCCACTCGTCCCAGCGTGTGCCGCCGCTGCTGGCGCTGAGCGAGAAGCTCAAGGCCGGGTAGCGCGCCGCGTCGGCGGCCTGCAGCCGGGCCAGTGCCGCGTCGACCTGCGCGCGCGCCTGCTGCACATCGGGCCGGCGCGCCAGCACGGCCTCGGGCGGCTGCGCGCGCCAATCGGGCAGGGCGGCGTCGGGCAGCCGGGCGCTGTCGAGCTGCAGCGCGGGCTCGGCCAGCAGCAGACCCAGCTGCAGGCGCTGCTGCTGTTGCTGTTCGCGGTTCTGCGCCTGCTGCAGCGCCAGCTGCTGCAGGTTGCCGGCGGCCTTGTCGACCTCGATCGGCAGCAACTTGCCCTCGCGCACGCGCAGCCGGGTCAGCTGCAGGACTTCCTCGGCGATCGTCGCCTGCGTCTGCAGCAAAGGCGCCTCGGCCTGCAGGCTGGCCAGCTGCCAGTAGCGGCTGGCCACCTCGCTGCGCAGCAGCAGGCGGGCGGCGGCCAGGTCGGCCTCGGCGGCGCGCGTGCCGGCGCGCTGGGCGGCTTCGAGCGCCGCCAGGCGCTGCCACAGGTCGGCCTCGACGCCGAGGCTGGCCGACAGCCCGGTGCTGCGCGCGCTGCGCGCCGGCGACTCGAGCGGACGCTGGACGCCGGCCGACAGGCTGAGGCCGGGTGTCGGCTGCCGGGCCAGCTCGGCGCTCCGGCGCAGGCGCTCGGCCGCCTGCAGGCGCAACAAGGCCTGGGCCAGGTCGTGGTTGGCGGCCAGCGCGCGCGTTTGCAGCGCTGCCAGCTGCGGGTCCAGCAGCCCGGCCCAGTCGGGCGCGGCGGCCTCGGCCTGGGTCATCAGGCCCTGCCATTGCGCCGGCGCGGCGAAGCCGCTCGCCGGAGGAGGGGCCGGCGGTGTCGTGGTGCAGGCGGTGAGCAGCACCGCCAGGGCCAGGGTCGTCGATGTCGTTCTCATGTTCACTCCCGCGCCAGCGCGTCCACCGGGCTCAGCGCCGCCGCACGGCGTGCGGGCACCGTGCCGAAGATCAGGCCGACGGCACTGCTGACGGCGAAGGCGACGCTCAGTGCCGCCCAGCTGACGTCGACCTTCAAGGTGTCTTGCGCGGCGTTCAGGCCTTGGGCGGCCAGCCAGCTGAAGGCCACGCCGACCAGGCCGCCCAGGCAGCAGAGCACCACGGCCTCGATGAGGAACTGCAGCCGCACATCGGACTGGCGCGCGCCCACCGCCATGCGGATGCCGATCTCCCGCGTGCGCTCGCTGACCGAGACCAGCATGATGTTCATCACGCCGACGCCGCCGACGATCAGCGCGATGGCGCCGACGCCGGCGAACAGCGCGGCGAAGCCGGCGTTGAAGTTCTGCAGTTTCTGGAACTCGGAATCACCGCTCCAGCTGCCGAAGTTCTCGCTGCCACGCAGGGCCTGCAGCCGGTGCTTGACCTGGCGCAGCACCTCGTCCGGTGTTTGGCTGAAGTCGAGCTGGATGGCAAACGCATTGACGCTGGGCCGCGGGTCGAGGCGGCGCAGAAAGCTGCTCTCCGGCACATAGACGTTGCCGCTGCCGAAATTGAAGCCCAGCTGCGAATCGGTCTTCACGGTGCCGATGACGGTGAATGGCATGGGCGTGTTCGGCGCGGCCGGCTGCCCGGCGAGGCCAGGCAGGCTCTGGCTGCCGGCGGCCGCGGCGCCGGCGGCGGCGTCGCTGACCATCACCAGCTTGCCGATTGGCGACTCGCCGTCGCGGAACAGCGCCTTGGCGGCCTGTTCGTCGAGCACCAGCACCTGGGCCGAGCCGGCCAGCTCGGCGGGGCTGAAGAAGCGCCCGCGATCGATGCGCAACTTGCGGTCCTGCAGGGTGCCGGCATCGGCGCCGCGCAGCTGCACGCTGCCGTCGCGGCTCTTGTGCCGCAGCAGCGCCGGCATCTGCCGCTCGGGCCGCAGGTCGGCAATGCCGGGCACCGAACGCAAGGCCTCGATCTGGCGAAGGGTGAAGGGCGGCGGCGGCGCGCCACCGGCGATGCGGTCGTTGTTGCCGGCCCAGATCCAGATCACCCCCGACATCAGGCTGCGGAACTCGCCCTCGAAGACCGTGCGGGCCGCCGAGGTCAGCGCGACGATGCTGACCACCGAGGCGATGCCGATGCTGATGCCCAGCATCGACAGCGCGCTGCGCAGGCGGTTGCCGCGCAGCGAGGCCCAGGCGGTGGCCAGGGCTTCGCGCCACTGCAGCTGCCAGCGGGCGAAGCGGCTGCCGCCGCGGCGCGGTGCGGCGTCCTCGGTGACGGCGGCGCGATGGTCGTCCGGCGTGCCGTTGTCGGCGATCACCCGGCCGTCCTTGAGCTCGATGACGCGGCGCGCATGCGCGGCGACCTCGCGGTCGTGGGTGACGAGGATGATGGTGTGGCCGGCGGCGTTGAGCTCGGCCAGCAGCGCCAGCAGCTCGGCACCGCTGTGCGAGTCCAGCGCGCCGGTCGGTTCGTCGGCCAGGATGATCTGGCCGCCGTTCATCAGCGCGCGGGCGATCGACACGCGCTGCTGCTGGCCGCCGGACAGCTCGTTGGGGCGGTGATGCAGGCGGTCGCCCAGGCCCAGGCGCTGCAGCAGCTGCTCGGCGCGCTCGCGGCGGGAGTTGCCGCTCAGGCCGGCATAGACCGCCGGCAGCGCCGCATTGCCGCGTGCATCCAGGTGCGGCAGCAGGTGGTAGCGCTGGAAGATGAAGCCGAAGCGCTCGCGGCGCAGCTGGGCGAGCTGGTCGGCATCGAGATGGCTGGCGTCCTGGCCGTCGATGAGGAACTGGCCGGCGGACGGTCGGTCCAGGCAGCCGAGCAGATTCATCAAGGTGCTCTTGCCCGAGCCGCTCTGACCCATGATGGCGACGAACTCGCCGGCCTGGATGGACAGGCTGACGCCGGCCAGCGCGCGGATCTGCTCGCCGCCGAGTTCGTAGCGGCGCTCGACCTCGCGCAGCTCGATCAGCGGGGCGCTCATGAAGAGGCGGCCGATGCCGCGTCGGAGGCGGCCTCAGACGGCGGCGCCAGCAGCACCTTGTCGCCGGCCTTCAGGCCATCGAGCACCTGCACCTTGAGTCCGTCCTGCAGACCGGTGCGCACCAGGCGTTGCTTCTGCTTGCCCTCGGCGTCGAGCAGGGTGACCTTGTAGCGGCCGTCCTTGTTGCGCTCGCCCAGGGCCAGCATGGGCATGGCCAGCACTTGCTTGGCGGCACCGGTCTCGATGTCGACCTGCACCGTCATGTCGGAATACAGCTGGCGCGCGCGGTTGTCGACCTCGAACAGCACGTTGTAGAAGACCGCGTTGCCGGCGCGCTCCGGGATGGGCTGGATGACACGTAAGCGGCCCTCGTAGCGCTGGCCGTCGCCGGCGATGGTGGCAAAGCGCGCGATCTGGCCGGGCTGGACGAGCTGGATGTCGGCCTCGGGCACCTTGGTGCGCACGGTGATGGTGTCGAGGTCGGCCAGGGTCAGCATGACCGGCGTGATCTGCACGGCGATGACGGTCTGGCCCTCCTGCACCGGGATGTTGACGACCACGCCGTCCATCGGCGCGCTGATGCGCGTGTAGCCGAGCCGCACCTGGGCCTGGGCGAGATCGGCCTGCAGGCGGCTGAGCACGGCGCTCTGACCGCGCACCTCGGCCTCGAGCTTGGCCAGCTCGGTCTCGGCGCGCTCGGCCTCCTGGCCGGCGGTGGCGTTGCCGGCGAGCAGGCGACGCTGGCGTTCGACTTCGCTGCGCGCCAGTCTCAGGTCGACCTGGCGGGCGTCGAGCAAGGCACGTTGCTGCAGCAGCGCGGCCTCGGCCCGGGCGACCTCGTTGCGCGCCAACTCGGGGTCCAGGCTGACCAGCAGATCGCCTTTCTTGACCTGCTGGCCGAGCTGCACATGCAGGGTCTGGATCTGGCCGCTGACCTGGGCACCGACGTCGACCTTGGTCTTCGCTTGCAGCACGCCGGCGGCCTGCACGATCTGCGTGATGTCGGCGGTCTCGACCTTGCCGCTGGGCGGTGGCGGTGGCGGTGGCGGCGGGTTGACGACGCGATTGACGCCAAAGGCAACGGCGCCGATGCCGATCAGCAACAGCAGCTTGGCCCACCAGGGCTTCAACCAGGACTTGAGCTTGCTCTTCGCTTTCATGCACCCCCCTTTAGCGGCGGGCGCAATGTAGCTGCCGGGTTCGATCCGTCGTCAGTTTCCCGACGAAACGCCGAATCGGTCGGACGAAACGCTCAGTCCTTGCCCTTGCCTGATGAGATCTTGTGCCTCATCAGTTGCCCCTTCTGCCGGCTGCGCCGTCAGCGGCAGCAGCCGCTTTGCGGCCCCAGGGCTTCGCCTTGCTCAGCCCTTGCCTGATGAGATCTTGTGCCTCATCAGCTGCCCCTTCTCTTTCTCCCAATCCCGCTTCTTTTCGGTCTCGCGCTTGTCGTGCAAGGCCTTGCCCTTGCCCAGCGCGAACTGGCATTTCACGCGGCCGCCCTTGAAGTGCAGGTTCAGCGGCACCAGGGTGTAGCCCTTCTGCTCGGTCTTGCCGATCAGCCGGCGGATCTCCTGCTTGGCCAGCAGCAGCTTCTTGCTGCGCTGCGCCTCGGGGCGCACATGGGTGGAGGCGGTGCGAAGCGGGTTGATCTGGCAGCCGATCAGGTAGAGCTCGCCGTCCTTCACGATCACGTAGGCGCCGGTCAGCTGAACCTGACCCTCGCGGATGGCCTTGACCTCCCAGCCTTGCAGCACCATGCCGGCCTCGTACTCTTCCTCGAGGTGGTACTCAAATCGGGCGCGGCGGTTTTCAACGATGCTCATGAATGCAAAACGCCCCAGCTTTGGTTCGCGGGGGCGTTCCTAGAATGACCAGCATTCTATGAAGCCGGTCAAGAAATCAGTTCTGCTTTGGTACAGCCCCCAGGAGATGTACCAGCTGGTCACCCATGTGGAGGCCTATCCGGAGTTCCTGCCCTGGTGCGATCAGGCCCAGGTGCTGGCACGCCACGAGGATGGGCTGACGGCGCGCCTGGGCATGCAATTTGCCGGGGTGCGCTCGGCCTTCACCACGCGCAACCAGCACGAGGAAGGCCGGCGCGTGCGCGTCGAACTGGTCGAGGGGCCTTTCGCCCACCTCGAGGGCGACTGGGAGTTCAAGCCCTTGATGCGGCCCGGCGCAGCCCCCGGTGAGGTCAACGCCTGCAAGGTGCAGTTCGAGATGCGCTACAGCTTTGCCAGCCATGCGCTGGAGGCGGTGCTCAGCCCGCTGTTCGGCAAGGTCGCCGAGTCCCTGGTCGATCGCTTCGTGGAGCGCGCCGAGCGTCTTTATGGACCGCGCTGATCGGGTCGAGATCGAGTGGCTCTGCAGCCCTGCGCCCGGAGCGGCGCTGCAGCGCGCAACCCTCAGGCTGCCGGCCGGCAGTTGCGCCGGCGATGCGTTGCGCGCCGCGGGTTGGCCAGCCCTGCCGCCAGGCTGGGGGCTGGCCATCTGGAGTCGCCGCGTCGCCGAGGCCGAGTTGCTGCGCGATGGCGACCGGCTGGTGCTGCTACGACCCCTGAGCGTGGATCCGATGGAGGCGCGGCGCCGTCGGCAGGCGCATCAGAAGCCGCCAAGACGCTCTCGGCACCGGCCGGCGTGAGCGCCTGGTCGCCTTATTTGCAATCAGCGGCGATAACGGCCTGGGTCTTGCGAATCTCCTGCTGACGCTGGCTGTCGTCGAGAAAGACGCGTTCGCCCCGCTCGTTGATGGTGGCAACGCGCACCCCAGCCTCCAGCGCGGCCAGTTGCTGGCGTGCCATGCGGCAGTTCTCGGCCCTGGCCTGCGCCTCGCGCTGCTCCTGGGCCTTGGTCTTGGCGTCGTTCTCGGCTGCCTTGCGTGCCCTCTCGCTGGCTGCGGCCCGCTCCTGCGGCGTGGATGCCGCCGGAGCGGCCGCGGATGCTGCCGCACTGGCAGCCTGCGCGATGGGCACGACCTGAACAGGACGTGGTGCGTTGATCGGTCGCGACAGGATGTCCTTGTCCGGCGTGCCCTGCGGCGGCGGTCGGTCGCTGAACTGGATGCGGCCTTGCGCGTCGCGCCACTTCCACTGCCCCTGGGCGGTGACAGTGAGCGGCAGGCAGAGGGCGATCAGCAGCAGGATGCGCAGCATGGTGAATGGACTCCCGAAACGACTGGGGCGAGTGTAGGCAAGCCGGGGGCATTCAAGGGTTTGCCATAATCCCGCTTTGCGTCTGGAGCTTTCCCCATGCGCCTTCTAGGCAAAGCGCTGACCTTCGACGATGTGTTGCTGGTCCCCGCCTTCTCCACGGTGTTGCCGCGCGACACCGATCTTTCGACCCAGCTGACGCGGAACATCCGCATCAACCTGCCGCTCGTCTCGGCAGCGATGGACACGGTGACCGAGGCCCGCCTCGCCATCGCCATCGCCCAGGAGGGCGGCATCGGCATCGTGCACAAGAACCTGCCGGCGGCCGCGCAAGCGGCCGAGGTGGCGCGGGTCAAGCGCTACGAATCCGGCGTGTTGCGCGACCCGATCACCATCGGCCCCGATCTCAAGGTCCGCGACGTCGTCGAGCTGACCCGCCAGCACGGCGTGTCCGGCTTCCCGGTGCTGGAGGGCAAGAAGGTCGTCGGCATCGTCACCGGTCGCGACCTGCGCTTCGAGACGCGCATGGACATCCCGGTGCGCGAGATCATGACCCCGGCCGAGCGCTTGGTCACGGTGCGCGAGGGCGTCACCCACGAGGAAGCCAAGGCGCTGCTGCAGAAGCACCGCCTGGAGCGCCTGGTGATCGTCAACGACGCCTTCGAGCTGCGTGGCCTGATCACGGTGAAGGACATCACCAAGCAGACCAGCTTCCCGAACGCCGCCCGTGACGGCATGGGCAAGCTGCGCGTCGGCGCCGCGGTCGGCTTCGGCGACGACACCGAGGAGCGCGTCGAGCGCCTGGTCAAGGCCGGCGTCGACGTGCTGATCGTCGACACCGCGCACGGCCACTCGGCCGGCGTGGTCGACAAGGTGCGCTGGGTCAAGCAGAACTTCCCCGGCGTCGACGTGATCGGCGGCAATATCGCCACCGGCGCCGCGGCGCGGGCCCTGGTCGAGGCCGGCGCCGACGGCGTCAAGGTCGGCATCGGCCCCGGTTCGATCTGCACCACGCGCATCGTCGCCGGTGTCGGCGTGCCGCAGATCACCGCGATCGACAACGTCGCCACCGCCTTGCGCGGTACCGGCGTGCCGGTGATCGCCGACGGCGGCGTGCGCTTCTCCGGTGACCTCGCCAAGGCGATCGCCGCCGGCGCCGACGCGGTGATGATGGGCGGCGCCTTCGCCGGCACCGAGGAAGCGCCGGGCGACCTGATCCTCTACCAGGGCCGCTCGTACAAGAGCTACCGCGGCATGGGCTCGCTGGGTGCGATGGCCAAGGGCAGCGCCGACCGCTACTTCCAGGAAGGCGGCAACAACCCCAATACCTCCAAGCTGGTGCCGGAAGGCATCGAGGGCCAGGTGCCTTACAAGGGCTCGGTGGTGCAGGTCATCTTCCAGATGGCCGGCGGTCTGCGCGCCTCCATGCATTACTGCGGCTGCGCGTCGATCAAGGACATGCAGGACAAGGCGGAATTCGTCGAGATCACCTCGGCGGGCATGCGCGAGTCCCATGTGCACGATGTGCAGATCACCAAGGAAGCGCCCAATTACCGGGCGGAGTAAACCAACAGCAAGCCAGGGCAGGGCGGGGTGTGAACCCCGCCTTGTTTTTTAGCCAAGCCCGATGCAGACCCGCCAGGCCTCGATGGCCTTCATCTTCGCCACCGTGCTGATCGACATGATCAGCATTGGCCTGATCATCCCGGTGCTGCCGGTGATCGCCGGCAGCTTCAGCCACACGCAGGCCGAGCATGCGGTCGCCTACCTGCTGGTGGCCGGGGCCTTCGGCCTGGCGAATTTCGTCGGCTCGCCCATCCTCGGCGCGCTGTCTGACCAGTACGGCCGCCGGCCTGTGCTCTTGATCGGCTTCTGCGGGCTGGCTTTGAGTTTCTTCGTCACAGCGGCCGCCCATGCGCTCTGGGTGCTGGTGGTGGTGCGCCTGTTCAGCGGCGCGATGCAGGCCAATATCTCGGTCGCCAACGCGTACGTCGCCGACATCACGCCGCCGCAAGAGCGCGCCAAGCGCTTCGGGCAGCTCGGCGCGGCCTTTGGCGTCGGCTTCATCCTCGGCCCCGCCACCGGCGGACTGCTCGGCGAGATCGACGTTCGCCTGCCTTTCGTCGTCGCCGGCTGCCTGGCCCTGATCAACCTGGCCTACGGCTACTTCGTGCTGCCCGAGTCGCTGCCGCAGGACAAGCGGCGCGCCTTCAACTGGCGCACCGCGAACCCGATCAGCAGCCTGGCCAAGTTGGCGGCGCTCAAGGGCGTCGGCGTGCTGGTGGTGGTGATCGGGCTGTCGGCGCTGGCGCAGTTCATCCTGCATTCCAGCTGGGTGCTGTTCACCGACTTCAAGTTCGGCTGGGGGCCCTGGGAGAACGGTCTGTCGCTGTTCGCCGTCGGCCTGATGTCGGTGATCGTGCAGGGCTTTCTGCTGCCCAGGATGCTCAAGCGTTTCGAGCCGGCCAAGCTGGTCGTGCTGTCGCTGGCCTCCAGCAGCCTGACCTACGCCGGCTGGGCCCTGGTGCCGCAGGCCTGGATGCTGATCGCGCTGATCGGCCTCAATGTCCTCGGTTATGCGGCGTCGGCGGCCATTCAGAGCATCGTCTCCAACAGCGTGGACGCCACCCGCCAGGGGGCGACCATGGGCGCGGTGGCCAGCCTGAACAGCCTGATGGCGGTGCTCGGCCCCATCGTCGGCCCGGGGCTGCTGACCCTGGTCGCCGACCTGCCCAAGGGCGACTGGCGCATCGGCGCCCCCTTCCTCTTTTGTGCGGCGCTGCAGACACTGGCCCTGGTGTTTGCGGTCCGCTACGCCCGAACCCATCCTCTTCCCGCGGTGAACGCCCATGCATGACAAGGTCCTGATCCTCGACTTCGGCTCCCAAGTCACCCAGCTCATCGCACGCCGCGTGCGCGAGGCCCAGGTGTATTGCGAGATCCACCCGAACGACGTCTCCGCCGACTTCATCAAGGCCTTCAATCCCAAGGCCATCATCCTCAGCGGCAGCCATGCCAGCACCTATGAGGACCACGAGCTGCGCGCGCCCGAGCAGGTCTGGCTGCAGGGCGTGCCGGTGCTGGGCATCTGTTACGGCATGCAGACCATGGCGGTGCAGCTGGGCGGCCAGGTCAGCTGGAGCGACACGCGCGAGTTCGGCTATGCCGAGGTGCGTGCCCTGGGCCATTCGCGCCTGCTTTCGGGCATCGAGGACTTCTGCCAGGACGGCCACGGCATGCTCAAGGTCTGGATGAGCCATGGCGACAAGGTCACCGCGCTGCCGCCGGGCTTCAAGCTGATGGCGGCGACGCCGAGCTGCCCGATCGCCGGCATGTGCGACGAGGCGCGCGGCTTCTACGCGGTCCAGTTCCACCCCGAGGTCACGCACACGCTGAAGGGCGAGGCCATGTTGCGCCGCTTCGTGCGCGACATCGCCGGCTGCCAGGGCGACTGGCAGATGGGCAGCTACATCGACGAGGCGGTGGCGAAGATCCGCGAGCAGGTCGGCGCCGAGGAGGTCATCCTCGGCCTGTCCGGCGGCGTCGATTCCTCGGTGGCCGCCGCGCTGATCCACCGCGCGATCGGCGACCAGCTGACCTGCGTCTTCGTCGACCATGGCCTGCTGCGCCTGAACGAGGGCGATATGGTGATGGACATGTTCGCCGGCAAGCTGCACGCGAAGGTGATCCGCGTCGACGCCAGCGAGGCCTTCATGGGCAAGCTCGCCGGCGTCACCGACCCGGAGAAGAAGCGCAAGATCATCGGCGCCGAGTTCGTCGAGGTCTTCCAGGCCGAGGCCAAGAAGCTGACGAATGCCAAGTGGCTTGCGCAGGGCACCATCTACCCCGATGTGGTGGAGAGCGGCGGCACCAAGACCAAGAAGGCGACGACGATCAAGAGCCATCACAACGTCGGCGGCCTGCCCGAGACCCTGGGCCTGAAGCTGCTCGAGCCTCTGCGCGAGCTGTTCAAGGACGAGGTGAGGGCGCTGGGCGTGGCCTTGGGTCTGCCGGCCGAGATGGTCTACCGCCACCCGTTCCCGGGGCCCGGCCTGGGCGTGCGCATCCTCGGCGAGGTCAAGAAAGACTACGCCGACCTGCTGCGTCGCGCCGATGCGATCTTCATCGAGGAGCTGCGCGCGACGAAGGACACGGCCACGGGCAAGAGCTGGTACGAGCTGACCAGCCAGGCCTTCGCGGTCTTCCTGCCGGTGAAGTCGGTGGGTGTGATGGGCGACGGCCGCACCTACGACTATGTGGTGGCCTTGCGCGCCGTGCAGACCAGCGACTTCATGACGGCGGACTGGGCCGAGCTGCCCTACGCGCTCCTGAAGAAAGTCTCCGGCCGCATCATCAACGAGGTGCGCGGCATCAACCGCGTGACCTACGACGTGAGCAGCAAGCCGCCCGCCACCATCGAGTGGGAATGAGGCCGGTCAGCCGTGACTGAACCCGAGCTCCAGCAGCAGCGCGACGAGGCGGCCATGCGCCTGGCCCTGGACCAGGCGCAGAACGCCTGGCTCAGCGGCGAGGTGCCGGTCGGCGCGGTGATCCTGCACAAGGGCCAGGTGCTGGCGACCGGCTACAACCGGCCGATCACCACCCACGACCCGACCGCGCACGCGGAGATCGTCGCGCTGCGCCATGCGGCCACCCTGCTGGGCAACTACCGCCTGCCGGACTGCGAGCTCTACGTCACCCTGGAGCCTTGTGCGATGTGCGCGATGGCGCTGATGCATGCGCGCTTCAGCCGCATCGTGTTCGCCGCCAGCGACCCGAAGACCGGGGCCGCCGGCTCGGTCGTCGACCTGTTCGCTCAGCCCCTGCTCAATCACCACACCCGCATCCTTGGTGGCGTGCTGGCCGAACCGGCTGGCCGGCTGCTGCGCGAATTCTTTGCTGAACGTCGTACCCAGGCTCGGGAGCGTCGAGCGGCGCGTCGCGGCGAGATCCCGGTTGGTGACGCCATCGAACTGCCCCATGACCACTCTCACGATCTATAGCCCTTCCGGTGCGGTGAAGCAGGCTGCGGCCTTGCGCCGCGCGCTCAAGCACCTGCAGCGCATGGGTTTTGTCGCCAGTCTCGATGAGTCGGCACTGAGCCGCGACCAGCGCTTTGCCGGCAGCGACGATGAGCGGCTTGCCGCCATCCACCGCGTGGCGCGCAGCGGCGTCGATGTCGCGCTGGCCTCTCGGGGCGGTTATGGCATGACACGCCTGCTCGACCGCCTGGACTGGCGGCTGATTGCCAAGGCCGTCGCCAACGGGCAGCGCTGGGTTGGGCAGAGCGATCTGACGGCCTTCCAACTCGGGCTGCTGGCCCATGTGCCCGGTTGCGGTCCGACCTGGGCCGGGCCGCTGGCGGTGGCCGACTTTGGACGGACGGCGGCCGAGGGCGGTGTCGACGAGATCACCGAGGCCTGCTTTGACGAGGCGGTGCACGGCGAGCTGGAGGCGATCGGCTTTCGGCAGGCCGGTCTGCCTCGCGGACAGCTGCCGCAGGACGGGCTGGAGCGCGAAGGGCTGCTCTGGGGCGGCAATCTCAGCATGATCTGCTCGCTGCTCGGCACGCCGCATTGGCCGACCATCCGGGGCGGCATCCTCTTCGTCGAGGAAGTTGGCGAGCACCCCTACCGGATCGAGCGGATGTTGCTGCAACTCCACCAGGCCGGTGTGCTGGATGCTCAGCAGGCCGTGCTGGTCGGTGAGCTCAGTGATTGGAAGCCGGCGGCCCACGACCGAGGCTACAAGCTGGCCGATGCCTTGGATGCCGTGCGCCAGCGGACGCGGACGCCCATCATCCAGGGACTGCCCCACGGACATGGCGCCACCAAGGTCTGTCTGCCGGTCGGTGTTCCGGCGGCGCTGTCGGTTCAGGGGCGGGACGTGATGCTGGCCTGGGGGCATCTGGAGGGTAGCCACGGCCAATGAGCGCGGCGTCGGGCCGAGGCCGTGTGACGCTCCGCGCCCGTCGGTGGGCTCCCGATAGATGATTACCCCTAGATTGAGGGGTGGGGTACCGGCCTATCATCGCGGGCTTTGTCGGACCGGACGGCGCATCGCTGCGTCGTAGAGAAGTCGGTGTCGCCTCGGGTCTTCCCGGGGTCTTCGCTGGCAGATTACGCCCAGGTACCGTGGTACGGTGGCAACGGGTTTTGTTGTAGGCACGAAGGAGAGCGCATGGATTTTGCGCAGGAGAACAAGGCGGGTTCGCGAACAACGGCTTTCATCGGGGTTGTTGTTGTTCACGTCCTTGTGATTTGGGCCATTGCTTCGGGCCTGGCCCAGAAGGTGGTCGAGAAGGTCGCTGGTCCGATCGAGACCAAGGTCATCGAGGAGATCAAACCGCCCCCGCCGCCGCCGGAGCAGATCGTGCCGCCGCCGCCGGATCTGAAGGCGCCGCCGCCGCCGTTTGTGCCCATCCCTGAGATTCAGGTGCAGGTGCAGGCACCGCCGCCGCCCATCACCATCCAGAGCACGCAGCCGCCGCCGCCGGCGCCCTTCGTGCCGGCACCGGCACCGGTGGTCGCACCGCCCGCCCCGGCGCCCCGCCCTGCCGGGCCGGTCAATGCCCGGGTGGTCTGCACCAAGATGCCGGTTCCCGAGATCACGGCGGACTACGACACGCCGGGTGAGTTCGAATACACCTTGACGCTGCAGAACGGCCGGGTGGTTGCTCGCCAGGTCAGGATCATCCGCGGCATCCCTGACCGCCGCGCGCAGCGACAGGTCATGCAGGCCCTGGAATCCGCCATCTCGCAGTACGAGTGCGGCAGCTACAGCGGTGAAGTCGTTCAGCCTTTCCTCGTCAGACCCGGCGACTGAGGCGCTCAGCGCCTGACGCCAACACCCTATTCCCTGGAGCCCGCGGGCTCGACCTCTTGAGGAGTTTTTCCCATGTTTTCCCGAGTTCTTTCGATGATCGCCGCCGGCCTGCTGGTGCTGGCCACCACGGCCACCCCGGTGATGGCGCAGGAAGCGGCTTCGGCCCCGGTCACCACCGAGCAGGAAGCTGCGCCGGCTGAAGCAGCGGCGCCCGCGGCCCCGGCGACCGAAGCCGTCGACAACCCCTACGGCCTGGAAAACCTGATCAAGCACGGCCACGCCGTCGATCAGATCGTGCTGGTCATCCTGCTCTTCATGTCGGCCGGTTCCTGGTTCATCACCTTCACCAAGCTGTGGGACCAGCACAAGCTGTCCAAGCAGGTCAAGGAAGTTCGCGTTTCGTTCTTCAAGAAGGCCAGCCTGGCCGACGGCGTGAAGTCGTTGCCCGAAGCTTCGGCGCTGCGCTACATCGCCCAGACCGCCTACGAGGCCGGTGAGCACCACGAAGGCACGCTGACCGAGAACATCGACCGCAACAGCTGGGTCACGATGAACATCGAGCGCGCCGTCGCCGACGTCAATGCCAAGCTCACCTCGGGCCTGGGTTTCCTGGCCACGACCGGTTCGACCTCGCCCTTCATCGGCCTGTTCGGCACCGTCTGGGGCATTCTGAACGCGCTGACCGCCATCGGTGTCGCCGGCCAGGCTTCGATCGACAAGGTGGCCGGCCCCGTCGGCGCCGCGCTGATCATGACGGCCCTGGGTCTGGCCGTCGCCGTGCCTGCCGTTATCGGCTACAACTGGCTGCTGAACCGCAACAAGGCGGTGATGGCCGACGTGCGCGCCTTCGCTGGCGATCTGCACGGCGTGCTGATGGGCAGCCGCCAGGTTGCCAAGCGCTGAACGCCACGATCTCTAGCCAAGGAGTCCCGCCATGGGCATGAACGTCGGTAACGACGGCGGCGAAGAGACGATGAACTCCACCATCAACACCACGCCCCTCGTGGACGTGATGTTGGTGATGCTGATCATCTTCATGATCACCATTCCGGTGGTCACGCACTCGGTCAACCTGAGCCTGCCGAAAGAAACCAACGTCGTCCGTGTCACCAAGCCCGAGAACATCGAGCTGGCGGTGACCAAGGACGGCGAGATCTACTGGAACACGGCCAGCGTGCCCAATATCGAAGCCTTGAAGGACCGCCTGCGCAGCATCGCCACGATGGAGCCGCAGCCCGAGGTCCATATTCGCGGCGACGAGGGCGCGCGCTACGAGTCGGTCGGTCGGGTGATTTTTGCCGCCCAGCAGGTCGGCATCCTGAAGCTCGCCTTCGTCACCGAGCCGCCGGGTCGCGGCGGCTGAAGACCGGAGCAGGAGTACAAGAATGGGAATGAACGTAGGAGGCGGTGGGGAAGACGACGTCATCATGGACGTCAATACCACGCCGCTGATCGACGTGATGTTGGTGCTGCTGGTCTTGTTCATCATGACCATCCCCATCCAGCTGCACGCCGTGAATCTGGACATGCCGGTGCCCAACCCGAACGCGGCGCCCCCGCAGGACCCGAAGATCGTGGTGCTGCTGATCGACTTCGACGGCACGCTGTACTGGAACGACGAGCAGATCACCAAGGGTGATCTGGAAGGCAGGATGCGCACCGAAGCCAATCAGTCCATCGCTGAGCAGGCCGAGATGCACATCAAGCCGCACAAGATGGTCGATTACGGCCACGTCGCTCATGTGATGGCCACGGCCCAACGTGTCGGCTTGAAGAAGCTCGGCATGGTGGGTAATGAACAGTTCATGAACTGAGCCGGGCCAACGGACCGCACGAAGCGCCGTCAGAGCGAAGCCATTCGCCCTGCGGCGCTTTCTCTTTTCTACCGAGGATGAAGACGATGAAGCTGAACACCCTTGCGGCCGCCCTGGTGGGCGCGCTGGCACTGAGCCTGGGCGCCGGCTCCGATGGATCGCTGAGCCTGCTGGGCGCTGCCCAGGCCCAGGTGCGGCCGGAGGCAGGCCGCCATCTGCAGGCCACGCAGGCGCTGCTCAAGAGCGGCAAGTTCAAGGAGGCCCTGGCCAAGCTGCGCGACGTCGAGGCTGTCAGCGGCCGCAATGCCGACGAGAACGCGCTGCTGGAGCAACTGCGCATGGCCGCTGCGCAAGGCGCCGTGGACCCCGACACCATGGTGCGCGCCTTCGACGCGCTGAAGGCCGCCGGTCGTCTGGGCGGTGCCCAAAACCTGCAGTACATCGAGGCGATTGCCGGCACCTATCTGCGTGCCAATCAGAACGCCAAGGCCCTGACCTGGGCCAACCGCTACTTCGCCGAAGGCGGCACCAGCAACGCGATGAAGCAGGTGCAGACCACGGCGCAGTACTACAGCGGCGACCTTGCCCCGATCATCAGGAGCACGATGGCCGAGATCCAGGCCGCCGAGAAGGCCGGCCAGACGCCGAGCCGCGACAAGCTCAACCTGCTGATGAACGCGGCCAACCGCGCCAAGGACGCCAACGCCGAGTCCTTCGGTGCCGAACGCCTGCTGCAGTACTACCCGAGCAAGGAAATCTGGGCCTCTGCGCTGTCGACGGCTGCGGCGCGCAAGGGCTTCTCGCCGCGCTTCCAGATCGAGCTCTACCGCCTGCGCCTGGCCACCGGCAACATGCGTGGCGTCGACGACTACATGGAGTTGGCGCAACTGGCCGGTCAGGCCGGTTTCCCTGACGAAGGCCGCCGTGTCGTCGAGGCGGGCTTCCAGGCCGGCGTGCTGGGCCAGGGCAAGGACGCCGACCGCCACAACCGCCTCAAGGGCTTCATGGACAAGAAGGTCGCCGACAGCAAGGCCGGTTTCGACGCCGCGCTGGCTGCCGCCCGTGACGTCAAGGCGGGCGACGGTTTGATCCCCCTGGGTCTGTACCTGGCACAGTCCGGCAAGGCCAAGCAGGGCGTGGCCTTGATCGAGGAGGGCATCGCCAAGGGCCAGCTCAAGCGCGAGGACGACGCCAAGTTCGCCCTTGGACTGGCGCAGTTCTGGGCCGGCGAGACCAACAAGGCGGTGGCCACCTGGCGCACCGTGCGGGGCACCGACGGCGTCGCCGAGGTCGCCCGCCTGTGGAGCATCTACGCCCGTCAGGCCAAGCGCTGACCCCTGGCCGCCGTGCCATCGAGGCCGCCTGCAGGGCGGCCTTTTTCATTTGGGTTGCAGCCGGATCGCGCCGTCCAGGCGGATCACCTCGCCATTGAGCATCTCGTTCTCGATGATGTGCTTGGCGAGCTTGGCGTAGTCGGCCGGCGTACCCAGGCGCGACGGGAAGGGCACGCCAGCGGCCAAGGCATCCTGCACCTCCTGGGGCATGCCGAACAGCATCGGCGTGCCCATGATGCCGGGGGCGATGGTCATGTTGCGGATACCCAGCTTGCTCAGGTCGCGGGCAATGGGCAGCGTCATGCCGATCACGCCGCCCTTGCTGGCCGCGTAGGCGGCCTGGCCGATCTGGCCCTCGTAGCCGGCGATCGAGGCGGTGCTGATCAGCACGCCGCGCTCGCCGGTGCTTTCCGGTTCGTTCTTTGCCATCGCGGCGGCGGCGACGCGGATCATGTTGAAGCTGCCGACCAGGTTGATGTTGATGACCTTGGCGAACAGCTCGAGCGCATGCGGGCCTTCCTTGCCGACGGTGCGGCTGGCCGGCGCGATACCGGCGCAGTTCACCAGTCCGACGAGCTTGCCCCGCGCCACGGCGGCGTCGACCGCGGCCTGCGCATCGGCCCCGTTGCTCACATCGGTCTTCACGAAGACGCCGCCGATCTCGCGCGCGACCGCCTCGCCGCGCTCGACCTGCAGGTCGGCGATGACGACCGTCGCGCCTTCGGCGGCCAGCATGCGCGCCGTGCCTTCGCCGAGGCCCGATGCGCCGCCGGTGACGATGAAAACCTTGCCCTTGATGTCCATGTTGGGATCTCCAAAGTGTCAGCCCCCGGTCTCGCTTGCGCTCGCCACCCCCCAAGGGGGCCCAGTGGCTTCGGGCGGCCGGGCGCCACTGGAATGAAAAAGGCCGGGCGCTTGTGGCGACCGGCCTGTCGGGAATGGCGGGAACTTCAGCCCTTCAACGCGGCCAATGCACGGGCGGTGATCTCCTCGACCGTGCCCAGGCCCTCGATGCGCGCGTAGCGCGGCGCGGCGGCGTCGCCGGTCGCCGCCCAGGCGCTGTAGTAGTCGACCAGCGGACGGGTCTGCGCGGCGTAGACCTCGAGACGCTTCTTCACCGTCTCTTCCCTGTCATCGTCGCGCTGGATCAGCTCCTCGCCGGTCTCGTCGTCCTTGCCGGCGACCTTGGGCGGGTTGAACTTCAGGTGGTAGGTGCGGCCCGAGGCCGGATGGGTGCGCCGGCCGCTCATGCGCTCGATGATGGCGTCGAAGGGCACGTCGATCTCCAGCACGACGTCGAGCTTGACGCCGGCAGCCTTCATCGCGTCGGCCTGCGGGATGGTGCGCGGGAAACCGTCGAACAGGAAGCCGTTCGCGCAATCCGCTTGCGCGATGCGCTCCTTGACCAGGCCGATGATGATGTCGTCACTGACCAGCTGGCCGGCGTCCATCACCGCCTTGGCGGCCAGACCCAGCGGCGTGCCGGCCTTCACCGCGGCACGCAGCATGTCACCGGTGCTGATCTGCGGAATGCCGAACTGCTTGCAGATGAACGCGGCTTGCGTGCCTTTGCCGGCGCCGGGGGCGCCCAGGAGAATCAGTCGCATCGGATGAATATGGGTTAGGGGTGAGCGCTGCTGGAGCGGCCCTTGCCAGCAGGGCGCGGCAGTATCTCACGCAGGGTCTGACGACAATCTTGCGGCATTACCCCTGGTCGGCGAGCAGTCGTCGCACGCGTTCCAGGTCCTCGGGCGTGTCGACCCCGGGCCCCGGGCGCTCGGCGCTGACATGCACCGCGATGCGTTCGCCATGCCAGAGCACGCGCAGCTGCTCCAGCGATTCGATGGTCTCCAGCGGGCTGGGCGCCAGGCCGGGGAAACGCCGCAGATAGCCGGCGCGGTAGGCGTAGAGGCCGACATGGCGCAGCACCTGGCCGGGCGCCGGGCTGGCAGCCTCGGGGCCGTCGCGCCACCAGGGAATCGGCGCGCGGCTGAAGTAGAGCGCCCGGCCGGCGGCGTCGACGACCAGCTTGACGACATGGGGGTTGCGGAACTCGGCGGCGTCGTCGATGGCATGGGCGACGGTGGCCACCGCGCAGTCGCCGCGCGCCGCCAGCAACTCGGCGCAGGCGCGCACCAGAGCCGGTGCGATCAGCGGTTCGTCGCCTTGTACGTTGACGACCACGGCGTCGTCGGCCAGGCCGAGCAGACCGACCGCCTCGGCCAGCCGGTCGCTGCCGCTGGCGTGGTCACCGCGGGTCAGCAGGGCGCGCACGCCGTGCCGCGCGCAGACCTCCTGGATGCGCAGGTCGTCGCAGGCGACCACTACCGCATCGGCGCCGGCCTGTTCGGCCCGCTTGGCCACCCGGACCACCATGGGCAGGCCGGCAATGTCGGCCAAGGGCTTGTCGGGCAGGCGGGTCGAGGCCAGCCGGGCCGGCACGATGACCGTGAAGCCGGCGCTCATTCGCCGTCGCCCAGCGGCCTGGCTTCGTTCTCCAGCATCACCGGGATGCCGTCGCGCACCGGGAAGGCCAGGCGGTCGGCGGCGCAGATCAACTCGGCGGCATTGGCCTCGCGGCGCTCCAGCCTCAAAGGCCCCTTGCAAAGCGGGCAGACGAGCATTTCGATCAGTCGGGGGTCCATGGCGGGGGGATCAGGGCTTGCAATTCGGAGCGCAACGCGGCGGCGAAGGCGGTGTCAAGCTGCAAGTCTAGGCCGGCGACCCAGACCTGCTCGCAGCCCGGTCGCCCGGGGGCCAGCTTGACGGCGTCCTTTTCGGTGACCAGCACCGCCGCACCGCTCGGCCAGGGCAGGGTGGCGAAGTCGGCATGGTCGGGCATCGGCAAGGCCTGGATGCGCAGGCCGGCGCCGCGCAGCGCGTCGAAGAAGCCCTCGGGTCGCGCGAGGCCGGCGCAGGCGATCCACGCCTGGCCGGCCAGCGCGGCCAGGGGGCGGGCGGCGCCGGCGTCGCCACGCCACCAGGCGGCCAGTGGCCAGGCCTGTTGCAGCCGGCGCTCGGCAACGAAGCCCGGCATTGACGCGCTGCGCTCGCCATCGGTGTAGAGCACCAGCGCCTGGCCGCGGCTGCCGGGCAGCGGCGGCTGCTCGCGGTCCTGGCGCAGCGGTCCGGCCGGCAGCAGCCAGCCGTTGCCCAGGCCGCGGCGGTCGAACACGCAGACCGTCAGATCGCGGGCCAGCGCATGGTGCTGCAGACCGTCGTCGCAGACGATGAGCTGCAGACCGGGGTGGGCGGCGAGCAGCGCGCGCGCCGCGTCGGCGCGCCGCTCGGCGACGGCCAGCGGCGCGACGCTGCGGCGGTGGATGAGCAGGGGCTCGTCGCCCAGCTCGGCGGCGCTGCTCGTCGGCCCGGCGACGACCAGCCCGCGGCTGCGCCGCCCGTAGCCTCGCGACACCACCCCGGCGCGCAGACCCCAGGACTGCAGCAGCGCGAGCAGCGCGAGCAGCGTCGGGGTCTTGCCGCCGCCGCCGGCGATCCAGTTGCCCACCACCAGCACCGGCACCGGCAGGCGCTCGATGCGCGCCCAGCCGACGCGGTAACGCCAGCGATCGAGGGCTGCGACGCCGCGGTAAAGCAGGCTGATCGGCCAGAGCAGCCGGGCCAGCGGGCCGCGAGCGGCCCAATGCTTCATGGGCCTTCGGCTTGCTGGGCCTGGAAGGCGACGCGGGTCAGGCCGGCGGCGCGCGCCGCGTCGAGCACATTCATCACGCGCTGGTGCGGTGCCAGCGCGTCGGCGGCAACGACGATCTGCGCCTCGGCGCGTCCGCGTGCCGCCTCGCGCAGCGCCTCGGTCAGCAAGGCGGTGGTCGCCTGGCCCAGCGGCGCGCCGCCGATCGCATAGCGGCCGTCGCTGCTGACCGCAACGACGATCTCCATCGGCAGCTCCTTGGGCGGCTCGCCGCCGGCCTGCGGCAGCGTGATCTGCAAGGCGGTGTGGCGCGCGAACGTGGTGCTGAGCATCAGGAAGATCAGCACGACGAGCAGGATGTCGATGAAGGCGATCAGATTGATCTCCGGCTCATCGGCGTGGCGGCGGCGGAACTTCATGCCGGGAACTGCGATGGCGCGGCCTGCTGGGCGGCGCGTGTGGCGCGCATCGCCGCGTGGGTATGGCGGGTCAGCTGGCCGTAGAAGCGCTCGCTGGCGTTCTCCAGGGCCAGCTCGAAGCCGTCGACCAGGCGACGGAAATGGCGGTGGCAGATCAGCGCCGGGATGGCGACGATGAGGCCAAAGGCGGTGTTGTAGAGGGCGATCGAAATGCCATGGGCCAGCTGCGCCGGATCCCCGGTGCCAGGACCCTGCGACGCGAAGATCTCGATCATGCCGACCACCGTCCCCAGCAGGCCGAGCAGCGGTGCCGCGGTGGCGATGGTGCCCAGCAGCGTCAGGTAGCGCTCCATCTGGTGCACGGCGCCGCGGCCGGCGACCTCGAAGACCTGGCGCAAGCGCACGTCATTGATCAGCGGGTCCACGAGCACCGCGCGCAGGCCGGCGGCCAGCACGCCACCGAGCAGCGAATGGCTGGCCAGCTTGTCGGCGGTGTCGGCGCCGGGCAGCGCCTTGCCTTCGAACTGATCGAGGTCGGCCAGCAGTCCGGACGGCGCGACACGGCTGGCGCGCAGGCTCCAGAAGCGCTCCAGGATCAGCGCCAGCGCAATCACCGAGCAGGCGATCAGGGGCCAGATCGGCCAGCCGGCCGCTTGTACGATGGCGAACACGAAATCTCTCTCCAGGGCAGGGGCGCCTGCAATGCGTCGCAAGCGGGCGCGATTATGGCTAGCGCGCCGCCCGCTGCCCCCCGCGGTTTGTTCTTATGCGTAGCGACTCCCCTCTCAGCGTGGCCGCCCTGGTGCAGCAGATCAGCGGCAGCCTGGCCAGTCGCTTCGGCGACGTGACCGTCGACGGCGAGATCGCCGGCTTCACGCGCGCGGCCAGCGGGCATTGCTATTTCAGCCTGAAGGACGCCGATGGCGCGCCTGCGCTCCTGCGCATGGCCTTGTTCCGGCGCAGCGCTGCGGCGCTGCGTTTTGCACCGCAGGATGGCCAGCGCGTCAAGGTGCGCGGCCGGGTCGCCGTCTACGAGCCGCGTGGCGAACTGCAGTTCGTCGCCGAGGCCATGGAGCCGGCGGGTGCCGGCGCGCTATACGAACAGTTCCTGCGCCTCAAGGCGCAGCTGGAGCGCGAGGGCCTGTTCGACCCGTCGCGCAAGCGCGCGCTGCCGGCCTATCCGCGCCGCATCGGCATCGTCACCTCGCTGGGCGCGGCGGCCTTGCACGATGTCTGCGTGCTGCTCGCGCGGCGCGCGCCGCAGGTCGGGGCCATCGTCTTTCCCAGCCTGGTGCAGGGGGCCGAGGCGCCGGCCCGCCTGTTGGCCGCGCTGGCGGCGGCCAACGCGCGCGACGATCTGGACCTGATCCTGCTCGTGCGCGGCGGTGGCTCGATGGAAGACCTCTGGGCCTTCAACGACCCGGCCCTGGTGCGCGCGGTCGCCGCCTCGCGCCTGCCCGTCGTCTGCGGCGTCGGCCACGAGACCGACATCACGCTGTGCGACCTCGCCGCCGACCTGCGCGCGCCGACGCCGACCGCCGCCGCCGAACTGGCCGCGCCGGCGCGTGACGAGCTGCTGCAGCAACTGGCGCGCGCCGACCAGCTGCTGCGCGAACGCGTTTACCGCCGGCTCGACGCCCAGGGCCAGCGCCTGGACCGCCTGGGCCTGCGCCTGGCGCGGCCGGCCCAGGGCCTGGCACGCCAGCAGCAGCGCTGCCAGCAGCTGCGCGAACGCCTGCAGCGCGCGCTCCTGCTGCGTCTGCAGCAGGAGCGCCATGGCCTGCAGCGCCTGCAGCCGCGGCTGCCGCAGCTGGCCCAGGTCCGCCTGCAGGCCGACACCGAGCGCCTGGCGCGCCTGCAGGTCCAGCTGCAAGCCATGGCGCCGCAGGCCGTGCTGGCCCGAGGTTTTGCCTGGCTGGACGACGGCAAGGGCCAGGCGCTGACCCATGCGGCCCAGCTCAGGCCCGGGCAGCGCGTGCGCGCCGTGCTGCAGGACGGCCGCGCCGAGCTCGATGTGCACGCGGTCCAGCAAGACCTCGTCAACGGCAGCTGAAGCCAGCCCTTTCTAGAATGCCCGCCATCCCAACAAGGAGTCCCTCATGGAACATCTTCTGCCCGCTCTGCCCTATGCCAAGGACGCACTCGCCCCGCACTACAGCGCCGAGACCCTGGAGTTCCACCATGGCAAGCACCACAACGCCTATGTGGTGAACCTGAACAATCTGCAGAAGGGCACCGAGTTCGAGTCCATGACGCTCGAAGAGATCGTCAAGAAGAGCTCCGGCGGCATTTACAACAACGCCGCGCAGATCTGGAACCACACCTTCTTCTGGAACTGCATGAAGCCGGCCGGCGGCGGCGAGCCCACGGGGCTGCTTTCGGACGCGATCAACGCCAAGTGGGGCAGCTACGCCGCCTTCAAGGAAGCCTTCGTGAAGTCGGCGGTCGGCAACTTCGGCTCGGGCTGGACCTGGCTGGTGAAGAAGCCGGACGGCTCGGTCGACATCGTCAACACCGGCGCCGCCGGCACGCCGCTGACCACGGCCGACAAGGCCCTGTTGACCGTCGACGTCTGGGAGCACGCCTACTACATCGACTACCGCAATCTGCGCCAGAAGTTCGTCGAGACCTTCTTCAGCAACCTGGTGAACTGGGAGTTCGCGCAGGCCAATTACGCCTGAGCGGCCGTTCTCCGCTGATTCAAGAGCCCGCTCAGCCGGGCTCTTTTTCTTGGCGCGGCAGCATGCAGGCCGGGTTGCGCCGCCAGCGCCAATAGCCGATGCCGCTGAACAAGGCGGCCGAGACCAGGCCCCAGCCGGCCGCGAAGGCGGCGGCGTCGAGTGGCGCACGGCCTTTCAGCCATTGCGCCAGGAAGAGCAGCGGCGCGGCGATCACCAGGGCCAGCGCGAAGCGGCGCGCCCAGAAGCCGGCGCCCATCAGCGCGCGGCGCCAAAGGGCGCACCGCTGAGCTTGCTGCCGGGCTTGAGCCCGCGCTTGGCGAACCAGCCGGCATTCATCTCCAGTGCGTAGCGCACCGGCTCGGCCGAGCAGTGATTGGTCTTGTCGTCCAGCGCCTTCATCTCGGCGATGTTGACGATGCGGCCGTCGTCGCGCAGGAAGGCGATGGACAGCGGGATCAAGGTGTTGCGCATCCAGAAGCATTGCTGGCCGGCCTGCTCGAACACGAAGAGCATGCCCTCGTGCTGGGGCATCTCGCGGACATGCATGAGGCCGATGGCGCGCTGTTCGTCGGTCTGCGCAAGCTGGGCCTGGATGCGGTGCATGCCGGCTTGCAGGGCGACCTGCGGCAGGCGTTGCGGTGACTGCGCCAGCGCCGGCCCGGCGAGGGCGGCCAGCAGCAGGACGGCGAGGCATTTCTTGATGCGCATCATGACGGGGCGTCTTGGATTGGAGAAGAATGCCGCATGGCCATGGCCCCGGCGCTGTCCGCGATTATTCCCACCAGCGAAGCGGGCGCCGCCGAGGAGCGCGCCTGGGCGGTGGCCGGCCTGCATTGCGCCGCCTGCGCCGACAGCCTGCGCGAGCGCCTGCTGAGCGAGCCCGGCGTCGAGCAGGCCCAGGTCGGCTATGCCGCCGGCATCGCCGTGGTGCGCGCACCGGCCGCGCTGCAGCAGCAGTTGCCGGATCGCCTGAAGGGCAGCGGCTACCGTTTTGCCGCCCTGGAGCCGGCCAGCAGCGCCCAGCTGCGCGAGCGTGAGGCCCGCGAGCTGCTGTGGCGCGCCTTCGTCGCCGGCTTCTGCATGATGCAGGTGATGATGCTCGCGGCGCCGACCTATTTCGAGGCCGGTCGCGAGCTGCCCGCCGACCTGCGCCAGTTGCTCGGCTGGGCCAGCTGGGTGCTGAGCTGGCCGGTCATGCTGTGGAGCAGCCAGCCCTTCCTGATCGGCGCCTGGCGTTCGCTGCGCCGCCGCCAGCTCGGCATGGACCTGCCGGTCGCGCTGGCCACCGTGGTCACCTTCGTCGTCAGCAGCCTGGCGCTGTTCGATCCCGGCGGCCCTTGGGGCAGCGAGCTCTACTTCGACTCGCTGACCATGTTCATGGCCTTCTTGCTGACCGCGCGCTGGTTCGAGCTGCGTGCTCGTCACGCGGCGGCCGCCGAACTGGCCACTCTGGTGGCCGAGCCGACGCGCGCGGTGCTGCGCGAGTCCAGCGACGGCGCGGTCAGCGAGATCCCGCTGGCCGAGGTGCAGGCCGGCGACGTGCTGCGCGTCGCGCTGGGCGAGCTCATCCCGGTCGACGGCCTGCTGCTCGATGGCCAGACCGAGGTCGACGAGGCCTTGCTCAGCGGCGAATCGCGGCCGGTGGCCAAGCAGGCCGGCGACCTGCTCATCGGCGGCAGCCTGAACCTCGGTCGGCCGCTGCGCCTGCGCGCCAGCTCTGCGGTCAGCCAGGGCAGGGCGGCCCAGCTGGCCCAGCGCCTGCAGGCGGCGCTGACCGAGCGACCGACCCGGCTCGCCCTGGCCGACCGCGGCGCCCAGGTCTTCCTGGCGGTCGTCCTGTTGCTGACGCTGGCGGCCGGTCTGTTCTGGGCCTGGTGGGAGCCGTCGCGGGCCATCGCCGTGGTCTGTGCGGTGCTCATCGTCACCTGCCCCTGCGCCTTTGCGCTGGCCGCGCCGGCGGCGCGGGTCGCCAGCCATCGCGCGCTGGCGCGCCAGGGCCTGCTGCTGCAGCGCCTGGACCTGCTGGAGACCCTGGCCCGCGTCGACACGGTGATGCTGGACAAGACCGGCACCTTGACCCGGCCGCAGGCGCGCGCCGACGTGCTGCGGCCTGGCGCCGAGCGCATGCTGGGCGCCGCCGCGGCACTGGCCAGTTGGTCGCGTCACCCGCTGTCGCAGGCCGTTGCCCGCCTGGGCAGCGGGGCGGCGCCCCGCTGGCAGCAGGTGCAGGAGTTGCCCGGTCGCGGTCTGCGTGGGCTGGATGCCCAGGGGCGGGCCTGGTTGCTCGGCGCCGGCGACGGTGGCACCGTCTTCGGGCCGGAGGGCGAGGCGCCTTGGCTGCGCTTCGCCATCGATGAGGCGCCGCTGCCGCAGGCGGCGCGGGTGCTGGCCCGGCTGCGCGGCCTGGGGCTGCGGCTGGGCCTGCTGTCCGGCGATCGCCCCGAGCGGGTCGCCGCGGTCGCCGCCGAACTGGGCATCGCGGACGCCCTGGGGGGCTGCGGGCCCGAGCAGAAGCTCGAACGGATGCGCGCCGCCCAGCAGCAGGGCCATGTGCTGCTGATGGTGGGCGACGGCTTGAACGATGCGCCGGTGCTCGCCCAGGCCGACGCCTCGCTGGCCGTCGCTGGCGCCGCGCCGCTGGCCGCGCATGCGGCCGATGCGCTGCTGCTGCGCGGCGGCCTGGAGGCCATTCCCCTGCTGGTCGAGCAGGCCAGGCGCACCCAGGCGGTGACGCGGCAGAACCTGATCTGGGCGGCGGCCTACAACGGGCTGGCCGTGCCCATGGCTTTGGCCGGTTGGCTGCCGCCCTGGGCGGCAGGCCTAGGGATGGCGCTGAGCTCGCTGCTGGTCGTTGGCAATTCATTGCGCCTGCAGCGCTGACCCATGGACATCCTCTACCTGTTGATTCCCGTCTCGGTGTTGCTGGCCTTGCTGGTGCTCTTGGTGTTTGCCTGGGCCTTGAAAGCCGGCCAGTTCGAGAAGATCGACAAGGAAGGTGAGCGCATCCTGTTTGACGAGGATCAAGCCCAAGGCCCGGCCCCTGCGCCGCACCGCGACGGGCCTTGACCGCCATCAAGCCGGACGCGGACCGACAACCGAAGAATCGCGGCATGACTGGAGGAACTCGATGACAGGCTCAGCGCGCGCGGTGGCATCCCCCACCGCTTACTTCGACGGACCGACGCGAGGCTTCGCGATCGCTGCCGTTATCTACGGCGTGATCGGCATGCTGGTCGGCGTCGTCATTGCCGCCCAGCTGGCCTGGCCGGAACTGCTGAACGGCATTTCCTGGCTCAGCTATGGCCGGCTGCGCCCGCTGCACACCAATGCGGTGATCTTTGCCTTCGGCGGCAGCGTGCTGATGGCGACCAGCTTCCACGTGGTGCAGCGCACCTGCCAGACCACCTTGTTCGCCAAGCCTCTGGCCTGGCTGGTGTTCTGGGGCTGGAACCTGGTCATCCTGGCCGCGGTCGTCACGCTGCCGCTGGGCATCACCAGCGGCAAGGAATACGCCGAGCTCGAGTGGCCGATCGACCTGCTGATCGCCGTGGTCTGGGTCAGCTATGCGATCGTCTTCTTCGGCACCATCGGCACCCGCAAGGTGCGCCACATCTATGTGGCGAACTGGTTCTTCGGCGCCTTCATCATCACCGTCGCGCTGCTGCACATCGTCAACAGCGCGGCCATGCCGGCGAGCTTGTGGAAGAGCTACTCGGCCTATGCCGGCGTGCAGGACGCGATGGTGCAGTGGTGGTACGGCCATAACGCGGTCGGCTTCTTCCTGACCGCCGGCTTTCTGGGGATCATGTACTACTTCATCCCCAAGCAGGCCGAGCGCCCGGTGTACAGCTACCGCCTGTCCATCGTGCACTTCTGGGCGCTGATCTTCACCTACATGTGGGCGGGTCCGCACCACCTGCACTACACCGCGCTGCCCGACTGGGCGCAGAGCGTGGGCATGCTGTTCTCGCTGGTGCTGCTGGCGCCTTCCTGGGGCGGCATGATCAACGGCATCATGACCCTGTCGGGTGCTTGGCATAAATTGCGCGACGACCCGATCCTGAAGTTCCTGATCGTCTCTCTGAGCTTCTACGGCATGTCGACCTTCGAGGGTCCGATGATGTCGATCAAGACGGTCAACGCGCTGAGCCACTACACCGACTGGACCGTCGGCCATGTCCACTCCGGGGCGCTGGGCTGGGTCGGCCTGGTGTCGATGGGCGCGCTTTACCACCTGATCCCCAAGCTCTGGGGCCGCAAGGAAATGCATTCGGTGCGCGCCATCGAGCTGCACTTCTGGATCGCGACCCTGGGCATCGTGCTCTACATCGCAGCGATGTGGATCGCCGGCGTGATGCAGGGCCTGATGTGGCGCGCCACGAACGCCGACGGCACCCTGGTCTACAGCTTCGTCGAGTCGGTCAAGGCGACCTACCCCTATTACGTGATCCGCTTGCTCGGCGGGGTGCTCTACCTCGGCGGCATGGTCATCATGGCCTGGAATGTGTTCATGACCATCAAGGGTCGTGAGACGCCGATCGTCAGCCCCAAGCTCGCGGCAGCCGCCTGAGGAGAACAACATGGCTGAACACAAGAAGGTCACCGGTCACGAGCGCATCGAGACCAACAACTTCCTGATGATCGTGTTGATCGTCGTCGCAGTCGCCTTCGGCGGCCTGGTCGAGATCGTGCCGCTGTTCTTCCAGCGCAGCACGACCGAGGCGGCGCCCGGCATCAAGCCCTACACGGCGCTGCAGCTGGCCGGGCGCGACATCTACGTCCGCGAGGGTTGCTACGGCTGCCACTCGCAGATGATCCGCCCGTTCCGCGCCGAGACCCTGCGCTACGGCGACTACAGCAAGGCCGGCGAGTTCGTCTACGACCGCCCGTTCCAATGGGGCAGCAAGCGCACCGGTCCGGATCTGCACCGCGTCGGCGGCCGCTACTCGGACGAATGGCATCGCATCCACCTGATGAACCCGCGCGACCTGGTGCCGGAGTCGAACATGCCGTCCTATCCCTGGCTGGCTACGGCCATGGTCAAGCCGGACGAGATGGCGCCCAAGCTCAAGGCCCTGCGCACACTGGGCGTTCCCTACAGCGATGCCGAAATCGCCGCAGCCGGCGACGCGGTCAAGGGCAAGACCGAGATGGACGCCTTGATCGCCTACCTGCAGGGCCTTGGGCGCCCGGCGGAAGGGGGCCAGCCGTGACCGACCTCAATTTCTTGCGCTCGATCGCCACCTTGTTGGGCTTCGTGGCCTTCCTGCTGCTGGTCTGGGCAGTCTGGCGCCGCAAGGCGCAACCTGAACACGAACGCGCGGCCCAGCTGCCGTTCCTCGAAGACGATGGAGTGAAGCGCCATGAGTGATTTCTTCAGCAGTGGCTGGTCGTGGTTCATCATCGTGACCACGGTGGGTGGTCTGGTCTTTTGCATCTGGCTGCTGATCGCCTCGAGCAAGACGACGGTGATGTCGGACGATGGCAGCACTGGCCATGTGTGGGACGAAGATCTGCGCGAGATGAACAACCCGCTGCCGCGTTGGTGGCTGATCCTGTTCGTGCTGACCGTGCTGTTCTCGGCGCTCTACCTCTACCTCTACCCAGGGCTGGGTCATGCGAAAGGTGCGCTGGGCTGGAGCCAGGCAGGGCAGTACGAAGCCGAGCAGCAGGCGGCAAAGGCCAAGCTGCAGCCGCTGTTCGCCAAGTACGTGGCGATGGACGAGCAGGCCTTGGCTGCCGACCAGGAGGCCATGGCCATGGGCCAGCGCCTGTTCCTCAATAACTGCGCGCAATGCCATGGCTCCGATGGCCGCGGCAGCAAGGGCTTCCCCAACCTTGCCGATCAAGACTGGCTGTGGGGTGGCGAGCTTGCGGCCATCAAGCAGAGCATCAGCGAGGGACGCCAGGGTGTGATGCCACCGATGGCGGCTGCCGTCGGCAGCGCCGAGGACCAGCGCAATCTGGCCCATTACGTGCTCAGCCTGTCGGGCAGCGCGCACAACGCGCTCAAGGCGCAACTGGGGCGTGACAAGTTCAGCGCCTGCGCGGCCTGCCATGGGCCGCAAGGCAAGGGCAACACGGCCCTGGGTGCGCCAAACCTGACTGACAAGATCTGGCTGCACGGTTGGGGCGAGGAGGCCATCCTGAACATCGTCCAGAACGGCAAGCACAACGTCATGCCGGCGCAGAACAAGCTGCTCAGCCCCGAGCAGATCCATGTGCTCGCCGCGTATGTGAAGCAGCTCAGCGCCCCGTCCACGAAGTGAGTTCCCGTTGACCCAGGTCGCCCCGATCCACCTGTATCGCAAGCGCCAGAAGATCCATCCCCGCGAGGTTCATGGCTTCTTCCAGCGCTGGCGCTGGGTCTTTGTCCTCCTCACGCAGCTGCTTTACTACGGGCTGCCCTGGTTGAACTGGGTCAGCGAGACGGGCAGCCGGCAAGCGGTGCTCTTCGACCTGGAGGCGCGGCGCTTCTACCTGCTCGGTCTGGTCCTCTACCCGCAGGATTTCATCTACCTGGCGGCGCTGCTCATCGTTTGCGCCTATGCGCTCTTCCTGTTCACCGCGGTCGCCGGCCGCCTGTGGTGCGGCTACGCCTGTCCACAGACCGTCTACACCTCGATGTTTCTGTGGATTGAGCAGCGTATCGAGGGCAGCAAGGCGCAGCGTGAAAAGTTGGATTCGGCGCCGTGGACGGTCGACAAGCTGTGGCGGCGAGGCGCGAAACACGGCAGTTGGATGCTGCTGGCGCTGTTCACCGGCTTCACCTTCGTCGGCTACTTCACGCCCATCCGTGAACTGGCGCCGGCAGTGCTGGCGGCCCAACTTGGCCCCTGGCAGACGTTCTGGATCCTGTTCTACAGCTTTGCCACCTGGGGCAACGCAGGCTTCATGCGCGAGCAGGTCTGCAAATACATGTGTCCCTACGCGCGCTTCCAGAGCGCGATGTTCGACAAAGACACCTTGATCATCGGTTACGACACCGAGCGTGGCGAGCCCCGCGGACCGCGTGGGCGCAAGGACGACTTCAAGGCGAAGGGACTGGGCAGTTGCATCGATTGCGGGCTCTGTGTCGACGTTTGTCCGACCGGCATCGATATCCGCAAGGGTTTGCAGTACGAGTGCATCGGCTGCGCCGCCTGCATCGACGTCTGCAACGGCGTGATGGACAAGATGGGCTATGCCCGCGGCTTGATTCGCTACGACACCGAGAACGGCCTGGCTCAGCACCTTAGCCGCTCGCAGGAATGGCTGCGCGTGCTGCGGCCACGGGTCTGGGTCTACACGGGGGTCATGTGGGTCATCATTGCCGCCGTGGCCGCCAGCCTGTGGATGCGGCCACCCTTCCGTTACGACGTGGTGCGCGACCGCGCCAGCTTGGGCCGTTGGAATGAGAGCGGTCAGTTGGAAAACGTGTACCGCTTGCAGATCATGAACGTTGTCGAGCGAACGCAGCGTTACCGGATTCGCGTCGAAAGCGATGACCCTGTGCTGGCGGGTGTGCAAGTCGCCCAGGTCGCCGGCGAGGTCACGCTGAAACCGATTGAGGCACGCTGGGTGCCGGTCGCCGTGCACCTGCCCGAAGGTGTCGCGCCGCAGCAGACCGGCGCCCATCCGCTTCGCTTCGTTGTTGAGCGCGTTGCCGACGGCGACGATGCAGCGCGCACCATTGTCGAGAAGACCACCTTCGTGGTTCCGCGTTAGGAGCTCGCTATGCACCCCAACCCACAGCAACCCTTCTGGCGCTTTGGCATCAACTGGCTGGTCATCGGCCTGCCTTTGATCGCCGTGGTTGCCAGCTTCATCACGCTGTTCATTGCCATCGGCAACCCCGACCCTGTGCTGCAGACGCGGGCGATCGATGCGCCCGAGCGCCCGGCCGTCGAGGGCCGCAACCATGCGGCGACCGGCGGCAAGCCGGCCGCGCCTAGTTCAGATCAGTGACCACCCGGGCATGGCGTTCGTGCGTCCAGTAGGCCCAGGCCCAATCGACGAGCACGACCAAGCGGTTCCTGAAACCGATCAGGAAGTAGACATGGGCGAACAGCCAGAACAGCCAGGCCAGATAGCCTGAGAAGCGCAAAGGCCCCAAGGGCGTGCCCAGGTCGACGACGGCGCTGTGCCGGCCGATGGTGGCCAGATTGCCGTAGTCGCGGTAGCGGAACGGCTGCGTCGCCTGGCCCTTGATCCGGCGCAGCAGATTGGCCGCCGCCGTGCGCCCCATCTGCTTGGCGGCCGGCGACACGCCGGGTACGGGCTTGGGCTCGCGGCCGGGCGCATGGCTTTGCGCGGCGGCGAGGTCGCCGATCACCGCGATCTCCGGATGGCCGGCCAGGCTGAGATCGGGCTCGACCGGCACGCGGCCGGCGCGGTCCACGACCAGCCCGCAGACCTCAGCCAGTTGCCGGCCCAGGGGCACGGCGGCGACACCGGCGCCCCAGACCACGCAGGGGCTGTCCAGGCGGTAGCGGCCCTCGGGGCCGTCGACGGCGAGGCCGCTGGCGTCGATGTGCTGCACGCGGGCATTGACGCGCACCTCAACACCGAGCGCTTCGAGCTGGCGCTTGGCGCTCTCGCTCAGCGCCGGCGGCATGCTGGCCAGCACCCGCGGCCCGCCTTCGATGAGGATGACCTTGGCCTGCCGGGTGTCGATGCGGCGGAACTCGGTGGGCAAGGTGTGGCGGGCGATCTCGGCCATGGTGCCGGCCAGCTCCACCCCGGTCGGCCCGCCGCCGACGACGACGAATTGCAGCAGGGCCTGGCGACGATGGGGGTCCTCCTCGGCTTCAGCGGCCTCGAAGGCGAGCAGCAGCCGGCGGCGGATCTCGAAGGCATCGGCCAGGGTCTTGAGCCCCGGTGCATGTGCCGCCCAGTCATCGTGACCGAAATAGCTGTGCGTGGCGCCGGCGGCAACGATCAGCTGGTCGTAGCCCAGCCGCTTGCCATCGGCCAAATCGACCTGGCGCGCGGCCGGGTCCACCCGCACGACCTCGCCGAGCAAGGTGGTCAGATTGCGCTGGCCGCGGAACAGGCTGCGCGCCGGCGCGGCGATCGACGGCGCCGACAGTCCGGCGGTGGCCACCTGGTAGAGCAGGGGCTGAAACAGGTGGTGGTTGGTCTTGTCGACCAGGGTGATGTCGACGGCCGCATGACGCAAGGCCTTGGCGGCTTCCAGGCCGCCGAAACCGCAGCCGATGATGAGTACATGGGGTCTGGGCATGGCCCCATGCTAATGCTGCGGTGCAGCAAGGTTATGCCGATACGGCAAAACTTAACAGGCTGCCGTGCTCACCAGGCGTTGCAAGGCCTCGGGCTTCAACACCGAGATCTGTCGCTGCTTGACCTCCAGCACGCCCTCGTCCTGGAACTTCGAGAAGGTGCGGCTGACCGTCTCCAGCTTCAGCCCCAGGTAGGAGCCGATCTCCTCGCGGGTCATGCGCAGCACCAGCTCGCTGGCCGAGTAGCCGCGTGCCTGCAGGCGCTGCGTGAGGTTGAGCAGGAAGGCGGCGACGCGCTCCTCGGCGCGCATGCTGCCCAGGAGCATCATCACGCCATGGTCGCGCACGATCTCGCGGCTCATGATGCGGTGCAACTGCATCTGCAGCGCGCCGAAATGCTGGGCCAGGCTCTCCAGCTCGCTGAAGGGCAGCACGCAGACCGAGGAGTCCTCCAGCGCCACCGCGTCCACGGTGTGCCGGCCGCTGCCGATGCCATCCAGGCCCAGCAACTCGCCGGCCATCTGGAAACCGGTCACCTGCACGCGGCCGTCCTCGGCGGACAAACAGGTCTTGAAGAAGCCGGTGCGCACCGCATACAGGCCATGGAAGCTGTCGCTGGCGCGGAACAGGGGCTCCCCCCGCGCCACCTGCTTGCGCTGGTTGATCAGGCCGTCGAGCTTCTCCATGTCCGTCTGCCCCAGGCCGACAGGCAGGCAGAGTTCCTTCAGATTGCAGTCGGAACAGGCGGTGCGCAGCGGCTCCAGGCGGATCGGCGGTATGACGGTGCTCATGGTGGTGCATCTTAGGAACAGAAACCGACTTTCCGCTGACAACTGGCTTGCGCGAGATCAAGGCGGCCTGCGACCCGGCTGGGCAGCATTCGCTCCATGCTTGCTTCTCCGTCCGCCACCCACCTGCAACTGCTGCCGCCGGCCCTGCTCGACCGACTCGGCGCCGCCGGCCCGCGCTACACCAGCTACCCGACCGCGGACCGTTTCGTCGAAGCCCATGGCCCGGAGCAGCACAGCCAGGCCCTGGCCCAGCGCGCGCAGGGGCCGGGGCGGGTCGCGCCGCTGTCGGTCTATGTTCACGTGCCGTTTTGCGAGTCGCTCTGCTACTACTGCGCCTGCAACAAGATCGTCACCAAGCATCACGAGCGCGGCGCCGAGTACCTGAAGCTGCTCGACGCCGAGATCGCGCTCTGGAGCCGCGAGCTGGGTGGGCGGCCGCTGGTCTCGCAGCTGCATTTCGGCGGCGGCACGCCGACCTTTCTGTCCGACGCCGAGCTCAGCCAGCTGGTCGCGCGCCTGCGCGAGTCCTTCGACTGGGCGCCCGGCATCGAGGCCTCGATCGAGATCGACCCGCGCACGGTCAGCCGCGAGCGCCTGGTTCACCTGAAGGCGATCGGCTTCACTCGCATCAGCTACGGCGTGCAGGACTTTGACGCCCGCGTGCAGCAGGCGGTGCATCGCATCCAGCCCTTCGAACAGGTCGAGACCCTAATGAAGGACGCCCGCGAGCTCGGCTTCGCGTCGATCAACATGGACCTGATCTGCGGCCTGCCGCTGCAGACCAAGGCCAGCTTCGCGCGCACGCTGGAGCAGGTCGTCAGCCTGCGTCCGGACCGCATCGCGCTCTACGCCTACGCCCATCTGCCGCAGCGCTTCAAGGCGCAGCGCCGCATCCACGATGCCGACATCCCGCCGGCCGACGTGCGCCTGCAGCTGCACGCCGACGCGATCGCGGCTTTTCTGGCCGCCGGCTACGAGCACATCGGCATGGACCATTTCGCGCTGCCGAACGATGCGCTCGCGCAATGCCGGCGCCAGGGGCGGCTGCATCGCAACTTCCAGGGCTACACGGTGCAGCCCGACGGCGACCTGATCGGCCTCGGGGTGTCGGCGATCAGCCGCGTCGGCGCCACTTATGCGCAGAACGCCAAGACCATCGAGGAGTACGCCGACGCGCTGCAGCAGGGCCAGTGGCCGGTGCAGCGCGGCATCGCGCTGACGCGGGACGATCTGGTGCGCCGCGCCGCCATCATGGCCTTGATGTGCCAGGGGCGGCTGGACTTCGCGGCGCTGGGCGCCGCCCACCTGATCGACGCCAAGCAGTACTTCGCCGCCGAGCTGGAGGCCCTGGCCTCGCAGCAGGCCGAGGGCCTGGTGCAGATCACCGAGCAGGCGGTCGAGGTCACACCGCTGGGCTGGTTCTTCGTGCGCTCGGTCGCCGCGGTGTTCGATCGGCATCTTCAGCAGGACCGCGCCAGGGAGCGTTACTCCAAAATCATCTGAATGACGAAGCCCCCAGTCTCACTGCGTTCGCCACCCCCCGAGGGGGCGCCAGCGTGCTTGGGGCGGCCCGGCGCACGCTGATGTTGGATGTGGCGCTGATCGGCACCCTGGCCCTGATGGGAGCGGCCAGCGTGCCGCATTGCGCCTTGATGTGCGGTGCTCCATGTGCCGCCGCGGTCGGCGGCGGTCAGGCGCCGGCGATGGCCGGCTTTCAGATCGGACGCTTGATCGGTTATGCGGCCCTTGGCGCGGTCGCCGCGACCGCCATGGGCCTGCTGCGCGACGCGGCTGCCGCCAACGCCGTGCTGCGCCCGCTTTGGACCTTGTTGCAGGCGGCGCTGTTCGCGCTCGGCCTGTTCCTGCTCGTCACCGGTCGTTGGCCGGCCTGGCTGGGCCAGCTCGGCAGCAAGCCGGCGAACGGCGTGCGCTGGCAGGGAGCGACCGGTGCCGGCCTGCTCTGGTTCGCCTGGCCTTGTGGCGTGCTGCAGGGCGCCCTGCTGGTTGCCGCGCTGGCCAACACGCCCTTGGGGGCGGCATCGGCGATGGCAGCCTTCGCGCTGGCCTCCAGCCCTGGCCTGCTGCTCGCGCCGGCCCTGCTCAGAAAGCTGCTTGCAAGGCCGGGGCGCGACACTTGGGCGGTGCGACTGGCCGGCCTGATGCTCGCCGGCGCCAGCAGCTGGGCTCTGCTGCATGGTCTTTGGGCCAAGTTGGTCGAGCTCTGTACCTAGAATCCCGCCCCTGTTTCCTCACCCCGCTTTAGTGGAGCGTCCATCCATGTACCAGCACATCAAGGTGCCCGAAGGCGGCCAGAAGATCACGGTCAACGCCGACTTCTCGCTGAACGTCCCGAACAACCCCATCATTCCGTACATCGAGGGCGACGGCACCGGCTTCGACATCACCCCGGTGATGATCAAGGTGGTGGACGCGGCGGTGGCCAAGGCCTATGGCGGCGAGAAGAAGATCCACTGGATGGAGATCTACGCCGGCGAGAAGTCGACCAAGGTCTACGGCCCCGACGTCTGGCTGCCCGAGGAGACCCTGCAGGTCCTGAAGGACTATGTGGTGTCGATCAAGGGCCCGCTGACCACCCCGGTCGGCGGCGGCATCCGCTCGCTGAACGTCGCGCTGCGCCAGGAACTGGACCTCTACGTCTGCCTGCGCCCGGTGCAGTACTTCGACGGCGTGCCCAGCCCGGTCAAGGAGCCGCACAAGGTCGACATGGTGATCTTCCGCGAGAACTCGGAAGACATCTACGCCGGCATCGAATATGAGGCGCGCTCGGACAAGGCCAAGAAGCTGATCAGCTTCCTGCAGAACGAGTTCGGCGTGAAGAAGATCCGCTTCCCCGAGAGCTCGGGCATCGGCATCAAGCCGGTCAGCCAGGAAGGCACCGAGCGTTTGGTCAGAAAGGCGATCCAGTACGCGATCGACAACGACAAGCCCAGCGTGACCCTGGTCCACAAGGGCAACATCATGAAGTTCACCGAAGGTGGCTTCCGTGACTGGGGCTACGCGCTGGCGCAGAAGGAGTTCGGCGCCGAGCTGATCGACGGCGGCCCGTGGTGCAAGTTCAAGAACCCGAAGACCGGCAAGGACATCGTCATCAAGGACTCGATCGCTGACGCCTTCCTGCAGCAGATCATCCTGCGCCCGGCCGAGTACTCGGTGATCGCCACGCTGAACCTGAACGGCGACTACATCTCCGACGCGCTGGCCGCTCAGGTCGGTGGCATCGGCATCGCCCCGGGCGCGAACCTGAGCGACTCGGTCGCGATGTTCGAGGCCACCCATGGCACCGCGCCCAAGTACGCCGGCAAGGACTACGTGAATCCGGGCTCGGAGATCCTCTCCGCCGAGATGATGCTGCGCCACATGGGCTGGACCGAGGCTGCCGACACCATCATCAAGGCGATGGAAAAGGCCATCCTGTCCAAGAAGGTCACCTACGACTTCGCCCGCCTGATGGAAGGTGCGACCCAGGTCAGCTGCTCCGGCTTCGGCCAGGTCATGATCGAGCACATGTAAGCCGTCGCCCACAGCGACATGGCAATGGCGGGATCAGGCGGTCGCAAAGGCCGCCGGTCGGGTGCCGGCTCCGGCCGCGTGACCCTGGAGATGGTGGCGGCCGAAGCAGGCGTTTCGGCCGCCACCGTTTCGCGCATCCTCAATGGCACGGCGGTGGTCAGCGACGACAAGCGCGCCGCCATCGACGAAGCCATTGCCCGGCTGGGCTACACGCCCAACCCGGTGGCCCGCGGTCTGGCCGGAGGCCGCACCTACAGCATCGGGGTGTTGACCCAGGCGATCGACAGTCCGTTTTACGGCGGTGCGCTGCGCGGCATCGAAGACCGCCTGAGCCTGGCCGGCTACAGCCCGCTGTTCGTCAGTGGGCAGTGGAATGCGGTGCACGAGGCCCGCGCCATCGACCTGTTGAAGGCGCGGCGGGTCGACGGCCTGATCGTCTTTTCCGGCCGCTTGCCGGACGCCGGACTGGCCGCTGCCGCCCGGGAGTTGCCGGTGGTCGTCACCGGCCGCAAGCTGGAGGCACCCGGGCTTTACGCGATGGCCTTCGACGACTTCGAGGGCGCCCGCCTGGCCACGCACCACCTGCTGAGCCTGGGGCACCGGCGCATCGCGATGATCTCCGGCGACACCCAGCATCCCGACGGCATGGAGCGCCTGCGCGGCTATCGCTCGGCCTTGAGCGCCGCCGGCATCGAGCCGGATCCGGCGCTGATCCTGCAGGGCGACTTCAGTGAGGCCAGTGGCCTGCACGCGGTGGAGCGGCTGATCGACAGCCGGGCGCCGTTCACGGCGATCTTCGCGGCGAATGATCAGATGGCATTCGGTGCCGGTCTGGCCCTGTACCGGCGCAAGCGGCGGGTGCCGCAAGACGTCTCCTTGGTCGGTTTCGACGACCTGGCTACCTCGGTCTATGCGCTGCCGCCCTTGACCACGGTGCATCACCCGGTGACCGAACTGGGTCAGCTGGCCGCCGAGGCCATGCTGCAGATGTTGGCGGGCGAGCAGCCCACCGTGCGCCTACCGGCGCCGCGGCTCATCGTCCGCGAGAGCAGCCGGCACTTGCTCACGACGTAGCGCGCGCAGCGGTCCTCGCGTTAACCCTTGGTTGACAGCCCCTGACCGCCTGCAAGACACTTTGAAAGCGCTTTCAAGCTGATCGAGCCGTCGGGCACCGACGGCGCCATCGGGTCTGGCGCGAACCCCTGACAACGGCATGGCTCGGGCCGTGCGCTGGAGCGAACGCATGAGCATTTCCGAGCGGCCGGGCTGGACCCTGGTCTGGCACGACGAGTTCGACGGCAACGCCATCGACCGCAGCAAATGGGATTTCGATCTTGGCAACGGCTTCTACGACTACCGCGTCCACCAATGGGTGGCCGGCTGGGGCAACGAGGAGCTGCAGTACTACACCGCCGAGCCGGAGAACGTGCGGGTGGCCGACAGCTGCGTCTTCATCCGCGCCGTCAAGGCACCGCTGCATGGCTGCGGCTACACCTCGGCGCGCTTGAAGACCAAGGCCCGTGACGGCCGTGTGCTGTTCGCCAAGCAATACGGTCGCATCGCCTTTCGCGCCCGGGTGCCCTGGGGCAAGGGCTTGTGGCCGGCGCTGTGGATGCTGCCGGTGGACGACAAGTACGGCGGTTGGGCGGCCAGCGGCGAGATCGACCTGATGGAAATCGTCGGCGAGCAGCCCCACGAGGTGCTCAACAGCCTGCACTTCGGCTCTTCGTTCCCGCGTCGCTCGCTGATCACCACCACCCACCCGCTGGGCAGCAGCAGCGTCGCCGACTGGCATGAGTACGCGGTCGAGTGGGAGCCCGGGGAGATCCGCTTCTTCGTCGACGAGGTGCAGACCTGCAGCTACCGCCACTGGTGGAGCTGCAGCAAGCTGCAGGACGGTCTGGGCGTCGAGGCCGCCGGCGAGGCCGATCTGAACCCCTGGCCGGCTCCTTTCGACCAGCCTTTCTACCTGCTGATGAATGTCGCCGTGGGCGGCAACTTCCCCGGCCACCCGAACGAGCACACGATCTTCCCCGCCGAGTTGGTGGTCGACTGGGTGCGCGTCTACGACAAGCTGGGCGGCTACGGCCCGGCCCTGCCGCGCGGCGACGGTGTCATGCCCTGGGAAGCCGGGCATGTGGCCGAGCGTCGACTTTGAGCGATGCCCTTTCTAGCGACGCCTTCCAGGACCTTCCCATGAGCAAGTCAACCCTTCTACGCAGCGGCCCGCCCGTGCCCAGCCCGGCATCGGCCGCCGGGGGCAGCGGGCTGGTGTCCGCGACCACGGCGGGGGCCACCGCCCCCCCGGCCTTGCCGCCGGCCGCCCGCGCCCGTCTCGACGAGGCGTTCCGCGCCACGCTGGCGCGCGGCATCCACGGCCTTTGCTTCAGCCCCTACCTGGAAGGCCAGCAGCCTGGCGACACCATCGCCGAGGCGCAGATCCGTGAGCGCCTGGCCATCGTGCGCCCCCATGCCCGCTGGGTGCGCAGCTTCTCCTGCACCGACGGTCATGAGCAAACGCCGCGCATCGCCAAGCAGCTGGGTCTCAAGACCCTGGTCGGTGCCTGGCTGGGCACCGACGCGGCGATCAACGAGCGCGAGCTGGACGGGGTGATCCAGGTGGCCCGCGATGGTTGCGCCGACCTCGTCGCCGTCGGCAACGAGGTGCTGCTGCGCGAGGACCTGGACGAGGACGCGCTGATCGACTGCATCGAGCGCGTCAAGCGCGCGCTGCCCGGGGTGCCGGTCGGCTATGTCGACGCCTATTTCCTGTTCGAGAAGCACCCGCGCGTCACCGCCGTCTGCGACGTCGTGATGACCAACTGCTACCCCTTCTGGGAAGGCTGTCCGCGCGAGCAGGCGCTGGCCTACATGCAGACCATGCTGGCGCGCACGCGGGCCGCGGCGCCGGACAAGCGCATCGTCATCAGCGAGACCGGCTGGCCTGACCAGGGCAGCGCCTTCCATGGTGCCGTGCCGGGGCATGAGGCGGCCATGCAGTACTTCGTCGACACGGCCGCCTGGGCCGAGGCCGAGGGCATCGAGTGCTTCCACTTCGCCGCCTTCGACGAGGCCTGGAAGGTTGGCGCCGAGGGCGACGTCGGCGCCTTCTGGGGTCTTTGGGACAAGCATGCCCGGCTCAAATTTCCCTGATTTCTTCCCCTGACTTCCGCATGAAAACGACGCTCCACTTGCCCCAGGGCAATGCCATTTGCTATTCCGGCTACCGGGAGGGACAGAGCCCCGACCTGCAGCGCTATCCATCGATCGAGCAGATCCGCGAGGACCTTCATCTGCTGGCGCGCCACTGGCAGTTGCTGCGGCTCTACGACTGCAGCCCCCACGCCGAGCGCGTGCTGCAGGTGATCCGCGACGACGGGCTGCCGCTGCGCGTGATGCTCGGCGCCTACCTGGGCGCCGAGGTGAACAACGACGGCTGTCCCTGGGGCGGCCGCTACCCGCAGGCGCAGCTGGAGGCCAACCGACGCGAGAACCGCGCCGAGCTGCAGCGTCTGGTGGACTTGGCCAGCCGCCACGCCGACATCGTGTTCTCGGTGGCGGTCGGCAACGAATGCACGGTGGACTGGACCGATCACCTGGTGCCGGTGCCGCAGATGGTCGAGTACGTGCGCTGGGTCAAGGCGCGCCTGCCGCAGCCGGTGACCTTCTGCGAGAACTACGTGCCCTGGCAGCACCAGCTGCGCGATCTGGTCGCCGAGCTGGATTTCATCTCCGTGCACACCTACCCGGTCTGGGAGTACCGGCCCATCCACGAGGCGCTCGACTACACCAAGGCCAATGTGGCCAGCGTGGCGGCGCGCTATCCGGACAAGCCGGTCGTCATCACCGAGGCCGGCTGGTGCACCAACAGCAACGGCCGGGGCATGCAGGCCGAGCACGCGGTGCAGGAGCTGCAGGCGATCTACGTTCAGGCGCTGATGGACTGGACGCGCGCCGAGGGGCTGCTGTGTTTCGTCTTCGAAGCCTTCGACGAGCCCTGGAAGGGCTCGGCCGATCCGCTCGAACCCGAGAAGCACTGGGGCCTGTTCACCGTCGACCGGCGGCCCAAGCAGGTCATGCAGGCCCTCTACGAGGACCTGCTGCCGGCCTGATCGCGATCAGAACGCGATCTCGAGCTCGACCGCCCTGACCCCCTGGGGGTCGAAGGACAGGTCGGCGCAGTCGGTCCAGCCCGATGGGCCTTGCACGCGCAGCCGGGTGCTCGTACCGCGGCGGTAGGTGTAGGGCACCTGAGCCCAGGTGAAGCGCAGGCTGGCGCCATCGGCCAGCTCCGCCTCGTCGAGCAGCACCGGGGCGATCTGCACCCGGCCCTGGCGCATGCGCAGTCCCAGCTCTCCCCAGCGGGTGAGGACCTCCTCCTTCACCTGGCCGGTCATGCCGGGCTGCTGCGCGCCGCCTTCGCCCGGGGTGTGGCTGTAGGGGTCTGCCGGGAAGGCGCCGTACTCGGCCACCGTCTTGCGATAACCCAGGCCGTCGCGCACGCGGCGGTAATGGGCGACCAAGGCCGGCAGCTCCGCCGCAGCGCTGTCGAGCGCGTCGAAGACGCGCTCCTGCACCGCCAGCAACAGCTTGGCCACCATGTGCCAGTAGATGCAGCCCAGGCCCTCGTAGGCAAACATGGTGCCCGAGCGGCCGGTGAACTCATGGTGGCGCAGCACGCGGTCGTAGGCATCGGCCAAGGGCCGCAGCGCATCGCCGAGGTCCTGGCCGGCGGCCTCCAGATCGCCGCGGTTGGACAGCGCCGGCGCAAAGCGGACGGTGCCGTCGCTCTGCCGCTGCAGCAAGTCGCTGCGGCCCTGGGCGAGCAGTTGCTGCACCACGGGCAGTGCCAGCGCCTCGGCGTCGAGCCGGTTGCGCGCGAAGAAGCCCGGCAGCTGGCGGTCCGGGTAAAGCATGAAGCTGCGCCGGACCGGGCAGTAGATCGGGCTGGCGAACAGGGCGTCGAGCAGGCTGACGGCCTCGCCGAGCGACAGCAGGCCGCAGGACAGCAGCGCCACCTGGCCTTCGAGCATCGGGTAGAGGCGGCTGAGCTTGGCCTGTCCCGGGCTGAACTCGACCAGGTTGTAGCTGTCGTACAGCCCGTCGTCGCGTCGGCAGCGCCGCAGGCTGGCGTCGACCAGCGGCAGCAGCGCCTGGGCCAGGTCGGTGAGCAGCTCGGGCTCGGCCTGCGTGAGCCGCCGTTGCGCCGCGCCGCCGTAGGCGGCAGCGCGCCAGCGGTCGAGCAAGGCGCCGGCCGCGTCCAGGAAGGTGCGCCGCGCGGCGGCGTCGTCCACCGCGCCGAGCGGTGTCTGCACGACCAATTGGGTGAACTGCTGCAGGGCGTCCCGCGTCGCCTCGCTGAGTGCAAAGCCCTGACGGGCTGCCGGCAGGGCGAGCAGGAAGCCGAGCCAGCGGCGCAGATGGGCCAGCGTGACCACCGACAGGCCGTTGCCGACCAGGGCGTTGTTGGCGTCGTTCCATTCCGGGCGCTGGGTGTGCAGCCACAGCCCGCCGCCCGGCAGCAGCGATCCGGCCTTGGCCAGCAGGATGATGGCCAGCTTCTCGCCCAGGGTGGCCAGCAGCGGCTGGCCGGCGGCGTCGCAGAGCAGCAGGCCGTCGGCGCCCAGCGCCTGGCGGCGGGCCTGGGCGGCCTCGTGGGCGGCGAGGTCGAAGTCGATGGTGTGCTTGGGCGCGGCGGTCTGCTGCGCATGGGGCTTCAGCCGGTAGGGGATGTCGGCGAAGCTGAACAGCGCGCGGTTCCACAGCCCGGCCAGCAGCGCCGGATCGCGGGCCTCGGCCGCCTCCATCAGCTTGAGCAGGTAGATGATCTGGTGATCGCCCCAGTAGCCGATGTGGCTCCAGGGATCGTGGGCGTCGATGACTTCCCAGTCGATGCCGTCGCGGCCGACGCGGTAGGGGTTGTAGCCGTCGGCGGACATGGCGCCCAGGAAGGCGGTGATCATCGAACCGACATAGGCCGGCTCGCTGGGCACCAGGGCCTCCCAGTTCTGGAAGATGTCGCGCCAATTGCCCTGGTAGTTGACGACCCGCCGCCCCTGCGCGTCGCGCACGCGGATCGAGAAGCGGTTCCACGGCCGGCTGGGGTCGCCATGGCGACGGCTGAAGGTCAGCGGCAGGTACTCCATCACCAGGCGCTCCAGCTGCAGATCGCCCCGGGCGCGCACCGTCTCCAGCACGGCATGGCGCTCGACCTGGGCCGGCAGACCGTCCAGCAGCGCGGCCAGCCGCGCGCCGAGCTGTCGGTGACGCTGCCGGGCGAAGTCCAGCAGGTCGTCGCGCTCCAGCAGGGTGCCCTGGATGAAGACGCCGCCGCGCATGATGTTGAACAGCACATTGGCGCGGTGGTGGGCCGCCGCCATCGCATCGCCCGATTGCTGCAGGCCGTCGGCGCGCGCCAGCAGCGCGTCGACGCCGGCGGTGTTGAGCTCGCGCGCCGCGGCAATCTCCTCGCTGGTGCCGCCCCCGGCGAGCAGGCGCTGCTGCAGCTCAAACGCTTGCACCTGCGAGCGTGGCCCGTCGACGACGATGTGCCAGCTGCAGCCCGCCGCGTCGATGTCGGCCTCGAAGTTCACCAGGAAGGCGCCGCGCCGGCCGCGGGTCAGCGTCTCGCCGTCGACCTGGCCGGTGCGGCAAAAGCGCTCGACCTGCTCGGCCGACAGCAGGGTGCGGGCGCCGGCCGGCAGTCCGGCATGCCAGGCGACCAGGGCCTCGAAGGACTCCTTGGGCTCGGCGCGGTCCCAGATCTGCGCGTACAGCGTGAACAGACCGAGCCGGCCGCCGGCGCTCAACTCGTTCCATTTGTAGGCGTCGGTGAGATTGCTCATCGTGGCGGCCATGCGCGCCCCGATGCCCGGCGGGATCAGGTTGAGCAGACCGTCGAGCACCTTGACCGGTGTCGGCGAACCGCCAGGCTGGCCCAGCCGGCTCAGCCTCGCGCTGCGCACCAGGCCCAGCGCATCGGCGCTGAACCACTCGTACTCGAAGCAGAGTTCGCCGCTGAGGTGCAGTTCACGAAAACGCAGGCGCGTGCCCGAGAGGTTTTTCCAGACCGAACGCGCGCCGCTGCGATGGCCATGCCGGCGCGCGAAAGGCTCCCAGAGCGTCGGCCCGGCGGCCCCGTCGATCAGGATCCAGGTTCGCGGTCCGGTGTGCTCCCAGCGGTTGTGAATCTTGTCCACGGTCTCGTAGGGCAGAAAGGCGCCGTCCTCGTCGCGGCGGCCGGCGGTCAGCGAGCCGGCCGTCGAGATGAAGGCCCACAGATCGCTGTCGCCGGCCAGGCTGATGAAGAAGGGCGGCAGCTGGTCGGCGCCGTCGATGCGGTACCAGGTCTCGCCGCCGTCGTCGACGAAGCGGCCGGTGACCGCATCAACGGCTGGCGTGGAGGGGCTGAGAGGATTCAACATGGGATCGAGTCGGACGGAGGTCATGCGGGATCAGGGCGGCGCCAGGCCACCAGCGGGCAAAGGTCGGACCGCGACGCGAGCCGAAGCCGGCCCGCGTCGACGCTAGGCGATGTACTTGAGGCGCTCCTGCGCGTCCCACAGGCCCCATTGGGTGCCGACTTCGCCTTCCTGCTGGCGTTTCCAGGGCTCGTCGAAGGAGGAGAAGTAGAAGAGCTTGATGCCTTCCCGACGGCCCCATTGCTGGACGTCGATGAAGTAGCGCATCGCGTTGTCGCTGGATGGCTGTGCCTGGCCGACCGCCTGGCCGCGGCCGGGCCAGCCGGTCTCGGTGACGATGACCCGCTTGTCCTCGCCGCCGGCCGCCTTCACCAGCGCCAGCATGCGCTGCAGGTAGGCGGTGGCGTGTTCGATCGGGATGCCTTCCCAGAAGGGGTAGCAGTTGGGCAGCAGCACGTCGCAGGCGGCGGTCAGCGCCGGTCGTTCGAGGAACTGGTAGTAGGCGTCGACACAGCCCACGGCCACGCCCTCGGGGACCGCCTGCTTGACCCGCTCGATCAGCGCCAGCAGCTCGGCTTGCGGCAGCTCGCCGCGCAGCAGCACCTCGTTGCCGACCGCAGCGATGTCCACCAGGCCCTCGCGGGCCAGGCGGATCAGGGCCTCGATCTCGCGCTCGTTGCGCTCACGGTCGCTGCTGATCCAGGCGCCCACCAGGGTCTTCAGGCCCTTCTCGCGCGCCAGGCGCGGGATGTGCTCATGGCCTTCGGTGCAGGCGAAGGAGCGCAGCCAGCGCACATGGGGCGCGACGAGCTCGATCCGGCGGGCAATCTGCACCGTGCTGACCGGGTCGCCGGCACGCTGCTCCGCCAGGTAGGCGCTGAAGCACAGGCCGTAGAGACCAGCCTGCAGCTGCTGGGCATGCAGGGCCTGCAGCGCGCTGCTCGGCTGCTCCATCAGCGCCGATCGCTCGGCGTGCAGCAGCGCGTGACCGTGTTCCGACAGCCAGGGCCGGGCGGTGGCCGAGCCGCCGAACGCACTGGCAGCAAGGCCTGCCCCGGCGAACTGCTTGCGCCGCTCCAGCTCCTGGTGCACGGCGGTGGCGCGCGCCTCGTCGAGGTCGTAGCTGCGCATGATCCACATCGCCAGCAGGGTGCCGAAGATGGGCACGCCCGAGTAGAAGAGCCGCAGGCCGTCGACCGCGCCGGCCGGCTGCGTGGCCGCGCCGGGGCTGAAGGCGACCAGGCTCATGATGGCGCCGCTGAGCAGACCGGCAATGGCGAAGCCGAACTTCACCATCCACCAGTAGATGGCGCCGAAGATGCCCTCGCGGCGCTTGCCGGTGGCCAGCTCGTCGAGGTCGCAGACGTCGGCGGTCATCGACATCATCAGCGTGAACAGCCCGCCGATGCCGAAGGAGAAGAAGGGCAGGGCGAACAGGAACATCCAGGGCTTGCCCGGCACCATCAGGAACCACAGCAGGATGTAGCCGATGACGGAGATGCCTTGCGACAGCATGAAGGCGTTCTTCTTGCCCATGCGGCGCGACATCCAGGCCACCGTGGGGATCACCGCGAAGGTGGTGACCAGCGCGCCGACGCTGCCGAACAAGGTCGGCCAGATCCAGGCCGCGCCGGTGTCGCCGTTGAACAGGTGGTAGACGACGATGAAGAAGGAGAACGCCGCCACCGTGTTGAAGGCGTTGAAGATCAGGAAGGTGGCGAAGCACAGCTTGCGGAACGGTCGCGAGCCGAAGGCGTCCTTGAAGCCGGCGACGATCTCGCGCAGGCCGCCGCCGAGGTTGGCCAGGGTCAGCGGCACCAGATTGCTGTCGTCGCGCGTGGAGCGCCGGGGCAGGAACAGCGCCGGCACCATGGCCAGCAGCATGCAGACCAGGCCCACCCAGACCGACAGCGTGCGCGTGGCGGTGTCGGCGTTGTCGAACCAGTCCTTGTCGTACATGATGACCCAGAACCAGGGCGCGATGACCCAGGCCCACTGACCGATCCACTGCGCCACCGCCATGATGCTGGTGCGCTCGTGGAAGTCGTCGCTCATCTCGTAGCCCATCGCCACGTAGGGGATGCTGAACAGCGTCAGGCCGGCGTAGAAGACCAGGCTCCAGGCCAGGAAGTAGGCGAAGTTGTAGGCGATGCCGTCGGCGCGGTCGAGCTGCCACATGGCGATGAACGACACCCCCATGACCACGGCGCCGATGAACACATAGTGCGCGCGCCGACCCCAGCGTGAGCGCGTGTTGTCGGAGATGAAACCCATGATCGGGTCGGTCAGCGAATCGAACACGCGCGGCAGGAAGAACAGGATGCCCCACATCCAGGCGGGGAAGCCGAGGTCCTGCACCAGCACGACCATGAAGATGCCCAGGGCGGCCGGGAACATCTGGTTGGCCAACATGCCCAGGCCGAAGGCCACCTTGTGGCGGAAAGGGATCTTGTGGCTGGCCACGGCGGGGCTGGACATGGTGCTGGGGGTTCTCAACGCCAGAAGGTGGCGATCGCGTGGGCCGGCAGGTCGGCGGCATGCGCGCGACCATCGATGCAGAGCGAGAAGGCGAGGTCGTGATCGCTGCGGTTGAGCACGACGACGGCGATGCGGCCGTCCGGGTTGACGAAGGCGCTGCATTCCAGCGCCTCGCGGGTCGCCGCGGCGAGCACGCGCCGGCTGCCCGGCCGCACGAAGCGGGCGAAGTGGCCGAGCGCCGCGAACGAGCTCTGCGCGTGCAGACCGTCCTCGGCCGGCACGGCCAGAAAGGGCGCGCTGCAGAAGTTGCCGACGTGGTTGGGGCCGCCTTGCTCGTCGAGCATCAGGTTCCAGTCGATCCAACCGACGGTCCAGCGGTTCAGGTCGTTGATGAGCGAGCGGGCGTAGCGCTCGGCCAGCTCCCAGCGATCCCAGTGCGGGCCGCCTTCCTGGCAACCCTCGGTGAACAGCAGCTGCTTGTCGGGCCAGGCGTCGTGGACCAGTTGCACATGGTCGAAGTGGTCCTCGACGTACCAGTGGAAGCCGGTGCCCCAGACATAGGCCGCGGCGGCCGGGTCGCCGTACATGACGCTGGCCCGCTCGACCATGGCGTCGCGGTTGTGGTCCCAGATGACGATGCGCACATGGGCCAGCCCGGCCGCATGCAGGGCGGGACCGAGGTGGTCGCGCACGAAGTCGCGCTCCTCCTCGGCCGTGTAGAGGCAGGAGTCCCAGCGCTGGTGGGCCTCGGGCTCGTTCTGCACCGACACGCCCCAGACCGGCACGCCCTCGGCCTCGTAGGCGCGGATGAAGCGCACGAAGCATTGCGCCCAGGCGTCACGGCACTCGGGGCGCAGACGGCCGCCGTCGTTCATGCGGCCGGTCGTCTTCATCCACGCCGGCGGGCTCCAAGGCGAGACGAGCAGCTTGATCGGCTCGCCGGCCAGCGCCTGCGCCGCCTTGATCATCGGCAGCAGGGCCTGACGGTCGCGCTCGATGGAGAAGCTGGCCAGCGACCAGTCGTCGGCCTGTTCGACATGGGCGTAATTGCCCAGCGCGAAGTCGCAGCTGTTCATGTGCACACGGCACAGCCGGTAGCCATGGCCGTGCTGCGCGTCGAAGTACTCGCGCAGCAGGCGCTGGCGCTGGCCCTCGGACAGCTTCAGCCAGGTCGTTGCGGCGGCCTCGGTGAAGGCGCCGCCGAAGCCCTCGATGTGCTGGAAGCGCCGGCTGCTGTCGACCCACAGGCGGATCGCCGCAGCGCCGTGGGTGGCCGGCTCGTCGCTGACCGGCAGCGGTGCCTGGGGGCTCAATCGCAGCGGCTGGCCATGGCGGGCGTCGCGGGCGCTGAGCACCCATTGCAGGGGCGCCGTCATCAACGCGCCCAGTGCAATCCGTCGATGCGCAGCGGCGGCAGTCCGCTCAGGTTCAGGGGCTTGCCCGTGAAGCTGTAGCGGTCGGCAACGATGAAGCGGAAGTTCACGTAGCGCAGGTCGAGCTTGGGGTTCTGCGCCAGGAAGGCCGAGATTGGGATCGACACCTCGCACCAGCCGGCGTTGTTGCAGTAGCCGTAGTCGCCCGGGCCGATCTGCAGATAGGCCTCCTGGATGTCGCGGTCCTCGGTGTCGGTGCTGATGCCGATCTCGATCTTGCCGGGGTAGCCGTCGCTGCGCACCTGGAAGTTCAACCGGCCGTTGCTGAAGTTCGAGAGGTTGTCGAGCGCGCCGTTGCCGGCGTAGTGGAACAGGCCCCAGCCGTAGTCGACCGGGTTGGGAATGATCTCGAACTGCAGGCCGCCGTCGGGCGAGTTCGGCCCCGTGACTTCGCGATAGGCGGTGAGCGCGAACGGGTCCCAGCGCAGGCCGCTGGCGCGCTGCTCGCCGGCCACCACGCGGTCGGCGTAGAGGGTGTAGCGGGCGGCGGTGATCGGCGCTTGCAGGGCTGGCGGGACCCACTTGACCGCGTCGGCCGCCGTGTAGCTGCCGGGCTCGCAGGTCCAGGTGACGCCGCAGGTGCCCAGCGATTGCACGGCGTAGCGCGCCTCGCGGCGGGCGTTGAACAGGCCCCAGCCGTCGTCGCCCTGCTTCCACGGCTCGTCGAAGGCCTGGAAGAAGAAGATCGCCTTCGGACCCTGGGCGTCGCGACGCCCCTCCTGGGCCCAGGCCTGCAGGCCGTCGAAATACATCTTCTGGTTCACCGGGTGGGCGCGGAACGCCAGCGTGGGCCCACCGGGCGTGTCGACGGCCGCCCAGCCGGTCTCGCCGATGACCATGGGCAGCTGGCCCAGGTTCAGCTTGCGCAGGCCGGCGCGCGCGTCTTCGAACTGCAGCTTGGCCTCGGCCAGCGTGGCGTCGACCATGGCCTTGGCGCGGCCGGCCTCGGCGGCTTGCTTCTGGCGCCAGTCGTACTTGGTCGGGTTGTAGAAGGTGTCGAGGAAGGGGTAGACGTGGACGGCGGCGTAATCCACCGTCTCGGCCACCACCTTGGGCACCGAGGCCCAGAAGGCCCAGTTGTCATTGGTGGTGACCGGCTGGCTGATGGCGGCGCGCACCTTGCGTAGATAGCCGGCCATGATCTCCGGCGCGACCTTGTGCGTGGACCACTCGACCATGGTCTCGTTGCCGACGCTGACCGCCAGCACGATGTCGCGGTAGGCATTGGCCAGGCGGATGCAGGCGTCCAACTCGGCCTGGTTGTCGGCCTCGGCCGCCGGTCCGCTGACCGGGTTGGGGTAGGCGCCGAGCTGCACCTTGAGGTCCAGGTTGTTGTCCTTGATGACCTTGAGCACGGTCTCGGCGAAGGCCCGGCTGGAGAACAGGCGGATCGTGCCGATGCCGGTGGCCTGGATCAGGCGCAGGTCCTCCAGCACATGGGCCGGCGTGATCACCTCCTGACCCAGCTCCGACTCGTTGCGGGCGCTGCGGTAGGGTGAGTAGTTGATGGCGGCGCGGGTGATGAAGGCCTGCGGCAGTTCGCGGCGATCGCTTTGCGACACCGCACTGGGCGTGTAGCCGCCAGCGCCGCCACCGCCGCAGGCGGTCGTGGAGACGGCCAGCGCGGCAGTCAGCGCGATGAGCAACAGATGACGGGGGGCGGGGAGCCGGGGGAGCGTCATGGGGGGATCCTCTGACTCAGAACCTGTAGTTGGCTTCCACCGACAGCCAGTTGCCCTTCTTGGCAATGCGCGAGTCGATGTTGGAGAAGGCGTCGTGGGCCGGCATGCTCAGCGGTGCCAGGCCTTTGCGGGCGTAGTGCACGGCGTTGACCGAGGCCGACACCGTCATGCCGTCGGCCACCTCGTAGCGCGCGCCCAGGCTGGCGAACAGGGCCGAGTTGCTCTGGCCGCGCTCCATCGGGTTGGCGGTGCTGGCCTTGCCCAGGTGGGTCAGGCCGGCATAGGCCACCCACTTGGGGTTGAGGTATTTGCGCAGGCCGAGCATGAGGTCGGTCGAGCGGGCGGCGTAGCCGGGGTTGGCGATGCCGTTGGCGTCGACCGCGCCCCAGTGCACGTTGAACGGCACGTTCCATTCGGCCAGCGGGCCCTGGGTCAGCGGCACCGCGTAGGCACCGCTCCAGCGGTTCACGCGCAGGCCGCCGGACAGCTCGTAGCGGGTGCCGATCTGGTACTTGGCCAGCAGCATGAACATGCCCTGGCTGTTGCCGTTGAGCTGTCCGTCGTCGCGGGCAGCGTTGCGCGTCAGGCTGGTGAACGGCGCCTTGGCAAACGCGGCCGGCGCACCGTTGTGGGCCGACTGGGCGATGGCCTCCACCACCAGCGGACCGCGCGCCCACAGCGCCCAGAGCTCGAAGAACTGCGGCTTGTTGCGCTTGAAGTCGGTGTTGCCCTGCGCGTAGCTGCCCTCCAGCACCAGATTGCCGTCGGCAACGTAGAGCTCGCGCGAGGTGTAGCGCAGCGCGTGGGTCAGGATGCCGTAGGCCGCGCCGGCATCGCTGAACACCGTCTGACCGAGGTCGGACGCATAGGGAAAGTCGGGGCGGTTCCAGCCCCTCGACAGAAAGGTGCCGAGCTGCACGGTGCCGTAGTACTCGTGCTTGAGCGAGGCACTGCGCTCGTAGACCACGCCGGGCAGGTCGGGCTCGCCGTCGCGGTAGCGCTGCGAGAAGGCGGCCGAGGCCTTGAAGCCCTCTGGCAGGTCGACGTTCAAGCCCAGCGTGGGCTGGACCTGCACGCTGCGCAGGTTGCGACTGCCGAAGGCCTTGCCGAAGACGATGTCGTCGGCCCAGATGAACTGCCGGCTCGCCTCGGGGTCGCGCTGGCAGCGCTCGCAGCTGTTGCTCACGCGGCTGGCGCTGAGCTTGACGAAACCGTTCAGGGTCAGGGGGCCGTATTCCAAGGCCTGCGCAGCCGGCAGGCTGCCGCCGGCAAGCGCGCACAAGGCGAGGGGCAGCCACCGACCTGCATGGCGACGCGGCCGGGCGGCTGGGGCTCCCTGAGGGCGGTGGTGGGCTGGCTGCATGGTCCGGGTCACCTTGAGCGGTCGATGGTTGTGAAAGCGCTTTCACAGAATAGGGGCGAGGCGCCCCGGCGTCAACGTGTCGATGCCCGTGTTTACCCTGCGAGGCGGGCGCTCGACCTGGGAGTCGCCGCAGCCCGCCCGCTGTCCACGGCGCTGTTTTCCTGCGCACTACGGGTAAACCTGGGATCGCAATGAAAGCGCTTTCACAAACAATCGCCAGCATACCGTTGCCGTGCACAAAGGATGGGCGATGAGAGCTAAGGGTCTCTGCATGAAGTGGGGTCGCTCGCCGGACAGGAATGCCGCGACGGCGGTCGATTGGCGGCTGGCGCTGCTGCTGCTGATCAGCCTGATCGGCGCCGCCGTCGCCCCGGCGCTGGCGCAGACCGTCAAGCTGGGCGCGGGGGCTTACCACCTGACACCGCGGGCCGGTGACAAGCCATTGCCCAGTGCGCCTTTCCGCACCGAGGCCATGCTGAAGCGGGCGGCGCCGACGAACCAGTGGTATTCGACCCTGGTCTTCAACCCCAAGCCCGAAGCGATCTTCGTGCAGCCGATCACCGTGAAGGCGACGCCGGCCGGGCTGGAGTTCGCGCTGCCTTCCAAGGAGGCGGTGAACACGGTGCGTCAGGACGTCGAGATCCGCTACCCGCACCGCGACCCGCTGCTGATCTCGCCGGTGGCCTTCGAGCCGGGCACCGCCAAGCTGGCCAAGGCCGACGACTGGTCGATCGCCATCTCGATGGCGCGCGGCAGCGACGACATGCTCAGCACGGTGGTGCGCGGCCATCCGTATGCGTCGATCCGCGTCACGCGCGGCGACCTGCGCCTGCGTCTGCCCATGGCCGGCGAGCGCCTGCACGCCGCCGCCGATCCGCGCGCCCTGGCGCTCCAGGTCGGCGGCAAGGCCTATGCATTGTTCGGCCCCAGCGGCGTGCGCTGGGAAGCCGTCTCGCCCACCGAGTGGCTGGCCAGGTTGCCGGCGGGCAAGGGCTATCTGTCGGTGGCGGCCCTGCCGGACGCCAAGCCGGAGACCCTGGCCCTGTTCGCCCGCCATGCCTACGCCTTCATCACGCAGACCCGCGTGGCCTGGCATTACGACGAGGCGGCCAGCCGCGTCGAGACCACCTTCACCGCCAGCACCGAGGTGATGGAGGGCGATGACCACGGACCGCTGCTCGGTCTCTACCCCCATCACTGGTTCCGCAACGCCTCGGTCGAGGGCCGGCTCGGCCCCGCCTTCGACACCGTGCGCGGCCAGCTGCGCCTGCTGCCGGCCCGCCAGTTCAAGACCAGCTACCCGTTCAAGGGCTTCGTGCCGCAATGGCCGGCGGTCAGCGGCGGTTCGCGCCAGGCGCTGCTCAAGGACGTGATGGACAAGGACTTCGCCACCGCCGGCCGCGAGTTGCACCGCCAGGGGCGCAGCTTCTACTGGGCCGGCAAAGGGCTGATGCGCACGCTCAAGCTGGCCGAGGTCTTCGAGCAGCAGGGCGATCTGGCGCGTCGCGATCGCCTGCTCGACATGGTCAAGAAGCGGGCCGAGGAATGGTTGAGCGGCGACAGCGATCGCGGCTATGTGCAGTTCGACAAATCGCTGGGCGTGGTGTCGATCTACCCCGAGGAGTTCTTCGCGATCTCCGAGATCAACGACCACCATTTCTGGTACGGCTACCTGATCCGCACCGCCGCCGAGCTGGGCCTGCGCGACCCCGCATGGATCGCCAAGGACCGCTGGGGCGGCATGGTCGAGTTGCTGATCGCCGACATCGCGACCACCGAGCGAGGCCGGGCCGACGCGCCCTTCCTGCGCAACTGGGACGCCTACGAGGCCCATACCTGGGCCAACGGCATCGGCGTGGGCGAGTTCGGCAACAACAACGAGTCGTCGTCGGAGTCGATCAACGCCTGGGTGGGGCTGATCCTCTGGGGCGAGGTGACGGGCAACAAGGCGCTGCGCGACCTGGGCGCCTACCTGTACGCCAGCGAGATCCAGGCCATCAACCACTACTGGTTCGACATCCACGGCCTGGTCTTCGCCCCCGAGTACAAGAACGCCGAGGTCAGCCTGGTGTTCGGCGGCATGTACCGTCACGACACCTGGTGGATCGACGACCCCCGGCAGATCAAGGGCATCAACCTGCTGCCGGTGACCACCGCGCACACCTACCTGGGCACCGACCCGGCCTTCGTCAAGCGCAGCCTGGCGACCTTGCCGGCCGAGACGGCGCTGTGGAACCGCATCGCCAAGAAGCCCAACCCGCCGCCGCCCAAGGACATCTGGCAGGACATCTTTGCCAAATACCTGGCGCTGGCCGATCCGGCCGAGGCGCTGCGCACCTGGGAGCGCTGGGGCTCGGTGGAGATCGGCTCGTCGCGCAGCTACACGCTGAACTTCATGCTCGGCCTGGAAGCGATGGGCACGCCGGACTTCAGCGTCAGCGCCGACACGCCGCTGCACGCCGTCTTCAAGCGCGCCGACGGCCGTCGCACCTACCTGGCCTACAACGCCCGGCAGACGCCGTTGGCGGTGCGCTTCAGCGACGGCACGCAGCTGACCGTGGCACCGGGCACCCTCGGTCGGGTGACGCCGTGAGCTGCCCTAGGGGAAAGCCATGGCGAACGGCGCTTGCCAAGCACTAGCCGCCTCCCGATACTCGTGAAAGCGCTTTCAGCAACAACGGCCAGACCCTGCGCCCGGGGCCTGCCGACCTGTCATCCAGGACCCACGCCATGAACACCCGCCGAACTTCCGCGTCCCTCACCCTGTCGGCCCTGGCCTTGCTGTCGCTGACCCTGGCCGCCTGCGGCGGCGGCAGCGGCGAAGCGCCGCCGCAAAGCCCCGGCAGCGTGGTGACCGGCGCCGCGCCCGTGGTGACCATCACCAACAGCGTGGCGGGCGAGGTCGCCACCGGCGACATCGTCTTCACCTTCTCCTTCAACCGCGATGTCGGCACCAGCTTCACCGCCGACGACGTCAGCGTCACCGGGGGCAGCAAGGGCGCCTTCAGCCGCATCTCGGGCACGCAGGCGACGCTGGTCGTCACGCCGACCCCGAATGCCGAGGGCAGCGTGCAGGTCAGCGTGCCGGCCGGTGCGGTGACCGACGCGGTCGGCACCGCCAACGCCGCCAGCAGCGCCAGCAAGGCCTTCAACACCGTGGTGCGCACGGTGATGCTGAGCTTCGAGGAAAGCCCGGCGCCGCGCCTGATCGGTTTCGGCGGGGCGGAGGACGCCACGGTGGTGGCCGACCCGACCGACGGCTCCAACAAGGTGCTGCGCGTGCTCAAGGCCGACAACGCCGAAGTCTGGGCCGGTACGACGATGGCCCTGTGCCCGCGCGACGCTATCGCCCGCATCCCCTTCAGCAGCACGCAGACGCGGATGACGGCCCGTGTCTGGTCGCCGCTGGCCGGCATTCCCGTGCGCCTGAAGGTCGAGAACTCGCAGGACGGCGCGCAATCGGTCGAGACCGAGGCCACGGTGACCACGGCCAGCGGCTGGCAGACGCTGAGCTTCGACTTCGCCAACCAGGTCGCGGGCACGCCGGCCCTGAACCCGGCGCTGACCTATGACAAGGCGTCGGTCTTCTTCAACTTCGGCACGCCGGGCAGCGCGTCCGGCGCGCGCACCTATTACCTGGACGACCTGAGCTTCGTCGGCAGCAGCTTCTCGCCCGCCTGCCCGAGCAGCGGTGGTGGCGGCGGCAGCTTCGTCATCACCATGGACGAGAGCCCGGCGCCCAGCTTCACCGGTTTCGGCGGCGCCGAGGACGCCGGCATCGCCGTCGACCCGGCGGGCGGCAGCAACAAGGTCGCCCGCGTGCTCAAGAGCGACGGCGCCGAGCTGTGGGCCGGCACCACCTTCTCGACCCTGCCCGGCGACAAGATCCCGGCGATCGCCTTCAGCGCCACCGAGAAGACCATCACCGTGCGCGTCTGGTCGCCGCTGGCCGGCATCCCGGTGCGCCTGAAGGTCGAGAACGCCGCCGACGGCAGCAAGTCGGTGGAGACCGAAGCGACGGTGAGCACGGCCAACAGCTGGCAGACGCTGAGCTTCGATTTCTCCAAGCAGGTCCCCGGCACGGCCGCGCTGAACCTGGCGACGGTTTACGACCGCGCGTCGATCTTCTTCAACTTCGGCACGCCCGGCAGCGCCACCGGCGCCCGCACCTATTACTTCGAGGACGTGCGCTACCCGAAGGCGGCCGCCGGCACGGCAGCCACCCGCACCATCGACTTCGAGGGCGCGGCGCCGACGCTGGCCGGCTTCGGCGGCGCCGAGGATGCCAGCGTGGTCACCGACCCGACCAACGCCGCCAACAAGGTCGCGCGCATCGTCAAGAGCGGCACCGCCGAACTGTGGGCCGGCACCACGGTGTCCACCGGCCCCGGCAACACCATCGAGCGCATCGCCTTCGCCAGCGGCAAGACGGTGATCACCGCCCGCGTCTGGTCGCCGGCGGCCGGCATTCCGGTGCGCATGAAGGTCGAGAACGCCGCCGACGGCAGCAAGTCGGTGGAAACCGAGGCCACGGTGACCACCGCCGGCGGCTGGCAGACGCTGAGCTTCAACTTCGCCCAGCAGGCCGCCGGCACCGCCGCGCTGGACCTCGGCGCGACCTACAACCGCCTGTCGGTGTTCTTCAACTTCGGCACGCCGGGCAGCGCGACCGGCGAGCGCGTCTACTTCCTCGACGACATCGTCTACCCGGTCGAGGCCGGTGGCGGCGGCAACGCCGGCCCGGTGGTCTTTGCCAGCGGCTACCGCAGCGGCGGCAAGACCGCCCAAGGCGGCGACTGGGGCTATTTCAGCGGCGACTTTGCGAACTACAAGGACACCTTCACCGGCGGTGGCTTCGCCGACTCGGTGCCGCCGCTGGCTGACGACGCGCAGTACTTCTTCATCGCCGTCACCACCTCGGCACCCACCGCGCAGACCGGCAACCCGCCGACCAGCGGCGGCTTCCTGGGCATGTACGTGACCCACCCGGGTCTGCAACTCAACGGCCAGACTCAGCTGGCGGTCAAGCTGGGCATGGACGCCAGCTTCTTCCAGCAGGCCGGCAACAAGTCCATCGACGTCTTCGTCGTCGGCGCCACCGCCTACGACAACGGCAGCGGCGGCAAGTGCAACGTCACGCTCAAGGGCAGCGTCACGCCGACCACCGACGCGATGATCACCTACACCCTGCCGCTGGCGTCCATGGCCCTGGTGCAGCCCTGCAGTGGCGGCGGCTTCAACTCCGGCGTGAGCACGGTGGCCCAGGCCCTGGCCCAGCCCATCGGTGCGGTGAACACGCAGTTCACCTTCCCCAACGTCAACACCACGGTCAACTCGGGCAGCGCCGGCGCCCCGGTCTACGCCACCGGCATCTCGCGCGGCATGACCGAGTTCCGCTGACCGGTGCTCAGCGGCTGCGCCGCGGCAGGCGGCGCAGCAGCAGCTTCTCCAGTTCCAGCACCAGCAGCACGGCCAGGCCGGCGGCGACGATGGGCGGGCCGCTGGCCAGCGGCAGCGCCTCGCTGCCGAACAGGCGCTGCATCACCGGCAGGTAGGTGAAGCCGGCCTGCAGCAGCACGACGGCGGCCACCGCCGTCAGCACCCGCGGCGTGCCCTTGACACCCTGCAGCGTGAACGACGGCGCCTTCAGGTAGCGCACGCTGAACAGGTAGAAGACCTCCATGCAGACCAGGGTGTTGACGGCCACCGTGCGCGCCGCCGCCTCGCTGGCGCCCTGGGCCAGGGCCCAGGCATGCAGGCCGAAGATGCCGGCCAGGAACAGCGTCGATACGAAGCCGATGCGCCACAGCAGGAAGGCCGAGAGCAGCGGCTCCTGCGGTCGGCGCGGCGGCCGGCGCATCACGTCGGGCTCGGTCGGCTCGAAGGCCAGCACCAGGGCCAGCGCCACCGAGCTGACCATGTTGACCCAGAGGATCTGCGCCGGCGCGATCGGCAGCGCCATGCCCAGCAGCACCGCCACCAGCAGGGTCAGCGACTCGCCGCCGTTGATGGGCAGCAGAAAGGTCACCGTCTTCTTCAGGTTGTCGTAGACGGTGCGGCCTTCCTCGACGGCATGGGCGATGGAAGCGAAGTTGTCGTCGGCCAGCACGATGGCGCCGGCCTGCTTGGCCGCCTCGGTGCCCTTGCGGCCCATGGCCACGCCGACATCGGCCTGCTTGAGCGCCGGCGCGTCGTTGACGCCGTCGCCGGTCATCGCCACTACCTCGCCGCGCGCCTGCAGCGCGCGCACCAGGCGCAGCTTGTGCTCGGGGCTGGCCCGCGCAAACACCTGGCGGCACGCCACCAGCTCGCCCAGCGCGGCGTCGTCCAAGGCCTCGATCTGCGGGCCGGTGACGGCGCTCAGATCGCCGCCCAGGCCGAGCTGGGCGGCGATGGCGCCGGCCGTCACGCCGTGGTCGCCGGTGATCATCAGCACGCGGATGCCGGCCTCCCGGCACTGCCGGACGGCGCGCACCGCCTCCTCGCGCGGCGGGTCGATGATGCCGACCAGGCCGAGCAGGCACAGGCCGTCGGCGACATGGGCCGGGTCGAGCTCGCGCTGCGTCGCCGGCAGCCGGCGCCGCGCCAGCGCCAGCACGCGGCGGCCGGCGCTGGCCTGGGCGTCGATCGCCGCCTGCCAGTAGCCGGCATCCAGCGCCTGCTCGCTGCCATCGAGCGCCAGCTGCGTGCTGCACATGGCGATCACCCGCTCCGGCGCGCCCTTGAGCAGCGCCACGGTATGCGCGTCGCCGCCGCCGCTGCTCGCCGGGTGCAGCGTCGCCATGTAGCGGTGCTCGCTCTCGAAGGGGATCACCTCCAGCCGTGGCCGCTCCAGCGCCAGCTCGGCGGGGTTGATGCCGGCCTTCATCGCCAGGCAGAGCAGGGCGCCCTCGGTGGGGTCGCCGCTGAGCTGCCACTGGCCGTCGCGCTCGTGCAGCATGGCATCGACGCAGAGCGCCGCCACGTCCACCAGTTCGCGCAGCGCCGGGCGTTGCCGCAGCGGCTCGGTCAGCGCCGTGCCTCCATGGCGCAGCGCCCCGACCGGCGCATAGCCGGCGCCGTCGACGTCGAGTGTCTCGCCGGCCAGCACCAGCTGCTGCACCGTCATCTCGTTGCGCGTCAGCGTGCCGGTCTTGTCGGAGCAGATCACCGTCACCGAGCCCAGGGTCTCGACCGCCGGCAGGCGGCGGATCACCGCATGGCGGCCGGCCATGCGCTGCACGCCGATGGCCAGCGCGATCGTCATGATGGCCGGCAGGCCCTCGGGAATGGCGGCCACCGCCAGGCCGACGGCGGCCATGAAGAGCTCGGCCGCCGGCATGCCGCGCACCAGCAGGCCAAAGCCGAACAGCAGCGCCGCCAGCGCCAGGATGATCAGCGTCAGCGTGCGGCCGAAGGCGCTCATCTTGCGCAGCAAGGGCGTGCTGTTGGCGTCCACCGCCTCTAGCAGCCGGCCGATGCGGCCGATCTCGGTGCCCGCGCCGATGGCCACCACCACGGCGCGCGCCTGGCCCTGGGTGACCAGGGTGCCGGCATAGCCCATGCAGCGGCGGTCGCCGATCGCCGCCGCCGCGTCGACCGCTTCGGCCTGCTTGTCGACCGGTGCCGACTCGCCGGTCAGCGCCGACTCGTCGACGCGCAGATTGCGCGCCTGCAGCAGGCGCACATCGGCCGGCAGGCTGTCGCCGCTGGCCAGCAGCACGATGTCGCCGGGCACCAGCTCGGCGGCGGCGATGTCCTGCTGGTGGCCGTCACGCAGCACCACCGCGTGCGGCGACAGCAGGTGGCGGATGGCCTGCAGGGCCTTCTCCGCCTTGCCCTCCTGCACGAAGCCGATCACCGCGTTGAGCAGCACCACCGCGGCGATCACCGCGGCGTCGACCCAGTGACCGATGAGCGCTGTGATCAAGGCCGCGGCCATCAGCACATAGAGCAGCAGGTTGTTGAATTGGCGCAGCAGGCGGGCCAGCAGGCCGGGGCTGGGTGGCTCGGGCAGGCGGTTGGCGCCATGCCGCTGCTGACGTCGCGCGACCTCGGCGGCCGTCAGGCCCTGGCGCTGGCTTGCCAAGGCTTGCAGCACCTGCTCGGCGGTCTGGGCATGCCAGATTGGGGTGCTCGGTGGGGCGTTGGGCGAAGGCCGCATCGTTGACTCCAATTGGGGCGCGCCGCATTGTGGGCAGCAGCCAGGCGGCCGGGTTTGACCGAGGTCAGTGGCGGGCGCTAGCCCGCCCTGCAAGTCGCTGCCGGGCGCGTCATGCGGTTCTCTGGGTTGCGAAAAAAGCTTCGTCAAATCAAGGCTTTAGACTCTTCGCCCATGTCCCTGCTGCTGCTCCTCGCGCTGCCCTTCATCGGCAGCGCGATTGCCGCGCTGTTGCCGACCAACGCGCGCAACCTCGAATCGCTGTGGGCCGCCGCCGTCGCGCTGGCGGTGGCGCTGCCCTTGGCGTTGCTCTACCCCGAGGTCGCTGCCGGCCAGGTGCTCAGCGAGCGCCTGAGTTGGCTGCCGGCGCTGGGCATCGACATCGTCGTGCGCCTGGACGGCTTCGCCTGGATGTTCGCGATGCTGGTCAGCGGCATGGGCCTGCTGGTCATCGTCTACGCGCGCTACTACCTGTCGCCGGAGGACCCGGCGGCCCGCTTCTACTCGCTGCTGCTCGGCTTCATGGGCGCGATGCTGGGTGTCGTCGTCTCCGGCAACCTCGTGCAGTTGGTGGTGTTCTGGGAGCTGACCAGCGTCTTCTCCTTCCTGCTGATCGGCTACTGGACGCACCGCAAGGACGCCCGCCGCGGCGCGCGCATGGCCTTCACCGTGACTGCCACCGGCGGCCTGGCCCTGCTGGCCGGCGTGCTGCTGCTCGGCCAGATGGTCGGCAGCCTGGAGCTCGATGCGGTGCTGGCCGCCGGTGAGCAGGTGAGGGCCCACGCGCTCTACCCCTGGGCGCTGGGCCTGATCCTGCTCGGCGCGCTGACCAAGAGCGCGCAATTCCCCTTCCACTTCTGGCTGCCGCACGCCATGGCGGCGCCGACGCCGGTGTCGGCCTATCTGCACTCGGCGACCATGGTCAAGGCCGGCGTCTTCCTGCTCGCCCGCCTGTGGCCGGTGCTGGCCGGCAGCGAGGCCTGGTTCTGGATCGTCGGCGGCGCCGGTCTGGCGACCCTGCTGCTCGGCGCCTACGCGGCGATGTTCCAGAACGACCTCAAGGGCTTGCTCGCCTATTCGACGATCAGCCATCTGGGCCTGATCACCCTGCTGCTCGGCCTGAACAGCCCGCTGGCCGCGGTGGCGGCGGTCTTCCACATGATGAACCACGCGACCTTCAAGGCCTCGTTGTTCATGTCGGTGGGCATCATCGACCACGAGAGCGGCACGCGCGACATGCGCAAGCTCGATGGCCTGTTCCGTTACATGCCGATCACCGGCACCCTGGCCATCGTGGCCTGCGCGGCGATGGCCGGCGTGCCGCTGCTCAACGGCTTTTTGTCCAAAGAGATGTTCTTCGCCGAGACGGTCTACATCAGCAGCATCCCGGCCGTGGAGTACGGGCTACCGCTGCTGGCCACGCTGGCGGGCGTGTTCGCCGTCGTCTACTCGCTGCGCTTTGGCCACGATGTGTTCTTCGGCAAGCCGCCGCTGGACTGCCCGCGCAAGCCGCATGAGCCGACGCACTGGATGCGCGTTCCCGTGGAACTGCTGGTGCTGGCCTGTCTGGTCGTCGGCACGCTGCCGGCCTGGTCGGTCGGGCCCTTGCTGGCCGCCGCGGCGGCGCCGGTGGTCGGCGGCACGCTGCCCGAGTACAGCCTGGCGCTCTGGCATGGCTTCAACACGCCGCTGCTGATGAGCCTGATCGCCAGCGTCGCCGGCCTGCTCGTCTACCTGCGTTTTGCCGAGGCCTTCAAGCAGCGCCGCAGCGCGCGCGCGCCCGGCCTGCTCGGGCTGGACGGCAAGGCCTTGTTCGAGAACGGGCTGGCGCGCCTGAGCTGCCTGGCCAGGGTGCTGATGCGCTGGATCGGCACGCGCCGCCTCCAGGGCCAGCTGTTCTGGATGGTCGTCATCGCCGGCCTGGCCGGCCTGGCCTCGGCGCTGATCGTGCCGCTGACCTGGGGCGACCGGCCGCGCGTGCCGGTGACGCCCGAGTTCGTGCTGCTGTGGCTGATCGGCGGCGCCTGCGCGATCGGCGCCGCCTGGCAGGCCAAGTTCCACCGCCTCGCGGCACTGACCATGCTGGGCATCGTCGGCCTGGCGCTGTGCATCAGCTTCGCCTGGTTCTCGGCGCCGGATCTGGCGCTGACCCAACTCGCCGTCGAAGTCGTCACCGTGGTGCTGTTTCTGCTCGGCCTGCGCTGGCTGCCCAAGCGAGTCGAGTTGGACGACCCGCGCACCGCGCGCCGCGGCCGCTGGCGGCGCCGGCGCGACCTGCTGATCGCCGTGGCCATCGGTGCCGGCCTGTCGGCGCTGTCGTACGCCCTGCTGACCCGCCATGCGCCGCTGTCGATCTCGCCCTTCTTCCTGGAGAAGGCGCTGCCCGAGGGCGGCGGCACGAATGTCGTCAACGTCATGCTGGTCGACTTCCGGGCCTTCGATACCCTGGGCGAGATCACCGTGCTGGGCATCGTCGGCCTCAGCGTCTATGCGCTGCTGCGTCGCTTCCGGCCGCCGGTCGAGGTGAGCGCCCAGCCGTCGCAGCAGCGCATCCGCCCCGAGGATGCCGAGGACGAGCAGGGCGATCTGGCGACTCGCGAGCCGGAGGAAGGCGGCGACACGCCGCAGCGCTACCTGGAGGTGCCGGCGGTGCTGGTGCGCCTGCTGCTGCCGGTGGCCGGTCTGTTCGCTTTCCACCTCTTCATGCGCGGTCACAACGAACCCGGCGGTGGCTTCGTCGCCGGCCTGGTTGTGGCGATCGCCTTCCTCGCCCAGTACATGGTCGGCGGCACGCGCTGGGTGGAGGCGCGCACCCGTCTGCTGCCGACGCGCTGGATCGCCATCGGCCTGCTGCTTGCCTTGCTCACCGGCCTCGGCTCGCTGTGGTTCGGCCATCCCTTCCTGACCACCCACACCGCCCATGTGCACTGGCCGCTGGTCGGCGAGGTGCATCTGCCGACGGCGGCGATCTTTGACCTCGGCGTGTTCGCCGTGGTCGTCGGCAGCACCTTGCTGCTGCTTACCGCCATCGCCCACCAATCGCTGCGCGCGCGCCGCCAGCAGGAATCCGCCGACCTCGAGGAGGGGCAAGTCACATGGAAATCGTGATCTCGCTGGCCATCGGCGTGATGGCCGGGGCCGGCGTCTGGTTGTTGCTGCGACCGCGGACCTTCCAGGTCCTGATCGGCCTGTCCCTGCTGTCCTACGCGGTCAATCTGTTCATCTTCAGCGTCGGCAGCCTGGCGGTGGACAAGGAACCCATCGTGCAGTCCGGTCTGGCGCCGACGCTGGCCAGCTACAGCGACCCGCTGCCGCAGTCCCTGGTGTTGACCGCCATCGTGATCGGCTTTGCGACCACCGCGCTGTTCCTCGTCGTGCTGTTGGCGCTGCGCGGCCTGTCCGGCGGCGACCATGTCGACGGCCAGGAGGAGCGGCCCTGATGGTGCTGACCGACCACTTGCTCGTCGCCCCGGTGCTGCTGCCGCTGGCCACCGCGGCGCTGATGCTGCTGCTGGGCGAAGGCCGCCGCCGACTCAAGTCCGTCGTCAACGTGATGTCGACCGTTGCCGGACTGGCGGTGGCGCTGATGCTATTGCAGCGCGTTGCCGAGGGCGATGCCGCGGCCGCTGCCGTCTACCTGCCGGGGAACTGGCCGGTGCCCTTTGGCATCGTGCTCGTCGCCGACCGCCTGTCGGCGCTGATGGCCGTGCTGGCCGGCAGCGTCGGGCTGGCGGCGCTGCTGTACGCGCTGGCGCGCTGGCAGCACGCCGGGGTGTATTTCCATGTGCTGTTCCAGTTGCAGCTGATGGGCCTGTACGGCGCCTTCCTGACCGCCGACCTGTTCAACCTCTTCGTCTTCTTCGAGGTGTTGCTGGCCGCCAGTTACGGGCTGCTGCTGCACGGCGGCGGCTCCGAGCGCGTGAAGGCCGGGCTGCACTACATCGCCATCAATCTGTTCGCCTCGCTGCTGTTCCTGATCGGCGTCGCCGTGCTCTACGGTGTCACCGGCACGTTGAACATGGCCGACATCGCGCAGAAGCTGCGCCTGGTGCCGGACAGCGACCGCGGCCTGCTGCACGCCGGCGCCGCGGTGCTGGCGGTGGCCTTCCTGGCCAAGGCGGCGCTGTGGCCGCTGAACTTCTGGCTGCCACCGGCCTACGCGGCGGCCAGTGCGCCGGCGGCGGCGCTGTTCGCCATCCTCACCAAGGTTGGCGTCTACGCGCTCCTGCGCCTGTGGACCCTGTGCTTCCCGGCCGATGCCGGCGCCTCGGCCGGCTTCGGCGGCGGCGCGCTCATCGTCGGCGGCCTGCTGACGCTGGGCTTTGGTGCGATCGGCATGCTCGCGTCGCAGCAGCTCGGTCGGCTGGCCGGCTACAGCGTGATCGCCTCCTCGGGCACCCTGATCGCGGCGATCGGTTTCGACGACCCGGCGCTGACCGGCGGCGCGCTCTTTTACCTGGCCAGCTCGACGCTGGCCGGCGCCGCGCTGTTCCTGCTTGTCGAGCTGCTCGACCGGGCGCGCCAGGTCGAGGTCGGGCCGCCGCAGCTGGACGACGGTAATGACGCGCTACCCACCTTCTTCGATGCCGAGCCGCCGGCCGGGGTCAACCTCGATGACGACGAGGAGGCCTTGATCGGTCGACCCATTCCCGGTGCCTTGGTCCTGCTCGGCCTGGCCTTCGTGCTCTGTGCGATGGTGGTCGCCGGCCTGCCACCGCTGTCCGGCTTCGTCGGCAAGCTGGCCATGCTCAGCGCCTTGCTGGAGCTGCAGCGGGCCGCTGCCTGGACCCTGTTCGGGCTGCTCATTGCCTCCGGTCTGTTCGCTGCCATGGCCTTGATGCGCGTCGGCATCCGCCATTTCTGGATCGAACGCTCGGCGCCGCGTCTGCGCCTGATCGAGGGTCTGCCGATCGCACTGCTGCTGGGCGCCGTGCTCGGCCTGGTGCTGCAGGGACAGGCGATGCTGGCCTATGGCCGCGCCACCGCCGACGCGCTGCATCAACCGTCGCACTACATCGCCGCGGTGATGGGCGCACGCACCGTGGAGCGCCAGCCATGATCAAGCGTCTGCTGCCTTCGCCCTGGCTGTCGCTCGGTCTGTTCGGTGGTTATCTGCTGCTGGCGCGCAGCCTCAGCCCCGGGCAGATCCTGCTGGCCTTGCTGCTGGCTGTGCTGATGCCCTGGCTGATGGCCTCGCTGCGCCCGCTGCCCGGTCCGCTGCGCCGCATCGACGTGTTGACGCTCTTGATCCTGCGCGTCGGTCTGGAGGTGCTGCGCTCGGCCCTCGACGTCGCTCGCGGCGTGCTGCGAGCCGGCGGCCGGCCGCCGCGCGGCGCCTTTGTCGTCGTGCCGCTGGCACTGCGCAACGTGCATGGACTGGCGGCGCTGTCGATGATCAGCGCCGTCATTCCGGGCACCGTCTGGTCGGAGCTGGCGCCCGATCGCAGCGCCTTGCTCGTCCATGTCTTCGACCTCGACGACGAGGCCGCCTTCATCGCCCAGTTCAAGGCCGATTACGAGCGGCCGCTGATGGAGATCTTCGAATGAGTCCCTGGCTGTCCCTGGCGATCGACGCCACGCTGGTGATGTATGCGCTGGCCATGGCCGTTGCCATGCTGCGCCTGATGCGCGGCCCGGCGGCGCAGGACCGCGTGCTCGCCCTGGACTTTGTCTACGTGGTCGGCATGCTGGTCATGCTGGTGCTGGCCATTCGCTACGAGAGCGAGATGTATTTCGAAGGGGCGATGCTGATGGTGCTGTTCGGCTTCGTCAGCTCGGTGGCACTGGCCAAATTCCTGCTACGCGGCGAGGTGATCGAGTGAGCGTCGCCGAAGCCATCGTCGCGCTGCTGCTGCTGGCCAGCGGCGGCGTCGCGCTGACCGCCGCGCTGGGCCTGTGGCGGCTGCCCGACTTCTTCCTGCGCATGCACGCACCCGCGCTGGCCTCCACCCTGGGCGCCTGGCTGGTCAGCTTCGCTTCCATCGTTTACTTCAGCAGCCGCGACGACGGCCTGGCGCTGCACGTCTGGCTGATCATCATCGTGCTGTCGATCACCGCGCCGGTGACCACCATCGTGCTGGCGCGCGCCGCCTTGTTCCGGCGCCGCCAGGCCGGCGACCCTTTGCCGCCGCCACTGAAGACTCAGCCGGTCTCGAAGCGGTAGCCGACGCCGTAAACGCTGCGGATGCAGTCGGCGGCGCCGGCCGCCTCCAGCTTGCGACGCAGGTTCTTCACGTGCGAGTCGACGGCACGCTCGGTGACCACGCGGCCGTCCTCGTGGACCTGGTCGAGCAACTGGGCCCGCGCGTAGACCCGACCCGGGTTCGCGGCCAGGGTGCGCAGCAGGCGGAACTCGATCGGGGTGAGTTCCAGGTCGCGGCCCTGCCAGCTGGCGCGCAGGCCGGCCTCGTCGATCTGCAGCGGCGGCTCGGCCGCCGGCTGCGGCCGGCTGCGGCGCAGCACCGCCTTCACGCGGGCGACGACCTCGCGCGGACTGAAGGGGTTCTTGGCGATGTAGTCGTCGGCGCCCAGCTCCAGGCCCATCAGGCGGTCGGCCTCGTCGGCGCGCGCGGTCAGCATGACGATGGGCACGCCGCTTTGCGCGCGCAATTCGCGGCACAGCTGCAGGCCGTCGATGCCGGGCAGCATCAGGTCGAGCAGGATCAGGTCGTGGCGGCCCGCCGCGAAGGCGTCCATCACCTGGCGACCGTCGCCGACCTGCTCGGTCTGGTGACCGGCGGCGCGCAGGTAGTCGGCGAGCAGCGCGGCCAGCTTGGGCTCGTCCTCGACGATGAGGATGCGCGCCGGCGCGGGATCGGCGAGTAGGCTCATGCCGTAGGCAATTCCACGCGCAGCCACAGCCCGCCCAGCGGCGACGGACGTGCCTCGATGCGCCCTTCGTGGGCCTCGACGATGCGCTGGCAGATCGACAGACCGAGCCCGGCGCCGCCACTCTTGCGGTTGCGCGACGCGTCGCCGCGGAAGAAGCGGTCGAACAGGCGGGGCAGCTGCTCGCCGCTGACGCCGGGCGCCGAATCCATCAGGTCGACGACGGTGCGCCGGCCTTCGAGCCTCGCCTTGATCTGCAGCGCGCCGCCGGGGTCGGTGTAGCGGCAGCTGTTCTCCAGCAGGTTGTTGAACAGCTGGCGCAGGCGGCGCTCGTCGCCGAAGGCCGGCAGCGCCTGCGCCGGCAGGTCCAGCTGCAACGTCAGGCCGGAGCCGGCGATGCGCTCGCCAAAGGCGCCGGCCGTGCTGTCGAGCAGCTCGGCCAGGTCGAGCTCGGCCTTGCGGTAGGTCAGCGCGCCGACATCGGCCAGCGACAGCTCGTAGAGGTCGTCGACCAGCTTGTGCAGCGTGGCCACCTCGCCCTGCAGCGAGGCCAGCTGCGCGGCGTCCAGCTGGCGCACGCCGTCTTCCAGCGCCTCCAGTTCGCCGTGCAACACGCCCAGCGGCGTGCGCAGCTCGTGCGACAGATCGGCCATGAACTCGCGGCGCATCGCCTCGTTGCGCTGCAGGGTGTGGGCGAGCTGGTTGAAGTCGCGGCCCAGCTGGCCGATCTCGTCGTCGCCGCGGCTCTCGGTGACGCGGGTCGTGTAGTCGCCGGCGGCGAGGCGGTGGGTGGCCTCGGCAACGCGGCGCACCGGCAGCAGCAGCCGTCGCGAGGCCCAGAAGGCGACTGCCGCGGCGAGCAGCACCGCGCCGCCGCCCACGCCCCAGGCGACCAGGGCTTGCGCGTCGGCAAAGCGCTTCTCGGCGCCGTAGCTGACCGACTCGAAGGGCGTCAGCACCAGCCAGCCGACGGTCAGACCGTCGACGACGATGGCGCGCTCGATGGCCGTCGGCGACGGGTTGGGGTAGCCGGCGATGCGCCGGCGCTCGGTGTCCAGCAGGGTGAAGCGCCGCGTCGCGCCGGTCAGGTCGGCCGGGCTGGTCTTCACCGCCGGGGCCTGATCGTCGGGCAGTCGCGGGCGCAGCAGCGAGCCCCAGCGCATCGGCTGCTCGCGCAGAAAGTCCCAGCTGCCGCCGTTCTCGCGAAAGCCGGCGGTCACCGAGACGCGCGCCAGCTCCAGGCGGCTGATGGCCTGCTCGTTCAGGTAGCCGAGAAAGTCGCGGTTCAGGTTGATCTGCGCGGAGACGCCCATGGCCAGCGCGACCGCCATCGCGGTGGCGAAGACGGCGGCGAACAGCTTGGCGGCAAGGCGGAGGCGGGGCAGCTGGGGCATGACGGAAGGCATGGTGGCGAGAGCCGTCGGCGCCGGCAAGCGATACCGGGGCGGCGTGCAGGCCCTTCAAGCTCTCTCCACATTCTGCGGGCAGCATCCGCCCCCATGCCCAAGACCCTGTTCCCCCACACCCTCGCCCTGAGCACCGTCGCTGCCGCGCTGCTGCTGCTCGGCGGTTGCCAGAAATCCGAACCCGAGTCCGGCAAGCCCAAGGGCGCAGCGCCCGAGGTTGGCGTGGTCACGGTGAGCAGCGGCGACGCGCCGCTGACCCTGGAGCTGCCGGGCCGGCTGAGCGCCAGCCAGGTCGCCGAGATCCGTCCGCAGGTCAGCGGCGTGGTGCTCAAGCGCCTGTTCAGCGAAGGCGCCCAGGTCAAGGCCGGCCAGGCGCTCTACCAGCTCGATGCCGCCAGCTTCGAGGCCGAGCGCGCCCGCGCCGCTGCCGCCGTGCAGAAGGCCGAGGCCCAGCTGGCCGTGGCCAAGACCCGCGCCGCGCGCGACGCCGAGCTGCTCAAAGCCGATGCGATCAGCCGCCAGGCAGCGGACGACAGCGCGTCCGCCGTGCGCCAGGTCGAGGCCGATGTCGCCGTCGCCCGGGCCCAGCTCGCCGCCGCCCAGGTGCAGCTGGACCGCACCCGCATTGCCGCGCCGATCAGCGGCCGCGTCGACATCTCCACGGTGACCGCCGGCGCCTTGGTCACCGCCAACCAGGCGGCGCTGCTGACCACCGTGCAGCAGCTGGACCCGATGCAGGTCGACATCGTGCAAAGCAGCGCGCAGCTGCTCGCGCTTCGCCGCCAACTCGAGGGCAAGCGCGGAGGCAATCAGATCCAGCTGGTGCTGGAGGACGGCACGGTCTACGCGCAGCCCGGCACCCTGCAGGTCAGCGGCGTCTCCGTCGACCGCGGCACCGGCTCGGTGACCCTGCGCGCCACCGTGCCCAACCCCAAGGGCCAGTTGCTGCCTGGCATGGTGGTGACGGCCCGCGTGCTCGCCGGAGTCGACACCGGCGTCATCCTGGTGCCGCAGCAGGGCGTCAGCCGCTCGCCCACCGGCGACGCCACCGCGCTGGTCGTCGGCGACGGCAACCAGGTCGAGCGCCGCCGCCTCAAACTGGAGCGCGCGGTCGGCAACCAGTGGCTGGTCAGCGACGGCCTCAAGCCCGGCGACAAGCTGATCGTCGAGGGCCTGCAGCGCGCCCGACCCGGCCAGCCGGTGACCCCGGTGGCGGCGGGCTCGGCGCCGAAGAAGAAGGGCGAGGGCAAGCCGGCCGCCGCGGCCGCTTCCGCGGCCTCGGCCGCCAAGGCGGGCTGACACCATGGCCGCCTTCTTCATCGACCGACCCATCTTTGCCTGGGTCATCGCCATCGTGATCATGCTGGCCGGCGTCGGCGCCATCAACAAGCTGGCGCTGGAGCGCTACCCCGACATCGCGCCGACGCGGGTCTCCATCAACACCAGCTACCCGGGCGCCTCGGCGCAGGCCATCGAGGACTCGGTGACGCAGATCGTCGAGCAAAGCCTGAAGGGCATCGACGGCCTGCTGTCCATCGAGTCGACCAGCAGCGCCACCGGCAACGCCAACACCCAGCTCACTTTTGTGGCCGGCACCAACCCGGACACCGCCCAGGTGCAGGTGCAGAACAAGGTGCAGTCCATCATCAGCCGGCTGCCGCAGGCGGTGCAGGCGCAGGGCGTGCGCGTCACCAAGTCGGGCACCGACTTCCTGATGGTCATGATGCTGACCAGCGACGACCCGGCGATCAGCTCGGGCGACCTCGGCGACTACCTGAACTCGACCCTGGTCGACGTCATCAGCCGCGTCGAGGGGGTCGGCGACGTCAACGTCTTCGGCTCCGGGTATGCGATGCGCATCTGGCTGGATCCGCTCAAGCTGCAGCGCTACAACCTGGTGCCCGGCGACATCCGCACCGCCTTGCTGCAGCAGAACACCGAGGTGTCGGCCGGTCAGATCGGCGCCTTGCCGTCGCCGCCCGGGCAGCGCCTGACGGCCATCATCACCGCGCGCTCCAAGCTGACCACCGCCGAGCAGTTCCGCAACGTCGTGCTGCGCGTGCAGCCCGACGGCTCGGCGCTGCGTCTGGGCGACGTGGCCCGCGTGGAACTGGGCCGCGACAGCTACACCACCAATGTGCGCTCGGGCGGCCGCAACGCCGCCGGCATGGCCATCTTCCCGGCCAGCGGCGCCAACGCGCTGGCCACCGGCGACGCGGTGAAGGCCAAGATCAAGGAGCTGGAGCCCTTCTTCCCGCCGGGCATCCGCGCCACGGTGACCTTCGACTCGACGCCCTTCATCCGCGTCTCCATCGAGGGCGTGGTGAAGACGCTGATCGAGGCGATCTTCCTCGTCGTGGCCATCATGTACCTGTTCATGCAGAACCTGCGCGCCACGCTGATCCCGGCGATCGCCGTGCCGGTGGTGCTGCTGGGCACCTTCGGCGTGCTGGCGCTGGCCGGCTTCTCGATCAACTCGCTGACCATGTTCGGCCTGGTGCTGGCGATCGGCCTGCTGGTTGACGACGCCATCGTCGTCGTCGAGAACGTCGAGCGCCTGATGCGCGAGGAAGGCCTGTCGCCGCGCGAGGCGACGAAGAAGAGCATGAAGGAGATCACCGGCGCGCTGGTCGGCATCGCCGTCGTGCTGTCGGCGGTGTTCATCCCGATGGCCTTCTTCGGCGGCTCCACCGGCATCATCTACCGCCAGTTCAGCATCACCGTGGTCAGCGCCATGGTGCTGTCGGTGCTGGTCGCGATGACGCTGTCGCCGGCGCTGTGCGCGACGGTCTTGAAGCCGGTCCACAAGGGCGAGCACGCGGCCCATGGCGGCCCCTTCGGCAAGCAGCTGGACTGGTTCTTCGGCGGCTTCAACCGCCGCTTCGACGCCTTCACCGAGCGCTATGTCGGCGGCGTGCGCTGGATGAGCCGGCGCGGCGTGCGCAGCTTCGCCGTCTACCTGGCGGTGATCGCCGGCATGGCCTGGATGTACAAGAGCCTGCCGACCTCCTTCCTGCCCGACGAGGACCAGGGCGGCCTGCAGATCCAGGCGCGCATGGCGCCCGGCGCCACCGCCGAGCGCCTGGAAGTGGTCATGCAGCAGCTGGAGGACTACCTGGCCGAGCAGGACGAGGTGCTGTTCTACAACGTGGTGCGCGGCGCCGGTGGCGACCAGGGCTCGGGCTTCGGCTTCATCCGCCTGAAGGACTGGAGCGAACGCCGCCGCCCCGAGCAGCATGCGGCGCAGCTGGCCGAGCGCTTCAGCCGCGAGCTGGGCCGGCGCATCCGCGACGCCAACGTCTTCATCGTCATGCCGCCCACGGTGCGCGGCCTGGGCGGCAGTGCCGGCATCCAGCTGTTCCTGCAGGACCTTGGCGGCCTGGGCCAGGACAAGCTGATCGAGGCCCGCGAGCGCCTGATCGAGCTGGCCAACCAGCGGCCGGAGCTGGTGCGCACGCGCACCAACAGCCTGACCGAGACGCCGCAGCTGCAGATCAGCATCGACGACCACAAGGCCGGCGTGCTCGGCGTGGCGCCGAACGTGATCAACGAGACCATGTCGATCGCGCTGGGCGGCGCCTATGTGAACGACTTCATCGACCGCGGCCGCGTCAAGCGCGTGCTGATGCAGGGCGAGGCGGCGTTCCGCGCCGACCCCGAGGCGCTCAAGCACTGGTATGTGCGCAACAGCAGCGGGCAGATGGTGTCCTTCGCCGCCTTTGCCAGCAGCAGCTGGGTGAACGGCCCGCGCCAGCTGGTGCGCTACAACGGCAGCGCCGCCTACGAGATGCAGGCCGACGTGCCGCCGGGCGTCAGCTCCGGCGCGGCCATGAAGGCCATGGAGGAAGTGCTGGCCGAGCTGCCGCCGGGCATCGGCTACGAGTGGTCGGGCCGCTCCTACCAGGAGCGCCTGAGCGGCGACCAGGCGCCGTTGCTGTACGCGGTGTCGATCCTCTTCATCTTCCTGTGCCTGGCCGCGCTGTACGAGAGCTGGTCGGTGCCCTTCAGCGTGATGCTGGTGGTGCCGCTGGGCATCTTCGGCGCGCTGGCCGCCAGCATGCTCGGCGGGCAGAACAACGACGTGTTCTTCCAGGTCGGTCTGCTGACCACGGTGGGCTTGAGCGCGAAGAACGCCATCCTCATCGTCGAGTTCGCGCAGACGCTGATGCAGCAGGGCATGAGCTTGTTCGACGCCACGTTGAAAGCCAGCCGCCAGCGCCTGCGCCCCATCCTGATGACCTCGCTGGCCTTCATGATGGGCGTGCTGCCGCTGGCCTACAGCAGCGGTGCCGGCTCCGGTTCGCAGCAGGCCATCGGCTTCGGCGTGCTGGGCGGCATGGCCAGCGCCACGGTGCTGGGCATCTTCTTCGTGCCGCTGTTCTACCTGTGGGTGAAGCAGCGCTTCAGCCGCGCCCAGCCGCTGGCGGCCGCTACCACGGAGGTGCAGGCATGAAGGCCGCGCTGACACTGATCGCCGCTGCCGCGCTGCTGGCCGGCTGCGGCAGCCTGGTGCCGGCCCGCGAGGCCACGACGGCGCCGCTGCGCGACAGCTTCCGGCCGACCACCGAGGTGGCCCTGGCCACCGAGGCCGCGGCCACGACCTGGGACGGCTTCTTCACCGAGCCGCGGCTGCGCCAGGTGGTCGGCATCGCGCTGCAGCAGAACCGTTCGCTGCGCGCCGGCGCCGCCGCGGTCGAGCGGGCGCGGGCCCAATACGGCATCACGCAGGCGGATCGCATTCCCGACCTCGACGCCACGGCCTCGGGCACGCGCCAGCGCAGCGGCGGCAACACCACGACCAGCACCAGCGTCAGCCTGGGTCTGGCGCGTTACGAGATCGATCTCTTCAACCGCCTCGCCAGCCTGCAGGGCGCGGCCCTGGCCCGCTTCCTGGCCCAGCAGGAGACGCAGGCGGCGGCCCAGCTCAGCCTGGTGGCCGAGGTCAGCAACGCCTGGCTGAGCCTTGCCGCCGAGCAGCAGCGCCTGCAGCTGGCGGAAGCCTTGCGCGACAGCCAGCAGCGCACGCTGGCGCTGACCGAGAGGCAGTACCAACTGGGCGCCGTGTCCGGCCTGGTGCGCGCCCGCGCGCTGACCGCCTACGAGGCGGCGCGCGGCGACGCGGCGCGCAGCCGCGCCGCCGTCACCCAGGCGAGGCTGCTGCTGGAGTTGCTGGCCGGCCAGCCGCTGCAGGGCAGCCTGCTGCCGTCGCTTGAGGCGGCGCCCGGTGCCTTCACCGCCTTGCCCAGCCTGCCCGCCGGCCTGCCGGCGGAGCTGCTGCTGCAGCGCCCCGATCTACGCGCCGCCGAGCAGCAGCTGCAGGCGGCGGCCTTCGACGTCGGCGCCGCGCGCGCCGCACGCTTTCCGCGCATCACGCTGACCGGCTCAATCGGCACGCGCAGCCCCGAGCTCGACGGCCTGTTCAAGAGCGGCAGCGGCTTCTGGAGCCTGGTGCCGGCGATCGACCTGCCGATCTTCGACGGCGGCGCCCGCGCCGCCCAGGTGCAGGTCAGCGAGGCCAGCCGCCAGCAGGCGATCGCCAGCTACGAGGCGGCGCTGCAGTCGGCGTTCCGCGAGGTCGCCGACCTGCTCGCCGTGCGCGACAGCCTGAGCGAGCGCCTGGCCGCCGGCGAGGCCCAGGTCCTGGCGGCCGAGCAGAGCCTGAAGCTGGCCGAGGCCAGCTACCGCCTGGGCGGCGCCAGCCAGCTGGAGTTGCTGGACGCGCAGCGCACGCTCTCCACCGCACAGCAGGCCCTGGTCAGCTTGCGCCTGACCGAGCAGCAGAACCGGGTGGGTTTGCTGCGGGTGCTGGGCGGGCGTTGGGGGAGCTAGCCAGTCCTGGCTGCCGCCTGAGGGAGATGTCGAGGGGCCTGCGGGCCCCTCGCTGCTTGGCGACGGGCTTGAGCGCGGGTGGCGATCCGGGATAGCCCGGACTGCCACCCCTGCAGGCGCTGGCAAAGTCCTGGTCCTGACCATCGGTCAAACGAGGCCATCAAGAGGCGCGCAGCAGCGCCCGGCAGCGACAGGGAGGCTTTGCACCATGATCACCGCGCCGCGCGACCCGAGCCGCGCCGTCCCGCCGGGGCGGCCGTCCCGCGTGCTGAAAACCCTCGCACCGCATCAGGCTGGCGCCCTCAAGCTGGCCCGGCGCTTTGGCGACGCGCTGCTCTGCGTGCGTCACCGGGCGTCGGCAGACGGCGAACAGCGCATCACCACCGTGGAGTTGGTGGTGGCCGTCGAGCCGCTGCGACGCCGCCGGGCCATGGACGCCGAGGTCGCCGTGCGCCTGGACTTCAGGGGCCGCGAGCACCGGGTGGCGCTGCAGCAATCGGGTGCCCGCTGGGACGCCGCGGCCAAGGTCTGGCAACTCCCGCGGCGCGACGCGCTTCGCCTGGGCCTGGCGGCCCAGATCGTCGAACTGAAGGCCCTGGAAAAAGACCGAAGATCGCAGGAATCCCTCCCCTCATGCACGCGCACTCCAGCATCCGTTTCAGTCGACTGGTAGGCAGAAAATTCCGGTTAGGGCAAGCGCGAGGACGTAAAGAGGTCTTGTGCCGGCACCATCCACGGCCTGCTTGTTGCCAAATTGCGAAAGGACAAGTTCATTAACGCACCCACCAAGCCCGGGGACAGCATTTATGAGCCCATTACCGCCCAACAGAAGAAATTTCTAAATGAACGATTTTATTCGGTTGCAGGAAATATTGATCGCGACGATGTTCTCACCCACTTCGCCGCAACCTGGTTTGAACTTTGTCAATGGGAACGTCAGCGTGTCGCTGTAATCGACGCCAAAGCGCAAGGACTCCTAGGCGGCAGCAGTGTTGCTAGCGCGCTTTCTGCTGTCGGAATCGGAGGCATTGGCGACCCGCTTTGGGGCGGTGTACTTTTCTTGGCTCCCGTCGTGCTGTTCGCAATTTCAGCGTGGTTTGCGGTTAGAACGATGAGCGCGAGGGATTTCGGTGGTTTCTTGGACACGGATATATTCGGTGCATTGGATCTATATAGAACAGGGATAGACCCATCCGCCAAACATGATCCCGATCAATTCAGGTGCTATTTACGAGATTTGGCAGTCCAGCGCTGGCTTGTGTACACTACATACAGGCGTCACGCGGAAGGGAAACTCGCCAACTTAAGATGCGGAACCAGCACATTATTCCTTGCTATTGTCATGCTTGTAGTGGCACTGGCATCGCAGGTCATATCAGTGTCAATTAAGTAGTGAGGTAGTGCGTGGCAAGTGGAACAAGCGGCGGCGGAATGAAACGAGCGGCGGCAAAGAAGGCCACTCCGGCAAAGAAAGCTGCTCCGGCAAAGAAAGCTGCTCCGGCAAAGAAAGCTGCTCCGGCAAAGAAAGCTGCTCCGGCAAAGAAAGCTGCTCCGGCAAAGAAAGCTGCTCCGGCAAAGAAAGCTGCTCCGGCAAGGAAAGGGCGGTTTCAAGCCTGAAGTGCAACAGAGTCGGTGGTTTTTGATATTCGCTCGGCGAGGGATTTTTGAACCAGTTCGGTATAGACCTCGCAAGGGGCTCTGAAGCCCAGGATCTTGCGCGGCCGGTCGTTGAGCATGGCCTCGATGTAGGCCAAGCGCTGGGGCGTCACCGTGGACAGGTCCAAGCCTTTGGGCAGGAACTGGCGCACCGGGCCGTTGAGGTTCTCGTTGGAGCCGTGCTGCCAGGGGCTATGCGGATCGCAGAAGAACACCGGCATGCCGGTCGCTTGCTTGAACTCCAGGTGGCGCGTCATCTCCGAGCCGCGGTTGTAGGTGAAGCTCTGACGCAGTTCGGGGATGACGCCGTTGAAACGCCTCGTAAAGCCCGCCAGCGCGTGCGTGGCCGTGCAGCCGTTCATGTGCGTCAGCAGCGTGCCGATGGCGCTGGCGTTGCGCGCGCCTTTGATGAAGTCGCCTTCCCAATGCCCCGGCACCTCGCGCGAGTCCGCCTCAGCCGGGCGTTCGCTCAAGGGCACGAGGTCGGCGATGTTGCCCTTCTCGCGCGAACTGCCGCGCGCGCGGGGCAGGCGCTTGGCATGGCTTTGGCGCAGCGCCGCGTTGATTTGCGTGCGCAGCTCGCCACTGGGCATGAGGTAGACGGCGCTGTAAATGGTCTCGTGCGAGACGCGTTGGCTGGGGTCATCGGGGTGCATGAGGCGCAGTCTTCCAGCGATCTGTTCGGCCGAGAGGGCGCGCTGCAGTTCGAGTCGCACGTGCCGGCCCAGTGGCGTGTCCAGTTCGGCGCCCAGCTTGGGACTGCCGGCGCGTGCGCTGCGGCGACGCTGGTTGCTCATCGTCTGCGCGCGGGCAGCACAGTATGGGCCGGCCAAGGTGGCGTTGAGCGAGAACTCCCTGCAAATCGTGCTGCGGTCCCGCCCAAGTTGTCGCGCTATCGCACTGGGCGTCAACCCTTGCTCGGCCGGCAGGCGGGACTGCGTGCGCTCTTCCAAAGTCAGCTGCGTATATCCAGTGGGCACTTGTGCAAGTCGTTGAAGTTATTCGGCGTGTTGAACTTTAATTTTGAGTCCGCCTGGGTTCGCGTTCGGGTGTAGTCGAGTATTATTTTAATGTTTGTGAGGAGGCAGTTGGCTATGAGGAAGCTGTGCATTTTTTTCGCTGCTATCGGCTTGGTTGGTCTTGCGCAAGCAGATGAGCGCGTAACTATCTATGAAGGCCTTGGCTTAAAGCTGGTTCAGAGTGTCGACGCGATGAGCGATAAAAAATCATGCGCACTCTTTGTCAATAAGTCTCGGATCTATATCTCTGTTGAAGGCATATCAAGGGTTTCTGTTTGGCCGGATGGTGATGGGGTCGCTTTTGCTCCCGATGGCAATCATCGGCTTCGCATAGGCAAAGAGAGGCCTGTTGATCTGGTATATATTCCGCGGCGCAATGGACTCAGTGCAACGAATGCGACTAAAGTCGTTAGGGCGCTTGCCACTGGCGAAGAGCTTAGAGTTAGATATGTCAGTTTTCCTGAATATGAAAACATTGACGTATCAATCTATAATCCGGCCTTCTCATATGCATGGGGCATTGCGATGCGGCAGTGCGGATGGCCCGATATTGGCGTGCCCACTGATTTGCCTGAAGCAAAGCTATCAGTTGTTTATGCGTCTGATAAAGATGGTTATGTAGAGGTCAGTGTTGTCGGGAATCAGAATTTGATTCTCACTAAGCATTCGGCGAAAATGGGTGGCGGCTGCTACATTTTTAATGTGGGGTTTGAGGGTGGGCGGTGGACACACCGAAGTTGGGATACTAACGGCAGAGAGAAAATACTTGTCAAAGATCGGGATGGTGCAGTTGTTTTTGAGGAATCCATCCCGGCTACGCCAAATAGTCAAGGCATCGGTTATTTGTGGGCCATCGGTGAGGTTGCAGTGCGAACAATGTGGAAGGTTGCCCCGTACGGCACGGTCAGCAATCCAGGGACTCGATATTCAACGAAAACTGAATCTCTTTACGGATTTAGGGAGCTTTGGAGTTGGGGGGTCAACAACTGCTTACTTCCACAGGTGCAGCCTATTGCCGAGTAGGGCGGCGGGTTCGGCTAAGGAAGGTCTGCACAAAGCAGGCTCGTTCGTGCCGACCTCGCGCTGAGTTCAAAACTTGAAGCATGGGGCGTCATTTCGCCCCGATGTCTCCGCTTGTCGCGACGGATTTGCCGCTGTGGCGGCCCATTTCGCTCCCAGCAGGCGCACTCATGCCTGCAAGCCTGCCAGCTTGCCCCGCGCCATCCACAGGTTGGACAGCGCGAACAGCGTGTGCAATTGCGCCGTGTTCTGGGCCAGCACCCGGTAGCGCACCTTCACGTGACCGAACTGCCGTTTGATCACCCGAAACGGTTGCTCCACCTTGGCCCGGATGCCGGCCTTGAGCTTCTCCAACTCATCCATCAAGCGCCTCAGCGATCAAGCGCCCCAGCGGCGCGCTCTTGTCCAGCAGCTTCCTCTTGCCCGGCCGCATCGCCACCGTCCAGCGCACGCCCTCCTTGGCGTCGGGCCGCTTGTCCGCGCCCTTGTAGCCGGCGTCGCCAAAGGCCTCGCTCTCGTCACCATGAAACAGCACGTTGGCCTGCGTCACATCGCTCACGTTGTCCGCCGTGCCTCGCACCGTGTGCACCCGGCCCGACTGGGCGTCCACGCCCATGTGCGCCTTCATGCCGAAGTACCACTGATGGCCCTTCTTGCTCTGATGCATCTCGGGATCGCGCTCGCCGCGCTGGTTCTTGGTCGAACTGCGCGCGGCGATCAAGGTGGCGTTGACCACGGTGCCGGCGCGCCGCAGCAGGCCCTTGCTGCCGAGCAGTTCGTTCACAACAGCGAGGATCTTGGGCGCCAGCTTGTGCTTCTCCAACTGGCGCCGAAAGCGAAGTATGGTGCTCTCGTCGGGCAGTCGGTCGCTACAGCCGGTCAGGCCTGCGAACTCACGAAACACGGGGCTGTCGTGCAACGCTTCTTCCATGCCCGGATCGCTGAGGTTGAACCACAGCTGCATGAAGTGGATGCGCAACATGGCCTCAACGTTGAATGGCGGCCGGCCACGCCGGCCCTCGGGTAGGTAGGGTTGAATCAGCGCCACCAACTCGGCCCACGGTACGACGCGATCCATCTCTTCAAGGAGCAAAACGCCGCCGCGTCGGCTTGCTCGATTCGCCTAGGCCCAGACTCGCTTGCTTCATGACCATCATCGTCCCAGCCGCTCAGCTGCTGCGGCTGCGCCCGGCCCTCCCACTCGCTCTTTGGCTGCTCTCGCTGGCCGCCGCCGCCGAGCCTCCCACCACACCCAGCGCTGGATGGCCGCTGCTCATTCCCGGCAGCTACCACGCCGGCGAGGCGCCCACCCGGCCCGGCATCGGCTGGCTGGCGCTGACGCCGGTCGGCGGGGTGTGGCGGCTGGAGCCGGCGATCGTCAGGGCGCGCGTGGTGCATGACGCGGTGCTCGACGCCGAGGACCAGGGCACGGGCGTCGAGATCACGGCCAACCGCCCGGAGGCGATCGCGCTGCTGCGCCTGCCCGGCCTGCGCGCCGGCAAGGTCGACACGCCGGCGCTGCGCTTCAAGGACGAAGCTCGGCCGATCGCGGTCGGCGATCCGCCACTGCAGATCGCGTTCAAGGGCCAGGCCTATCGCCTGGTCGCCGAGGCGGATCGCGTCCTGCTGCAGCAGGGGGCGCGCAGCACGCCGCTGGGCGATCTGCTGCCGGCCAGCCCGGAGCGCGAGGCGGCGACCGAGCTGCTCTGGGCCGGTGACCTGGACGGTGATGGCGGCCTGGACCTGCTGATGCGCTTCAGCGGCGCCAACGAGGGCGGGGTCTGCCTGTTCCTGTCCTCAGGCGCCGGCGACGCGCAGGGCGCGCTGCTGCGCCTGCGGGCCTGCCACCGCGGGGTCGGCTGTTGAGCGCCTTGGCGCCGCTGCTGCAAGCCGCCGACCCGGCCTGGCCGGCGCAGTTCGCCGAGTTGGCCGCCGAGCTGGCGCCCTGCCTGCCGGCGCGGGCGCAGCTGGCGCACATCGGCAGCACCGCGGTGCCGGGGCTGTGCGCCAAGCCGGTGCTGGACCTGCTGCTCGGTGTCGACGCGCTGGCCGAGGTCGACGCGGCGCTGATCGGCGCGCTGGCCCGCCTGGGGTATGGCTACCGGCCGGCCTACGAGGCGCAGATCCCCGAGCGACGCTACTTCGTCCGCGAGGCCGGCCGCTTGCCGCGCGTGCACCTGCACGCGGTGCAGCGCGGCGGCCTGCTCTGGCGCGCCCACCTGGGCTTTCGCGACGCCTTGCGCCACTCGCCCCTGCTGCGCGACGAGTACGCGGCGCTCAAGCAGGCGCTGGCCCGGCAGCATGCCGGCGACAAGAGCGCCTACACCGAGGCCAAGTCGCCCTTTATCCGCCGGGTACTGGCGGGCCTGCGGCCGGACAAGCCGGACTGAGCCTAGAAACGGCAGTTGACCGCCCGCTTCCGCATGCAAGTCCGCAGCACCGATGAGATTTCCGCTCACGGTCACCTTCACCGCTTGGGTGATGGCGCTACACGGCCGATTGCACCGCGCTGCGGCACGCTGGCGGCGTTGCTCCGCCAAGGCCAGGAGGCCTTGGCCTTCGGCAGGCACCAACAGTCCTCAGGACTGTTGGTGGCCGGCCTCAGTGTCACGCCTTGCCAGCGCACCGCATCACGGCGCACTCGGCCATGTCCAACTGCCGTTTCTAGGCTGAACACCGCCGCCCCCCGCGTTATCGACAGGCCGGCCACCCACCAGCTGCGGGGAAGATGCTGGCCTTCGCCTGCACCCTGGCCCGCGCCGATCGCTCCCATGCCCCCGTCATTGCGCAACACCCTCGCCCTGCTCGCCGGCCTCGTCGTCGGCAGCCTAGTCAACATGGCCCTGGTCACGCTCGGCCCACAGCTGATCCCGCCGCCGGCCGGCGTGGACACGCGCAGCGTGGAGAACCTGGCCCAGGCCATCCATCTGTTCGAGCCGCGGCATTTCCTGATGCCCTGGCTGGCCCATGCGCTGGGGACCTTCGCCGGCGCGCTGGTCGCCTGGTGGCTGGCTGCCAGCCGTGCTGCGCTGTTCGCCTACGCGGTCGGCGTCTTGTTCCTCTGCGGCGGTATCGCGGCCAGTCTGATGATCCCGGCGCCCGCCTGGTTCATCGCCGTCGATCTGCTGCTGGCCTATCTGCCGATGGCCTGGCTGGCGCAGCGCCTGGGGCGCCGCCTGCGGCCCGCCTGAGCGCATGACGACGACGATGCCGGCCTGGCTGCACGGCCTGCTCCTGCTGCTGCACCTGGGCGCGGCGCTCGTCTGGCTGGGCGGCATGGCGTTCGCGCTGAGCTGCCTGCGGCCGGCCGCCATCGAGACCCTGGAGCCGGGGCCGCGCCTGCGCCTGATGGACGCGGCGCTGCGGCGCTTCTTCGCGCAGATCGCCTGGGCGCTGCCGCTGCTGCTGGCCAGCGGCGCCTGGCTGATGGCGCCGGCCGGGCGGGCGGCGCCGCTCGGCTGGTGGCTGATGGCGGGCCTCGGTCTGCTGATGGCCGCGGTGTTCCTGGTGATCCGCGGGCGGCTATACCCGCAGCTGCGCCAGCAGGTCGAGGCGGCGGCCTGGCCGGCGGCGGCCGCGCTGCTGGAGCGCATCCGCCGCCTGGTGCTGCTGAACCTGATGCTCGGCGCCCTGGTGCTGGTCGCCGCGGTGGCGGCCAGGAGCTGATCAGTCGGCGAGTTGCAGGGCGGCTTGCTGCGCGGCTGCCCAGCCCGGTTGACCGGGGCGATGGGTGTTCAGCAGCCGGGTGACGGCGGCGATGCGCGGCGCCTGCCGGCCCTGTCGCTCGGCCAGGCGCAGCAACTCGCCGCACAGCGCGTCGAGCTCCGGCTCGCGGCCCAGGCGCAGGTCGTCGGCCATGCTCGACCTGGCTTGCGGATCGATGCGCAGCATGCGCGCGGCCAGCACCCGGAAGATCGGGGTGGGCAGGCGCATGAGGGCCGGAATCCAGGCCGGCGGCAGCGGCGTGAGCTTGGCCGGGCGGATGCCGGCGGCCGCGAGCAGGGTCAGCCCCTCGGCCATCAGCTTTGCTGTCAGCCGGCGCCAGCCGGGGTGAAGCAGCTGCTCGCGCAGCGGCAGGCCGGACAGCGCGTTGACCGGGTTGTTCAGATTGAGCAGCAGCTTGGCCCATTGCACGGCGCGCAGTTCCTCGTGCAAGGCCAGCGGCAGGCCGGCGGCGCGAAACGCGTCCAGGTAGGGGGTCAGCGCGGCGTCCTGCTCGGCGGCCAGCTGACCACTGGAGCCGCGGTGGAAATGCCCGGGCCCCAGCTCGGCGACATTGAAGGGCACCATGCCGGCGATGACACGCAGCGCCGGGGCCGCCTGACGGGCGAGATCCGGGTTGTGCACGCCGTTCTGCAGGCTGAGCACGGCCGTGCCCGGCGGCAACACGGCGGCCAGCTGCGTGGCGGCTTCCACGGTGGCCTGCGACTTCACGCAGAGCAGCACCAGGCCGGGAGCCGCCGCCTCAGGACCGGGCAGCCGCTCCTGCCAGTCGATCTGCGCGGGCGCCAGTCGCTGTTCGGCCGCTTCGAGGTCCGTCAGGCGCAGTCCGTGCTCGCGCAGTGACTGACCGATGCGCGCCCGGCCGATGAAGACCACCGGCACCCCGGCAGCGGCCAGCCGGCCGCCGACGAAGCAGCCGATCGCCCCGGCGCCCATCACCCAAACCGCCGGAATGGGCGGCAGCCTGGCCGGCGCGCTCAAGCGTGCGCCGCGGCGGGGCCGGAGCGCAGCGGGCCGACGCGGGCCTCGATGGCCTGGCGCAGCGCGGGGAACAGGCCGGCCGCGAACAGCGCCTCGGCGACCAGGAACATCGGCCCGACCAGCAGGCCGACCAGGTCGTCGACGAAGGCCGGCTTGCGGCCCTCGACCTTGTGGCCGATGAACTGGATGATCCAGCCGAGGACGAACATGCCCAGCCCCCAGCCCAGCCAGCTGGCGGTGCTGCCGGCGGCCAGCGGCAGCGCGAGCAGCGTGAGCAGCACGTTGATGGCCGAGGTGATCAGACCGATCACGAAGGCGCCGCGCGTCAGGTACCAGAGCGTGCTGAGCAGCAGCAGGATGTGGATGGGGGCGAGCTGCCAGCCGGCCAGCTCGACGCTAGGCCGCGCCAGCAGGATGCAGACGGCAAACACGATCATCGGGATGCCGACGAAATGCGTGGCGATGTTGCGGCGGTCGCGGTGGTAGGCGGCGTACATCGTCAGCAGGTCGAGCGCGGGGCGGAAGGCGGAAGCCATGGGGTCGTCTCCGGCGAAATCAGATGGCCTGGATGCTAGGGCGGCGCTTCCCGGCTGTCTGTCCGGGCGCGGACACAGGGCTTGCTCGACAACCCTAGGCGTGCCTCGCGCGCCGCCCAGCGCGCCGGGTCGACCGCGTCGACCAGGCCGCGTGGCAGCGGCAGCGGCTCGCCCAGGGCCTGGGCGACGAGCAGCTCGGCGGCCAGCGGCGCCCAGCTGATGCCGCGCGAGGCCAGCGCGCCGCAGACCGCCAGCCCCGGCCGGCGTGCCCATTGCGCGACCTGGGTGGCGCGGCGCGGAGGCGGGGCCGCCGGGTCGACGAGGCCGCCGACCAGGGGGAGCTTGTCCGGCGCCAGCAGTCGCCAGGCGACCCGCGAGGCCGTAGGCCTTGGCAGGCTGCCGGGTGCGAGGCCCAGCAGGCGCTCGGCGACCGCGGCGTTGTGCCGGTCATCCAATGCACGGGGCTCGGCCTCGTCGTCGTCGAGCGTCGCGGTGGCGCCGGCCAGCAGGCCGCCGCCGGCGGCATCCGGCAGCGCCAGCGCGTAGCCGCCGGCGGCCAGCGGCAGCGCGGGACGGCGCGGCGCCTCAGCCCATTGGCTGAGCTGGCCGCGCTGCGCCTGCAGGCGGGCGGCAAGGCCGGGGTCCAGCGGCGCGAGCAGCGCCGGCAGCCGGCTGCCGGCCGCCAGCACCAGCAGCGCGGTCTCGGCAATGCGCGAGCCGTCGGCCGCCAGCAGCGCCCAGCGCCCCTCGGGCAGGGCCTGCAACGCGGCGACCTCGACGCCGGTCCGCAAGTCCATGCCGGCGAGCAGGCGCCGCACCCAGTCGCGCGGCGGCAGCGCACCGCCGCCGGGGAACAGCCAGCCACCGGCGTCCAGCGCCAGGCCGGCCTGCGCGCTGGCTTGTTGGGCGTCGAGCGCCTGCGCGAAGCGCGGGTCCAGGCCCTGGGCATCGACGAGCCGCCGGCGCGGCTCCAGCGCCTCGCCGGGGCTCAGGCGCAGCAGGCCGTCGCTCCACCAGGGCGGCGGTTCGCGCTCCAGCCACTGCCGGCAGCGCAGCGCCGCCTGGCGGTTCCAGCGCGCATGCGGACCGTCGTCGGCATGCACGGTCGCATGGAACAGGCCGGCCGGGTTGCCGCTGGCGCCGCTGGCTGCTGCCGGCGCGGCGTCGATCACGCGCACCGCCAGCCCGGCCCGCTGCAGCGCCCGCGCGCAGGCCGCCCCCGCCAGACCGGCGCCGAGCACGATGGCCTCCTCGGCCCGCGGCGCCAGCGGCAGCCGGCCGGGCGGCGCCGGCGGCGCGCGCGGCGGCACGAAGTGGGCCACCGTCATCTGCGCCTTGCCGCCGAAGCCGGCCACGCGCTGAGGAAGGAAACCAGCCGCCTGCAGCGCGTCGCGCACGCCGCGCGCCGCGCTCCAGGTCGCCGCGGTGGCGCCGACCGCGGCCAGCCGGGCCAGCGGCGACAGCGCCTCAAGGCTCCACATGGCGGGGTTCAGGCGCGGCGCAAAGCCGTCGAGGAAGAAGGCGTCGACGCCGGCCTGCCATTGCGGCAGCACCTCGCGCACGTCGCCGACGGCCAGCAGCAGCGTCAGCCGGCCGTCCTCGAAGTCCAGGCGGTGCCAGCCGGCGACGCGCGGCGGCCACTGCGCCTGCAGCTGCGCGGCGAGCGCGGCCAAGCGGCTGTGCGCATGGGCGCGGGCGAGGTCCTCGGGGCTGACCGGGTGGGCGTCCAGGCTGAGGAAGAACAGGCGGCGGCTGGCCTGCGGGTCGGCGCGCCAGGCCGCCCAGGTGGCGAGGAAGTTGTTGCCCAGGCCGAAGCCGGTTTCCAGGATCACGAAGCGATCGCGGCCGCGCCAGCGCGCGGGCAGGTCGTTGCCGCGCAGGAAGACCTGCTCGGCCTGGGCCAGCGCGCCGGCGCGCGAGGCGAACACATCGCCGTAGCGCGTGGAGCGCGGGTGCTCGGCGTCGCGCCAATCGATGGGGTCGGAATTCACTTTCCTATCATCGCCGCCCATGCCCTCACGCCCTCTTGCCGGCCTGCGCCTGCTGACCCTCGGTCTGAACCTGCCGGCCCCGGTGGCGGCGCAACAGGCGCGGCGGCTCGGCGCTCGCGTGCGCAAGATCGAACCGCCCGGCGGCGACCCGGTGGCGACGATGGCGCCCGCCGTCTACGCCGAATTGCACCAGGGCGTGACGGTGCGCCGGCTGTCGCTCACCGAGCCGGCCGGGCAGGCGGCGCTGCGCGCCGAGCTGGCGCGCGCCGATGTGCTGCTGACCTCGTTCCGCCCGCAGGCGCTGCGCCGCCTGGGCCTGGGCTGGCGCGCCTTGCACCGGGAGTTCCCGGCGCTCTGGCAGGTGGCCATCGTCGGCGAGCTGGCGGCCCCCGACGAGCCCGGCCATGACCTGACCTACCAGGCCGGCCTCGGTCTGCTCGGTGACGCGCTGCCGCCCTCGCTATGGGCCGACATGACGGGCGCGCAGGCGGCCTTGCTGGCCTTGCACCAGGTGCAGCTCGGCCGCTTGCAGGGCGGAACGCCGCGTCTGCTCGCCATTGGCCTGGCCGATGCGCTGGCCCAGGCGGCGGCGCCGCGGCGCTGGGGCCTGACGACGCCCGGCGGCCTGCTCGGCGGGTGCCACGCCGGCTATGGCGTTTACCCCTGCCGCGACGGCCGGGTGGCGGTGGCGGCGCTGGAGCCCAAGTTCGCCGACGCGCTGGCCGCCTGCGCGGGTTTGCCGGCGCCGGTGCGCTGGCTGGCGCCGGCGACGCAGACGCAGCTGGCGGCCTGGCTGGCGGCGCGCAGCAGCGCCGAACTGAGGCAGCTGGCCGCCGCGCACGACCTGCCCTTGGTGGTTTGTCCGTAGCGCCGGCGCGCGCCGGGGGCGGCAGCATGCAGGCCATGGCGCCGACCGATCTGACCCCCGAAGAACCGCCGACCCTGCCGCCGCCCCAGGCCCAGCCCGCCAGCGGCCTGCCAGCGCTGCGACACCTGAGCTGGAGCGCGCCCTGGCGCTGGCTGCGGCTGGGCTGGCGCGACTTCCGCCATGCGCCCGGCATCGGGCTCTTCTTCGGCGCCGCCTTCATGGGCATGGGTTGGCTGCTGCTCAAGGTCTTCGAGGCGGCGCCGGCCTATGTGCTGGCGCTGGCCGCCGGCTTCCTGCTCGTCGGGCCGGCGCTCTGCCTGGGCCTGTACCGGGTCAGCCAGCGCCTGGAGGCGGGCGAGACGCCGGACCTGGAGGACGCGGTGACGGCCTTCAGCGGCCGGGTCGGGCCGCTGGCCCTGTTTGGCCTGGTGCTGCTGGTGCTGGAAATGATCTGGGGCCGCGCCGCCCTGGTGGTGTTCGCGGTCAGCTTTGACGGCATGCCCGACTTCAAGGGCTCGCTGCTGGCCCTCGTCAACCCGGAGAACCTGGGCTTCATCGTCGCCTACCTGGGCGTCGGCGCGATCTTTGCCGGACTGATCTACGCGATCAGCGTGATCACCATGCCCATGCTGCTCGACCGCCCGGTCGACGCGGTGACGGCCGCGCTGACCAGCCTGCGCCTGGTGCTCCGCCAGCCGGGGGTGATGCTGCTCTGGGGGGCGCTGATCACCACCTTGGTGGTGCTGGCCATGTTGCCGGGATTCGCCGGCCTGCTGGTCGTGGCGCCGGTGATCGGCCACGCCAGCTGGCATGCCTACCGCGAGGCGGTGAGCTGAGCGTTGTCGATCCGGTGAACGCCGGGTCCGCGGGTCGCCAGCGCCTGCAGCAGGGCGGTGGCCACCTGCTCGGCGGCCACCGGCCGGAAGCGCGCTGGCGTCAGCGGCGCCAGCCAGGGTGCCAGGCGCTGGGCCATGGCTTCGCCCGGGCGGTGGCGCTGGCCCAGGGCCTCGCGGTCGCCGAGCAGCAGCGAGGGCTGGACGATGACCAGCTGCGCGAAGCCGAGCTGCGCCAGCGCCGCCTCGGTCTCGCCCTTGACGCGGTTGTAGAAGACGGGGGAGCGCGGGTCGGCGCCGAGGGCCGAGACCAGGCCGAAGCGGGTGGCGCCGGCCTGCAGGGCAAGCCGCGCGACGGCAAGCACCGCCTCGTGGTCGACGGCGCGGAACGCGTCGCGGCTGCCGGCGGCAGCGATCGTCGTGCCCAGGGCCGAGATCGCCAGATCGACGGGCGGTAGCGGCCCGGCCAGCGGCCAGGGCAGGGGCTCGGCACCGGCCAGCGCCAGCAGCCTGGCCTGGGGCCGGCGCAGCGGCATCAGCAGGCGGCGACCCGGCATCGCCAGGCCGCGCGCCAGTTGACCGCCGACCAAGCCGCTGGCGCCTGCCAGCAGCACGGTGTCGGCGGCCAATGCCTTCACTTGGACGAGTTCCCGCGCGGGCCGCCGGTCAGCGCCGCCGGGCGGCTGCCCGAGCTGCGACGCTGACCCGCGCCGCCATGGCCGTGGCCGCTGCCATGACCGGTGGGCGCCGGCTTGTGCTGGGCGGGCTTGGCCTGCTGAGGCGGTCGGCCCTGGGGCGCGCGTTGCTGCGGCTGGCCCTGGGACGCACGCGGCGCGCCCTGGCCCTGCGGGCGACCCCCGCGGCCGCCGCCGCCACCGCCCGCACCGCGGCTGGGGCCGCGCACGCCGATGGTCTGGCGACCGATCTGGATGGGCTCGGCCCGCTCGCCGGCCGGCACCTCGAAGCCGGGCACGGTCTCGCGGTCCAGCGTGCGCTTGATCAGGCGCTCGATGTCCTTGAGGAAGATCTCCTCGTCCGGGCAGACCAGGCTCAGCGCCTCGCCCTCGCAGCCGGCGCGGCCGGTGCGGCCGATGCGGTGCACATAGTCCTCGGGGACATTGGGCAGCTCGAAGTTGATGACATGGGGCAGCTCGTCGATGTCGATGCCGCGCGCCGCGATGTCGGTGGCGACCAGCACCTGCAGGCTGCCGGTCTTGAACTCGCTGAGCGCCTTGGTGCGCGCGCCCTGGCTCTTGTTGCCATGGATGGCCATCGCCGTGATGCCGTTCTTTTCGAGGAACTCGGCCAGGCGGTTGGCGCCGAACTTCATGCGCGTGAAGACCAGCACCTGGTGCCAGTCGTTGTCCTTGATCAGCTTGGCGAGCAGCTCCTTCTTGCGCTCGCGGCCGGTCCAGTAGACGCGCTGGCTGATGGTGTCGGCGGTGGCGTTGCGGCGCGCGACCTCGATCAGGCTGGGCGACTTGAGCAGGCGGTCGGCGAGTTGCTTGATCTCGTCGCTGAAGGTGGCCGAGAACAGCAGCGACTGCTTGCTCGCCGGCAGCAGGGCCAGCACCTTCTTGATGTCGTGGATGAAGCCCATGTCGAGCATGCGGTCGGCTTCGTCGAGCACCAGGATCTCGACCTTGCTCAGGTCGAGATGGCCTTGCTGGGCGATGTCCAGCAGCCGGCCCGGCGTGGCGACGAGGATGTCGACGCCCTTGCGCAGGCCGTTGATCTGCGGGTTGATGCCGACGCCACCGAAGATCACCATGGACTGCAGCGGCAAGTACTTGCCGTAAGCGCGCACGTTCTCCTCGACCTGGGCGGCGAGCTCGCGGGTGGGGGTCAGCACCAGCGCACGGACGACGCGGCGCTGGCCCTGGACCGGCGGCTTGGCCATCAGGCGCTGCAGCATGGGCAGCGTGAAGCCGGCGGTCTTGCCGGTGCCGGTCTGCGCGCCGGCGAGCAAGTCGCCGCCGCTGAGCACCATCGGAATGGCCTGGGCCTGGATCGGGGTGGGGGTCTCGTAACCCTGTTCGCGCACCGCGCGCAACAGGCTCTCGGCAAGGCCGAGTTCAGCAAAAGTCATGGGATTGGGATAGGCCTGGCGGCCACTGCACCGTTCGCCGGCCTTGGGGGCAGGCGCCGTCTCGGGCGGTGCGGACTACGGGTTCAGCAGATCTGCTTGCTTCGTCGCCCAGACGGCTGGGGGCAACGGCGACCCGCAGTGTAAGGGTTGGCCCTGGGGGGCACCGTGGCGAGCGCCACGGCTTTCGTGCAGGGCTGCCGCTAGAGTTGCCCGACGAAGGGATCGCATGAGCAAGGAACGAGCGTTGGGCGAAGACTGGCAGACCTTGCGACGCCTGGTGAAGGGGCGCAGCCGCGACAGCGACTTGCTGCGCGCGCGCCACCTGAGTGCCGTGCTCGCGGTCTCGCCCTGGATGCTCGCGGCCACCATGGTGAACGTGGCCATCAGCGCGCTGGTGCTTCGCGGCCTGCTGGCCGACGCCTGGCTGGCTGCCTGGGTGGGCGGCATGGCGCTGCTCTGTGCCTCCGGCCTGGCCGGCTGGTGGCGTGCGCGGCGCCGGCCGCTGCACGCGGTGCCGGCCAAGCTGGTCGGGCGCGCCACGCTCAACGCGGCGCTGTTCGCGCTGCTCTGGGCCTGTCTGCCGTTGTTCTGGTTCCCGCTGGCACCGCCGCCGCAGCAGCTGTTCCTGGCGGTGCTGATGACCGGCATGCTGGCCGGCGGCGCGATGGCCCTGGCCATGCTGCCGCCGGCGGCCATCGTCTATGTGCTGCTGCTGACGCTGGGCTCGATGATCGGGCTGTGGCGCTCGGGCCATGCGCTGGCGCCGCTGATCCAGGCGCTGCTGCTCGTCTACGGGCTGGTGCTGCTGGTCGCTTCCATGGCGGTGATGCGCCTGTTCACCCAGCGCATGGCCAGCGAGCGCGAGGCGGCGCGGCAGAGCGAGGTGGTCGGCCTGCTGCTGCGCGATTTCGAGGAGACCACGGCCGATGTGCTGTGGGAGGTCGAGCGCAGCGGGCGCTTCGTGCAGGTCTCCGATCGCCTGGTCCAGCTGCTGGAGCGGCCGGCGGCCAAGCTCAACCAGCTCGGCTTGCTGCAGCTGCTCGGCTCGCTGCAGGTCGAGGGCTCGCAGGGCGTCGAGCGCCTGCGCGCGGCGATGGAGCGCGGCGAGGCGTTCCGCGATCAGGTGATGCGCATCTCGACCAGCCAGGGCACGCGCTGGTGGTCGCTGACCGCCAAGCCGCTGCACGACGCCGAAGGCCGACCGGCCGGCTGGCGCGGCGTGATCTCCGACGTGACGGCGGAGCGCAAGTCGCACCAGCACCTGACCTTTCTCGCCCATTTCGACTCGCTGACCGGCCTGGCCAATCGCGTGTCGCTGCGCAACCGCCTGGCCCAGGCCATCGAGCAGGCCCAGCAGCCCTCGGGGCGGCGCAGCGCGCTGATGTGCATGGACCTGGACAACTTCAAGGGCATCAACGATTCCCTCGGCCACACCGTGGGTGATGCGGTGCTGCAGGAGATGGCGCAGCGCATGCGCCAGCACATGAGGAAGAGCGATCTGTGCGGGCGGCTCGGCGGCGACGAGTTCGCCGTCGTCGTCGACGATGTGCGCGGCGACGAGGAGGTGACCCAGCTGGCGCAGCGCATGGTCGCGGCGATGCGCGTGCCGGTGCAGGCCATGGGGCTGACGGTGGCCTCGGGGGTCAGCATCGGCATCTGTTTCCTGCCCGAGCACGCGCGCAGCGTCGACGAGGCCCTGGTTGCCGCCGACCTGGCGCTGCACGCCGCCAAGGCCAGCGGCCGCGGTCGCGTCCACGTGTTCACCGAGCAGCTCGGCGCCAGCCAGAAACGCCGCATGAACGTCGAGCGCGAGCTGCGCGACGCGCTGCTGCGCAACCAGATCCAGGTGCTCTACCAGCCCCAGGTCGACATCGACAGCTGGCAGATCGTCGGCGCCGAGGCCCTGGTGCGCTGGGAGCATCCGCAGCTGGGCTCGGTGTCGCCGGTGGAGTTCATCGGCATCGCCGAGGAGAGCGGGCTGATCCACAACATCGGCGCCTGGGTCATCGACCGCGCCTGCTCCGACGCCAACCATTGGCTGCATGGCCTGCGCATCGCCGTCAATGTGTCGCCGTCGCAGGTCAAGCGGGCCAGCCTTGTGGGCGAGCTGCGCGCGCAGCTGCAGCGCCACAAGCTGCCGCCGGATCGGCTGGAGGTCGAGATCACCGAGTCGCTGCTGATGGAGAACGTCGACGGCGCGCTGGAGAACCTGCATGCGATCAAGCAGCTCGGCGTGCGCATCGCGCTCGACGACTTCGGCACCGGCTACTCGTCGCTGGCCTATCTGCGTCTGTTCCCTTTCGACAAGCTGAAGATCGACCGCGCCTTCATCCGCGAGCTGATGCAGGAGAGCGATGCGCGGGCCATCGTGCGCACCATGCTGGAGCTGGCCCGGGTGCTCGGCATGGAGACCCTGGCCGAGGGCGTCGAGGAGCCGGCGCAGCTGGAGGTGCTGCAGCGCGTCGGCTGCTCGGCCATGCAGGGCTTCCTGGTCGCCCGGCCGCTGAGCGCCCCTGACCTCGCCGATCTGATCGAGCGCTGGCCCAGCCTGCCCCGACCCAGCAGCGCGGATTCGATGCCTGCCTCCATGGTCATGTCGCTGCGGTAGGCGACAATCCGGTCATTCCCGCGGCCCGACTGATCCCAGCCGGGCCGCTGCATTTCGCCCGAAAGAAAGCCATGGCCCAGTACGTCTTTACGATGAATCGCGTCACCAAGACGGTGCCGCCCAAGCGACAGATCCTCAAGGGCGTGTCGCTGTCCTTCTTCCCCGGCGCCAAGATCGGCGTGCTCGGCCTGAACGGTTCGGGCAAGTCGACGGTGCTGAAGATCATGGCCGGCATCGACAAGGAGTTCGAGGGCGAGGCCTACCCGATGCCGGGCATCAAGATCGGCTACCTGCCGCAGGAGCCCGAGCTCAACCCCGAGCAGACGGTTCGCGAGGCGGTGGAGGAGGGCGTGGGCGGCGTGGTGGCCGCGAAGAAGCGCCTCGACGAGGTCTACGCCGCCTACGCCGAGGAAGACGCCGACTTCGACAAGCTGGCCGCCGAGCAGGCGGAGCTGGAGGCCATCATTGCCGCCGCCGGTGGCGAGAACACCGACCTGCAGCTGGAGCTGGCCGCCGACGCGCTGCGCCTGCCGCCCTGGGACGCGAAGATCGGCCTGCTCTCCGGCGGTGAGAAGCGCCGGGTGGCGCTGTGCCGCCTGCTGCTGAGCAAGCCCGACATGCTGCTGCTCGACGAACCCACCAACCACTTGGACGCCGAATCGGTCGAGTGGCTGGAGCAGTTCCTGCAGCGCTTCCCCGGCACCGTGGTGGCCGTCACCCACGATCGCTACTTCCTCGACAACGCCGCCGAGTGGATCCTCGAACTCGACCGCGGCCATGGCATCCCTTACAAGGGCAATTACACCGACTGGCTGGACCAGAAGGAAGCCCGCCTGGAGCAGGAGCAGCGCCAGGACGAGGCGCGCACCAAGGCCATGAAGGAAGAGCTGAAGTGGGTGCGCTCCAACGCCAAGGGCCGCCAGGCCAAGAGCAAGGCGCGGCTGGCCAGATTTGAAGAACTGTCCGACGTCGACTACCAGCGCCGCAACGAGACCAACGAGATCTTCATCCCGGTCGCCGAGCGCCTGGGCAACGAGGTCATCGAGTTCGAGAACGTCACCAAGAGCTTCGGCGACCGCGTGCTGATCGACAACCTCAGCTTCAAGGTGCCGCCGGGCGCCATCGTCGGCATCATCGGCCCGAACGGCGCCGGCAAGTCGACGCTGTTCCGCATGATCCAGGGCACCGAGACGCCGGACAAGGGCACGGTGAAGATCGGCAAGACCGCCAAGCTCGCCTTCGTCGACCAGAGCCGCGCCAGCCTGGCGGCCGAGAAGACCGTGTGGGAAGACGTGTCGGGCGGTCTCGACAACATCGTCGTCGGCAAGTTCGTCATGCCCAGCCGGGCTTACCTCGGTCGCTTCAACTTCAAGGGCAATGACCAGCAGAAGCTGGTCGGCCAGCTGTCCGGCGGTGAGCGCGGCCGCTTGCACCTGGCCAAGACCCTGGCCGAGGGCGGCAATGTGCTGATGCTCGACGAACCGTCGAACGACCTCGACGTCGAAACCCTGCGCGCGCTGGAAGAGGCGCTGCTCGAGTTCGGCGGCTCGGCGATGGTGATCTCCCACGATCGCTGGTTCCTGGACCGCATCTGCACCCACATCCTGGCCTGCGAGGGCGAGAGCCAGTGGACCTTCTACGACGGCAACTACACCGAGTACGAGGCCGACAAGAAGAAGCGCCTGGGTGAAGAGGGCGCGCGTCCCAAGCGCGTGCGCTACAAGCCCATCGTCTGACGAGGGCGGCGATGCTGCGCTGGGGCCTGATCGCACCGGGGCGCATCGCCCGCCGTTTTGCCGACGCCTTTGCGGTGCTGCCAGCGCAGCGCCTGCATCGCGTCGCCGGCCGCGACTTGGCGAAGGCGCAGGCCTTTGCCGCCGAGTGGGGCGGCGTCGCGCTGACGAGCATCGAGGCGCTCTGCGCCGACCCCGAGGTCGACATCGTTTACATCGCCAGCCCGCACAGCCATCACGCGGAGCAGGCGGCGATGGCGCTGCGTGCCGGCAAGCCGGTGCTTTGCGAGAAGTCGCTGACGCCGGATCCGGCCTCGGCTCAAGCCTTGATCGCGCTCGCCCGGGAGCGGGAGCTGTTCCTGATGGAGGCGGTCTGGAGCCGCTTCCTGCCGGCCTGGGCGCGCGTTCAGCAGCTGCTGGCGCAGGGTGCGATCGGCCGGGTGCAGCGCGTGCAATCGAGCTTTTGCTTCGCGCCGCCCTATGAGCCGCGCTCGCGCCTGTTCGACCCGGCGCTTGCCGGTGGCGCGCTGCTCGATATCGGCATCTACAACCTGAACCTGACGGCCTGGGTGATGCGCCTGGCCGGGCAGGGCGCGCTGGTCGACTGGGACATCGCCGGCGAACTGGCGCCGACCGGGGTCGAGCAGATGGTCGACGGCCGTTTGCGCTTTGCCGGCGGCGCGCGCGCCGGCTTCGTCTGCCGGCTCGACGGGCTCAGCGACAACGCCATGCAGATCGAGGGCAGCGACGGCTGGATCAGTCTGCCCGACGGCTTCTGGCACGCGCAGTCCCTGCGCTGGCAGCGCCGCGGCGAGGCGGCGCAGACGGAGGCTCACCCGTTCGCGCGCAACGGCTTCGAGGGCGAGATGCAGGCCTGCGCCGACGCCCTGGCCGGCGGCTGGCTGGAGCACCCGCAGATGCCGCAGGCCGACACCCTGGAGACCCTGGCGCTGATCGCCGCGATGCGCGAACAGCTGGGCGCGCAATGAATCTTTACCCTGGGGGAAGTCTGGCGAAACCGCAGGCAGAGACATTGGCAACATCCCAACCCCGTGGAGTGAAGCCATGAAAGCCCTCAAGTCCCTCGCCATTGCCGCCTCCCTGGTGCTGGTCGCCGCCGCGCCGCCGGTGCTGGCCCAGCCCGGTGGCCACGGCATGCACCGCGGCATGCCCGGCATGCAGCTGATGCACCTGCTCGACGACGTCGACGCCAGCGAGGCGCAGCGCGAGCAGATCCGTTCGATCTACAAGACCGCCCGCGAGGAGTTGCGCGCGCAGATGCAGGACGGCCGCGGCCAGCACCAGCAGATGCTCAAGCTCTGGGCGCAGCCGAACATCGACGCCGCGGCGATCGACGCGCTGCGCAAGCAGCAGCAGGTCCAGCACGAGCGCGTCGCTGCGCGCATGCAGGCCGCCTTCATCGAGGCCGGCCGGGTGCTGACGCCCGAGCAGCGCGCGAAGATCGCCGAGAAGGTCGGCAAGCGCGCCGAGCGCATGAAGCAGCGCATGGAGCGCCACCGCGGTGAGCATGCCGGCAAGCACTGAGAGCCGTACCCTCGGCCAGCTGCTGCTCGTCGACGACGACGCGCGCCTGGCCGAGATGCTGCAGGGCTATCTGGGCGCGGCCGGTTACCGGGTGCAGATCGCCCCCGACCTGGCCGCCGCCCGCCAGCAGCTCGCCGCCAAGAGCGGCGTGCCCGATCTCGTCATCCTCGACCTGATGCTGCCCGATGGCGACGGCCTGGACTTCTGCCGCCATCTGCGCGGCCTGCCGCATGCGGCCGGCCTGCCGGTGCTGATGCTCAGCGCCCGCGGCGAGCCGATGGACAGGGTGATCGGCCTGGAGCTGGGTGCTGACGACTACCTGGCCAAGCCCTTCGAGCCGCGCGAGCTGCTCGCCCGCGTGAAGGCCTTGCTGCGCCGTGGCGGCGCGGCCGGCTCGCCGGCGCCCGAGCTGTTGCGTTTCGGGCGCCTGGAGATCGATCTCGGTGCCCGCGTCGCCCGCCTCGACGGCAGGGACTGCGAGCTGACCAGCCACCAGTTCGAGCTGCTGGTGGTGATGGCCCGCCATGCCGGTCGGGTGATGACCCGCGACCAGATCATGGACGCGCTCAAGGGCCACCCGCTGGAGGCCTTCGACCGCAGCATCGACGTGCACATCTCGCGCATCCGCGCTGTCATCGAGGACGATGCCAAGGCACCCAAGCGGGTGCTGACGGTGCGCGGTGCCGGCTATGTGTTCGCTCGCAAGCAAGACGAGTAAGGACGGATAGCCTTGCGTTCGCTCTGGCTGCGCATCTACATCGCGCTGGTTGCCACGTTGCTGGTCTTCGCCTTGGCCGCCGCGGCCCTGGTGCACCGGCAGTGGACGCGCGAACGCGAGCTGGCGCGCGCGCAGTTCGAGGAGCGCATGCAGACCCTGGTCGAGGTCCTGGACCCGGCGCTGCCGCCGGCCGGCAGCTCGGCCGAGGGGCTGACGCAGGCGCTGCAGCGCTGGAGCTTGCGCATGCGCGTGCCGCTGGCGCTCGAGTCCGCCGACGGTCGCCGCCTGGCCACCACGCTGCGCTTCGGCCGCCGCGAGGCCGCGGACCTGGCCGACGAGCCGCTGCGCCTGCAGCTGTCCGACGGCCGGCGGCTGCTGGTGCTGCCGCCGATGCGGCCGGGTGCACGCCTGGGTCCCGATGGCCGCGACATCGATCCCCGTCCGCCTGGCCTGCCCGGTCTGTTGCAGGCCGGTCTGCCGGCCCTGCTGGTGCTGCTGCTGATGCTGTTCATCGCCGTCGCGCTGGCCGCCTGGCCGGTGGCACGCAAGCTGACGCGGCGCCTGGAGGCGCTGAAGACCGGGGTCGAGCGCTTCGGTGCCGGCGACCTGGGCCAGCGCGTGACCGAGCAGGGCCGCGACGAGGTGGCGGCGCTGGCGCACAGCTTCAACAACGCGGCGGCGCGCATCGAGCAGCTGGTCAGCAGCCACCGCAGCCTGCTGGCCAATGCCAGCCACGAGCTGCGCTCGCCCTTGGCGCGCCTGCGCATGGCGCTGGCCATTCGCGACGAAGGCAGAGCGCCGTCGGCCCTGGATGCGGAGATCGAGCGCAATCTGCGCGAGCTCGACGCCCTGGTCGACGAGGTGTTGCTGGCCAGCCGGCTGGAGGCCGGCGCGCAGATGCTGACCAAGCTGGAGCTGGATGCCGTCGGCCTGGCCGTCGAGATGGCCGCCCAGCAAGGCGTGGAGCTGAGCGAGCTGCCGGAACGGGCGCTGATCTCGGCCGACGAGCGGCTGTTGCGCCGCGCGCTGCGCAATCTGCTGGAGAACGCCAGGCGCTATGGCGGCGAGCAGGCCGAGCTGCAACTGCTCGACCGCGGTCGCAGCCTGGAGTTCCGCGTGCTTGACCGCGGCCCCGGCGTGCCGCCGGAATGGCGTGAGCGCATCTTCGAGCCCTTCTTCCGCCAACCCGGCCATGCCGAGATGGCCGGCGGGGTCGGTCTCGGCCTGTCCCTGGTGCGTCAGATCGCCCAGGCCCATGGCGGTCGCGCCTGGGTCGAGGCCAGAAACGACGGCCACGGGGGTGGCGCCGTCTTCGTCCTCAGCCTGCCGCGCTAGTCGCTCTGCCGATCGCGCCAGAGTTGCAGCGTGATCAACAGGATCGCGGCCAGCACCAGGCCGAAGGTCGCGGCTTTCCAGAAACCCAGCGCGCCGGCCTGGGTGCTGCCGAAGGCCAGCCAGTAGCCGGCACCGATTCCCACGCCCCAGAGTGCGAGCACATAGATGGCCATCGGCAGGGTGGCGATGTGATAGGCCCGCAGCACATAGGCGGCGACGGTCTGCAAGGCGTCGCCGAGGTGGAAGAACCAGATCCAGACCAGCAGCGGCACCGCGGCCGCGGCGGCGGCGACGTTGTTCGTGTAGAGGCCGACGATGGGCTCGCGCAGCAGCGCGACGACACCACCTATCGTGGCCGCGATCAGCGCGCAGAGGATCAGCGCATGGCGGCCGACGGCGCGCGCCAGCCCGAACTGGCGTGCGCCCAGGTGCTGGGCGACCAGGGTGCCGGCGGCGGTGGCCTGGCCCAGGGCCAGCATGAACATCATCGACACCAGGTTCACCGCGATCTGGTGACCGGCCACCGGCGTCGCGCCCAGGCGGGCGATGAAGAAGGCCATGAAGGTGAAACCGGTGACCTCGACCAGGATGGAGCCGCCCATCGGCAGGCCGAGCTTGAGCAAGGCCTTCAGCTCCGCCCATTGCGGGCGCGTGTCCCAGAGGTGAGCGATCCTGAACGGTGCGTAAAAGCCGTCGTGGCGAATCAGCCATTGCGCCGCCAGGGCCTGCAGCAGGAAGACGATGGCGCTGGCCCAGGCGCAGCCGGCCACGCCCATCGCCGGCACCGGTCCCCAACCAAACACCAGCAAGGCGTTCAGGGGGATCTTCAGCGCCAGGCCGCCGACCTGCAGCGCCATCACCGCCTTGGGCCGGCTGACCGCCTGCGCGAAGCCGCGGAACGCGGTGAACACCAGGGCCAGGGGCAGGGCGATGGCCAGCGGTCGGGTGTAGGAGCGCACCTTGTCGGCCAGGCTGGGCTCCAGCTGGGCCAGCCAGACGAAGGGCTCGGGGAACAGCAGCAGCGCGCAGCCGGGCAGGCAGAGCAACAGGGCCAGCCACTGCGCCTGCACGAAGTGCCGACCACCGCCCTCGTAGTCCTGCGCGCCGAAGCTGTGGCCGGCGATCGGCCCGATCGCCAGCACCACGCCCATGAAGCCGACAAAGATGGTGATGAATGCCGCCGAGCCGACCGCCAGCGCCGCCAGGTCCTGCGGGCCGACTCGGCCCAGCATGAGGGTGTCGACGGTGGAGAACAGCATTACCGCCAGCTGGCCGATGAAGACCGGCCAGGCCAGTGCCAACAGGCGGCGGCTGCTCTGCGCAAACGGTACCGAGGCGCTCAGGATGCGGCTCCCGGCACCAAGGGCAGCTGCTCGGCCTCGCGCTCCTGCGCACGCTCGGCGTAGCGGTTGAAGCGCCAGGCGCTGGCCTCGAGCTGGATGCGGCGCCAGACCGCGCGCTTTTCAAACGGGTCAAGCATCGGCCAGTCGCGCACCTCGTCAAAAGTCCGGCCGCAGCCCTTGCAGATGCCGTCGCCCTGGGCGGTCGAGCAGATCGCGATGCAGGGCGAATCCGGGGTGCTCGCGTACCAGGCGTAGAGCGCGTCGACCGCTTCCAGGCTGAGCCGGGCCGGCGGCCAGTCGTTCTCGTGGTGGTAGACCATCAGCGCATAGACCTCGGCCAGGGCGCGCAGCTCGGGCGGCAGCGACACGCCGTCGGGCGACGGCTTTCTGGCGCGCCACCAGTTGATCGCCGCCTCCAGGTCGGTGATGTGCAGACTGCTCATGAATGCAGACCCAGCCCTTCCCGAACTTCACGCAGGGTCTTGCGCGCCAGCGCGCGGGCGCGCTCGCTGCCGACTTCGACCATCCAGTGCACCTGCTTGGGCTCGAAGGCGGCCGCCTTGTCGCGCCAGGCCGATTGCTGCGGCAGCAGGCCGTCGAGCAGGACCTGCTTGCAATCGACGCAGCCGATCGCCGCGCTGCGGCAGCCGGCGGCGAGCTCGGTCCGCTGGGCCTCGTCCGTCGTCACCTCATGCAGGGCCCAGACCGGGCAGCGCGCTGGGTCGCCGGCGTCCTCGCGGCGCACCCGGGCCGGGTCGGTCGGCATGGCGAAGACCTTGGCGCGGGTCGATGCCGGCGCCTCGCGCATGGCGATCGTGTTGCCGAAGCTCTTGCTCATCTTGCGGCCGTCCAGGCCGCCGAGCTTGGGCGCCGCGCCGTAGACCGCCTGCGGCTCGGGGAACAGCGCGCGACCCAGGCGCTGGTTCATGCGCCGGGCGACCTCGCGGGCCAGCTCCAGGTGCGCGGCCTGGTCCTGGCCGACGGGGACCGCCTCGCCCTGGTAGATCAGGATGTCGGCCGCCTGCAGCAGCGGGTAGCCGAGACGGCCGAAGCTCGGGTGCTCCTGTTCGCGGTAGCCGGGCACGCGCTCCAGCCAGGCCAGCGGGGTGTGCAGGGCGAGCAGGGTGAACAGCTCGGCATGCTCGGGCATGCGGCTCTGGATGAAGAGCGTGGCCTTGTCCGGCGTGATGCCGGCGGCCAGCCAATCGAGCACCATCTCGAAGATCGCGTCGTCTCGAAGTGGCGCATCCTGGTCCGTCATCGCGTGCCAGTCGGCGACGAAGAACAGGCATTCGTGCGTGGCCTGCAGCGAGAGCCAGCTCTGCAGCACGCCGTGGTAATGGCCGAGATGGAGCGCGCCGGTCGGGCGCATGCCGCTGACCACGCGGGGCAGGGCTCTAGGGGTGGGCGTCGTGTTCAAGCGCGGCATTCTAGGAAGGTGCTCTCTACACTGCTGGTTTCGACAGCCCCCAGCCTCCCTGCGGTCGTCACCCCCCGCGGGGGCGTGTTTGGGCTCGGGAGCGGCCCATCGCCCAAACATGAAGAATGTCGTGATCTTGATCTCCGGCCGAGGCTCCAACATGGAAGCCATCGTGCAGGCCTGCGCCCGCGAGGGCTGGCCAGCGCGCATCGCCGCGGTGATCAGCAACCGGCCCGAGGCCGCTGGGCTGGACTTCGCGCGAGCGCATGGCATCGAAGCGATCGCCGTCGACCACAAGGCCTACGCCAGCCGCGAGGATTTCGACGCGGCGCTGATGCAGGTGATCGACGCGCAGCGGCCCGACCTCGTCGTGATGGCCGGTTTCATGCGCATCGTCACCCCCGCCTTCACCGCGCATTACGAAGGCCGGCTGCTGAACATCCACCCGTCGCTGCTGCCGGCCTTCCCCGGCCTGCACACGCATGAGCGGGCGATAGCAGCCGGCTGCCAGCTGGCCGGCGCGACCGTGCATTTCGTCACCGCCGAGCTGGACCACGGTCCGATCGTCGCCCAGGCCATGGTGCCCGTGCTGCCGCAGGACACGCCGCAACAGCTGGCCGCCCGCGTGCTGGCGCTGGAGCACCAGATGTACCCGGCGGCAGTACGCTGGTTCGTCGAGGACCAGCTGCAGATCCGAGGCCATCGCGTCATCCACCGCGGCGCCGCCGCCCAACTGTTCATCTGAATGAAGCCCAATCCCCGCCGCCCTAGCGCTCGACCTGCGGCCCGCCCGACCCCAGGCCAGCGCCCACGCGGCAACGCGCGCCCCGTCGTGCCGGCCCTGAACGCCGCGGGCTTGATCGAGGAGGCCTGCAAGCTGCTCGGCCAGGTGCTGCGCTTCGAGCAGCCGGCCGACGCCCTGGTCTCCCTGCACTTCCGCAACAACCGCAGCCTGGGCTCCAAGGAGCGCCATGCGCTGGCCGAGACCACCTATGCCGTGCTGCGCCGGCGCCTGCTGTTCCAGCACCTGGCGCAGAGCGGCCATGGACCGATGGAGCGCCGGCTGGTGCTGCTCGCCTGGGCGGGCGATCCGCGACTGCTCGATGCCGCCACGACGGTCGACGAGAAGACCTGGCTGAAGCAATGCGCGGCGATCGACCGCAGCACCCTGGCCCCCAAGCTACGGCACAACCTGCCCGACTGGATCGCCGGCGGATTGCAATCGCAGCTGGCGTCCGCCGACTTCGACCAGCTGGCCGACGCGCTGCTGGAGCCGGCGCCGCTGGACCTGCGCGTCAACACCTTGAAGGGCAAGCGTGACGCGGTGCTCGCCGAGCTGCAGGCCCAGGGGGTGAAGGCCGAGGCCACGCCTTACTCGCCCTGGGGGATTCGCCTGAGCGGCAAGCCGTCGATCAATCAGTGGCCGCAGTTCAAGGACGGCGTGATCGAGGTGCAGGACGAGGGCAGCCAGTTGCTTGCGCTCTTGCTCGACGCCAAGCGCGGCGAGATGGTGGCCGATTTTTGCGCCGGTGCCGGCGGCAAGACCCTGGCCCTGGGCGCGATGATGCGCAACACCGGTCGGCTGTATGCCTTCGACATCGCCGGCCACCGGCTGGAGAACCTGCGTCCGCGCCTGGCGCGCTCCGGGCTCAGCAACCTCTACCCGATCCAGATCGCCCATGAGCGCGACGAGCGCATCAAGCGCCTGGCCGGCAAGCTGGACCGCGTGCTGGTCGACGCGCCCTGCTCGGGTCTGGGCACGCTGCGCCGCAACCCCGACCTGAAATGGCGGCAATCGCCAGCCGCCGTGAAGGAGCTCACCGCCCTGCAGTTGGCCATCCTGAGCAGCGCGGCGCGCCTGCTCAAACCCGGCGGCCGCCTGGTCTACGCGACCTGCAGCCTGCTGCGCGAGGAGAACGAGGGCATCGCCGAGGCCTTCACCGCGGTTCAGCCCGGCTTCCAGGCGATCGACGCGGCGACCCTGGTTGACCCGGCGTTGTGCGACAACGGTCATCTGCGACTCTGGCCGCATCGCCACGGCAGCGACGGTTTCTTTGCCACCGTCTGGCAGCGCGCCAGCTGAGGGCGGTTTGATCTCACGCAAGCCGCTTGGGCCTAGGGCGCGCTGTCTAGGGGTCGCCCTCTAGAATCGCAGTTCTCGTACCACCCTGACGCCGCCCGCGGCGCCCCTGCATGGACAGCATCATCAACGCCTTTGTCGACTGGGTCGGCAACGGCTTCGCGAACGCCAGCTTCTGGGCCATCCTGGCCTATGTGCTCGTGACGACGCATATCACCATCGTCAGCGTCACGCTGTACCTGCACCGGGCCCAGGCGCACCGCTCGCTGGATCTGCACCCGGCGGTCGCGCATTTCTTCCGCTTCTGGCTGTGGCTGACCACCGGCATGGGCACCAAGGAATGGGTGGCCATCCACCGCAAGCACCACGCCAAGTGCGAGACCGAGGAAGACCCGCACAGCCCGCAGACCCGCGGTCTGAAGGCCTTGCTGCTGACCGGCGTCGAGCTCTACCGCGCCGAGGCGAAGAACCAGGAAACCCTGGCCAAGTACGGCCATGGCACGCCGGACGACTGGCTGGAGCGCAAGGTCTACACGCGCCTGAGCATCCATGGCGTGGCCTCGCTGCTGATCTTCAACCTGCTGATGTTCGGCGGCTGGGGTGCGACGATCTGGGCGGTGCAGATGCTGTGGATCCCGATCTGGGCGACCGGCGTCATCAACGGCATCGGTCACTACTGGGGCTACCGCAACTTCGAGTCGCCGGATGCGGCGACCAATGTCTCGCCCATCGGCATCATCGTCGGCGGCGAGGAGCTGCACAACAACCACCACACCTTCCCGACCTCGGCCAAGTTCTCGGTCAAGAAGGGCGAGTTCGACATCGGCTGGATGTACATCCGCATCATGATGGCCTTTGGCCTGGCCAAGCCGCGCAAGCTGCCGCCCAAGCTGGTCGAGGCCGAGCTTCTGCCTGCCGACAAGCGCACCCTGGAGGCGGTGATCGCCAACCGCTACGAGCTGATGGCCCGCTACGGCCGCGAGCTGCGCGCGACCTGCCGGGCCGAGCTGGCCCGTCTGAAGGCCGAGGGCGCCAAGCACAGCGCGCAGTGGAAGCAGCTCAAGCTGGCCAAGCGCTATCTGCACCGCGACGAGGGCCGTATCCCCGAGCAGCACAGCCAGACCCTGGCCGCGGCACGCGCCGCGAGTCCGGCGCTGGACAAGCTCTACACGATGCGCGAGGAGCTGCGCAGCCTGTGGACGCGCACCAATGTCTCGGCCGAGCAGCTGGTCAAGGATTTGCAGGCCTGGTGCCAGCGTGCCGAGGAATCCGGTATCGCCGAGTTGCGCGCCTTCTCGATGCGCCTGCGCGCCAGCCGCCTGGCGGTCGCCGGCCCGTCGCTGGCCTGATCGCGCTCGGTAATCCTGGGTAAAGCGGCGCGACAGCGATCGCGCCTCTGCCTAAACTGGAAAGCCTCCGCAGGCCTGACGCCCGCGGGGGCTTTTTGTTTCAGGAGGTAGCTCATGCGCAAGCTGTTCGCGACCACGCTGCTGGCCCTGGCGGCCGGCTTGGCCCAGGGGGCTGACCGCGTCCAGGTCAGTTTTGCTGACACCGAGAAATTCGCCGACTTCGGGCGCTCGCAATGGGATCGAGAGCGCAACCAAAAGGACTTCACCCAGATGCTGCAGGAGTTGTCGGCCAAGCTGCCGGCCAATCAGCAGCTCAGCATCAAGGTACTGGACGTCAATCTGGCCGGCGAGCTGGAATGGGTGCGCCGTGCGGCCGACGAACTGCGCGTGATGCGCAACGTGACCTGGCCGATGATCGAGTTCGAGTACCAGCTCAGCGAGAACGGCAAGGTTCTCAAGGCGGAGAAGGTTCGCTTGGCCGACATGAGCTATCTGCAGGACAGCTTCTTCTCGGTCAACCAATCCGGTAGTTGGCGCTATGAGCAGCGCATGCTGGATCGCTGGTTCAAGGAAACCGTGCTGGGCAAGAAGCGCTAAGCCGGCTCTAGATGCGACAAAGCCCGCTCGAGAGCGGGCTTTGTTCCGACAAGGCAGCCGAATTACTTCAGCTTGATTTCCTTGTACAGCACGTGCTTGCGCGCCTTCGGGTCGAACTTCATGAATTCCAGCTTCTGGGGCGTGGTCTTCTTGTTCTTGGCCGTGGTGTAGAAGTGGCCGGTGCCCGCGGTGGACTCCAGCTTGATCTTTTCGCGTCCGCCTTTAGCAGCCATGGTGTCGCTCCTTCAAAAATTAGGCTTGACCGCGGGCGCGCAGGTCGGCGAGGACCGCGTCGATGCCCTTCTTGTCGATCAGGCGCAGCGCGGCGTTGCTGATGCGCAGGCGCACCCAGCGGTTCTCGCTCTCGACGAAGAAACGACGGTATTGCAGGTTCGGCAGGAACCGGCGCTTGGTTTTGTTGTTGGCGTGGGAAACATTGTTCCCGACCATGGGCTTCTTGCCCGTGACTTCGCAGACGCGTGCCATGAGGACACTCCTGTTTTTTGTCCGGCGACCGCAACCGACCTTTCGATCGTGAAGCGGCGGCCTCACCTCGCCAAATAGCGCACTGTTGCTAGTGCTCGGGTGGCGGTAACCCGTTCCTCTGGGCACACGCAGCGCCCGGAAAAGCCCGCGAGTATAGCCGGAAATCTCAGCCCTGCTGTTCCAGGAAGCGCTGGGCGTCCAGCGCCGCCATGCAGCCGGTGCCGGCGCTGGTGATCGCCTGGCGGTACACATGGTCCTGCACATCGCCGGCGGCAAACACGCCGGGCACCGAGGTCATGGTCGCAAAGCCGTCCAGCCCGCTCTTCGTGCGGATGTAGCCGTCCTTCATCTCCAGCTGGCCCTTGAAGATGTCGGTGTTCGGCTGGTGGCCGATGGCGATGAAGCAGCCGTGCAGCGCGATGTCCTGGGTGGCGCCGCTCTCGGTGCTCTTGATGCGCACGCCGGTCACGCCCGAGGCGTCGCCGAGAACCTCGTCCAGCGTGTGGAAGGTGTGCAGCACGATCTTGCCGGCCTTGACCTTGTCCATCAGCTTGTCGACCAGGATGGGCTCGGCGCGGAACTTGTCGCGTCGGTGGATCAGATGCACCTTGCTGGCGATATTGCTCAGGTAGAGCGCCTCCTCGACCGCGGTATTGCCGCCGCCGACCACGCAGACATCGCGCTCGCGGTAGAAGAAACCGTCGCAGGTCGCGCAGGCCGACACGCCGCGGCCGCTGAAGGCCTCCTCGGACGGCAGGCCCAGGTACTTGGCCGAGGCGCCGGTGGCGACGATCAGCGCGTCACAGCTGTACGCGCCGCTGTCGCCCTTGAGCGTGAACGGGCGCTTGGAGAAATCAACTTCGTTGATGTGGTCGAAGACGATCTCGGTCTTGAAGCGCTCGGCGTGCTGCTGGAAACGCTGCATCAGCTCGGGGCCTTGCACGCCCATCACATCGGCCGGCCAGTTGTCGACTTCGGTGGTCGTCATCAGCTGGCCGCCCTGGGCCATGCCGGTGATCAGCACCGGGTTCAGATTGGCGCGCGCGGCATAGATGGCGGCGCTGTAGCCGGCCGGGCCGGAGCCCAGGATGATCAGGCGATGGTGTTGGCTCATGGAAGTTCGGGTGAGGGCGACCGCCTGAATGTCAAGAGGGCGTCCCAGGGTTGCACCGGGGCAAGACCCCGTCGGGCCTGCGAAAGAATGCCGGGATTCTAGGGAGGCGTGCCTTGCGGCCCGCTGACCCCAACCCCTACCCGGAGCAAGCCCATGGCCATGTTGTCCAACCTCGATCTGATCCGCCGTGTCCGGCTGTTCTCGATGCTGACGCCGGAGCAGGCGCAATCGGTCGCCGACAGCGTGAGCAAGCGCCGCTACAAGCGGGGCGACATCGTCGTCGAGCAGGGCGGGCAGCCCAACGCGCTTTTCATCCTGCTCAACGGCCGCGCCCGGGTGCTGACTGCCGACCACCGCGGCCGCGAGGTCATCATGGCGGTGCTGGAGGCCGGCGACTACGTCGGCGAGATGAGCCTGATCGACGGCGAGCCGGCCTCGGCTACGGTGCGCTGCGAGGCGCCGACCGACATGCTGGTGCTCGGCCGCAACGAGTTTGCGCGCTGCCTGCCCGAGCCCCACACCATGGCCTACGGCATCCTGCGCGGCCTGGTCGCCCGTCTGCGCAATGCCGACCGGCAGATCGAGTCCCTGGCCCTGCTCGATGTCTATGGACGCGTCGCCCGCACCCTGCTCGACATGGCCGAGGACAAGGACGGCATCAAGATCATCCATGGCCGGGTGTCGCGCCAGGACATGGCCAAGGTCGTCGGCGCGTCGCGCGAGATGGTCAGCCGGGTCATGAAGGACCTCGAGGAACGCGGCCAGATCGAGACCCTGGCCGACGGCTCGGTGGTGCTGAAACAGATCGCATCGCGCATGGACGGCGACGACGAGGCGGAGGCCTGATCGGGGCGCCACAATCGCCCCCATGAGGGGAATGATGGATTTGCCCGCCGCCGCAGCGACGGGCTTGCGCAGTCGGCTCGCCACGCCGCTCGGTCTGCTGGCCGGGGCGATGGCGCTGGCCTTGCTGGCGACGGCCTTGCTGAGCCACGACGCGCGCGACGCGGCCTTTTCGATTGCCGGCAGCCGGGATCTGCCGGTCAACCGGCTGGGAGCCTTCGGTGCCTGGCTGTCTGACGGCCTGCTCTTCGTTTTCGGCTTCTCGGCCTGGTGGTTGCTGATCGTCGGCTTGCGCCACTGGCTGGGCCTGCTGGCCTCGCTGTGGCGCGAGCAGCCGCGCGAGCCGCGCGCTGCCTGGCAGCTGCCGCTCGGCGTGCTGCTGCTCTTGCTGGCCTCCTGCACGCTGGAGTGGACGCGCCTGTATGCGCTCGAAGCCCGGCTGCCCGGGCATGCCGGCGGCGTGCTCGGCTACGAGTTGGGGCCGCTGCTGATGCAGTGGCTGGGCTTTGCCGGTTCCGGCCTGCTGGCCATCGTGCTGTTGCTGCTGGGCCTGGCCTGGTCGCTGCGTTTCTCCTGGCTGCAACTGGCCGAGCGCCTGGGCGCTTGGCTGGAGGCCCAGTGGGAGCGCCAGCAGCAGCGCCGCGAGGCTCGCGAGGACGAGCGGCTCGGTCAGCAAGCCCTGCAGGCGCGTGAGGTCGAGGTCGGCGTTGCCAAGGTCGAGCGCGAGCAGGAGGCCGAACTGCACGAGCCGATGTATGTCGAGCCGCCGGTCCTCAACATGCCGGTCGAGCTGCCGAGCAGCACGCGCGTCGCCGCCGAGCGCCAGCAGCCCTTGTTCCGTGAGCTGGCCGACACCAAGCTGCCGCAGATCGACCTGCTCGACGCGCCGGCCACGCGCATCGAGACGGTGACGCCGGAGTCGCTGGACATGACCAGCCGGCTGATCGAGAAGAAGCTGAAGGACTTCGGCGTCGAGGTGCGCGTGGTCGCCGCCTACCCGGGGCCGGTGATCACGCGCTACGAGATCGAGCCGGCCACCGGCGTGAAGGGCTCGCAGATCGTCAACCTGGCCAAGGACCTGGCGCGCAGCCTGAGCCTGGTCAGCATCCGCGTCGTCGAGACCATCCCGGGCAAGAACTGCATGGCGCTCGAACTGCCGAACGCGCGCCGCCAGACCATCAAGCTCTGCGAGATCCTCGGCTCGCAGGTCTATGCCGACGCCGCCTCGATGCTCACCATGGCCCTGGGCAAGGACATCGTCGGCAGCCCGGTGGTGGCCGACCTGGCCAAGATGCCGCACTGCCTGGTCGCCGGCACCACCGGCTCGGGCAAGTCGGTGGGCATCAACGCGATGATCCTCAGCCTGCTCTACAAGGCCGAGGCGCGTGACGTGCGCCTGATCATGATCGACCCGAAGATGCTGGAGATGTCGGTCTACGAGGGCATCCCGCACCTGCTCTGCCCGGTGGTCACCGACATGAAGCAGGCGGCCAACGCGCTGAACTGGTGCGTCGGCGAGATGGAGCGCCGCTACAAGCTGATGAGCAAGCTGGGCGTGCGCAACCTCGCCGGCTACAACAAGAAGATCGACGACGCCAAGGCCAAGGAGCAGCTGATCCCCAACCCCTTCAGCCTGACGCCGGAGGCGCCGGAGCCGCTGGAGCGCCTGCCGCACATCGTCGTCGTCATCGACGAACTGGCCGACCTGATGATGGTGGTCGGCAAGAAGATCGAGGAGCTGATCGCCCGCCTGGCGCAAAAGGCGCGCGCCGCCGGCATCCACCTGATCCTGGCCACCCAGCGGCCCTCGGTCGACGTCATCACCGGCCTGATCAAGGCCAACATCCCGACCCGTCTGTCGTTCCAGGTCAGCTCGAAGATCGACAGCCGCACCATCCTCGACCAGATGGGCGCCGAGGCCCTGCTCGGCATGGGCGACATGCTCTACATGCCCAGCGGCACCGGCCTGCCGGTGCGCGTGCACGGCGCCTTCGTCAGCGACGACGAGGTGCACCGCGTCGTCGAGTACCTGAAGCAGCAGGGTGGCGAGCCGAATTACATCGAGGGCATCCTCGAGGGCGGCGTGCTCGAAGGCGAGGGCGGTGGTGATGCGCCGCCCTGGGCGACCGGGGCGGGCAGCGGCGACGGCGAGAGTGACGCGATGTACGACCAGGCGGTCGCCGTGGTGCTGGAGCACAAGCGAGCCTCGATCTCGCTGGTGCAGCGCCATCTGCGCATCGGCTACAACCGGGCGGCACGCCTGCTCGAGCAGATGGAGAAGAGCGGTCTGGTGGGCGCGCTGGCTCCCAACGGCAGCCGCGAGATCCTGGTGCCGCGAAGGGACGAGTCATGAAGCGACGTTTGCTGATCCTGCTGGCCGCGGCGCTGCCGCTCTTGGCGCAGGCCGATGCGCTGGACCAGTTGTCCGCCTTCCAGCGCGAGGTGAAGTCGGGTCGCGTCGCCTTCACCCAGGTGGTCAGCTCGCCGAACGGCAAGACCAAGACCAGCAAGGGCAGCTTCGAGTTCCTGCGCCCGAACCGCTTTCGCTTCGACTACCTGCCGCCGGAATCGCAGACCCTGATCGGCGACGGCCAGAAGGTCTGGCTGATCGATCCCGACCTGAACCAGGCGACCAGCCGGCCGATGTCAGCCGTCCTGGGCAGCACGCCGGTCGCGCTGCTGGCCGGCTCCGGGCTGGGCGAAAGCTTCAAGCTCACCAGTGAGGCGCAGGACAGGGACGGCATTGCCTGGGTGCTGGCCGTTCCCAAGCAGTCCGACCAGGGCATCCAGCGCCTGCGCATCGGCCTGCGTGGCAAGCTGCTCGCGGCCATGGAGATCGTCGACGGCCTGGGCCAGCGCTCGCGCCTGGACTTCGCGGTCTTCGAGAGCAATGTGGTGATCCCGGCCGAGCGCCTGAAGTTCGTGCCGGCGCCGGGGATGGACGTGGTCGATGGCTGATGCCGAAAGCACGGCCTCGACCTTGGCGGCGGCGCTCGAGGGCGTGTTGGATGGCTCTGTTGATCTTGACGCTGTTTTGCACGACGACGCCTGGAAGAGCGCAGAACTCGAGGCCTGCTATCACGGGTTGATGCATTTCTTAGTCGACGCGGACATCCGGGCCAAGGATGCGAATTACCGTGAGATGCAGGAAGCTGGTATGCGCGAGCTGATTAGGCGTTTGCGCTGTGGTGGCAGTGCGGGTCAGCTTGCCGAGATCAGCTTTTTGCGTTGGCCGGATGTCCTATGACGGCTGATCTGTTCGCGGCCGAGCCGGCGCAGATTCCGCTCGCGGAACGCCTGCGCCCCAAGACGCTCGACGAGGTCGTCGGTCAGCCAGATTTGCTCGGACCCGGCAAGCCGCTGCGCGTGGCCGCCGATTCCGGCCAGCTGCATTCGATGATCCTCTGGGGCCCGCCGGGGGTCGGCAAGACGACGCTGGCGCGGCTGCTGGTGCGGGCCTCCAAGCTGCCTTTCATCGCGATCTCCGCGGTGCTGGGCGGTGTCAAGGACATCCGCGACGCGGTCGAGCAGGCCAGGCTGCACGGCCGCGCCGCCGTCTTCGTCGACGAGGTGCACCGTTTCAACAAGGCGCAGCAGGACGCTTTCCTGCCCCATGTCGAGTCCGGCCTCTTCGTCTTCATCGGCGCGACCACCGAGAACCCCAGCTTCGAGGTCAACTCGGCCCTGCTCAGCCGCGCCAGCGTGCATGTGCTGCAGCCGCTGGGCGAGGCCGAGCTTGGCGAGCTGTTCGAACGCGGTGTGGCCCTGCTGGGGGCGCGATGGCACCCGCAAGCCAAGGCGGACCTGATCGCCTATGCCGACGGCGACGCGCGCCGCCTGCTCAATGCGCTGGACAACGTCAGCCGCGCCGCGCAAGGCGAGGTCGATGCCGCCCGTCTGCAGCAGGTGCTCGGCCAGCAGCTGCGCCGCTTCGACAAGGGCGGCGACCAGTTCTACGACCTGATCTCTGCCCTGCACAAATCGGTGCGTGGCTCGGACCCGGATGCGGCGCTCTACTGGCTGGCCCGCATGCTGGACGGTGGCGCCGACCCACGCTATCTCGCGCGCCGGCTGATCCGCATGGCCAGCGAAGACATCGGCCTGGCCGACCCGCGCGCGCTGCGTGTGACCCTGGATGCCGCCGAGGTCTACGAGCGCCTGGGCAGCCCCGAGGGCGAGCTGGCGCTGGCCGAGGCCACGGTTTTTCTCGCCGTCGCGCCCAAGAGCAATGCCGTCTACACGGCCTACAAGGCGGTGCGCGCTTTCGTGGCCAAGGACGCCAGCCGCCCGGTGCCCATGGAACTGCGCAACGCGCCGACCAAGCTGATGAAGAACCTCGGCATGGGCGATGGCTACCGCTACGCGCACGACGAGCCCGAGGGCTTCGCCGCCGGCGCGCGCTACCTGCCGGCAGGAGTGGACGAACGCTTCTACGAACCGACCGAGCGCGGGTTGGAGATCAGGATCGCCGAGAAGCTGGCGCGCTTGCGCGCCGCCAACGCGGCGGCGGCGAAATAGTGGATCAGCGGCGCACGCGACGGCGAGCGACCGCCATGCCCCCCAGCGCAGCAACGGCCAGCGCCAGGCCCGCGGGCTCGGGAACCTGCTGGACATCCAGCCAGAACAGCTGATCCTGGCGGGTCGTCGACGTCATCACATAGAGCTGGCGGTCGACGCGGAAGCCGGCGGATTGCACGAGCAGGTCGCCGGCCAGGTGGCGATAGCTGCTGCTGTCCGAGAACTGCGCGCCAGCGTAGGCGCTCAAGCTGCTGTCGTTGTCGTAGAGGACGTTCCAGATCGCCAGTTGCAGAGAGGTCGACTGGGCGGCGTTGCTGACCAAGGCCGGCGTCGCGCCGACATAGCTGATCAGTTGCGACAGGCGCTCGACCCGGCCGGCGTCAAAGACCTGCTCGATGGGCTTGATGACGAAGGTGGTCGTGCCGGGCTCGCCGTCCATCTTCACGCTGTAGCTCGTGCCAGCAGCTGGGTTGATGGTCTGCAGCAGATCGACGCAGTACATCTCCAGATCGCGAAGGTTGAAGCGCTGGTCACTCAAGCCACTCAGCTCGCCGCGAAAGCCTCCTGCCAGGCCCTGGTAGCTGGGGTTGGTCACCGTCACTTTGTTGCCTTGGCCTTGGTACCAACCCTGCATGGTCAGTGTCGCGGCGCCGGCCGGTGGGACAAGGGCGATCAGCAGGCCTGCAACGACAGCGGGTGCGCCGAACGGCAGGCGGTGGAGAAACAGGGGTTGCGCGGACATGGCGAAGCAAGGCAGTGAAGTTCGACGCCAATGTAGAGAGGGCATGCCGACTTCCTTGCCCCCGGCCCGCGGGGGGGCCGCCGACTGGGCAGTCGGCGGCGTGACGCAGTTCACGTGCTGTCCATCGCGCCGGCAAGCCGCTGTCGCGAGGCGCCGACAGCTTCAGAGCGAATAGCCGCGACTCGGCACCACCGCGCGCATCGCGAACGCGGTGCGGATGCGCGCCACATGCGGAAACGCCGCCAGCTGCTGGCGGTGCAGGCGCTCGTAATCGGCCATGTCGGCGACGGCGACGCGCAGCAGGTAGTCAAAGTCGCCGCTCATCAGATGGCATTCGAGCACGGCCGGGCAGGCGGCCACCGCGCGCTCGAAGGCATCCAGGGCCTGGCTGCCCTGGCTGTTCAAGGTGACCTCGATGAAGACCGTGTTCGGCCGACCGATCGCCGCGCCGTTGAGCCGCGCCGCATAGCCCTCGATGACGCCGTCGTTCTCCAGGCGCTGCAGGCGGCGCAGGCAGGCCGAGGGGCTCAAGGAGACCGCCTCGGCCAGCTGGGCATTGGCCAGGCGGCCGTCCTGCTGCAGCAGGCGCAAGATCTCGCGGTCGATACGGTCGATTTCGGCTTCCATGCCGCGCAGTTTCTTCGATCTGTCGAACGAAGTTGCACAAACCAAGGGTTTGCCCAGGATTCGATTGCGCGAAGCTGCGGCGGCATCGGGCCGAGCATGACGGGCTGATCCCAACCCCGGAGCGTTTCATGCCCACCCACATCGGCGTCCCCAAGGAAATCAAGAACCATGAGTACCGCGTCGGCCTCACGCCGGCCGGCGCGCGCGAACTGACCGCTGCCGGCCACCGCGTCTCGGTGCAGGCGGGGGCCGGTGCCGGCATCGGCTGCTCGGACGCCGACTACCAGGCCGCGGGCGCGCAAATCCTGCCGGATGCCGCCGCGGTGTTCGCGCAGGCCGAGCTGATCGTCAAGGTCAAGGAGCCGCAGCCGCAGGAGTGCGCGATGCTCCGTGAAGGTCAGACGCTGTTCACCTATCTGCACCTGGCGCCTGACCCGGTGCAGGCCGAGGGCTTGCTGAAGAGCGGCTGCACGGCGATCGCCTACGAGACGATTACCGATGCCCGCGGCGGCCTGCCGCTGCTCGCGCCGATGAGCGAGGTTGCCGGCCGCATGGCCATCCAGGTCGGTGCGGTGGCGCTGCAAAAGGCCAATGGCGGCCTCGGTGTGCTGCTCGGCGGCGTGCCCGGCGTGGCCCCCGCCAAGGTGGTGGTGATCGGCGGCGGCGTGGTCGGCACGCATGCGGCGCGCATGGCCATGGGTCTGGGTGCCGAGGTGCTGGTGCTGGACCGCAGCCTGCCGCGCCTGCGCCAGCTGGACGAGGTCTTCGGCGGCCGCCTGCACACCGGCTACGCCAGCCTGGACGCCACCGAGACCGCGGTGCTCGCCGCCGACCTGGTCGTCGGCGCGGTGCTGGTGCCGGGTGCCTCGGCGCCCAAGCTGATCCGCCGCGAGCAGCTGTCGCGCATGAAGCCGGGCGCGGTCATCGTCGACGTGGCGATCGACCAGGGCGGCTGCTTCGAGACCAGCCGCGCCACCACGCACGCCGACCCGACCTATGTGGTCGACGGCATCGTGCATTACTGCGTGGCAAACATGCCGGGCGCGGTGCCGCGCACCAGCACCTTCGCGCTCACGAACGCAACCCTGCCCTTCGTGCTGGCCCTGGCCGACAAGGGCTGGAAGGCGGCCTGCGCCGCCGACCCGCACCTGGCGGCCGGCCTGACCGTGCACGCCGGGGCGATCACCCACGAGGCGGTGGCGCGAGACTTGCGCAAACCCTACCGGCCTGCCGCCAGCTGCTGGGCTTGACCAGGGGGTATTCCCAAGGGAGAGGGGGGGATGCCCCCCTCTCATAATCCGCCGCGCCTGGCCTCAAGCCGGGCCAAGGAGTGGGTCTTGGAAATCTTCTTTCAGCAGTGCATCAACGGCCTCGTGCTGGGGAGCATGTACGCCCTCGTGGCCCTGGGCT